>ENA-ORBV01000054-ORBV01000054.1-microbial-mat-metagenome-genome-assembly--contig:-NODE-54-length-195503-cov-14.370294_pt1 | contig 195503 bp, 160 predicted proteins | sample MGYA00237777_ERZ505514 | MGnify/ENA primary metagenome ERZ505514 (study PRJEB26160, sample SAMN06269048) | microbial mat metagenome | isolation source: Oligotrophic lake microbial mat | place...
TACGGTGATAGGAGCCACAATTGACAACTTTTGGACGAGGAGCCAATTTGGGCAATATTTCCATCAGAGGAGGGAGGCATTCCACCTCTCTCTTTTGAAAAATATTACTCCTTTATCTCACTCGTTAAAGTTGCATTTGAAACTTGAATTTTAGAAGTATCCTGTCAATGCTATCACTATTGAAAACTTACCCAACATCTCTGCTCCTCCCGCATAATTAATTCCAAGCAGAACAAGAGCGGCTACAAGTATAAATGCTGCATCAAACAAAAATGTTTTATCATAGTTTTTCAATTTCTCTTTGAAGATACCTCTATTTTTTTCTTTGTTGTTTCCGGTTATCGCAGGTCTTCCGACACTGGCGCGAGATAAAGCCAAAAGCGCGTTTCGGTTTTTCCAGAGGGCGCTTATTGCTTTTCATAAATGAATTAGCTTTACTTAAAACACTTTGGTTATGGATTTGAAACTAAAAAAGCGGGCGATAAAAGCGCGGATTGACAAAACAGATGATGAAAAAGCATTGTGGGCGATTGCCCGCATTTTAAACTTAGACCAAAACGAACCGGAGTGGCACAAGCAGGAAGTGAAAGAGCGGTTTGCCGATTATGAGCGCAACCCGCAAAATGTGATAAGCTGGAAGGAAATCAAAAAAAAGTGGAAGGATGAAGTATGAAATCGTTTTCACGCAGCAGGCGCATAGCGATTTAGAGTTAGCTTTTGCGTGGTATGAAAACGAGCGGGCGGGTTTAGGATGGGAGTTTAGAAATGAAATTGCGCTGTCTGTTGAAAAAATCAGCGATGAGCGGGTAAGCTATCAGATTTATATCGGGGCTGTTCGAAAAATTTCAATGGCGCGTTTTCTGTATCATCTTTATTACAAAAAATATCCGCGCAAGAAGCTCATCGTGATTGCCGCTGTTTTGCATGAAAGAAAGAACTCCGCAGAAATCAGAAAAAGAATGAAGAAATGACAAACAAAGAACAAGTAAAACGCAACCTCGGATTGACCTTTGATTTTGTGCATCAACTGATAGAGCAGCCTGAACACCTTGCTAAACTTCCCGAAAAGTTTACGCTCCAGTTTGAAGAAAAAGATTTTTCAAAAAGTGACGAAGAAAGACGCGGCAAGAAAATGAAAAGTGTGCGCGTGAAAAGCAAGTTCGACATCGCTGATTAGCGCCAACTGGCGCAAGCGTACCTTGTGCCTTTTATCTAAATAAAAAAGTTGGGGCTTGCTGCGCTGGCAATAACGAGTTACTTAAAGGGCTTCAACTCCTGCATGGGGTTCCAAAACAACTCTTCAAAATCTTTCACCTTGTTGTGTAGCACTTTGATGCCTTCGTTTTCGAGCAACTCCTGCATTTGCCCTGGATAGGCGAAGTGGTGCTGCCCAGTGAGCAGCCCGATGCGGTTCACCACGCGGTGCGCGGGTACAGGCGGCAGAACGCTGCCTGCGTTGTTCATCGCCCACCCTACCATACGCGATGATTTTCCGGCTCCCAAATATTTTGCAATAGCTCCATAAGAAGTAACTCTGCCGCGCGGAATTTTTCGCGCCACAACATACACTCGCATGAAAAAATTATTACCAGTTTTCTTTGCGGGCTTCTTCTTTTTAGCCTCACCCCCGCCCCCTCTCCGGTGGAGAGGGGAGTCCGGAGTTTTAACACGTTTCAAGGCAGACATTTTTTTTATTCTTGCGGGTGGATGCGGAATTTCAAATAGCGAATGGTGCGCCTATCTTCCAAGTGCATTTTTTCATAGTATGTTTTGATGCACAGCGGCAGGGGCGGCTCGCCATTTTTGTACACATCTTCAATCGCCTCCACGATGGCGCATGGCGCGGTGGCAGCAACTTCGCGTGAAAATTCAAACAAAGTAGGGTCATCGGTTTTCAAATGCACGAAGCCATCTCTTTTGCAGAACTGCCGGTATTTCTCCAAGAAAAAAGGAGAGGTGAGGCGCTTGCTTGTCTTTGAGCGTTTCAAATAAGGGTCGGGAAATGTAATCCAGATTTCGCTCACTTCGCTCTCCGCAAAAAAATGTGGGAGGTATTCGATGCGCGAGCGCACGAACGCTGCATTGGGCAGCGCGAGGTCAAGCGCTTTGCGCGCACCTGTCCAGATGCGGTTGCCTTTCAAATCAACGCCAATGAAATTTTTATCGGGATATGCTTGCGCCATCTCCACAGTATATTCTCCTTTGCCGCAGGCAAGCTCAAGCACGAGCGGATTGTTGTTGTGAAAAAAATCAGCGCTCCATTTTCCCTTAAAATCTTTTTGTTCTTTGTTACAATCGAAAAGTGAAGGATGAGCAAAATCAATATTCTGCAACACGTTGGGAAAGGTGTCTATCTCAGCAAATTTTTCGAGTTTGGGTATTGACATATCGGGTGTTGGGGGTGGGGTGATGTGTTTTGTTATTCGTCATTACAAGGGAGGACCGACCGAAGCAATCCCCTGATGATAGCCAAAATAGCGGGGGATTGCTTCGCTACGCTCGCAATGACGCGCGTCACATCAACTCCTCCACTTTCTTTTTTAGCCATTGCAAATACGCTACTTGTTTTGTCTTTTCAATTTTTTCTTTCAGTTTTTGCACCGCTTCCTTTTCGCCTTTGCGGATGCGCATGGCTTCCTTCACAAAGTGAATCAGGTTCATGTAAATCGCTTTCTGGCTGTCGCTAATGAGTTTATTCCTGCGCAGATACACTTGAAACGCTTCAAGCAACGACCACAACGGCTCCATTTCTTTCAGCTCATAATAAATGCGCAGCAACATTGCTTTTGAATCAAGGTTATAAACAATGTCGGTAAACTCTACGTTATGCAGCAACTCAAGCGCTTTATTGAAATTTCCTTTGTTGAAATGAAAGCTGGCGAAGTTGAACGCAAACGCATTTTCGCGCAGTTCAGGCGAAACGTGTTCTTTGTATTCATGGATGAATTTCTCCACCCAACTATATTCCTCCACGCGCATCGCAACGCCCGCGATGTTTTTGTAAGTCCACGGTGAAATATATTTTCCATCAAACACGATTTTGCGGGCGAGCGTGGTTTTATACAAGCCAAATAATTCGAGCAGATAATCCTGATTTCCCGCGTTAATGCGCTTGATGCAATAGTTCTGCGCATAAGCATACATATCGCGCGCTTCGAGCAGCGGAAATTTATCGCTATGCTTGTCAAGCAGCGTTTTGAGTTTTTTGAAATGCGCTTCGCTCTCTGTTTCCTTGAGCGCCATCAGGATTTCATAATAAATCGCAATGGCGGGCGCATGTTCAAAATCTTTTTTCTTCACATACACTAAAATTTCATCAAGCAGGCGCAGCTCATAATTTGCCGCGACAATATTTTTACGATTGAACAACTCGCAACTATACTTCAGCTTTTGCGCAAGGTAATAGAGGTCGAGATTGTCAATTGCTTTCTGCAAACTCTCATCATACACATGCTTGCGTTGCTTGTCGAAAAAAACATTGCTGATAGATTCCAGCAAAAACTCATTGAAGAAATAATCCGCTTCGCGCCAGGGATGCTCCTTTTGCAAAAGCTGCGCATCCTTCATTGTCTTGTTAAAATGCTTTTCAAGATTCAAGTCAATGTAGCTGCTCAATAAATAATATTCCTGCTGAATAGACTGTTCGCTGAATTTGTTGTAGGCAAGAAATTTATCAATCAGCTTTTGGATGTCGCTCATCAGGTAGCCGAGCATCTTCTCGTCATACTTCTGTTTTGGAAAAGCCATTTTCCAGATGTTCTCTTTCTCTAAATTCTTGTGCGTGAATACAGGCTCATATTTTCGGACGGCAACAAAAAATTTGCAGGCATCCTCATTCTTATTAAAGAAAGCCGAAGCAATGAAATCCTCCAGCTTGCGCAGTTGCTTGGGTGTGAAAGTGCGGAGAACTTCTATGAGTTTGCTTCCTTGCATCGTTTAAGGGGGCAGCTAAACTAACAAGTTTATTTCGGAAAAATCCGGGGGCTGCGGGGATGTGGTATTCTAAAAAATCATTTCAACTCCTTGAAAACCAATGATTAGCGATTGACTTTCATTTCTTTCACTAAAGAAAAATTCGCTTATTTCCTTCGGAAAGTTTAATTTTTTGTAATTGTGGTTTGGTTGTAAGCAGAAGTATATTTACGTTATCAAAGACCGCTAAATGAAATCGGTGAACCGAAATGTTATTTTTTCAACTCTGCTTGCTGCTCTTTTGCTTTACACTTATGAAAGCAAAAGCCAGAGTTGCCATGCGCGGTTTGGGTTTACGGTAGTTACAAATTCACTGCACGTTTCTTTTCACGACAGTTCCACCGGCAACCCTGTTTTTTATTTATGGCGCTTCGGTGACGGGCAAGTTTCCACGCAGCGCAATCCGCAACACGCCTACCCTTCGGCAGGCGAATATTTTGTGAAATTGAAAATCACAAGTCCGAATACGTTTTGCGCTGACTCTATCGTGAAAAGAATTTGCCTCGGCTGTGTGTTTCCCGGTGATGCAAACAGCGATGGAATCGTAAACAACACTGACGTTTTATATGTCGGTATTTCATACGGAGCGATTGGTCCGCTGCGGGCTGACACTTCAACGGCTGCAAATTTTTCAGCTTCTTTTCCTTGGCTGCAATCTAACGGTCTTGCAAATCTCCCAAGCGGCATCAATATTCAACACTCCGATTGTGATGGCAATGGAATTATTGACCGACAAGACATTTCCGTTATCAGCAGAAATTACAACAGACGTTCCAATAAGAGCGGTATTTCCGAATGTATGGACGTGAATGACATTCCGCTGTATTTCACTGTGCCCGACAGCATTCCGGTGGGCAGCACGGTGAGCGTAGAAGTGAATTTGGGCAACAATCAAGTTCCAGCGCAGGATGTTTACGGTATTGCTTTTTCTGTGAATTATGACAGTGAATTGATTCAGCCGGGAACGCTTTCATTCAGCTATAACAACTCGCAGTTTGGCAACACGAATGATTTGGTTTTTTTAGACAAAGACATTTCAGATGAAAGCAAAGTGGAAACGGCAGTAAGCCGCATCGACCAAAACGAACAAACCATCGCGGGAAAAATCGGAACGCTGAATTTTGTGATGGAAGAAAATCTTGCGCAGAAAACATATCTCACCGCCATCTTGAATTTATCATTTGCCGACATCACACTGATTCGCAGTGATGAAAGCACGCTGAATGTGTGCGCGTTCATTGATTCATCCGTTGTGTATGAAAAGCTGCTTTCATCGGACGATGGCGCGCAACATGAAAAACAAATTTTCATTTACCCAAATCCCGCAAACGATTTTTTACGAATTGATTTCCCCGCATCTGAAGTTTATGAAATAGCCGTGATGAATGTTCTTGGAAAAGAACTTCACACGGAAGATTACAGCGGAAATAATTTTATGCTGAATACATCACTCTTGCCGAATGGAGTATATTTTCTCGCCATTCGCAGCAACGCATTGTTGCGCACGTTCAAGTTTGAAATTTCACGGTAAGCCGCGCTGAGGAAGGCGTTCGTGCAATAATCTTTTTCAAGTCGCGTTAATCCCACACTCTTAGGGGCAGAGTAGGCATTAAAAGGGTCCTCTGATAATACCGGAGGATTCTTTTAATGTTACTTAGTTGTTGGCAGCCAAACTACCGCATTTATTTTTTTCTCTGTGCGCTGTACTACATCCAACTCACTTTCCAATAAAGCAGCGGTTGAATTTTTGATTGCGTGATTCCATAATTCAATTGCGGGTCATCAGAGTGCATTACAAGCACGCCACCGCCCACCTCAACTGAAAAACTGCTCCCAGCCCATTTAATTTTCTCCATCGCCCAACCAAGCGCCCCAAATGATTCAGGAACTGTGCCGAATGAATGTCCGCCTTTCAGAAACAATCCCTGCATTTTCGCATTTGTGCCACGAAAAAGTTCTTTCTGCGGATAAATAAGGAAGCCGCCAGCCAGCATTGCTCCCGGGTAAATTTCCAACCCTTCATTTTCAAAAGCAAAAAAGGGGCGAAAAAAGCATCCCGCCTCAATGGCAAATTTCTGAGCGGGATATATCCTTACTGGAATGCCAATTATTCCTCCACCGCCAAGGGCGATGCCAAGCGAAAACAAACCGCCATATTCCGAAGCGTCATCCAGCCTGAGTTTTGAAATGCTTGCGCTATTATCCCACGCATCATCGGCATTGGCTTCGCCTGTTTCTTTCGACACCTCACGTATGGAATCAACCTGAGCGCGCTCATACAGCGAAGTTTTCAGCATTACCTCAATCCTTCTGAGCAGACTCTCAAACACATTACATACATTGTTCGGATGACTTTTCGTGACATCCATGCCGCGTGTTTCAAATGAAAATTTTTCATCCAGGATTTTAATCCGCTTGTCATCCTCGCCTGTAAACTATAAATAGCGCCTCAATCCTCCCCACCTCGCCCGTAAGTGATGTTTCTTCCCACAGCCAAAATTTTTCCACTTGCACATTACACGGCAACCGCGCCTTCGGGATTCAGCGCAGCATTCAGATAGGAATGCATGAACGCATCAAGGTCGTACTCAAGCACCGCTGGCACCTGTGTATTCAACATACCCCTACTCACCTGCCCGATGCTTTTCCTCACCGAGCGCATATCCTCCACATCTGCGATTATGAAGCGATTCTGCGCAGTAAAATTCATTGGGGTTAGCTCCACTACATGCTGCGCTCTGCCAAAACGGGCGACAAGCAGAAGCAGAAAAATGAAAGGCGCTCGCATCGCAACTAAAATAAAAAGATTGCAGACACCCCACAAACTTTCAGATCATGACTAATTGTTTGAAGCAGATTCGGTTTCCTTCGGGGCAGTATAAATGTCCATCCTCAGCAAACTCACTTTCTCGTCCGTGCTCATTGAAATGAATTGACGCAAACCAACTTCCAAACTGATTAAGCCTCTATCTTTGAGCGCAAAGAAGAATGTAGTTGCGGTAATTGGCTTTCCTTTTTCAAGATAAATTTTCACTTTTTTATCGCCCACCAGTTCGCGTCCGTCAATGTAGCGGAAAGTTCCCTGCGCATCAATGAAGTATTCTTTTTCAAGCGGGCTTACAAACACATAGTCCGCTCTGCCATTGAGCGCCTCGCGCACCATTGCGATTTGTTGTTTACCTTCTGTAAGTTCGATGAACCTATTTTCACGGTCGAGCGTGTTGGTAATCATGCCCGTGATGATTTCCAAATTGGAAAGCCCGTCTAACTTGATAGCCTGATATTCTTTGTATTCTTTTCCCTGTTGCGGAGCAACCGTGTATTTGTAATTACTTAGATTAAAAAGAGTGAGGTCTTCATCCTTTTCTATTGTAGCTTTTGCCTCAGCAGGAGCATCGCTGCCGAATGATTGCACGTTAAACTGGTCGAGAAGTAATTTTTTTGAATCCTGGCTATAAGATACGCCAAAGAAAAGCAGCGCTGCTGCCACACAAATCATCCGCCTCATATTCCATCCCTTTTATTCCGGGCGCAATAAATCTTGCCCGAATAGTTAAACCATCCTACACACGAAACCGGATTTTAATACGTGATTTAACAAAGAATGTTTAGGTATTTATTACAGCAACTGTACAAAAAAAAGAGCGCCCGATTATCTACCAAAGCGATAAAATAATCGTCCGTTTACTCCGATAGAATGGAGACGCTTGTCGTCAACTCCAACGGTTGGCTGCGTGAAGGAATGTCCGGCTTCAAATTGCAATTGCAACTTGGAGTTTAATGCCACATCGAATCCTGTTGCTGAATGAAATGCGATGTGGTAGCGCTTAATGCCGGAAACTGTCAGGTCGGAGGGATAATCTGCTTTATCAAGTCCCGATAGATTGTCTTGCATGGCTTCGCTAAAACTGCCTCCGTTGAAATTCGTTTGTAGCGGGAGGGTTGGCGATGTAATGGTGTCGGTTTGGGGATAACTATAATTGAACTCTTCTTTCAGTTTCACTGTGTTGATGATTCCGGTTTTCACATACCAGTTCCATTTTGTTTTATGAATGAGGTTTGCTTTCAAGTCAACTCCAAAATCAACTGAGCGCACGGTTGAGTTGTATGAAGTCGGACAATCAAGCGTGCCGGAAGGACACGGATACTGTCCCCCGTCATATTTTCTTTCTGAATATCCCTGCGTAAACGCGATTCCTATTCGATTAATAAACATGATTTCCTGCGCAACATCAACGGTATAACCGGGGTTTGTCCAGCGGGTTGCATCAATAAAGGAGAAATTCATTCCTGCTCCGCCACCAAGCACAAATGTTACAATCTTCCTTTGGGGTTTATGTTTTGGAGCAGTGTCATCGCTCAACGCGTTTCTTTCTGCAAGATTTTTTTCATCATCTAACTTGATAACGCCTGCTTCAATTGAGGCGAGCGCAAAATCTGCTTGGTGACTATTTGAATGCGCATCAGAATGAAATGACTCTGCGGCTTCTGAATTGGCAACCAATGTAGATTGATAAGGGTTTGTTTTGGGATTCGCGCTTCTCTTTCTATCTGAATTATCCTGGAGGTTGGCTGCTTCTGAATTTTTACTTTCTATGTCAATTACGCTCTTTTCCCGAGACTCCGTTTTTTTCATAACAACCTCACCCCGCCCCTCTCCTGTAGGAGAGGGAGTCCAGACATTATCTTCTGATTTTGAAATGCCGGACTCGTGTATTTCTTGTTTTGATTTTGTTTGTTCGGTATTTTGTTTTTGAATATCGCGTACTTTTCCTGCATTATTTTTATCGGCTTTATCGGATTCTAAATTTGTTTGCAATCCTGCAACTGAACTTTCCTCCAAAGAATTTTTCTCGCTTTCAATCACAGCAGAGTAATTCTCTTTACTAAATTCTCTTGTTCCAACCAGCAAACCGAAAATTCCAACAGACAAAAGCAACAGCGCAATCAGTGCATACGGCTTTCTTGATTGCTTCGGCAACATCGATTCCATCTTCTGCCAATCGGCAGGATTAAAATCTGCTTCGTAGCCCTTTAGATTTTTCCTCAGTATTTTATCAAAATCACTTTGCATAGCTCAAATTGATTTTATTCATTTCCGCAAGCAGCGCCTGCATTTTTTTTCTTGCTTTAGAGAGGTTTGATTTTGCCGTTCCTTCTGATATTCCGAGTTGCTCTCCTATTTCCGCATGTGTCATTCCTTCCATTACATACAGATTAAACACCGTTCTGTATGCAGGCGAAAGTTTCTGAATCAACTCGATGATTTCATCCGCGCTGATTTGGTGCAGCACATCTGTGTTATCACCCACATAATATGCCTGCTCCATCTCCACAATATTATTCCTATGCCTGAACTCCGCGCGAAAGTGGTCAATCGCAGTGTTCATCATGATTTTGTAAATCCAGCTATCGAGCCTTCCTTTTTCAACGTCATAATTTTTTATCGTGTTGAACACTTTCAAAAAACCTTTGTTCAAAATTTCAGCCGCTTCATCTCTATTTGCCGCATAGCGCAGACACACGCCCATCATGCGCCCATAAAATTTCTCATAGAGTCGTTTCTGAGCGAGTCTGTCTTCTTTTTGGCAGCTTCTTACAAGTTCAAAATCCATTAATAGTTTGCAGAGCTTTCGTCATTCTGAGCGCAGCGAAGAATCTAAATCTCAATAAGCGTGAGCTGTTTCGCTTCGCTCAACATGACGCGCTTCCTCAAGTTACTCAAATCACAGGAATAGAGCTAATCAGGTGAATATCATTTAAGTCATTATAATCATACTGGTAAAGCCCGTCTGTTCCAATCATAATTAAAATATCATTTGAACTGTTCACCGGAATTACATCATACGCCTGCACTGTTCCGTAATGTTTTAATAAATTCTGATCAATTGTATTCGGGTCGGTCGCATTAAACACTTTCAATCCCGCATCGCCATCGCAGATAAATAATGTGCCGTTGTCAATGCCCAAGCCGTGCGGATTAAACATAGGATATTGCTTCACCAACACCGGGCTTGAAAGATTGCTGATGTCCACCACTTCAAGCACATTCGTAAAACCCTGACACGGTGTTCCGCTGCGCAGTGTCACATAAGCATAGTTTCCTTCCACAACAACGGGGTCGCAACTGGTGATGTGCTGGTAAGTAGATATAAGTGTTGGACTTGCAGGATTGCTATTATCATAAATGTACATTCCGTTTCTTGAACCGATGAACAGATTATTCCCGTAAGGAAAAATTGTTTCAATATTAAATCCGATTGACTGCTTCGTCCAAATCACGGGGTTGGAAGCGTCTGCAATATCAACGAGGTTCATGTCGGTATTATCAATGCAATAGAGATAATGACTAGCAATCGTGAAGCGCGCCATTGATCCGCCTTGTCCGCCAAGAGTCGCGTTTGTCTTAATGCTGGGCGCGCCTGAATTTCCCGCAAGCACGGGACCGCCCGCGAAATCTCCCTCTGCGCCCCAACTGCCCCAGTAATAATATTGTGATGCTTCCTGTCCGCAGGCAACATCCACTGTTTCTGTTTTATCCGTGAGTTCCCAATTTACAATCACGCCTTTTTCGGGATCGCCATAGTAATAGCCTAAATCCCAGATTCTTTGCGGGAATAAATTTTCAAGGCGCCTTGTTTCACTCGCGCTTTCGGGATTGGAAATATTAATCGCAACCAAATCAACATAACTGTCAGCATATAAAACATTTCCCTTCACTGCAATGTCCACGTTGCCAGGAATGCGAATGAATGCTTTGTTCACGGGCGCTGCGGGATTGCTATTATCAATCACATGCACACCTTCGTTCATTTCATTCACAAATAAATAAGAGCCGAACAAATAAATCTTGCCGGGATTTTCTAAAGAACGCGGAGCTTCTGAGGCAACCGATCCGCGCAACTCAGCGTAATCCATGTAAACCGGCTCATAAACCTGATAGGTATAAGTGGTTGAGCATTTATCTTTCGTGCATCCTGTGAAAAAGACGACAAAAGAAACCGCGAAGAACGCGATGATTGAAAATTTGGTTTTCATGGTGATTGGTTTTGAGTTCAAGAATAGTGATTTTAAAAGGGATTACGGCTGCGGTTCAGAAACGGTTGCCTCACTAAAAATGATTTTTTAGAAATTTTTATACCAAATGAAAACTAAAACAACTTTGCCTCTATCTCTCTTCGTGATTGGATTATTCTCCAACTGCAAAAAAGAATGTTCGTGCAATCAGCAACTTGATGATTACCTTGTTTTTGGAAATTACTACGGCATGTGTGCCGGTGAAACTTGCGTGGAAATTTTCAAAATTGAAAACGGAACCCTCTATGAAGATTCTAATGATAACTATCCCCCCGATGGCGCTTACACAGGGAACTACTCCGCTTTAACTTCCGCTAAATATGATTTAGTAAAAGATTTAAGCAATCACATTCCAACTCAACTACTGAATGAAAGTGACGGCTACATTGGAATACCCGATGCGTATGATCAGGGCGGCTATGTGCTGGAATTAAAAGAAAATGGAACCGTGCGTTATTGGCGTATTGATACGGACACTTCCGGCATACCGACTTACTTACATGCTTTCACTGATACGCTGAGAAGCTACATTGATAAAATTTCCGACTAAACTCAAACTCCCGATTATGAAAACCAAAGTTGTTCTCTCTGCGCTCTTCGTTCTGCTTGCGCAATTTCTTTTTGCGCAAAAGAATATGCAGGATGTTGTTTATCTGAAAAACGGCAGCGTGATTCGCGGATTCATCAGCGAATTTGTTCCTGAAAAAAGCGTTACCATAAAAACTGAAGGACAAAGCATCTTCGTGTTTGAAATGAGCGCAGTGGAAAAAATCACGCGCGAAGAACCGCCTGTGACAAAGAAAGCGCGCGCGCCTTACATGAAAGAGAAAGGCTACTTTAATGAAACCGAATTTCGTGTGCTGCTTGGCGATGGCGGTGATGGTTTCTCCACAGGACAGTCGCTGATAACTGCGCATGGCTATCAGGTGAACCGCTTCTTTCGCATTGGCGCGGGAGTTGGCGCTGCGCACTATAATAATTACGGCAACACGTTTATTCCTTTGTTCGCCCGCGTATCAGGCGATATGGTAAAATTTCGCGTCACGCCAATTTACTTTGTTGATGCAGGGTATGGGTTCTTGGTTGGGCGAGATGAGCATGACTCAAACATTGAAGAACTTAATTCTCAGGGTGGCTTACTGATTCACGCAGGAACCGGATTGAAATTCTATACCACAAGCAAGGCATCTTTCACGCTCGCAGTTGGATTCAGCCTGCAAAAAAGCTCGCGTGAATATCAGTACGTGTGGTCTGAAGGATACATTTACAAAGAAGACAGAACTTACCAGCGCATGACGCTGGGATTTGGGGTGAATTTCTAACTCCTCACAACGCTACATCCTTCTCTGTCACCTGCGTCTTTTGCAACTTCTTTCCAAAGTTGGCATCAAGCACATTTCTGATTGCTCCATATTGTTTGAACTTGCGCATCAACGCATCTTTCAATGGAGCATAAGTGATTTTAGGTACATTCGCTGATACTGTGTAGCAATAATCCACGATGCTGCTGAGGTTGTCTTTGTAATAAGTGTTGAAGATTTCGATATCCGACTCGTTGTACGTTTTCTTTTTGGTAACAGAATCTTCTGTGTAATAAATGCGCGGCTCGCTTCTCTTGATATCATCAAAATAAGTCGCAGCGTCTTTTAGCGGAGTAAGCAATTTCGCGCTCGCTGTGATTGCCTTCACCATTTCAGCATCGCCCAATGTTTGAAAATCTGTTTTAGCTCCTTCAGTATCAAACGTAGTTAACTTGCCATAAGCAACCGCTCTTGCCGCTTTGTTCGGCTCTCCTCCTTTGGTGTAAAAATCCGCAGCCATGGTGTAGTTGCCCCTTTCTTCAGCCGTCTTTGCCATTGCATAGAGCGCTTCGGTGTTCTTTTTCTCGGCATACATTTCAGCTACTTTCATATACTGCGGGTCTGCGTTGGCAACATCACCGTCCGCATACAATTTATCTGCATATTTTTTAATGCCGTCTGCAATCACGCCTTTGTCATACGCTGTAAATGCGTTGTTGTAATCGCCTGCGTTAAAATAGAGGTCGCCTGCTTTGCGATAACCTTCTTCACTATTCAACTTCAGATACACCTCTGCCGCTTTAGCATTTTGATTATCAGCAAGAAATTCGGAAGCCACTTTTTCGATTTTTGAATTCACCTTTCCTAAGCCATAATACTCCGCAGCTTTCATGCGGTATTCTTTTCCTCTTTCATAATAAGCGTCACCTGCTGCTTCATAGCCTTCGTTGGTTTGTCCTCCCTTTGTGAAATAATCCAACGCCTTCTTCACATTTTTCGCTTCGGTCTTCTGGTCGTCAAATGCGGTCTCCAGCATTTTGTGTCCAATTTTTACATAGCCTTCATTTTTATCTGCTTTGTCTGTTCGCATAAAAAACTTCACCGCATTTGTGACATCGCCTTCCTCTAAATACGAATCGGCAATTTTTACGTATTGAGCCTTATCCATTTTGGCGGTCATAATTACTTCTGCCGCCTTGTTGTAGAGTTCATTTTTTTTCGCAACATCCGTTTCAGCCTGCGCCTTTGCGATGTAGCTGTCAACCTTTGCTTCATTCTTATCCTGCGCATTCACTATAGTGAAGCAGAGGAGAAATACAATTACCTGAAAAGTTTTTCTGAAGATAAATGGGGTACTCATGGTGATGGGGTTTTGTGAATTGTTGTGAAAATATAGAGAATTTTTTTTTAACCGCTATCCTCTTTTGCTTTTTGCCTTTGATTCCACTCCTAAATAACCTCCGTGATGCCGCTTAGAAAACTCTTCCATCGTAAAGTTAATTTCTTCCATCACCAGCACGCACAACACATCGCCCAGCGCCAGCATTGTGGTGGTGGATGTTGTGGGTGCCATTCCCAGAGAACATGCTTCCGTTATTTTGCCAATGCTTAAGACCACCGTAGCCGCTTGTGCAAGTTCTGAATCTGTGTGTCCGGTCACGGTAATCACAGGTAGCTTCTTGTTAAGCCTTCTTGCGAGCGTCACCATCTCAATTGCTTCGCGTGTTTTTCCTGAATTAGAAAACACAAGCAGCAAATCATTCTTCCCAAGCATTCCTAAATCGCCATGCTGCGCTTCTCCGGGATGCAGATAGACAGATGGTGTGCCTGTGGATGAAAATGTACTTGAAATTTTTTTCGCTATGATGCCCGCTTTCCCCATTCCGCTCGTGATAATTTTTCCTTTGCATGCAACAATCAACTTCACTGCTTTTAATAATGAAGCATCAAGCGGAATATTTTTGATTGCTTCGCTTTCAAGCGCAAGTATTTCGCGGGCGCGTTTTATCCGTTTATCCATTTTCCTTTTTCCCAGTCGCGGGCGTTTATAACGCGGTCGTCAATAAATACATCAAACGAAGGTTTGTCTAAACGCAACTCGTGATATTTCACTCCCCACACCTTAAACTGTTTCTCCGTCAACTCACGCCAGTTGATGCCGCTCTTCATGCCGCGCGCTGTCCAATACACGAGGTGGTTTCCCTCGTCAAAGAGTTTATTAAACCGCGCAATGTTTTCGGTTATCGGTTTTGCGTTGGGATAATCTGTGCCAGCGGTGTGGCAAATCGTGTTATCTACATCTATGTATATCTCCATCTTGCTTTCTGCTTCAAAAATAATTGGAATAACCTGATATTTGAGTTTATGAAACCGGCTTGTTTCAATATCCCAAAGTGATTAGTGTAATAATGCCAGTTTCATCTGACCTTTAAAACCCAATTATTTCAGATGAAAGCAGGACTCTTCTTCGGCTCATTCAATCCGATACATGTCGGACACCTGATTGTCGCCAATCATTTTATTGAATTCTCTGACATTGAGGAGGTGTGGTTTGTTGTGTCGCCTCAAAATCCATTTAAAGAAAAAGGAACCTTGATTGACGCGAAGACGCGCTTCAAAATGGTGGAGGCAATGACTAAAGACCATCCGCATTTCTACGCCAGTGATGCGGAATTTAATCTTCCAACGCCCTCTTACACGATTGACATACTCAAATATTTCAAAAAAAAATTTCCGTGGATGAATTTTGTGTTGCTCATGGGGTCTGACACTTACCAATCGCTGAAAGACTGGAAGGATGCTTACATTATCCTAAATGACTACACTATTTATGTGTATCAAAGGCGTGATGCGGAAATCAAACTAAAAGGCACGGCAAAAGAAAAGAACGTAACGCTGTTTGATTTTCCTTTCGTTGATATTTCGGCTACTTATATAAGAGAGTTACTCGAAAAAGGGAAGTCCGTAAAATATCTTGTGCCAGAAAAGGCGCTGAAAATTTTGAAACCGTGAATTATCGTGTGGATAGCTGTGTTAAATTGATGTTGACAAGTGGTGTGTAAGATTTTATACCCCGTTGTTTGGCGATTTGAAGCGTTTGTCTGTGGATTAAAAATAGAAAGTCCACAACTTGAAGCGCTGTTTCCAACAACTGCATCCCTGCTTTCTTACAAACAAGCCGCTTACCAACAACTGTTAATGAACCGCGTGAATGCCTGATTATCAATGCAAATACTATCAACATACCTGTTAGCGCAACATCTTCTTTTTTGTACAACTAAAAAAGCAAGTCATTCACCAAAAAAGAATACACGAATTCACACCCTTAATAAACTATGATAACTTTTTAAAAAAATTCAAATACAAATCATGAGGTCAGTAACTTTAGTTGAAGCAAAGCAAGCATTACCGCAAAAAGGTTTTTTAAATTTGGAAATTCCTCCCGCGCTGGATTTGTTCCTTGAAATTGAAAAACTGAAAAAAGAAAAAAATGCCGTCATTCTTGCGCATTATTATCAGGATGCTGATATTCAGGATATAGCCGATTACATTGGCGACAGTCTCGGACTTTCGCAAGAGGCAGCCAAGACAAATGCTGACATGATTGTGTTTGCCGGAGTAAAATTCATGGCGGAAACAGCAAAAATTCTTTCACCGAAAAAGAAAGTTGTGGTGCCTGATTTGCGTGCCGGATGTTCGCTTGTGGATTCCTGTCCGCCTGAAGCGTTTATTAAATTCAGAGAAAGATATCCCAATCACATTGTGGTGACGTATGTGAACAGCTCTGCGGAAGTAAAAGCGCTTACGGATATTTCCTGCACTTCCACCAATGCCGTGCAGGTGATTGAAAGTATTCCAAAGGATCAGCCGATTCTTTTCGCGCCTGATAAAAATCTTGGTCGCTATCTCATAAAGAAAACCGGGCGTGATATGGTGTTGTGGGATGGCGCTTGCATGGTGCATGAAATCTTTTCGCTCGAAAAAATTACGAAGCTGCGTGAGCAACATCCAATTGCAAAGTTCATTGCGCATCCCGAATGTGAAGAAGCAGTGTTGAAACACGCGGATTTCATCGGCAGTACCACAGGTTTGCTGAATTACACGATAAACAATGCTGCGCAGGAATTTATCGTAGCCACTGAAACAGGCATACTGCACCAGATGCAGAAAAAATCACCGCATAAAATATTTATTCCGGCACCGCCAAACAATAATTGCGCTTGTAACGACTGTCCTCACATGAAGTTAAACACGCTTGAAAAAATTTACCTCTGCATGAAATATGAAGAACCGGAGGTTACGCTGCCTGATTCGCTGATTAAAGAAGCGAGAATATCAATTGACAGGATGCTGGAGATTTCTGCGCAGCATAAATTGTGATTTTGTTAATTATTTTTCCATTTCGTTTAATATTTTAATTGATTGCAACATTCAAGTTGCATTTGCAACTTGAATGTTGCAATCTTTTTCTTTCGAAAGAAAAAGATAGACCAAAAGTATGAGTATGAACAAAGCAATGTAAAAGTTTCCGGCATATTCAATTCTCGTAAAGAAATCATCAAAAACGTCTCCTACCCCCCGAAAGCCGGGTTCTATTTTGGTATTCACAAAAATATCCGTGTAGAATATAAGCGCGTATCCAAAAGCAAGCAACAAAATATTAGCAAGCGGAATTGAAACAGCAGAATTCTTTATGTTCATTTTTTTTAAGGAACACAAGTGCGCCAAGCACAATCAACACAATTAAATAAACAAGAATTGCTTCCATAGGGAGTTTGTTTTTTTAGGCATTCATCCCACCCTTTTTATTTCGGTATTTCCATACCCAAAACCCCAACGCAAGCAGCACAAGAATAATCAACGAGGCGACTTTCACCCACCAATAAATCTTCGCGTCTTCTTCATGTCTTTTGCGCGCAACCTGCATGTATAAGATTTGGAGCGTATCCAACTCCCCGCTTTGCTTGCCCGTGAGGAATCCATAAAAGCATCTGTTGATTTCAATGTGAAGTCAATCCTGCGCTTTCGTTCTTTCAATCGTTCCTTTAAGGAAAATCTGTCACGGGAAGGCGGGTTGATGGTGTCGGAAAAAAGATTAGTGACGCTGAATAAACAGATGATGCAGATGGAGATGTGCTTCATGCGGATAGACGAGGTTTCACGTGGAACAAAGGTAGAGTTTCTAATAACCGATTTAAAACTGAAATGACAAGGTTTTATTTTAATAATATTGAAAGAGCATTGAGACATTAGATATCGAATTGCATAGGCACATAGTAACATATAAATATCACATATTTTATTTTGGTTTCCACGGAAGCTTTTATTCTTACCAATTTTTGGTTTCTATGTATTTCTCCTTTGTGCCTATGTGGTTAAAAATTTGTAGAATTAATAACCATAAATGTGTTTCACGTGGAACAGCGAACACTTCAAGTCTCACAATCAACTCCAAACTCCAAACATTTCCTGTTCCACGTGGAACAAATCCACAAAGCATAGCGACAATTCTTAACTTTGCCTCCACCCTTCTATGTTCAAGGAATATGATGTTATTGTTGTAGGTGCTGGTCATGCCGGCTGCGAGGCTGCTGCCGCTGCCGCAAAGCTCGGCTCATCGGTGCTGCTCGTCACCATGAACATGCAGACCATCGCGCAAATGTCGTGCAACCCTGCCATGGGCGGCATCGCAAAAGGACAAATCGTAAGAGAGATAGATGCGATTGGCGGAGGCTCAGGTATCATCACCGACAAAACGATGATTCAGTTCCGGATGCTCAACCGCTCAAAGGGACCCGCCATGTGGAGTCCCCGCGCCCAGAGCGACAGGCAACTGTTCGCCAATGAGTGGCGGCTGTATTTGGAATCCATCCCAAATGTTGACTTCTGGCAGGATACAGCAAAAGAAATTATTGTGGAAAAAGGCAGGGCGTTTGGTGTAAGGACGACTATGGGTAGTGAAATCAGGGCAAAGGCGGTCGTATTAACCAATGGTACCTTCCTGAACGGCATTATCCACATCGGGGAAAAGAAGTTCGGTGGCGGGAGGATGGCTGAGAAAGCCGCAACGGGCATTACGGAGCAACTGATTTCCCTTGGTTTTGAATCTGGCAGGATGAAAACAGGCACACCTCCGCGTGTGGACGGCAGAAGCCTCGATTACACCAAGATGGAAGTGCAGCCCGGTGATGAGAATCCGGGAAAATTTTCCTATACCGACACCAAGCCACTTGAAAGGCAGCTTCCTTGCCACGTGACCTATACTAATCAGGAAGTACACGACATTTTAAAGACAGGGTTTGACAAGTCGCCCATGTTCACAGGCAGAATTCAGGGCAGGGGACCAAGATACTGCCCTTCTATTGAGGATAAGATTGAGCGATTCTCCGACCGTGACCGCCACCAGCTATTTGTAGAGCCGGAAGGGTGGCACACGGTGGAAATCTATGTAAATGGGTTCTCCAGTTCACTGCCGGAAGAGGTGCAGTTCGCTGCTATGAAGAAAATACCCGGATTTGAGAATGTCAAGATGTTCCGTCCGGGTTATGCAATTGAATATGACTGGTTCCCGCCAACACAATTGGAGCTTAGTTTGGAAACCAAGTTGGTGAAACATCTCTTTTTTGCAGGTCAAATCAACGGCACTACGGGATATGAAGAAGCCGCCTGCCAGGGATTGATAGCAGGTATCAACGCACACAGAGTTATCAACAATGAGGAGCCTGTTGTTTTGAAAAGGTCAGAGGCGTATATCGGGGTATTGATTGACGACCTTATCAACAAAGGGACGAACGAGCCTTACCGGATGTTCACATCTCGTGCAGAATACCGCATTTTGCTCCGACAGGATAATGCAGATATCAGGCTGACACCTATGGGAGCTAAAATCGGGCTTGCAGGGCAGGATAGACTGAGTAGGGTAGAGCAGAAAAGAAAAAATTCGGAAGAAATAACGCGCCATTTCAAGGAAAAAAGTATTCCGGCAGAAGAAGCGAACGCGCTGATGCATGATTTGGACACAAATCCGGTGAAAGAAAGAACGAAACTCTACAATCTGTTGAAAAGACCGCAGTTAGATACGGCTTTATTGAGACAAGGCGTACCCGCTTTGGATGAATTCCTTAAAAAATTTTCACAAGAAGAAATTGAACTCGCTGAAATCGAGATGAAATACGATGGATATGTGGAAAGAGAAAAGGAACTCGCAGATAAAATGGTGAAACTTGAAGGCGTGGCGATTAGCGAGAACTTTGATTTCAGCAAACTAAAATCGCTTTCAAATGAAGCACGGGAAAAATTGGCTCAAGTTCGCCCCCGCACACTGGGGCAGGCAAGCCGCGTGAGCGGAGTAACGCCCTCGGATATTTCAGTATTGATGGTTTACATGCGAAGATGATGAAAAAGACAAAGCTCTTAGCCTTTAGCTGCTGGCTGTTAGCTTCCTGCGCGAATATTGTTGCTCCTACAGGCGGACCAAAGGATGAACAGCCGCCCAAAATTGTTGGAGAAAGTCCGGCAAATTATTCGACACGTTTCACGGGGAACACTATTGCAATAGAATTTGATGAGTATGTGCAGTTGAATAATCCATCGCAGGAGATTGTGATTTCACCCGCAATAGAACCGGAGCCGAAATTCAGCATTAAAGGCAAGCGGCTTACAATCGAATTTAAAGGAACATTAGATAGTGCTACCACTTATACGATTGCCTTTGGAGAAGCGCTAAAGGATGCAAATGAGTCAAATACGCTGTCAGGATTTAAATATGTTTTCTCCACGGGCGAAGAATTGGATTCGCTTTTCGTTAAAGGAAAGGTCACCATCGCAAAGAGCGACAATCCAGCTGATAAAGTGCTGGTGATGCTCTACAAGGAAACAACTGACAGTATTGTGTTTCAAAAGAAGCCTTTCTACTTCACGAAAACGGACAGCGAAGGAAGATTCTCGCTTGAAAATATCAGGGTAGGGGAGTACAAAATTTTCGCTTTGAAGGATGAGAACTTTAATTATCTCTATGATTTGCCGAATGAAGAAATCGCATTTGCGGAATTACCTATTCGTGTGGATTCATCGAATGCTCCCATCCCGCTTTTTTTGTTCAAAGAAGACAGAAAGCAGCCGCTGAAGGTGCTTTCAAAAGATGATTCAAAACAAGAATGTTTTAAAATGATTCTTTCGGGCAAAGCGGAAAGCGTAGAATTATTTGCGCTGAACAATACGATACCCGCAGGTATTACAGAATATAATGCAACGCGTGACTCCGTTACCGTATGGTACACACGCCCATGGAAGGCTGAAACAGCAAGACTTCTGTTGAATAATGAAATTGCTGATACATTTAGCGTGCGCAGCGCAATTACGGGAAGAGACTCGCTGAAAAATAAATTAAGTGAATTAACTCTGCTTTCAAGAAGAGAAACATATCATCCTGCCGATAAAATTTTCGTTTTACTGAATCGCCCCGCACAATCAGCCGACTTTACAAATATTATGTTGGAGCAGGACAGCCCGCAAATTGAATTAAAGTATAACTTAATTCATTTTACGGATTCTGTTCAAAGAAAAATAGAGATTGATTTTATCCGAAAGCCGGGAACCGCTTATACAGTGCGCTTTCCCAAAGGAACATTCAAAGATTATTTTGGATTAACGAATGATTCGCTTGAATGGAATGTGGTTACAAAGAAGCAGGAAGACTTTGCCTCACTCAAACTCACCGTTAGCGGTAATGAGAACACGAATTATATTCTGCAATTGCTTGGTGATAATGAATCGGTGGCGATAGAAAAAATATTTTCAGGTAAAGCAGTTTTTCAATTTAATGATTTGCTGCCCGGCTCATATCAGCCTCTTCTAATTTACGACACGAACAAAAATGGGAAATGGGATGCGGGCGATTATATTTTGAAAGCACAACCCGAAAAAACATATCGCCACCCTGAGCCGATAAATCTGCGCGCCAACTGGGAAATGGAAGTTGAACTGAGGTTAGCAAGTAGCGAGCAATAAGCCGCCTTGCATATCATTTCATTGAAGCAAGCGCATCAAGACACTGATTTTCCAGCTTGCGCATTTGCTTTTGTTTAGCAGGAGTTTTATCGCTGTATCCCAACAGGTGCAACACGCCATGAATGATCACCCGATGTAACTCATTCTCAAAAGAATTTCCCCCGGCATTATCCTTTACACGTTCAATGCTGATAAAAATATCACCAGAAATAGTTTCTAAATTTTCCGACAGGTCAAACGTGATTACATCCGTGAAGTAATCGTGGTTTAAATGTTTTTTATTTAAAGCAAGCAGGTAATTGTCAGAGCAGAAAATGAAATTGATGTTGCCTGATTTCTTTTTAAAAGAAAAAATCACATTTTTTATCCACCATTTTGCAAGCGCAGATTTATTCAGAACAAAATCAACATCTTCCTTGTGGAAGTAAACGGGCAAGATTAGTGCAATTGAATAGTGAAGCGCATCTCAACAGAAGATCCGCCATTGGAGTATTTGAGATGATTGGAAAGTTGGCGCATCAGGAATACACCGCGACCAGTAAGCTTCTCGCGATTTTCGGGCGCAGTAGGGTCTGCTAAATGTTCAAAATCAAATCCTTCGCCTTCATCCTCCGCAAGGAAGGAGAGTACATTATCCTTTTTGAAGTAAGACAACTTAACTTTTTTTACCGGGCTTAATTTATTGCCGTGAATGATACAGTTATTCACCGCTTCTGTCAAGCAGATTAAAATATTTCCATAGAGTTCGTCAGGAATCTCAATCTCTTCGCGCAGTTGTTCAACAAAACCTTCTACTTCCGAAATACTTTCCGGTGTAGAATCAAGGATGATTTGGTAATCTTTATCTACGAGGCTCATGGTGTGCAATTTAGGAAAAGGAGTGAATTAATCAATTCAACAGGTTTTTTATTTCGTAAGAATATCCCACACAATGAGCTTGATGGTATCCTTCCATCGCGCGCTTACAAGTAAGTCTTCCTTTTTTAATTGCGGTTTACTTTTTTGAAGCGCAGCTAAATAGGTATTGAAATGTTTTTCCAACAAAGGCTCTTTGCCCGTAATAATTGAGCGTATTGTTGTGGCGTTGAAATGAACAAAAATGATAGGAAACTCCCCGTCAATTAAAATCTCGCCATCAACTTCAACTCTTGGGCAAACGTGATTATTCCAGTCTGCAACATTGCACCCCTTATGCCTGACGATATATGCGTCATCAAGAATAACCGGCATCAGGTCGAGATATTTTTGGTCATCATGCAACCCGCGCCAGGCGTTGCGCTCCGTCTTATAGGCGCAGCAACCGCCCCACCATTCCAATCCTTCTATTGCTTTCCGATTCACGCCAACAAATCCCGCATTATACAACCCTACCCGAAAATTTGCCTCAAGCCAAATCTGGTCTTTGTGCGGATTCCGCATATAATTATGCGGAGTGAGCAGGAAGGAATATTGATTTAGATGCTCAAACAAAAACACATAATCATTGAAGAGAAAAATATCATTATCAACGTAGAGAATTTTTTCAATTTCTTTTTGCGCAAGCAAATGTTTTAAGAGCACAGCCTTCATTGCCCATCTCAATTTGTCTTTATCGCGGGAATACTTTGAGATAATTTCTTTTGCTACCGTTGAATTGCGAATATCATCGAGTGAATAATAAGAAAGAGAATCAAGATTAGTGTCAGGAATATAATCATCTACTACCAGCACATGCAAATGAGCAGCATGGTTTTGATTTTTAATTGAATCAAAAAGAGCATATACCTTGAATAAATGGTCAGCCGTAGTGATTGTGCAGAAATGGTACATTCAGTCTGTAAGGATTCTGGTTCGGTTAATCTAAGGAGAAATATGTTGAAACCCAACACCAATCATATTTCAGGAACGGGTAAAAATAAAAAAAGCCAACCGGAATTTTCCGATTGGCTTTGCTCCTCCTCTAGGATTTGAACCTAGGACCTACTGGTTAACAGCCAGTCGCTCTAACCAACTGAGCTAAGGAGGAATATTTTCACTCTTTCCCTGCTGCTCTAACCCTGCCTTCGTTAAAGCTTCGGCAGGCAAGCAACAGGGCGAAAAAGGATTGTTTAAAAGAACGAGCGGCAAATTTACTCCAACAAGATAAATAATGCAATCTTTGCGCAAAATTTTAAAACACCATTTTGAATGAGCCTACTTGTTGTCGGAACCGTTGCCTTTGATGCTATTGAAACGCCTTTTGGAAAGACTGACCGCATTGTGGGCGGAGCCGCTACTTATATCAGTTGGGCGGCATCCTATTTTACGAAGGAGATTAACCTCGTTTCCGTGATTGGCGATGATTTTCCGAAGGAGGAAATTGAAGCCCTTCAAAAGCAGGGAGTAGGCACGGAAGGTCTTCAGGTTAAGACTGGTCAGAAATCGTTTTTCTGGTCGGGCAAGTATCATCTTGATATGAACACGCGCACAACGCTTGCCACTGAATTAAATGTTTTAGCAGATTTTGACCCTGTTGTGCCGGAACAATGCAAAACCAGCGATTTCCTGATGCTTGGCAATCTTACTCCGCAGGTACAGATGCGCGTGATTGAGCAAATGAAAAAAAGACCGCGCCTGATTGTGCTTGATACGATGAACTTTTGGATGGATACGCAGCGCGAGGCTTTGGATAAGGTGATAAAAATGGTGGATGTGCTTACGATTAATGATGAAGAAGCGCGTCAGCTTTCGCAGGAAGGCAGCCTAGTGAAAGCCGCGCGAAAGATTTTAAAAATGGGTCCTCGCTATTTAGTGATTAAGAAAGGAGAAAACGGAGCGTTACTGTTTCATGAAAATGAAGTGTTTTTCGCTCCGGCAATTCCTTTAGAAGAAGTGTACGACCCGACTGGTGCCGGAGACACGTTTGCCGGAGGTTTCATCGGACATGTGGCTGCTACAAAAGATATTTCATTTGACAACATGAAGCGCGGCATCATCTTCGGGTCTGCGCTTGCTTCGTTCTGCGTGGAAAAATTTGGAATTGAGCGGATTAAAAATGTTTCCCGCGAAGATTTAGATGAGCGTGTGCAGGAGTTTATTGACCTCGTACAGTTTGATATTTCACTGGAAGACTGATTTTATAGTCCGTTCTAAATAAAAGCAATAATGTCCGGACTCCCTCTTCCGCCTTAGGCGGAGCGGGGTGAGGCACTAAATCAACTTCCCTATCACCTTTACTCTTTTGAACACATCCTCCGTATGCGGAGCATCAGGTAGTTCGTCTGTTAAGTCTTGCCCCGCCCAATGTTCATAGTGTTTTCCATCGCGCCACAGGCGGCTTGGAGTAGCATCGTAAATAATTCCTTTGTACGCAATCCAGATTTCAGGCTTGTCCTGCCCGTTGCGTAGCGCGAGTTGTGATTTGGTATAGGTAGGTAAGTCCACAGACGACAGTCAACAGAATAATAAATATGCCAAATCAACTGTGAGCGGTGGTTGCTTGACCGAGCACCTTCGCCCCCAGCATCCCTTTTTGTACAAGGTACTCTGCAATCTGAACAGCATTTGTTGCAGCTCCTTTGCGCAGGTTGTCGGAAACCACCCACATATTCAGCGTGTTCGGCTGCGATTCATCTCTGCGTAGTCTTCCAACAAATACTTCATCGCGCTCGTGTGCGTCTTTCGGCATTGGGTATTTCAGATTTTTCACATCATCAGTCAATACAACTCCGGGCGAAGCAGCAAGCATTTTCTTTACTTCATCCAAATCGAAATCGTTTTCAAATTCTACATTAACAGCTTCGGAGTGTCCGCCAATTACCGGAATGCGAACGGTTGTTGAGGTAACACGAATCGAATCATCGCGCATGATTTTGCGCGTTTCGTTCACCATCTTCATTTCCTCTTTCGTGTAGCCGTTTTCCAAAAACACATCAATATGTGGAATAGCATTCATGTCAATCGTATAGGCATACGCCATTTCGCCCTGCACACCTTTGCGTTCATTCATTAATTGGTCAACGGCTTTTTTGCCGGTACCCGTTACTGATTGGTAAGTGGAAACAACAATCCTTTTGATTTTATATTTTTTGTGCAATGGGTTCAGCGCTACCACCATTTGAATGGTGGAGCAATTCGGGTTAGCAATAATCTTGTCGTTTACAGTGAGAGCATCTGCATTCACTTCGGGTACCACGAGCGGAATATTCGGCTCCATGCGCCAGTAAGATGAATTGTCCACTACGAAAGTTCCGACAGCCGCAAACTTTGGCGCCCATTCTTTTGATGGTCCTGAGCCTGCCGAAAAAATTGCGAGATGTGGTTTCGCAGCCACTGCATCTTCCATGCTTACTAATTCAAACTCCTTTCCCTTAAACGTAATTTTCTTTCCAACTGATTTTGCTGAAGCAACGGGAATCAATTCTGACACCGGAAAATTCCTTTCGGCTAATACCTGTAACATCTTGCTGCCCACAAGCCCTGTGGCTCCTACAACTGCGACACGCATGAGATTTAATTTTCGGGCAAATTTAGGTTTATTATTTTTAGCCCATGCAGCGCTTCGCATCCCGAATTCTTCTTTGCACGATTCTGTTAATTCCGTTTTTTGCACAGGCGCAATTCACCGACAAATTTGATGATGGCGACTTCACAAGCAATCCTGCATGGTCAGGCGATGCCAGTGAATTTGTGATTGAAAATATTTTTGGCGATAATCAGTTGCGCTCTAACTCAACGGTTGCTTCTTCTAATTTCTATCTCTCTGTTCCAAGCGCGTTAGTGAATGATTGTCAATGGGAGTTTTTTGTGAATCTTGCTTTCAATACTTCGGGGGCGAATTATGTTGATGTTTATCTGATTTCTGATTCTGCAAATCTCAAAGTGTCAAACAACAAGGGCTATTTCGTGCGCATCGGCAACACACCTGACGAAATTTCGCTTTACAAAAAAACCGGAGGCGTTTCAACCAAAATTATTGACGGCACTGATGGCGTTACAAATAGCTCCAACAATGTTTTGAAAATCAAAGTAACCCGCGATTCAACGAACCTGTGGAGATTGGAGCGCGACATTACCGGTGGCGGAATCAACTTTGTTACAGAGGGAACTGTGACAGATGCAGATGTCTTGAGCAGCGGTTATTTCGGAATTTTCATCCAGCAATCAACGGCTTCTTTTTTTCAAAAACATTACTTCGATGATTTTTATGCAGGAGCAATTGTCGGGGACACTATTGCACCTTCCGTCAATGCGATTACTGTCGTTTCAAATACGTTGCTTGATATTTTCTTCACAGAGCCGGTTGAAAAAAATTCAGCAGAAACCAGCTCAAACTATTCTGTCAACAACGGCATCGGTAATCCTCTGTCTGCCGCGCGAGATGGAATAGATAGCAGCATCGTGCATCTCACCTTCGCAACCGTATTTCAAAATGGAATTACGAATACAATTACGGTTTCAAATGTGGCAGACATTGCGGGCAATGCGCTTGTATCTGCGTCAGAAGATTTTCTTTATTTCGATGCCGACACTTCGGAGTTGTATGATGTAATCGTCACAGAAATTTTCGCTGACCCTGAACCACAGGTTGGTTTGCCCGTTGTGGAATTTGTGGAACTGCATAACCGAAGCACAAAAGTGTTTGATTTAAGCGGATGGATTTTTTCTGATGCAAGTTCTTCTGAATCGCTTGATTTTTATATTCTTCTGCCGGGTGAATATATGATTCTTTGCCCGATAGATGATACTGCTGCATTCATCGCATTTGGAAATGTGCTGGGGCTTGGTTCATTTCCTTCGTTGAATAATTCGGGAGATGCGTTGTTTCTAAAAAATCAATCGGGAGAAATAATCCATTCAGTCAGTTATTCGGATGCGTGGTATCGTGATGCATTGAAAAAAGACGGAGGCTGGAGTTTGGAAATGCTCGACACAGATTATCCGTGCAGCGGTGCGGAAAATTGGAAAGCCTCCAATAATGTAGCGGGCGGCACTCCCGGAAAAATCAATTCCGAGAATGGCGCTAACCCTGATGAAACTTCTCCTGCATTGAATTATGCACTTGTGCAAGACAGCCTGCATCTGACGCTTGTTTTTGATGAAGCGCTTGACGTTGCATCCGCGCAACCACAGAACTTTTCAATTGACAATGGTATCGTAATTGATTCTGCAACATTTACAAACGAAGCTTTAAACGAGATAAAACTCACGCTTGCTTCGGCTTTGCAACAAAATGCTATTTATACGATAACTGCAACCGCTGTTGCCGATTGTTCAGGAAACAGCATTGGTGTGAATGACTCCGCGCAATTCGGCTTATCGGAAACGCCTGATAGTTTTGATATTGTTATCAATGAAATTCTTTCAAACCCCGTTTCGGGCGGCAGTGATTTTATTGAGTTGTATAACCGCTCGCAGAAAATCATTGACCTGCGCGACATTTACATTGCGAGCATAGATGAAGAAACGGGTGACACCAATGCGGTAATCATTTCAGCCGGCTATTTATTGTTACCGGGAAATTATGTTGCGCTCACCGAAAATCCGCAACAAATCATCGCGCAATATTTTACGCCAAATCAAAAAGGCGTACTTGAAGTTGCGGGGATGCCTTCCTTTGATGATGATGAAGATATTGTCACGCTGTTCAACCGGCTGAATAATAACAGCGTGATTGATGCCGTCCATTATTTTGACGATTGGCACTTTGCCTTGATTGATGATTTGAATGGAGTTTCGCTTGAGCGCATCAATTATAATGAAGCAAGCCAAAATAAAAATAACTGGCATTCAGCAGCATCTACAGTTGGCTATGCAACGCCTGCATATCAGAATTCGCAGTTTGGAGAAAGTCTTTCTTCAACGTCTGCTATCACGCTTGACCCGAAAACATTTTCTCCAAATAATGACGGCTATCAGGATATACTCAACATTCACTATCAACTCGACCAGCCCGGCTATGTAGCAACCATCACAGTGTATGATGCTGACGGCAGAAAAATTCGCGAGGTGGCAAGCAACAGGCTGCTTGATGCTGAAGGCAGCATTACGTGGGATGGCATCAATGACGATGGCGAAAAAGCCCGCATCGGTATTTACATCGTAATCGTTGAGTTGTTTAACCTCGCGGGCGATGTAGAGAAATTTAAAGAGGTGTGCGTGGTGGCGGGGAAGATTTAAGTGCTTGCCCTCAGAGAATTTTTACAGGATACAACTTGATATGTTCATCGCCAGTGATGATTGTTAAATCTTCAACAATTGCCTGACAAACAAGAATTCTGTCAAAAGGGTCGCGGTGATTGAATTTCAATTCCGACAAATGAATGAGATGCTCGAAAGTCAAGGGGAGAATATCAATTTTATTGCCGGTGAGCGCTGTTGAAAGCCTATTGAATTCAACATGAAGTTGCAATTTTTTCAAACTGAGTTTGAGAGCGATTTCCCACACCGATGCGATACAGACAAAACAATTGTTGTCGAGATTTTTAATTGCCTCTCTTGACTTCTTTGGTAGTTTAACGCTACCGTTTAAAAACTAAAGCAACGCATGGGACAAGATGTAAAGTAAATGTTTTGTTTACTTTATTAAAAGTACAAATTCGCATACACTCTTTGTTTCCCTCCATTCATCAGCAAGGAGTAAGGTTGTCTGGCATTTTTTCTACCTTTGAAAATATGAAAACGCCAGACATCAACGCTTCAATCATAAACGGTTACCTGCAAATGCTGGATAACCTCAGCCCTGACCTTAAACTCGACCTGATTTCCAAACTAACGCAATCGGTTAAGACGGACATGAAGGCAAAAAAGTCTGCTTTCAAAAAAGCGTTTGGGGAGTTTGTTTCAAAAAAATCGGCAGAAGAAATCATTGAGGAAATCCGTAGCAGTAGAACCTTCAATCGTCAAATTGAATCGTTTTGAAGAAGTATCTGATTGACACCAACACTTGCATTTACTACATTAAGGGCATACAATTAGAGGACTGGACAAAGTAACACGGACACACAGCCTGACACGCAATGCACTTGATGGCAGACACGTTAAGCAAAGTGCCCCAGCGTCCCGAATCCCTCAAATAGCCCTAATTTTACGCCTCCAAAAATTCCCGCAACTGCATGGTCTTGTTTGAAAAATTTACGCTTGCAAATGGCATGCGCGTTATCGTGCATGAAGACCATTACACCCCGATGGCGGTGTTGAATATTCTCTATGATGTGGGTGCGCGCGATGAGCAGGAGGACAAAACGGGTTTCGCGCACCTCTTTGAGCATTTGATGTTTGGCGGCAGCAAGAACGCTCCCAACTTTGATGAGCCGCTGCAACGCGCGGGAGGTGAAAGCAACGCCTTCACGAGCAACGACATTACCAACTATTACGACATCCTGCCTTCTTACAATATCGAAACCGCCTTCTGGCTCGAAAGCGACCGTATGAGTGCGCTCAATATTAATTCCGCAAGCCTTGAGGTGCAGCGCAAAGTAGTGAGCGAAGAATTCAAGGAGCATTACCTGAACCAGCCTTATGGCGATGTATGGCACAAACTGAGTAGTCTCGCCTTTAAGGTACATCCTTACAAGTGGCCTACCATTGGCTTGGATTTGTCGCACATTGAGCAGGCGAAGTTGCAGGACGTGAGCAATTTTTTTCAGAATTATTATAACCCCGCGAATGCCATTCTGGTTTTGGGAGGGAACATCACTGTGCCGCAGGCAAAGGAACTGACAGAGAAATGGTTTGGAAAAATTCCGGCAGGAAAAAAAGCGGAAAAGAATTTTCCGAAAGAACCTGCTCAAAAAGAAAAGCGAAAATTGGAAGTGCAGGCTGAAGTGCCGCTGAATGCGTTTTTCAAAACATGGCACATGGGCACGCGCGACTCGCGCAATTTTTATGTGATGGATATTGTGAGCGATATTTTATCGGAAGGCAGTTCATCGCGGCTGTATCAAAGTTTGGTGAAAACGAAAAAGCTGTTCAGTGATATTGACGCTTCCGTGACAGGCAGTTTTGATGAAGGCTTGTTTATGGTAGAAGGCAGGCTGCTTGACAACGTAACGATGGAGCAGGCGGAAGCAGCCATTCAAGAAGAATTGGAAGCGATAAAATCAACTCCGGTGCAGGCGTATGAATTGCAAAAAGTGAAAAACAAAGTGGAGTCAACACATACGTTTGCGGAAGTGAATTTATTGAGCCGCGTCACGCATCTTGCTTACTTTGAATTGCTGGGCGATGCAAACAGAATCAATTCTGAAATCAACAATTTTCTAAGCGTGACGGAGGAAGAAATCATGCAGGAATCGAAAAAGATTTTGACAGAAGACAATTCATCGGTGATTTATTATTACTCAAAAAACAAACAATCTTGAGCAGCGAAGCACTTGACCGTACAGTACGCCCCGCCATCCGCAGGATTGAAAAGCTCGCTATCAAACCCGCTGAAAAAACTTTTCTCCCGAATGGAATCCCGCTTTACCTTATTAACCAGGGTAGTCAGGATGTGTGCAGCATTGAATTTAATTTTCGCGCAGGCAAATGGATGCAGGAACAAAAGCTCGCAGCACGTTTCACGAATCGCATGTTGCGCGAGGGAACCAAGAGTTACAACTCAAAGGAGATTTCCGAAAAAATGGATTTTTACGGAGCAGCCATCCGCGCACAAACGGGTTCCGACCACGCTTCTATCATGCTCAATTCGGTTAATAAGCATTTGAAGGAAATCCTGCCGGTGTTTGCGGAAATCGTGCGCGAGCCGGTGTTTCCAAAATCGGAGTTGGAAGTGATTTCCACCAATAGCCGCGAACGCCTGAAACTGAATAAAACCAAGCATGATTATTTAGCAGGAAGAAAAATCGCTTCTGTGCTGTTTGGCGAAAATCATCCCTACGGTTACGAATCGAAAGAAGAAGATTATGACAACGTAACGCCTGAGGTGTTGAAGAATTTTTATTCTACTCACTACAATGCGGGCAACTGCTTCATGATTATTTCCGGAAAAATCGAGGATGGCACAATGGCGCTGATTGAAAAATATTTCGGAGATAAAAGCTGGGTAAAGCCCGTGCCAGCCGAGCCGCAGCGCATCGTTGCTCCTTCACCGGAGTTGAAGCACCGCATGAAACTGGAGCGCTCTGTGCAATCCGCCATCAGAGTTGGGAAACGATTGTTCAATAAAACGCATCCTGATTTTCAGAAAATGCAAGTGCTGAATACAGTGCTTGGAGGTTACTTTGGTTCGCGCCTCATGTCGAATATCCGCGAGGATAAGGGGTTTAGCTATGGTATTAATTCGGGCTTGGCTTCTTTAGTGCATGAAGGATATTTTTACATAAGCACTGAAGTGGGGTACGAGGTGACGCAGGATGCGCTGAAAGAAATTTATAAGGAAATCAACCTGCTGCGCGCGAAGTTAATACCGGAAGATGAAATGGAATTGGTGCGCAATTATTTTGCGGGGAAAATTCTTTCAGGCGTTGACGGACCCTTTAAACTGGCGGATTTCTACGCAGGCTTGCTTATTTACGGATTGGATATTGACTATGCACATCAGTTGCTTGAAACGGTGAAGGCGGTTACAAGCAAAGAACTGCGAGACCTTGCAAATCAATATTTAAATACTGAAGAAATGGTTGAAGTCGTTGTAGGATAAACTCAATTCGTTGATTCGATAATTTGCTGATGTGCTAATGAAAATACAAAAGGTGTCATTGCGAAATTTTAATGAATGGTTTTTCCGCAAAGCCTCCGCAATGATTTTATTCGGTAGCTGTCTGCTTCCGATTGTTGCTTTTTCACAAATTATTCCTGCGCCAACAATTCAATGCGTTACTACGGATGAAAACTCCGGAGATGTCACCATCAACTGGACAAATCCACCGCTCAATCCCTGCGGACCATTTGTATCCTATGTTTTATTAGGGGCAACAAGTTCATCAGGTCCGTTTCTAACGATTGACACCATTTTTATTTCAGCACAAACCACAACGATTCATGCGGGAGCTAATGCCACGATTCTTGACTGGTATTATTTTATGACGATGGTTCAAAACTGTCCAGGCGCTACGCAAACCTTTTCAGACACAATTCAGGAAGAGCCGCTCATCACGCCCGATTTGGATTTTGTAACTGTAACGGATACCGGTGTTTATATTAAATGGTTTCCCAGCCCCTCAACTCAAACTGCCGGATATATTATTTACTATGATTTAGGAGGGGGACTTGCTACGGAGGCTGATACGGTTTTTGGAAGATTAACCGATGATTACATTGACATCAATGCAAATCCAAATGCCGCCAGGGTAGTTTATACCATTGCTGCTTTTGACGGCTGCCTGAATAAAACACTGTTTAATGAGAACGAGCACAACACGATTTTTCTCGGAGGCTCTATTCAGCAATGCACACAACAGGTAACGCTTGATTGGAATCAATACATCAATTGGTCGGGCGTTTCGGGCTATCGGATAGAAACGAGCTTAGATGGCGCTCCTTTCACAGTTGCGCAAACACTGCCGGATGGAAGCACACAGTATCTTTATTCGCTTGTTGGCGTTACAGGCGATACGCTTTGTTTCCGCATTACAGCCGTGCATCAAAACGGAACTACCACATCCATATCAAATGTGCGTTGTCTGCCGCTCAACCTCGTGCGTTCTACTACATTCAATTACCTCCGCAATGTTTCTGTGAATCAAGCAGGTGGAGTTGACCTTGAATGGTATATTGATACTTCAGCCGACATCAACTCCTATTATGTGTTGCGCTCATTAAATGGAAATACATTTACTTCCATTGATACGCTTCCTGTTGTAAATCCTGCCTTTCTCAATACATATACAGATGCGCAGGCAAATACTTCAGTCAACAGTTTCCATTATGAAGTCGCAAGTTTTGACGATTGCAATTTTCAACTGAATTCCACGAAGGGACAAACCATTTTCCTTGAAGGAAAAAACAATGGCATTTTAAATGAACTTGAATGGAACGCTTTCTCGCTTGAAAATGCCACCGTGCTTGATTACACTATCTATCGGGTTGAGAATGGAGTGCTTGTGCCGCTACAAACCTTCACCCCATCAACTCTCACATTTGAAGATGACATATCCACCGCGATTTCTGAAGATGGCGCTTTCTGCTATGTGATTGAAGCGAGTTTCAACCTCAGCATCCCCGGCTTTGTGAATGAAAATCTTACAAGCAGGTCCAATCAACTTTGTTTGTATCAGAAGCCTGTGATTTATGTGCCGAATGCATTTGTGCCCGGTGGCAAAAACAACGTGTTCAAACCCACGCTCCTCAACCCCAACATATCGGAATATGAGTTTCTTATTTTCGACCGCTGGGGCAAGCAATTATTCACCACTGATGTGCTTGCCGCAGGATGGGATGGTACGAACAACGGAGAAGAAATGCCAATGGGTGGATATTCTTACTACATCAAAGTAGTGTCGAAAGGGGGCGAAGCGCAGGAAAAAACCGGAATGGTAGTGTTGGTGCGCTAACCGGATAATTATTTTACTCCATTCTTCTTCCGGCTAAAACCTTTTTAAAAACCTATCGTACAACCCCTCCGATGAGAATCTTGAAGAAGATTCAGTGAGAGACTCTACTAACTAAACGTCTGGGATTATGAGGGGATTGATTACGCGGGGAAAGACGGTGACGTGTGCCATTTCTTTACTACTAATAAGTTTTTTGAGTTTCGGGCAAACTATGCCTGCTCAGGTTTCTAAAAACCAAACATTTACCACAAACTATTATGACTACGAGGCGCTGGGCGTAAATCCGGCTAACCTTTCCGCCAACAGGCGCGAAGGAAAGAAAGTATCATTTGGCTTGATGCAAACGAATTTTCTGCTGTTTAACAAAACGCTGAAAACCGACCTTATCCATGGTGGCGGACTCGACCGGCTTACTGACCCGGGACACTGGTTTGATGACATTCTTGTAGAGCGCACCTACGTGGGAATGGAGAATACTCTCCTGGGCTTGAACTTCAACACGAAAAAGGCGGGCAGCTTTGCTCTTAGTGTGAAAACATTAGTGCTGGCAGAAGTGGAACTGAATGGCGCATTTGAAGACCTTGAATTTGAAGGAACGAGTTTCAGCAACCTGCCGGAAATCATCATGACAACCATCACGGAAAACCCGGACAATCTGCCCCCGGGTGAAACAAGTATTATGAGGATGAGTGTTGTGAATGAATTCAGCACGGCATATAGTCGCAGGATAGTGAACACCGGAAAAGTGCAACTCTATGGAGGCGTGGGCGTGAAATATCTGATGGGCTTTGCTGATGTGGGCATTCAATTTAATAATCACCAGGTTGCAGGCTACTATTCATTGTCTTCTATTTTGCCTGATGGCTTTGGCGGTGACAGCACAAGCGCAGATTTGCAACAAGCGAAAAAATTCAGTCACGGATTCGGAACCAGCATTGGAACTTCCCTGCGTTTTCAAAAATTAAGAGCAGGAATTTCTGTGGTGGATATCGGTTTCATTAAGTGGCCCGTGAAAGACATTTTTGTTACGAAAGAAGATGTGGTGGGAGAAGTGCTTACCGAAGATGAAATCAACGATGCAATCAATAATGCAATCACCGATTTTCAACGCAATGGAGACGGCAAGGAATGGCTGCCCGCCAAACTTACCTTTGGCGCAAGCTATGACGTGCATAAATACGTGAGCTTCTATTTAGATGTAATCGCTCCGCTGAACGATTCGCCCCGCAACATGACAAGACCAATGGTGGGAATAGGAACGTGGCTCTCTCTAAAGCATATTGTGACACTCCGCACAGGTGCAAATTTGATTGACAAGAAATTAGTTGCCATCCCGATGTGGTTCAGTTTATTTGGCGGCAAGAAAAAGACATTTGAATTCAGCTTAGGCACTTCGGACTTCCTTGCATTTTTCCTGCCGGGCAGGGAGTATATGCAGGCTGAAACAGCAATGATGAAATTTCATTTTTGATAAAGATAGAGGGTTGGGTTTCATGGTTGAAAGCCGGGCTGCATTGCAGCCCGGCTTTTTTTTTGTGATAAAAATTTCTGTGAAACGCAACCAAAATGCGGTTTTTCTTCGTTACTTGAATCATCATGCCCTCTCCCGACCACTATTTGGTATTAGGCATTGGCGAAGATGCTTCGCAGGAAACAATCAAGGTTGTCTTTCGCAAGCTTGCGCTCAAATATCATCCTGATAAAAATCCCGGCAGCACAGAAGCAATTGAAATTTTCACCGCTATCCATAAAGCGTATGAGGCGCTCTCGCATCCCGAAAAAAGAAAGACGTATGACTTATCGCGACAGGGAAAGCAAAAAATTGTTTTTTCTTCATCTACATCTCGCGCAGTTATTGATAAAAATAAAATCCGGATTACAGTTGACAGAAGAGTAGTGCGTTTGGATGAAACCTTGCAAGTAACGGTGAGCGTGTTTCAGCAGAATTCAAAAGTTTCACTTGACGGCTTATCTCATTTTGAATTGCTGGAAGGACCGGTTATTCATTCTTTATTTCCTCCGGGAAAAGAGAATCCGGAATTGGAAATCACTTATCTATTGAAACCGAAAGAGCAGGGATATGTTGAAATTGGTCCGGCATCATTTGTAGCAAATGACGCAAGATATTTATCGGAATCGTTTCACATTAAAATCAATCAAATGGCTGATTTGGTTGTGCAGCGTCCGGTGTCGAAAATGGAAGTTTTTCAAGGCGTTACCTCTGTGGGACTAATTGTATTCTATCTCTCCCTTATCGCATTTAATATCTACACGTATAAAATCTATCCCTTTGTTCGCGAGCCGAAACCTGACATAGCAGCGGGTCCTGTAATGATGGGCTACGCGCAATTACCGACAGGCGTTTCCCCGTTTGAAAAATATTTCGGGCAAGGGCGGCAGGATAAGGAGTCGCTGCACCGCATTGTATTTCATAATGATAACTCGCGCGATGCGGTGGTGCTGCTGATGGATGCGCAAACAAATCAGCCGGTAAGAAATAATTACATCCGCGCTGGCGATGACCTCATCATGGGAAATATTCCTGACGGAAATTATTACCTCAAAGCGATTTTTGGCAATGACTGGAATAAAGAATTGTGTCTTCTTGAAAATGAAAACGTGCAAGGCGGGTTTAACAAAAATGCGCGCTATGAAATTTTTCAGCAGGAAATAAATGTCATTACTATGCAGCAATCCCGCACCGGTGATACGCTTGATTACAAAATCTATGAGATTACACTCTATCCGGTGCAAGACGGGAATGCAAAAAGTTTTTCCGCTGATGCGCAAAGTTTTTTCGCTGAATGAAAGAATTTCATTTTAATAACTTTGGCGCACTATGAAATCTATCGTTATATTTTTCTGCCTGACATTTCTTTTTGCCTGCAACGGATGCAAAAATGAGGGCTTTAACATCTTTTCCATTGAAGACGATAAGCAACTTGGTTTGCAGTTGCAACAGGAGATTGCCGCAAATCCAGGGGATTATCCTGTGCTGAGTGAAACACAATACAGCGCAGCTTACGCGCACATCTATCGGATGCGCGATTCCATTTTAAATTCCGGCAATGTGGACCACAAAGATGATTTTACGTGGGAAGTAAAAATCATTCATGATGATGCAACATTAAATGCCTTCTGCGCTCCGGGTGGGTACATTTATGTTTATACCGGACTCATTAAATTTCTTGATAGCGAAGACCAACTTGCCGGAGTGCTTGGACATGAAATCGCACATGCCGATAAAAGACATTCCACTCAGCAACTCACAAAATCTTACAGCATCTCACTGCTACTGCAGGTGGTGCTTGGGGAAAATGCACAACTACTTTCTGAAATTGCGCAGGGACTTGTTTCCCTCAAATTTTCACGCTCTGATGAGTCGGAAGCAGATGAATATTCTGTGAAATACTTGTGCCCTACGGAATATAATGCGGCAGGCGCGTCAGGTTTTTTTGATAAGCTCATCCAACTGGAACAGGCAGGCGGCACACCGCAATTTCTCAGCACACATCCCAACCCCGACAACCGTGTTGCGGATATTAATGCGCACAAAACAGAATCCGGTTGTGCAGGCGCAGGAACTTTTGATGCGCGTTATCAGCAGTTGAAAAACAGTTTACCTTAATCGCAGTTAACTAAATCCGGAGTGAAATTTTTTGCAGCCTGCTTTCTCTTTTTAGCGCTTCTCATTTCTTCAAGCAATATCTTAGTTGCCCAAGAGCAACCTGCGGAAGACTCCCTTGCCATTACGTCAACGCTTGTTGACACTGCTGGTCATACGGAAGATTCTCCTGCCGCATGGTCGGTTCTTCCTTTTATTCTGCTCCTGCTGATGACCGCAACCGGTCCGCTTTTTTATGCGCACTTCTGGCATAAAAATTATAAACTCATCGCGCTTCTGTTTGGTGTGTTGGTTGTTCTGTATTATGTTTTTTTTCTTCATAATTATCACAACCCCGTTCATGCGCTGGCGGAGTATGCTTCTTTTATCTCGCTGCTTACCGCATTGTTTGTGGCATCGGGCGGCATCGTGATAAAGGTGGATACGAAAGGAACTCCGCTTGCCAACTCGTTGCTGCTGGTTGCTGGCGCTGCGCTTGCAAATATCATCGGCACAACAGGCGCGTCAATGTTGCTGATTCGCCCGTTTATGCGGCTAAATAAAGATCGCATTGAGCCTTATCACATCGTGTTTTTTATTTTCATCGTGAGTAATGTAGGCGGCTGCCTCACTCCGATTGGCGACCCACCTTTGTTTATCGGGTTTTTGAAAGGCGTGCCTTTCTTCTGGACGGTGGAACATCTTTGGGTAAAATGGTTTTTCGGTGTTGGTCTGCTCACGCTCATATTCTACATTTTCGACAAAACGAAACATCCGAAAGACAAAGAATCATTTGAACATTCAGGCAAAATCGGGATTCAGGGCACCATGAACCTGTTGTGGCTCGGTGTGGTCATTCTCTCGGTATTTCTCGACCCCAACCTTGTTGACTGGCTCCCCTACATTCCCTATCACGGGGATAAAATTTCTTTCGTGCGGGAAGCGATTATGTTGACTGCCGCATACTTTTCCTACAGAACTTCTGATAAAGACTGCCTGAAAGCAAACGAGTTCAACTTTGAACCGATAAAGGAAGTAGCGTTTCTTTTCGCGGGAATATTCATGACCATGATGCCTGCCTTGCAACTTATTAGTGAGTTTGCCCGGGCGCACGGTGAAGCTTTTACACAGACTACCCTTTTCTGGGGTTCGGGAGTTCTTTCCAGCGTGCTTGATAATGCTCCGACTTATCTCAACTTCCTTTCAGCCGGGTTGGGCAGAGCCGGATTAAGCATTGAGGTTAAAGAAGATGTGGTCGCCTTCGCGCTGGGAACTACTCCTATGGGAATTGATACCGTTGAGCGACTGATTGCAGTTTCTGTCGGCTCGGTGTTCTTTGGCGCATGCACCTACATCGGCAACGCGCCCAACTTTATGGTGAAAGCAATCGCGGAACAAGCAGGAATCAAAATGCCTTCTTTCTTTGGTTATGTGTTTCGCTACACGATTCCCTTTTTGCTGCCGGTGCTGTTTCTCACCTGGCTGGTTTTCATTTATTTCGGGGTGGCTGTTTAGCTATGCTACAAAAATCTGACAGAGTTGAGATTTTTTTTAAGGTCTTATTTTTTTTCGCAGTTGTTTACTTTCCTCTTTTCCTCCACTTAGAAAATCTGCCATTAAGGATATGGGATGAAGCAAGGCTTGCTGTGAGCGCTTACGAAATGTCCCATAATGGCAATTATATTGTTGTTCATTTTGACGGTAAACCTGAAATGTGGAGCACCAAACCTCCCCTGATGATTTGGCTTTAGGTTTTGTGCCTGCGGATATTTGGAACGAGCGAACTCGCTGTGCGTTTACCCGCAGCAATAGCCGCTCTTTTTACGTGCGTGGGTATTTTGCTTTTCGCTACGCACTTTCTAAAAAGTTATTGGATAGGGATGCTGACTGTTTTAATTCTGGTAACTTCTGGTGGCTACATTGACCTGCATGTCACGAGAACAGGCGATTATGAATCACTGCTGGTATTAAATACAACCATGTATGCGCTGTTCTTTTTCATTTTCATGGAAACGAATAAACCCGGATTTTTCTATCTCACTATTATCTTCCTGATTTTAGCGGCATTGACAAAAGGAGTGGCAGCGCTGCTCTTTTTGCCTGCTTTGTTGCTCTATGTGCTCCTGAAAAGAAAACTGTTGCAATTATTGAAAAACCCGCATCTCTATGCAGGCATTTTTTTGTTTATCGTATTTGTTGGAGGCTATTACATATTAAGAGAACATTTTAATCCGGGCTATTTAGACGCGATAGTGGAAAATGAATTAGGAGGTCGCTACCTCCAAACGCTTGAGGGGCATCTGCATTTTTATTGGATTTATTTTTTCAATCTTACTGATATTCATTTTTCTCCGTGGTATTTATTTGTTCCTGTCGGGTTGTTGTTCGGTATTTTTCACACACAGGTAGTGATTCGCAATCTTTCTCTCTACTCAGCTCTGCTTCTTGTTGTTTACTTTTTCACAATATCAGGTGCGCAAACCCGTATTTTTTGGTATGACGCTCCGATGTTTCCTTTTCTTAGTTTGCTTGCCGCTATTTTCTTCTGGTATTGGTTCGATTATTTTTCAAACACAAAGACATTCACGCATCAACTGCAAAAAAATATTATTCCTGCTGCGTTCGTGTTTCTTGTTTTCATGATACCTTATTCCAAAATCATTGATAAAGTCTATAAGCCAAAGGAATTGGAAGGGGTGGAAGAATACAGTTTCATGCGCCACTTGCAAAAAGGATTGCAGGGAATTGAAGACCTCAATAATTATCTTGTTTGTTATGGTGCGGGTAAAACTCCAGCGATTTTTTATGTGCAAGACAAAGGAGTAAAAATTGATTTTGCTGATTATAAAAAATTGAGCGCAGGGAATATTGCTATGGCTTTTTAGCCGGATATAAAAAGAGAAATTGAAAGAAGGTATGAAGTTGAAACTTTAGAGAAGGAGAACAATGTGAAAGTTTATAGAATCAGAGTTGTGCATGATTGTTCCAATTGAAATCAGAGTAGTAGCTCCTTTGTATAATAAGAAAAAAGTACTATCAAAGCTCAGGCATAAAGCGCAGACAGCGCGTTTTGCAGATTTGTAAATCTGAATTCAAACCCCAACTTCCCCAACTTCTCATTCACACATCGCTGACTTCCAAGTATCGCCTCACTCATTTCGCCTAAGATTATTTTCAATGCAAAAGCAGGAGCAGTAATGGTAAGTGCATGTGCGCCTTTTGCTTTTTGAATAGCCCGCAGCAATTCTTTATTTGTAACAGGATTATTTCCCACCGCATTGTACGCTCCGTTCATCTTTTCATTTTCGAGCGCATGAATAAAAATGCGGCACACATCATCGAGGTGAATCCATGAATAATATTGCCTGCCATCTCCGAGATAAGCGGAGATGCCAAAGCGCATGGATTTTTCTAACTCAGGCAATGCGCCTCCTTCTCGCGCAAGCACAATGCCGATGCGGCAAATCACAGTTCGGATGCCCAGCGCAGAAACTGTTTGCGCTTTTGCTTCCCAATCTTTACACACCGATGCAAGAAAATCATTTCCCGAATTGTCGGTTTCGGTGAGCCATTTACCGCCTTTATCACCATAGAAACCAACTGCTGAAGCATTGACAAAAACCTTCAGCGGATGGTTGAGTTCTTTCAGCTTGTGCGCAAGCAGCATCGTGCCTGCTGTGCGACTTGTATAGATTTCGTTTTTACGCTTTGCCGTCCACCTGCCGTCAGCGATGGATGCGCCCGCAAGATTGATGATCGCGTGTGCATTGCGGATTGCCGTATCATCCAACTCGCCCTTTTCAGGATTCCAGTGATACGTTTTGATTGTGCCGGAAATATCCGTTTTTCCCCTGCTAAGAAAACTTACGGAATAGCCTTTCTCCAGCAGCATCGCGGAGAGCCGCTTGCCGATTAATCCCGTTCCGCCCGTAATCAGTACATTCATGCTGTTGTCGTTATTAGTTCGCCTCACCCCCTTAGGTTGCCAAGCGGGGCGAGTATATGTCAAACACTTACTCCCGCATAAAGTTTTCGCTATTTTTGCCCCTTCAAAAGTAACGCTCAAAATTCATTTCGTTTATGAAAAATCTTAGCGCATTTCAATTGATGGTTGCAACATGTGCAATCCTCGTCATCTTCAACGGCTGCACGGGCGGCAGCAAGAAAGAAAGAAAAAATGAAGTGGTGGTACATGAACTTTCAGACACCGACATGCTGAACCCCGTGAACTATCAGAGCGCGGATGCAGGCTACTACGCCCAAAAGCTATTTTCTACTTTAATGATTTATGACCCGAAAACACTTGAATTAATCCCCTACCTCGCAGCAGCATTACCTACTGTTGAGGCAGATACGGTAACTAAGATTACAAAATATACTTACGAAATACGCGAAGGCGCGAAGTGGGACAACGGAACGGATATTACTGCGAAGGATGCCGAGTTCAGTCTGAAAGTTTATAAATGCCCGATAGTGAACAACGAACAAAACAAGCCCTATTTTGAATCCATCTATGAAGTGATTACTTATCCCGAAAACCCACGCAAGTTTTCTGTTGTGTGCAACAAAATATATCACATCAACTATGAAATCTCAGGTGATTTCTTTTTCCTGCCTGCCTATATCTATGACTCTAAAGGATTGTTAGAAGAATTTCCATTGAAAGATTTCAGCGACAAGTATGACCAACTGGCGGAAAACCCCAAAGTCAAAGAGTTTGCTAATGAATTTAACTCAGACAAATTTCAGCGCGAAAAAGGATTTGTGATAGGAAGCGGAGCGTATGAATTTGACAGTTGGCAGCCGGGCGTGAAATTGGTTTTGAAAAGAAAAAAAGATTGGTGGGGTGAAAAATACAAAGGCGAGAATAAAGCATTTGACATCAATGTTGACGAATTGATTTATCAAACCATCAACGACCAAACCGCTGCTCTGGTGGCGCTGAAAGGTTTGAAGATTGACGCGATGTACGGTATCAAAGCAAAGGATTGGGTTACGGATGTAACACAATCGGAAAAAATCAAAGAGCACTATCAGTTGTCAACTCCGCCCAGCATGGCATATACCTATATGGGGCTTAACATGCGCAATCCGAAATTTTCCGACAAGAATGTAAGAAAAGCAATGGCGCACCTTGTGGATGTAGATAAAATCATTAAGGTGGTGGGCTACGGATTAGGACAGCGCACGGTAGGCTTTGTGCATCCTTCCAAAAAAATATTTTATAACGACACGATTAAGTTTTATGCGTTTGATGTTGCGAAAGCAAAACAACTGCTTGCCGATGCAGGATGGAAAGATAGCAACGGCAACGGCACGATTGACAAAATGATTGATGGACAGTTGACCGAGTTCAATATCACTTTCACATACAACAGCGGCAACGATGCAAGACGCGATGCTGCTTTAATTTTCAAAGAATCTGCGCGTGAAGCGGGAATCAATGTAGATGTAGTACCACAAGAGTGGAGTATTTATATTCAAAATCAGAAGAACCACAATTTTGAAATGTATTATGGCGCATGGATTAGCAGCGTGGGCGAAAGCGACCCCAAGCAAATTTTCCATACCGAAAGTATCAATGGCGGCAGCAACTACTGTTATTTTGGAAATGCTGAAAGCGATGCGGTGATTGAAGCGTTGCGCACTGAGTTGGACAAAGACAAAAGAGCAGCGCACTACAAAAAATTGCAAGCGATTATTCACGAAGAAGTGCCGTACATTCACCTTTCTGCGCCACAGGAAAGAATCGCAATCAGCAAGCGTTTCCAGCCTTATGAAACTTCCCCGCTGCGTCCCGGATTTTTTGAGGAAACATTCAAACTGGCTGAGTAATTTTTTCTCAATCGGAACAGAGATAGCAAGCAATGCTGACATACGTTTTAAAACGGGTTCTTTTTTTCGTTCCTACCATTTTTGCTATTTCGCTGCTTACATTCATCTTAATGTCGAGCGCGCCCGGTGACCCTGCCGAACTGATGCTGAATCGCGCGGTGGGCGGTGATGGCGGACAAGCGTCAGATAAACTTGCCGGTGACAAAGCTTACAACATGTTGCGCAAACGGCTCGGACTTGACCTTCCGCTGTTTTATTTTTCTTTTTCAAATCTTGCTTCGGCTGACTCGTTGCATAAGATTTCAAAAATTGACCATCGCAAAACACTCGACCGACTCACCAACGATTATGGCAACTGGAAAGAAATTGAAGCCTATTATCACAGCGCTAAAAAATTAGAACTGACGATTCTTGATATTCCGAAAGACAGTTCGACAACATCAGCATTAATCACCCTGCGCAATGCGGTGAATAATCTTTATCTAAGTCCAAACGATAAAGTGATTCGTTCTTCATTTGCAGAAATGGAGCAACAAGTCGGCAAAAATTCACAACTGGCTGCGGCATCGCCCGCGCTGAATGCTACGGTTGACGCATATGAAACGGTGCGGCAGTCGCCCACAACGTGGAAAAATTATATTCCCGCTGTGCATCTCAACGGAACAAAAAATCAATATCATCGCTGGCTGCTTGGCGATGCGCCCTGGTTTTCGGCAAGCGATGATAAAATGCTTTCAAAAGGATTTGTTCGCGGTGATTTTGGCACTTCTTATTTTGCGAAACGTCCGGTAAGTACACTGGTGTGGGAAAGCATCGGCTACACCATGACTATCAGTTTAATCGCCATCCTGATTACCTATTTGATTTCTATTCCGCTTGGCGTTTTTACCGCAGTAAAAAAAGGCACCACTATAGACCAGACACTTTCGACAGGACTTTTTGTGTTGTATTCCATGCCCAGTTTCTGGATTGGAACGATGATGATTATTTTCTTAGGCGGTGGCGATTTTCTTGATTGGTTTCCACCAACAGGCGTTGCAGATGTTGATGCTGACGACCCGTTTTTCACAAGACTGAGTATGCAGGCTGCGCATCTTACGATGCCGCTTATTTGCTGGACGTATGGCTCGTTTGCCTACCTGTCACGGCAAATGCGTGGCGGCATGTTGGGCGTGTTGCGTCAGGATTACATCCGCACTGCGCGTTCAAAAGGGCTGAACGAGAGCGCAGTAGTATGGAAGCATGCGTTCAGAAATTCATTACTGCCGGTTATCACGATTTTCTCGTCTGTGTTTCCTGCAATGATTGGCGGCTCGGTAGTGCTGGAATATATTTTCACCATTCCTGGAATGGGCGGATTAGGATTTCATTCTGTCTTGAGAAGAGATTATCCGGTTGTGCTTACGGTAACAATGTTTTCTACAATCCTGACCCTGGTGGGATATTTAATATCGGACATTCTCTATGCGGTGGTTGACCCGCGCATTTCTTATTCAAAAAAATGAGCGCAGTAAAAACGGATAGCAACCAGAGCTACTGGGCGGGCGTGAAGCGGCAGTTTCGCAAGAAAAAAGTTGCGCTGTTTTCTTTTTACATCGCATGTATGTTGGGATTGGTGGCATTGCTTGCCCCGTTTTTGGCGAATGAAAAACCGATTGTGTGCAAGTATGAGGGGAACATTTATTTCCCTGTATTTAAGCAAATAGGCGTTGATTTCGGCATGGGCAAGTTTCCGCAGGAATTGCTGAATGTGAAATGGAAAAAACTGAATTATGATTTCGCCATCTGGCCCCCTGTTCCTTATTTACCGTTAAATCAGGATGACAATAACACACAGTCGGTCAGTCCGTTTGCAGAGCAGAATGTGCCGTCAGCAAAATGGAAACACTGGTTTGGAACAGATGAACTGGGGCGCGATGTTTTATCAGGTATGATTCACGGAACGCGCATTGCATTTACCGTTGGAATTGTTTCCATGTTTATTGCGACCATACTCGGAATATTATTCGGCTCGCTTGCCGGATTTTTTGGCGATGAAAATTTCCGTATGTCGCGCGGCAGAATGTGGTTGAATATTCTGTTTTTCTTCATCGCTATTTTTTACGCTTACGGAACACGCTCTTATATTTTATCCGATGCGCTCTCTGAATCGTTTGCAGGATTTTTGTTACAGATGCTTATCAGCATTTTTATTTTTATTGCTGTAATGGGCATTGCCAATCTGATTGCTCTTCCGCTCAAAAAAATTCCCTACCTGAAACAACACGTAGGCTTCCCGATGGACATGACCATTTCGCGCAGCATGGAAATCTTAGTTTGTATTCCTACTTTCTTTCTGATTCTGTTGGTGCTGGCAACGGTGAAGAAGCCGAACATCTACATCATCATGGTGATTATCGGGCTTACCTCGTGGACAGGCATCGCGCGTTATATCCGCGCGGAGTTGCTGAAGGTGCGCTCATTAGAATATATTGAAGCTGCGCAATCGCTGGGATTTTCCAAAGCGAGAATACTGTTGAAACACGCTATTCCTAATGCGCTCTCGCCCGTGCTGATTGCCATCGCATTTGGTATTGCATCCGCTATTCTCATTGAATCATCACTCTCTTTTCTGGGTTTTGGCAGTGGCGACACCGTGACGTGGGGCGCGTTGCTTTCTTCAGCTCGCCAATCATCGCAAGCGTGGTGGCTGGCGATTTTCCCCGGTTTCGCAATTTTCATCACCGTTACCGTTTTCAACCTCATCGGTGACGGGCTTACCGATGCGATGGATCCGAGACTGAAATCGTAGTTTTTTGTCCTCCTGATTGTATCTCTGAGTTAGATTTATTATTAACTTCAATGGACTAACAAATACCTTTGAAGTTCAATCCATGTATCTTTTAAAACGAGTGTTGTTGGCTGTATTATTGTTATTGACTTGTGGTCAACTTTCTGGGCAGTGTCCTTTGCCTTCTACATCCAATGCAATATTCATTGTAAATCCAAGTGAATTACCGTGTATTCAGCGTAGTAATTATTATCACGAATTTTTTAGTGTTTATGGTTCTTCTTTGGCAAACTTTATTACCTCATCTCTATCCGTTGACAGCGTAGTCGGACTTCCTGATGGTATTACCTACCAAGTTACACAGCAATCGTCCAGCCTGAGTTGTATTGAACTTACAGGAGTCACCTTTGATTCGATACAAACATATTCAGTTGAGATATACGGTAATTTTCAGCTTCACTCCTTTACAAATGGAACGGTATTTAACCAAACAGGTAAAATGAGTGATATCTGCATCGGTATTCCCTTTGCGATATACCCAGGTAACCCGTGTTCAGTTCTACCCAAAGTACAGGTAATTAACCCGGGCGATACCTGTTGTTCGCTTTCTTCTCAATACAACAGGATAAGCGGAGCTACTTACTTAGATGTGAATGTCAATGGGATATTTGATTCTGCTGATTATCCGATGGGCTATCAACAAATTTTGATTGATTCAAATCTCGTTTTTAGCAACAGCAACGGGGAATTTGAATACGAGACGGGAACAGGAAACTATGCTGTTTCAATGAATCCCCCGCTAAATTTTTCACTCACAAATAATCCCTCATCTTACTCTATATCTATCATAGATACATGCAGCGCCACTTTTACCGATTATGATTTTGGTTTAACGGCAGATACTTCTATTGACGATGCAAGCATCAATCTTATCATCGGACCTGCAAGACCGGGGTTTCAGGTATCTCATTATTTGAGCTATAAAAATATCGGAACAACCGTTTTAAGCGACACAATCATACTTGCTTATGATACTGCTCTTACTTTTCTTTACGCTTCGCAGCCATTCATTAGTCATCTTGGTAATGAATTGAAATGGACATATTCCGCTCTCACTCCAGGGAGCATAAAAGATATACGCATATATTTTCAACTTCCTGCCAATATTGCTCTTTTAAATGACACTTTATTTGCAGTCGCTTCAATTGGACCTGTTGACAATACCCTCATCAACAACATTAGCGCAACTTCACGAGTCATCTCTGGTTCTTTCGACCCGAATAATAAAATTCTTGAACCGGAAACTTGGAATTCAGGAATGCGACCGGAACATAACATGCGCTATACTATCAACTTTCAAAATACAGGCACAGACACTGCTTTTATCGTTGAGGTAAGAGATACGCTATCGGAGCATCTTGATATTTCCACATTCGAACCAGTTGCTCAAAGTCATGCAGGAACACTTGTTCTTAAGGACGAAAGAATTCTCATTTGGACTTTCTATAACATTCTGCTTCCAGATAGTCATACAAACGAACCCGCCAGCCATGGGTTTATTCAGTTCGATATTCAACCGCAGGCTCAATCACCGCATGGTTTGGTGATTGAAAATCGCGCTGCAATTTATTTTGATTACAACCCACCAATTATTACGGGAATGACAAGAGGGGTAATTTCACTGATTGACACCAGTTGTTTTGTGCAATTACCTGATACGCTCGCAGGTTGTGTGGGGCAATACCTTGAACTAAAAACAGTTGGAGGCATGAACCCGATCTGGAGCGATGGTCAAGCCGGAGATTCTATTTCTATAACAATAACAGCGGACGCTCTTTATTCTGTATTCACTTCAAGTGGAAATTGTATTGACTCGGCATCCGTTTTTGTAAAAGCACATTCGCTTCCTGTTGCAAGTATTCTGATTGACGGAATATACGAAATCTGCACCGGAGATACGCTTTCTCTGACTGCGGCAGGTGGAATTAGTTATTTATGGAATAATGGAGAAAGCACGTCAACTATACAAATTCATGATGCTGCGGATTACACAGTAACCGTATTAAATAGTATAGGCTGTACTGACACGGCAGTTATTTCTATTTCAGCAGCAGGCAATTATCCGGTTGCCGATTTTGATTTTTTGATAAAAAATGATTCTGTGCAATTTGAGAACCAGAGTGCTGATGGCATTGCCTATCAATGGAATCTGGGTAACGGGGAAATTACAAATGAAGTTTCTCCCAACCATATTTTTTCATACCCCGGCACATTTGAAGTTTGCCTAGTGGTTAATAATTACTGCGGTGTTGACAGCGTATGTAAAATGATTACGGTAGTTGGCGATACCGCTGACGTAAGTGCAACTTTTCTTGAGAAGGAAAGCAATAGGGTTGCCGTTTTCCCAAACCCTGCAGATGAAATCATTCATGTCTCATGTCTCACATCTAATATCTCACGTCTCATTCTCACTGACATCAGCGGTAGATTAATTCTGCAAACAACGCAAACTGAAATCAGCATCACCCATCTTGCAAGCGGATTATATTTTGTGAGGATAGAGTTGACTAATGGAAGCAGCATCGTGCGCAAAATCGTAATGCGCAACCGGAAATCGTAATTAGTTTTAACTTGCGCGAGTGAAAATTTTCAGTTCTCAGTCGTCAGCCGTCAGCCGTCAGTTTGTAAACTGTAAACTGAAAACTGTAAACATTTTTTTTGTCTGCCTGCTGCTCCTGCCTGTTGCTGCTGTCACTCAAACCATCTCCTATTCCATCCCCAAAAAACTTTCTTCTAAAACGCCCGATTTCAGAATTCTCGGAAAAAATAAAGAAGGCGTGTTGGTATATAAATATGGCAAAGAGCATGTGATTGAGGCATACAGCGGCAGCCTGAATGTGCGCTGGTCGAAAACGATTGTATTCAAGCGCACCGTTACCGATGTGCGCAGAATGGTGATCTATCCTGAAAAAACGCTCGCCTTTTATTTGTCGGCTGATAAAGGACCAACAGTTCTTTATGCTGAAAAATGGAACAGCAAATTTCAGGGCGAGTCAGATGCGATTGCGCTCGACACCATCAGGACTGACAAGTTTGAAGTGGAATCATTAGTGCGCGTTGCACCTTCACAAAACCAATCAAAAATTGTAAGCTACTATCCCGTGTTTACTTCGGGCGATGAACCTGATTATCTGCGCATGGCGCTGACGGATGCCGATTTAAATCTGCTTACGAAAAAAAATATTCCGCTGGAAGAAAACGGGCGCGCGCTGAAGTTGCGCAAAGTGTTTCCTGACAACACGGGCAATGTGTTTGTGCTGCTCGAAGATGAAACCAAGCAAAAGAAAAAAAACGCCACGACAGACGCTTTTACCGTGCAGATGGTGGAAGCCGCAACGAATACAGTGCGCAAAATTGACTTCAACTTTCATCGTCCTGTTTTTAAAAAGCTCTATCTCGAAACAGACAATGTGAATCGCACACTGATCGCCACAGGGTTATACACCGATGATACCGGAGAAGAAGCGCAGGGCTATTTCTACACGGTGTATCACCTTGACAGCAACCGCGTAACCGCAAATCAGTACGTGAAATTTTCTTCTGAAATTATTTTTGAAATCACCGGAAAAGACACGTCAAAAAACGTGAGCGGATTCTACTCGTTTGAAGTGTATGACCTTGTGTTGCGTTTTGACGGGGGCGCAATTATCGTTGCCGAGTCGCGCTTCGATACGGAAGAAAGCATACAAGTGCCTTCGTTCACCCCTACCATCGGTCCCAGTTTTCGCACCATCAGCATTTCGTATTACAATGATATTCTGCTGATTTCGGTGAAGCCTGACGGCACGCTCGAATGGAGCCAAGTGCTAAAGAAGAAACAGATTTCAGAAGATGATGATGGCTTCTTTTCCTCTTACATGATGGGAACAGGCGCGGACAAACTGCATTTCATTTACAACGAAGAAATCTATCACAAAACCAGCGTGTCGGATTATGCGGTGAACAGGCGGGGGGAATTTGAACGGAAGTACATGCTGAATGCCGGTGATAAAAATGTGATGCTCACGCCAAAGTTGGGCAGGCAGATTTCGTCCAATGAGGTGGTGATTCCAAGCTACAAACGCAGTTACCTGAGTTTTGTAAAGTTCACTTATTGAAACGCCTGTGATTCGCTTTTTCAACGTAAATAATCCTTCCGTAATCGTCTTTGTGTTTTTCTATGTGCTGCTGTTAAACAGCGCGTTATTTTTTTCTTCAGGGTTGTTTCCTGTTGCCGCAACTCACGCACCTTTTTCCAATTTATTTTTTTCACTCACCGGCTTTTTGTTTGGCAATAATCATTACGTGCTTTCGCTGCTTTCCATTGTGCTTGTATTTGCGCAATCGCTTATGATGAATAACCTTGTAAACAACGCCAAAGTGTTTACCAACGGCACGTATGTTCCCGCGATTATCTATGCGCTGCTCGCAAGTTTGTTTACTGAATTTCTTTTCCTCACTCCTGTTTTGCTCGCCACGCTTTTCCTGATTCTGGCAATCGGCAAGGCGCTGAAGCTCTATAAGCAGCATCACGCGATAGGCGACATCTACGATATGAGTTTTCTCATTGGCATCGCATCGCTTTTTTACATGCCGTTTGCGCTGCTGCTGCTGCTGGTGTTTGTTTCGCTCGCGGTGATGCGCTCATTCAACTGGCGCGAATGGGTGGCGGGGTTGCTCGGTTTTTTCTCCATTTATTTTTTAACGGGAACCTGGTTTTTCCTCACTGACGGGCTGAAGGAATTTCTTCAACAGCATTTATTTCCGCCAGTGGCACAGGGAGTTGCCATTGATGTGCGATTGGGTTTGTATGTTGTTGGAATTCTGACCGCTGTTTTAGTGGTTGCCGCCTCTTTCATCTTTCTGCTGAATTTTTTGAAAAGTACAATTCACACACGCAAATTCTTAACGCTGATGGGCTGGACAATCATGCTGCTGCCGCTTTCCGCCTTGCTTGGAAACGGTCTTACACTCAATCATTTTGTGGCATTAAGCGTACCTTTGTGCCTCCTTATCAGCTACCTGTTTTTGACGCTTAGAAAAGTGCGGATAGCTAACGCACTGCACTTATTGTGGCTGATTGCGGTGTTGTTTTTTCAGTATTATCATAAATGATTAAAACCAGAAACCGCTAAGACGCAAAGACTCGAGGATAATTATTCTTAGCGTCTCCGCGCCTTTGTGGTGAAAAATTCAGAACAATGAAATTTGGAGTAGTCGTTTTTCCCGGTTCAAATTGCGACAGAGATTTAATTCATGTACTCGAGGATGTCGTGCAGGCGGAAGTGAAAATTCTTTGGCATAAGGATAAATCGCTTGATGGATTCGATACAAGCGATTGCATCATGCTGCCGGGCGGTTTTTCTTATGGTGACTATTTGCGTTCGGGAGCAATCGCGCGTTTTTCACCCATTATGCAATCTGTTATTGAGTTTGCAAACAAGGGTGGAATGGTGATGGGCATTTGCAACGGATTTCAAATTCTCTGCGAAGCGGGCTTATTGCCGGGCGCATTGGTGCGCAACCGCAATCAAAAATTTATCTGCAAAAACGTGTTCATCCTGCCGCAGACAAATCAAACGAAACTCACGGCAGAATTAGACTTAACCAAGCCATTGAAAATTCCGATTGCGCATGGCGAAGGAAGTTTTTTCACGGATGAAAAGACACTCAAAAAACTGAAGGATAACCAACAGGTGCTGTTCCGCTATTGCAATGAGAAGGGTGTAATTGATGATGCCGCAAATCCTAACGGGGCATTGGAAAATATTGCCGGCATCTGCAACGAAAAGCGCAATGTGTTCGGCATGATGCCCCACCCGGAGCGCGCTTCAGAAGTTGCGCTGAACAATACAGATGGGTTGATGTTGTTTAAATCGCTGATGGAGAATGCCTTGCAGGAGGCATAACTTTTAAGGGCTTCAAAAATGAGGCCGCACAAACATTTTCCGGTAGATACATTAAGCGAAGGTCTTGTAGAAGTCCAAACCCGAAAATTAATTGATGCTGAGATTTATGAGTTGACATCGTTTGATATGCCCGAAATCACCTCGGATAACGGGTGGCTTTTTGATTGGCAGAAAGAGTTATTGGCTGGTGACAGAAAAGCATACAAGATTATCGTCAAAAACAATCCAGTTATACAAGGTTTAATCTCGATAGAAGACCGAAAAACTTTCTTGTTTCTTCCGCTCATAGAAACAGCCCCGCATAATCTCGGGCAGAAAAAGCAGTATAAAAATGCGCCAAAAAATCTGATTGCATTTGCCTGTAAGCGTTCTTTTGAATCAGGGTATGATAGAGAGGTGGCATTTCGTCCAAAAACCAAATTGATAGCCCATTATAAAAAAGAGTTGGAAGCAGAATTATTGCCGGGTGGACAAATGTTTATTAGCAGTGAAAACGCTCACAAACTCGTATCTTTATGCTATAAAAATTTTAAACTGTGAAGCCTGAAAAAGTATCAAAAAAGACAGTAGTTGCTGACCTTTTTTTTGGCGATGGCACAAAACTTACAGCAAAACAAAAGCGCCAAATGGATGAAGATGTTGCAAAACATCGAACCCAGCGCATTCGTAAACGCGCAGCATAATCTACAAAGACTCTGCTTTTCATCGAAGAAATCCGCTTTTCCGTATAAGAGATTGAAACTATCCTCGGAATTTTGCAATTTGGAGGAGAGGAAGTCGTTTTCACGACAAACTTTTAAGAACATGAAAAACTTTTACGCTATGCACTTGCTCAGGAAATTATCCGTACTCTGCCTGCTGTTACTGGCATTGCCCGCGTTTGCGCAGATTCTCGAACCTGCAAAATGGCAATTTTCGCAGGAAAGTCTTGGTAACGAAGAATACCTGCTGCACTTTGATGTAACGCTCGACAAGGGCTGGAACATCTATTCGCAGTTTATTTCCGATGAAGGTCCGGTGCCTACCAGTTTTACATTTGAGAAAAACAAGAAAGTTGAAATCATCGGCATTGCGGAAGAGAAAGGTGAGCATGTAAAGGAAGGGATGGACGAGATTTTCGGCATTATGCTGAAAAAATATACGGAGCATGTGCGCTTCACGCAAAAGGTGAAAGCCAAAGATGGCGCGGAGTTGATTGGCTATGTCGAATTCATGACGTGTGATGATGAAAAGTGCCTGCCACCCACGCAGGTGGATTTCACTTTCAAATTCGAAGAAAAAAAAAGTGACGGCAAAGGATTAATTCCCGCGAATGACCGTGCGCCAACTCCGGGCGGAATTTTAGAACCTGTTAAATGGTCATTCAGAAAAGAAAAAATAGAAGAGAATCAATTCAAACTGATTTTTGAAGCTGCAATAGACCCGGGCTGGTATTTATATTCACAGCATATCGGAGGCACGGAAGAAGACATTCGCCCGGTGCCTACCTCCTTTACATTTGAAGAAAACGCTGTATTCACTTTCGTTGGCAAAGTGGAAGAAACAGGAGAACACGTTATTGAAAAAAATGATCCGCTCTTCGACAGCATCTATGTAAAGAAGTTTGGCAGCAAGGCGGTCTTTTCGCAAATCATTACAACTACTGACCCCGCAGCAGTTGTCAAGGGTTATCTCGAATACATGACTTGCGATGATGAAAAATGCCTGCCTCCGCAAATGGTTGATTTCTCGTTTGGCGATGCTGCTATCAGCGCAGTTACGCCAAGCAGTCAGCATGGAAGCAGCAGTGACATGTCGCTCATTGGAATTTTTATTGCCGGTTTTCTTGGCGGGCTATTGGCGCTCATCACGCCCTGCGTTTTCCCGATGATTCCAATGACGGTAAGTTTTTTTACAAAGAGCAGCAAGACGAAAGCGAAAGGTATCGCCAACGCAATTACGTATGGCTTGTCAATCATTGTGATTTATGTTTTGCTTGGATTCCTTGTTACAAAAGTGCTTGGAGCGGATGCGTTGAATGCAATGGCAAGCAACGCTTTTTTCAACCTCTCTTTCTTTGTGATTTTCATCGTGTTTGCAATTTCCTTCTTCGGATATTTTGAAATCACATTGCCAACCGCGTTAGTAAATAAAATGGATAAAGCATCCGACAAAGGCGGATTGATTGGAATTTTCTTCATGGCATTTACGCTTGCGCTTGTTTCGTTTTCCTGCACGGGACCTATCATTGGAACATTGTTGGTAGAAGCTGCAATACGCGGCAATAATCTTGGACCATTAATGGGGATGTTCGGATTCTCACTTGCGCTTGCATTGCCTTTCGGATTGTTCGCGGCTTTTCCCGGCTGGCTCAACTCTCTTCCTAAATCGGGCGGCTGGTTGAATTCTGTAAAAGTTGTTTTGGGATTTCTTGAGTTGGCGCTCGCGCTGAAATTTTTATCGAATGTTGACCTCGCATATCACTGGGGATTTTTAAAAAGAGAAATTTTCATCGGCATCTGGATTATCATTTCGTTGCTGATGGGACTGTATATTCTTGGCATTATCAAATTTCCGCATGATGGTAAAGTGAAAAGGTTTTCTCCTGTGCGCATCGGATTCGCACTGCCCGTTTTTGCGTTTATGATTTACCTCATTCCCGGATTGAATGGTGCGCCTTTAAAATTATTGAGCGGATTTCCGCCACCATCTTTTTATTCAATCAGAGAAACCGGCAGCAAATGTCCGCATGATATTAATTGCTTTAAAGACCTGAACGAAGGAATCGCTTATGCGCGCTTGGTAAAAAAACCCGTGTTGGTTGATTTCACCGGATGGTCATGCGTGAACTGCCGCAAGATGGAAGAGAATGTATGGATTGAACCGGATGTGCTGAAATATCTGAAAGAAGATTACGTGCTTATCTCGCTCTATGTAGATGATAAAACTCCGTTGCCCGCATCGGAGCAAGTTGTTTCCACTTGCACAAAGAAAAAAGTGAAAACCGTAGGCAACAAATGGAGCGCTTACCAAGCCTGCACGTTCAACACGAACTCACAGCCCTACTACGTGCTGATGAATGCGACCAATCAGGAAACACTTATAGCTCCCGTTGGTTATACGCCTGACAAAGAGGAGTACATTCAATTCTTGCAGGAAGGTTTGGAAAAATTTAAAAACGGTGACGGTAAATTATCCTCAATTTACTGAGATATTATAGTTGTAGCTCGCCTTCCCTTCTTTTTTCTTTTCTACATAACTGTAAACCAACTGCGTGTTGCTGCTTGGCTTTGGGATAGCGGGCAAGCGAAAGTGAATATTGATTGTTTTATGAAAAGTTACGCGCAAGCCTTTGTGTTTCGGAACACCGAATTTCAGCATCCGCGCTAATCGCATTGCCTCTTCATCACAGCCGTGTCCGATACCGCCTTTGATTTTAGCATCAATCACATTGCCTAAGTGGTCAATTTCATACGCAACAGAAACGGTGCCTTCCACATTGTTCTTCAACGCTTCTTCAGGATAGCGTAAATTCATTTTGATGAATGCCCGCATCGCTTCGATGCCTCCGGGATAGCTCGGATGCCGGATAAATTGTTCGGGTTTCTTTTCTTTTTTCATTGGTGAATGATATAAGCAAAGTAACGCTCTATTTTTCGTCTGCGCAGATGGCGCGTTTGTCGAAATTCACATAAGGCTTAACACAAATTCACATTTTTTAAATGCCGTCTTGCGTAAGCGTCTGTAATTTCGGTTTCGTTCTAATTCTTCACCTCAAACTACCCGCTATGAAAAAACAACATTTTCTCCCTGCCTTCTTCATAATGTTTTTCGGACTCTCGGTCGTGTTAACGTCAAGTTTCGTTGCAGCACAGAATGCAGCGGATGACAACAAACAAGTAAAAGTGAAAATCAAACAAAACATCAACGGGGAATCAAAAACGATTGAAAAAACTTTTTCCGCAGATGAGGAAGATGCCATTCAGGAATTGCTGAAAGAGTTTAACATCAATCTCAATGCAGATGACCTTGATGGCGAGCGCGAAGTGGAAATCAATATCCGCAAAATCAAAGAAGATGCGGACGAAGACAATATACAAATTCAAGTAGAGTGCATCGGAGGTGGTGGTGCCGATGAAGTGCGACCTTTTCTCGGGGTGTTTGTAGAAACATTTAACGAAGAGAATGCTGGAGAAAACAAGCGCGTCAGCATCACCGAAGTGATTCCCGGATCAGCCGCTGAACAAGCCGGTCTGAAAGAACGTGATGTGCTGTTGAAAGTTGACACAACTTCTATTATAGACGCAGAGCAATTCCGCGAAATCATCCGTTCCTATAAACCGCAGGATGAAATCGCTCTTCAAATAGTGAGGGATGGGAAAGAGCAAACTGTGAAAGCTATTTTGAAAGAAAAAAAGAGAGTGCGTGAATTTCATTTTATGCCGGACGGAGGAATGGAGTGGAAGGGTCATCTGCCACCAATGAAATTCTTTGATGAAGAAAGAATTGAGCAAATCAAAGATCGTCCCTTTCTTGGAATTGTACCAAACGAATCAACGGATAAGAAAGGAGTTGTGATTGAAGATGTCATTGAAAAATCTTCTGCACAAGAACTCGGTTTGCAAAAAGGGGATGTAATTAAAAAGCTGAATGATAAACCAATTGAAAATTTTGATGCGCTGCGAGAAGTTCTTGGTTCGCTAAAAGTTGGCGATGAAGTGAAAGTAGAATTTGAACGTGAAGGAAAAATAACAAGCGAAACCGCAAAATTAGGAAGCAAGCCGGGCGCAGAAAAAATGTGTCTGCATTTCGATGAAGGGAAAATGCAGGAGTGCATGAAGCAGCGCATCGTGCATCAACCTGATGAGAAGTTGAATAAAGAAGGTTTAGAACAAGCAGTGCAGGAAATGGAAAAGGAAATCCAAATCCTGAAAAAAAGAATTGAAATGATTGATTCAAATGAAGAACATATCCTTGAAAAAACAGGAGACGAGGAAACAACCATTTCAATTACGATTGAAGATGTTGCGCCAAATACATTAGTAATTGAAGGTCTTCAGTTCTCGCCCAATCCAAATGACGGCAACTTCAACGTGAATTTTGAATTACCCGAAAAGGGAAGAACAGTCGTGCGCATTTTTGATGCCGCTAACAAAGAAATCTATAAGGAAGACCTCGGCAAATTTTCAGGCAGGTACAATAAGCAGATTGATATTTCAGATAACCCGCGAGGAATCTACTTTCTGCAAATCACACAAAATGACAAAGCCGTGAATAAGAAAATCATTATTCAGTAACCATACCAGGTTGTTAGTTGGGAAGGGCGCTTGAGAGAGCGCCCTTTCTTTTTGTGCAATTAATTCAAAGATTTGTCCTATTGCAATTGAATGAAGCTGGCGTAAATTCGTTTCATCAAAAACTTCAATTTATGGACGCTTCAAAATCACGCAGACAATTTTTAAGAAACACTACCCTTGCCGCAATAACTGCTACCGCATTGCCGGGTATCGCAAATGCGCGGAAACCTCAAGCGCAACAAGATTGCAACAAAACCACGCTGGATTATTATGGACAAGGTCCCTTCTATACTGCGGGCGCACCAGAGATTGTAAATAATCTGCTTGCCTCAGAAAATGAAACCGGAACACGCCTCATTTTAAGCGGTGTGGTGCGCACCTTGGATTGCACGCAGCAAATTCCAAATACTGTGATTGACGCATGGCATGCGAATGATGCAGGGGCGTATGACACGCAAGGCTTCAACATGCGCGGCATCACATCTTCCAACGCGCAGGGTTTTTATCTTTTTGAAACCATCTTGCCCGGAAAATATCTCAACGGCAGCAGCTATCGTCCGCGTCATATTCATTTCAAAATCACACCGCCCGGCTTTTCTATGATTACTACGCAGCTCTATTTTGAAGGCGATACAGACATTCCCGGTGATGCGGCAGCATCGCTCACCAGCGGAACTTATGATGCCACTGAGCGCATCATCCCGATTACGCTCAATGGCGATAATAAATACGAAGGCACGTGGGACATTATCGTGGATGGCGCAGGCATCACAGGCATTCAGGATGCGCACCTAAACAATGGAATGATTTATTCAGTAGCGCCAAACCCGTTCAGCGATAAACTCACAATTCACTATGGTGTTTTCAAGCCGTCAAAAGTGAGTATCTGCGTTTTCAATTTGAGTGGTTCGCTGGAGGCAACGCTTGATGAGCAATTTCTCGCACCGCAAAAATATTTTGCAACATGGCAGCCTGATTCCGGTTTATCAAAAGGCATTTACTTCATCACGCTGAAAGTGAACGATATGCAGACGCATTATTTGAAAGCGGTGAAGATTTGACTCTGTCTTTTATCTGCTTGCCAACTTGACAGCTATCCCTTGCTGGCATGTACTTTGACAAACACGGTTTCGTAACTTTGTATCCCTAAAAATTTATCGCTATGGAAACCGGACAAATCAATGTCAAGACCGAGAATATTTTTCCCATCATCAAAAAATTTCTCTATTCAGACCATGAGATTTTTTTACGCGAGTTGGTAGCGAATGCTACGGATGCAACTAAAAAGCTGAAAGGGCTTGCTTCGATTGGCGAGTTCAATCAGGAATTGGGCGATGTGGCGATTGAAATTTCAATTGACGAAAAAGAAAAAACACTCACCATCAGCGACAAGGGCATTGGGATGACGGATGAGGAAGTGAAGAAATACATCAACCAGATTGCCTTTTCCAGTGCGCAGGAGTTTGTCGAGAAATTTAAAAACGAAAACGCGGGCATTATCGGAAAATTCGGCTTGGGATTTTATTCAGCGTTCATGGTGTCGGACAAAGTAGAGGTGGTAACCAAATCTTACAAGCCCGGAGTTAAAGCCGCAAAATGGTCGTGCGATGGCAGCCCGGAATATACATTGGAGGAAACAGAAAAAGAGGCGCGCGGCACCGATGTGATTCTTTACATCAACGAAGAGTCGAAAGAGTTTTTAGAAAAATCGCGCATTCAGTCGCTGCTTGAAAAATATTGCAAGTTCCTGCCCATCGCAATCAAGTTTGACGGGCAGCAAATCAACAACACCGAACCCGCGTGGACAAAGAAACCCTCTGAGCTCACCCCACAGAACTACCAGGATTTTTACAAGGAACTCTATTTGTTTTCAGATGCTCCGCTGTTTTGGATTCATCTGAATGTTGATTATCCGTTTAACCTCACGGGCATTTTGTATTTCCCGAAATTGAAAGGCGGTTACGAGGTTCAGAAAAACAAAATTCAACTCTACAGTAGCCAGGTGTTTGTTACAGACTCTGTTGAAGGCATCGTGCCTGAATTTTTAATGCACCTGCATGGCGTGATTGATTCGCCTGATATTCCGCTGAATGTGTCGCGCAGCTATTTGCAAAGCGACATGAACGTGAAAAAAATCAGCGCATACATCACCAAGAAAGTCGCTGAAAAACTTGCGGAGCTATTTAAAGAAAACCGCAAAGAGTTTGAAGAAAAGTGGGAACACATCAGCGTGTTTGTGAAATACGGAATGCTGAGCGATGAAAAATTTTATGAGAAGGCGAAAGATTTTTGTCTGCTGCATAACACCGAGAAACAGTTTTTCACGATTGAAGAATACAAGGAAAAAATCAAGACACAGCAAACGGATAAGAATGAAAACGTGGTGATGCTTTACACGAACAATGCCGAAGCGCAGCATCATTTCATTCAGCCAGCCAAAGACAAAGGTTATGATGTGCTGGTGTTAGATTCTATTATTGATAGCCATTTCTTCAGTCATCTCGAATCAAAGCTTGACAAAGTTTCTTTCAAGCGCGTGGATGCGGATACTGCCGACCATTTGATTGAAAATGAGGAGAAGAAAGAATCTGTCCTCTCGAAGCGCGAAGAAGAAAATTTGATTGCGCTTTTTAAATCACAGATTAATGAACTGAAAATTTCAGTGGTAGCAAAAGCGCTTTCGCCAGATGACCAGCCCGTCACCATTACGCGCCCTGAATTCACCAGACGCATGCGCGACATGGCGGCATCAGGCGGCTATGGCGACATGAGTTTTATGCCGGATGAATACAACCTCGTGGTGAATGCAAATCATCCGTTGGTGAATAAAATCATCAACGAAGAATCGAAGCAGAAGAAAGAAGAACTCGTGAGCCAACTCTGCGACCTTGCACTACTTTCTCAAAACATGCTCAAAGGAAGCAAGCTCACCGAATTTGTGAAACGCAGCGTGGGCTTGATGAGCGGAGAGAGTGTAGCGAAGAGCAAGATTGTTTTGCAATAAAGAGATACGCCTCTTTTCAATTGCAAAATCTAAGTTCATGGAAGAATCTTCTCTACAGAAATCCCCCGTGACCCTTTCAGCAAAAAAGTAGTGTTTTCAAAATGCTGTTTTGAAAACCATTCTTTTGCATCTACTGTAGTTGTGAAATGAACGCACATAACCGCATCATGTACTTTGCCGAATTCCTTCCCGATTAAAATGATTTTATCTAAGTGGAGTGTTTGTAAAAATTTCACTAATGCAAAATGTTCTTCATGACTTGCCTCACCGAGTTCAAGCATATCGCCAAGAATCGCCACTTTTTTTTCAGCGGGAATGCCAGCTAAGTTTTCCAGCGCTTCTTTCATGCTCGTAGGGTTAGCATTGTAAGCATCAAGAATAAACGTGTTGCTGCCGGTTTGTAAAAGCTGCGAGCGATTGTTCGTGGGTTGATAGCTTTCAATTGCGTGGATGATTTTCTCATCCGGCACATTGAACTGCTTTCCGATAGTAACCGCAGCCATAATGTTTTCAAAATTGTATTTGCCAGTGAGTTTTGAATGAATTGGATGCGAAGAAGCTCCGGTTTGATAGCTCAATGATAGTAGCGGGTAGAATGATTCAATTTTTCCAAAGTAATCGGCAGTTTCCAGTTTGCCATAAGTGATTTTTTTTGAAACGCTTGCGGCTTCTTGCAAAAGGTCATTGTCTGCAATATTTATAAATGCGGTTCCTCCGGTTTTTTCTAATGATTCGTATAGCTCCGCGTTTGTTTTTCGCGTGTTTTCCAGCGTCTTAAAACTTTCAAGATGGTCTTTACCAGTGTTGGTGATGATGCCGTGCGTAGGTTCGGTAATGTTGCAGAGAAACTGGATGTCGTAGCGATGTTTAGCGCCCATTTCAATAACTGCAACTTCTGTTTCGCTTGTAAGTTTCAATAAAGAAAGCGGCACGCCTATTTCATTATTCAGATTTCCCTGCGTTGCAAATGTGTTGAAGGTTGTTTGCAACACTTCACGAATCAATTCTTTTGTAGTAGTTTTTCCATTGCTGCCCGCAATTGCAATTACAGGAATGTTGAGTTGTCTGCGATGGTGATTTGCAAGTTGCTGCAACGCTTCTAAAACATTCGGCATCAACAAATACCGTTCATTGGTTTTGTATTGTTCCTCATCAATCACTGCGGCAATTGCCCCTTTCTTCAACGCGTCAGCCGCATACAGATTACCATTGAAGGTTGGACCTTTCAGCGCAAAGAAGAAATCGCCTTCACCAATGTTGCGCGTATCAGTCGAGACATTACGGCATTGCAGATAGACTTTGTAAAGCGCTTCGAGGGGTGTAGTTGCAGTCATGCCGGGCTAAAATAAAGAAGCCCCCTGATTCAGGAGGCTTCTGTTATCAATGCGCTATTGTTATTATTATCTCTTCTTGAACTGGTTTCCTCCGGGGAGGTCGTTGCCAGACGGACTGCCCACTCTGTCCATTGCGCAACGGAATCCAACCATAGCTGTAGAACGCTCTTCATCCATAAATCTTCTTGAGCCGGGTGAAAGGTAATAAGCTCTGTCAGCCCATGAGCCGCCTTTGTAAACGCGAGCTTTGTTATTAATCAGCGAAGAAACGCCATAATTGTAAGCGGCTGCCGACATTTCATCACCATCATTGTAATTGATTACTTCGGCTTTTTTATAGTTGGTACGGTTTACGTTGTCTTCGTCTTTCACCTTCACATATTTCACGCGACCCAAACTGTCTTTTTCAACCGGAATTCCATCGGCATCCAATTCAGGTTCCATGAACACATTGCCTCTGAAAGGATTGAGTTCGTTTACATCCTGAGTTGACATCGGTCTGTAAACATCCATTACCCACTCACTTACGTTACCCGCCATGTTGAAGAGACCATAATCATTCGGAAAGTACGTATCAACCGGAGCAGTGATTTCAGCATTATCGTTCAATTTGCCAGCCATACCCATGTAGTCACCCTGACCTCTCACGAAGTTTGCGAGAATCGTACCCTGCCATCCACCGCCTTTCGGGAAGCGAACGCTGGTGCCATTCCATGGATAAATTTTTCTGTCAGTGATTCTTTCTTCATCAGGATATGGTTGATTGCCTGCTAATGCTAATGCGGCAAATTCCCATTCAGCTTCGGTAGGCAGGCGGTAATCCGGCTGCACAATTCCATCTTCAAACTTTACGCGCCTTTCGCCTGAACCGCTTGGATTTAAATCAGGCAAATTTTTCTTTACCATCCCTTCATACTGACCGATAAGATATGCGTCTGTATTGAAGTTATCTTCATTCACCTGATTTGGATTGATGTCCAAAATTCCTTGACTAATCAACAGCAATTCATTTACCCTGTCAGTTCTCCATTTGCAATAATCGTTTGCCTGCAACCAGCTAACGCCAACTACGGGGTAGTTTGCATACGCAGGGTGACGGAGGTAATATTCAACGTAAGGCTCATTGTAAGCGAGTTCATCTCTCCAAACCAATGTGTCGGGAAGCGCCTTTCTCTGCACTTCAGGATAGTCCGCGCCAAACACTCTTCCAAGCCAATACAAATATTCACGGTATTGCAGATTTGAGATTTCAGTTTGGTCCATATAAAAAGACTTCACTGTTACTTTCCGGGTAACATTATGATGTTCATACATCACATCTTGCTCGCTTTGCCCCATCGCAAATGAGCCGCCTTCAATAAGCACCAAGCCAGGACCTGTTTCCTGTCCGGCATACTCTACGCGCTCAAAGCCACCCCAGTCAGAGTCATTGTAATTCCAACCTGTTGTTGAGGATGAGTCTTTCGTACACGATGAAAACATGAACGCACTAACGAGCGTCAAACATGCTAAAAGCGTGGATTTTTGATTTTTCATGAATCCGTTTTTTTTAAGGAACGCTAAAATAGGCTGTTTATTTTAATTTTAAAAATTCAGAAAATTCGGGCAGTCTAATTTCCCGTTATTTCGCTTGGAATTCAGCGAGTTGTCCTCCCCGCCCATATTAAAAGTAATCGAAACTTCATGCGCCCCGCCCGACAATCCCTGCAACTTTGAAACAGTATAATCATAGCTGTAACCCACGCGCACGTATGACACTTTCACCCCCACAACGCCCATAACGGCATCTGAGTTGGAAAAAGTATGTCGAAACCATGCTCCGGCATAAAAATATGTTGTGTAGAAGTAAGTTCCGAGATTGATTTGCGTGAAATTCGATTGCTGGGCAAACATTACGTTGGGAGAAAATGAAAGGTTGTCTTTTTTATCACGCGGAGTAACATCAATATCGCCACCCGCATGAAGAGCAATGCGCATATCCAAGCGCGCATTATCATCACCGGTATAGGATGCTTTTGGTTTTGTTAGATGCCGCACAGAAACCCCGCCATAGATTTTAGGCGAAAAAGCGACAAAGCCAGCTCCGAAATCGGCAAGGTCAACGGTATTATCGGTAGGCAGTTGCTCCCCGGTTGGGTTGGCATTTCCAAATTGATCCTCAAACCCGTAAATAGGATTGATTTGGTCGGAAAAAGTAAGCCGTGCCCAATCAACCGATTGATGTGAATAGCCGCCCTGCACCCCGATTTTGATTCCGAAGTTTTTTGAAAGTTTTAATTGATAGGCATAAAGAAGGCTGATAGAATATGTGTTCAGTAGTCCTCCGGCAATTCTATCGCCAAGAAAAAGAACGCCAATTCCCCCGCTCAGTTTATCAATGTGCATGTCAAAAGATGCTGCATAAGTAACGTAGCCCTTATCAAGAGAAGGATATTGATTGCGGTAATTTAAATTGAAGCGGGGACCATAAGAAATACCCGTGAGCGCAGGATTCAGATGGAGCGGAGCGGAATTAAATTGCGTAAACTCAGGGTCTTGCCCGAAGGAGTTGACAACTTGGGTTGCAAATAAAATTGTTACAACTAAAAATTTCTTCACTGCGCAGAGAACTTTTTGAGCAATATTTTTTTTATCAAAGGCAATAAGGTCAACGAAAACCCGTTTGTCAAAGGTATCAAAAAAAGCCTTCTTAAATTAGCGTTTACATATTCTTTAACTTCTGCCATCCATGAGATTCAAAATCATTTTAATCCTTCTTATTAGTGCGCTTCAACTAAACGCGCAGGAAGTTTTGAAATTGCACAGAACGCTGCAATGGAGAGAACAACCCCAAAAGATTACGTTCTCCGATTTTCAAACACGCGACCTGCCTTATTTTGACGGAGCTAATTATCCCGCAGATTCCGATTATCTGCCCGTTTATTTTGAAACGCTGCCGCTTCGCTTAAACGGAACCACCGAAGTGAGCATCACAAATGCCGTTTACCTTACTCTCAATAAGCAGTTGTATTCAATCACTGAAAAAAATTTACAGGAAGGAGTTGCAGTGAACGCTCAAAAAGGGTTTATCAAAAAGCAGCCCGTTGCATCCTTATCGCTTATTCCACTGCGTAAAAATCCGATGACGGGTGAAATTGAAAAATTAATTGAGTTCGATTTAGAAATCCGCACTACGCCTGACCAACAATCATTCGCCTTAAAACAAGCACAATCTTATGCGACCAACTCTGTTTTGAAAACCGGACGTTGGTATAAAATCGCTGTGAGTCAGGATGGAATTTATAGAGTTGACTACAACTTTTTGAAAAACATCGGCTTGGACGTTGACAATATTGACCCGCGCAATTTTCGCATTTATGGAAATGGCGGAGGAATGCTTTCTGAAAAAAATGCTGACTTCCGGCATGATGATTTAGCAGAAAATGCAATCAGCGTTGTTGGAGAATCGGATGGCAGTTTTGATGCAAGTGATTACATCTTGTTTTATGGTCAGGAACCGCATCGCTGGAAGTATGATGCAACAGGGCAGCGGTTTCATCATCAAACCAATTTGTATTCTGATGTCACTTATTATTTTATCACTGCTGATTTGGGTCCGGCAAAAAGCAGATGGTCGCCCAACGCTTCGCTGAATAATCCTACCGTTACAGTAACAGATTGTGATGATTACCGTTTTCATGAACTGGAAGAATCCAGCCTCATTGGTTCAGGAAGAGAATGGTTTGGCGATTATTACAATTTCAGCGTTACGACTAAATTGTTTCCTTTTTCCTTCCCCAACTTACTTACTTCTGAACCGGTTTATCTGAAATCAAGCGTGGCTGCTCGTTCCACTGCTTCAACAGGATATTTTTATGTACTGGCAAATGGGCAAACGGTGAATACGCATACTTTAACTAAAGTAGGCACTAACTATACAGATATTTATGCGAGAGTCGAGGAAAAGGAGAATACATTTACAAGCTCGGGTAGCACAATTAATGTAAGCGTTAATTTCAATAACCCGTCATCAGGCGCAGAAGGATGGCTGAATTATCTTGAATTGAATGTCAGGAGAAATCTGGTATATGCCGGGATTCCGTTGATTTTTCGCGACAGCCGTTCCGTTGGAGCAGGAAACAAAGCAGAATTTGTAATTCAGAATCCAACTTCGGGGTTGATTGTTTTAGATGTCACCGACCCTGTGAATGTTTTCATCCAACAATATTCTAATTCGGGCAGTGAGGCGCGATTCACCGTGAGCGCAGATAGCTTGCGGGAATTCTTAGCATTCGTTGATGGAGCCGGAGTTTTAATTCCAACAGTAATCGAAACAGTTTCAAACCAAGACCTCCATGCCATCGGTCAGCCGGATATGCTGATTGTTACGCCTGCCTCACTGAAAAGCGAAGCAGATGCGCTTGCGAATCATCACCGCAGTAAAAACAACCTTACTGTTTCCGTAGTGGACGTGAATCACATTTACAACGAGTTCTCATCAGGCGCACAAGATCTCTCAGCAATCCGTGATTTTGTGAGAATGCTTTATATGCGCGCAGGTTCTGATACATCATTGATTCCGCGCTTTTTGTTGCTTTTCGGAGATGGCTCGTATGATTACAAAGACAAAATAGCTAACAATACGAATCTTGTTCCTTCTTACCAGAGTCCGAATTCAGTAAATCCCACCACCACCTTCGTTACAGATGATTTCTTCGGATTCTTAGATGACAGCGAAGGCGGCTCTATTGATGGTGGTGCGAATTATCTTGATATTTCCATTGGGCGCTTGCCTGCAAAAATTCCTGAAGAAGCGCGCGCAATGGTGAACAAAATCATTCATTATCAATCAACGGGCAACACGATTGTTGACCCTTCTAATTGTGTTGATGGCGATTGCAGCGTGTTCGGAAACTGGAGAAATAATATCACCTTCATTGGTGATGATGAAGACGGTAATATTCACATGCGGCAAGCTGATGACCTTGCTGAATATCTTGAAATCAACCATCCTGAATATAGTATTGATAAGATTTTACTGGATGCTTATCCCGAACAATCTACTCCGGGCGGTAGCCGCTATCCTGATGTAAATGAAGCGATTGGCAGAAAAATTTTTTCCGGCACGTTAATTATGAATTACACCGGGCACGGAGGCGTGAACGGCTGGGCGCACGAACGGATTCTTGACATCAGCGGAATCAACTCCTGGAATAATTTCTGCAAAATGCCGCTATTCATTACCGCCACATGTGAATTCAGCCGCTTCGATGACCCAGAAAAAGTTTCAGCCGGAGAAATGGTGTTGCTGAATCCAAACGGTGGCGCAATCGCCATGGTAACTACAACGCGGTTAGTTTATTCCGGTGCGAATTTTACGCTGAATAATGCCTTTCTGCAAAAAGCATTTGCCCCCTTCGGAAACAGGATGCCGACTATCGGTGAAGCAATTATGCTTACGAAAAATTCTATCGGGTTGGATGCCAACAACCGCAAGTTTATCCTGCTGGGCGACCCGGCTGTGATGCTGGCATATCCGCAGTATAATATTGCCACAACTCAGGTGAATGAGGCGACAGCAGCGGATGACACACTCAAGGCGTTGAAAAAAATAACTGTGACAGGCGAAGTGCGCGACAACAATAATGTGAAGATGACTGCGTTTAACGGCACCGTGTTTCCAACCATCTACGATAAATCAGTGCCGGTGACTACGCTTAAAAATAGCGGTGGCAGCGCTTTTACATTCAATCTTCAGAAGAGCGTCATCTATAACGGCAAAGCCAGCGTGACAAACGGGGAGTTCACTTTTACATTTATTGTTCCGAAAGACATCGCCTATAATTTCGGCTCAGGTAAAATCAGTTACTACAGTGAAAACGGGCAAATTGACGCGAACGGATATTCCAACGTAGTGATTGGGGGCACCGCCACCGATTTTGAAACCGACCTGGAAGGTCCGCAAGTAGATGTGTTTATGAATAATGAGAAGTTCGCCTTTGGCGGCATCACCGATGAAAATCCGATTCTTCTTGTTAAATTAACTGACTTTAGCGGCATCAATACTGTGGGAACAGGCATCGGACACGACATTACCGGACTGCTGGATGAAAATTCGCAAAACACCCTTGTACTGAATGAATATTATGAAGCCGAGTTAGATAATTACCAGGCGGGCGAAGCGCGTTATCCGCTTGCAAACCTTGAAAATGGCAGACATACGATTGCGGTGAAGGCATGGGACGTTCATAATAATTCAGCCGAAGGCTACACCGAATTTGTAGTGGCGGATGATGCGGAATTGGCACTGAGTCACGTGATGAATTACCCGAATCCGTTTACCACAAATACCAGTTTCTTTTTTGAGCATAATTGCCCGTGTAAAGAACTTTTTGTGTCAGTAAAGATTATGACCGTTTCAGGCAAAGTGGTGAAAACCCTTGAGCAGCAAGTGCTTTCAGACGGCTACCGCGCTGACGGCATCCAGTGGGATGGATTAGATGAGTATGGGGAAATCATTGGGAGGGGAGTTTACGTATATAAGCTCAATGTTCGGACTCCGGATGGAGCCTCCGCGCATGAATTTGAGAAATTAGTGATTCTGAGATAATTCAATAACTTTGAGAGACTAACCATGAAAACACGCACATTAAGACTCGCTTCCGCAGTTCTGGCAGTGCTTTTCTGCACAGAAACCTTCGCGCAAACTTCCGGTGGGTTAACAGCACAATCGGAATTTCCGGTAACAACTGCTGTCCCCTTTCTTCGCATTATCCCTGATGCCCGTTCAGGCGGCATGGGCGATGCGGGCATCGGTCTTGAAGCCGATGCAAACGCAATGTTCCATAATCCGGCTAAACTGGCATTTGCTAAAAAGCCGTTGGGGGTTTCAATGAGTTACGTGCCGTGGCTGCGTTCATTGGTAAATGATATTTATATGGCGAATGTTTCTGCCTACTACAAATTAGATGATTTGCAGGCAATCGGAATGTCCATGCGGTATTTCTCTTTGGGAAATATTCAGTTTACAAACGTGCAGGGCGAAAACACGGGCGAGTTCAGACCGAACGAATTCGCGCTTGATGCAGCCTATTCAAGACAGTTGGTGAAAATCAAAAAAGGCGGTGGATTTGCAGCAGGACTTGCGTTGCGCTTCATCTATTCAAACCTTGCCAGCGGGCAAACTATTGCGGGCGTTGACATTCAACCCGGATTAGCAGGGGCAGCCGACATCGCCTTTGCATACAATCAGGATTTTAAACTGGCTAAAAAATATAAAACAAATCTTGCCATCGGATTGAATTTCTCCAACATCGGCAGCAAGATTACTTACACCGAATCTGCTGAAAAGGATTTTATTCCAATGAATATGGGGTTGGGCGTTCAATATCAATTCAACTTTGATGACCACAACCAAATCAATCTGGCTGTTGACATGAATAAGTTGTTAGTACCCACGCCTTCCACAGAAGATGATGACAGCAACGGCATTTATGACTATCGTGAAAAATCAGTACCTCAGGCGCTGTTCACATCTTGGGGTGATGCGCCAAACGGATTTTCTGAAGAATTGCGCGAAATCACATGGTCAATCGGGTTGGAATATTGGTATGACCAGCAGTTTGCGATTAGGTTCGGTTATTTCAACGAAAACGAAAACAAAGGAAACAGACAGTTCTTTACAGCGGGCTTGGGCTTACGCTTCAAGGTGTTTGGCTTGGATTTCTCTTACTTGATTCCGACATCATCACAGCGCAATCCATTGGACAACACCATGCGCTTTACGCTGATGTTCCAGTTCAACGAGTTCAAAAAGAAACAGGAAGCACAACCAGATGGAACAAGTTCTCTTGTGAAATTCTGAGAACAACAAGACTAAAAACAAAAAAGGGACGCTCCGAAAGGTTCGTCCCTTTTTTTGTTTCATCTTGTAGAAACGCAAAATTTTGCGTCTCTACCGCAGAAACGGATTATTCCTTTTCTCATATCCAATCGTAGTTTCAGGTCCGTGTCCTGAAAATACTTTCACAGCATCTCCAAGCGGCAGCAGCTTTTCTTTGATGCTTTTGATGAGCGTGTTGTAATCTCCGCCCGGCAAATCAGTGCGCCCGATACTTTGCAGGAACAGCACATCACCGGCAATCAGAAAATTTTCTTTACGGCAGAAAAGTGAAACTTCCCCCGGTGAATGTCCTGGCGTAAACAACACTTCAAGTTCTGAATTTCCGAAACGGAGCACATCGCCTTCTTCAAGATATGCTTCTGGCGCGGGTGATGGAGTAATACTTACGCCAAACATTCCCGCATACATTGGGGCGGCATGTAAAACTTCTTCTTCCATGCGATGTAAGAGGGGCTTCAATCCAAACTTTTCATGCACGAAACTGTTGCCCATCATGTGGTCAACGTGACAATGCGTGTTGATGAGTTTTACAGGTTTCAGTTTTTTTTCAGCAATAAAATTTATTAACTCTTGCTGCTCGCTATTCGTAAAACATCCCGGGTCAATGATGACACATTCTCTTGTTTCATCGTATAAGATGTACGTATTTTCCTGAAAAGGATTAAAGGTGAAACTGGCAATAGTCGTCATGAGAATGCGTTTTAAGTCTTAATTTCAAAACTCGCTAAAAAGTAATTAATAAGAGTGTCACTGCTGCAAATCACTCAATTGGTCTTTCCTAAGTTTAGCAAGAGATTACTTGTCATTTTGCTGTTAAGCCCGTTTGCCGTTTTCTCACAGAACACGCAAATCACTTTCGGACAAAATAGAGTTCAATACAAAGAGTTTACCTGGTCGTATTTTGAAACCGAAAAGTTTGTCACGTACTTCTATCTGGGCGGGCAAGACATCGGAAAGTTCGTGATTGAATATGCGGAGAAGGAAATTCCAAGAGTGGAAGAGTTGCTTGAATACCGCATCAACAGGCGCATTGAAATTCTCGTGTACAACGACCTCTCCGACCTCAACCAAACTAACATCGGGCAGAACATTGATTTGCATAACACCGGTGGGATGACGAAGATTATCGAGAACAAGATGTTCGTCTATTTTGACGGCAATCACGAACATCTGAAACAGCAAATCAGGAGGGGCATTGCACAGATTTTTATCAACCACATTTTATTCGGTGGAAACTTGCAGGAGATTTTGCAGAATGCCGTACTCTTGAATTTGCCCACGTGGTACACCGATGGACTTGCCGATTATGTGGGCGAAGATTGGAGCGATGAATTAGATAGCAAACTGCGTGACGGAATTCTTTCCGGCAAGTACAAAAAATTCAGCAAGCTCACAGGCGAAGAAGCAAAATTTGCCGGACACGCTTTGTGGCATTATGTGGAAGAAAAATATGGCAAGGCTGCGGTTCCGAATTTGTTATACCTCACGCGCATCAACCGCAGTATCGAAAGCGGGTTTCTGTTTGTGCTGGGCGGCTCGGTGAAAAGCATCCTTGCCGAATGGAATGATTATTACTTCAACCATTATGCGCAGGAAAAAACCGCGCGTGAGAGTCCCGTGGACAGTTGCCGCGTTGAAAAAAAACCGCGCAAAAAACAGCAACACTATGAAGTGAAACTCAGCGCTGACGGCAAACGCCTCGCGTACGCCACAAACAATTCAGGACTTTACAAAGTGCGTATCATCAATTACGAAGAAGGAAAATCAAAGCGGGTTTTAAAAGCCGGAATTAAAACCATCACGTTGGTTAATGACCACTCCTATCCGCTCATTTCATGGTCGCCTGACGGAAAAACGCTTGGCGTTATTTATGAGAAGCGCGATAAGATTTTCCTCATGCTTTACAATCTTGAATCAAAAGACAAGGTTGTGCAGCAAATCACAAAATTTCAGCAGGTACACAGTTTTACGTTCACCGATGACCCGCGCCTGCTGGTGATGTCGGCAGCCAACCGTGGGCAAAGCGATATTTATACTTATTCCATTCCATCAACCACCGTTGAGCAAATCACGAATGATTACCATGATGATTTGGAAGCGGGGTTTGTGAAAGCGGATGGTCGCAGGGGAATTTTGTTTCTTTCCAATCGCGAGAAGAATGAAATGATTCAGGAAAAGTTAGATACCGTTTTACCCGGAAAGAATTTTGATTTATTCTTCTACGATTTAAGTACGCGCTCGCAACAATTGACGCGCGTTACCTCTACGCCAAACTATTCGGAGTCTGACCCCGTGCAGTTGAGCGATAGTTTGTTTTCTTTTCTTGCTGATAACAACGGAATCAGAAACAGATATGCCGCATATTTTGAAAAGATTTTTACCGGATATGATACGCTTTATTTTTTCCGCGATTCGGTTGTAACAAATCCCGCGTGGAATATTGATTCACTTTCACAAGCAACACGAGCCAAGCTTGACTCGGTGAATGTAGTTGAAGTTTATAAAGACACTGCTTACACGTTTCCGATTACCAATTCATTCACCAACATCATCGGGCATGACGTGAGCGCAAAGGCGAAAAAGGCGGTGGATATGCAACTCATCAACAGACGTTTTGAGTTTTACGTAACGGACCTTTCGGATTCTTCCTACCTGCCGCTGACTTTGGAAAACAGTTTCTACCAAAATTTCAGGCTGGGACAAATCAGCCGCCAAAGAGCATTCGACAAAGAGAAAAACAAACTGAAGGTTGATTTCGAAATTGATGGCGAGGATACTGTTCTACAAGAGCCTGAAGAATTTTATTTCCAAAGCGACTTTAACACCGCGCCTGAAATTGACGTAACCGCATATCCTGAACTTGAAGCGTTGGACGGGGCAGAACCCGTGTTCAAACTCACGCGTGTGCAGCCTTATAGAGTAAAGTTCTCTACAGAATATGTGCTCACACAGTTTTTGGACAACAGCATCATCATGACGAACTATCAGAAGTTCACGCCCGGCTACCCTGTATTTCAAAGCCCGCCTCTCAGCATGATGATTAATCTCGGCATCAGCGACCTGTTTGAAGATTATCGCATCACAGGCGGATTCAGGCTGCCCTATGATTTTGATGGCTCTGAATATTTCATCGCGTTTGAAATGCTGCGTAAGCGGCTTGACAAAAAAATGCTGTATTACCGCAAGGTTGATAAACAGACCTACTATGATGTTATCCCGTTTTACAACATTATTATTTCTCCGGTCAACTTGCCGGTGGAAACAAAAATCAAAACCAATTATTTTGAATACCGACTTTCCTATCCGTTCGATGTGATAAAAAGTTTGCGCCTTTACATGGCTTATCGCCACGATAATTATGTGTTCTTATCAAAAGATGATTTCAGCCACAGCCTGCCCAACTATGCAGAGAGTTGGGTGTTTGCGAAAATGGAATACGTGCATGATAACACGGTGAATGTCGGGCTGAACCTGATGAACGGCTTGCGCTTCAAGGTGTTTGCAGAAATTCATAAACAGATTTTGTTCAATGAAAAGAACCTCTTTAAGGACGTCAATATCAAGATACCCGATGTGAATGATGCTTACCTCGGTGTGTTCGGTTTGGATTTCCGCTATTACCAGAAAGTGCATAAAAACATCGTTTGGGCAAATCGTGTTGCGTGGGGTTCATCCATCGGCACACGAAAATTGATTTACTACTTAGGCGGAGTTGACGGATGGATTTCTCCGAATTTCGAACAAGGCACTTCCGTATCGCAGGATAATAATTACGCGTTTCAAACGCTCGCCACCAACATGCGCGGCTTTGACCAAAACGTGCGCAATGGCAACAGTTATGTGGTGTACAATACCGAGTTGCGCATTCCTTTGTTCGCCTACCTCTCCAACTCAACTATTAAATCTGAGTTTGTGAAAAATTTTCAAATCATCGGCTTCACCGATATGGGCACCGCATGGGAAGGTTTGAATCCCTGGAATAAAGACAATCCGCTTTTCACCGATGAAATTGGAAGAGACCCTGTAACCGTTACGGTTGAATATTTTAAAAACCCAATCGTGTTTGGCTATGGCTTCGGGCTACGGTCAACCTTGTTTGGCTATTTCATCCGCATGGATGTCGCTTGGGGTAATGACAGCGGCATCAAAACCGAATCGCCCAAAATTTACTTTTCGCTCACTACGGATTTCTGAGCGCCTTATTTTATCCGCACCAGTTTCTTTCTGATTTTTTCTCCATCAACAATCAACTCTGCAAAAAGGACACTGTTAAATGCCAGACTTGTTTCAAAAAATATCCGGTGCAAACCTTCGCTTTGACTTTCTAATGGCTTTTCCATAACAACTTTCCCAAGCAAGTCATAAATGCGAAATGATGTGCGGGCTGATTGAGGCAACTTATATTCAATGGTAAGAGTTTTATCAAAGGGATTGGGATATGCTCTAAAATAAACACGTTTATTACTATATGCAGAAATCCCGCTTACTCCATCAAGGATAAATTCCACACTGCTATTCTGAAGGTCAAAAAATACACTGTCAGCCGTTGCATTAAATGCGAGGTAATCACTAACATGAAGAGCGGCATTTATGGGAAATGTAGTAGTGTTTTTAGCTACAAATTTTAAATAAGCAACTGCTCCATGCCCGTTTGCATTTATTTGGTCTTTTCTGCCGACTGCGGCATCAGCCTCACCCGATACTTCTGATATCTTATCAAACCAAAGGTTATCGGAAGTTCCTCCTAAGAAGCTGTTTGGAAAAACTGCTTCCATCGTGCCTGCTTCAACATAGCTGTTGTCAAATCCGATTCTGAATGCAATACCGTAAATCGCATCAACAATATTGTTTGTGTCTCCGACATGAATTTCAATTGTAACTGTATCTCCGGGCTGGTAAATGTTTTTATCAGAAAAAAGAAAAAGAGGAGGTTCGCCTGCTCTGTCACCCCCACGTTGCTTTCTGGGATGCACTAATCCATAATTCAAACTAATCGCGTCTAAATCATTCCAATCTATGATTCCATCGCCATTGCAATCAGCATGAGCAGCGTTTATGCCTAAGAAAACATTCTGGCTCCATTCCTGGCAAGAATGGCCCATCCACAGATTACTAATACTGTCCCGGAGATTTCCCGCGAAGCCGTAGTTAAAAATAAGCGGGAAGAAATCGAAAATGTTTGCAGATAAATCATCATTTGCATCTCCGGGCCAAACGAGAATTTCAGAATAAACCGGGCAAGCAACTAATCCTATTGTATCATAAAGAATCCTCTCAAACCCGGTATTATCGGTTATTTTGATTGGAAATGAGTCTGGTATTCTAAACGTGGAATCCGTTGAAACCGTGATCCATTGCAGAATAGTTTGCGCACATCCAATCGGCACATTGCATGTCCCGCTGAAGCAATTACTGCAATCAGTTATTGTATCTAACTCCTGCCAAGCATAGGGGGCTACTCCGTTTGAAACGAGGAGCATTGTGTCGGAAGTAATGCAAACCTCCAGCGGGTTAATCACGGTAATAAAGATGGAATCGCTCCCGCATGGAATGATGTAAATAACGGTATGTGTTCCGTAGCCTGCCAAAGCCGGATCGAACGTGCCTGCCAATGAATCGGTAATGCCAGTTCCGCTCCATGTTCCTCCTGCGGTTGCAGCAGACAGGGGCACTATAGAATCGTTAATGTAAAACGGTCCGGTTCGCCCGATGGACGTATTACAACACGAAGCAAGCGGAAGAGTCGAACACGAAGACATGTTAATGGATTGCAAATATCCCGTTCGTTGTACGCTTGCAGTGTTTCCTGTGGCGCCAACAACAATCACCTCTCCATTAGCGCTCACTTCAACGTCAAACACCCTGAAAGGAAGCAGCACAGAGTCCAGCACATTCAAATCTGCATCAAATTTCAGAACGCGGTCGGCTGAACCTACATACACATTTCCGCAAGCGTCAATATCAATTCCGCTGTTTCCCGGCATTTTGAATCCCATAAAAATAACTGTGTCTATACCTCCCGTAATCGTTGCAGTCGCAAGAATGTTGCCGTCAGTGAGCGATCTTTTGTGAACGTGCGTTCCGTTTTGTGTGTAAACAAAATTTTCGTTAGCGCGAATAGCGCAGATTCCTGAGTTACCGTTGCTTGGTCTGAAAAACTCTGACTTGTAACCGAAATTGTAAGTAGAATTGATTGCAAATGAATTATTGCCTCCGGAAAGGTTGAAGTCATCATTTATTGCACCGATAGTATCAAGGGTAAGGAAATAATATTGTGAATTTCCGGATGAAGTAATGGCGCGCACTTCATTAATATCCTGGAAAAAACTTGTAGGACGAGTGCGTGAAACCAAAGCAGTATCTGTCACATTTCCATTTGAGGTGTTTATCTTAAATACGACTCCATGACTAAAACTAATGTTTATTAAATTTAATTCTGTACCCCCTACCATCATTTCCGTCTGGCCACAATTGAATGCTATTGACCAGTACTCGTCACTCTGTTGTCCCTGCTCAGACCATTGGAGACTGCCACTTGTGCTTATTTTTTGCATGGCGGCATTAGAGCCGGCAGTGATATAACTGTTACCCTCCAAATCAGTGGCTAATGTTCCAAGCCAAGTGCCAGTTGTGTCCCATGGAGTATTATAAGTCCATTGTAAAACTCCTGCTGCATTATATTTCTGCAATCGCATCGGCATATCGCCACCAATGATGTAAACATTGCCTACTGAGTCTGTTTCACATTCCCATACACCGTTTGAATTTGGAAGCACGGGAATTTGCACCCAAGGGTCAATAATGAGTTTTCTCGTTTGGTCATAGCTGCTCACATAAAAGGAAACAACATCGTTTCGGATAATAAAACCGGAAGGGATTGCTTCTTTGTTTCCGTCAGCATAAAATGTTACTGGTGCATGTTCAATGATGTCGCCAAAAGATGTGGAAACAATTAAATGACCAGACTCGTCAAGTGATGGATTGTATCTGTTTGCATATTTCATCGCTATTTGTGAAATATCTGCCCCCGGGTGTGCGACAAGCGAATACTTAATTCCTGACTGAGGATGAAACGTATATTCCACGTCAATATTCGGATAGATGTTTTTATAAGTGAGCTTTCTGTACCCCTTTACGCTTTCAATTGCATAGTGCGCGGTTCTTTTCTCGTTCGCCATGCAGTAGATATTGTTGCTCCCCGTTAGCTCTTCTGCGAGAATGGTTGCGGCAGGATTTGCTCCTTCCCACCAAACATGCACAAGCTCAGTCTTCACGAGATATTTTGGCTTTGAAGCATCTCCTTTTTTTCTATTGGGATTTCTATACCAGTTATCAAAACGATATGTCCACCCTTGCGTTGTGAAAAGTATCTGCATGTTACGGTCATCCGCTGCAAACAAGATTTCTGTACCCGGTAGATTATTCCTACCGGTAAACTGCCCCTTGTTTTCAACGAAGCATTTCTTTGATGTCTCAAATTGAACAGACCATTTTAAGGCATCTGAATTTTGTGCGCCAGTGAGAATTGAAAACAGCAGCGCAACGCAACTGAAATATATTTTCTTCATAAAACTAAAGTACGGAATTTTTAGATATGCTGAAAGTGCCTGAATGCAGACCTGAATTTTCCCAAGAGTCTCCTCAATCACATACACAGCAGAGCTACCTTTGCGGCTCTGTTATGTGGAAGATTCATCTTTCTTTGTTTACCGTGAACCTGTTGTATGGTGCGAATTATTCCATCGCCAAAGAAGTGATGCCCGCCTATATCAAGCCCTATGGCTTTGTGGCGCTGCGCGTCATCTGTGCATCGGTGTTTTTTTTTCTCGTACACCGCCTTTGGGTGAATGAAAAAGTGGCGCGAAAAGATTTTCCGCGTATTATTCTCTGCGCTTTTTTCGGAGTTGCAGTCAATCAACTGCTGTTTCTGAAAGGATTGGATTTAACCACACCCATCAATGCATCGCTGATGATGATTACCACGCCTATCAGCGTGCTGCTTATTGCCGTGCTTGGCAATATCGAAAAAATCACCTTCAGCAAAACTGCGGGCGTTCTGCTTGCCGCGCTTGGAGCATTTGTTGTCATTTATTGGGGCAAACATTTCACACTGGATTCCAACAGTTTCCTCGGAGATATTTACGTGCTCATCAATGCAACAGCTTATGCAATTTTTCTTGTGCTGGCGAAACCACTCATGAGCAAATACCATTCGCTTACCATCGTAAAATGGATATTCCTCTTTGGCTTGCTGTTCGTGCTGCCCGTTGGCTGGAATGAATTCAGAGCGGTGGAATGGAATACGATGCCGCTTAACGCATGGTTGGGCATCGCATATGTAATCATGGGCGCAACTTTTTTTGCGTACCTGCTCAATGTATTTGCGCTCACAAAAGTTGACCCTTCGTTCGTGGGAATTTATATCTATCTGCAACCGGTGCTTGCCACCATGATTGCGCTTGCGCTCGGCAAAGACGAATTGAATTGGGTGAAACTGTTTGCTTCCGCGTTGATTTTTACAGGCGTGTATTTAGCAAGCCGCAAAACAAACGCATCAGTTTAGTTGCCGCACTCGTTGCGGTATCCCCTGAGATACAATTCATAAGCGGATGCCGGAACAAGTCCGGCATGGGTGAATAGTTCGCTTGAATCTTTATTTTAGCCGCTCTAAAAAATCACTATGCTCCGGTCAATGACAGGTTTTGGAAAAAGCACGGCAGCGATTGGCGGGAGAAATTATTCCGTTGAAATCCGCTCGCTCAATAGCAAGTACCTTGATTTAAATCTGAAAATCCCTGCTTTCCTTCGCGCAAAAGAATTGGACATCAGGAATTTGTTATCCGAAAAAGTGATGCGCGGAAAAGTAGAGTTGGCGATTGAAATGCAATCGGGCAAGGAGCGGCTTTATTCCATCAATAAGAATGTATTCAAGCAATATTATTCTGACCTCGAATCGCTGATGGAAGAGTTGGACATTCCCTCAGGCAATTTGATTGACTCCGTAATGAAGATTCCCGATGTGCTTTCCAGCGCTGATGAAAAGATGAATGAAGCGGATATTTTGAAAATTGAAAAGCTGTTTGAGAAAGGCGTAAAAATATTAGATGAGTTTCGATGCCGCGAAGGAAAGCAGTTGGAAGAGGATATGGTGAAGCGCATTCAGCGCATCAAAAAAATTACGGGCGAGGTAATCAAGATAGAAGGACGTAGAAAAGAACAAGTGAAAGAACGCCTGAAGCAAAAATTGCAGGAAGTGATTGCCTCCGGTCAGGTGGACCAATTGCGGCTGGAGCAAGAGTTGATTTTTTATGTTGAGAGGCTTGACATCACCGAAGAACTTGTGCGGCTGAAAACGCACTGCGATTATTTTTTAGAAGTGGCGGGCGACAAAGAAATTTCCAAAGGAAAAAAATTAGGCTTCCTCGCGCAGGAAATCGGGCGCGAAATCAATACGATGGGTTCAAAGGCAAATGATGCTCCCATCCAAAAGCATGTGATTGAGATGAAGGATGAATTGGAAAAAATCAAAGAGCAGGTGAATAATGTTTTGTAGTTCAGAAGTGAGATGTTAGACGCGAGACATGAGATATACGAAGTGAAATGAAAGAAAAGCTCATCCTCTTTACAGCGCCATCCGGTGCGGGAAAAACTACTATTGTTCATCGCTTGCTTGATGCAGATCAGCGGCTTGCCTTTTCTGTTTCAGCCACTACCAGAAAAAAACGCGAGAAAGAAACTGATGGGAAGGACTATTATTTTCTTTCGGAACAAGAATTCAAAGAGAGAGTGAGAAAAGGAGAATTTGTGGAATGGGAGGAAGTATATGCAGGCGTTTTTTACGGTACGCTGAAAAGCGAAGTGGAGCGACTTGCGAAAGAAGGCAAAGCGATTCTCTTTGATATAGATGTGAAAGGTGCGTTGAACATCAAGCGGCAATATGGCGACAGTGCGCTCGCAATTTTTGTGCAGCCGCCCAGCCTTGAAATTTTAAAAGAACGCCTGCGCAACCGCAAGTCAGAAAATGACGAAAGCCTGACAAAGCGAATGGAACGCGCTGATTATGAGATGGGTTTTGCTGATAAGTTCGATGCGGTGGTGGTGAATGATAACCTTGAACAGGCAATGGAAGACGCAAAACAAAAAGTTGGCAGATTTCTTGAATTAACCTAATGAAACCCTTTGAAGATGCGCGCGTATAACCCAAACATGGTAACCCAAACGACCCAAGGAGTTAAGATTAGTGTTGAATCTTTTTTTCAGCAGGATTACTCCAATCCGCTGAATTGGGAATATATGTTTGCTTACCGTATCACGATTGAAAACACAAGTTCACACACGATTAAACTTTTGAAAAGACACTGGAACATCTTCGACTCTATTGGCGAGTTCAAAGAAGTGGAAGGTGTTGGCGTTGTTGGTAAACAGCCAACGCTGAAGCCCGGTGAACAACATCAATATGTTTCCGGTTGCAGCCTGAAAAGTGAAATCGGCAGAATGCATGGCGATTACCTCATGCAGCGCGTTGAAGACGGCAAACTGTTTAAAGTTTCCATTCCGGAATTTGAGCTGGTGGCTCCGCTCAAGCTGAATTAATCTACTTTCCCTATTTCATTTTTTCAAACTCCCCTCCTGTGACTTGCCTTGCGCGTTTGCGAGGAGGGGTAAGCGTATGCACTTGAGCGTAAGCGGGGGTGGTGTTTGAATTTTCTAAATTTACCGGATGAAAAAATTCTTACCCTTTTTATTTCTGCTTGCTTTTACAACATCCATTTCAACAGCGCAGCAAACCGGAGATTTCTATATCGGCTTTCCAAGCCCCGACTCGCTGCTCACTGAAGATTCGGTGCATCTATATTTCCATGTGCCTGCTTCTTATCAGCAAGGAGTTCCATCTAAATTGATTGTTGGTATTCACGGCTTGGGAAATCCGCAAACGCCCGAGCAAATCCGGAATTATTTTTCTCCAACTGCTGACAGCCTGAATACAATTGTCGTTTGCCCGAAACCTTATATTACTCAACCTGTCTCTATTGATCATCCGCGCAGCAAACTCGTTATCAATATCGCTCTCGATTCCGTGTTGCAATGGTATTCCATTGACACGAATGAGCTTTTTATTGCTGGCTATTCGGCAGGGAGCGACATCGCTTCGCGCTATACTTTGGAGCAGCCTAAATATCGAATGAAGGGACTCATTTGGTATGCTCCGGGCTTTTTTTATCAACCGAATCTATCCGCGCAAATTGAATTTCCACACACCTGTCTTTGCTTTGGTGATGCAGACCCGCTTTCCAATATTCTCGGACAAGTTACATCCATCCGCGACAGTTTTGCAAACAGCCCATTTGAATTGTTTTATAATGAAATTCCCGGCATTGACCATACGATGGAGTTTCCCAACTTCACGCGCGAGATGCTGGAGTGTTTCCGTTTTATGAATGACCCTGTGAATTTTGTTCCTGACTCATCGTATGTGGGAGGCAAAATAATATCTGCCACTGCTCTTAATTTCCACCCAAATCCAACAACCGGAAAAATAATTTTTGAGGGAAATCTGTTTAGCGAAGTTGAAAATTTGCAAGTGCTGGATTTATCCGGCAAAATAATTTTTGAAACGGTTAAGGTTAAAGAAAATCAGGAAATAAACATCACAGGACAAACACCCGGAACCTACATCGTTCGCGCGCAGGTGAAGGGCGAAAATTATTTAGGAAGGCTTGTGCTGATTGAAAAGTAATTAAGCCTCGATGAGGACATTACTCAGCATCGCCAACGAAAACGGAAACAATTGCGCTGTCATCACTCCATTCTTTACTGCGGGGTCATTGTCCATGAAACTTCTTGCGGCATCTGCGGACTCAACTTTGAAGATGCATAAGCCCGCATTGTTTTCGTCTTCAATGCTCAGATTTGTTCTGCCCGCGAGTAATACGTTTCCTGCATCGCAATTTTCTTTCAGGTAGTTGAAATGCGTTGAAATAATTTGCCGTGCTTGTTCCGTCCAGTTTGCTTCTTTGCGATAGCGCGGAACGAGTTTCAACTGATAGATAAAGTATTCCATGCCGCTTGAAAATTTCCGTCAAGTTACAAAAGCTATTTTAGCCTGATGATTTCAAAGCAGAAACATCTTGCCCGAAACATACTTGTGTTGCTCTTGCTGTTTTTGTGCGTTACAGAAATCACAGTGCGCATTGTTTTTGCTGTTAAAAATTACACTATAGGAAAAGTAACACCGGCATGGATGGCTTTTAATCCTGTAGATTCACTCCTGCTGCAACAATCCTGCTTCACAGATGCTCAGGGTATCTACAAGTTGAAAAGAAAGTATTGGGAACAGCAAGGACACGCAATTAATCGTGAAAACTTTCGCGGAAAAGACTTTATTCCCGACTCGCTTGATGATACCGCTGTGTCCGTTCTATTTATTGGCGATTCCTTTGTGTGGGGCGCTCATGCGAAGCCCATTGACAGTTGCTTCGTTGATTTGCTTGACCGAGATGAAAAATTTGTTTGCTACAACGCAGGCGCACCCGGCACTGACCCCGCGCAATATGCGGCTGTTGCCGAACATTATGTGCCGCAGTTGCAACCAGCTGTCACTGTTGTGTGCGTGTATCTTGCCAACGATTTGATGAGCGAGCCGCGTGCGATTGTTCCAAACGAAGAGTTGTGGTATCAGACCAATGCGGGATGGATGCCAGTGAACTATAAAGGAAAGCATTTTGCCACTGCGCAGGAATCTTACGAGTACATCACGAATAAATATGCGGCAAATGTTGCATGGGAAAAGCTGTTGTTGAAATCAGCCCTCGGCACAGCAATTCTCTCGCTGCCGTTCCGATTGGAGGAATATGCGGAATGGAATGCAAAAAGAAAAAGTCCCGTTACGAATGATTACCTGCGGAAAATTCAATCCGTTTGCGCGAAATGGAATTCACGCTTTGCCGTAGTAATTATCCCTGCTGTGCAAACTGACCTCACGAAAGATTTTTTCAAAGATGCGCCCGCTTATGTGCAACAGCAATATCCCGCATTAATGAACGGAATCGAAAACGCCTGTTTCATTTTGCCCGCAAAAAAAGAAATGTATTACCCCCCACCTGACGGGCATCTGAATAACAGCGGACACAAATTTGCCGCTGAGTTCATCCGCGCAACTATCCTTTCCTCAACTCCTCTTTGATTTGCGTGATGCGTTCAGGAATCGTAGTGCCGTTCAAGTTAAAATCATTCAACAGCATCACCTCCAGAAATTGCGTTACCTCCGGCTGATGCGCTGTTGTTTTTCCGGTTTTCACATCCACATATTTGATGGTAGTCCACATCAGACATTTGAGATGCTTCTTGTCCATGTCGGTCATGTAATATTCGATAATCACGGTGTCGTTGTCATGAAAAATCATGCGCGACATAATCTTCACCCATTCGCCATACGCCACCGAGCGGATGTAAGAAATATTGTGATTGTAAACTACCCACGAGCAGCCGTAGCGTTTGAAAATATCACCGGGACTGTAGCCGTAGATTTTTGAAATCTGATCTTCGCGCGCGTTGAAGAAATAGTCAAAATACTTTGCGTTGTTCAAATGCCCCAGCGGGTCGCAATCCTGAAAGCGGATAATAGCAACGGCTTCGGTTTCTTTCGGATAAGTTTTAGACGGGTCGGGAGGGAACATGCTTCAATTTTTATTCTTCAAATTTCAGCAATCCTGCCCATAATCATTTTTGAAGAAACAATTGTTTTGCAAACTCACTTCCTGATGCAGTTGTGATTTTGACAGAGTAGATTCCGGCAGGAAAACTCTTCATGTTAAATGGAGCGCTTTGGATTCCAGGTGGAGACAAGTGCAATTCCTTTTCAGCAACTTTTTTTAATCCGGCATCAAAAATTTCAATCGTCATTTTTCCGGTTTCGTTTGAATCAAAGCGCACCGTGATTTCTCCCGAAGCAGGATTCGGGAAAATTTGAAAATAATTTTCAATGGATGCTTGTGTCCGTATTCCGCTCACGATTGGCGAATAACCTTCGGCAAGCGGAGCTTGGGGTTGCGCAGTTGTTGCTAATTGAGTTGCCGAAGTTGTTGTTTCTAAATACTGTGTCCCGTCAAGCGTGTAAACTGCTGCGTTGAAATTTTCTTCCGAGTTGCGCGCGTTGGTAGTTTCTACAAAATAAAAATCACTCTGCGCTTTATCAGGCGTTACATCCAAAACGAGGTAGCCGTTATGCTCCATATCAAGATATTGAATAGGATGATTATTCGTTTTCACAGGTGCAAAGGGGACATTAAAATCGGGGTCGCTTGAAGCGATTGCCGGAGTGATGAACTCCACCGCAACTGAACCCTGATGCGTTGCTGAATCATATTGTGCTACATCGTTTGGCAAATCCCACGCCCATGAACTGTGAATATCTCCAGTGAGTACAACCACATTATTGATTGCGCTGTCAGCAATGTGATTCAAAAGATTGTCGCGCTCGGCAGAGTAACCATTCCATTGGTCATTATTAATAAGGCTGCCAAGAAAACGCAACTGCGCCATCATCACCTGCTGCCCGATGATGCGCCATTGAGTCGCGCTGCTGTCGAGATTTGCGATGAGCCAGTCGTATTGGTCGTGTCCGAGAATGGAGCGATTCTCATCTAAAATCATCGTGTCATTAAATTCTAATTGTTTCATGCGTCCTTCCCTGCGTGTATCAAGCATCAAGAGGTCAATCAAATTTCCGTATTGCAGTTTGCGGTAAATGCTGCCGGGGCGCGTGGAGTCTTCGCGAATCGGAATCCATTCAAAATAAGCCTGTGTGGCATCCTGCTTGATTTGAGCAAACTGTGCGCTGTCGGGAAAGTGTTCAGCGCCATGCATCCAGCAATCATTGCCGGTTTCGTGGTCATCCCACACATTTATCCAGGGATATTGCTGGCGGGCATAAACCAAATCAAGGTCGGTATGATATTGCGCGTAGCGTGTGCGAAACATCGCCAGCGTGCTGCATCGCGCGGCTGGGTTCATCGGTCTGCCAATATCGCCTTCATCATCGCTTTCATAAATGTAATCGCCAAGATGAATCACGGCATCCAAATCGTTGCGTTCGCCAATTCGCGCATACGCATTAAAAAATCCTTTTGAGAATTTCGCGCATGTTGCCACTGCGAATCTTGCCTGCGCAACGCTTCCACTGGGCGCAGTTTTCGTGCGACCAATCAACGAATAATTTCCACCTGTTTCAAAATCATAATAATACCAGGTGCCCGGTTGCAATCCGTCCGCATCTATCTTCACGGTAAAATCATGCAAAGCATTTGTTGTAAAATTTCCTGAGTTAATGACTGTAGTGAAATTTGTGTCCGTTGCAATTCTCCAATTCACCGTGACAGGTTGTGTTGTATCCGATGGAGAAATGCGCGTCCAAAGAATCACTCTGTCAGTAAGCGGGTCGCCTGAAGCGACACCATGCAGAAAGGGAGGATATGAAGTTTGGGCGAAAATCTGCGAGAGTCCAAGAGCTAAAACAAAAGAAAAGAAGATGCGCATGAAAATGATTTTGAGTAAAGATAATTCGCTGGTTCGGTGATTCGACAATTTGAAAATGAAATTTCCAAGAAGTATTTCGATATTCGATCCCCGATTGATTAGCACAGAATGACAAAAACCGGAACAGACATTTCGCTTGCGCAACAATTTTTGAGGAATGGAGAACTTGTCGCCATCCCGACTGAAACTGTGTATGGATTAGCTGCAAATGGTTTAAGCACTGATGCAGTGTTAAAAATTTACGAAGCGAAAAACCGTCCCGCATTTAATCCGCTCATTCTGCATGTTGCGGATATTGAAAAGGCGAAAGAGTTAGTTGAATCATTTCCAGAGAATGCAATGAAGCTTGCAAAAGTATTTTGGCCCGGACCGCTCACATTGGTGTTAAAGAAAAAACAAGTTGTACCCGACCTTGTTTCCGCTGGTCTTGATTCTGTGGGTATTCGTGTTCCAAATCATCCACTTACACAGGAGCTACTTCGCAGCCTTGATTTCCCGCTTGCCGCGCCAAGCGCAAATCTTTCGGGATACGTAAGTCCCACCACACCACAACATGTAAAGCAGCAATTAGGCGATAAGGTTGCTTATATTCTTGATGGCGGAGCTTGCACAGTTGGCATCGAATCTACAATTGTGAAAGTGACCGGTGAGGAAGTAATCGTGTTGCGATTAGGCGGAATTGAGTTGGAAAAAATTGAAGCTTTGTTGGGCACAAGCGGACGCTTGCGCCAGCACATGAAATCAACTGACGCAAGCGGACGCTTGCGTTCAAAAGGAATTTTAGCTCCCGGAATGACAGATGCTCATTATGCTCCTGACAAGAAAATAATACTTGGAAACATTGCAGAAAATCTTTTGATCTATTCAGACAAGAAAATCGGGATTCTTGCTTTCTCTCAGTCGTATCAAAGCGATGGCGCAAGCGGACGCTTGCGCCAGCAAGGGTGCTGGCAGGTTGTAGAATATATTTTATCACCCACAGGAAATTTGCATGATGCAGCCCGCAATCTATTTTCCTATCTGCGCAAATTGGATGAATCGGATGCGGAAATTATTCTTGCCGAACCAGCGCCTGATGAAGGTTTGGGCAGAGCGATTAACGACAGACTAAGAAGAGCTTCGCATTGAACGCGGAGATTTTCTAACTTTGGTGAGAGAACGCACCGTCAAAATCAGAACATCCAAAAATTTGAAAAACCATTTTTTTGAATGAAATTTGAAGCTCTGATTCCCGAACATTTAAAATTCTTACCAATGAAACAAACTATCCTGCTTCCATTTTGCCTGTTGCTTTTTTCCGCATCGCTCATCGCGCAACCCGTAGGACATCTCACTGTTTTCTCCGATGAAGGAGATAAATTTTTTCTGATTTTGAATGGCGAACGTCAGAATAAAGAAGCGCAAACCAATATCAGAATTGAAGATCTGTCGCAGCCGCAATACAGCGCGAAAATTATTTTTGAAGACCAATCGCTGGGCGAACTTTCAAAAAATCTTTACATCGCTGACGAGAACATGACGCTGATGGATGTGACCTATAAAATCAAGCGCGACAAAGCGATGAAACCAAAATTGGGCGCGATGCCTTTCTCGGCAATTCCCGTGAGGCAGGGATTTGTTGCGCCCTCCAATGTCTATGTAGTGCGCTATGGTGCTCCGGTAGCAGCCGTTGCTCCGGTAGCTTCCGGCACCACCGTTACGCAAACCACCACCACAACTACGGGCGTTCCCAACACCGTAGGCGCGAATGTAAATATCAACGGAATGAATATGAATATGGGCATTTCTATCACCGACCCGACCATGATGGAAACAACGCACACCACCACGCATACCACAACTACAAGCACGGGCGCTCCAACGCGCGATATTCAGCCTGCCGGATGCGCAAACGCCTACCCGATGTCGGCAGGCGATTTCAGCAGCGCACTCGCCACTGTAAAAAATCAGGGGTTTGATGAAACTCGTTTAAAAACGGCAAAACAAATTGCTTCAAGCAACTGCCTGAACACAAGTCAGATTACGCAGATTTGCAACGAATTTGGTTTTGAAGAATCAAAATTGGACTTTGCAAAATTTGCTTACGAGTATTGCTCCGAGCAGAAAAACTATTTCAAACTGAACAACATTTTCGGGTTCAGCAGCAGCGTAGATGAATTGACGGAATATATTCAGGGGAGGCAATAATTTGATTTCATAAGGCGGTGTCTTCCCAGAGTTTAATATAATTTCCATCCGGGTATGTTACCCATGCGAATTTTCCTTCGGGAGAAATTTTCACGCCTTTCACTTCAATGTTTTTAGAGCGCAGAAATTTCACAAGCGCATCCAATTCGCGCACGCGATAATTGATGCAGAAAACTTTGCCTTCAAACTCAGGTCGGTTTTTATTTTCAAGAATTGACCAAGCAGCGTAGCCGCGTTTGTCGATATCTTCTTCATTGAAATAGAAGGAAGCATTTACGAAGACTACGCTCAATACAAAATCCGTGTCTTAATCGTGTGCTTCACTTTCTTGATTTCTTCAAACGCTTTTTTGGAAGCAGACTTTTCTACGTCAAGCACTACGTAACCGATTTTGTCATTCGTCTTGAGATATTGTCCTACAATATTTACGTTCAGTGCGGAGAGCATTCCATTTAATTCTGAAAGCACACCGGGAAGATTTTTATGAATGTGCAAAAGGCGATGTGTGTTGTGTTGCATGGGCAAACTCAAAGGCGGCACGGAGTGCGAGCCGACTGTTGCGCCTGTATCTAACAAACTGACAAGTTTTCTTGAAACATCAAACCCGATATTTTCCTGAGCTTCCAGCGTAGAGCCACCGATGTGTGGCGTGAGAATTACATTCGGAATATTTTGCAGCGGGCTTACAAATTTTTCATTCTTTGATTTCGGCTCTGTGGGAAACACGTCAATCGCTGCGCCTTTCACTTGTCCGCTCAACAACGCTTCGCGCAATGCAGGCAAATCAACCACTCTGCCACGGCTCAGGTTCAGCAAAATACTTCCCGGCTTCATCTGCTTGATGCGCGGAGCAGTCATCATATTTTCTGTCTGCTGCGTTTCAGGCACGTGCAGCGAAACGATGTCTGCCTCTTTCAGCAGTTTCGACAGTGAGTCAAATGCAGTTGCATTTCCCAGCGGCAACTTCGGCTCGATGTCATAAAAAATCACGCGCATGCCCAGCGATTCCGCAAGCACGGATACCTGCGAGCCGATATGACCATATCCGATAATGCCCAGTGTTTTTCCTCTCAACTCATGACTTCCCTTTGCATCTTTCAGCCAATCTCCGCGATGGGCGGCTTCGTTGCGTTCTGGAATGCGCCTGATGAGCATGATGCTTTCAGCCAGCACGAGTTCGGCAACTGAGCGCGTGTTGGAATAAGGCGAATTGAACACTGTGATTCCCGCATCTGTAGCTGCGTTCAAATCCACCTGGTCGGTGCCGATGCAAAAGCAGCCGATACCAATCAGTTTTTCGGCACGGTCAAGAATCTTTTTTGTGACATTTGTCTTGGAGCGAATTCCGAGAATATGAACTTCGCCAATTCGTTCCGCCAATTCATTTTCACTCAGCGCTTTGTCCTCAAGCTGGATATTGGAGTATGCGCTTTTTTTAAATTCCCCGATTGCCGAAGGATTAATGCCTTCCAGCAGCAGGATGTTGATTTTTGATTTTGGAAACGAGGTGAGCGTAGCTGTTTTTTTCACGGGATGGGAATGTGCGGCAAATTTAACCTTTAGGCTATTTACTCGTATAAACCAACGCCCGTCTTGGAGTATATTTAGTGAACATTAGCGCATTGAAAAACCTATTTACCTACATTTTTTTTCTTGCATTGCTGCCCAGTCTTTCGTTTGCGCAAAACTGGAAGTATGGCAACGGCTTTAAGCAAACGCCTTTTTATAAGAAACCCGGCAGCATCTCCATTCAAGTCAACAACTTTATGTTTTCGGGACGCAAGGTGGCAACGCTTCCCGTGAATTTACATTTCGCAGTAACTCCGTTTAAGAATGTAACGCTTGGTCCGATGGTTACTTATTTCCAATTCAAACATTCAGAGTTTGAAGCCATTAACGCCACGCGCTGGATAAATCCCGACATCCGCTACCACGAAATGATGGCGGGGTTCAGAGCGGAATATCACCTCAATGATTTATTGCAAACAATGATGCGCAGGCGCATTCCGCAACACATTGTGGATGTGTATGTGGCGGGATGGGGCGGCTATTCTTTCGTATGGGTGAACCATGAAAAAGCCGAACAGGATTTAGTTACCTCCAATGAAAAATTCAGGGGCGGATTCAGTTTTGGTGCGCGCAGCCTCGTGCTGAAATGGCTCGGCTTCTCGCTTGAAGGCGGCTACTCTTCTTATGGCTACTGCTCGTTCGGGATTTTCTTTATAGCGCACTAAAATTTTTTCACAAGGCGATTTTCATCAAGCATTTCCTAAGGCTCAGTTTCTTATTTTAGCCGATGATGAACAAATTACATTTTTTAAGCGTCAGTTTCCCTGATTTCACCCTGCCATTAAACGACCCTGTGCTGGTGTTTTCATTGGTACTATTCATCATTTTGCTGGCGCCATTGGTTTTAAGCAGGTTAAGAATTCCGGGCATAGTCGGGCTGATTGTTGCAGGGGTTATCATCGGACCGAATGGATTCAATATTCTGGCGAGAAATGAAGGCATCGTTTTATTTGGAACAGTAGGACTGCTCTACATTATGTTTCTTGCAGGGCTGGAACTCGACCTCACCGAGTTTAAAAAATATCGTCACCGCAGCATCTTATTCGGTGGTTTTACTTTTTTTATTCCCTCGTTGCTCGGGTTTCCTGTTTGTTATTATCTCCTTGGATATGACCTGACGGCATCTCTGCTCATTTCCAGCATGTTTGCCACACATACACTGGTCGCATATCCTATCGTGAGCAGACTTGGAGTTGCCCGCAATGAAGCCGTTGCCATCACAGTGGGGGGAACGATTATCACCGACACAGCAGTGCTGATTCTTCTTTCGGTAATCACCAGTTCTGCGGAAGGTGAACTCAATCAGGAATTCTGGATTCGGTTGATAGTTTCAGTGGTTGCTTTTGCAGCCATTGTTTTACTGCTTATTCCACCTATGGCACGCTGGTTTTTCAAAAATATTGAAGGAGAAAAAACTTCACAATATATCTATGTCCTGGCGATGGTTTTTCTTGCAGCGTTCCTTGCCAAACTTGCCGGACTGGAGCCTATCGTGGGAGCTTTCCTTGCCGGGCTTGCGCTTAATCGGCTAATTCCGCATACATCCCCCTTGATGAACCGGGTTGAGTTTGTCGGCAACGCGCTCTTTATTCCTTTTTTTCTGATTAGCGTTGGGATGCTTGTGGATATGCGCGTGTTACTGAAAGGTCCCCAGGCGCTGCTCGTTGCCGCTTCGCTTACCACTACCGCTATTGCCGGAAAATGGCTGGCTGCCTTATTCACCCAAAAGGCTTTTGGCTACCATCCGCATCAGCGGCAACTGATTTTCGGACTCAGTAATTCGCATGCTGCCGCAACGCTCGCAGTAATTCTCATAGGCTATAACCTCAAAATATTAGACGAAAATGTTTTGAACGGAACCATTGTGCTTATCCTCATCACTTGCTTAGTAGCTTCATTTGTTACAGAAGGGGCTGCAAAAAAAATCGCTTTGGAAGAGAGCATCACAAAAATCAAGCTGCACGATACGGAGGAAAAAATTCTTGTCCCCATTTCTAATCCTTCAACAATTGAAACGATGATGGACTTTGCCATCCTCGTCAAAGAGCAGGAATCGAAGCAGCCAATCTCTGCGCTTGCCATTGTACAGGATGATGATGAAGCGCGTGAAAAAGTGGTGATGAGCAACAAGATGCTGGAGCACGCCATCGTGCATGCTTCAGCTACTGACACCAAGGTTCATATCCTCTCTCGGGTTGACCTGAATATCGCAAGCGGAATTTCAAGGGCGATAAAAGAGATGCGGATAACCACCGTCATCATCGGCTGGAGCGAACAAGCGCGCCCCATCGGAAAGATTTTCGGAACCACGTTGGATAATCTTTTAGAAAGCGCTTCACAAATGATTATGGTATGCAGAATTCTGCTCCCGATTAACCTTGTAAAGAGAATCGTTGTTGCCGCTCCTGAAAATGCAGATGCCGAGCGGGGGTTCGAGTTGTGGGTTCAAAAAATAGTGCGACTCGCGCGCCAAACAGGGAGCCCGGTTCACCTTTATAGTTTTAATCGTACTGCAGATGCCTTCAAAGAAGTCCTTAAAAAAATGAAATCGCCAGTCACTATTTATTGCTATGAGCTGGATTTTTTATACAAATTCCTTGCGCTCGAAAAAGAAGTGCAGGAGGAGGATGTTTTTATTGTGATAAGCGCGCGAAAAGGAACGATTTCTTATAGCAGCAATCTTGATGAAATCCCCGGAAAGCTGGAAAAGTCTTTCCAAAAACACAATTTCATCATCATCTATCCTGAACAGATTCCTGTGGCTCCCGTTGAAAAAATCATCACCCCTGAAGATTTTATTATTTCTCCCAGTTGAGCCACAATCCTACTTCATATTGTGATACACATGCTGGATGTCATCATCCTGCTCAAGGCTTTCCACCAGCTTGATGATATTTTCCTGCTGTGCCTCGTTCAACTCAACAAGTGTGCGCGGGATACGCTGTTTCCCCGCGCTGATAATGGTGTATCCTTTTTCTTCCAGCGCTTTTGACATCGCGCCAAAATCGGTGAAAGCAGTGAAGATGTAAATCTCATTCTCATCAACCGCGAGGTCGTCCAATCCGTGGTCAATCAGCTCCAGTTCCAGGTCTTCCACATTCAGCGTGCCCTTCGCGATTTTAAAAACACCCTTCCGTTCAAACAGAAAATCCAGCGAGCCTGTTTTCCCCAACTCGCCTTCTCCTTTTGAAAAATACATCCGCACATTCGCCACCGTACGCGTAGGATTATCCGTAGCCGCCTCAATCAAAATCGCAATTCCATACGGACCGTAGCCCTCATACGTCAGCTCCTCATAGTTTTTTTCATCTTTTGACGAAGCCCGCTTAATCGCAGACTCCACCTTTTCCTTCGGCATGTTCGCCCCCTTCGCATTTTGCATCGCCATCCGCAAATGCGGATTGTTGTCCGGGTTCGGTCCGGCACTTTTCACCGCAATCGAGATTTCCCTGCCGATGCGCGTAAAAGCCTTCGCCATCCGGTCATAGCGCGCAAACATCGTGTGCTTACGTTTTTCAAAGATGCGTCCCATGAGTTATTTCAGTTTACGAGCCACAAATTTAATAAAGATACACCCGCCTGCTTTCTTTGGGTATAGGACAATTGCGCGGCTGTTTCTAATGTCCCCCTTTGCGCGTTGTCATGCCGGACTTGTTCCGGCATCCCCTCAATAAAAGTAACCGCGTATGCGAAGGGGATGCGCCCTTGGCAGAGGGATGATCTTTTGGCGCGTACTGACTTCGTTTCTGCAACAGTATCTTTAGTAGCGTTACTCGTCAGAAGCGCATCATTATCTATCAGCAAGCAGAACTAAGAGATCCGGATAATCATTTGAATTTTCATTTAGCACTGACTACTTTTGATGAAGCACACTTCGGTGGGAATTTTATAAAGAAAGGTATCTTAAAAAAATAAAGAAATGACTCAGAAAGAAAAAAATAAACCGCAACCTCGGGCTTACTTTTGAGTTGCTCCGGCAGGTGGTAAAAGACCCTTCCCTCCTTGAAAAAATTCCTCACGGCTCCACATTGGAATTCGTTGAAAAAGACTTCGCAAAACTGGAAAAGACAGGCAGGCGCAAAACGCGCACAAAAACCAAATACCTACGTGTGAATTCAAATCTGGATATTATTTGAGGAGGTGCACCGGCATCGTGGAATGTATGACAGCCCTCAAAGACAAAAAACTCAAGTACCACACCGCGAAGGAGAAGAATTAAATTTATTTGAGGAGGATTTGGCGCGGGTGACTTCGTTTCTGCCTCGGTATCTTTTGTAGCGCGTAACTTATGGGGTTTAGTAATTATCTGTGAGCGGAGGTCAACTCAACATTTTTTATTAACTTTTGAGTTCTGAAAAATTAGAATATGCTTTCTATCAAAACAACAATCGAAGAACTACAAAAACAAAAAGCACCAAGAGAAAATAGACAAGATAATATCAGATCAGCTATTTTAGAAAAAGAGAAGAGGGGAGAAGACTGCAAGTACCTTAAAATAAAATTAGAAGAAGAAGAATTTTACATCAGTCAAATTGAGGCTGAAATAAAATCATACCGAATAGATTCTGATTAACTTTTCCAGCTAATACATGAAATCAGTTGTCTTTTTCTCTTTGCTTCTTTTTGTTCTTTCGTTTAATTTAAAAGGACAGAAGCAATTAGATATTAATCAAACAATTGCATACATAAACGAAAAATTAAAAACTCTCCCAGAAGAAAAAAATGACTTACTTCTTACCTATTGGGAAATAAAAGTTTCAGACGGCATACTTACCGCAGAACAAATAAGGCAATATATTTCGCCTTATGTAGACAACAATAAGTACGTTACCAAGTATTCTATTCGCGTTTTGCTTCTTGACGGTTTAAGCAGAAAAATTCAAGCCGCCACAATGCCCGAATGAATCGGAGCAAAATAATCGTCACGAGCATTTTGTTCTTGACGGTTTGAGTAGAAAGATTGTCTCCAAAAGATTTACGGGCATGACTTCTTTAGCAAAAGAGTCTCCGTAAAAAATCGAATCAAAATAAAAGCAGGAAAAGTAGAAGCGCGCTTTAAAACTTGTGAATCACCTTAATCTGGTGTTCACTGAGATGTTCTTTGGCAGCTTCGAGATTCTCCGTAAATCCGAGAATAAAACCACCACCGCCTGAGCCGCAGAGTTTGAGATAGTATGCTTTTGTTTCGAGACCTTTTTCCCATGCCTTGCGGAAAAGCTTTGGAATCATCGGGTGCAAATTTTCCAATAGGAATTTGGAAACGTGATAAAGATTATAGAACAGGTCTTTTGTTTCTCCCTTTAAAAAATCCTTGATGCACTGGTCGTTGTAGGGAACATAATGTTCATGGAATGTTTTCAGAAAATCCTGATGTGTGCATTTTTCCAAAAACCACTGCACCAGCGGCTGCGTGCGCCCGGGTGTTCCGGTATCAATCAGAAAAATCGCGCCTTTGCCTTCTTTCAACTCTGCGGGCAATTTCACCGCGCCAATGTTGGTCTTCGATTGAATGAGCATCGGCAAATCCAAATAGCATATCAGCGGGTCCATCCCCGAACTCTTGCCATGATAGAACGATTCCATCTGCGCGAGTTGCTCTTTCAATTTTAAAATATCATCGCTCTTGATGGTTTCGCGCTCAAATTTGTTTGCGGCATAGTTGTCATAAATCGCTGCCACCAATGCTCCTGAACTACCCACGCCAAATCCCTGCGGAATATCTGAATCGAAGAACAAACCATCCTTGATATCTTTTTCCAACCGCGCAATATCAATCTCTGCCAGCAGCGTGCCTTCTTTTTTCAGGCTTTTAAGATACTTGAGATAGGTCTTTAACTCTCCGCTTGAATGTTCCGCTTTGTGGGTTGAATTTTCAGCATCAATGAACGCCATTTTTCCTTTGTAAGAATTATAGGGAATCGAAAGCCCCATCGAATTCTGGATAATGCCATACTCTCCGAATAGCAGAATCTTGGAGTGATAGGACGACTCTTTTGCAGTATTCATGCGCTTAGTTTTAGGGGACCCTTTCCTACGTTGTCTGATATGACTTGATTGTGCTCGCAAGATACAACAAGTTCCTGCTGAATTAGTTGACCGATGTCAACTTTTACACTGTTGGGGTAAAGCAAGTGTACATTGGGTCCTGCGTCAATCGTAAAACAAACGGGGATGCCGGTTTGTTCACGGAATTTGCGCACCTTTTTGATAATGTCAATCGTTCCCGGCTGGAATAAAACAACCGCTGGCGAAGACGAAAACATCAGCGCATGCAGCGTAAGGGCTTCATTCTCAACGATGTCGCAGAAGCGCAGCAGGTTCCCATTTGCCATACACGCAGTCAATTCATGAAGGTTCTGTGATGCCTGCCCGTAGCGGCTTTGCGCGAAAGGATGCGCGTTCATCAACTCATGCCCCGCACGGCTGGATACATCCTTTTTCTGTGAACTCACCACAAGGATATCGTCATGAAAATCATGGAAAATAGTGTCCGTCTTTCCCTGAAAGGGGGAGGCGAATTCATCACTGGTATCGGGTAGTCCTTCTATTTTGCCCCACGTCACAATGCCGCCATACACCGAGCGTGACGCGCTGCCCGAGCCAAGCCGCGATAAAACAGACGCCCTGCGGAAGAAGGCTTCTGGATTCGATGTTATTCCTTTTTCAAGTTCTTCCAAACTGCAAACACAGAGAGCAAGGGCGCTCATGCCCGATGCTGATGAAGCAATTCCTACTGAATGCGGAAAGCTGTTTTTGGAATGAATTTCAAATTGATTTTTCGTGAGAAAGGGAAGTTCTGCGGTGATGTTTTGAAAATATTTTTTGATTTTGGTTTCAAAATCGGGTTGTGCTTTCCCTTCAAAAAAGAAGGCAAGTTCAATCTCCTTTGAGGGAGATTTTTTTTCCGCGAAGCGTAATTCTGTTTCCGTAAATGAATTACTAAGCGTAAAACTCAGCGAAGCATTCGCAGGAAGTTGATTGCCTTTTTTGCCCCAATATTTAATGAGGGCGATGTTGGAAGGCGAGCGCCATTTGATAGAGTTAGTCATCAACATCCCGTTTGGTAAGTTTATGAGGATTCAGCTTTGTGTGAAAAATGTCAGTAATAACTACCGTGTCCTTCTCAATTCGGGAAATAATTTTGTAATTCCCCTCAACTAAATACCTCCGTTCTTTTTTTGCCGAATCAAAGTGCGGCTCTGCTTGCCCTGTAAAAGGATGTGTTGTAAGTTGGTCTGTCCGCTCAACCAACTTGCGAATGAATTTATCAGCAGGAACTTCTGATTTTTCCCTGTTTGAAATGTAGAAATAAATTTCAGACAAACATTGAGAGGCAAAAGGGGTCCACTCTACTTTGTAGCGCGCCATTTACTTTGTAATTCCGAAACGTCTTTTAATTTCTTCCTGAGATATCAGTTTCCCTTCTTTCATTTCTTTCTCCGATTGCGCATCTCGCGCAAACAATTCCGCTAATGTCATCGGTTTTAACGGATGATGTTTCTTTTGCGTTTTTTCCTGAATTCGTTCAACCCCTATGCTTCTGACAGTCCTTTTGATTTTTTTTCTTGTCTCCCTTACAGATTGAATTTTGTCTTTAGTTAACACACAAAGAGCATTCAGTATTTCAATGTCGTCTGTTGACTGAATTCTTTTTACCAGCAGCTTTTTAAGTTCAGTAGCACTCATGATTTGAAAAATTAAACATTATCTGTTAATACTGCCTGTCTAACACATACCAGCTAAACGCACGCAGCATCAGCTTTGAGAAAGAATCGCGGATGAGCGGGTCAAGTTTTTTCCATTCTGTGTCAATCAATTCGCGGGCGTGATCCTGGCAGGCTTGAATGGCTCCACAGTCTTCAATAAGTTGTACTGCCCTGCCAAGTTTTTTCAGGTTCTTTGGCTTCGAGCGAATAATGTCCCACAACTCTTTGCGCTGCTTGTAATCAAGTCTTGACATCGCTTTCGCAACGGGAAACGTGATTTTCCCTTCAGATAAATCTTCTGCTTTTGTTTTCAGGTTATTCTTAAAGCCGCTGAGGTTCAGCGCATCATCTACGATTTGAAATGCAACACCGAGGTTTTCATAAAATCTGCCGATGGCATCCACTTGTTTTTTAGAACCACCACCCATCAATGCACCTGTCATGGCAAGTGTGCTTGCGGGCACTGCTGATTTCAAACGATGCGTAGCGAAAACTCGCTTCTCCAATAATTTTCCATTCCCTGTTTTCACTACTTCGGGCATCATGTAATCCAAGCCCGAAATATCCAGCGCCTGCCCTGAGTGCGCAGCGCGCAAGGATTCAAAGTAGAGATTGTAAATCTCCACTTTCTGTTTTGGCTTGATGAAGTCAGCATGATACACGATAATCTGACCGATGAAATAAGCTGCCGTTCCTGCATTGATGGCAATCGGCTCACCGAACAACACATGGCATGAAGGACCGCCTCTGCGAATCGGAGATTTGTCTTCCACGTCATCTACGATGAGCGAGCCAACGTGCATCAGTTCGGGCATCGCAAGCCAATCAGAAACGTGCTGTGAGTTACCGCCCACAATATCACAACATGCGAGCGCGGCATACGAGCGCCACGATTTCCCTCTGCGGTCAATAATCGTGCGGATAGGTTTTATCAGCGCATCAGAATATTGCTTCGTATCAATGCCGTCAATATGATGCTTGTTCTTTTTGTGCGATACGAGTTCAATCAATTTTTCAGGAGTCGGATTATGCGGGAGAATTTTTTCGATTGACTTCAATGTTTCGCGGCTCACCACTTTGAAAAAGTCATCCATGGACTCGAGCTTAAAGAATCCATGCCGCTCCACGAAGCCAGGACCTTTCACCGTTTTACCATTGAATGTTCCTTCGGTATTAATTCTTCCTTCCCAAAAAGCGGGTTTTGAAATCACGGTCATGAATTCCTGCTGCTCAAAGGGTGTGGTCACATCTAATGCAATCTTCGCCTCCGGAATTTCCAGCTTCCATTTAATCGGATAATCGTTGAACGTGCGCATGCTCGTCCACTTGTCAAGCGGCTGTAGGTTGAATTTTGTATAAGCTTTACGATTGCCTTTCGGGTCAATTACGATTGCCCATTTGCCAACGCCTTTCGGAGTTTTTCCTGAGAGGTCAAACAGGTCATACGCGCTGATTTCATAACCGTTATCCAACTGCGTGGAAAGCCAGTTCCAGCCGACATCTTTGCGCGGCTCCTCTTTTTCCTTTCCGTTTTTATCTTTTTTCTTTTCGGGCGGCTTGCCAAATTCGTGGTCATACCAGCCGCTTCCGCTCACTTCTAAATTTTCCTTTTTCAGCGTAATCGTTCCTTTCACCTCGCAGCGCGGAATGAAATAGTAGAACATGTTTTCAGACGAAACTCCGAGCACCACGCCATTGTCACCATGACGCACCGGTGGTTTTTGCGGGGCGAAATTTAATGTGCAGCCCACTTGCTGCTCGTCATCATACAAATGCAAATCGTACGTGCCGTCAGCGCGTTTTGTGTAGGTGTTGCCGTCAATGTAGAGGTTCAGTTTATTCTCATCTACCTCCACATCTTCTTGAATCAGTCTGTCGGGATAGGGAACATTTCCTTTCTCCAGCATTTCAATCACGGCTTTTCGCAGGCGGTGGTCGTTTACGATTTCACCTTTCTTGATTTTATCCAAGCCGATTTTCGGAGCCACCTTGTCCACCAATGAAACGGGAAAATATTTTTCCTTCCGCTCGTTTCCTTTATCATCAAAAATCGCCCATGTGATGGAATGCCCGTAGTTGAAGCGTTTCTTCTTTTCATCATATTCCAATAATCTGCGGAAGAAAGATGCAAACACAGAAAGTTGTCTGCCTTCTTTGGTTGTAACGTGGCAGTTCATATACCACCACTCAATCGTAGATGATTGATGCGGCAAATCGTGAACGGCAAGGTCAATCGCTCCAGCTTTGGGCCAATCGGAAGGATGGACAAAATCTTTTGTCTTCTCTACTTTAGAAGGCGTGGCAGGATTGCGTTTCGGTTGTACCGGTGTTTCCAAGATTTAGAAATTAAGAGGCGACAAAGTTCGGCATATTTCGGAAGGGAAGAATGACTTTTTTCATGCTAATCCATTACCCAAAGGAATGTTTCAGACATAGCATATTTTAAAACAAAGAAAGCAATCACGCTTACAATAGTTGTTGAGATGCTTATCCATTCAAACCTATTAAATCGCACTTTTCCAACCTTCAATCCAATTGTCATGATGAGCCCTATTGGGATTGTAAACAGACTAATAAAAGTGAATATCAATGCAATCAAATCAAGCCAATCTATTCCAAGGCTGTACGGATCCGGATCATGTCCATAAATTGGTAAACGACCAAACATAAGAACACCAATAGTCACCATAACCAGCCAACACATAATACTTACTGCCGGAATGAATCCCATCCACTTGTTAACTTGTCTTATGCCCTCCATTGAAATTGCAATTAAACCTTAAAAAGCATCTCCTCAAAGGAGAAAATCGTTTCGAACCCTTTCATCTGAAAATAGCCGCGCGTATCAAACGATTTATTTTCCGCCAGCGCCATCACAAAATCACCGCCCCACGCCCCAAGCGATTTTATCGCTCCCGGAAAATCGTTGAAGTGAATGTCTTTTACTTTATCTAATTGCAAGGCAGATGCAACAACCGTTTCATGTTCTTCCAACAATGCGCGAAATTCCGTTGCGGTTACAGCGCGAATCATGCGCTCGGTGATGGATGAAATTTTCTCAATCACTCTTTCATCGGGCGAGGTGTTGCGGAATTTTCGCACAGCTTCACTGCTGTTTTGTTTTTTGCCGAGATACGCGAAATACAATTGATTTGCAAAAGGCGGCTCGAAACAGAGTTCCCGCCACACAGCCACGCTTCCTTCCAAATGATAGAGAACCGCTTCTTTTGCTCCCGCGCAGGCAACATCATAACCGGAGCCATCCAGTACGTTAAAAAATAAATCGAGCGCATCCACTTTCGCCCACGCTGCAAGGTTGTAAACTAAAGTAGAACTGCTACCCAAGCCCCAGCCGGAATGAAACTCCAAACGTGAAACTGCACGTACATTTTTTTCCTGCTTCAAAAATTCAGCATTCTTCGCGCGGGCCGCACGTAGCAGATCTTGGAGCAAGAAATGAGAAACCTCGCCTTTCTTTTCCAACGATTTGAAATCATTCAATTCAAAGATGACGCTGAGAAATATTTCACCCCTTTCATCCTGTGCTTCCCAAAAGAGTTTTCCATCGTTACCGGGAATTTCCGTCACTTCCAAATGCTGACCAAAGCGCGTGGGAATAGCGAGCGCTTTCGCGCCATTCAATACAAAATATTCCCCGCTCAGCAGCAGTTTGCCGTGCGCGTAGAAATGGTCCTTCAAATTATTTGTGCTTGTTTTCAGTGACAGTAGGGCGAATGGAAATCAAAAAATTCCTGACCGCAGTGTAAGAAACCACATTGGTTTTGAAGTACTCTTTTGCCTGCGCAGTTTCTGTTTCAGACGCATTGAATTGGTTGAGAATATTCAGCAGGTGCATTTTCATGTGTCCTTTCTGAATGCCAACGGTAGTCATGGATTTTACTGCGGCAAAATTATTGGCAAGCCCTGCTGCGGAAGCAATCATCATGAGTTCGCGCGAGTTGGGATTGCCCAACATTTCAAAAGAACGCTTCACCATAGGATGAAGCGATGTCAATCCACCAACCACACCCACCGCCATCGGCACTTCAATCGAATAGTGGAACTTGCCGTTATCAAGCTTCACATCTGAAAGACTTTGATAGCGCCCGTTTCTCGCAGCGTAAACATGACCACACGCTTCGGTTGCGCGAAAATCATTTCCGGTAGCAAGTATCACAGAATCAATACCATTCATGATTCCTTTATTGTGTGTCGTTGCACGATACACATCAACCTTTGAGATTTTGATAGCCCTGGCAAATTTGTTTGCAAATTCTTCTGCGGGCATTCCTTCAACTGTGCCAAGTTTATTGATGTCGCATTCCACCCAGGTGCGCACAAGACAATCAGGCGTGTAGTTGGAAAGGATGCACATGATGATATTAATATCATGCTCATCACCTTCAAATTCTTCGTAACCCAATGCTTCTCCTTTCAATGTTGCTGCGAAATTTTCCAGAACGGAATTGATAAAATTCGCGCCCATAGACTCGCACGTTTCAAACGATGCCTTGAGTTGATAATAATCGGTGTCGAACGCAGTCATGTTCACTAATTCAATATCAAGAATGCCGCCTCCGCGCTTTTCCATATTGCGCGTGATGGGGTGCGCATTGCGAATCATGATCGGCTTGATGTGCTTGATGAATTTTTTCAGTTTTTGAAAATCACCGTGCCAGTTGAAATGCACCTGCCCGATTTTCACGGTTGAAATCACTTCGGAATGAAAGCCGCCACGGTCTTTCCAAAATTTCGCGCTCTGCGAAGCGGCAGCAACCACTGAACTTTCTTCAATCACCATCGGCACCGCATACATCTTCCCGTTCAGGAGAAAGTTGGGCGCAACATTGTAAGGGATAATAAAATTCGTGAGCGTGTTTTCGCTGAATTCGTCAAACAACTTCTGCGTCTTGGGGTCATCCTGCCAGTAACTTTGAAACTCGCGGACAACTTCATCCGGATTTTCAAAAAAGTTATTTGCGATCCATTCCAGCTTTGCTTGCTTGGAGAGTTTGGAAAAACCTTCGATTGATTTCATGGACGTAATGTTAGGATAATTGAACAGCCGCTTTATTGATGAATATCACCTTAATATACTGATTCAGCGTTTCACTCTCAAGTAAGCTTTTGCCAATTCCAATCCCTTTATCTGACCTGCAACATACTCTTGCAAAGCATCATAAGAAGTTCTCGCTCTCCCTAACATCGCAGAGCCTTGTCCGTAAATGCTATTGCAATTCAGACTTTGCATTAAATAATAACCATCCAAAAAGGATTTTACTCCTCCTGAAATAATCACTTCATTGCAAAGAGATTTCTTTCCAAGCGCTTTGAGAATTTGATTTGTAATCCCGACCATTTCTGTTGCGCTATGCCCGATGTGCGCCACCTCGTTAAACAAAGTTTGCTGTTGTTTGTTTGAGCGGAGCAATTCCACTTTTGAAAAATTCGTGCCTCCATGCGCGGCAAAATCAATCGCAGCAAGCGGCAATTGAAATAATACCTTCAAACTTTCAAAGCCCATCCCTTGCCCCACTTCTTTCACGATGATTTTAAACCTCACTTTATCCAACAATCTGCGAATCGTGTCAATAGGCGGTTTGCTGATTTTGTCGCCTTCGGGTTGCAACCACTCTTGTAATGGATTGACATGAATGAAAAGCCCATCTGCTTCTAAGCGTTTGATGAGTTCTTCAATGCGCTTCACGCTTTTGTTTGCCAATTCCTGTTCCACCTGCGCAATGCCGAGGTTGGCAAAAAACGGACGCTCGTCACCGAGTATAGGGCGCAGATTGAAGTCTTTAAAATAGGTGTCGCCTTCAAGCAAAATTCTGCACGAGCCAAGCCCCATGCCTAACCCGAATTCTTTACAGGCTTTTGCAAGGTTGTGATTGATTTTATGCGCAAGTTCTGTTCCACCCGTCATGCTTGAAATCCAAATCGGGGCTTTCATCTCTTTTCCAAGGAACGATGTAGGCTTTAATGCTTGCGGATGCGCGGAGAGCAAAGGCTCGTAATAAAATCTATTATCCGTTTGAATTCCTTCCTGTGATTTAAACGCAAGCTCAATGTGGTCTTTCTTGCGGGAAGCAAATTGCTTAGTCTCTTTTGATTCGGCTTTCTTGCGCATCGGGTTGGCGGCAAAGTTAGGTGTGACTGATGCAAAGAAAAAATGACAAAAAAACACGGTTCGACTACGCTCACCGTGACAACAAAGTGAATTCGTACTTAGCTGGTTTGTCAGCCTGAGCGAAGTCGAAGGCTGTTTAGTTAAGAACTAAATCTTTCTTCCGATATTTGAAACCACTAAAATTTAATCTATGAGTCTTGAACAGAAAATAATGGCTTCGATGAAAGAAGCAATGCTTGCGAAAAATGAAGCTGCACTGCGTGGATTGCGCGCAGTGAAATCAGCCATTCTGCTTGCAAAAACTTCGGAAGGAGGCGGTAAAGATTTAACCGAAGAGCAGGAAATTTCGATGTTGCAAAAACTCATTAAGCAACGGAAAGACAGTCTTACGATTTTCGAACAGCAGAGTCGTCCTGATCTGGCGCAGAAAGAAAAAGATGAAATCGCAGTGATTGAAAAATTCCTGCCGCAACAATTGAGCACGGAGGAGTTGAAAGCCGTGATTCAAAAAATCATTTCCGAAACAGGAGCATCCGGCATTAAAGACATGGGTAAAGTGATGGGCATGGCAAGCAAGCAGCTCGCGGGCAAAGCAGATAATAAGGCAGTGTCGGAAGTAGTGAAAGCGATGCTTTCATAATTCCCGCATGCTCCTCGATATTCTTCTAATCATCTGCGTTCTTGCCGGTTTCATCAACGGTTACAGGCGAGGCTTGATTCGGGCATTATTCACTTTTGTGGCGCTCTTTTTCGGAGTGCTGCTTGCGCTGAAATACAGTTATATCGTTTCTGATTATTTCTACCGGCAACATATCACGCAATCAAAATTTCTTCCGCTCATCAGTTTTGTGTTAGTCTTTTCAGCAGCGCTGCTCTTGATAAATCTTCTCGGCAAGTTTGTAGAGAAAATGGCAGAAGCCATGCTGTTGGGGGTAGTAAATAAATTGATTGGGGGACTATTAGAAGCAGCGATTATGGTAATGGTAGTAAGCACGCTTCTATGGTATCTTGATCAACTGCATTTCATTTCTCCTGAATTACAGGCGGCATCAAAAAGCTACGAGTACCTCATTTCACTTTCTCCCGCAGTCATTTCATTTGTTTCCAAACTGCTCCCATTTTTCAGTGATGTTTTCAAACAATTAGAACAACTGTTTGAAAAGCTACCAACACCACAAGATGAGGGAAGTGTTGTGGCATGAACCTACCTATTCTAAAATCGTATTTTTGATTCATGCTCAGTATCACTGAAGAAAATGGTTTTCGTTATCATGAAACAGGTAAGGGCGAGGTGTTATTGCTGCTGCACGGATTGTTCGGGGCATTGAGCAATTTTAAAGACGTCATCGAGCATTTTTCAAAAAAAATGAAAGTGTGCATCCCGTTGCTTCCTCTTTATGATTTATCGCCAGAAGAAACCACAGTGGAAGGATTGGTGAATTATACCAAACAATTTATCGAGCATAAAAAATATCAATCGGTCATCCTGCTTGGCAATTCATTAGGCGGACATATCGCGCTGATGTACACGATGCAGCTTCCTGAAAAAGTGAAATCAATTGTCCTTACCGGCAGTTCGGGATTGTTTGAAAATGCGCTGGGTGACTCGTATCCCAAGAAGAGTGACTATGATTTTGTGCGCCAAAAAACGGAATACACTTTTTTCGACCCTGCTGTTGCAACCAAAGAATTGGTGGATGAAGTCTATGAGATTGTAAACAGCCGCGAGAAAGCGTTGCGCATACTTTACCTCGCAAAATCCGCGTTACGGAACAATTTGAGGGAACATTTGTTGAAGATACACGTTCCAGTAATGTTGATTTGGGGGAAAGATGATAAGATTACGCCACCATTTGTAGCGGAGGAGTTCCACAAGTTGCTGCCGCAGTCTGAGTTGAAATTCATAGAAAGATGCGGACATGCAGCGATGATGGAGAGGTCGGGAGAGTTTAATTTGATACTGGAACACTTTTTGGACAACTTATCGAAAAGCAAGCAATGACAGCTAAAGAACTTATATCACCGCTCATTCCACCGCTGAAACTTTCAGACACGGGCGACAAGGCGCTCATCTGGATGCATGAATTCAGCGTGGCTTATTTGCCTGTGGTCAGTAAAGGCAAGTTCATCGGGCTGCTGAATGAAGAAGATGTGATGGACTTAGATGACCCCAGCGAGCCTATCCGCAATTTTGAATTGAAGCTGCCGAAGCCTTTCGTAACTGAAGGCGTACATATTTATGAAGTAATTAAGCTCGCTGCTGAAATGAAGTTGACCATCATCCCGGTGGTGGATAAAGATGAAACCTATCTCGGAGTCATCACGCAGGAGAGCATCATCAGCGCTTTTTCACAGTTGAGTTCCATTAATGAAAATGGCAGCGTGATTGTATTAGAGTTAAACAAGAGCGACTATTCGCTTGCGGCATTGGCAAGAATCGTGGAAGAAAATAACGCCTCTGTGTTCAGCGCATACATCACAACGCACAACGACACCATGAAGGTGGACGTTACATTGAAAATCAATACTTCTGACATCAAGGAGATGATTGCATCGTTTGAGCGGCACAACTACAAAGTGATTGGCTCTTATCAGGAAGCGGAATACTACGATGATTTGAAAGACCGCTTCAACTCACTGATGAGTTATCTCAACATTTGATTCCATCATTTATAGATGGAAGAACACACCGAACACTTTCAGAGTACAGCTATCTTATCAAACCCCGTATAGCTCCGCAACGCTTCTGGAATGATGATTCCGTCAGGTGTTTGATTATTCTCCAACAGAGCAGCAACGATTCTTGGCAAGGCGAGCGCGCTGCCGTTCAGCGTATGTGCTAAATGAATCTTTCCATTTTTATCACGGAAGCGCAGCTTCATCCTGTTTGACTGGAAGGTTTCAAAATTTGAAACTGAACTTACTTCGAGCCAGCGTTTTTGCGCAGCAGAATAGACTTCTAAATCATACGTGAGCGCGGAAGCAAAACTCATATCGCCACCACACAGTTTCATCACGCGATAAGGTAATTCCAATTTCGTAAGCAAGCCCTTCACATGCTCTACCATTTCTTCCAGTGTCGCGTAAGATTTTTCAGGATGCTGTATCTGCACGATTTCCACTTTGTCAAACTGGTGAACGCGGTTCAATCCGCGCACGTCTTTTCCATAAGAGCCGGCTTCTCTTCTAAAGCAAGGTGAGTAAGCCGCACGTTTCGCAGGCAAATCTTTTTCTTCCAAAATCACATCGCGAAAAATATTCGTCACCGGCACTTCGGCTGTCGGAATTAAATACAACTTATCCAGCTTCGCTTCATACATCTGTCCTTCTTTGTCAGGTAGCTGCCCCGTGGCGAAAGCAGTTTCTTCATTCACGAGATAAGGTGGAATCACTTCTTCGTAACCCGCATTTATTGCTTCATCTAAAAAGAATTGAATCAACGCGCGTTGCAATTTCGCGCCCCGTTTTTTATACAAAGGAAATCCCGCGCCTGAAATCTTGGTGCCGAGTTCAATATCAATCAGGTCATACTGTGTAATTAAATCCCAGTGAGGAACTGCCTTATCATGCAGTGTCGGGATAACACCGCTTTCAAATACTTTCACATTTTCTTCGGGAGTTATTCCATCAGACACCGATGCGTGTGGCAGGTTGGGCAGCAACACAAGTTTCTCGCGCACGAGCGCTTCCATTTTATCCAGTTCTTCCTGCGTGGTTTTTGTTTGCTCTTTCAGATCGGCTGATTGCTGCTTCAGCACATCCGCTTCCTGCTTCTTGCCTTCGCTGAATAGCTTACCCACTTCTTTCGAAATACGATTTGCATCCGACTGAATGGTGTTGAGCCGATGTTGCAGTTGCCTGCGCTCGCTGTCCATTTCCACAAGTTCATCTACCAATGCAATTTCCTTGAAATTCTTTTTGCGCAACCCCGCCAGCGTTACGTCTTTGTTTTCCGCGATAAAAGATACCTGCAACATCTTTAAAATTTATTTGCGGCAAAGATAAGAAGTAGGCGATTTGTATCTTCGGGAAGAAAAAAATCAGGTTATATGAAAACAGAGAACCCCATTTCTACAATCTATTTCATCGCTTGTCTGTTTGCAGTTTCTTTCCTTGCTTGTTCGGATGTAAAAAAACCGGATGAGAAGGAAGATGGTCTGCTTTATTTCCAAAACAATGCACCCGGAGTGAAAACCGGTGGAGTAAAAGTGATTCCGATTGAAACTCCGAAAGGCACATTTAAAGTGTGGACGAAAACCATTGGCAACAATCCGAAAATAAAGGTGCTGCTGCTCAATGGCGGACCCGGACTGACGCACGAGTATTTTGAATGCTTTGAAAGTTTTCTTCCGGCAGAGGGAATTGAGTTTATTTATTATGACCAGTTGGGCTGCGGCAATTCAGATAATCCAAACGATACTGCGATGTGGAGTTTGCCGCGCTATGTGGAAGAAGTAGAGCAGGTGCGCAAAGCATTGAATCTCACGAGCGATAATTTCTACCTGCTCGGTCATTCGTGGGGCGCAATTCTGGCAATGGATTATGCAGTGAAATATCAGCAAAATATAAAAGGGCTTATCCTGTCGAGCATGATGTGCGATGCCATTGATTATGACAACTATGCGGCTGACGTGCTTTCAAAACAAATGGACTCTAAAGTTTTAGATACCATCATGACGATTGAAAAAAATAATGACTTCAATAATCCCAAGTACATGCAGTTGCTGATGCCGCATTTTTATGCAAAACATATCTGCCGCATTCCGCTTGCGGAGTGGCCCGAACCTGTCACACGCTCTTTCGCAAAAATTAACGCATCGCTGTATGTGACGATGCAGGGTCCCAGCGAATTTGGCATTGCCGGAAACTTAGAAAAGTGGAGCCGAAAAAATGATTTGAAAAATATCACCACGCCAACACTCACTGTAGGCGCAAAATATGACACGATGGATCCCGAACACATGAAGTGGATGGCATCGGAGTTGCCAAACGGCAGTTTTCTCTATTGCGCAAACGGCAGCCACATGTGTTTCTACGATGACCAGGAAACTTACATGGAGGGACTTATCAAATTCATCAAAGCGGTGGACGAAGGGAAAAAGAAAGTGGAGTTGTAAAGAAGTCTAACGAATCGCTTTTCTGATTTTCGCGCAACGCTCTAAAATCTTTTTGAGGTTCTTTAAGGGCAACATACTTTCTGCATCGCTCATTGCTTTAGCCGGATTAGGATGTGTTTCAATAAACAATCCATCAGCGCCAACAGCAACCGCAGCGCGGCAGAGTGTTTCCACCATTGCGGGGTCGCCACCGCTGGTGCCGCTGGTGCGATTTGGTTTTTGCAAAGAGTGTGTGCAATCAACGATTACGGGAACTTTAAATTCCTGCATTCTTGGAACAGAACGAAAGTCAACTACTAAATCCTGATAGCCGAATGTGGCGCCACGCTCTGTGAGCATAATTTTTTTATTTCCCGTAGAACGCACTTTCTCCACGGCAAAACTCATGCTGTCAGGCGAGGCGAATTGCCCTTTTTTAATGTTCACCCATTTGCCTGATTCTCCGGCTGCGATTAATAAATCTGTTTGCCTGCACAGGAATGCGGGGATTTGCAGATAGTCGGCAAAGTCTTTTACTTTTTCAATATCTCCGGTTTCATGCACATCGGTAAGCACGGGGACTTTCAGCTTGTTTTTTATTTCTCTCAAAATTTCAAAAGCCTCATCTTCACTCATCCCTGTGAATGAACCCAATTTCGTGCGATTCGCTTTTTTGAAAGAACTTTTGAAAATAAATTCAAACCCAAGCTCTCCGCAAATGGATTGAGCAGCGCGCGCTGTTTCAAAACATACTTTATAGTTTTCAACTACGCACGGACCCGCTATGATTGTAAATCGCATACACCAAGATTAATAAAAAAACAAAAGCCGGACGATGAGTCCGGCTTTTGCATTATTCTGAAAGAAAAGTCGCTCTTTAACGCACCACCGTGATTCTGCTTGTCACAGATTCTTTTCCGGCAGTGATTCTCACCATGTACATTCCTTCCGGCAACATACCCAAGCTGAATCGCTCCGTTACTGCTTGCACTTTTGTGAATTCGCGAACGATAACTGATTCGCCTAACACGTTGAACCATTCAATTTTTACGGGTTGCATTTCCTTTAATTCCATTTGCACATTCACCACATCCGTTGTTGGATTCGGGAAGATGGAAAGCAAACTGATGCTTGCAGGTAATTCAATTCCCACGCCTGTGCCTACTACTGCGGTTGCAGTGGCAGCGCAACCGTTGGCATCGGTGAGCGTCACCGTGTAAGTTCCTGCATCAAGGTTTGTCGCAGTTGCTCCTGTTTGAACAGGATTCGTGCTCCACGAATAAGTGTAAGGAGCAGTGCCGCTGCTTCCTGTGGCTGTTGCGCTTCCGTCATTTGCACCTACGGCAGTTTCATTTGTTACTGTTGTTGTAACTGAAGGCTGAACTGTGTTTGTTCCTACCGTTGTGTTGTCAGAGCCTTCGCAACCGTTCGCATCTTCAACAGTCACGCTGTATGCGCCAGCGCTCAGATTGTTGAGCGTTGAGGATGTTTGCCCGCTGCTCCATGAGTAAGAGTAAGGCGCAGTTCCGCCCGTTGCAACAGCAATAGCGCTTCCGTTTGGAGTGGTGCAGGATGTTACAACTGTTGTCGTAATATCAACTGTAATAGTAGCCGTGTTGTTGCTGACGCTTGCCGATGCGGAAGCGGTGCAACCGTTAGTTGAAGTTGCAGTTACTGTGTAAGAACCCGCTGCAAGGTCTGTTGCCGTTGAGGTTGTTTGAATTGGATTGGTGCTCCACTCATACGTGAAACCGCCTGCACCGCCTGAAGCTGTTGCTGTTGCAGAACCGTTCGGGCTGTCGCAGTTGGTTACGTTGTTGGTTGAAGCAATCGTTACCGTAACAGCCGGAGTGTTTGTTCCGATAGTCGTTGATGCTGTTGCAGTGCAGCCGCTTGTTTGGTCAAGCGCGGTAACGGTGTAGTTGCCCGCTGCCAAATCAATAGCTGTTGCGCTGGATTGTGCCGGGCTGGTACTCCATGTATAAGTTGCCGTGCCTGCCGCGCCTGTTGTTGTCGCAGTTGCTGAACCATTATCCACCACACAGGATGTAACAGGATTTGCAGCAATAGAAACATTCAGTACAGGATTATTATCTGCAATGGTTACTGTGGTTGTGCCCGTGCAGCTATTATCATCAGTTGCAGTTACAGTGTATGAACCCTCTGTCAGTCCAATCTGCGTTGCTCCATTTTGTCCGAAACTCCATGCGAAAGTATAAGGACCCGCTCCGCCTGTTGCTGATACAGTTGCTGAACCATCCGGATTGCTGCATGAACTGTTTCCGGTTGAGTTGGAAACTGAAACAGTAATTACAGGAGTAGTGCTGGTAACTGTTACGTTGCCCGTGCCAGTACATCCTACAGCATCAGTTGCAGTAACTGCGTATGTTCCACCGCCAAGGTTAGATGCAGTTGCTCCGGTTTGATTTCCAGCCGCTGCATTCCATTGATAAGTATGAGGACCTGTGCCGCCTGTTGCTGAAACAGTTGCAGCGCCATCTGGAGCAGCGCAACTTGTGCTTGGAGTTGTAGAGGTCGTACTTACAGTAATTGTTGGAGTGGTTGTTCCAACTGTTACGTTTCCAGTACCGGTGCAACCTGCTCCGTCCGTTGCTGTTACTGTGTAAGTTCCTCCTGCGAGATTAGAAGCCGTTGCTCCTATTTGATTTCCTGCCGCTGCATTCCATTGATACGTGTAAGGACCTGTGCCGCCCATTGCTGACACTGTTGCTGCGCCATTCGGATTCACGCATTGCGTATTCGGTGTCATGGATGAAGTGCTCACCATGATTGTAGGAGGCGCGCTCGCTACTGATGCGCTGCCTGTGCCCGAACAACCGTTTGCATCAAACGCTGTCACCGTATAGCTTCCCGCAGCAAGGTTTGAAATTGTAGCTGTCGTGCCGCTTGTTGACCAAGTGTAACTATAAGGAACAGTGCCAGCAGAAGCGGATGCTGTTGCAGAGCCGTTTGGCGCACCACAAGATGTATTGTCCGTATCAGTAACGCCAACTGTCAGAACTGTGTTTGTGGTTCCTACTGTTACCGTTGTAGTTCCTGTGCAGCTATTCGCATCGGTTGCAGTTACAGTGTAAGTTCCTGCTGTTAAGCCTGTGAGCGCTGCGCCAGTTTGGGTATTACTCCATGCGTAAGTATAAGGAGCAGTGCCGCCTGTTGCAGATGCGCTTGCTGTGCCATTTACGCTGGTGCAAATTCTGTTTGTGGAATTCCCTGTTACTGTAATAGTTGGGCAAGAACCCTGAGTGCAGATTTCTGAGAGGATGAAATGTGAAAAATCTTCACCCCATGCGCTTGCATACGTATTCCAAGAGTTATCATCCCACTGTTCCCATGCTGTGTTCGGGCTTCCGCTGTTGCCTTGATTTGTTATTAATGCCACCGTATCGCCATTGGCATACGCGAAGGTAATTCCGATAAAATAGTTGCCTGTTACAGCAGCAGGAGGGTTAAAAGTTACATAGGTGAAATCAGGAATCGCAACATCTGCTGCTATATCAATGATGTTTAAAGTTTCCGATGCCAATACTGTACCCGGCTCACCGCCTGCGCCATCACTGTCCCACACTCTTGCTATTATAGTGGAGTTGGCATTTGCATATTCTGCAACGGCAAAAAGCAAGAAAGCTCCGGTTACGTTGGCTGCGGATAAATTGGAAAATTCTTCCGCTTTTGCGATATCGCCAAACGAGTTATGACCTGAGACATACCCGGTTCCTCCACTAATTCCATAGATAGAGGGTGTATCCACAACAAACAAATTAGATAGCGTATCGCAACCCCCGGGCTGTGGTGCTTGTGTTCCTTGCCAGTAAGCTACGCCATCCTGAAAACCATTACCGGTGTAGCGATAAGGTTCATTGTTCGTTACAAATTGTCCTGCGCCCCAAATGCCTTTCGCTACTGCAACGCTTTCTCTACCATTGCCGCTTGTTTTCCATTGCGTGAAATCCACCATGCTTGCTGGGTCTGCGAACGCGCCTGTGCCGAGATATAAGCCAAGGTCAGAGCCGGCTGCATTCGGATTAATTGTTGTGATGCGCAGTTTCACGGTGTCGCCCGCTCCAAGATTGAGCGCGCCTGCAAGCAGTGTTTGCGTAGTGAGGTTCGCTGTGTAACTAAAGTTGGAGCATAAACGGTATGCTGAAATATCCTGTGCGCCTGTTCCGAAATTTTTAATCGTTACTTCGTCCGTCACCGGATTCACGCGCAGCAACCTGATTTTTGGAACCTGCGGACCTGCTGCTTCGATGCCGGTAAGTTTAGCGATGTAGTTGATATTCTGTACAGGATTATCGGTATCCGTTCCGCCCACTCCGTCACAATCCCAAAAAATATCCGCTCCTGCTGCTGTGGGCAACAGCAAATTATTGAATACATTGAGTCGGAAAGAGTTGGGATAAAAAGCAGTGCGGTCTGCACTGTAAGGGGCGCCTAAGTTCGGACATGCCCCTAAATCAACAAAGCTGTAGAGATAGCCGAACGTATCTGTTTTAGCTCCTGCATATTCAATACGAAAGCCAAATTTGGTTGAAGAGGGAAGCGTCAGGTTCGGTGCAACAAAAAGTTCTACAAATTGCAGCCAGTTGTTTTGACCGGTAAAGGACATTGCGCCTGATGTGAAAGTCTGTGACCAAAGCGTAATATTTGTTGGATAGCCGCTTGCGTTTAATTGCACCAGCTTCACAGTAGCCGAATCACTGATGCCGTCATTATTTTCGTGGCCAACTGCAAAATACACCGTATCAATGCGAATCGAGTCGAAATCAGAATATTTGTAACCTGTGCCTGATATATCATCATGCAAACTATCAAATGCAACTACCACATACCTGTCGCCAAAAGTATCAATCGGCACAAAGCGGGTGTTCATGAAGCTTGCAAGCTGCTGGTCATCGCCATTTGATGCAGCGTAATCAATAAAAATTTCCGTATTCGCCATCCTGTTGGCGGATTGCGCGTGGCGCTGGCGAATGGCATCAAGGGGGTTGCCGTTCTGCGATTTAAAATATTGCTGTTGTGTTCCTTGCGGAAAACTTACCTGCGCTGTGGTTGAAAATGCAAGCGCAACAAATAAAAGGCTAAGAAGCCACACTGTCTTTTTCATAATGCTGATTTTTTGATGAATGGGTTTTTTGTAAGGAGCACTAAAATAACAAAAGTTTGAGAACGCTTGAATGCGGCAGGTTTTTCCGATTAGCTGTGGAAGAATTTTATTGTTCTAACCGGAATTGTTTGATAACAATTATTGAAGTTTCTGAAATCAAAACCAAGAAGAGCTTTGCGGGAAAAAGAAAAAATATGATAGAAGTAAACTACCGACAACAAACTTTTCTATTACTACTTTATCTCCCACACTTCTTTTCCGCGCAGCAATTTGTCGAGGTCGCCTTCACCCATTTTATCGGTAACGGCTTTTACCTGCTCGTTGAGCAATGCTTCATACGTGGGACGCTGCTTCGTGTAGAACACGCCAAACGGGCGCGGCAAATGATTCTGCTTAGTCGGGTCATCAAAAAAGCGAGAGAGGATTTGCGCTTTTACCAAATCTGTTTCATCATGAATCCATAAATCATTTGCGCTCGCGCCAGTTTCAGTCAGCGTTACAATTTCAGGATGAAATCCATTCAGTCTTATGCCCTTGTCTTTATTAGCTCCATAAATGAGCGGCTTGCCGTGTTCAAGAAAAATTGTTTCCTCCGGCTGCGTTGCTTTTTCGGTATAAGTTGCAAATGCGCCATCATTAAAGATGTTGCAGTTCTGATAAATCTCCAAAAATGAAGTACCCTTGTGCGCATTCGCTCTTTTCAAAATTTCAGGCAAATGCTTCGCACCCACATCCATTGAGCGTGCAACGAAAGTTGCATCGCAACCAATCGCCAGCGCAACGGGATTAAACGGATAATCAATCGAACCAAAAGGAGTTGACTTGGTGACTTTGTTGAATTCAGATGTCGGAGAATATTGTCCTTTCGTAAGCCCGTAAATCTGGTTGTTGAAGAGCAGAATATTCACGTCAAAATTCCTCCGCAGAATATGAATCATGTGATTACCGCCAATGGAAAGTCCATCGCCATCACCTGTTACAATCCACACGCTCAACTCAGGTCGGGCAGCTTTCAATCCTGAAGCAATCGCAGTAGCGCGTCCGTGAATAGAATGCATCCCGAACGTGTTTGTATAATAAGGAAAACGCGAAGAGCATCCGATACCGGAAACGATTACAATGTTTTCTCGCGCAATTCCCAAGTCGGGCAAGGTGCGGTGCGTTTGCGCGAGAATGGAATAATCACCACACCCCGGACACCAGCGCACATCCTGATCGGTCTTGAAATCTTTGGCGGTAAGCGCAGCGGTGGTAGTTGTTGTACTCATGATTGTAAAACCTCCAATGCTTTTTCTCTTAACTCGGCTTTCGTGATGGGAATGCCTTTAATGCGGTTGTACCCAATTGCCGGAACAAGAAACTTGTCACGAATCACTTTTATCAGTTGCCCGTTATTGATTTCAGGTATCAGCACTTTATCGAAACGCTTCAACAACTCGCCCAGATTTTTCGGAAACGGTTTCAGATAACGCAGATGCGCATGGGCGATGCTGTGACCTTCTTTCTCGTACAATTCTTTCACTACTGATTTTATCACTCCAAATGTTGAACCCCAACCAAGAATTAATACTTTCCCTTTCTCCGGTCCAATTTCAATTTTCTGTTCGGGGATATAATTTGCGATGCGCTCCACTTTTTCTTCGCGCAACTTCACCATGAATTCATGGTTCTCCGGGTCATAAGAAATATTTCCGGTAAGGTTTTCTTTTTCCAAACCACCCACGCGATGCTCTAATCCCTTTGTGCCCGGCACTGCCCACGGGCGTGATAATTTCTCATCACGTTCATAAGGCATGAATTTATGTTCGCCATTCAACTTTGCGAACTCCACTTTAAATTCAGGAATATCCGCAGACTTTGGAAAACGCCACGGCTCAGAACCGTTAGCGATATAGCCATCACTCAAAAAAATCACAGGTGTCATGTGTTGCACTGCGATGCGGCATGCTTCCATCGCACTTTCAAAACAATCAGAAGGCGAGCGCGATGCAATTACCGGCATGGGACACTCGCTGTTTCTTCCATAAAGCGCTTGCAATAAATCTGCTTGTTCTGTTTTTGTTGGAAGTCCCGTTGATGGTCCTCCGCGTTGCACATCAATAATCAGTAATGGAATTTCCAACATCACCGCTAATCCCATTGCCTCCCCTTTCAATGCCATGCCGGGACCGGATGTTCCGGTGATTCCAAGACTTCCGCCAAACGATGCGCCAATGGAAGAACAAATCGCTGCAATTTCATCTTCCGCCTGAAATGTTTTCACGCCAAAATTCTTATAGCGCGAAAGCATGTGCAGAATATCAGAAGCCGGAGTAATCGGGTACGAGCCATAAAACAAGGGCAACCCTGATTTTTTTGAAGCTGTAATCAAACCGAGTACAGTAGCCTGATTACCCATGATGTTGCGGTAAACGCCCGGCTCCATATCTGCGGCAGCCACATCGTAGCGCGTGGTGAAGGTTTCCGTTGTATCGCCATAATTAAATCCAGCTTTAATTACGCGAATGTTAGCCTCCAAAATGTCCGGGTCTTTGGAGAATTTTTCTTTTAAAAAATTCAGCGTACTCTCCATGTGCTTGTTGTACATCCAAAACAGGAAGCCGAGCACGAACATATTTTTTGATCGGTCTTTTTCTTTTGTACCCAGCGGCAATTCTGCAAGGCATTCCCGCGTAAGGCGCGTTACGTCAATTTCATATTTTCTGAAATTATCCAATCCTTCACCCAGCAGTGGGTTCGTTTCATATCCTGAAAGGCGAAGATTTTTTGTGTCGAATCCTGATGAATCCACGATGAGAGTTCCGCCTTTTTTCAGGCGTTTGATATTTACTTTCAGCGCAGCGGCATTCATCGCCACAAGTACATCAAATTCATCGCCCGGAGTGAAAATTTTTCTGCTGCCGAAATGCAATTGAAAACCCGAAACACCTGCAAGTGTTCCCTGCGGTGCGCGGATTTCTGCCGGAAAATCGGGGAAGGTGGCGATGTCGCTGCCGCCTAAAACAATTTCATTGGTAAACTGACTGCCGGTAAGCTGCATCCCGTCACCGGAATCGCCCGCAAATTTTATGACAACGGCTTCTATTGCCTCTAAGGTTGCTTTCATTATTTATAGGAAACAAAAAGTTGAAGCAAAATTAAGGATAAAGGATGCAATCGGTTTTGGCGGGCGAGAAGTTAGTTCGCATGTCATTCTGGCTTTATGCCGGAATCCCCTTCTCATAAAGACTGTGATTAGGGGATGCCGGAACAAGTCCGGCATGACATCAGGTCCATCGTGTCCTTTCTGCGTTTCATCGAATAAATCCTAATCGCAAAACGGAGCTACTTATTTTAGCCTGCTTAAAACCAACCCGATGTTTCTGCAAACTCTCAAATCACTTTCTTTGCATCTTCGCTGCAATTTTTTCCTGCAATGAAACCGCGAAGCAACAAACTTCAACTGACATCAATATGGACGACTCAACTCAAATCGCACAGCTTGTCGCGCTTGACAATGGCACAATTAAAGTGGAAGATTTCTTCCGCAATCCCGAACGCACGGCTTATCGTATTTCGCCCAACGGGGAATATCTTTCTTATCTGGGTTCATATCAAACGCGGCTGAATGTGTTCGTGCAGAAAATCGGATCTTCAGACAAACCGGTGCGCATCACCAACCAAACAGAACGCGACATCGTTGCCTACTTCTGGGCGAATGATGATAAGCTGGTTTACATGCAAGACAAAGGAGGTGATGAAAACGACCACATCTACATTGCCAATCGGGATGGCTCGGGTGAAAAAGACCTCACGCCTTTTGATGGCGTGAAAGCAGAAATCATTGATAACCTCGAAGATTTCGACAACGAAATGATAGTCGGTTTGAACAAGCGCAATCCACAACTGTTCGAGCCTTATCATCTTGACCTCACAACGGGCGAGTTAAAACTGCTTGCAGAAAACACCGATGTGATGAATCCAATTTCCGGTTGGCTCACTGACCATGCGGGAAAAATTCGCGGGGCAACACAAATATCAGGAGGCGTGAACGTGAACCTGCTGTATCGCACTACAGAAAAAGACACGTTTAAAGTGGTTGCCACAACGAGCTTCAAAGAAAATCTCAGCCCGCTATTTTTCACGTTTGATAATAAATATGTCTATGCGCTTTCAAACATTGGGCGCGATAAGGATGCCGTAGTGAAATATGACATCGCAAACGGAAAAGAATTGGAAGTGATTTATGAAAACCCGGAGTTTGATGTGAGCGGGTTGCAATATTCGCACAAACGGAAAACGCTCACCAGCGTGTCGTTCACTTCGTGGAAACGCGAGCAAAAATTTCTTGATAAGGAAACCGAGCAGATTTACAATCGCCTCAATCGCGATTTGGGAAGGTATGAAGTGGTAATTACCGGCAAGAATAAAAACGAAGACAAATTCACCATCCGCACTTATAGCGACCGTTCGCTGGGCGCATTTTATTTGTATGATTTGAAGAAAGATGAGCTAACGAAACTCGCTGATGTGCAGCCCGACCTGAAAGAAGAAGACATGGCGGAGATGAAGCCCATCACTTATCAAACTCGCGATGGACTTACGATTCATGGCTATCTAACGCTGCCGAAGGGCGTTGAGGCAAAAAATCTTCCGGTGGTGGTGAATCCGCATGGCGGTCCGTGGCATCGCGACAGTTGGGGATTTAATCCTGAAATCCAGTTGCTCGCAAACAGAGGCTATGCCGTTTTTCAAATGAATTTCAGAGGCTCAACAGGCTACGGCAGAAAATTCTGGGAAGCGAGTTTCAAACAATGGGGACAAAAGATGCAGGACGACATCACCGATGGTGTGCAGTGGCTCATCAAAGAAGGCATTGCTGATTCTAACCGCATTGCGATTTACGGGGCAAGCTATGGCGGCTATGCAACGCTGGCTGGCGTTACGTTCACTCCTGATCTCTACACCTGCGCGGTGGATTATGTGGGCGTGTCAAACCTGTTCACGTTTTTGAAAACGATTCCGCCTTATTGGAAACCTTATTTGGAGATGATGTATGAAATGGTTGGTAATCCCGAAAGTGACAGCGCGATGATGGCGGCTGCCTCGCCCGTGTTTCACGTGGACAAAATAAAAGTGCCGATGCTGATTGTTCAAGGCGCAAAAGACCCGCGTGTGAATATTGACGAAGCTGACCAGATGGTGAAAGCGCTGCGCGAAAAAGGAATCAATGTTCCCTATTTAGTGAAAGAAAATGAAGGGCACGGCTTTCAAAACGAAGAAAACCGTTTTGAGTTTTACAAAGCGATGAGCGGGTTTTTCAGGAAAAATTTACTGAAAAAAGAATCCTGATTTTTTACTGCACCACCACTGAAACGCTCTTGCTCCAATTTGAAGTTGTAGTTCTTACTAAGTAAAAACCTGAAGTTCTGTTGCGCAAATCAATGAGTAATGGTTGGTTGAGGTCAGAATTATTCTGAAACATCATTTCACCAAGAGAATTATACACTTCAACTTTTGCTTCTCCCTGCTGTTTCGCGCTGAGATAAAAAATACCGTCTTCGCTTGGGTTGGGGTAAACGGTGATTTCGTTTTTAGAAATGAGTTGTTCGATTCCTACTGAATTTTTTTCTGCAACTGTAACATTATCTATGTAAAGATTGTTGCCTAATCCGTTTTGCGCGCGGAACATGATTTTGATTTGTTGTCCTGCAAACGCAGAAAGATTTACGTTGCGTTTTTGCCAATCGCCTGCGCTATTTGGTTTCCAGTTTGCGCTTTGCTGCGTTGATAGAGTAAGCAGGTCGTCTCCCGAAATACCCGCCACTTGCGTGAAGGTTTCGCAATCATTTGCTATCAATACTTCCAAGTTGCCGTATTCAAGCGAAGAAGCATCCGGCTTTTTTGCAAAGGCAAAATCAAAAGTTAATTCCGGCAAACTTGCGCCCGTAAGGTCAATCACCGGAGTGATGATTGCGTCCTGCTCGCCCATCACATCATACACGTGATAGTTCACCAATGCCGCTTTTGTAGTTTGTCCATCGCTGCCGGTGATGCTGCTCTGCAACGACCAGCCAACGCTTACATCAGGATTTTCGCTATCCCAACTTACCGGAGGAAAATAATTACTGCTGAAATCTTCCATGAAGGGAATAGTAACAGGAGTAACTGGCGCAACTAAGAAGGGTTTTTGTACCGTATCATTTCCTGCAAAAGCATCAACAGTATTATTCGCGCTGCTGAGATAAATAGCGAGCGAATGGCTTCCGTCAATAATTGTTGTTTCATCCAACTCAACAATTTCCGATTCGAAAGAAGCAAGCGAACCTGTCCATTGCAGCGCAACCGGAGTTGCGTTGTCAATGGCGTAATGGATTTCTGCGCTCGTGAGCGTTTGCAATCCATAGTTCGTGAGTTTGATTTTTGGCGTTATGGAATTTGCGCATGTTCCGCTTGCAGGATAGCGCGCGCCATCAATGCCTGCATTCACTGAATCCACCGGCTGCAATCCGGGGGATGATAGAATACCGCTGCGCAGCGTGTTCAGCGTGGCTTGCATCACCGCTGCCTGCCCTTGCGTGAACATATTCATGCAACGGTCATAGGTGTAGTCCATGTAATTTTCAATCTGGTCGGGCATATCAGTTGGCGTCTCCGCACAACTGTTGCTGCCCGGATCGCAGGTATAATTTGCAGATGCAACGGGAGGCGTATCACAAACGTGGTCGCCTTCAGAAATACAATTTGAACCGCTCATGCCCGAACATCCGCCCAAGAAAGGATGAAACAACCCAAGCCAGTGACCGACTTCGTGCGTAGCTGTTCTGCCGAGGTTGAAAGGATGTTGTACACCGCCTGTCGTACCGAACGCGGTGTATTTAATCACCACGCCATCATACACGCTGTTGCCTCCCGGCATTGTCGCGTATCCGAAAGTGCCTCCAGCATTAAAATTGCACACCCAAATATTTAAATACTTGTCCGTGTCCCATGCAGATTTGCCCCCGAGCGAATCAAATTTTACATCATCATTTGCAATAGAAAATGAAGTAACATTTGTTGCAGTTCTTGTGATGCCTGTTGTCGCGTTGCCGTTTGGGTCTTGCACCGCTAACTTAAATTCAATCTGCGCATCCGCAGCGATTGATTTGAATACGTCCTGCGTACGAAATGTATCTGTATTCATCCTGCGGAAATCTTCATTAAGCGCGTCAATCTGCGAGCGTACCTGCTCATCAGAAATATTTTGTGCGGAATTATTGTACACCACATGCGTCACTACCGGAATATAAATCACAGAGCGTTGCCTGCCGGTTGTGTTAGCAGCCTGCTGAAAGAGTGGCTGCATCGTTGTGCGCATCATCGCTGCTTCATCAGAATGCAATTGCATCCACGCATCCGTGGCGCAGCGTGTTTGTTGCGCAAAACTATTTCCAGAAAAAACAGAAACGAGAACGGCTAAGAGAAAAATGATTTTTTTCATTGCTGCTGATTTAAGAGGATTACTGAATGAGAAGTGATTTGCTGAATGACGTTTGTTCACCTGAAATTTTGATATGGTAGATTCCTTTTGCAAAATCTTTCAAGCTCACTCTTTTCGTAAGTTGTTTCTGCGCAAATTCCAACGATTCTTCATGCGCCAATGTGCCAATGGAGTTATAGATGTTCATGTGCAGATTTTTTTCGGTGGAAATAATTTGCACATCCACCCAATTTTCAGCGGGATTTGGGAATACATTCAATGTGCTATGAAGCACAATTTGCTCGGCTGTTCCGGTGGGAGCAACGCCATGGCAGATTTCGTTCTTTGAGAAAGGTGCGTTTGTTTCTGTAAATGCAATTGTAGCAACAGCAAGATTTGCCGCGCCCGTTGTCACCACAACATCAGCTACGTTCGAAGCCTGCGTACTGATGGTTGTAAAGTCCGTTTCGTCACCATCGCAAACAGCTCCATCGCCCGAAAATTGCACGACATGCATATCGCGCGCGCCTGCTGTTTCAGAAAATCCTGCTGCGATGAAACCATCGCCTGTTGTTGAAGTTGCAATGCAGGAAGAGCGTTCCCATCCTCCATTATCATAAATACGCTCCCAATCAAGTATGCCGGAGTCATTAAAATGCAGCACGTAGTAATCACCTGCATATCCTTCACCGCTCACGACAAATCCGCTGCCGTCATTCACGATGTCATAAGCGCCATCCCAGCTTGATGTGCCGCAAGTGCGCGTCCATACGTGCGAACCGTCTGCGTCTATTTTTACAACATAATAATCAAGCGGACCTGACAACTGCGTGGAGCCTGCAAAAACATATCCGCCATCAGTGGCTTCAACAACTGTATTCGCCTGGTCAACACCGGTGCCGCCAAATTCTTTTGCCCACAAAAGATTTCCGGCAGTATCGGTTTTAATTGCAAACGCTTCATCGGTGCTGATAACAGCGCGTGAACCTGCCATCACGATGCTTCCATCAGAAGATACAGTTGCGCCAAAGCAACTTTCAAAATTTGAACCATCATAATGTTTCGCCCAAATAATGTTTCCGCTTTCGTCAGTCTTCATCAGCAAATAATCACTTGCTGTGCCGAATGACCATGTGTAGCCGGTGACGAAATAATCATTGCCCGCCTTGAGCAGTTTACCGGCATATTCGCCATTTGTACCTCTGTATGTTTTTGACCACTGCGTTGTTCCGACAGCATCCACTTTCAGCAAAAAAATATCTCTGCCTGTTGTGTCAAGTGATTGCGTTTCACCCAAAATCAAATAGCCGCCATCGTTTGTTTCAACGATTGACAGCGCGGTCTGTTCTTCAGCATCGCCATACACTTTTGACCACAGCACATTGCCTGCGGCATCTGTTTTCACCGCTACCGCATCTGAATTTCCAGCGCCATAGGAGGTGGTATAGCCAACCATCACATACCCACCAGACGTAGCGATGACATCGGTAATCGCATCGGATGAATCAGCTTGTAAAGAAGTTTTGAAAGTAGATTGCGCGGAAGTGTGCAGTATTCCAAAAAGGAATGCAACCGTGAGTAGGTTTTTCATGGATGAGGGGTTTTTTAGAAACGAATTGTTTGGGTTAAAAACAATACGTTCAATTTCTTCTTACGGAAAAAAGAAAAAATGGGTGCAGAAAAGAATCAGGAGAGGTAATTTCAGAATGGAGAAGCAAGAGAAAATCACTCACCCATACGCCCTTGCATCCTTCCCTTCCATGTAGTTCATAAAAGCGCGGTTCACTACTTTGTTGCCGCCCGGAGTGGGGAAGTTGCCGGAGAAATACCAGTCGCCCGTGTGGTTGGGACAGGCTTTGTGCAGGTTTTCAATCGTTTGATAAATCACCTGCACCTCTGCGTTGATGTAATCGCTTTTTACGATTTGCGCAATCTTTGCCGAAATTTCTTCATCGGAAAATTGAGCGTAGAGCTTCTTCACATGGTTGGTCACCTCTGCTGCCGGAAGCGCCTGTTCTTCTTTACATTTTTCATACACTTCATCCAACAATTCATCCATGTTGCGCTCTTCGAGCAACACAACGGCTGCGCGGAATGCGATGAAATCTTTCATACGCGACATATCAATGCCGTAGCAATCAGGATAGCGAATTTGCGGAGCGGAAGAAACGATGATAATTTTTTTCGGGCGCAGCCTGTCAAGATTGAAAAGAATGCTGCGTTGCAGTGTGGTACCGCGCACAATCGAATCATCAAGCGCAACAATCGTGTCCACATCATTCTTGATAAGCCCGTAGGTTACATCATACACATGCGAAACAAGTTCATTGCGCGCGGCATCTTCCGTGATGAAGGTGCGCAACTTGGCATCTTTGATGGCGATTTTTTCAAAGCGCGGTGAAAAATTCAGCACTTTTTCCAACTCGGCATCTGTAGTTTGTCCATTCAGTCCGATTTTGCGGAGCGTTTCTTTTTTGTGTCGCGCAAGATATTCGTTCAGCCCTTCCTGCAAGCCGAGAAATGCAATTTCAGCAGTATTTGGGATGAAAGAAAAAACAGTGTTTTCTAAATCATGGTTGATTGCGCGAAGCACCGTATCTGTGAGCAGGTAGCCGAGTTTTTTTCTTTCAGTGTAAATGTCTTTATCCGTGCCTCGTGAAAAATAGATGCGTTCAAAACTGCATGATTTTCGTGGTGCAGGTTCCTGAATTTCTTCTTCAGTAATGCTACCGTTTTTCTTCAGGATGAGCGCGTGCCCGGGTTTTATCTCGCGAATCTTTTCTACGATGGGAACATTGAAACACGTTTGAATAGCAGGACGCTCGGAAGCGACCACCGCCACTTCATCATCAATGTAATAGTAGGCGGGACGAATGCCATTCGGGTCGCGCATCACAAACGCATCGCCATGACCAATCAATCCTGCAATGGTATAGCCCCCGTCAAAATCTTTCACCGAACGGGCGAGGATGCGCTTCACGTCCAAGTTTTCGGCAATTAATTCAGAAATTTCACGGTTTGGCTTTTCCTGCGCTTTGTAGTCATCAAACAACCGCTGATTTTCTACATCCAGAAAATGTCCGATTTTTTCCAACACAGTTACTGTATCAGAATCTTCTTTGGGATACTGACCGAGTTCAATCAACTGCTGAAACAACTCATCGTTGTTGGTCATGTTGAAATTGCCCGCCAGTAATAGGTTGCGCGTCATCCAGTTGTTTGTGCGCAACACGGGATGACATTGTTCAATACTGTTTTTCCCATGTGTGCCATAGCGCAAATGACCAAGCAGCACTTCTCCCACAAATTTCATATTGTCTTTCAGCCATGGTAAGTCGTGTGATTTTTCCGGGTTATTTTTCTCCAACTCCACAAGGGGCGCCAACACAGCATGAAAAACATCGGCAATCGGCTTTGATGAATTGGAGCGCTCGCGGTGGATGTAGGGATGCCCGGGCTTTTGGTCAAGGGTAATTGCCGCTATGCCTGCTCCGTCCTGCCCGCGGTTATGCTGCTTCTCCATGAGCAAATACAACTTATTTAAGCCATAGAGCAGCGTACCGTATTTTTTCTGGTAAAACTCCAGCGGTTTCAGCAGCCTGATAAGGGCAACTCCGCATTCGTGTTTGATTGCATCACTCATGGTACAAGAAGGATGTAAAGTTAGCCAATGACGGCTGATAAACGCGGAGCATACATAAGAGGTTCAGTGGATTCTTATGTTTTTGATAATTAGAGTAGTCCCGGCAGGAATCGAACCTGCATTTAAAGTTTAGGAAACTTCCGTTCTATCCATTGAACTACGGGACCAAAAATCTGCTACAAATTTAGAGAATCTTCTGACCAGAAAAATCTCTGGCTATTTAGAATTTGTTTAGCGAACCTGCATTTAAAGTTTAGGAAACTTCTGTTCCCCGCCCGACCGAACGGAGAGATTATACTGAAATTAAGGGCAACTCAATCGGTCGTTCGGGCGGGTATCCATTGAACTACAGGACCAAAAATCAGCCCGCAAATTTAGAGAATCTTCTGACGGGAAGAAACGCTTACAACTTATGCAGCAAGGTTGTGGAAGACTGACCTCCTGTCTTTATCTGAAGCAGATAAACTCCTTTTTCCAAGTCGCTGATATTAAGATGTATTTCTTTTGAAGAAAAAATTTCCTGTTTCACCGATTTTCCCACCGCATCAAAAATTTCCACTTCGACTTTCTCCTTTCCAACCTGACTTTCAATTCTGATTGTCACTTTATCAGAAGCCGGATTCGGGTAAACCGAAACCAAGTTCTTCACAGAAATATTATTCCTGATTCCCACCGCTGAGGAATCACAAATCGTATGTTTTGAAACAAAATCCAACACGAACGCAGTCATAAGGTTTCTCTTTGAAGTATTATTTTCCCACGGCACATGTAAGTCACCCGGGAAGGTGAGGAGGGTATCTTCCGTTCCGATTTGTGCGCACCAACTATGAATTGCTCCGCTGCCGCAGAGGTCAACAAGATTATCAAGAAACGAGTACAGCACATTACCACAATTGTAAGGCACGGTGGGATCACTGTTTCCATGACAACTCACAATCGGCATATCGTCTGCGCCTATCCATTGGAGGATGTTAATGCCGCCTGCGAGATTAATTACTCCGCTCACTGCTGATGAGTAGCCCGGATTGCCACTATTGCCATCTATACCACCGCCTTGCGCCACGATTGGTTTGATGTGCGCAGGCAATTCTGCGGTATCGTTGACGAATGCTGCATGCAGCGCAGTAATCGCTCCGGCTGAGTTTCCGCCCACCCAAATCTGGTTTGGGTCAATACGTAATTCGTTTAATGTCGCTGCATCTTTTTTGAAATAGCGCACAGACGCTTTCATGTCGCCCACGGCTTTCAGCGCTATCGCAAGCGCATTAAGAGAATCAAGCAAGTCTGGCTGGCTGTTAGCAAGGCGATAATCAATGGATGCCGAAACGTATCCCCGCTTGGCAAACAGTTCGCACATCGTTGTGCAGGTGCTTTCCGTTCTGTCGCCCTGATAGAATGTTCCTCCATGCGCCATGATAATCACAGGGCGTTTGGCAAACGTGTCGCCATCGGGTTGATAAATATCCATTTTCAGCGTGTCGCCATCCCCCGGACGCACGGTATAGACATCCGTATATTGCACGGTTGTTTTAGTGAAGCCGCTGAAAATTTCGGTTTCATATCTGCCATTGCAATTTTGCGCAAGCGCTGTATGAACTGTTGCAGGTAAAAGAAAAATCAACAGTGAAAAAAAAGTGTTTCTCATGGGGTATTGAATTATTGGGTTTGCGATTTGAAGTTTGAATCTTAGAATTTATTTATCACCACCTTCGCCTTTAAACTGGTCGTTCTTGTTTTTGAAAAGGACATTGAAGGTAGTTAAACTGCCGTAAATTCTTGTGACATATTGTTGCAGGTTCACTTTGTCTTCGTCTGTAAGTGTTTTGTGCGCGTTAATCTGCTGCTCCAACACGCGCAGGCGGTCGCGCAGCATCACGATTTTGTGGAAGAAAACTTCCAGTGGAATTTCCTTCGATTGCAGGCTGGTGTCAGAAGGTTGCAAAACCATTTTCCCGCCAATCCAGCGGTCGCCCAGCGGAACCACTTCGTCAAAATCTACAAAGCGTTTCAATACATTTTCCAATGCGGTTTCAACTGCTTCCATACTTAATGAAGTGTCAGAAGTAGCCGCCTCTATCACTTCCAAGCCTGCATAGCTTCTTGAAATTTCCTTGTCGCCAATATTGCGGAAAAAAATTTTGTAGGATTCTAAATCCATTCCGCAGATAACTCCATCGCCAAATGCTTCATGCTTCACGCGCGAGCCGATGCCAAGATTAGGGTTTGCCATTTCAGTTTACAGTTTGTGGTATTCAGTTTACGGTTCCGCACAAGTTCAAGAATCGTAAACTTTTTTTCAGGAAGTGAAAATTAACAGATTTACCTGCAATTTATCCTATTCATCATTTAATCATGCAAATCACAGTTCAGACAATTTCTTTATAGCAAAAACAATCCGCCAGATGGTCATTCACCATACCGGTTGCCTGCATGAAAGCATAACAGATCGTGGTGCCGCAGAAATTGAATCCGCGCTGCTTCATGTCTTTACTCATCGCATCGGAGTGTTTCGTGCTTGCTGGAATCTGCTTTTGCTGTTTCCACTTGTTGTGAATGGTTTTGTAATCGGTGAACTGCCAGATGTATTTATCAAAGCTGCCAAATTCCTCCTGCGTTTTCAAAAATGCTTTTGCATTTCTCACGGATGACTCTAATTTCAGCCTGTTACGGATGATGCCCTCATCTTGCATTAAAGCATTTAGTTTATTTGCATTGTAGCAGGCGATTTTTTTAGCATCAAAATTGTCAAAAGCCTTGCGAAAGTTTTCGCGCTTGCGCAGGATGGTGCTCCAACTTAACCCCGCCTGAAAACCATCGAGTATCACCGCTTCAAACAACTTTCGGTCATCATGATTGGGGCGACCCCACTCGTGGTCATGGTAAGACACCATCAGCGGGTCGGTGCCGCACCAGAGGCAGCGTTGTTTTTCCATAGATTGAGTTGATGCTTAAAGTTATATACAGGCCTACTCCTTCACCACCTTCTTCACAATCCTCTCACCGTTGGCGATTACTTCAATTAAATAAACACCGTTTGGCAGGTAATTTAAATCGAGCATTTTTGTGTAGGGGCTGGCGAGGTTGGTTTCCTGCCTGCGGAATAGCACCTGACCTTGTATGTTGCTGATGGTGAAAGATGCTTCGCGCACGGTTGGGTTTTGCAGCGTGATGGCAATATCTGTTGAGAAAGGATTGGGATAGGCAATGACATCAGCATCTTTATCCAAATCGGAAATATTATCAGAAATTTCCCAGCAGAATTTTACTATCCAATAGTCATTTGTTGAATCAGAAACTCCTCTATTGGGTTCAGTAACATATCCACCTGCTTCTGTAACGGACGTAGCTATAACATAACATCCATCAAAGGTTTGAAAAGCTTTTCCAAAAAGTTGACCGTCTGGTGAAAAAATAGTTTTATCCCACTGTTTATTTCCACTCGAGTCAATTTTTAATATCCAAGTTTGGCTAATTCCTAAATTATCTTCAGATTTATCCGGACCTGATGGACCTTGTATCTCGCACGTTATCAGGAATCCTCCATCAAAAGTTGACGCAACGCCATTAACAACACCAATTCCACCCTTATAACCTCTATCCCAAATTTTATTTCCATTCCCGTCAATTTTTAATAGCCACTGCGATCCGGGATTTGATATATTCCCACTTAAAGTTGAGTTTGATTTTCCACCGATAAAGTAGCCGCCATCCATCGAATTAATGGCGTAGGAAGTATATTCCCCACCAGTGCCACCGTAGGTTTTGTCCCATTGCTTATTGCCCATCGAATCAATTTTTAAAATCCAGAAATCTCCAAATCCCCACCTATTTTGCGTTTTATCCCCGCTACTATCGGAGGCTGAATAGCAACCCAAAACATATCCTCCATCATCTGCAATCACAATGCTAAAGATGCCATCTTGGTTTGTTCCTCCATATCGCTTATCCCATTGCTTGTTGCCAAACTCATCAACTTTCACGAGCCAGCCATCATCGTAAAAATGAGTCGGGTCCCAATTTTCTTCCGTTTTATCTCCTCCGATACCTGAATTAGAATAACCTCCGAAAATGTAGCCTCCATCACTTGTTTGCTGCAATGCCCAAAGGTTTTCACCATCTGTTCCACCAAATCGCTTATCCCACTGTTTATTTCCTAACGAATCAACCTTTACAATCCAGTAATCTCCACCTCCCCAAAATGGTTGCGTTTTATCTCCGCTTATTTCTGAATTTGAAATTCCTCCAAGTATATATCCGTTATCTGGGGTGTGCCGTAAAACATGGAGTGTTTCATTCCCTGCCCCTCCAAACCGTTTATCCCATTGCTTGTTTCCATTTGAATCAATTTTTACAATCCAATAATCCTGATCCCCTTGCGAAGATTGGGTTTTATCTCCGCCAATGCCGGAATATGAATCACCACCTAAAATATATCCTCCGTCTGAAGTTTGTGCAAAAGAAAAAAACCAGTCAATCCCTGTTCCACCAAATCGTTTATCCCATTTTTTAGTAAATACTTCCTGTGCATGAACAGAAGGGGTAAATGAAACAGATAGAAGAATTATTGTCAGGGTATTTTTCGTTGTCATGTTTACAACTTCACAAGTTTTCCTGCACACATGGTATCTCTGTTAATCAGTATTTTGTAGAAATAAAATCCCTTTTGAATGCCTGCTGTATTCCATTCATGCGCATATTTGCCTCCGGCCATAACTTCATTTGCTTTGTAAATACACTTCCCGTTTAAATCCTCAATAGCTATTTGAACAGTTGAATTCTCTATTAAATTATCAATAATTATTGTAACTGCGTTTTCTGATGGATTGGGATAAACCACAACCTCAAGTTCGTTTGTTGTATCCCCAAATATTATTTCACCATTATTCCAATTTGAAGAAGTATCATCAGCGTTGCTAATCTTATAAGCACCATACTCCGGACCTAAATGGCTTTCGGGACAAACCAAAGGATAATCAGCGTTGACCCAATCCACCGCATAAAGGTAGCCATCTGTTTTGCTAACGTAGAATAGTTTACCCAAACTTTCGGATTCAACTGCAATGGGACCAGATACTAAATCTCCAAAATAATCTAAAGGCGTTTTATTCCAATTCTCACGGCTAATTTCATTCCCATCGGCATCAAAACTCTGTTCCCCGTCATTAAAATAGTACCACACCTTTTCGTCACGTTCCTTTACAAACAGTATGTTTTTATCATGGTTCAAGGTAAGGTAGGAATTTACAAGATTGCAGTCCGCGCAAATGTTGTAATAGTCAGCGCAAACGAAGTCATTATTTTGATGAAAAGGCGGTACATTATGATTTCCCAGTTTCACCACGCCAGCAGGGTTCGCAGAGTTGAAATTCCACGGGTAATAATATAATGACCTTTGTAAGGGCGCTGAAGTTGCAATGAAAAAAATGCAGGAGTTGATTTCATCTAACTCAAGATGAAATGTGAGGTTTCCTGGCAGGTCAACTACGGGCGTGGGTATTTTTTGCCATGAAGTAAGAACTACGTTTGGCAAATAGAGTTGCCGCAAGTTGTATTGATTGTCAACGTAAAAGGCTAATGTTCCGGATTTATTCACTACAACGGGAGCACCCAACCCACCGGGCGAGTCAAGAGAAATTTTCCATTTGCGCGCACCGGGTTCCCATACCCATAAATGGTGGTCGGTGCCTTTGTAATACACCAAACCTGTGGAAGTAACCGAAATGTAGCCCGCGCAGTTGGCAATATAATTTCCTTGGTAAATATGATCAAATGCCTGATGCACCGTCCAAGTATTATTATCTTTCTTAAGATACATGAGTTCATTTCCAGTTCCCTGATAGTAAACTAAGTCTTCGTTCACGGCTGTTAAAAAATCTTTTACGTTTCCGATACCTGATGTTATAACCCTTTGTTCTGTCCAATCATTATTACTAATGAATGAAACGTAGGCAACATTTGGATTTGCCTTATTCTGATGAAATACTTTAACATCGTTACCTGAGCCAATCGTTGCTATGCGGCTATAGGGGGAAACTGTATAATAGGAAGCTTTTTTTGGCAGATTATAATTAGTGGTATTTGCATTCGGATTTTCCAATGTTAATGGTACATCATTCTGCAAATTTTGCAAAGTAGGCGGTCTGATGGATGGATTATTTCGCGGTTGATAATACCTGACATAATCTACTAAATATTCATAGGTATCTTCAACATCATCCAAAACTGCAAGATTGATATAGAGGCGAAGCAAGTTTGGCAACTGAGCAGGAAAGGGGTCTTGTGCATCCAGAAAAATAGACCATGTTTCTTTACCATCAACGAAAAATATTATTTGGTCATCAGAAACCAGAAGGCTAAACGTGTGCCAATCTTCAGTATAATCGCAGGGAGTTAACTTAAAAAATTGCTGACCACAATCCGTATCGCCAGTACTTGCTCTTGTAGCGTCAATCCCTCCTGATTGTGTTCTATGATTATTAGGAGCTTCACTTAACCATCTGCTATCGTCAAAAATATCGAACTCGGTAACTCCGCTGAATATCCAAAATGCAGGCCATGCTCCGGTACCGGGCATTTTACATCTGATTTCGAATAAAGCAGGTGTTGCAACACTGTAATGTTCTTTGCTTCCAAGCATACCCGACCTGTATGTAAAACTTCTATTCGGAGTGCAAGTTGGAATAAACGGAGTTGTTAGTTTGGTGGCAGCTAAACGCACCATGCCATTAACAAATGACACCTCCCCTGAACTACCTATATCATCATTACTAAAGTTGTAATACTGCCGTTCAGTAACGCCATGAACGTGGTTGTCACAGTTTGCCGACAAGCAACCGGGGTCATCGCAATAGTTCAATGCCCATTTAAGTTGAAAATCTGGATGGGCGGCTGGCAATGTGGGCGTTAACGAAGTATTGTAATTAAACTCATCACTTAAATCCGATTGTAATTCCCACTGGCTCTTATCCAATAGACCTGCGCTCAATAATGGGTATGCTAACCTTGCACCTGTTCTTTTCGTTTTACTTACTTTTCCTGTTTCATTATGCCTGCTGCGCAGGTATATCGCGGTATCTTTTCCGGCATCAAGGTAAAAGCTGATTGTGGCGGGCGAGGCAAGAATTTCAGAATCATCAAAATCAGGGTTAAACGCCCACTCGATTTGGTTGCCGCCTGCGCCTGCATAAATGCTGTCAAACACAAACTCAAGCTTTTGCTGTGTGTCAACTACCGCATATTGCGCTTCGGGCGGCTCGGGCGCGGCAATCTCAGTAATAGTTACAGAGTAGTCATTTGTTTTTGTCCCGCATGAGGGCAATCCTTTGGCAACAGCGCGTATCGTAAAATCAGAAGTTACATTGCTGATGCATCCGGTAAGCGAATCTATATCTGCGCTGCCGCTGTGTATTTTATAAATAAGGCTTGTGCTGTTTTCTGCCGCTGCAAAATAACATATGCTGTCGTCAACATGCACAAACGTATCGCCCTCAATAAACACGGGCGTTCCAACAGAATCAATCGCCCGAATCACGTAGCTCAAGTCAATAATCGTAGTGTCGCCTGTGGCGGTATCAACAGTAAGAATATTGAATACGGTTGTTGTGTCAATAATGCCTGTATTCAGATGAAGCACCGAATCGTTACCTATGCCGCTGTCAACGGTTGTCGCATGTATTCTTAAAAAATATTCCAGTCCGGCATCTGAATCGGCTATATCAATTGTTTTTGAAAATCCTGCGCACACGGCATCAAACGTATCGGTGGGTGGTTCCTGTGGCTGCATGGTGTCAACAATAGCAATCGTAGTAACGGCTTCTGTGTAACATCCTGAAGTGCTGTCGCGGCTTCTCAGCCACAGCAGGGTATCCTCCATTGGAGCAACCGTAACGGTGATGTCATGAGGCGAGGCTTCAATCTGCGAACCTGAGAAACTGCTATCAAATGCCCATTCAATCTGGTTGCCCCAATACTTTGCAGTGATGTCAGAAAAAATAAACATGTAAGCCGTGTCGCTTGAAACCAACTGCGGAGCAGGAGAAACAGGCTTTGCATAATGGCTTGTCGTGCCTGCCACCGCCCAGTTCACCGGCTTATGCAAAATCAGCACATCATACTTGCTGAGTGAATCTGTTTGAAATTTTCTTTGCGTTGCGTTGAGTGTGCCTGAAAGGTGCGTCCAATCTTTCCAGCATTTGTTGCCGAGACGCGAAATGATAAGGCTGTCCTCTGTTCCATTCAATTCACTGCTGTCATACTTCAGTGTAATTTCTGAAACAGGGTTTTGCGTGTATTGTGCGGCATTAATGAACCAATATCTGTCAGCGATTTTCAGCGCATGACTGTCAACACCCGCAGAAGCAAAAGGATAGAGTTGCAGTTCATACGGTTTCGGAAAATTATCGCTCTGCGTTTTGTAAGTGCTGAATTCGATAATTCCATTTTCTCCATTGCCTATATCAATTACACTCAGTTCAATCCCCACATCCTGCAACGAGTCATTCACAAACGGCACTTTGTATTTGCCTGTGTTTTCCCCAATGTGCCACACCACCTTTCCCCACAATGAATCTTCCGCAATCAACTTTCCCTCCGTAACCTGCAAGGCATTCGTATCGCCATTCAGCAGCACCAGCTTGTTCGAGTTCAACTGCAACACGCCCTTTTGCAAAATCATCCCGCTGTCAATTATCATTTGCGCAGCATTGCCTGTCAACCGAATATCACCCGCATTTTTAAGCGAGTCCGTTTTCAGCGTTGCGCTATTTTGAATTACACTTGCGGTGTCCATGAGCATTTTGCCTTTCACCGTCATCGCACCGCCTGAGATAGTGATTTTGCCTCCGGTGGAGTTGAGTACTTGAGCGTTTGCAGGTATTGAGTATTGGGTAATGAGTAGTGAGATGAAAAATGCAATTCGTGAAAACATGATGCAGGAATTTGTTGGTTTTCAAATGCCTCAGTAAAATACCATACACACGAATGTAATAAACGGAAACGCAGTTGTGCGAGGGAAAAGTGATAAAAAGTTATCAACTAAGTAATACTGCGTAATTCATAGCAATTCAAAAAAACCTTACAGTCTTTTTAGCAATTCAGAAAGTTTTTCCCCTGCTTTTTAATCAGAGAATTCCTTTTATATTTGCATCCAGAAAATGTGGAGGGGACAGATAGTCCCCTTTTTTATTACGCAGGTGGATACAGAAACAGTCAAATTGAAAATTACGGAGTGGCTGGAGGAAAAATTCAAGCAGGAACCTGAATATTTCCTGGTGGATGTGAAAGTGCAGGGCAAAGTGTTAGCGGTCTTCATAGAGGGAGATAATGGCATCGCGATTGAAAAGTGCGTTGCCTTTAGCCGCCACCTCTCAACACATTTGGAAGGTGAAGCGTTGCTGGGCAGCAATTATATTCTGGAAGTTTCATCTCCCGGAACAGAAAACCCCTTCAAATTGTTGAGGCAGTACAAAAAATACATCGGCAAGGATGTGAACGTGGTGAAATTTGACGGAGTGAGACTCGATGGCGTGTTGCGCGATGCAGATGAAATGAAGGTGACGCTGGAAACACAAGTGAAAGTGAAGGGCAAGCCAAATGAAGTGAAAATGCACGAAATACCTTTAACAGAAATAAAATCAACAAAGCCAAATCTTAATTTTTGAGTTATGAATAGCATTGAACTGATTGAATCGTTTTCGGAGTTCAAGGACAACAAGAACATTGATCGTCCTACGATGATGAAGGTGCTGGAAGAAGTGTTCCGCACACTCATGCGCAAAAAATACGGCTCCGATGAAAACTTTGATGTCATTGTAAACACCGAAAAGGGTGACCTTGAAATCTGGCGTAAGCGCGAGATTGTTGAGGACGGCAAGGTGGAAGACCCGCTGAAGCAAGTAGGGATTACCGAAGCAAAGCAGATTGAAGAAGATTACGAAGTAGGCGAAGAAGCCTACGAGGAAATTCCGATTGAAAGCTTTGGCAGAAGAACCGTGCTCGCAGCGCGTCAGACATTGCAGTCGAAAATCACCGAATTAGAAAAAGACGAAGTCTATAAGAAATATAAAGACCGCGTGGGTGAAATCCTCACGGCTGAAGTCTATCAGGTTTGGAAGAAAGAAGCCCTGCTGCTTGATGATGAAGGCAACGAGTTGATTCTCCCGAAAATGGAGCAAATCAAGCATGACTATTTCAAGAAGGGCGACACAGTGAGAGCGGTGGTGAAGAAAGTAGAGATGCGCGGTAACAATCCGGTTGTGATTTTATCAAGAACGGATAATGCCTTCCTCGCGAAGTTGATGGAGTTGGAAGTTCCTGAAATCTTTGACGGGCTGATTACTATCAAACACATCGTGCGTGAGCCGGGTGAAAAGGCGAAAGTGGTGGTAGAATCTTATGACGACCGCATTGACCCCGTAGGCGCTTGTGTGGGGATGAAAGGTTCGAGAATTCACGGCATCGTGCGTGAGTTGAAGAACGAGAATATTGACATCATCAATTACACCGCAAACCTGAATCTGTTGATTCAGCGCGCGCTGGCTCCTGCTAAAATCACTTCATTGACTATTGATGACGAGAAGAAATCCGTTTCGGTTTATTTGAAACCCGACCAGGTTTCGCTTGCCATCGGCAAAGGCGGTCAAAACATCAAGCTCGCGAGCAGATTAGTAGGACACCAGATTGACGTGTTCCGCGATATTGAAGAAGGTGAAGAATATGATGTTGATTTGGAAGAATTCTCCGATGAAATTGACAGTTGGATTATTGACGCATTGAAAGGCATCGGTTGCGACACTGCAAAGTCAGTGTTGGAACTCAATGTCGAAGAATTAGCGCGCAGAACCGACCTTGAGGAAGAAACCATCAACGAAGTGGTGAAAATCCTGAAGGCTGAGTTTGAGCATGACGAGAAAAAGTAAACAGCGCTAATGTTCGCGGCTTGTCATTAAAAAAAGCAAACTGCAAACAACAAACTGCTATAGAAACAGAGCGGTTGTTGCCGGAATAAAAGAATATGTCAGAAGTAAAAACGATAAGAATTGCTAAAGTAGCCGGTGAGTTGAACGTAGGCATACACACTGTTGTGGAACACCTGAAAAAGGCGGGACATGATGTGGAAAATAAGCCTACGGCAAAACTCACAGAGGAGATGTATCATCTTTTGCTGCGCGATTTTCAGAAAGATGTTGCGGATAAAGAAAAGGCGGAAAAAGTCACCATAGGCGCTGAACACAAAGATGTAGTGCTCTCATCTGCCATCACTGCTCCAAAGAAAGAAGCCGAATTAGATGAGGTGCTCATTAAATCTTCCGCGAAGGAAGCCATTGCACCCAAAGAGAAAAAGGAAAAGCCAAAGCCCGCAGAAAAGGAAGAACCGTTAGTTGAAAAAGCGGAACGGACTGATTTGGGAGGGTTGAAGGTTGTAGGCAAGGTGGATTTAACTCCAAAGCCAAAACAGGTTGAAACTCCTCCTGACCCCGTTGTTGAACCCGCAATTGTTGAAGTTAAGGAAGTCAAGAAAGAAAAAGAGCCGGTTATTGAGCCGGAGATGATTAAAACCGAGCGTATTCAACTTACAGGTCCACGTGTGGTTGGCAGAATGGAGTTGCCGGTTGAGAAAATTCCGGAGAAGAAAGAAAAGCCACAGGAGTCATACGGAGATGCGCAGAAGCGCAAGCGCAAGAGAATCGTAAAACAAATCACGCTCAAAGAAGGCGAAGAAAGACGCCCTGACGGAGCAGGTGCCAGACCGGGGCAGGGTGGCTTCAACCGTCCGGGACAAGGTGGTTTCAACCGCCCCGGACAGGGTGGTTTCAACCGTCCGGGACAGGGAGGCTTCAACCGTCCGCGCACGGATGAACAGCAACAGGTTTCCGAAAAAGAAATTCAGGATAAAATCAAATCAACGCTTGCCAAACTGGGCAAATTAGGCACCAGCACCAGAGGCAAGGGCGTGAAATCACGCATCAAGCGCCAGAGAAAAGAAGATGCAGCCGCAGTAGCACACGCTGATTCTATTGAATCAGCAAATGTGATTCAGGTCACTGAATTTATTTCAGTGAGCGAATTAGCCAGCCTCATGAACGTGAGCGCAACCGAAGTAATCAGCAAGTGTTTGAAACTCGGCATCATGGTTTCTATCAACCAGCGGGTGGATGCCGAAGTAATTGAATTGGTGGCAGATGAATTCAAGTTTAAAGTGAAGTTCATCAGCATTGCCGACCAGATGGAAGAAGACGAAGACGAAGATGATGCACCGGAAGATTTGGTAACCCGCGCACCCATCGTTACCGTGATGGGTCACGTTGATCACGGAAAAACTTCATTGCTCGATTTTATCCGCAGCACCAATGTAATCAGCCAGGAAGCAGGCGGTATCACACAACATATCGGGGCGCACGAAGTAACAACTGAAAGCGGACGAAAGGTAGTGTTTCTTGACACGCCTGGTCACGAAGCATTCACTGCAATGCGCGCGCGCGGAGCAAAAGTGACAGACGTTGCAGTAATCGTTATCGCTGCCGATGATGCCGTGATGCCGCAAACGCGCGAAGCCATCAGCCACGCGCAGGCTGCAAACGTACCCATGATTTTCGCCATCAACAAGATTGACAAAGAAGGCGCACAGCCCGAAAAGATACGCGAGCAACTCGCCAACATGAACCTGCTCGTGGAAGAGTGGGGAGGCAAATTCCAATCACAGGAAATCTCTGCCAAAAAAGGATTGAATATTGACAAGCTGCTCGATAAGATTCTGCTGGAATCCGACATGCTCGAATTAAAAGCAAATCCCGAACGCCATGCCACAGGCACCGTTATCGAAGCAACCCTCGACAAAGGGCGCGGCTACGTGGCGACATTGCTCGTGCAAAACGGCACGCTGCATGTCGGTGACATCGTGGTGTCAGGCACCAACATGGGAAAAGTGAAAGCTATGTTCAACGAAAAAAGCGAGAAGCGCACCGAAGCCGGTCCCTCTTCCGCATCGTTGATTCTTGGATTAAATGGCGCACCGCAAGCGGGCGAATCATTTAAAGTTTTTGAAGACGAACAAGACGCAAAAGAAGTCACTAACAAACGCGACCAGATTATCCGTGAACAAGGTTTGCGCACCAAGAAACATATTACGCTTGATGAAATCGGCAGACGCCTTGCGCTTGGCACCTTCAAAGAACTGAACGTCATCGTGAAAGCCGATGTGGATGGCTCCGTGCAGGCATTGAGCGACTCGCTGCAAAAACTTTCCACGCAGGAAATCGTGGTCAACGTGGTGCTTTCCGCAGTCGGTCAGATTACCGAATCAGATGTGCTGCTCGCATCCGCATCCGATGCCATCATCATCGGCTTCAATGTGCGCCCGTCCGTTTCTGCCCGCAAACTGGCTGAAAAAGAAAACATCGAAATCCGCCTCTACTCCATCATCTATGACGCGATTGACCAAATCAAGACAGCGATGGAAGGCTTGCTCGAACCCACCATCCAGGAAAAAGTCACCGGCACTGCCGAAGTGAAAGAAGTGTTCAAGGTGAGCAAAATCGGCACTGTTGCCGGCTCGCAGGTGGTGGACGGCAAAATCACCAACAAGTCGAAAATCCGCCTTGTCCGCAATGGAATCGTTGTCTATACCGGTGTCGTTGACACGCTCAAGCGCTTCAAAGACGAAGCGCGCGAAGTGCTCTCCGGGCAGGAGTGCGGCATCTTCATTAAAGATTACAACGACATCAAAGCAGGCGACTTGATTGAGAGCTACGAAGAAACAGAAGTGAAGCGCACCTTGTAATTTTCCCGTGCAATCGCACAGATGGCTTCCGCTCCATTTTCTATCCTGATTCCCTCTTGGAATAATTTGTGTTACTTAAAGCTTTGCATTGAAAGCATTCAAAAGAATTCTTCAGTTCAACATCAAATCATCGTTCATGTAAATGAAGGCGCGGATGGAACGCTCATTTGGGTGCAGGCAAACAGAATTGAACACACCTTCAGCCTTGAGAATATTGGAGTCTGCAAAGCGTTGAATGCCGCTGCGCAGCTTGCGCAGCGCCATTTCATTATTTACGTGAATGATGACATGTATGCCTGTCCCCAATGGGATACATTTCTTTCGGAAGAAATTGAACAAGTGGGCAGTCAATCGTTTATGTTTTCATCAACGATGATTGAACCCCGCGAGTCGGGGAATTCGTGTGTAATTGTGCAGAATTTTGGAGATGCCCTTGAAAACTTTCAGGAAGAAAATTTACTCCAAGCTGACTTGGAAAAGTTTGCTTGGTGTGGAGCATCATGTCCCCCTGTTTTACTTCCGAAAGCGCTTTGGCAAAAAGTCGGTGGAATGAGCGAAGAATTTTCACCGGGCATGTATTCTGATCCTGATTTATCCATGAAAGTATGGCAACAAGGCTGTAGAGTTTTCAAGGGCATCGGAAAAAGCAGGGTGTATCACTTCCAATGCAAGACCACGGGACGCATCCCAAAAAATGACGGCAGAAAAACTTTTCTGAGAAAGTGGGGCATCCTGCCTTCTTTCTTTTATAAATATTATCTCCGGATGGGCGAATCGTGGAATGGCAAACTGCAAGAGCCAAAGAAAAATCTCCAATTCTGGATGCAGGAGTTGCGCTCGCATGTATTAAGACAATTTACTTAAAACAACGCAGCATGAGCATCAGCGGATTTATGATGGTGAAGAATGGCGTGAAATTGTATTATCCTGTAAAGGAAGCAATCCAGTCCATTCTTCCGTTGGTAGATGAATTCGTTATAGCGCTTGGCGATTGCGATGCAGACGATCTAACCGAAAAAGAAATCCAAAGCATTCAATCAGACAAAATCAAAATCATCCGCACGGTGTGGGATTTGGAAAAATATCCGCGCGGCATGGAGAATGCCCACCAAACCGACATTGCGAAAAATGCCTGCACAGGCGATTGGCTTTTTTATTTGCAGGCAGATGAAGTTGTGCATGAAAAAGATTTACCCGCAATAAAAACCCGCTGCGCACAACTGCTGCACGACAAAGAAGTAGAAGGATTGCTGTTTGATTATTACCATTTCTGGGGCGATTACAATCATTGTCACCGGTCGCATGGATGGTATCAGCAGGAAATACGCATCGTGCGGAATGATAAAGAAATTCATTCGTGGCAGTCAGCGCAGTCGTTCAGGCGCATCCCGAATTTTGAAGGAATAAATTATCGTCAGAAAAAAGACACCACTAAACTGAAAGTTGCAATGGTGGATGCACACATCTATCATTATGGCTATGTGCGCCCGCCCCGCTTTATGCAGAAGAAAACAAAATCACTTGCGACAATTCATAAAGGCGAGATGATTGTACACCAAATGTTTCGAAGCAGACCTGCTGAATTTGATTACGGACCGCTGGGAAGAATTCCCCTTTTTAAAGGAAGTCATCCGGCAGTGATGCAGCAGCGGATAAAAGAATTCAACTGGGCAGATGCGCTTAACTATTCTTCGGAATTTACGCTCTTCAGGGAAAAACACAAGCACGAGAAACTGAAAAACCGCGCACTTTCATTCGTTGAAAACCACTTGCGGAACGGCAGACACTTGTTTGCGCCAAGAAACTACATCCTGCTGGATAGATAACGCTTACTTAAAACTCCAGTCGAAACTGTTCAATTCCTGAAGACAATTTTTAAGCAAGTCAATACCACCCCTGATGTCGCTCTTGTGCGCCATTTCAATCACCTGATGGATGTGGCGCGTTGGAATGGAAACACAACCCGCAATCACTCCGCGTGGACTCATGCGCTGCATCCCCGCAGTGTCGGTGCCGCCTCCGGTGAGGATTTCGGGCTGCCATGTGATTTTATGGTTCGCTGCGGTTTGTTTCATGAACGCAACCATACGCGCATCGGCAATAGCCGAAGTGTCCATTAATTTTATTGCCACGCCTTTGCCGAGTTTTGTAATCATCTCTTCGGGCTTTGCCCCCGGAACATCATACGCGATAGTAGTATCCAAACCGAAACCAAAGTCAGGCTCGATGTGATGCGCAGCCACCATCGCCCCGCGAATACCCACTTCTTCCTGCACAGTGAACACGCCATACACATCGTGCGCGGGCTTTTTCATTTCGCGCAGCGTTTCAATTAAAATAAAAACCGACACGCGGTTGTCGAGCGATTTGCAGTTCACACATTCGCCCATCTCAATCAGCTTGCGCTCGCGGGTAACGGGGTTACCGACTTCAATATATTTCTCCACTTCTTTTTTCGGCAAGCCGAGGTCAATAAAGAAGTCGCTGATTTCTGCATTCTTCTTGCGCTCTTCGGGCGACATTACGTGAATCGGCTTTGAACCCATCACGCCAATCAAATCTTTTTTGCCGTGAATAATCACGCGCTGTGCGGTGAGTGTTTTCGGGTCGAAGCCGCCAAGCGTGGTGAATTTCAGAAAGCCATTATCATCAATGTGATTCACCATGAACCCGATTTCATCCATGTGCGCAGCAACCATCACTTTCTTGTTGCCTTTGCCTTTTTTAAACGCGATGACGTTGCCCATGTTATCAATGGAAATAGCATCCACAAGAGATTTCACTTCGCGCAACACGATTTTGCGGATGCGCTCTTCATAGCCGGGCGCACCGGCTGTTTCACAGATTTCTGCAAGGAGTTTTACGTTGAGGGGCATTTTCTACTTATTAATTCTTTAAAATTATTGCTACTATTCGACCATAGAAACCTTCAGCATATTCGTGCGCAACTGTTTCTGAATTGGCATGCTGCCGGTGTTCACGATAATGTCTCCGGGTGCTACGAGCTTTTTCTCTTTCAAAATTTTGATGACATCGCTGATGGTTTCATCTGTGCTCACGAATCCATTATAGTAAAACGGATACACGCCCCACGACACACTGAGAATTGCAAGCAGCGCTTCGTTGTCGGTGAAAATAATAATCTTTGCATGGGGGCGATAGCTGGAAAGCATGAACGCGGTGTAGCCGGAGCGTGTCATCCCCACGATTACTTTAGCGCCCAATTCTTCGGCAATCTTACAGGCGTTGTAACACACCGCATCCGATAAAAATGATTTTGATGTTTTCTGCGGAATGAGATTCTTGTTATACACCACTTCTTTTGACTCCACATATTTCATGATGCGTTCCAGCGTTTCCACCACTTTCACGGGATGCGCTCCCACAGATGTTTCATTGCTCAACAGCAGCGCGTCAGCGCCATCAATCATATCGTTTGCAACATCATTGATTTCAGCGCGGGTCGGTCGGGCGTTCGTCACCATGCTGTCGAGAATTTGCGTTGCCACAATCACAGGCTTTGATGCGCGGATACATCTGCGCACGATAGATTTCTGAATGAACGGCATTTTTTCCAGCGGCACTTCCACGCCCAAATCACCGCGCGCAATCATGATGGCATCTGCTTCTTTGATGATTTCTTCGATATGCTCCATCGCCTCGGGCTTCTCAATTTTTGCCATCACCTTCACAGCGTTCCTATCCTTGATATGCTTGCGTATGTGCGTAATATCTTTTGCGGAGCGCACAAACGAAATCGCAATCCAGCTTGCTTTATTTTCCAATGCGAACTTCAAGTCATCCAAATCTTTTTTCGTGTAAGCCGCCACCGACAATTTTGTGTCAGGCAGATTCACGCCTTTCTTTGAATGCAATTCGCCTCCGTGCAACACCTTTGCTTTCACAGAATCTTTTCCGTTTGTCTCCAGCACCTGCAATTCAATCTTGCCATCATCAATCAAAATCTTTTCTCCCGCTTTCACTTCCTTCGCCAGGTTTTTATAATTCACGAAGATGTCGGTCTCGGTGCTGATGCTTTGCTTATTGGTGATTCTGACAATGTCATTTTTTGAAAGAATCACTCCGCTTTTTGCATCGCCAATCCTGATTTTAGGACCTTGCAAATCGGCAAGGATGCCGATGCGCAATCCGAAAGTTTGATTGATTTTGTGGATGTAGCCGAACGTAATCTTGTGTTCTTCGTGTGTGCCGTGTGAAAAGTTGATGCGGAAAACATCCACGCCTGCTTTCACCAAATCAACGAGCGTTTCATAGCTGCGCGACATGGGACCGACTGTGGCGATAATTTTTGTTCTGTTGTAGCTGCGTGTCATTCGAGAATAAGATTTTGTTTAGAACGGAGTTCGGCAGGATTGGCGGCAAAGAGCGCTTCAATGCCTGCAAGATTTTTTAACTGTTGCAAAATTTCTTCTTTCGTTTCCTCTGCTGCGTCCCCGCGCAGCATCAGCAGGTAATCCACCCGCTTCAATTCAGGCAGCAAAAATGCGCCCGCTGATTTATTCGCAAGAAGATGATAATGCAGAAAATTGATAGGGTCTTCGTAATGAAATTGATTGAAGTACGCTTCCTGCCGTTTTTTTTCATTGCTGATTTTCAGTTCATCTTCACGCGATAGTTCAATATTCAATGAGCGATTGATTGCCCAGCAAAGACGGTAATCTTTCAAAGATGAAATCAGGCAAATGAGACTAAACTCAAAATCAAAATCAACAAGAAGACGGTGTTTGCTCAAGAGAAAGCGATGAATGGCAAATTTATGATTTAGCAATGAGGCGAGCCAAAGCCGAAAATCAAAGGCAATTAAACAGGGAAAAGTCCAAAGCAACCCAAATAGACGGGTTCAGCGTATTCCTCCTTGTTGTAAAATAAAAGCTCAACTCATTGCAATATGCAACGCGCCCGCTCCGTTTCATCGCCATATTTCACGCTTGTGAAAAAATTGCTCTGCCCTGCCTTTTCCATTCTCTTGCTTTGTAATGCCGCACAGGCAAAAATCTCCGATGCGGTTCAACTGCTCTTTTTGAAAAATCATGTATCGGCAGGATTCGCATTTCCCGTAACGCTTGCAAAACAGGAAAGCCACACAGGGTTGGGTGAGTTTGAGATGCGGACGCTGCCCGGCTTTTCAATGCAATTCGATTATGCGTACAATTTTAATCCTTACATCGGCATCGCTTCAGGCTCGCGCATGGGCATTAAAAATTTCGGTTATCATGCAGCGGCAACACCCGGAGAGTTTGCTATTCAGAAAACCGTGAGCAGGGATTATGTGCAAATGATTCCCTTTTTCAGCATTCCGCTGCTGCTCACTCCGCGCTTTTTTATTTCAAAGCGGAGCTTGCTGCAAGCGGATGTGGGCGGGAGCATCACCTTCTTCATTCCTGCCGGAACAATCAACACGCTGAACTATTTTGACGGAACTGATATGAAGCGCGTGTTTGAGATGAAACTCTTTTACCAGGATCGTCCGCTGTTCATGCTCCATGCCGGTCTTTCCTACGGGCTGATTCTCAAAAGTGAGAACATCCTGAAGATTTGTTGCAGCATTGATTACGGCAGAAGCAGGGCGATTGAAGGACATTACACTTTCTATGGCGATGATATGAAAGTGGGCTACGGCAAGATGTATTCTTCGCTTAGTTCTGTTGAAATGGGCATCAGCTATGTGTTCACACGCGCTGCGGGAATCAGGAAAAGCTGAAACAATTCGCAAATCCTGACTGACGACTTTCCTTTAGATTTGCACCCTGTTTATTGAAAGAAAATTCCATCCATGCATCTGAGTGAACAAGAGCAAATCCGCAGGCAGTCGCTTGAGGAAATCAAGAGATTAGGTATTAATCCTTATCCACCTGAACTGTTTGATGTAAACGTAACCACCAAACAAATCCGTGAAGAGTTTGAAGCGAATAAAGAAGCGTTTCAAAATGTGAGCATTGCCGGTCGGTTAATGTCAAAGCGCATCATGGGCAAAGCGGCATTTGCCGTTATTCAGGATTCAACAGGCAAGATTCAATTTTATATCGTGCGCGATGAGATTTGCCCTGGTGAAGACAAGATGCTTTACAATACCATTTTCAAAAAAAATATTGACCTTGGTGATATTATCGGCATCAAAGGATTTGTGTTCACCACGCAAACGGGTGAAATTACAATTCATGTAAAGGAATTCAAGTTGCTTGCAAAGTCAATCAAGCCATTGCCTGTGGTGAAGGAAGCCGATGGAAAAGTGTTTGATGAAGTCACCGACCCGGAATTTCGCTATCGCCAGCGTTATGCAGATTTGATTATAAATCCAAAAACGCGCGAAGTGTTTCTCAAGCGCACGAAGTTGATTAATTCGATGCGCGAATTTTTAAATGGGAAAGGCTATCTCGAAGTAGAAACACCTGTGCTGCAACCGATTTATGGTGGCGCTGCTGCGCGTCCGTTCTCTACGCATCACAATACACTTGATACGACTTTGTATCTGCGCATTGCCGATGAGTTGTATTTGAAAAGGCTGATTGTGGGCGGGTTTGAGGGCGTGTATGAAATCTCAAAAGATTTCCGCAACGAAGGCATGGATCGCACACACAATCCCGAATTCACCATGATGGAATTGTATGTGGCGTACAAAGATTATATCTGGATGATGGATTTGGTGGAGGCGATGGTTGAAAAAATTGCGCTCGATATATATGGTAACACGCAGGTGAAAGTGGGGGAGAACATAATTGACTTCAAGCGCCCCTGGCTGCGCTTAACAATGTATGAAGCGATTCAGAAATTCAGCGGCATTGATATTTCTGCTATGGATGAACAGCAAATTTTTGAAACTGCCCGCTCACTGAAAGTGGACGTGGACAAAACAATGGGCAGAGGAAAACTGATTGATGAAATGTTCAGCAAACTTTGCGAGCCACATTTGATTCAACCTACATTTATCACGGACTATCCCGTAGAGATGTCGCCTCTTGCGAAGAAGCATCGCAGCAAACCCGGATTGGTGGAGCGCTTTGAAGTGATTTGCAACAGTAAAGAACTATGCAACGCATTTTCCGAGTTGAACGACCCGCTTGACCAGCGTGCGCGTTTTGAAGAACAACTGCAACTGAAAGCGCGCGGTGACGAAGAAGCGATGATGCTTGATGAAGATTTTCTTCGCGCCCTTGAATATGGAATGCCGCCCACAGCCGGCATCGGCATCGGCATTGACCGCCTCACGATGCTCATGACAGATTCGCGTTCCATTCAGGATGTGATTCTGTTTCCGCAGATGAAGCCGGAAGTGAAATAGATTAAACAATCGTAAGGGTTTTCTGTTTTAGATTCGTCTGAAATATGCCTGAACTTATCCAACTTTCCGCGCTATTTGTTTTCGTCTATATGACTGCCCTTTTCCTCGTTGCGCAAATCATTAAGAATAACAGCATTGCAGATATTGGTTGGGGCATCGGGTTCATCCTGATTGCGGTTGCCGGAATGATTGCATCCGGAATATATTCTCCGCGTCAGTTATTACTTAGTGCAATGATTCTATGCTGGGGCTTGCGGCTTGCCGGTTATATTTTCATTCGCAACAAAGGCAAGGGCGAAGATTATCGGTATCGCCAATGGCGTGAAGAGTGGGGCAAGCATATCATTTGGCGAAGTTTCTTACAAGTGTTTATGCTGCAAGGTTTTTTGATGCTGCTGATTGCCTTGCCGCTGATTGTTGTAAATGCTTTTCCTGCGAATAACATCACATGGATTGATAGTGTAGGATGCTTTGTTTGGTGCGTTGGTTTTTATTTTGAAGCGAGAAGTGATTATCAAATGATGCAGTTTAAAAAAGAACCCGGCAGCAAAGGAAAAATCATGACGCGCGGATTATGGAAATATTCACGCCACCCCAACTACTTTGGTGAAGCGTTGCTTTGGTGGGGCATTTTCATCGTAAGCATTTCAGCAGGGCATTGGTGGATTTCAATTATCAGCCCACTGCTCATCACATTCCTTTTACTTAAAGTTTCAGGTGTTGTGATGCTGGAGAAAAAATACGAAGGCAATGCCGAGTTTGAGGATTATGCCAAACGTACCAACGCATTTATTCCGTGGCTGCCTTCCGAAAAATGATGTAAACCGCAAAGACGCTATGACGCAGAGGATGAGTTTTCTTTGCGCCTTTGCGGTTTTTCTTCCTAAAGAATAAAATCGGTTGTAGAGTAACGCATTTCTCCATCCACCTCAATCATTAATCTTCCGCTGTCATCCACTCCTCGAATAATTCCCTCGAAAGATTCGGTAGAAGTTTTGAAAGTTTTCTTTTCATCCAAACGATAGAGGTGTGATTGATACGCTTTTTTTATTGCAGCAATGTTTCCTTCTTTGAGTTGCAAATAGCGCTTTTCGAGAAAAGGAAAAAAATCTGGTAATAACGGAGTTAAATCAAAGTGTTTTCCAAGCAACATCCTCAGCGATACGGGATTCGGAATATCGGGACTGAACACAGTTTGATTTACATTGATGCCGATGCCGATCACCGAATAACTCAGGTTTTCTTTCATCAGCGCATTTTCAATCAGAATGCCGCAGAGTTTATTGTCAGCGCAGTAAATATCGTTGGGCCATTTGATTTTCGGATGCACTTGCAGGCTTTCAAAAAAGTCATGCAGCGCCAGCGATGCCACATAATGCAGCAAGTGCGCTTTTCCCGCTTCGATAAAATCAGGATACAAAATCACGCTGAATGTCAGGTTTTCACCTGCTGCGCTTTCCCATTTCTTGCCAAACTGACCTTTTCCCGCAGTTTGTTTGCGGGTAAATATGACAGTTCCTTCCGCTGGCTTGGATTTTGACAACAACTGTTTCGCGTATTCGTTGGTGGAATCAACGGATGGCAACTCAATCAGAACCTCTCCGATAAAGCGGCTGTTTGCTATGGTGTTCAAGGGGAAATGAGTAATTTTAGTGACTTCCTAAAGTCGTAATATAAAGAGACACAACCAACATTTTTGAGAACTACTACCGTTAAAGCGAAACCAAAATCAAAGACAAAGTTACCCGCGCTGAGCAAAGTAATTGTTGACGCTATTTTAGATAAAAAAGGGGAAGAGGTGGTAAGCCTTGACCTGCGAAAAATCGGAGATGCGGTCACAGATGTTTTTATTGTCTGTCACGCCACCTCAAGAGTGCAGGTGAAAGCGATAGCCGACCATGTGGAGGGAAAGGTGAAAGCAGTTTTAAAAGAAAATCCCGTGCGCTCTGAAGGGTTTGAAAATTGCGAATGGGTATTAATTGATTATTTTGACGCAGTTGTCCATATTTTTCTAAAAGAAAGAAGAGAATTCTACCAATTAGAAGATTTATGGCAAGATGCCGAACGAACAGAACACGAATAACAACCATGGACAACACAGAAAATAAAGACGAGAAAGCTCCCGAACCGAAGAAAGAGAAAAAGCCTGTTTCAAAACTGCTTCCCAAAACGCCCAAGTTCAGTTACTACTGGATTTATGCTGTGATAGCCGTGCTCTTGCTTGCTTTCCAATTTTTCAGCTTCCGCAGCACCATTGAAACCATTGACTTTCGGAAGTTTCAGGAGGAAATTCTGAAAAGTCATGATGCCGAAAAACTTGTTCTGGTGAATGGCGAAGTGGTGGAAGTGTATATTAAGGAAGACCGCCTGAAGAACGAGAAATACAAAGACATAAAAGATAACGCATGGGGCGGCATCAATAAAGGTCCCCACTACCAATTCAAAATCAGTTCACCGACTTATTTCGAGCAGCAGATGGATGCTGCGCAAAAAAGTTTTAAGCCTGATGAAATTGTGCCGCTTGACTACATCAAAAGATATGATTGGTCGAAAGACATTATCGGTTGGCTGATTCCGCTTGCTTTGCTGATTGGCGTTTGGATATTCATTATGCGCAGAGTGAGCGGTGGCGCGGGCGGTCCGGGCGGACAAATTTTCAATATCGGAAAATCGAAAGCGCTGCTGGTGGATGAAAATGCAAAAATCACCATCACATTCAAAGATGTGGCGGGCTTGGATGAAGCAAAAGAAGAAGTGATGGAAGTGGTGGATTTCCTGAAAAATCCGCAGCGCTACACTGCGTTGGGTGGAAAAATTCCCAAAGGCGTAATTCTTTTCGGACCTCCGGGAACAGGAAAAACATTGATGGCGAAAGCTGTTGCAGGTGAAGCGAAAGTGCCGTTCTTCTCAATCTCAGGTTCTGATTTTGTGGAAATGTTTGTAGGCGTGGGCGCCTCGCGTGTGCGCGATTTGTTCAAGCAGGCGAAAGAAAAAGCGCCTTGCATCGTCTTCATTGATGAAATTGATGCAGTGGGCAGAACGCGCGGCAGAAGCGTGATGCAGGGAAATGATGAGCGCGAAAATACGCTCAATCAACTGCTTGTTGAAATGGACGGTTTTGGTACTGATGCCGGTGTGATTATTATGGCGGCAACCAACCGCCCTGATGTGCTTGACTCTGCGTTGATGCGTCCGGGAAGATTTGACCGTATTATTTCAATTGATAGACCTGACCTCGTTGGCAGAGAACAAATTTTCAAAGTGCATCTGAAGCCTATCAAGATTGGTCCCGATGTGGATGCCAAGCGTCTCTCTACGATGACGCCCGGTTTTGCAGGCGCAGAGATTGCAAACGTCTGCAATGAAGCTGCGTTGATTGCTGCGCGAAGAAATAAAAAAGCGGTTGATATGCACGACTTCAATGATGCCATTGACCGCGTGATTGGAGGCTTGGAAAAAAAGAATAAAATCATTTCTCCCGAAGAGAAGAAAGTTGTCGCATATCACGAAGCAGGTCACGCAGTGTGTGGATGGTTCCTTGAATATGCCGACCCGTTGGTGAAAGTTTCTATTATTCCGAGAGGCGTGGCTGCGCTGGGCTTTGCGCAATACTTGCCGAAAGAACAATATCTCTATTCCACCGAACAGTTAATTGATAGAATCTGCATGGCGCTGGGCGGCAGGGCTGCTGAAGAATTAGTTTTCGGGCGCATCACCACAGGCGCGCAAAGCGATTTGGAGACAATCACGAAAATGGCGTACTCGATGGTTGCTATTTATGGCATGAATAAAAAAATCGGGAATGTTTCTTATTACGACCCGAACAGCGACTATAGTTTTAGCAAGCCTTACTCCGAAGACACTGCGAAGATTATTGACGAAGAAGTGAAAAAGCTGATTGAAGAATGTCATCAGCGCACGTTAGGACTGTTGCGGGAGAAAAAGAATGAGTTGGAAATTCTTGCGCAGGAATTGTTGAAGAAGGAAATCCTTTACAAAGCTGACCTTGAACGGCTTATTGGCAAAAGACCGTATGAGCCGAAGCATGTGTATGATGAAGAAGCGATAGAAGCAACACCGGCTACTCCCGAAAATACTTCTACAGCGCAGGCGCTAACTCAACCGCCTTCTCAGCAACAGTCGGTGAGTGAAACAGGCGTCTCTTAGCGTTTTGTAATTTCGCTTTCGACATTGCGATTCGCCTGAGGCGGAGAAGCAATTCCTCTTCAATTCTGTGAGCAGCAAAAAAGTCTATTTCATTTCTGACGCGCACCTCGGCACTCCTAATCACAAGGAAAGTCTTGTCCGCGAAAAGCTGCTCGTACAGTTGCTTGATACAATTAAAACGCAGGCGGAAGAAATTTACATCGTTGGTGATTTGTTTGATTTCTGGTTTGAATACAACAAGGTAATTCCGAAAGGCTTCACGCGCATTCTCGGCAAACTTGCGGAGCTTTCAGATGCCGGTATTTTGATTCACTTTTTCACAGGAAATCACGATGTGTGGATGCGAGATTATTTTGAAAAAGAGTTGGGCATTCCCATCTATCATGATGCGGTGGTGAAAAATCTGAAAGGAAAAAAATTCTATATCGCACATGGCGATGGCTTAGGTCCGGGCGACCACGGGTATAAGTTTCTGAAAAAGATTTTCAGGAACAGATTTTGCCAGTTCTTGTTTCGCTGGCTGCATCCCGATATTGGAATTTGGATTGCAGATTTTTGGTCGAAGCGCAGCCGCTATGTTTCACAAGGCGGGGAAGTGGAACAGTGGAAAGGAGATGATAAAGAATGGCTTATGATTCATTCACGCAAAATGCTGGAGCAAGAGCACTTTGATTTTTTCATTTACGGACACCGCCATTTTCCGAAGGAACTCTTGCTGAATGAAACCAGTCGTTTTATTAATTTGGGAGATTGGATGACCTGGTTCACATATGCCGAATTTGACGGAGAGAAATTTGAAATAAAGAAATTTAAATAGAGTAATGGTTGCGAGTTACGGATTACGAGTTAGGGGTTTCAAATTGAAAAGCGCAGGGAGCTTGCTGTTTCTACTTTTTTTATTTTTTCCTGCGTTGCTCCCCGCGCAGACAAATGACTATCAGCTTTTGAAAACCATTCCTATTGAGGCAACACTGCTCACTTCCGACAGGCTTGGCTATGGATATGCAGTGAACCAAAAGCAAGAGTTGCTGCGTATCAACAAAAAAGGTGAAGTAGTATTCAAGTTTAACAACAACGCGCTCGGAACAATTACATCGGTTGACGCGAACAACGCGCTGAGAATTCTTGTGTATTACGCAGATTACTCCACCATCATCACCCTGGATAATACGCTTTCACAAACGGGGAGAATCAACCTGCTGGAACTTGGCAGCAATCAAGTGAGCGCGGCTTGTGTCGCCCTTGATAACAACATCTGGATTTATGACGCAGTGCTTTATCGTTTGCGTAAGATTGACGCGAATATGAATGTACTCATGCAAAGCGAAGATTTGAACGCGCTTATCGGGCAATCAGTGCGCGCAAACTTTCTGATGGAGAAAGACAATTTCCTTTATGTGAATGACCCTGCATTGGGAATCCTCGTGTTTGATATCTATGGCACATACATCAAAACCCTTCCGCTCACGGGGCTGAATCAATTTCAAAAAATACAAGACCGCCTGTTATTTTTTAAAGAGGGGAAATTGTTTTCCTATCACCTGCTCACGTTCAATTTTGAAGAAATATTATTGCCTGTAACCGATTGCGTAAATGCGGCAATCGAAAAAGACAGATTGTTTGTGTTGCAGAAAAATCAATTAGAAGTCTATTCGTACTAATCAGTTTGAAGTTTGAGGTTTGAAGTTTCAAGTTGCCATTCAACAAAACTTTAAACCTTAAACTTTAAACCCCAAACTAAAATATGCTTGACAAACTCCGCCATATAAAAGAACGCTGGGAATCAATCGCCCAGCAGATGACTGACCCGCAGATTATCTCGGACGTTTCGCGCTATTCCAAGTTGAGCAAAGAGTATAAAGACTTACAAAAAATCGTGCGCGTTTACGAAGAATACAAAAACCTGATGAGCAACATTGAACATAGCAAAGCAATGCTTGACAATGAAAAAGATGAAGAGTTACGCCAAATGGCAAAAGCGGATTTAGAAGAGATAACCCCGAAACAGGCAATTTTTGAAGAAGAAATTAAAAAACTGCTTGTACCAAAAGACCCCGAAGATGAGAAGAATGCGATGCTTGAAATCCGTGCCGGCACAGGTGGGGATGAGGCAAGCATTTTTGCGGGCGACCTGTTCAGAATGTATATGCGTTTCATTGAGGCGAAAGGCTGGCAACTTGCTGTGGTGAGCGAGAGCGCAGGCACGATGGGCGGCTATAAAGAAATTATTGCGGAAGTTACCGGTGAGGGCGTTTATGGCGTGTTAAAATATGAATCAGGTGTGCATCGTGTGCAGCGCGTTCCGGCAACAGAAGCGCAGGGCAGAGTGCATACTTCGGCAGCATCTGTTGCCGTGTTGCCCGAGGCTGATGAAGTGGATGTAGAGGTAAATGAAAAAGATATTAAGCGCGACACGTATCGCGCATCGGGTGCGGGTGGACAGCACGTAAACAAAACAGAATCAGCCGTGCGGCTCACGCACCTGCCGACAGGTATCGTAGTTGCATGTCAGCAGGAACGCTCGCAAATGAAAAATCATGACCTCGCGATGAAGCTGCTGCGCACAAAAATTTATGAGATGCGCCTGAGAGAACATCTCGCAGTGATTTCGGAAAAAAGAAAAACGATGGTTTCAACGGGCGACCGCTCTGCAAAAATTCGCACGTACAATTTTCCGCAAAGCCGTGTTACTGACCATCGCATCGGGTTAACGCTTTACAATCTGCCTGCGGTGATTAACGGAGGTATCGAAGATTTGATTTCCGCTTTGCAAGTTGCTGAAAATGCAGAAAGGTTGAAAGCGGGAAATTTGATTTGAGAAAATAGCATAGGCAACTGAATGGTTGCTCAACGAAAAACAATATAATTACAAATAGTCCCTGGGAACTTTTCCGTAGCACTGGATAAGTAAGGTATGTTCATCGCACAACCCGCGCTTTCAAGGCAAAGGGCATCTTTGCACTTATATTCCTGTTTAAACAGCATTGAAAAATCATAAAAGGTAACCGGCTCATTTGAAATACAGAATAGCAGATACCTTCCATTGTTTTTTATTGAAATTCCGACACCACAACGAATGTTTTTGTTTTTCGAGTTGGGCGTGAACTGCTGATTGACCGCACCATTATCTAATAACATGGGACCGGATTGGATGCCCAGTCTTATCCCATTGTATTTGCTTATCTGAGCGGATTCACAAATGATGGCATCATTAGCTGTAAATAATAAAGCACCATTTGGCTTCAAGTAGAAGTTACCGTTTCCATCACCCATGTTGGCCGACTTTATTTGCATGGCGTTCTTTACAAAATATCCAACGGGATTGCAGACTGAATCGCTGATGCTGGCATTAATGGTAAAGGCTGTGGAGTCATTGAGCACCGAGCCTATAAATTCGGAGTGCGGCAATTGGTTTTTATTTTCAAGAATGTCAAAGCGGTTTATGGTGGCGGAATCAATCTTCACCATAAACACATTATAGGAAACCTTGTTGAAAACCAAGTCCTGAACCGCATAGGTCATTCCTTGCCCATGTAAACTCATGTTTAAGGCTAAAGAAGCAAGCAGTGTCAATAACAGGTTTTTCATTTTTTGACTTTTTGCGTTACGGAAATAATGGGGCCGAAATTGCCTCCTAACTCACCGGGGTTCAGATTTCTTAGGTACATCATGGAGATAGCACCGTCAAGAAACAAGGCATCCCTGCATCCAAAAACATCTTTAAACAGAATAGCAAAGTCACAGAAATTGACTTCATTCTTTGAAATTGCAAACACCACCTTTTTATTACTTATCAGACCTACACCGCTTCTTATTTTTCTGTTTGGTGAATTATAAGTGAAAGATTTATGCAGTTCACCTTCACTCACTAACATTGGTCCTGATTGGGTAGCCGTTTTCACCTGAATTTTTTTTGCAGAGTACAGTTTCTCAAAGTCTTCCGTTTTTTCAATATGGGGCACGTTATTCATGTCAATGTAAAATACCCCATTTGGTTTTAAGTAGAAGTTTGCGTCTGTTTTCGGATTCGTAGTGTCTAAAGGGACAAGTGAGTTTCCGTTTTCAATGTACAATCCTTGAGGACTATACTGCGGAGTATACATTCCAGCATTGGTAATCATCAAAGGTTTTTCTTTTTTCGATTCCAGCATTTTAAAAACCCCTCCAATGCTCATGTACTTTTTCTCATTATTCTTCCAATGAAGGTTTATCGAATGGCTGTCAAGGTCAGCAACAAAAATGAAATAGTCCTCAGCGTTAAAGGTAATTTCTTTGGCTCCAACGAGTGACTGAGAGTATTTCAGAATGCCGTTGGACGTACCGTCATATCTCTTCTTAATGTCATCCTGTTTGATTTTTAATTTAAAAATCTTTTGTTCGTACTCTTCTATCCTTTTGCCACAGGAATCAACGTCATGAATCAACTTGTTATACTTGTCAATTTGAAACTGAAGCGTATCAATTTTTACCTTAGGTGTGTCGCTGTAAGCTGACGGAGAATTGAGGCTCGCAGTATTATCTTCCAACCCGGAAAAGGAATCATGTTTCAGGGTAATGGAGAATCCTAAAACACTTATCAGCGAAATAGAGAGTAACACAAGTTTTGTTTTCTTCATCGTTGCAAGATTATAAGTTACATTTTAAAACAATCGCACCGGAACCCCCAGGCTTTGAATGCAATATTTTTACTTGAATTGGCTTTGCTTTTTTAAACTTCTTTTTGTCCTTGAGCAAATTACCTTCGTAAAATTCAATCTTTAAAGTATTGGGACTTATCTGCCCTGTGTTCCATGCTTTGGAGATCAAGTAATTTTTTTCATCGGGATTCAATACAAGTACTCTCGTAATGGTTTCATTTTTTTTAAGCCAAATCATTTGCCTGTCAACGATTAGCTTGTCGTTGTAAAAAATTGAAACGGTGTCAAAATCCTGTTGTGCATCATCATACATTACCACCGTGATAATACAATCATTGAATGTCAGTTGATGCTCATAATTAATTACATCAGTATTTACCACTTTTTGCTTTGGGGTTATTTTGACTTGTGCTTGAGACGTATCAGAGCTAATCTGTGTTTTTCGGATGATGACATTAAAGCTGCAATCGGATTGATTACCCGATTGGTCAGCAGCCCTGAAGGACAATGCGTTTTTCCCAATAGGAAAAAATGAACCGCTTGGGAGACCTGACAGCAATTTTATATCAGCGATGGAGCAGTTGTCGAAAGCAAGCGGCATACCATATGAAAAAATCTTTCCCTGCTCATCATTAAGAATAACCACGGTGTCAAGCGGACATTTTATTAAAGGGGCTGCATTGTCCTTAACAATTACATTGAAACTACAGACTTGTTTTTTTCCGAAACTGCTTTCCGCGAGGTAAGTAATTACACTGCTGCCTAAAGGAAATTGAGAGCCCGAAGCAAGTCCGTTCAAAAGCCTAATGTTTGCAGAGCCACAATTAACGTTAACCAAAGGTTGCTGATAATTAACTTGTGCGAGGCACTTACCTGATTCCGTACTTACAATGATATTTGATGGACAGGTTAATGTAAAAACCTGATTGAATGATGCACCTGACTGATCGTTAAACAATTGCAGTATTTCCTTTTCCGTCAAAGCGCTGTTGTAGATGCGGAGATCATCAAGCGAGCCGCAAAAAAATTCCGTTACACCCGGAATATCTTTTGCAATGTGCATCGGCATATCATTGGCTCTGAAGGATTTTCTATAGGGAAATATCCAAACTTCCCGTCCATTGAAATAAGTCCGTACGTTGGTTCCATCATACACCATCGCATAAAATGACCATTCGCCAATTGAAAAGGGGTGATTGAGATAATTGTTGTCAAACTCCGTAAAATCACTGCTTATTGATATTGTACTTTGCGTAGCGGTTTGCAATACCTGCAAACGGTATTGAGGATTATTGTCTGTTTCATTTGGTTCATTACCTTTACTAAGCATGGTCAGCCATTTCTTATCCGAGGACACCGGAGCGACTTCAATTTTAAACCAGCAAGTAATTGTTAAAGCTGAAACAGGGGAGCGTAAAGAGTTTGAGTTTGGAACCTCAATATATCCGTCAGTGCCATTGAATGACAAAGCACCGCAAGCGTTGCCGAACCTATCAGCCGTCACTTCAACGCCTCCGATCATTTCACCATGATTACCGTGACCGCTGGAATCTCTTGCGTTGGCATCAAACGGATAATAAGCGATTAATTTTTGACAGAAGGCATCAGAACCGCAAGGAAGAAGCAGAGCAAGAAACGCTGATGAAGTAAGCAACGATTTCATCAACAGAGAAATTTATTGGAAGTAATAAGCAAGAATGTTGACAGCAATGCTCAGGTCTTTCTGTCCCTTAATATCATCTTTGACATTGCCGTTTTTGTCATAGAGTTTAAAAACATCCTGATAGCCTGTATCCAAGTTTATCATAAATACCACTTTCTCCATCTCTTTAAACTCCGTCAAGAATTTTAATACTTTCCTTGCGCCTTCGTAGAGTGTTGAATACGTTGGTGAATGCACAATTATGTGATGAATATTTCCATCTTCATCCTTGCAAACAGCCAAAAACCGCCTTTCCCTTTCGCACGGTGGGAGTTTGCATCCGGGAGTGTTCTTGAGTTGCAACTCATTATTCCAGATCAAAAGGTGTGTTTGAAAAACGGTTGCCTCCATTGCCTTAGCACATTCCACGAACTGAGCTTTGTCCCAAGACTTACGGATGTCAAAATATTTACCCGCTCCGCTACAGTTAATATAGAGATTACCTTCATCAAGGTTGGATACTACAATACCTCCCGTTGCGTAAACAATCACCAGACCATCGAACTCGTCCGACAAAGTATTGTTCACCATTACACCATTATCTATTGTAAGTCCGACTGGCTGATAGCTATCATTCATATAAGTACCGCTACACACCAAAACAATGTTTTTACCCGCTGACCAACTGTTGTATCGCTGATACACTGAGTTTCCATTGTAATCGCTTGCTGCAAAATATTTGGCTTTGACTCTATCTCCTTCACGTTTCATGGTAACCATCACGTACTTATCCCCATCCCAGACCGTTGAAGAAATTTCAACGTACTCGGGATCATAATAAGGGGTAGTAATTCCCAGCGGGTGAAAGGAAGTTGTAATGAACGCAAGCATCAATAGCGGAAAAAATATTTTCATGACTTGTTTGATTTAAGGTGAACTCTCAAAATACAGATATAACCGTAAAGTGTGATAAGCAATATTGAAAAAATGATGATTTTAAATAGAACTGTAGTTCCAATCCAGAACCTATTGAGCAAATAAGGCCAGTCTTGTTCAATGACATTATCAACTATCTTCTCCAATCTGCTTTTACCAATTCTTGAGGTATAGGTGTGTTCATCACAGCGACTGAGCAGATATTTGAACTTGTAATTGTATTTAATGGATTTGTTCTGGTCGGCATATCGCTCCATGGTTTTAATAATAAACTCCATCCAGTGATCATACACTGTCTCGAAAAGCATGTTGTGGTCAAGGTTCAATGAAGCATACTGTTTGAACTTTTCCACCCACTGAAGCAATTGGATCAAGGAATCTATGTTGTAATGTTCAAATGATGGCTGAATTCGTGTTTCCAATTTTTCAGTCAAGGTTTGCCAAAGAACTTCCTGACTCAACATGGGATCGTTGCTGAAAGAATCCATTATTGAAAGGTCTTTTCGGATAGAATTTATATTACGGCAGTCGGCAGAATCTAAATAGACCGCAAATGGAAATTTCTCTTTGAAATTTCCGGGATTTAAACCGTTCAGGTGATTAGCAAGATTGAATGATGTTTGTGAAGTTTCGTGCAGGCGCGGCATTTCGTCATTATAATCCACCGTAACGATAAGAACTAATAAAACAATTCCCATGATAAAAAATGGAAGCATTACAATCAGAGCGATGTTTTTAAATCGTGTGCTCATAGTTTAAAGGAATGCGTTGCGGTTGTAAATAAATGAAACCTGATAGTAGGAATTCTTGGTACTCGCAGGCGAACTGCTGCCCAACTGACTTTTCAATATTGCATCGAACTGAATTTTTAAAACACTTTGAACCCACAACGTAAACCCGCAACCATGATTCCAGTCAGAAAGCGGGGTGTAACTCCAACCTAACTTAGACCAATCCCAAGGATAATCCCGTGACAGGTTGTAAGTGAAGTCAAAGCAAAATCCTCTTTTATTGTTTTTGTCATCTCTCAAATATGGAGCAAGCCTCATTCCTCCACTTAGAATTTCTTTCCGCACTTGACGAGTGAAGTCGTATTTTGTCGTGTAGGAATAATTCTCTACCTCTTGCTGAAAATCATGTTTCTGAATGCTGCTTTTGTAAATTAATAAGGCTTTGATTGGCTTTGCTCCGGCAGCTATTTCGCTACCGACTTCAAATCTTGTGTACAAATAATCCTCCCGTTTTTCACCTGAGCCTGTTGGTTTATTACCTCCCCGGATGAATATGGGTGTCGTACCAACTGCCCCTCCTGAAATAAAACCCAAGCTGAAATGGTCCCGCATGTAGGGATACAAAACAAATTCTCCTTTAAAGCCAAGTCCGATAATATCCAATCTGCTTTGACCAGATACAACAGGGTTTCCCCCGGTGATGCCTTCGCTTCGATCCGCTAAAGCAGAAAACATCATCCAATCAAAGCCTATCCCAATTCCGATGTGAAAAAATTTGTTGTTGTAAGTATCACCCTTACGACTTGTATAGATTGGCTCCATCAAATGGGCTTTACGAGTAGTTAGTTTCACACTTGCACAGCCTGTTGTATTGCATGAGCCTTCCGCTCTTACAAAATATTCCGTTTCTTTTTTAACCCGTACCTGTATTGATGTTCCTTCTTTTATTTCCTTCTTAGATGCGCAAGAACCTTCATACCATTTCCATTGTGCACCTTTACCAAGAGTACCGCCCGAAACACTCAATGTTATTTTTTGCTTCTTAGCTATATCATAGGGTTTTGAAATGTAGCTTGGAGAAGATGACTTACTGTCAACATTAACAGTAGTTGAGGCACAGTAAGTATTATTACACTCACCTTCCCCTCTGACATAATAATTTGTAGTTCTGGAAGGATATAATTGCACAGAACTGCCACTTCCAACTGAGGTTCCTCCGCAACTTCCGCTATACCAATTCCATTTGGCTTCCGGAGCAAGTTTTCCACCCACGACTGAAAGGGTTATTTTATTTCCTTCGCAAATAGTTTGAGAACCGGAAATCGAAGCCGGATCAAGCGATTTTTCATAGACTGAGACCTGAACAGAAGCGCAGGCAGTTTTATTCAATTTTCCTTCCGCCCTTACATAGTAAGTCGTGGCAAAATCGGGTGAAACTGATAGGGTGCTGCCTCTACCCATTTCTTTTCCACCACAGTCTATTGTGTACCAAACCCATTGTGCATTCAACCCCAAAGTACCACCGATAACATTCAATGACGTTTTTTCTCCTTTGCAGATTTCTGTTTTCCCGCCTATCTCTTTCGGAGACGAAGAAAGTTGGTTGACATGAACGGTAACCTGAGCGCAATTGGTAATGTTATTCTTCCCCTCAGCCCGTACAAAGTAGGTTGTGGTGTCTAACGGGTTAATAGTTATATCATCACCAATGCCTATGCTTTGCCCTGCACATTGATCTTTGTACCAAACCCATACGGCATCTATTCCCAATGCTCCACCATTTACAGTCAAAGTAGTTGACTCGCCTCTGTATATTTTACTCTTCCCTGAAATTGATTTCGGGTCCTTTGAAAAGGGAATAGCCTTAACACCCGTGCCTCTTTGTTCAGAGTAAGACGCGTCTATGTCATAGAATTTAGTTTCCAATGAACGACAAATAAACTTATCATCAATGGATTCAACTATTATCCCCCCTGTTGATGATGAGCCACCAGCACCAATATTCAATGAATTCTGCTGATAGACCAAACTCCCATTGCAATCAATATAATCCATCTTCCAAATAAGAAAGTAATCGGATGCCCTAAGGTCACCAGTAACATTATACCTGAATTTATTTTGTTTGACAGTTTCGCAACTACCGCTGTATATTTTAAAAGATAATTCTACCGTAATGTAGGTGTCGGAATAGATTTTCTCCCAAGGTGACCAAGTAGTTTGTGTAAATCCTGTAAGGAAGCTGAAAAGCAGTAAGGGCAGTAGTAAGTATTGCACTGATTAGAGGAAGTGTCAGGAGTGAAAAATTGACCTCTAAAGTATAAAAAATTAATTAATCATTAAAATTGTATAGTTGCCTATTATATTCTACCTCAAGTCATTAAGGTAGATTCAAACGGATGGAAATTTCGGTGTGATGATTGGCGTGACGGAATAATCACAATGCCCTGCACACCAGCCCCTTCAGATAAGCCGCTTCGGGAAAGTTCAGCGCTACGGGGTGGTCAGCCGATTGGCGATACTTCATTGTACACTTTTGCCGATATTAGAAGCCAAATCAATGAGCAATAGAGATGACTTCTCATAATCTGATACCGAACAGCCCTTCTCGATATCCCGAATGGCATTTCATTGAAATTATAAACGAGTATAGGAACATCAAAAATCAATTAGAAGAAAAAATTTGATCCCTCTAACCATGAAAAAAGAACTGATACAGGAGCTTTTTCAAAAATTTGAAAACGCCTGTTACATCTACGAAGGCATTGAATGTTGGAGTGCCAGAGAATTGCAAATCATACTTGGTTATGCTAAATGGGAAAACTTTTCTAAAGTAATTGATAAAGCAAAGTCGGCTTGCGAAAGCAGTGGCGTAGAGGTTTCTCATCATTTTCCTGATGTCGGGAAAATGATAGACCTTGCTAAAGGAGCACAACGCAAAATTGAAGATGTGCCATTTGTAGGATTTGTTTATTATCAAGTTGCATTAGGAAAAACAAGCGCCTAACAAATCACACCGCCCTGCACACCAGCCCCTTCAAATAACCAGCCTCCGGAAAATTCAACGCAACCGGATGATCAGGCGATTGGAACATGCGATGAAGAATGCTTACTTCTCGCTGCGCATCCAAAGCCGCATCGGCAACAATTTTTTGGAAGAGCATATCTTCCAGCAAGCCGGAGCAGGAGAAAGTAAATATCATGCCGCCCGGGTTCAGCAGTTGAAACGCAACAAGGTTTGCGTCTTTGTAAGCGCGGGCAGCTTTCTCCAAATGCTGTTTCGATTCGGCAAGTTTTGGCGGGTCCAAGAGGATGATGTCAAACCTGCGTTGTTCGCTCCTGTATTTACGCAGCACCGAAAACACATCGCCAACGACATTTTCTGTTTTAGATAAATCGAGTTTGTTGAGTGTTGTATTTTGGTCTGCAAGCTTCAGCGAGTCGGCAGAAGAATCAATATTCGTGACATGCTTTGCTCCGCCTTTCAATGCAGCTACCGCAAACGCACCTGTGTAGGCAAAGCAATTCAGGATGTCAGCGCCTTTCGCATTTTTTGCAACGAGCATCCTGTTTTCGCGCTGGTCTAAATAAAATCCTGTCTTGTGCCCGTTTCTTACATCCACTAAAAATTTGTAATCGCCTTCTTCTATCTCAATCAACTCGGGCGGCTCGGCACCGGTGAGCAATCCTTTTTGCAGAGGCAATCCTTCCTTCTCGCGCACGCTTGCATCCGAGCGTTCGTAAATTCCTTTATTGGGAATTACCTCATTCAGCGCTGCGACAATTTCCTGTTTCCACTTTTCAACTCCTGCTGCAAGAAATTGGGCGACTAAAAAATCATGATAGCGGTCAACGATGAGTCCGGGAAAGCCATCAGATTCGCCATAAACTAAACGATAAGAAGATGCTCCCGGTAAAATTGCATTTCGAAGCAGAAGGGCGCGGTTTAGTTTTTTTTGAAAAAAGGCAGCATCAATCTTTTCTTGTTCATCAAATGTCCATACGCGCACACGGATTTGTGATTGCGGAGAAAAAGCCCCTCTGCCGAGCCACTGTTTCTTTGCAGATAAAATTTCTACCGTATCACCCGATTGGGGATTACCTTCTACCCGCTCGATTGCTCCCGAAAAAATCCACGGATGCCTGCGCAGTAAAGACGATTCGCGGGAAGGATTTAAATGAATTTTAAACACGTCCAAAAGTAATGAAACGCTTTGGGAAGAAAGGAATTGAGTTAAACTACTTCAACAGCGTGATACTCCCCGTCTTGTCAAATGCTTCGCCATTCAAAAATTCTCCCTGAATGTAATACACAAACACGGCAGGCATCTGTTCCTTGCCGCCCTTCGTGCCATCCCAGCCCTTGTTGATGTCGGTGGTTTCATACACGAGCGCGCCCCAGCGGTTGAAGATTTGGAATGTTGCGGTGCGCACCGCTCCGAAATCAATGGGCGTTAGCACATCGTTATTTCCATCGCCATTTGGAGTGAAGGCATTCGGAATAAATACTTCGTATTCTGTTTTCACCACTACTGTGATTTCATCCGTAGCGATGCAGCCGTTTGAATCGGTTACTTCCAGCGTATAGCTTGTTTCCTGCGCGGGATTTACAACAACAGGATTCGGGCAATCCGTGCAACTGAGATAATCGGGAGGCGACCAGTAATAGCCAATAATCGGAAGCGGTGAAGTTACTTCCGGTTTCAGCGTATCGCTTGCGCCCAATGAAATAAAAATGTACGGAGGCAAATTCACTTCAAAGCCCGGTGATTCCAGCAGCGTGAAAGCATTGGTTGACATGCAGCCGTTATCATCCAGCACCATCACGCCATAATCGCCTGCTTCAAGTCCGATGAATACGCTATCATTTTGAAAGCGGTTTGCAAAAACAGAATATTGATACGGAGCCACACCGCCTGTTGCGCGTACTGTTACTTCGCCATCATCGCCATCTATGCACAACACGTCATTCGTGCCCAGCACATCAATTGCAAGTGCGGGCGGCTGGCTCACGTCAACGATTGCTGTTGCGATGCAATCATTTTCATCGCGCACTTCCAACACATAAGCGCCCCCACTCAGACTTGTTTGCGCAGCAGATGAATCAGGTGGGTTTGTACTCCACAAGAAAGTATAGGAACCTGTGCCGCCAGTAACAAATGGAATCGCGATGCCCGTGTTGTCGCCATTGCACAGCACGTTTGTAGAAGAAACATTTACTTTCAGTTCCTGTGGTTCATCTACGAGCGCGGAAAAATTTCCCGAACACGCAATCGCATCAACCACCGCGACATCATAGATACCGGGTGCAAGATTTGAAATGACGCTTGTTGTTTCATTGTTTGACCAATCATAGACATAGGGCGGTGTGCCGCCATTCACGATAATTTCCACCGAGCCATCATCGCTGCCAAAGCAAGTGAGGTCAGTGATGTTCAGCGTTGCCGTTAATCCCGGAGCAGTAGAAATCGTTACTGAATTTGTTGTGGAACATCCGTTATCATCGCTGATGCGCACCGTGTAGGTTGCGGCTGGAACATTTGTGAGGTCTTCTGTAAAGATAAAATTTGACCAAAAGAAATCATAAGGAGGTGTGCCGCCACTCACCGTGAGGTCAACATCTCCATCTGCGCTCGTTGCGCAACTTACTTGCGTAGCAACGATTGACGAAGTAATCACGGCAGGCTCAATCACAGATGCAGTATCAAATTTTACGCAGCCGCTGTCATCGGTGATGGTTACATAATACGTTCCGCCTGATACATTGAGCAAATCCTGATTGGTTGTATTATTCGACCAGTTGTATTGAAACGGAGGAACACCGCCTGCGATGTCCATGTCAACATAACCATCTGCTTCGCCATTGCAGGTTACATCGTCAATGCGCGTGATGTCGGTGAATGCAGGCGCGGGCTGGTCAATGCGCGGGGCAAGCACGATGAAACAGTTGTTGCCATCGGTAATCGTTACAAAATAATTTCCGCCAATCACATTCACAATGTCTTCCGTTACGGCTGTATTTGACCAATTGAATGTATAGATGCTGTCTCCGCCTTGAGGCGTAATAAATATCGCGCCTTCGGGAATGCCCGGACATGAAGCATCGCGGATGGAATCTATTGTTGCAGTTAATGCCGGTGGTTGCGTAACCGTTACTGCTTCTACTGCGCGGCATCCATTCACATCACGCGCAATGGCAGTATAATTTCCCGCAGTCAGATTGCTGAATGTTCCGCTTGGTTGAAAAATAATGTTGTTGATGGAATAGGTGTAAGGCGCAACGCCCGAAGAACCTGCGATATTGATTTCACCTGTGTTGTTCCCGTTGCAGAGCACATCCGTTTTTGTAACTGAAATTCCAAGCAGCACGTTGGAGCCAAGTGAAGCTGAATCAAACGCAAGACAACCGCTTCTGTCTTCTACTCCAAGGAGATAATCACCCGGAGCGAGACCATTGAACGTAGCATTGGTTTGAAACGGACCGTTATTCAATGAAAATTTAAAAGGCGGTGTGCCTCCTGTTGCGCCAAGCGTAAACATACCGTCATTGATTCCATCGCAGCTTGCATTCGCACTGGAAACAACACTCACCGTAACTGTATCCGGTTCAAGCATAATGACATCAAGCGTTGCAACACAATCGTTATCATCTCGCACGTAGAAGCGATATGGACCTCCGGTGAGATTATCGAAAGCTCCGCTCTGATAAAAGTTTACGCTGTCAAGCGAATAGAAATAGGGACCGGAGCCGCCCGATGCGGTGATTACCATAAATCCATCGCCCTGCCCGTTGCATGTCACAGGAATTTGAAACAGCACGGAGGGAATTAATGGTGAAGGTTCATCCACCTGCACGGTGAGAGAATTTTGGCAACCTTGCGCATCCTGCACCAGCACGTTGTAAAGGTCGGCATCCAAGCCCGTGAAAATAGGACTGCTTTGGAAATTCACTCCTCCATTAATGGAATATTCAATTGGTGAAGTGCCGCCTGTTGAAACAACTTCAAAAGTGCCGTCAGCAGAATTATTACAACTCAAATCTGTTTTTGAAAAAAGATTGATGGTGAGCGCAGGAACGAGGTCAACCGCAACAAGTTCAGTCACTTCGCAGCCATTTGCATCGCGTACTGTGAGCACATAAGAACCGGGCGCGATATTTCTGTACGTGCCGGTGCAAAGTGTAAACACTACCGGAAAGCCGAGCGAGCAGAAGTATGCGGGAGTACCCAGAGTTGGCGCCACGATAATAGTTCCATCATCAAAGCCTGCGCAGGAAACTGGCGTACTGCTGGTGTTTGCCTGAATTTGAGGTGGGTCGGTGAGCGTGACATTTGCAGTTGCGATGCACAAGTTCGCATCCCGGGTGGTGACGGTATAATTTCCTGCAACCAATCCAGTGAAAAGAGAAGAAGGCTGAAACGATCCGCCAACGGAATATTCGTATGGCACTACACCACCAGAAGCAAGCGGCACGGAAATCATTCCATCGGAACTGCCGTTGCAAACAGGGTCAGTAACTGTTGCCGTCATTCCTAAAAGATTGGGCTGAGTAATAGTAACAGCTTCATTCACCACACAGCCGCGAAAATCCGTAACGCGCACACTGTAATTTCCAACAGGAATATTTGAAATAGCGGGTGTTGTTTGTCCGCCCGGTGTCCATAAATACGTGTAAGGCGGAGTGCCGCCTGATACGTTTGCAGTTGCGGAACCGTTGGATTGCCCGTTGCACACCACATCGGTTTTCGTGACGTTTGCATTCAAGCCTGATGCGGGATCTTCGGCAATTACAAGATTGAATAATCCTTGCTCTACAGAAGTGCTTCCATCAACCACCACATAGTATGTTCCGGCAGAACACAAATTTTCATTAATTTCAGATTGAGGCGGACAGTTTGCCGCATCAAGATTTTGATACAAGAGATTGCAGTTTGCATCCAGCAAATACAGAGTTGTATTCCAAATTGCGCCACACAAAGAGATGCGCACACCCATCGGCTGGGTTACGGTGAAGCTGTAAAACACATCATTGCCCGGGTCGCCATAATCATTGCCGTAACATTCATTGCTGTTGAAGTGTGTCAGGTTGCCGCCCACATTCAACTGCCCAAGCGGAAGCGGATTGTTGCAGGTTTCTCCGCGCGTGTAGCGCCAATAAGTTTCTATTCTCGGCTGGTAACTACTGCAAACGCCCGTAACATATCCGTGACTGAACCAGCGGCAGGGCGAACCTTGGCGATAAGTTAAACTTGTTCTGTGCGGATTTGCATCACAACGATCGTCATCTTCTTCTTCCAAACCTACGCAGGAACCAAACACTACCACACCGCAACATTGATTGCAGCAGTTGTAGGCGCACCGAGAACCGCTGTTGCAAATACCTGCAAGATTATCCGTTGGTAAATCATCTTCCCACGCATCAATGCGTATATCAAAAAACTCAGGCACATTTGCTCCCGGATAGGTATGATTGAAAATAACAGTGTTCAAATCCTGTGAAGGCGCGGGCGGGTCAAAATTCGATTGAAGACACTGCCCGCCCTGCCAACTCGCTCCATCCAAATCAGCATTGTCGCGCGCCCATACTAAATAAGTGAAATCGTCAGGTGCAAACCCGACTCCTAAAGCTGATCCGTCAGAACTGCTCACGAGCGTATTGATTTCGCGCACGCGAATCTGGAACTGGATGGGACCATCGGTGAGCGTTTGCGCAATGGTGGGCGTTATTAGTTGCAGCAAAACGAGGACGAAGCTAAAATGCTTGTAGTACTTGAGTTTCATTTCAGGCGCAAAATTTATGGAGAATCAAAAATTGCTTAGGGCAGAGCAATTACAATACTATGAATATTCAATAAGTGAATGCTGCTTGAAGTTAGAACTTTAAAGGGAGATTATCCACAGAGGGCTTGCGGGTGTAGCACTTGCTGCTAAATGTTTTGGTCTTAGAAAAAGTCATTTTTACCCCTGCCGCAAAGGTTTTGGTAGAGTTTAAAAGAGCAATAAAAATGCGCTGAAATGAGCGAATTACTGAACTTGAGGTGATTCTGATTTTTGCTCAAGCGCTTCATCCTCCTGGTCTTCTTCCTTGAAATAGCGTTTCTGGAAGATGATAATCATGAAGACACCAACGGTGATAGCCACGTCAGCGATATTAAATACCGGGCGAAAGAAAATGAAGTAAGTGTCGCCCCAAAAAGGAACCCAGCCGGGCAGGTAACCTTGATAGAAGGGAAAATAAATCATGTCAACCACCCTGCCATGAAACAAAGAGGAATAACCTCCTGCCTCTGGAAGAAATGTGGCGACCTTGCTCATGCTGTCCGAAAAAACAACTCCGTAAAAAACACTGTCAATGATATTGCCCATCGCGCCTGCAAAAATGAGGGCAATGCTTGCAATCAAGCCTTTCGGAGTGCTTTTATCCAGCAAATGAAAAAGATATACTCCAATGAAGAGTACTGCTATGATGCGAAAGAGACTAAGCGCTATTTTTCCGTAATCGCCACCCAGCGTGAGTCCGAATGCCATGCCTTCATTCTCTGTAAAATGAATTCTGAACCAATCGCCAAATACGAAGTACTCCTGCCCGAGATACATGTTGGTTTTAATCCAAATCTTCAGAAGCTGGTCGGCTACTAATACCAACAAAATAAGGACTGCGGGAAAATAGGCTTTTTTCAAAAAGCGAGATTTAGGTAGATGCTTGCGCTTTCTTGGCTTCGATACTCAAAGTAGCATGAGGCACGGCTCTGAGTCGTTCTTTATTAATCAACTTGCCGGATACTCTGCAAATGCCATACGACTTGTTCGCAATGCGAATCAGGGCTTTTTCCAAATGGTCAATGTAGGTGATTTGGCGCGAAGCCATTTGGCTGAGATATTCCTTTTCGGAAGTTCCGGTGCCGTCTTCCAGTCCTGAATATTTATTGGAATCATCACTGCCTACTTCAGCCGTCCGGTTGATTTGCTCATGCAAATACTTCAACTCTTTGCGAGAACTTTCCAGCCGATCGGTGATGAGGGCTTTAAATTCTGCGAGTTCCTTATCGCTATAAGTAGTTTTTGTTGACGGGTTGCTTTTCATTTTTCCTTTCACAATCAATTTTGCTTTTGGTGCAGGCTTCGCTTTTGCAGTAACATTTACAATATTTTTTAATACTTTATTTGTAACTGCTTTCTTAACAATCTTCTTTGCAACAACCTTTTTCTCGGCAACCGCTTTAGTTTTCTTTATAACCTTCTTTTTAGGCGCAGGCTTGATTTTACTTGCCGGTTTTTTAGCCACTGTCTTTTTCTTCACAGCCATGTTATCAGCTTTTTTTGATGTTTACTTTTAAAGAAATTTCATTCACTTCAATGTCGCTTCCATCAGCGATAGAATCAACAACTGCAAGCTCTTCCGCTAAAATTTCCGCGCAAATATAATCCTTAAAATTTATCAGAGCGGAACTAATTTCCTCGTGCTTTTCTACCTGTAATTTGATGCGGTCGGTGACATTAAATGCCTTCTCTTTCCGCAAACCCTGAATGCGATTCACAAACTCGCGGGCGTTGCCTTCCTCCTTCAGAATATCGGTTAGCGTGACATCAAGGGCAACGGTCAGCGCACCCTGATTTGCCACGAGCCAGCCTGGAATATCTTCGGACGTGATTTCAACTTCATCTAACTGGAGTGGAATAATTTCATCATTCACATTCAAATCCAGCGTTCCTTGCTTTTCCAATGTTCTGATTTCCTGCTGCGATAAATTGCTGACCAAAGCTGCCACAGCTTTCATTTTTTGCCCGAGTCGCGCACCAAGTTTTTTGAAGTCGGCTTTTGTCTTTTTCTTAATCACTCCGCTGGAGTCGTCCAAATATTCCAAAGCCTTCACGTTCACCTCCGACAGAATTAAATCTTCTACGCGCCCCACATCCTTTTTGAATTGCTCGTCAAGTACGGGCAGCAAAATCTTATTGAGCGGCTGGCGCACTTTGATGTTCACCTTCTTGCGCAGCGAAAGCACAAGCGATGAAATATCCTGCGCCACTTGCATTCTGCGCTCCAGTTCCTTATCAATCAGGTTCTCCTTAGCCTCCGGAAAATCAGCAAGATGCACGGATGCGACTTTTTCTTTCGAGGTAACTGCATTCAGATTCCTGAAGATAAAATCAGAAAAGAAAGGCGCAATAGGCGACATCAACTTGGTGAGCGTTGCTAAACATTCATATAATGTCTGGTAAGCCGCGATTTTATCTTCTGAATAGTCTCCCTTCCAAAACCTGCGTCTGCACAAGCGTACATACCAATTGCTCAGGTGCTCATCCACAAACTGCTCCATGAGGCGAGCCGCACGGGTCGGTTCATAATCATCATACAGTAACTCCACTTCCTTTACTAACGAGTTCAGCAACGAAATAATCCAGCGGTCAATTTCGGGGCGCTTGCTTACCGGAACATCCTGCTCTTTATAATTGAACCCGTCAATGTTGGCGTAAATCGTGAAGAAAGAATAGGTGTTGAACAGTGTTCCGAAAAACTTGCGCTGAATTTCCTGGATGCCGCTTGGGTCGAATTTCAAATTCTCCCACGGCTGTGAGTTGGAAATAATGTACCAGCGTGTTGCGTCAGCGCCATACTTGGCAATAGTTTGAAACGGGTCAACAGTGTTGCCAAGACGCTTCGACATTTTGTTGCCGTCTTTGTCAAGCAGCAACCCGTGTGAAAGCACATTTTTAAAAGCAACCGAATCAAACAGCAAAACAGAAATTGCATGCAGCGTAAAAAACCATCCACGCGTTTGGTCAACGCCTTCAGCAATGAAATCAGCGGGGTAAGCCCCTCCCAAACCCTCCCCTAAGGGGAGGGCTGGCAAACGCGCAAGAGCCGTCTTTACCACATCAAGAACAGATTCGGGATGGTTAGTGACTTGCTCATTTAGAAAACGAATCACTTTATAGCCCATGCCCTCTAATATTTCTGTGCGCAGTTTGTCTGCTTCCTGCTGTTCAGGCGTGAAATGATATTTGCCGTCAACTTCAATAATTAATTTTTTTGTGAGGCAAGCGAAATCAACTATAAACTCATCAATGATATGTTGCCTTCTGAATTTGAAACCATCCAACTGTTTCGCTTTAAGCAAGTCCCATAAAATTGCTTCCGCTTCGGTTTGATGTTTTAATCGTTGTTCTTTTAATTCCTTCAGCAAATTATAAGATGACGCTCTTGCTGTTTGCCATTTTGCAGCCTTGCCATCCCCTCCTTTGGAGGGGGCAGGGGGGAGGCTGAATGGAAAATGCCACTGCGCATAAGGCATCGCGCCTGAATCGAACCATACATCAATCAAATCAGGCTCGCGGAACATTTTTTTGCCGGATGGTGAAACCAGCACAATCTCATCTACATAGGGCTTATGTAAGTCAAATTCACCGCCCTCAAGAGGGGATTCTTTCATGAAATCAGCTTTCACTGATCTTTCAACTTCGGCTTTTAACTCAGCAACCGAGCCGATGCAAATTTCTTCTTTGCCATCTTCGGTTTTCCAAATTGGCAAAGGTGTTCCCCAATAACGCGAGCGGGAAAGATTCCAATCAACAAGATTTTCAAGCCAGTTGCCGAATCTGCCTGTGCCGGTGAAAGCGGGTTTCCAGTTGATGGTTTTATTCAGTTCAACTAACCTGTCTTTCACTGCAGTGGTTTTAATGAACCAGCTATCGAGCGGATAATAAATAATCGGCTTGTCGGTGCGCCAGCAATGCGGGTAGTTGTGTTCGTACTTTTCCTTTTTGAAGAGTTTTCCTTCTTCCTGCAATTTCAACACAATCCGGTCGTCAACGCTCAGGTATTTCTTTAAATCTTTTACCTTGTTATTAGCTTCCAGCGTTTGTTTTTGCTTTTGAAACTCTGCCTGTTTCTCTTCATCGCTTAGATAGGCTTCTTTCACAAACTCTTCTCCGTAAAGAAAAACGCCATCCTGAATTTCGTTCAAAAAACGACCGCGCTTGTCCACGAGCGTAAGCACAGCGAGGTTATATTTTCTCGACATGCGCATATCGTCAGCGCCAAAAGCCGGGGCAATATGCACGATACCTGTTCCATCTTCGGTAGTAACAAAATCGCCCATAATCACTTTGAACGCATCATCAGCAGGAGTTATGAAAGGAAGTAGTTGTTCGTAACGGATACCGTCAAAAGCCTTTCCTTTAAATTCACCAATTATTTCCCAGTGATTAATTAAGTCTCCTACGATTAAATGTTTGGGATTTGATAGGTAATAATTTTGATCATTAGTCCCTACTTCATTTTTGGGATGATTTGCTTTTCCAACTTTTAATTCTTCTATCTGGTCAGAAAAGAAAAAATATTTTGGAAAAAGTGGTTTAGCCAGAATTACACATTCCTCTTTGAAAGAGTAGCGATTGAAAGTTTTAACTAAGACGTAATCAATTTTTTCTCCTATGGCAAGTGCTGTATTTGATGGCAATGTCCAAGGAGTGGTAGTCCATGCTAAAAAGAAAAATTCAGTTGTAATATTCCCCTGATAAAATTCTTCTGGATTCTTAATCTTAAACTGAGCTATTGCCGAAGTGTCCTTTACATTTCTATATGAACCTGCATAGTTCAATTCATGCGAACTCAATCCCGTTCCGGCAGCGGGTGAATAGGGCTGAATTGTCAGTCCTTTATATAAGTAGCCTTTTTTGTAAAGTTCTTTCAGTAGCCACCAGAGCGTTTCGATATAATCGTTCTCAAACGTGATGTAGGGATTGTTCAAATCCACCCAGTAGCCCATCTTGCGGGTGATGTCGTCCCACGCATCTTTATATTTCAACACCTCGTTGCGACACTCTTTATTATAATCTGCAATGCTGATGGTTACTCCGATGTCTTCTTTTTTAATGCCCAGTTTCTTTTCTACTGCAAGTTCAACGGGCAAGCCGTGCGTATCCCATCCACCTTTGCGTTCTACTTTAAATCCCTTAAGTGTTTTATAGCGGCAGAATAAATCCTTAATTGTGCGCGCCATCACATGGTGGATGCCGGGCATGCCATTGGCGGAAGGAGGACCTTCGTAAAAGATAAAAGGGTTGCTGCTGTCGCGGTTCTCAACGCTTTTATTGAAAACATCCTGCTCTTCCCAAAAGGCAAGGATTTCCCTATCAATAGCAGGCAGGTCAAGCGTTTTAGCTTCGCGGTAGTTCATTTTTGAAAATGGAGGCGCAAAGCTAACAAATCACGCCTATTGTTGCTTACTTTCGCAATGAAACAATACCGCATACGCTCTTACGTTTTAGTGCCGCCCATGCTGAGAGTTCTCCTTTCCTGCTTGCTGCTCCTGCCAATTGCCGCTTTCCCTCAAATTCCTTTGGGAATTGGTGAATGGCGCATTCATGTTCCCTACAAAAATGTAACGAGCCTCACCGATGCTGGCGACCGTATTTATCTCTCGGCAAACGTGTTTTTCTTTTCTTATGATAAAGAAACCGGTTCGCTTCAGCAATACGATAAAGTCACCGGATTGAGTGATGTAGGCGTGAGTTTGGTGAGTTACAACCCATTTAATAAAACGCTGCTGGTTGTGTATGAGAATACCAATATTGACCTTATCAGGAACAACACCATCATCAATATTTCAGACATCAAGCGGAAACAGATTGTCGGTGAGAAGAAAATTTACAGCGTATATTTCAGCGGGAATCTCGCCTACCTCGCCAGTAGTTTTGGCATCATCGTGATGGATATGGACAAGGTGGAAATAAAAGACACGTGGCGCATCGGCAATAATGGCGCTGCCAAAAAAGTGTTTTCATTCACCGAAGACAACACAAAATTTTATGCCGCTACGGAAGAAGGGTTAAAGTCAGCAAGTAAAAACTCACTCAACCTCGCCAATTACGCAGAGTGGAGTTTTGAAACCGGACTTCCAGCGAAGAGTACAAATCAGGTAACATTTTTTGAAGGGCAGATTTTCGCATCCGTGAATGACACGCTTTACAAAAACGATGGCGTTGCATGGAATTATTTCTACAGTCATCCGAAATGGGAAATCATTAACCTGACAGCCGCGAACAAGAAGTTAACGATTTGTGAGGTAAACGAAAGCAATGGTTTTGCCGGAAGAACATTGCTTGTTGGCGATGATTTTGTGTGCTGCGACACCAGCCTGTATCAGCCGGAAATAAGAAATCCGTTTCAGGCGTATGTTGATACGGACGGCACGGCTTGGATTGCTGATTTTCTCAACGGACTCATTAAAGTGCAGAACGGAACCATCTATCCTCCAATTTATCCCCAAGGGTTGTCTGCCACCACAAAAGTGCAGAACATATCGGTTGAAAGTGGAATTGTTGGCGTAGCTCCAGGCGGCAGCGGATATACCGGCTCACCCGTGAATCGTGACGGTTTTTTTGTGTTTGAGGATAATTGGTGGAAAACCTATAATGAGTTTAATGCTCCTGCATTGATAGATTATCTAAGCCTTTATGATGTTGCAGCGCATCCCACACAGAATAAAATCTACTATGGCTCATGGTGGGGCGGATTGGTGGAATTCAGCGATGGGAGCATTACTGTTTACAATAAAGATAATTCAGCGCTTGAAGGGGTTACGGGAGATACCGTTCGTACCATTGTTGGCGGACTTGCTTTTGATTCTAATGAAAATCTCTGGATGACTTCATTTGGTTCTCCAAAACCATTGGTTGTAAAAAATGCCGAGGGTACATGGGGGGCTTATTCGGTTTTTGGAATTGATGAAAATGGTCTTACTCAAATTATTGTAGATGATTATGACCAAAAATGGATTACGGTTCCAAAGAGCAACAATCAGGGCATTTATGTTTTTAAAGAACCCAATTTTTCAAAAATTCTGCGCAGCGGGCAGGGCGCAGGAAATCTTCCAACTAATGATGTGCTTTGTCTTGCAAAAGATTTGGAAGGAGAAATCTGGGCGGGTACTGCGCAGGGTGTTGCAGTGTTTTATTGTCCCTATTCCGTGCTGACGCAGGATGGATGCGAAGCGCAACAAATTATCGTAACGGTAAATGGTGTTGCGGGCTACCTGCTTGAAACAGAACGCGTGAATACCATTGCCATTGATGGCGCAAACAGAAAATGGGTGGGTACGAACAATGGAGTTTTTGTTCTATCGCCAGATGGCACAGAGCAGATTGCCTACTACACCGTTGACAATAGCCCGCTTTTATCAAACGGAATTACCGACATCGCCATTGACGGACAGAGCGGAGAAGTTTTTATCGGCACCGACAAAGGGTTGGTTTCCTTGCGTGGCGAAGCTATAGAAGGAAGCGAGGAACATTCAGGCGTACTCGTATTCCCAAATCCCGTGCGTGAGAATTATCAAGGACCAATTGCCATCAAAGGGCTTGCAAATAATGCCAATGTTAAAATCACTGATGTAAGCGGGATGCTTTTTTATGAAACCACCGCGCTTGGCGGGCAAGCTGTTTGGGATGGAAGAAACTATAATGGCGAACGTGCGAAGACAGGCGTGTACTTTGTATTTACTTCAAATGATGATGGTTCATCGAAAAATGTAGCGAAGCTGCTGATTATTAATTAAGGAGCGTCCATTTATACCACGCATACTTATCCGTTTCCTTTAAATTCTCCATTCCATATTTTCTGATAATCTCATGCCCATGCCGCAAAAAATCTTTTGCGGGCATTTGCCCGACTACAGGTGTTCTATCTATAAGAAGCGTGTCGTTATCATAAAAGGATTTATCAAGGTAAACTAATATCGGTTTGTCGTTTAATTGATTGAGCAGCGAATCGTTGATGCTTGTTTTAAACAATGAAAAAATATTGTAAGTGTGCTGTAATGGCGTGCGTGACATTTTTGAGTTGATGAGCGGTAAACCGGTCGCCAAACTCAGTTGCATCGTTTTGATGCAATAGTTATCCTCCGGGTCAATCGTGTAGTTGTAATCTTCAGAACCGACATGATAGAAAGGAAATGTTAAGAGCGCCTGGTATTCTGTTGTGTTGATTGTTCCAAATGATTCAGCAGTTTTTTCCAAAGCAATTTGATTGAAAGGATTTGGCGTTTCGTAAGCAGTAGTCGAATATTTTACGGAATAAAACGTATCAGCGAAAAAGCCAATCAACATCAGTGCAAGCAGAATTTTAAAATATTTTCTTGAGTAAAGCGCAACTACAAAATAGAACACAAACAAATTCGCACACCAAAAAAAGTACCACGAAAATCTTGCGAGACATCGAAAATGCGTAACCTGCGGAACAATCTTTCTGAGATAAAAAAATGGGTTCAAATAGTTTGTAACAGAAAAGTCTCCGGCTATATGAACATTTTCACCCAGTGCAATAAGTACACCCGGCAGAGAAGCAAGAAGCAAAAGCAAGATGATTCGGAAACTCGGGTTAGCTCTGATTTGTAGTATGTGAGATTTGAAATTTCTAAAGCGTGTAAGTAAAAACAGCAAAACACCTGCAATGCCGATAAGCGTACCCGAGCCAAGATAGCCGAAAGATTCGTAAGGCAAAGGTTCACCTGAAAACAGTGTGCTTAATGGATGAAAAAAGTAAGGCGTATAAAATGCCCTGAGATGTAATTTCCAGTCGTCAAAATTATATCCCTCTGTCGCTTTGCGCCTTAGTCCGTAATAATCATCAGTAAGTTGAAGCATTGAATAAAAAAGAACGAGCGCTGCAATGCAGAGGATTCCTCCGCGAATAAAACCCGGCATCCACGGATGGTTCATGCGAACATCATTTAATGCGCTAAAGAAGAAAAAGGAGAAAACAAAAACTAAGGCGAGTAGCAGAAAGTATAAATGCACAAATCCGGAAAGCAGAATTACCAGCACGAGCAAGATATCGTTTCTGAGAAGCCCCGCAGAATTATTGTTTCGCTTTGCCAGTAAATAAATAATCAGAAGCGGAATAAAAGACAGCGTAAGGTTGAAGTGTCCGCCCAGCCGCATTATTTGCGGACATAGCCAGGGAAGGAATACGCTGAGAAGAATCGCGAACAAAATCCCGATGGAGAACTGACGAAACAGTTTATAAAGAATCAAACTGCTTAGAATGATTCCTGCAAGGATAAACAAGTTAAAATACCAGATTGCCTGCGCGGACTGATGCAGCATGTCGTTCAGCACAACACGCTCCAGCAAGGCAATTAAAGGCGTGTTATCCGTGTAGTAGATAAAATCACCATAAGGGTAGTTCATTAACCCGAATTTCAAACAGGCATCTGTTGGCTGCTGTTGAACGTATCCCTGAAGTGTAAAGTAGTTTTTTGCTCCGTCATAGCCACCGGTAAAGACATATTGTGTTCCCTGAAAAATGATTTTGTCGAACACAAAACTTATCAGGCAAACCTGAACAAGAATCACAACCAGAAGTGCGGAGGTGTCTGAAATTTTCTTGAACGGGTTGTTTAACTTTCCTGAGAGATTCAAATTCAGAAGATTAATGCGCTGCAAGAGTTACGAATGATTCACAAAACGAAAGGCATTGTTCTGCACACCATCAAATTTAACGAGAGCAGCATCATCACCAAAATCTACACCGCTGATTTCGGTTTGCAGTCGTTTATCGTCAAAGGAGTTCGCTCTGCGGGGAAGAGTGGAAAAGCAGCCTTGTTCAGCGTAATGAATATCCTGGAATTGGAAATGTATCACCGGGAAAATAAGGGGCTTCAGTATTTGAAAGAGTTTCGTCCTGCCTTTATTTTCAAAACGATTCAAACCGATATTCTCAAAAGCTCCATCGCGCTTTTTCTTGCGGAAGTGCTTGGTAAATGCATTCAGGAAGAAGAAGCGAATCACAACTTGTATTATTTTATCGAACAAACTTTGGTTGCGCTTGACGAATCACCGAAAGCAGAAAGTAATTTACATCTTACTTTTTTGCTTGGCTTCACAAAGCATTTGGGATTTTTTCCAAACACCGATATGGACGATAGTTGTGCCTACTTCGACTTGCAGGATGGAAACTTTACAAGGGAGATTCCGGTGCATAGCTACTTTGTTGCCCAACCGCACACGGAGAATCTAAAAAAATTATTGGCGGGAGAACTGTACGTGCCAATGAATGTTGCCGACAGGAATTTTCTGCTCGAAAAAATGTTGCTGTACTATCAATTGCACCTGCAAAACTTCAGAAAAGTCACTTCGCACCACGTGCTGCACGAAGTATTGGAAAGTTTTAGCTCCTGAAATAACCGACTGCCAGATAAATCATTACAAGGAAGAAACCGATTCCGGCAATGAACATAGCGGGAATCAAGTAGGCGGGAGCGTATTTGAATTGAATGAAATGATTCCCTTGTGAAACAGCAACCGACAAAAATGGAATTTCAATTTTTTCAAAATTTGTAGGAACGCCATCTATAGTTGCCAGCCAACCCGGATAGCTGCTTTGCAGCAGTGTTAATCTTGAATTCTTTTCGGAGGATACGCTGACTTCCATTCTTCCGGGTTCAAATTTCGTTAATCGTATTTCTTGATCTTGCAATGCAGGCTCCAGAAAAACTATCGGATGTTTCAGCACAGAATCACGAGTAGGAGAGTCGTAGAAGTTTGCATAATCAGTTAATTGAAAAGAATTGAATCCGTGATGAGAAGGCTGCTTGGTGAAAATATTTTGATTGTACCATGATGGAGAAAGTCGTTTGTCATATGCAGGCACTTCAAGAATGGGAAACAGGGCAGGAATAGGAAACTCTTTCGGCATCTCATCCAATTGCTTTTGAAAACTATCCGCTCTCACCTCAGAAATTGCAGTTGCCGGAAGATTGAACTGTACGCTGAGAAACAAGTCGGCAACGGTGATGAAGATAAGCGCAATAACAAGTTTCGATTGATTTCTCATCCTCCAAAAGACAACGATTAAAAGCAGAAGAAGCGCAAACTGAATCAGACTTTGAATTGCTATCCTCTGCTGAAGATTGCTTCGCTCAAAAAAAGCCAGATAATCCTGCACGTTGAACAGCGAAGGGAATTTCACGAAATGATTCGCTTTCTCCAGCACATAAAAATGAGTGCCGATAACTGCAATCGCCAGCAACACCAAAGCTGACAGAAAATATTTTTTCAATGAAGCCCAGCGCTCAATAGATTTTTGAAATGAAATAGCCGCTGCAATCAGAAAACTGAATAGGAAGAAAGCGCGGAAGATGCTTGGAAACCTAAACTTGTCCATTGCGGGCAAATAATGATAGAACATTTCTCGCACCGGGGTAGCATCGCCCAATGCTGCGAGCAGACAAATGATTCCGAAAATGGCGAACAGCCTTACTCTTGAAATGCTTAGATAGAAAATACTTGCGCCTGCAAACAACAACGGAACAAGACCGATATAAACATTGAGCATGGAAAGGTCAGTGAGAAACACGCCTTCGTTTTTTGTAGTGGCAAACGGGAACAGCAATGATACCAGCGCCTTCACCGGAAGCGCTCCTTCCATCGCTTTTTCAAGCGTGAGACCTGCGCCACGTGAGATGTACGGCAATGCTTTCCAAAATGAAGTGAGATAGCCCGAGGCAAGAATTACAAAGACGAGATACATCAAGGCATTGAGCGAGATAATGATTTTTATCTGTTGCCAATTTTTTTCTTTTACGGATTTAAAAATCTGTAGCAAGAAAACTGCTCCGAGAAAATAATTTGTGATAACAGTGAAAATCGGATAACCGCCTGTTAGCATCAGCAGCATAAAAAATGCGGTCGCTACTGCATGTTGAATCTTTCCCGTTTCGAGTATTCTAAAGTAATGATGCACAACAAACGGAAGCCAAGCCAATGCAACAATCCAAGTAAGGTGCTGTGCATTATTGACAAACACTCCGCAACATTGAAAGGCAAAACTGAAGAGCAAGGCGGTTTCACTTTCAATTTCAAAGCCTTTCAGTAAGGTGAAAAATCCAATCCCCGCTACGCAAATGTGCAGGATGAATTCAAAATTCATTGTGTAGATGTCATAGTCCCTTGTCAACGCAAGCAGCCAGGCAACAGGATACCAAAATCCACTTTGCGGGTCGGCATGAAATGGCGCACCAAGATGCTGGTAAGGATTCCATGCGGGTACTATGCGGGCATCAAGACATTCCGAAAGAAAATAACGATAAGGAAAAAATTGGTCGAGCATGTCCCACTTCATCGTGTTTTGCATCAACCCGATTTGCCAGAAAGCGATAAACGGAACTGCCACCAAAAGGAGATAAAACAAAAAGTTCTTTCTGGAAGAAGATGGAACAAGCATAGGTGAACTCAAGCGGACAATTTAGAATGAAGTCTTCCGGTTTTTATTTCCCCACCATCGCCTTCACCCATTTCTTCTCCATAAACTCGCGGTATTTCATGTTGAGGAAATAATTCGGAAAATGATTTCGCGCAAAGAATGCCAGCTTCGCTTTGAACGGATGCAGGATGTAAAATTTTCCTGCGCCTGTTTGTTTTAAAATATAGTCCGCAACTTCTTCTGATGAAATTGGCGCTTTCTCAATTTTCTTTTTTCCAATCATTGTAGCGTTTTCATCGCCCTTTGCATATTGCATAATTCCGCTCTTGAAAAACTCCGGCATCGCAACGGAAACTTTCACATTAAAAGGTTTCAACTCGGCATAGATGCTTTCACCCAGCGCAAGCGCTGCTGCTTTCGTCACATTATACATGGACATATTCGGCATACAGGCAACTGCCGCAACGCTTGAAATGGTAAGGATGTGTCCGCTGCGCTGTTGCTTCATCACCTCTGCCGCATAGTGCGAGCCATAGACCACCGCCATTTGATTGATGCCTGTAATCCAATCCCATTTTTCCAATTCATACACGCCAAACAAACCGCCATCGCCAATGCCTGCATTGTTCACGAGTAAATCAATGCCGTTATTTTTTGCAACGAAATCGTCAAACGCTTTTTTGTAAGCCGCTTTATCGCTTACATCAAATTGATAGGTGAACGCTTTTCCCCCGTTTGTCTCAACGGTTTGTTTCGCTGCTTCCAAAGCCTGGGCACTGATGTCGGTGATGCCGATATTCCAGTCGTCTTTGGCAAGATGCGTGGCAAATGATTTTCCCAGTGCGCCTCCGCCCCCGGTGATAAATGCGCGCTTCTTCGGATAATGTTGTGAGAGTTGATAGCTCATTGATATTTGGTTTAAGAATTTTCACCGCAAAGACGCGAAGGCGCAGAGTAATTTCTCTTTGTGTCTCTGCGCCTTTGCGGTAGTCGGTTATGCTAAAAGCGACACAATTTCGGAAAGATGTAGATAACTACGCTATGTTTTTTTTAAACTGAAAGAGTAATTTTTCATCTTAAAACCAAATCTATGGATGAGAATACCACTAACGTAATGGGTTATCTCGAAGACAAGATAATCAAGTTACAGTCCCAAATCACCGAATTGCAAGACACCATCAGGCATTACCGCGCTGTGTTGGCTGACACAAAACGCTCGATGCGCGTGGACTATGGCGAAAATGAAAACTATCAAAACGTGAACCGCGATGAGCATGTGACTCTATAAGTTTTTGGCGAAAGATACCCTAAGAGAAAAGGCTTCCTGCCATAAGTGGGAAGCCTTTCTTTTTTTAAACCTCTCCCGTCCCTCTCCCGCTGGAAGAGGGAGTCCGGAGTATCGTTCTTATGATTTAAGAAAATTATGAACTTGCCTTTGCAACTCAATTTGATGCCGGAGGCAACATCACCGCATCCACCACATGAATAATACCATTTGATGCGCGTACCGAACCCACCACATTAATTCCGTTAATCTGCACTTTCCCGTCTTTCACACTTACTGTTGCATTTTGGGAATTTACCATTCCAAGTTTCTGCCCGTCTTTCAACGCATCAGCGAGATACACACCCGGAGTTACGTGATAGAATAAAATAGTTCTCAACTGCTCTTTATTTTCAGGCTTCAGCAAATTATCCACTGTTCCTGCTGGCAGCGCATTGAATGCAGCATTGGTGGGAGCAAATACAGTAAACGGACCAGCGTTGGAAAGCGCATCAACCAAACTTGCGGCTTGTATTGCAGCAACAAGCGTTGAATGGTCTGCCGAACCTGCCGCCACCTTCACGATGTCCTTTGCCGATTCGTCATCTTTTACGGCTGATTGACCGCCTCCGGCAGGCTGAGTTTCCTCCACTACGGCAGTCTGAGTTTGTGGCGTAGCTTGCTCACTTTGAGTGCATGAGTTGAATGCCCAAACCAAAACAAATGTGGCAAGAAATAAAATTCTAATTGGAGTTTTCATTTTAGAAAATTTAAAGGGTTAGTAATCACCCTGCGAAGGTTGGAAAGAAGAAGACGTTCCGTTATGACGTAAGTCACCACAACTTATGAGATTTGTCAGAGAGGTTATGCGCTTAAGCAAAGTGCTTCAGCATAATCACTTCCTTTTCCGTAAGCATCCGCCATTTGCCGCGGGGAACGTCTTTGGTGAGTCCGGCATAGAAAACGCGGTCAAGCTGCACCACTTCGTAGCCGAGCGTTTCAAAAATTCTGCGCACTACTTTGTTCCAGCCGATGTGCAGTTCGATTCCGATTTTGCTTTTGTCGCGCGGGTCGGCATATTCCACAGCGTCCACCATCGCAACGCCTTCCTCCAATTGTACACCATCGGCAATCAGTTTCATATCTTCTCTTGTTAATTGCTTATCAAGCGAGACTAAATAAACTTTCTTCGCTTCAAAACTTGGATGCGTAAGTTTTTGGGCAAGCTCACCGTCATTTGTTAGCAGCAACAAGCCCGTTGTATTTCTATCAAGTCTGCCCACGGGATAGATGCGCATGTCGGTAGCGTTTTGTATCAACTCCATCACTGTAGGGCGACCGCGATCATCGGTCACTGTCGTGATATAATCTTTTGGTTTGTTGAGCAAAATGTAAACTTTCTTTTCAGGCGAGAGAATTCGTTTTTTAAATTTTACCACATCGCCCGGTTGCACTTTATGTCCCATTTCTAAAACCACTTGCTCATTCACCGTTACGAATCCGCTTTTAATCAACTCATCCGCTTCTCTGCGCGAGGCGATGCCCGCGTGCGCGAGATATTTATTCAGGCGGCAGGGCTCATCAAGAATTGATTTCGATTCCGGTTTTTCTGTGCGCTTGCCTCGGCTTTTTTGAAAAGATTTCTTTCCGGCATATTTTGAATCGTAGCTTGATTTTTCCCGAAAGGTTTTAGAATCATTTCTGCCCGAAAACCCTTCCAGAGCTTTGCTCGCTCTGTACTTTGGATTTTCACGCGCATTCTCCCTGCTGCGCGGAGCATCAGGGTTAAATGCTTTTTTTCGGAGAAAAGGACGCGGCTCCTCTCTGCGCTCTCTGTGCTTTCCTTCATCATTACTTCTGCGGGGAGATTTTGACAAAAACTCTTTCTTTTCGCGAAAAGGGTTTACATCATCATTACTTCTGCGTGGAGGCTTTGAAAGGAATTCTTTCTTTTCCCGAAATGGCTTCACATCATCCTTCTGTGAAAATCCATCCTGCTTTTCGGAGCGGAGGAAAGGCTTGGGTTTTTTGAATTCTCTCTGGTCTTTGAAATCATCGTTTCCCTTGCCTTCATTGCTACCTCTATATTCGCCTTCATCATTTTTTCTGCCGGAAAATTTGGGATTGAAATCTTTCTTCGCGCGGAAAGGACGCGGCTCTTCATCACGCGAAAAACGCTTCTTGCCTCCTGTTGAATAAAGTGGTTTTGGTTTTTGCCAATCATCCCGTGAATTTTCTCTGCGCTGATTATTGCCTCGTCCGTAGCCGCCCTCGTTTCTTTTCTTCGGAAAACGTTCCCCCTCAAAATCATTTCCATCACGGTTTTTTGAAGGCAGAAATTTTTTACCGGAAGGGATTACTCTTTCGTCATCACCCTCCGTGCGGGGTTTTCGAAAAATAGATTTAGAGGATTCTTTAGGAAGAAATTTCTTGCTGGTCTTCTTTTGCATGGGGCAAAGATAGGGGAAACATTTCCCGCTGATTTTAGAGCCGCAGATTCCCGCTGAGAGTTTTATCTGCGCTTTTTGCGTGAGGTTTAATCTCCGATTATTTGCGGGGAAAAATTTAAATATCCCCGTGATTCACTTCTTCTTCCCTTTCAACTTCTGATTTGGATTTTTTCCGGGGCATCAGCATTTCAGGGTGCGGTGCGGGAGGCGTTTCATCTTCTTCATTTTCATCTTCCGTTTCTGCTACGGGCGTTTCCGTTGTTTCGGCAACATCAGTTTTTTCTTCTACTTCTACTGTTTGCGTTTCAGGCTCAGTTGCAGATAGTTCGGGCGTGGATTCGTCTGTTGCTGATTCTTCGGGTAATGAATTTTCACGATCTTCTTCCACTTCAGGCGCAGAACCGATTTCATTGTCATGCCCTGCTTCTATTTCACGCAGCTTGGGTAAATCAGCCGGTGAGTTGATGCCGAAGTAATCCATGAACTGCTCGCTGGTGGCGTAGGTGAGCGGATGTCCTACTGTTTCTGCGCGACCTGCAATTACAATCAGTTCTTTTTCGAGCAGCTTCTGCACGGCATAATCGCAATTTACCCCGCGAATCTGCTCGATTTCAGCTTTGGTAACAGGCTGCTTGTAAGCGACAATGGAAAGTGTTTCCAGCGCAGCGCGGGTGAGTCGCTTTTTTGCTTTTTGATTCAGGAAAGTATTGATGAGCGGGGCAAAATCTTTTTTCGTCATAAACTCATAGCCGCCTCCCGTCATCACCAAATGAAAAGAAAAACTATCGGCAAGATATTTTTCCTGAATGGCTTCAATGGCTTTTTCAAATTCTTCCTCGTTTACTTCCCACCCGAAAGCTTCCTGCAAACAGGCTTTTATCTCCTTTGGCGTCACCGGCTTCTCGCTCGCAAAAATCAGGGCTTCGATATGTTGTTCCAGCATCATCTTAAAGATAGTTTTTAATGGGGTTCAAAGGTAGAGAACGCCAGTACCAACGTCAAAATCGGGTTTTCAAGATGCGCGAAACTGTGTGGATAACTAAAAGATGTTGTCTGAACCAGACAACTATGATTCAGTTATTCTTTCAACAGTTTTCCGGAATAAGATTTTCCGGTTGCTGCCTGTTGCAATTCAACCACATAATTTCCCGAAGGAAGTTCACCCATAGAAATCGCATTGCTTTTTGACGAAAGCATTTCTTCCTTCACCATCTTTCCCTTTGCATCAAACAGGCGGAAGCGGAAGGCTTCCTGGTTGCTTAATTCAATGGTTACAATATGCTGAGCCGGGTTGGGGAAAATCCTTACGCCAGCCTCTTCGATAGTGAATATCCCAACACCGCCTGCGTCCACCGTATCGCAGGCGGTTGCGGTGCAACTGTTCGCATCTGAAACGGTAACGCAATAAACGCCATCGCTTAATCCACCGATAGAATCTGTTGTTGCAGTATTGCTCCATACGAAAGCAAGGGGAGAAGTTCCGCCACTTGCTGTTGCAACCGCTGCTCCGTCATCTGCGCCTGCAAGTGATTCATCAGTAGCAGTTACGCTCACTGTTAATCCGGCACAATCAGGTCCTATGGTAACGCAATCACTCGCGGTGCAGCCAATGTCATCCGCAACTGTTACACAATATTGACTGGGGGCAAGATTCGTGAGCGATGAATCAGTGGCGGAGTTGCTCCATGAATATTGGAAAGGCGCAAATCCGTCATTCGGAGTTACGGAAGCTGTGCCATCAATTGCAGAACCGCTTGATGCGTCAGTTCCCTCAGTAGTAATATAAAATGCGCTGCAATCAGGGTCAGTCAAATCAACGCAGCCCGTAGCAACACAGCCTGCTGCATCAGTAACAGTAACGCAATAGGTTCCGGCTTCCAATCCGAAGGTGTCGGGCGTATCCCAGTTGTAAGAATAAGGAGCAGTTCCATTCATTGCATCAGCATACACGATGCCGTCATTGCCGCCTACCGTTGAGAGGTCGGTATCCGTTACATTCACCCAAAAACTTGAGCAGGAAGGACTTGACACCAATGCGCACTCAGAAACTGTGCAGCCATTGTTATCGGTAACTGTTACACAATAGTTGCCCGTTGCCAATCCTGAAATATCTTCAGAGGTTGCGCTATTATCCCAACTGTATGTGTAGTTGGGTGTGCCGCCTGTTACTGTTGCATCCACCGCGCCATCGGCTGCGCCTTGTGAAGATTCATCAGTAGGTGAAAGCGAAACGCTGAAGCCTGAGCAACTGATAAATTCCAAATCATCAATTATTAGTGAACTGCCGATTTGAATATTGTTGGTGTTGGTTGAAATCAAATTAATTCTTGCGGAGTCAGGAGCATTGGCGCTGGTATAGGTAATAGGAACCAAGAAGCGCGTGAAAGTTGAAACGGCAGTATTCGGCAGAATAACGCCTTCGCCAATCTCTTCTTTTACGCCCGCTGTTCTTTTCCAAAAAGTAACCCTGATTTCCGCATTGTCGCCCGGCTGAGGGGAATATTTATACCATCCTGCTAAAAAATCAGGACGCTGCGTATAAACGAAACCGCCTTCAAATTCCTGTGTATTCGTGTTGATATTTCCGGTAACAGTAATGCCTGGCGCATCACCTAATCCCAAAATAGATTTTGAAGTGAGCTTCATGGAATACGTGCCGCCATGCACATCGCCTCCTGAACCTCTTTCGCAGGTAAGCGCGCCAATGCCGCCCAAAAAAGTGGAGCCGTTGAGATTGCCCCATCCTGTTGGATTTTGGTAAGAAGGAAAACCAACGGATGTCCATGTTTCAAATCCGGCATTTGGAATTTGCGCAACAGAAACTGATGCGATAAAAGTGAAGAACGACAGCAGAATAAAATTTGCAACTGATTTCATTGGTAAAATGGTTTTAGGTATGGCTGCCAAAAATAGGTATTTTTGGTAGGCAAGAATTTAAACTCTATGAAAAAACACATCCTCTCCACATTCCTGTTCACATTTTTTGCAACAGCGCTGTTAGCGCAAACAACCTTCGACCGTGTTTACCAGATTGTTCAAACTAAATGTTCTCCCACTTGCCATAACTACGGCAGCCCTGACGGCAACATGCGTTTAGACGGCACGAAGGAAGATGTGCTGGCAAATCTCATCAACGTAACGCCTGATAACGATGCGGCAGATTCAATGGGCTACAAGCGCATTTTCCCGGGCAATGCACGCATGAGTTTTATGTTTAGAAAAATAAACCAGGGGCTTGATGTAAATGTGCATCTGCCTAACGGCTTTGGCGCACCGATGCCGAAAGATACCACCGTGCTCACCGAAGTGGAGCGCGAAATGATTCGCCAGTGGATCAACTTTGGCGCTGAAGATACCGGCTATGCCTATGCAGACGAACAACTGATTACGGATTACTACAACGGCTTTGCTGAGGCAAGAACACCCGCGTTGCCGATACCTGACCCATCGGATGGTTACCAGATTTATTACGGTCCTATTTTTCTTGCGCCCGGAGTTGAAGTGGAGTTTGATGGTAAGTTTTTAATGAATAATCCAATTGATGTGGAAGTGCATCGCATGCACGTGGAGATGAACAAAGAGTCGCACCACATGGCGGTGTTTAAATACAAACCCGGTCAGGACACTTCTGTTTTTAACGGGTTGAAAAAAGTAAACAATATCGGTGATGCTGCGGCATTATTTTTCAGCGCTGATGTAGTGGCGCAATGGCCCAACTCACTTGAAGTGGAATTGCCGCAGGGAACAGCATTGATGTGGAATGCGAACGCTGCTTTGAGTATCAGCTACCATATTTTGAATTATAGCGACTCAATTATCGCGGCAGAACTTTATTACAATATTTATACGCGCCCGCAGAGTTCAAGCACGATTCCGATGACTTCCTATCCCGTGCGCTATGATGGACACCCCGTTTATCAGGGCGGCTGGGATGTGTTTAGTCTTTTTATTACGCCAACAGGTGAAGACACTACGCTGCGCATTACGCAATACAGTCCAGACTCGACTTTTTATTGGAACTTGTGGAGCATTCAGGCGCACACACACCAAATCGGAAACGATTACAATGTTTTTCTGCGCAATCCTGACGGCTCGAAAGGACAAATTATTTACAACGGTAGCTACAATGTGACGCACACTTTTAATCAGGGATTCTACGATTGGGAACATCCACCGCTTCGCTATTTTGATCCGCCTCTTTCTATTGACCAAACTATCGGGATGATTCACGAAGCTACTTTCAATAATAACACGGGCGACACGGTGGGCTTTGGTTTAAAAACGACTGATGAAATGTTTGTGACGTACATCTTTTTCACAAAAACACAAACACCCATCGGCATTTTGCAAGACCGCGTGTTCAACGATGCGCATGTAAAAATTTATCCGAACCCGATTCAACAGCAAGCTTGGATTCAAATCGGACCGGATGTGGTGTTGAAGAATGCCGAATTCCGCGTGTATGATTTGCAGGGAAAAGAAGTATTGTTGGTGAATAGCTTGAAGGAAAGGCAGTTCACATTGAACACCAAAAATCTTTCCACCGGAAATTATTTCTATCGTCTGGTGAATGACGGGAAAGTGGCGGCTTCAGGAAAAGTGGTGGTGCAGAAATAAAAGAAGGTTATCTCTTTTTCCCAAACAACATTCCAAACACCCCGCGCACTAATTCTCTTCCTATCTGCCGTCCGACTGAACTGGTGAGCGCTTGCTCTACCATTCCTTTTTCTTGTTTCGCGCTGCGTGATGATTGTGTTGTTGGAATTTGCTGCGAGGTTTCAACTCTTTGATTATTCAATCGCTCCGTAAGAATTTCATGTGCGCTGAGCGGGTCAACAGTTTTTTCATACTTGCGATAAAAATCAGACGACAAATACAAATTGCGGAATTCATTTTCCGGCAGCGGTCCCATCACGGAGCGCGGAGGAACAAGATGCGTGATTGCAACTTCAGTCGGAATTCCTTTTTCATTCAGCACTGTAATTAGCGCCTGCCCGATTCCCATGGAAGTAAGCGCTTTGTCAATTTCATAAAACTCAGAGCGCGGATAGGTCTTCACGGTTTTGCGCAGTTTATCCGCATCGTTTGGTGTAAATGCGCGGAGCGCATGTTGCACACGATTTCCCAATTGCGCCAAAACGCTTTCAGGAATATCCATCGGTGATTGCGTACAGAAAAAAACGCCAATACCTTTGGAGCGAATGAGGCGAATCACTTGTTCAATTTGTTCGAGGAAAGCTTTGGGCGCGTCTTTGAAAAGCAGATGCGCTTCATCAAAAAAGAAAACGAGTTTCGGCTTATCCAAATCGCCCGCTTCAGGCATTGATTGATAAATCTCCACGAGCAAACTCAGCAGAAAAGTAGAATACACCGCAGGCTGGCTTTGCACATCGGAAATATTCAACAAGCTGATTACGCCTTTCCCGTCAATGCGCTCAAACAAATCATCAATATCAAAAGAAGGCTCGCCAAAAATACTTCCAACGCCCTGCTGTTCAAGCGCGGCAATTTTGCGGAGAATTGTTCCCGAAGTGGCGGTTGAAATTTTCCCGTAAGAATCTTTTATTTCCTCTTTCCCCGGACCATCTGCAAGATAGGTAAGCACTTTTTTCATGTCGTTCAAATCAACAAGCGGCAGTTTTTTATCATCGGCATATTTAAATACGACTGATAATGTTCCTGTTTGAATGTCGTTGAGTTCAAAAATTTTTGAAAGCAGAATAGGTCCAAACTCAAGCACAGTTGCGCGCATCGGAGCACCTAATTTTCCGCTCAATGAATATAACTCCACAGGAAAACCCGTTGGCGCGTAAGCCATTCCTAATTTCTGTGCGCGTTCTTCCAACTTGGGATTTATGGTTGCTGCTTTATTCAATCCCGATAAATCGCCTTTCACATCAAGCAAAAAAACAGGCACACCCGCATCGGAGAGTTGCTCCGCAATGAGTTGAAGCGTTCTTGTTTTCCCTGTGCCTGTTGCGCCCGCCACCAACCCGTGACGGTTCATCATGCGCAACGGCAAATTCACTTTTGCATCTGCAATGATTTCCTGCTCTAACACTCCCGCGCCAAGATAGATGTGCGGCTCTGCGGAAGAATAGGATTGTTGGATTTTTTGGATGAAGAGTGCGCGGTCGGGCATGATGAAAGTGTTTGCTCAAAAATAGCGAATCGGTAGTGCCTTAGGAGTTGACGCTAGCAGTAGTTAAAATTATTTTTGTCAATCAGAAAAAGTAATACCTTAGTTCCCGTTCTTCATTCATTGTCAATTATGGCATAACCTTACGGTTAATCAAACAGCCAATGACAATGAAAATTCCAGACAACTTTCTTCCTCGTTTAGACAAATTGCTGATAAAAGCGATTGAAGATTACAAGGCAGAGGTAATAAAGTTAAATCCACTTCCATCTGCTTTAGTAAAAGCGTTTTACCTCACTCTTGAATTGGGCGAAAGCCGACAGAAAAAAGAGTGTTTTCCAATCTACTCAATTGAATCATAAAAATCGCAAAAAATCAATCTGCAAGGGTAGAATCTTTTACGAAATCAATCCAAGACTTTATTAAAAAACATCTCTCTGCCTACGTTATCAGTGAAATGAAATTTCCGGAAGACATAAATGGAGACGTTGATTGTATAGCCTACTCCCCTGAAGAACATACTCTAATGATAATAGAAGTTAAACTGAGCAATACCAGCCCAAAGAAAGAGGCAGGTAAACATAGATGGGTGACCGATAAAATTGAAAAGAGTGTCAAGGGGCAAAACGATGAATTTATTGAGGAGTTCTGTATTTCCATTGATGACTATTTCGAGTTTCTGAAAAAGAATATCGTGTTGAACAGCGAAACAGAAGTCGTCAAGGAAGACAATGGATTGATGACGGGTTCTTACATCATGGTTGACCCGGCAGGGAGATTTTTCGACAATTCAAAATTCAGGCATCGTTACAGCAATCCGATTTTATCCGTGGGAGTTGAGCAAGCCCTTGCGGAAATTGAGTTTGATATGGAAAGATTCTTAGAAAGAGGAGGCCTGTATGAATGGGGAACATCTGTAGTACCTGATGATGGATTAATCAGGTTTCCGATATAAAATCAGAACTGTCATGTTAAAAGAAACAAGAGAACCCCGGACTTCTAAAATCACATTAAGCGGGTTAGCCGGTTCCGGGAAATGAACCGTGGGAAAATTGCTTGCGGAGAAATTGAGCTATGCGTATTTATCAATGGGCGACTATTCGAGAGAATATGCAAAGGAAAAATTCAATGCCGACATCAACGCATTTCAGGCTATCTGTAAACAGCGACCTGAGATAGACCGGCAATTGGATGAGTCGTTCATTGAAAAATGCCGGAGAGCAGAACGGGCGGTGATAGATTACCGGCTTGGCTTTCACTTTGTCAAAAACGCATTTCACGTTTTCCTGAAAGTATCAGATGAAACAGCATCAAAAAGAATTGCGCTATCGGGCAGAGAGAATGAAAACGCGGAAAGCATCAGAAAAAGAAACAGCGCGATGAGAGAGCGGTTTATGAAAGTTTATGGAGCGGACTTTACCGATTTAAGAAACTACCAGTTTGTAGTTGACACGGATAATCTAAATCCCGCAGAAATCGTGATTCAAATTTTAGACAAATTGTAAATGGCGCTTACAATTTGTCCAAACAGGTTTTTACGCCACAAAACTATATTCTCCTTTTCCTTCAAGGCTTTGCAAAGCTGAATTGATGGCGGCTGTTTTAATGATGCCTTTAAGTGATAAGTCTTCGTCTAATTCCGTCCACTCAATGCCAACGCCATTACCAACTAATTTCCATTTGTTAAGTTGTGCCTGCGATGCCTTCCGCAACCTATCGTAATCAGAAAGTCGGATTTTAAGCACCCTTGAGTTGCTAAGAATGACAAGAAGCATATTGAGTTTCTTGTCGGCTACCACGTTGGTAGCGCGCACCCCTTTTTCAAAAATCAGTTTGTCAAACGGGTCGGGCGATCGCTTATTCACTATTTTTTTTGAAGTACTCATGCCATTTCTTTTTAAGCAAATCAGAGTTCGAGCGGATACTCTTTTTTATTTCTCTCCGCTCACGAACAGTAAATCCATAGGAATAAACTTCTTCGATTGACGGCTCAAGCCAATATTTTGCATTGCCAGCGCCTTTGGTAACATGCACATGAGCCGGTTCTTCATTTTCATTGCTGTAAAACTTGAACTTATATCCTCGCTCCAAAAAGACAACAGGGATTATAGCTCAAGGTTTGTTCACTAAGTTAGTTTAAAGAATTTGGTACTCTTGCTGTTCCGCTATCCGAGAAAAACTACCTGCTCAGATACATTGACTTCTGGCTATACAGCTTCCTGAAATAATCGTCTTTCAAATCTTTGATGAACAGAATTGCTTCGCCCGTTGATTTCATTTCAGGACCGAGTTCCACTTTCACTTCGGGGAATTTATTAAACGAGAATACCGGCTCTTTAATCGCGTAGCCAACAAGCTTCGGCTCAAAGGTGAAGTCGCTCAATTTCTTTTCGCCCAGCATCACTTTCGTTGCAACATTCAGATACGGAATCTTGTAAGCCTTGCAGATGAAAGGCGTAGTGCGCGATGCGCGGGGATTCGCCTCAATCACATACACTTTACCGTCTTTGATTGCAAACTGGATATTAATAAGCCCGCGTGTATTCAGGGCTTTTGCCAACTGTCGGGTGTACGCTTTCATCGTTTCAATCACTTCTTCGGGAAGGTTGAAGGGCGGTAACACCGCGCTGGAATCACCGGAGTGAATGCCCGCAGGCTCGATATGCTCCATGATGCCCATGATGTGCACCTGCTCGCCATCGCAAATCGCGTCAATCTCCGCTTCTTCAGCGCGGTCGAGAAAATGGTCAATCAGGATTACATTATCAGGCAGATGTTTTAATAAATTCAACACGGTGCGCTCTAATTCTTCATCGTTAATCACGATGCGCATCCGCTGTCCGCCCAGCACATAAGAGGGACGCACCAGCACCGGATAACCAACTTGTTTTGCCGCTACGAGCGCTTCTTCTGCATTGTGCGCAACACCAAAACGGGGATACGGAATATCGAGCCTTTTCAAAAGCTCAGAAAACGCTCCTCTGTCTTCCGCCAAATCCATATCATGAAATGATGTGCCGATAATCTTGATTCCTTTTTCATGCAACTTCCTTGAAAGCTTCAAAGCAGTTTGTCCGCCAAGCTGCACAATCACGCCTTCGGGCTGCTCGTGGTCAATAATTTCGCGCAGATGTTCCCAGAACACAGGCTCGAAATAAAGTTTGTCTGCAATATCAAAATCCGTTGATACCGTTTCGGGATTACAATTAATCATGATGGCTTCGTAACCACATTCACGGATGGCGAGCACACCATGCACACAACAATAGTCAAACTCGATTCCCTGCCCGATGCGGTTAGGACCCGAACCAAGCACTATTACTTTCTTCTTGTTGGAACGAATACTCTCGTTTTCAGAATCGAACGTGGAATAGTAGTAAGGTGTTTTCGCTTCAAATTCAGCAGCACAGGTGTCCACCAATTTGTAAACGCGCTTTATACCGAGTTCCTTTCTGCGTTCATAGACTTCATCTTCCGTTACATCATCCATTACAAGAATCGCAAGCTGCTCATCGGAATAACCGAGTTGTTTTATTTCCTTGAAAAATGCAGGCGTGATTTCGTTCAGTTCAAATTTCTTTATTTCTTGTTCAGCCTGCACCAATCTTTGAATCTGCTGCAAAAACCACGGGTCAATCTTCGTAAGATTCTGCACCGTTTTCAGCGGTATGCCTAAACTGAGCGCTTCCTTTATTTTAAATATCCTGTCGTGCGAAGCATGTTCCAATCCATCCACGATATCTTCAATCCGCGAAGTTTGTTTGTTATCAGCGCCCAAGCCGATACGATTGTTTTCTAATGACTGGCAAGCCTTCTGCACCGCCTCAATAAAACTTCTTCCGATTGCCATCACCTCGCCCACCGATTTCATCTGCAACCCAAGTGTTTCATCACAACCCGGAAACTTGTCAAAATTCCAGCGCGGAATTTTCACCACCGTATAATCCAAGGCAGGTTCAAAAAATGCAGATGTTGTTCCTGTGATTTGATTTCTTAATTCATCCAAGGAATAACCGATGGAAAGTTTTGCAGCAATTTTTGCAATTGGATATCCGGTTGCTTTTGATGCAAGCGCTGAGGAGCGCGACACGCGGGGATTGACTTCTACCGCAATCAGTTCTTCTGTTTCAGGATGTATCGCGAACTGCACGTTGCAGCCGCCTACAAAATTTCCCAGTGAGCGCATCATCAGCTTCGCCAGATTGCGCATGTTCTGAAAGGCAGTGTCGGAAAGCGTCATCGCGGGAGCGACTGTGATGCTATCGCCCGTGTGGATGCCCATCGGATCCATATTTTCCACCGTGCAGATGATGACGATGTTGTCATTACAATCGCGCAGCAGTTCCAATTCAAATTCTTTCCAGCCAAATACTGCTTTCTCCACCAACACTTCGTGAGTCGGTGAAGCTGCCAACCCGCGTTGCAGTTTTTCGTCTAACTCTTCCTTTTTCATCACGAAACTGCCGCCTGTTCCACCCAGCGTGTAGGAAGGACGAATCACCAACGGATAGCCGATTTGCTGCGCTACTTCCTTTCCTTCCAAAAACGAATTCGCAATTTTTGATTTCGCCACACCGATTCCCAAATCAATCATCAACTGCCGGAATTTCTCGCGATTTTCCGCGATGTCAATTGCGGCAATATCCACTCCGATCAGTCTTACTCCATATTCTTTCCAAATGCCCAACTCGTCTGCTTCCTTGCAAAGATTCAATGCAGTTTGTCCACCCATCGTGGGAAGCACCGCGTCAATTTTTTGCTCTTCCAGAATTTGACGGATGGATTCAACATTAAGCGGCAATAAATAAATGTGGTCAGCCGTCATGTTGTCGGTCATGATAGTGGCGGGATTGGAATTGATAAGCGTTACTTCAATTCCTTCTTCGCGTAATGAGCGTGAAGCCTGCGAACCGGAATAATCAAATTCGCAAGCCTGACCGATAATGATGGGTCCGCTGCCGATAATCAGCACGGATTTGATGGAGGTGTCTTTTGGCATGTTGGTTTAATCTATGATAGTAGAAATTCAGAAATGGTTTATAAAAAGCTGCGGGCAAAATTAAAGATTTTGATGCTCATAAAGTCCCCCTTGCGCGAATGCTTTTGCGCATGAGCGAAAGGGGTTGCGGGAGGCATTTGTGCTTGGCAGGGGATGATGGTTTTTGCGCGTGGCTTTTCCCCTTTTAGGGGAAACACAAAGGGGTATTCACCGGTTTGCGCGTGTCCTGCTCCCGCAAGTGCGGGATTTCGGCATCCCCCTGAAGTAAATTAGCCTGTGTGAAAGAGAGAAGGAAAAATTGTTGACTGAAAACCGGTTTTTAGCTTGCCGAAGCAGATGTTCGGATTTACAGAGATGTGCTTTAGCAGCGGGTGAGTAGAGGCTGATGTAAATTAGCGGCATGGCTGACGTTCACGAACCAGCAGTGCGCTCCTACAACATGAGCCGCATCAGAAGCAAGGACACCAAACCGGAAATGGTGGTGCGGAAGTTTTTACATGCGCATGGATTTCGATACAAACTGCATGACAAGAAATTGCCGGGCAAACCTGACATCGTATTGCCGAAATACAAAACAGTAATTTTTGTTCATGGCTGTTTCTGGCATGGACATAAAGGATGCAGATATTTTGTAGTGCCGAAAACGAGAACGGAATGGTGGTTACGGAAATTTGAGAGGAACAAACAGCTTGACTTGGAAAACTTTTCGAGTTTAAAGAACGAAGGTTGGAATGTTTTCTCCATCTTTGAATGTGAGTTAAAGACGATAAAACGAACAAAAACATTATCAAATATTCTAAACAAGCTAAATAAAATTTCAAATGGTAACACAAATTAAAACTTCAAAAGATGTTGCTGAATTTGCAAAGCAAATTATCTGCGAAGACGTGAGTTTTCATCCAAATAATGATTTAAATAACTATGTTGTTATTAAAACAAACAAACCTTGTTACACAAAGAATCAAGCAGAAGTCAGAAACAAATTGATGAATAAATGTTTCTCTGTTTGTGAAAAAGAGGGAACAGACATTTATGCAATTATGCTTGAGGTGTGTTTAATTGAAACAGGAATGGATAAATTTATTCCATTGCCCTCGGCAGTATACAGCGAATGAACAAACTAAATTACATAGATCTCTTTGCAGGTGCAGGTGGACTTTCCGAAGGATTTATTCGTGAAGGATTTCATCCAATTGCTCATGTTGAAATGAGTAAAGAGGCATGTGATACTTTGAAAACAAGATTAGCATTTCATTATCTCAATCAAAACAAAAAATTAAAAACTTACTTCTCTTATCTGCAAAATGAAATTTCAAGAGAACAACTTTGGCAACAAATTCCAGAGGAGTTATTGCAATCAGTAATCAATGATGAAATTTCAGTCAAGACAATTCAAAATATTTTCAAGCAGATTGACGAGAAACTTGATTCAAAAAAGGTTGATTTAATTATTGGCGGCCCGCCTTGTCAGGCGTATTCACTTGTGGGAAGAAGCCGTGACCCAAACAGAATGCAAGGCGACAAAAGAAATTTTTTATTCCGCTACTATGCTGAATTTCTCATTCGCTACAAACCAAAATATTTTGTGTTTGAAAATGTATTGGGACTTCAAACAGCCGGAAACAAAAAATATCTGAATGAGATGATTGAACTTTTTGATTCAATCGGTTATTCAGTTGCAGAACCTACCGTGCTGAATGCAGAAGAATACGGAGTATTGCAAAGAAGAAGAAGGGTAATCATTATCGGGCAAAGAGGAAAAAAGAAATTTCCTTTCCCAAAACCCGAAACAAGTGAAAATAATTGGCAGACAAAAAAGGATTTATTGTTTGACTTGCCTAAATTAAAGCCAGGTGAAGAAAAGCCAATTACGAAATACACAAAAGAGATAACAGAATATCTTAAACAAACTGGAATAAGAAACGGAGTTGACTTTGTTACGCAACACATCACACGAAATCACAACGAAAGAGATTTAGAAATTTACTCTATTGCAATTGACAAATGGCTTGACGGAAAAAAGCGTTTGAAGTATAATGAACTTCCAAAACGATTGCAGACTCACAAAAACATTTCTGCATTTCTTGATCGTTACAAAGTTGTTGACCCAACGGGACATTCACACACAGTTGTTGCACACATAGCGAAGGACGGACATTATTACATTTATCCAGACCCGAAACAAGTTCGTTCTATATCAGTTCGTGAGGCAGCAAGAATACAATCATTTCCTGACGACTATTTTTTTGAAGGTGGAAGAACAGCAGCATTCAAACAAATTGGAAATGCAGTTCCGCCATTGATGGCTCAGGCACTTGCTAAAAAAATATTTGAGCTTTCTGAATAAAATAAAAAAACTAA
>ENA-ORBV01000056-ORBV01000056.1-microbial-mat-metagenome-genome-assembly--contig:-NODE-56-length-193858-cov-44.859899_pt1 | contig 193858 bp, 174 predicted proteins | sample MGYA00237777_ERZ505514 | MGnify/ENA primary metagenome ERZ505514 (study PRJEB26160, sample SAMN06269048) | microbial mat metagenome | isolation source: Oligotrophic lake microbial mat | place...
ATGTCGGCCAAGAACTGCGCACGCCGCGTCGTCTTCGCGTACTTCTCGAATCCCGTCAGCGTCTGTTGCTTCATCGCGTCACTCACATCAGTGTCTGTGCAGAAGCAGACCATGCCGGTAAATCAGAGTTTCCTTAGAGTTTGAGTACCGAAACGTGCCCGATACCTGCTCGGCCGTCAGTGAGTCGGCCCAGCGTTCAATTGCTTCATCGGTGGCCTCGCGCCCGAGAGCGAGTTGGTAGGGCATGGTTGAACGTAAGTTACGCCTGAGACCGAAAGCTGACCAGCGCCGGATTCTGCACCGTTGACCGATCGGCCCACGGCACCTACATTCCGATTATGCGTATTGCGGTTATTGGCAGCGGCACGAGCGCGCGAACGCTGCCGCCTCATCTCGCGACGCTCGCCGACGATGACGCGAGCGTCGAGATCGTGCACCCGCGGCTGGTTGCTTTCCCTGCGACACCTTACGAGCGGCTGATCGTCGATGTCGGTTATGTCGATGCCGCCGAGCAGGCCCAGCGCGCCGGCTATGACGCGGTGGTCATCAACTCGTTCGCTGATTACGGTATCGAAGCGGCGCGCGCCGCAGGCATCACGATGGTCGGCGCCGGCGAGGCAGCGCTGCGGGCCGCCGTAGCCCTCGGCCCGCGGTTCACGATCGTGACCGTCTGGCCAGCTTCGATGGGTCACCTATATATAGAGAGACTGCGCGCGCTGGGATTGGAGCGTCAATGCGTCGCTGTTCGCCATGTGGGGCGCGAAGCGGAGCTCGCCGAGCTCGGCAGCGACGACAACGTCATGACCCGCATGCAACGCCATGACGCCCGCACCTTCGATCGCATCCTGACCGTGTGCCTCGAGGCGATCGCGAACGATGGCATCCAGAGTCTCGTGCTCGGCTGCACCTGCATGGCGCCCATCGCTTCGCAGCTTGCCGCCGCGCTCGACTTTCCGGTGATTGAAGGCTCGGCGCTCGCGGTACTGCGGGCGAAGCGTCTGGGCGTTGCGGCAGTGAATCGGCGATCGGTCGTCGCAGCACCCACCGGCATCGGCGCGATGGTTGAGAACAGCAACAAACGGGGTGCTGAAGACGATTCTGCTCCGATGGCGCCGCCTGAGGCGGCCGGCGCGTGCGACCTCTGCATTCCATAGAATCTGCGAATGGACCGCGCTGTCATCGCTTTGTAGCCTGTTCGTTATCCCGCTGACATCCTGCCCGTCGAGATTAGTGCCCGAAGCACCGATGAGTGCCGACAGGGGTAAATCGACATGGATATGGTGGCCAACGCGCGCAAGCGGGCCCTGATTACTGGCGTGACGGGCCAGGATGGGGCCTATCTGTCAGAACTTCTGCTCAAGCGCGGTTATGAAGTTCATGGCATCAAGCGCCGTGCCTCCTCGTTCAACACGGAACGAGTCGATCATCTCTACGAGGACCCGCATAGCTCCGAACGTGCGTTCCACCTGCACTATGGCGACCTGACCGACGCGACCAATCTCATTCGGATCGTGCAGTCCGTGCGACCACACGAGATCTACAACCTCGGCGCCCAAAGCCATGTTCAGGTGTCGTTCGATACGGCCGAATACACGGCCAACGCAGATGCCCTCGGCACCTTACGCCTGCTCGAAGCCATTCGCCTGCTCGGCCTGCAGCGAGAGGTGCGGTTCTATCAGGCTTCGACATCTGAAATGTTCGGCAAGGTTCAGCAGGTTCCGCAGAACGAGGATACGCCGTTCTATCCGCGCTCCCCCTACGGCGTGGCCAAGCTCTATGCGCACTGGATCACCGTCAATTACCGGGAAGCGCATGGACTGTTCGCGTGCAGCGGCATTCTCTTCAACCATGAATCCCCGATCAGGGGCGAGACTTTCGTGTCCCGCAAGATTACGCGTGCCTTCGCCCGCATGCATGTCGGACTCGACGACTGTCTCTACCTCGGCAATCTAGACGCGCGTCGCGACTGGGGACATGCCCGCGATTACGTGGCTGCCCAGTGGCTGATGTTGCAGCAGGCGACGCCCGAAGACTTCGTGATCGCAACGGGCATACAGCATAGCGTGCGCGAATTCGTAGAAGCCGCCGCCCGCCAGTTGGGCTACGAGATCGTCTGGCGCGGCGCAGGAGATTCAGAGCACGGCGTCGATGCAAGCACTGGCCGCGTGATGGTTCGCGTCGATCCGCGGTACTTTCGCCCCGCTGAGGTGGACACGCTGCTCGGCGACGCAGGGCGCGCACGTCGGAAACTCGGTTGGACGCCGTCCATCAGCTTCGACGAGCTGGTTGCGGAGATGGTCGCGCATGACCTTGTCGCGGCGAAGCGCGATCTGCTGGTGCGAAACGGTGGATTTGCAGTGGCAACCCGTCGTGAATAAGGGCGCCCGAATTTTCGTCGCCGGCCACCAGGGCCTGGTGGGTTCTGCGGTCATACGGGCGCTGAGCGAGCGGGGCCACTCGAACCTGCTGACAGCGACTCGTGATCGGCTCGATCTATGCGATCAGGCCGCTGTCGAAGCGTTCTTCAAGACCGAGCATCCTGAGATCGTGGTGTTGTGCGCGGCCCGTGTGGGCGGCATCCACGCGAACAGTACCCGTCCTGCCGAGTTCATTCGCGACAATCTCCTTATTCAGACTCACGTGATCGATGCGGCCTACCGTCACGGTACCAAGAAGTTTCTGTTTCTCGGCAGCAGCTGCATTTATCCGCGGCTCGCGCGCCAGCCGATTGCCGAGAGCGAGTTGCTGGCCGGGCCTCTGGAGAAAACGAATGAGGCCTATGCGATCGCGAAGATTGCTGGCGCGAAGATGTGCCAAGCCTACCGGCAACAGTATGATTTCGATGCCATCGTCGCAATGCCAACCAATCTGTTCGGCGACAACGACGACTTCAGCGATACCGAATCGCATGTTCTGCCGGCTCTGATCGCAAGATTTCACGATGCCAGCGAGCGCGGCGCTGAGACTGTCACCGTCTGGGGCAGCGGCAAGCCGCGGCGGGAGTTCCTGCACGCCGACGACTGTGCCGCGGCGATCATTCACCTGCTCGAGCATTACAGCGGTGAAGAGCCGGTCAATATCGGGACCGGTGAGGATCTGAGCATCGGTGAGCTTGCGACGCTGATCGCGGCAGCGACGGGCTTCGTCGGTCGCATCGAGTTCGACGTCAGCAAGCCGGACGGCACACCGCGAAAGCTGCTGGACGTGTCGAAGATGCGCGCACTCGGATGGTCGCCTCAGATTCCGCTCGCTAGCGGAATTGCGAGGACTTGTCAGTCCTATCAGAGGTGGATGGCCGGAGCGCGTAAAAAGCCCCGAGCGGCGCGGCAGCAGCCGCCAGTGCGAGCAGATGATTTCTGGACTTCGTTCGAGACACTGGAGAGCCGTCACAAGTCACGACTCGAAGCCTACGACGCCGCGCGCCGCGCTTTGGACGCCGTCAGCGGCGACGATCGGGAGGCACTGATCCGCACGTGGACCGCGTTCGACGTTGCCGTCAAGGAGCTGGATGAGGCTGTAGGCGAGATCTCCGCAATGGAAGCCGGTGGTCTGGCGGCGTTGCGGACGGTGTCTGCATGAGACGGCTGACCCGCGATGCGCGGCGTGAACTCAGCGCACTGCAGGACGAAGTTCATCGGCGGCGCGTTGAGCGCGATGCGGTGCTGCGGCGTTTCAATACCGCGCGCGTGTCGACGACACCTGCAGCGCAGCCGGACTTCTGGCTCGAGTTCATCTGGGTCAACCAGGAGTATCGATTCGCAGTCCGTCAGCTCGCGGACCACTGCGTTCAGTTGCGCGACAGCACACGACATTCGCAAGCCGTTCGAAATACGAACGTATGACAGATTGGCTGGCGGTCAGCGCAGAGTGTGAAAGAGTTCAAGTATCTTCAACTTAGCTGTCATGACCGACTCGTACTGTGACGGGGCCGAGAGAAACGGCAACAACCTAGCGTCCTCACAGTTATCGGGAGTTCTTTATGAAAATGTTTATGAAAGCCGTTGCCGCGACCGCGGTACTGGCAATGTCCGCGGCCGGTGCGGTTGCACAGACGGTGCCGACCCAGCCAGCGCCCGGTCCAGTTCCGACGGGTCTTATTGACGGAAACGGCGGCCTGGTCGTCGTGATCTGGGACTCTGTGCGCAATGTCTCCCTGACTCAGTATCTCGGGCTCACGCTGAGCCAGATTATTCCGGGCCCAACGACCAACATGGAGCAGGCTGGCTTCCAATTGGATTTCGGTGTTCTGGGCAATTACTCCTCGTTGTTCGGCGCAAGCAGTGCTTCCAACGTTCAGTACTTGGTCGTTGCAACTGATCCGACGGGCGGCACTTTCGCCGGGCGCAATATCGCAACCACGTCGATTCTGGGCGGCATTTACACCCCGACCAGCAATCAGCGCGTTCGTGATGCAGCTGCAGCGGTCCGAAACTTTCTTTCCTTCGAGAATGGTTGCAACGCGCAGACGCCCTGCATTGCGACGTCGAACCTTGAAGGCAACTGGGCAGGCGGCACGAACATGGGCACGAACCTCGGTTCGCAACTGTCGCAGTCTTCCGCCGGCACAGCGGGAAACGCACTAGGCTTCTATCTTCTGACAACTGTCACCAACAACGCGGTGGGCCCGGCCTCCATTGCGGTCGTTGATGTCTACCAGTCAGCTTCAGGAGCCTTTGCGCAATGGCTGTTGGGCACCGACGGACGGCTTGTCTACAGCGTGCCCGGCACGGTTGTGCCGCTTCCGCCTGCGCTCTGGCTGCTCCTCTCTGGGCTCGTGGGCGTTGGCACCATTGGCCGTCGCCGCCTCGCGGCATCTGCCTGATCCACTCAGATTTCAATTACGGAGTTTAGGCAAATGAATCTTACGAAACAGCTTGCAGCGGCTGCGCTGCTCACGCTGGGCTGCGTTAGCGCTGCCCATGCAATCAATCCAGCGAGCGTGCCAGCGGCGAACCGCGTGTATTTCGGTGGCGCGACCGCCACGGACAATATCCTGGAAAACGTGCTGATCCTGCAGACCGGCGGAGTTTGCACAGCTGGCACCATTGACATTTATCGGGGCACCAACCAGCGAGTGATTGCTTGCACCGCCGCCATCCCGGGGCTCGTCGGTCAGCCGATTGCGTTCTTCAAGGAGTCGCTCGGCGGTTCTGGCAATGGCACGACCCCGGTCGCCAATGGGACCTCGCTGCAGTTTCTGGATGTCAACAATGCCGCGTTCGCCTGCACCAGCGGGCCGACCCCCGTCGCTGCCACAGCGACGCTGAACGCGTACACCGTGCGAACCGGTTGCACGCCCAGCATCGCGCAGGTTCCGGGAGCGGGAGTTGCGGACGTTGAACCAGTTCTGCTGGGAGCGACGCCGGCTCAGATCGGCAATCTGACGACCAATGGCGTTCTGGGCATTCTGTTCAACCCGGCGGTGTCGTTGAACTTCTACCGAGCCATGCAGACCGCTCAGGGTTTGGCCTTGAATGACCTGCCGGCCAACGTGCCGAGCCTGACCAGTGCTCAGATTCGAGCGCTGTTTACCGGCTTCTACGCTGACTTCTCGCAGTTCGACGACTTGACGCCGCCAGCCGATTCCACGGTCTACGTTTGCCGACGCGGCAATAGCTCTGGAACGCAGGCGAGCTTCGAAAGCTATTTCCTGAACCAACGCTGTGTCGATGGTGTGGCGGCTTTCGTTGAGCCGACCACCACGAGCTGCCTGGGCAGCGGGTGTGGCTGGAGTCCGGCGTTCGCAGCTGACGCGGTGTTTGCGGGGAGCGGTTCCGGTGATGTCCGGGCCTGCCTGGACGCCCGCAATGACGCGGGCAGCTGGGCGATCAGCGTGCTCAGCACCGAAACGACCTACAACAACACGGACCGCCAGTTCCGGTTCATCCGTGTGGACGGTGAGCTGCCGACCCTGGAGTCTGTGGCCAACGGTCGCTATTCGTTCTTCACGGAGAACGTGATCAATCGTCGCAATGGTGCGTTGAATGCCAATCAGAGCACCTTGGTCCAGTATCTGATTGCCAATCTCGGCCAGCCGTCGATCATTGCAGGCATCAATACGCCGTTCCAGGCCAATGCCCACGGTGACGGTGGCGTGATCGCGGTACCGAACTTCGCGACGATTGTTCCGAATGCCTCGCCCGTTACGCAGGCCGCGATGCGGACCAATCCGGTCAATTCGCAGCTTCGCAACGGCAACAACTGCACGCCGCCGATTTCGGGTGGCAATCAGCAGTCGGGTGGTAACTGAGTTCGGCCACGGCTGACTCACTTTACGATCCAAACCGGAGGCGGCGGCGTGGAATTCCACGCCGTCGCCTTCGGCAATTGTGGAAAGCAGCAACTTCGGGGCGCGGATGAAGAGAATGCACTTGCGAAGAAGCGTTGTGGCGTTGCTACCGGCAATGCTCTGGTCGTTCAGCCTGCAGGCTCAACCGTCGGAGCCAGACACGACCTTCGACGTCTGGGAGTACCGCGTGCTGGGCAACACGGTGCTGGACGTCAGGGCCATCGAGACGGCGGTGTATCCGCATCTCGGGCCGGCGCGCAGTCTTGCAGACGTGCAGCAGGCCCGCACATCGCTGGAGGCCGCATTCCGAGACAAGGGCTACGGCACGGTCTACGTCGACATTCCCGAACAGGACACGGCTGAGGGCATTGTTCGCCTGCAGGTGACCGAAGGACGGCTCGATCGGGTCCAAATCACCGGTGCGCGGTATTTTGCCAACGGTCGGATTCGTGACCGCTTGCCTGCCCTCGAGCCAGGTGTGGTACCGGCATTGCCCAAGCTCCAGGATCAGTTGGCACTGGTCAATCGCGAGAATCCGGATCGCACGGTGACGCCGATTCTGCGTGCCGGTCGAACGCCCGGCACCGTCGACGTTGAGCTACGAGTCGACGATCGGCTGCCGCTGCATGGGTCGCTCGAATTGAATGACCGTTACAGCGCCGATACCACCGAAACGCGGCTCGCCGCGAATCTCAGCTACGGCAATCTGTTCCAGCGGCACCATAGTCTGTCGCTGCAGTATCAGGTGGCGCCGCAAGCGCCGGACGAATCCCGCGTGCTGGCGGCGACCTATGTCGCGCCGCTGTCCCCCTCCAATCTGCTGGCGTTCTATGCCGTGGATACCCAGAGCGACGTCGCGGCGCTTGGGACGCTTTCCGTGCTCGGCCAAGGGCGCATCTATGGCGCGCGCTGGATCCGGCTGCTGCCGGCGGACAGTGGCCGATTCCACAATCTGACGCTGGGTTTCGATTTCAAGGATTTCGACGAAAGCATCCGGCTCGATGAGCTCGGGGCGCCGATCGACACGCCGATCGCGTATGGCGCCTGGTCCATTGCCTATGCCGGCGGCAGCAACTCCGCGGCCTGGCGCGCTTCTTGGAACCTCGGCGCAAATTTGGGCCTCAGGGGAGTGCTGAACAGTGCGGACGAGTTCAACGCGGCGCCGAATGATCCCACTGACACCCGCGGCAAGCGTAGCGGCGCGAAGCCCAACTATTTCTACCTGCGTGGCAACGGCAGCCTGGAACGCTCCTTGCCGCGAGGCTTCACGGCCGCGATTCGGCTTGCCGGACAGTTCACGACGGAGCCACTGATCAACAATGAACAGTTTGCGATCGGTGGTGCCGATTCGGTACGTGGTTTCGTCGAGTCGGATCAGCTCGGCGACATGGGAATCAGTGGCTCGCTGGAGCTGCGCGGTCCGTCAATGTCCAAATGGCTGGGAGAGAGTGTCCGCGATGCGCGCGCCTTTGTTTTCTACGACGCCGGCATCATCAGCGTCATCGACCCGGGACCTGAGCAGATTTCCCGATTCGATCTGGCCAGTGTCGGCGCCGGCTTGCGGTTCAGTGGTTTCGGCGGACTTGATGCCGCGCTCGACTGGGCCTATCCACTGGTCCCGTCGACCCGTGTGCGCGACGGCGAGTCGCGGGTACATTTTTCGGTGAAGTATGGGTTTTAGGTTGCGCAATACAACAGGAATCGGATCTGGCGCGGCGGCGCTGCTTGTCGTCGTCGCTGCGGGTGCCGCGCCCGCCCAGCAGTTGCCGGTGCCTTGCGTGGCCGGAGTCTGCGGCCCCTCCGCTCCCACTTTCGTGACATCGGGAGCAGGCACTGCCGTCCAGAGCGGCAATGCACTGACGGTCACGCAGACGACCGACTCCGCGATTTTCAACTGGCAGAGCTTCAACATTGGCGAAGGCGGTCGGGTCGACTTCTCCCAGCCGAGCGCCAGTTCAGTCGCGCTGAACCGGATTCTGGATAGCGCACCAAGTCGCATCTTCGGCGTACTGAACGCCAATGGGCGTGTGTACCTGTTGAATCGAAACGGCATCGTTTTTGGCAATGGCGCGCAGGTGAACGTCGGTGGGCTGGTCGCCTCGTCGCTCGATGTGACGCCGGAGGCGTTGGAACAGGGCATCGCCAGAGCGGCACGTGCCGGAGCACCTGCGTTTCGTGGCTTTCGGGATTCAAACGGAGACCTGCTGCCGAGTGGCGCGGTGCGAGTGCTCGAGGGCGCCCGGATTGCGGCGGACGGTGGCCAGGTGCTGTTGCTTGGCCCGGAAGTCAGCAATGAAGGCACGATCCGCACGCCCGACGGCCAGACGATCATGGCTGCGGGACAGGAAATCTACCTGACCAGCAGCTCCGATCCGAATCTCGTTGGGCTGCTGGTCGAGGTGTCGCTGGGCGGCACCGTGACGAATGGGCGTAGGTCCAATGCGACGGCCGCCAGCGCAGAAAACCTCGTTGGGCAGATCAGCGCCGAGCGCGGTAACGTTTCACTGGTCGGGCTGGCCGTGAACCAGCTCGGACGCATCTCGGCGACCACGTCGGTCCGCTCGAACGGTTCCGTGCGTCTGCTCGCGCGCGATGGCGCATCGGTGTCCGGCGGTGCTGCCCCGACGCTGCTGACCAATAACGGTGGGGACTTGCGGCTCGGTGAGCGCAGCGTTACGGCCATCACGCTCGACACGAACCCGCAGGACCGCACTGTCGATGTGAACGAGCAGCCGCTGTCGAGCATCCTGCTCGAAGGCAGGCAGATCCGGATCGAGCGCGATGCGCGTCTGACGGCGCGTGGCGGCACGATCACGGCGATCGCGCGTGTCAACCCCGGCATCGCGCCCGGCGCCTTCAGTGCGAGCGCGGATGACTCACGGGTCCTGCTCGAGTCAGGCGCCAGGCTCGACGTCGCCGGTGCCACGCTCGATCTGCCCATGAAACGCAATCTGCTGACGATCGAGCTGCGCGGCACGCAGCTGGCGGACAGCCCGGTGCAGCGCGACGGCCCACTGCGCTGCACTGCGGACGCCTGCACTCCGGTCGTGGTGGATATTCGGGCAAGCGGAACCCGGGCCGACGGCTCGAGTTGGCAGGGCACGCCGATCGCCGATGTCTCAGGGGATATTTCAACGATTGCCCGCACGGTAGAAGAACGCACGCTGAACGGCGGCAGCGTCTCGCTGCAGTCGTCGGGCGACGTGATTGTGGCTGGCGCCGCCACGATCGACGTCTCCGGCGGATCCATTCGGTACCGCGACGGTTCGATTGCGACCACGCGCCTTCTTGGTGAGGACGGGCGTGTCTACGACATTGGCGCTGCGGATCCCGCGCGTCGCTATGCGGGCATCGCTGACGTGGCCCGGGTTGATTTCGTCAAGTGGGGCGTCAGCAATACGTACTCCGGTTTTGCTGGGGAAGCGCGTAGCAGCTTCGAGTCGGGTTATTTCGAAGGCCGCGACGCCGGTGCGGTCAATATCTTTGCGCCACGGTTCATCTTCGATGGCAACCTGATTGGCTCGACCACCGCAGGCCGTTATCAGCGGTTGCCGTCGCAGCCGCTTGCAGCCAACACGCCTCGCCCCTACAACCAGCTGCCGCTCGGTGCAGCGCTCGTGCTCGGCAACGCTCAGCCGATTACCGGCGGCGGCGTCGCGCCCAATTACCTGCTGGGTGCCGTCACGTTCGGCGGCGGCGCCGTACTGCCGGCGCTGCTGAACGAGTCCGGCGGCACATTCGATCCGCGACAGGATCTGTGGCCTACGGCGCTATCCGTCAGCGTGCTGCGCTCTGAAATCTTGGGTACCGGTGCGGCGGCTCGAACCTCGATCTTTGCGAACGGTCGAATCGACCTGCCCGGCTCGATGGTACTGACCTTGCCGGGTGCGGGTTCGCTTTCGCTGACGGCGTCGTCGCTGCAGGTCGCCGGTTCCATCGATGCACCTGGCGGGCGACTGAACTTCGTGACCCGACCCACCATCACCGCGGAAGTCTCGGATGGCCTCGTTCTGGCGCCAGGGTCACGGCTGACCGCGCGCGGCCGCTGGGTCAACGATGATCCGCGTCTGGGTTCGGCTGATGCGCCGCTCTTGATCAACGGCGGCAGCGTTTCGCTGTCCAGCGAACAGGCCGGGCTGCGCCTGTCGCCTGCAAGCCTGATCGACGTGTCGGGTGGGGCTTGGCAGCGAACCAATGGTTCCATCGTCGCGGGCCGGGGCGGCAGTGTTTTGATTTCCGCCGCGCCAACCTCAACGGGTGGAGCCGTGCCCTTGTTGCTGGGTAGCGAGCTGCGCGGATTCGCGCTCAGTCAGGGCGCAAGCCTCGCCGTCGAGGCGAATCAGATCTGCATCGCTGCCACCGACTGCGCATCGGACCCGTCGACATTGTGGTTGACGCCTGCGCGGCTGAACGCAGGCGGTTTCGGCGACATCCGATTGGCATCCAACCTGCGCGGACTCGAGGTATTGCCCGGAACGCTGCTCGCGCTGCGTCAGACGAACCTGGAGTTCACGCGGGCGCCGGTGTTGATTCGCACCGGGACGGAGCTGGCGAGCTTGACGCAGGCCACAGTCCTTGCCGCACTGGATCGCCGCCCTGTAAATCTTGCTCTCGGAGTCCGCGTGTCTTCGGGTGCCGGACCGTTGTCGGCGGCGAGCTTCTCAACGGCGCCTGAGTTGAGGATTGCGACGGGCACTGCGATAGACCTTGATCCGCTTGCAACTCTTGCGCTGACATCGAACTCACGGGTCGTCATCGACGGTTCGATCTCGGCGCCGGCAGGCAACGTGTCAATCGGTCTCGGCAACGACCTCTTGATTGCGGATTTTCTGCCGTCGCAGGGAATCTGGCTGGCGTCCAACGCACGCATCGACGTGCGCGGACTGGCTCGTGTGGTCACCGATGATCTGGGGCGCCGAACGGGAGACGTACTGGATGGTGGCACGGTTTCGATCACGGCCTCGCGCGGCTACATCGTCTCCTTACCCGGTTCGCTGATCGATGTTTCCGGCGCTGCCGCGGAGCTGGACATTCTCGAGTCTCTCGGCGGCTCCGGCCGCACCGTCGCCCGCACGATCGAATCACGCGGCGGCGGCTTTGCCTTGCAGGCAGCGGAAGGGATGCTGCTGAATGGCCGCTGGGCCGCCCGCGGCGGCGGCGCCACGGGCACTTCAGCGGGAGGGAGCTTGTCGCTGCGGCTCGACGCCGGATCACGCAATGATCCCGGTCAACTGCAGGCAGTGCTTCCGATCGGACCGCGTCGCGCGGTGCTGACCGATGCGACCAGTCTTGCCATTGTCGCGCCCGGCACTTCCGTTCCGACTGCCCTGAACGGGCAGGCGCTGTTGTCGGCGTCCGCCGTCGAGTCGGCCGGTTTCGATTTCCTCGACGTCGCGGTCCGCAGTCTGGACATTCTGAGCGGTGGCCAGATCGCAACAGGCGCCGGGCCCGGCCAGATCGTACTGCGAGGCGACCTGGATCTGAATATCCGGGGCCGGATTTCCCTCGACGCAGCGGAACTGCGCGCTGAGGGAGGTACCGCTCGGATTGCGTCCTCGGTCGTCTCTGTGGGTCACAGCGATGCAGAGCGGCAGTCGAATGCGTCCGAGCCGCAGGGAGGGAGCGGTCAGCTGTTCGTGGATGCTGGGTTGCTGCAGCTGATCGGCAGTTCGCGGCTTTCTGGCTTCGAGCGTGTCGATTTGTCGGGACGCAGCGAGATTCAGCTGCGTGGCGTGCAATCCCAGAACGACCCACTGCCGATCGGCACGTTCAGTCTGGTCGGCGACCTGCGCATGGCGTCGCGACAGATTGTGCCGAGCACGCTGACCGATTTCACGATTGCAACGCGGAGCGCGGCCCAGAGCGATCCCGCTGCCACGATTCGCATCGACGCGCTGGACGGCGAGCGGTCCACCGTGCTCTCTGCGGCTGGTCGGCTGACGTTGTCGGCGCCGGTCATTGAGCAGTTCGGCGTGCTTCGCGCGCCGTTCGGATCAATTGCATTGAACGCGACCCGCCTCGAACTCGGCGCCGGCAGCCTGACTTCGACGACTGCGGTCGACGAGCTGATTCCGTTTGGCACGACTCAAGGTGGTTTCGACTGGACGTTCGGCTTGCCGCGCCGGACGGTGGTGTTCGGCGTCGGCGCCACGGATGTGCCTCAGCAGTCGGTGTCGCTGAACGCGGATGCCGTTGAATTTCGAGCCGGCGCGATCGTCGATGTTCGCGGCGGCGGTGATCTTCTCGCCTACGAGTTTATACCCGGCACCACCGGAACGATCGACGTGCTGGATTCGCGCGAGCGACCCAACCAGTTCGCGGTTGTTCCATCACTGCGACTCGACTACGCGCCGTTCGATCCATCCGCGTCGGCATTCTCGGCACTTCGTCCCGGCGACAGCGTGTACCTGGGGAGCGGTAGCGGGCTGGCGGCGGGGTTCTACACCTTGCTACCAGCCCGCTACGCGCTTTTGCCCGACGCCTTTCTCGTCAGTGAAGTGGCCGGCTTCCGTGACCTGCCGGACGGTGCGGCCGTTTCGCTGCTCGATGGCAGTCGGGTCGTGGCGGGTTTCCGAACGCTTGCCGGCACCGCAATCCGGGATCCGCGTTCGACCGGGTTTGCGGTTCGAGCTGGCGTCAGCGCCCAGCAGGAAGCCCGCTACTCGCTGACTCGCGCCAGTGATTTCTTTGCGGCCCAGTACGATCGCTTCGAGTTACCGCGCCCGAGGCTCGGTGCCGACGCGGGCTTGCTGGCGATTGCCGCGCGAACCTCACTCGATCTCGACGGCCAGCTGCGTGCGGCCGCCGCCGCCGGCGGACGCGGTGCCGCATTCGATCTCAGCAGCGACCGCCTGCAAGTCGTCTCAAGTGCTTCGACGTCGCCGCAGCCTGGTTTCGTCAGCGTGTTGGACCAACGCATCAATGCGCTTCAGGCCGAGAGTATGCTGCTGGGCGGAACGACTTCACCGAGTGCGGCCGGAACGCGCCTGGTAATTGGTGCGTCCCGCGTCAGCATCGGCGCGGGCGCGCTGCTTGAAGCTCCAGAGATACTTCTCGTGGCACGCGAACAGGTTGAGGTTGGCAACGATGCCGTACTTCGGGCCACGGGTTCGGTGCTGACATCGACGGACGCACTCCTTATCGAGGGAGATGGTGCGCTGCTTCGTGTGTCGCGCGCCGACGCTGGCATCGTCAGTCGCTCTGCGGCCGCCGGGACGACCGGGAGCATTGATATCGCGCCGGGCGCGCGGCTCGAAGCCGGCGACGGATCGATCACGCTCGAGGCGTCGCGCGACGCACGCTCAGCGGGTGTCCTGGCGACAACCGGCACCCTCAGTCTCGGTGCCGCGCGAATCAGCCTCGGCGACACCAGCGGCGTCACCGAAGGACTGCAGCTCAGCAGTGCCGATCTCGCCGCGCTCGATCTGCGCGGACTGCGCCTGCGCAGCGCCACGGCGATTGACGTGGCGGGTGAGTTCGCGGTCAATGCGCAGCGTGTTTCGATCGATGCCGGAGGATTTCGCGCCCGCCCCGTCGCCGGCGGAACCATGCTCGGCGGGCAATTCAACGCTACCTCCGTGCGGCTCGCCAACCTCGCCGGGGTGCCGCTCAGCAGCGCGCCCGCAAGTGAGGGATCTTTGCGGATCTTCGCGGATGAAATTGTCCTGGGAGACGGGGCTTTTGCTTTCGCCGGCATCGGCGACACGCAACTCGATTCAGCAGCCGACCTCTACGTCGAAGGGGATGGAGCGCTGCGCGCCGATGGTCGCCTGCAGGTTGCAGCCCGCAGGATAGCTGCGGCATCGGGCGCAACCTATGGCTTCTCCTCGGGCGCTGAGCTGTCGCTTCTCGGTTCGGACCGCCCCCCCACTGCGATGCTGGTGGAACGCGAAGCAGGGCTCGGTGCACGATTCGACCTTCTCGGGCGGCAACTTTCGCTCGACACACTGATTGCGGCACCGGCTGGAGTCGTGACCGCGCGCGCAATCGGCCCGGACCTCGCGTTGCCTGGCGCGGCCGCCGCGCGCTCGCTCGAACTCGGATCGCAGGCGCGGATCGACGTCTCGGGCCGCACGCTGACTTTTGATGGCGTGGACCTGGCAGCGCCTGGCGGGCGAGTGTTGCTGGTGGCACAGAGCGGTGGCGTTGCGGTCCGCTCAGGATCAATCGTCAACGTGGGTGGCAGCCCCGGCGGGGGCGATGCGGGCCGCATTGAGATTTCCGCGCCACAGGGCGCGATCGAACTGCTGGGCGAACTGCGAGGCAGCGCGAGCAGTGGCAGCCGCGCTGGCGAAGCGGTGATCGATGGGCTCGATCTCGGCTCGTTCTCGGCGCTGAACCGAGCGCTGAGCGCCGGCGGCTTCTCAGCGTTGCGAGATATCCGTCTGCGGGGTGCGGGCGATCTGCGCGTGGGCGCTACGCCTGCGGAGGCGATCAACGCCTCGCGCATTCGTCTCACTGCAGACCGCGGCAGTATCTTCATCGACGGTCAACTTGGCGCCAGCGGGCTGATCGGCGGTGAGGTCATTCTTTCAGCGCTACAGAGTGTTGTCGTGACGGGCCGAATCGACGCTGCCGCAACCGCGCAGGATGGCCGCGGCGGTCGGGTAGAGCTGCTCGCCGGAGTCGGCGGTACGGTCAGAGTCGCGGACGGCGCGCAAGTCGACGTCAGTGCGGGGGCCGGCAGCGGCGGCGTCGAGAGTGCTCGCGGCGGCCGCGTGCTCGTGCGGGTCGACCGTGACGGTGCGCAGACGCTGCTGGACAGCATCCAGAGCAACGACCGCGTACGACTGCCGCCGTCCTCGCTGGTCGGAGCGGCTCGGGTTGATCTGGAAGGCTACGCGGTCTACTCGGACGCAGACGGCGTACTGACGGCGGCCGAAACATCAACGACGTCGCTGGCGTATCAGGAAGCTCTCGCCTTCATGGGCAGCGCCGAGAGCATCCGCGCCGCGCTGGGCTGGGCCGTGGACGGCCCGCTGACAGTGCGGCCGGGTGTTGAGATCCGCGCGAGCAATGATCTGCGGCTGGCGGCGAACTGGAACCTGTTCGACTGGCGCTTCAGCGGTATTGCTGGTGTGCTGACCTTGCGCGCGCCGGGAAATTTGCGTTTCGACGCATCATTGAGCGACGGCTTCGCAGCGTTGACCGGACCTGCCGGATTCGCGCTCGCCGACGTCGGCGACAGCTGGTCTTATCGGTTGATCGGCGGCGCTGATCTGGCGAGCAGCGATCCGCTGGCTGTGCGTCCGCTGCATCTGCTCGCGAGCGGTTCCGGCAACGTCGCCGTTGCCGGCGGCACGCCGAGCTTCGGCAGCGGCGTACCCACGCCGCGGATGATCCGCACAGGAACCGGAGACATCGACATTGTTGCCGGTCGCGATTTCGAGCTCGGCAACCGTGCTTCCGTCGTCTATACAGCAGGTCGTGCCAGCGTCGGAGTTGGTCTGACTGGAACCGGCAATCTTGGCGGGCGCGCTTATCCTGTCGATGGCGGAGACCTGCGCATCTCCGCGCAGCAGGACGTCCGCGGCGCGCAGACCAATCAGTTGCTGACCGACTGGTTGTGGCGAACCGGTCGCGTTGCCGGGTCATTGAATCCCAGCGCCACCGGCTGGACGATCAATTTCCAGGAGTTTGAGCAGAACGTCGGCGCGCTGGGCGGGGGAGATCTTCTGGTTCGCGCAGGCCGCGACATCCAGACACTTTCCGCGGTAGCGCCATCGATCGGACGCCAGGTCGGGGGTCGATTGGCCGACCAGAATCTTGTCGAGGTACTGGGGACGGGTGCTCTGGATGTCAGCGCCGGCGGCAATATTCTGGGGGGCGTTTACTACGTGGGCGGCGGTGCCGGACGAATCCGTGCCGGCGGCGTGCTGGGTGCCGATGCAGGCGCATTTGGCGCATCGGGGCTCAATCCCATTCTCGCTGTCGACTCCGGCCGCTTCGATCTCAGCGCGCGCACCAACTTGACGATCGAGGCGATCGTCAATCCGTTCCTGCTGCCGCAGGGCGCGAGCCAGATCGGCAGCACACCGAATGTCCGCAATCAGTCGTATTTTTCAACCTACGGCGCGGACGCCTCGGTCCGCGCCACCAGCGTTGGCGGCGACCTCACGCTACTGTCCAACGCTTCGGTGTTCGGGCCGTTGGTCGCGCGGTTTCGGGACACGATGTTCTTCCAACAGATCAGCAACGTCAGCACAGCGCTGCGGCTAGCGCCGCCGCGCGTGAGTGCAGCCGCTCTCTCCGGGAACCTTGCGCTGGCGGCGCCGATTACCTTGTACCCGTCACTGCGGGGCACTCTGGAACTGTACGCGCGCAACGATCTGCGGATCGGTACCGTGGAAACGGGTTCGATTATCGTTTCCGACGCGGACCCCGCCTTGCTTCCAGGGATTGATAATCCTGCGGGAAGTTTTGCGTTGGTGTTTGACCTTCTGGGTACGGCGTTGACGCTCGACACGCGCTTCAATGCGGCGAACCCGCTCGCTCGACAACAGCGTGCCGCACCCGGATTCACGCCCATCGAGCCGATTCGGCTGGTGGCGCAAGAAGGCAGCATCCTGCATCGTCCGCAGCAGCCTGCCGATACCTCGCTGCTATATTTCTCGAGACCCGCACGCCTGATCGCAGGCGATGACATCCGCGATCTTGGGATCACTGTGCAGCACGTCTTCGGGACCGACCAGACGACGATCGCCGCGGGCCGCGACCTGATCTACTCGATCGGCCGCGAAGCGAACGGGACGATCTCACCGAATCTTCGGGCGATCGCTGTCGATGGTCCGGGTCGGCTGGACGTCGTCGCGGGTCGGAATATCGATCTGCAGGCGTCTGTCGGGATCACGACCCGTGGCAACCTCCGCAACCCTGCGCTCGCGGACCGGGGCGCGGACGTCAGCCTGCTCGCGGGAGTCGGTGACGGGCAGCAGAACGCGGCGGGATTTGTCGATCGATACCTGACTCAAAGCCTCGATCTGCTGGCGCGTCTGCGTGACTTCGTGACCGGTGTGGTAGCCGGTGCGGCGCCGACCAGTTCAGGCGAAGCGTTGGCGCTGTTCCAAAGCCTTTCCGAGGATCAGCGGCGCGGATTTCTCGCGGAGATCTTCCCAGCGCGCGGCGCCTCGGCCCCGGATTCGCGGCGCATAGCCGAGGGCGCCAGCGTTGATCAGCAGCAGCAGTATCTGAGCGTACTCGCCGACTACGAATCGCGGCTCGTGGAGTTTGTCAACTCGCTGATCGTGGATCGGGCGGTCGCCGCAACCCTGGCGGCCTCGCCGCTCGGAGCGCTGGCGCTCTTTTCGGATCGCGGTTCCGTGTCGGATTCGCGCCAGTCCGCCCTGCTGCAGGAGATCCTGTTCTCCGAGCTTCGCTTTGCCGGTCGCATTGCGGCGCAAGCGGGCGAAGCCGCGGGAGATGCCGGGCCGGCGTTTACCGCCCTTGAAACACTTTATCCAGGTTCCAACCCGGACCCTGATGCGGGCGAACAGAACCGGTTTGCAGGCGACATCCGGCTGTTCTTCAGCCGGGTCTACACGCTGGATGGCGGCGGAATCGAGCTGTTGGCACCGGGCGGCGGTATCAACGTCGGTCTCGCAAGTCCACCTGCGGCGTTCGGCATCGCCAAGCGCCCGGATCAGCTGGGGATCGTCGCGCAGAGCACCGGGTCGGTACAGGCATTGGCGTTTGGTGACTTCGAGGTCAACGAATCGCGAGTGTTTGCCGCCGACGGCGGCAACATCCTGGTGTGGTCGACTCGCGGCGATATCGATGCGGGGCGCGGTGCCAAGACTGCGATCTCTGCGCCACCGCCGCTGATCACCTTCGATGACAACGGATTCCCCGTCGTGATATTTCCTGCTGCGTTGACCGGTAGCGGTATCCAGACGCTGGCCACAACGCCCGGGCGGGTAGCCGGCGACGTGGATTTGTTTGCGCCGCGCGGCATCGTCAATGCGGGCGACGCAGGAATCGTCTGCCAGAACTGCACAATTTTCGCGACCGCGGTCATTGGTGCCAACAACATTCAGGTTGGCGGGGTGTCGGTTGGCGTGCCGGTCGATACGGGTGGACTGGCGGCTGGCCTCACCGGCGTCAGCAATGTGGCAACCAGTGCCAGCGCTGCCGCAGCGGCGGTCAGTCAGGACGCGGGTGCTCGGCAGCCGTCAGGCAGCCCGCTCGCTGATTCGGCAATCGGCTGGCTCGAAGTATTCATCGAAGGCTTCGGCGACGACGTCTGTAAGCCTAATGACGAAGAGTGCCTGCGGCGTGCACGCGAACGACAATGAAAAGACGGCGGACTACTTCTGCGCAGCGTCGAGCAGTGCGGTGAGCTGATCGCGAGGCGGCGCTCCAGTAAAGCGCTGGCCGTTGGCAAAAACCAGCGTCGGCGTGCTGGCGATGCGCAGCTCGCGGCCGATTTTGAGAATCTCGTCTACCGGATCGCTGCCGCAGTCGTCCTTCGAAGTCGCGTCCTGGCCGCGTAGCATCCAGGCTGACCAGGCTTCCGCTCGGTCGGACGAACACCAGATCGCCCGGGCCCGCGCGACGGCGTCGGGATGCAGCGAAGCCAGCGGATACAGCAGGATGTGGACCGTGACATCGTCGAGCGTGGCGAGATCTTTTTCGAGCTGTTTGCAAAACGGGCAGTCTGGATCCGAGAACACGTAAACGTGTCGGCTGCCCTTGCCGCTCGAATAGCGGATGGTCTTGTCGAGCGGCAGGCCGGCGGTGTCGACTCGCAACAGCGCGTCGACGCGTTCGGACGAAAGATTGCGCCGCGTGGCGGTCTCCATCATCTGCCCGACAATCAGGTAGTCTCCGTTCGGATCCGCGTAGGCGACGCTATCGCCCGTGAATACCTCATAGAGCCCCGCAATGGGCGACGGCGCGACCTGCAGGATCTGCACCTGGGGATATCGTTCCGTCAGTCGGGCTTGCAGCGCGCTGAGATCGGCAACCACTGGCTGGGCCGCAACGATGAAGGCGGGCGCCAGGACGGCGAGTATCAGCGCAGCACGGGCTGCTGATTGAGGTGTGCAACGCATGGTTCCGAAGCTCTCTGAGGCTGCGCGTCGCAGCAATTCCTCAAAGGTTACCCATCTGTTGTGTCGAAAGGATTGCACTCCACGAAGCCGAAACAAGAACGTCACACTTGCTCACCATAATCACAGAAATAGACGTAGCAAAAGCTTGGCTTTTCGCGACGCGGGCTGGTCTTTACCTGGGGATCGTCACTGATGAGATGGATGCGGAATGTTGCGCGACTGCTCGTCGTCAGCACGCTTGGAATGGTCGCCTCGCCCGCAGCCTTCGCATGGTGGAACGACGACTGGTCGTTCCGCAAGGAACTGACGTTTGATCTCTCGTCCACCGGTGCGGGTGTCGCGACGAGTCCAGCGGACGTGCCCGTTCTAGTCCGACTGAGTCTTGGAAACTTTCAGTACTTCGCCGATGCCAAGCCGGACGGATCTGACTTTCGCTTCATCGCCGGCGACGACCGTACGCCCTTGAAGCATCACGTCGAGTTTTTTGACGCGACGAGCCAGATGGCGCTGGTTTGGGTGCGGGTACCGCGTCTGTCAGGCGGCACCAACAGTGAGAAGATCTACCTCTACTACGGCAACCCCGATGCTGCGGCGGCGGGCGACGTATCCGGGACCTATGACACCGCCACGGCTCTTATCTATCACTTCGGTCCGCCGGTCGGTGCACCGCAGGACTCGAGCGGTTACGGCTCGGAACCGACGCAGTTTGGAGCCCTTTCGAGTCCTGCGTCGCTGATCGCTGCGGGTGTTTCCTTCGCGGGCACAGAGACGATTTCTATTCCGGCGACTGGCGCGATACGACTCTTGCCCGACAAGGGCTGGACGCTCTCCGCATGGGTGCGGATCCAAAGCCAGCAGCAGGCAGTGGTGGCGCAGCTGGCGGATCAGGGTGCGGAAGTCGTTCTTGGAATAGATGGGCTGAAGCCCTTTGTTCGGGCCAGCAGTCCAACGGGAACGGTGCAGAGCGGGCAAGTGACTGACGAGCTGGTCGCCGGGCAGTGGCACCACTTGGCGGTACGCGTTTCGCCCGACCGACTCACTATTTTCGTTGACGGAGTCGAGGCCGGAGCGACGCCCTTCACGCCGACGGAGCTCGGCGGGACACTGACAATCGGTGGCGCTGCGGGCGGCAATGCCTTTTTTATCGGCGATCTGGATGAACTGGGCGTCTCGTCGGTTGCGCGCGAAGCGGACTGGATCCGGTCGCTCGCCCGAAGCCAGGGTGTGGTCGCGCCGCTACTGGTTTACGGAGGCGACGCCCAGAAAGAGGGCGGGGGCGAGGGATACTTTGCCGTAACGCTGCGCAACGTGACCCTGGACGGCTGGGTCGTCATCGCACTCTGCGTCGTGCTGTTCCTGTTCTCGATGATGATCATGATCACCAAGGCATTGTTCCTTGATCGGGTGGTCAAGGGAAACGCCCGGTTCCTGGCCGAGTTCCGCAAGCTTCGCGACGATCCGACCGCGCTCGATCGCTCGATCGCCCGTGCCGGGTCTGCTGACGACGAGGATTCGGTGTTCGAGGTCGGGGGCGGCTCGCAGCTGATGAGCGCCCTGAGTGCGAACGGAAGCGGCTTTGGCGTCTCGACGCTGTATCGCCTCTATCACCATGGTGTCCGCGAAGCACTGAAGCGTGTGGAGGGGGAGGCGGGTGGAGCTGATCGTGTCCGGTCGCTGTCACCAGCGGCGATCGAAGCGATCCGGGCCACGATGGACGCTTCGCTGACAAGAATGACCCAGCGCCTTTCGGCGCAGATGGTCTGGTTGACGATCTCGATCTCGGGTGGACCCTTCCTCGGTCTGCTTGGGACAGTTGTGGGGGTGATGATCACCTTTGCGGCGATTGCCTTAAGCGGCGACGTCAACGTCAATGCCATTGCGCCGGGCATCGCGGCAGCGCTCGTTGCGACGGTCGCAGGCCTCGGCGTCGCGATCCCGTGTCTGTTCGGCTACAACTACTTGAATACCCGTATCAAGGAGATCGTGGCGGACATGCGCGTGTTCGTCGATGAGTTCGTTACCCGTCTAGCTGAAACTTACTCTTGAGGTGATACATGTCTGCTCCTGTCGGTGACATTGACGTTTACGACGATATCAACATCACGCCGATGCTGGATCTCGCCTACGTGCTGCTGGTGATCTTCATCATCATGACGACGGCCAGCGTCCAGGGCATCAAGGTCAATTTGCCCAAGGCCAGCGCCCAGCCAGCGATCGCGGAGTCCAAGACCAAGGCGGTTACGATCGTCGCCGACGGCACGATCTATCTGGACACGTTTCCGGTCACGCTGGCGGAGCTCGAAACCCGGCTCGGTCAATACAAGGCTGCAGACCCGAACCTGCCGGTCATTATCAAGGCGGACTCAACGATTCAGTACCAGAGCGTCGTCGACGTTCTGGATCTCGTGGGCCGCCTTGAGATCACTCAGCTCGGGCTCGTCACCCAGAAGTTGGTCAAGTAGGCGCAAGCTAGATGACCGGATCGCGTACTGAACGTCTGCGGTTCCTGCCTGCCACGATCGCGGTTGTCGCGATCGTGGGAATCGCGATTGTCCTGTTCATGCTGGTGCGCCACTGGATCGCTACGCCGCCCAGTTCCAAGAGGTCGGTAGTACAAGAAGTGCGACTGATTCGTCCGCCGCCGCCGCCGGACGTCGAGCCACCGCCCCCGCCTCCGCCAGAAGAAGAAGTAGATCTACCTGAACCCGAGGCGCAGCCTGAGGCGCCAACGGATGCTCCGCCTCCGGGCGAGCAACTCGGCCTTGACGCTGACGGTTCTGCTGGCGGCGACGGTTTCGGCCTCGTTGCGAGAAAAGGCGGGCGGGACCTGTTGTCGACCGGAGGCAGTGCTATCGCGTGGTATGCGAACGTGATCAAGGGCGAGGTGCTGAACTCACTTGAGAACGAGTCCAACGTCCGACGTGGCTCCTATTCGGTCAGCGTCCGGATATGGGTCCGACCGGACGGAACCATAGAACGCTATCGCCTCGCTCAGTCTACCGGCGACCCGGAGCGAGATCGGGCGATCGAAGCGGCGCTGGGCCGCATCGGAAGATTTTCGCAACCACCGCCGGCTGAGCTTCCGCAACCCATTAGCCTGCGGCTCGTGTCCCGCGCCTGAGGAATTCGTCATGGCATCGCGTCCCCTGATCCTGCTCGCCGTTGGCGTCCTGTGCGCGATGGCCGCCAATCCTGCCGCTGCGGCACAGACTTCTGCTGAGAACAGCCTGCTGGAGCTACGCCTGACGGTCGTAAACCTGCTGCAGGGCCTGGTCGAGAAGGGCGTGCTGACCCGCGAGCAGGCAGAATCGATGGTGCAGGCGGCTCAGGAAAAAGCTGCTTCGGACGCAGCGGCGACCCAGGCGCAGGCGGCTGCGGAAGCAGGCGCGGTTCGGGTTCCGTACGTGCCGCAGATTGTTCGGGATGAAATCCGCAAGGACGTTGTTCAGGAACTGACTGGCGAGGTCGCCCGCGAAGTCGTCGAGCAGGCGAAGGCCGAGGAGTGGGGAGTTCCCGCGGCCCTTCCAGACTGGATCAAGCGTATTCGCTGGAGTGGCGATCTTCGGGTTCGGTCGCAGCTCGATTCCTTCGCCGAAGACAACATTCCGAATCAATATCTGAACTTTCTGACGGTCAATGATCGCGGCGGAGTCGTGCGGGCTGGCACGGAGGCGTTCGAGAATGTCACTGAGGACCGGCAGCGCCTGCGTGCGCGCCTCAGAGTGGCGCTCGATGCCGAACTCGGGCCGGGTTGGAGCTTTGGCGCGCGACTATCGACCGGAAACCTGCGCAATCCAGTCACGGCGAACCAGACACTGGGCAACACCTCGGCTCGATACCAGACGGGACTTGATCGAGCCTACGTGAGATGGACTGGCAACAGTGATGATGTTGCACATGTCTGGACCGCCTGGGGCGGTCGCCTGCCCAATCCATTCGAATCGACGGAACTCGTCTGGGACAACGACGTCGCGTTCGAAGGGCTCGCGGGAAATTATCGTCTGGGTCTGGGCTCCGGAGATCCCTACTCACATTTTGCGTTCCTGACGCTCGGCGCCTTTCAGATCCAGGAAGTGGAGCTCTCGGCGAAAGACAAATGGCTGCTTGGAGCTCAGCTCGGGGTTGACTGGCGCACGGATGGCGGCAGCCGAATTCGAGCGGCTGCCGCCTACTATGACTACCGCAACATCGCTGGCCGACGCAATGTCCTCGACAGCGCGGTATTGGACTTCACTGCTCCGCAGTTCCTGCAGCGTGGGAATACCCTGTTCGATATCAGGAACGATGCGGACCCGACGACCAACCTTTATGCGCTCGCTTCCGATTTCCGCCTGGTCAACGCTACGGCGAGCTATGAGCTGAAGATATCGGACCTGCATCGCGTCGCCGTCACTCTCGACTACGTGAGGAACATCGGCTTCGACGAGCAAGAAATTCAGGCGAGAATTGGCACGACGGTGCCCATCGAAGAACGGACCGAGGGCTACCAGGCGGAAGTGTCGTTCGGCCATTCAGTCATTGCCAGGAAGAATGCCTGGCGCGCGTTTCTTGGCTATCGCTACGTGCAGGGCGATGCAGTACTCGACGCGTTTTCGGACTCGAACTTCCGCCTGGGTGGCACCGATGCCAAAGGCTTCTATATCGGCGGCGACTACTCACTCACACCGCGGGTGTTCACTCGCCTGCGCTATCTCAGCGGAAGTGAAATCGACGGGCCACCGTTCGGCGTTGACGTGCTACAGCTCGACCTCAACACCCAGTTCTAGAGGTCCGAGCAATGAAGCGCATATTTGATTTGCTGCCCTTGGGCGTCGCGGTGCTGCTCGCCAGCGGCGCAAGCTTGGCACAGACCGCGCGCGACGGAGGCGGCGCGAGCCCGCAGGCGATGCAGCAGCTGCAGCAACTGGCGGCAGAGCGAACGGCGTTGCAAGCCGAGAACACACGAATGAAGCAGGAGCTGGAAGCCCTGCGCAGGGAACGGGACGAACTGAAGGACGGCGCCGCTTCTGGAGAGCGGCGCACACGAATCGCCCAGGCTGAACTGGCGAGGGCCTCTGCAACCCGGGAAGGGACCGCCCAGGAGCTGGAACAGCAGCGTGCGCGGACTCAGGATCTTGTAGAGAAGTCCCGCGAAATCATTGACACACTCCGCAGCGTTGAGCTGCAGCGTGCGGAACTAGAGCAGCAGAGCAGGGAACGTGGCGGCGCACTGGAAGTTTGTGGGGAGCGCAACCGGGCGCTCTACCAGATGAATGCGGAGCTTCTGGACCGGATCGAGAATCGGAGCGTCTGGTCCGCGCTGAGTCGTGGTGAGCCATTCACGCAGATCACTCGAGCGCGTCTTGAAAATCTGATCGAGGACTATCGCTACAAAGCCGAAGATCAGAAACTGCAGCCCGGCCCGCCGCAGGCAGCGGATTAACGCGCCCGTCACCCCTCCGTCATCGTCATCGGGAACTATAGAGCTGTCATAACCCGATACGAAGCGCCGAAGAGGAGGAGTTCTCAATGCGTGTTTCAAAGCGGGCGTGGTTTGCTGCGCCCTGTGTCCTTGTAATGTCTGCGTTCGCGACGCAAGCCGAGGCTGCCTGCAGCTTTGGTCCGGGAGCGCCTTTCGGCGGAGAGCCCACGCTGCAGGCTGCCCTGAATGGCCTGCTCAGCTCGGCACCGAACACCGTCAACGATTGCCTTGCCGACGGAACAGTTTCCAACGGTGACGCCCACTGGGTCACGATTGGGCCAAGCTCGGCAACGATCCTGCTGGAAATCGCCGGATTTGCCAATCAGAACACCTTCGGCATCTACGATGCGACAGATCCGTCGAATCGGCTGCAGATCTTCACGGGTCCGCAGGGTCCAGGCACAACCGCTGCGATCGCTTTCTCTGCTGCGACCGGCGGATTCAATGTCAGCGTCACGATTGGCGCCAACACCTGGACGACCGCGACGCCGTTTACCGGCACCGCGTTCGGCTTCTACCTGCGCACGCCGCAGAACAATACGTTCTTCAGCGATTCCAGCCTGAACCCCAACCAGCTCGACCGGATGTATGCCTATCGCGGCAACGGCTCGAGTTTTGTTTCGGGTCCGGTCATGAACGACGGCAATCCCGGCAACAATGTTTTTGGTCCCACCGACGTGATCCTGGCGTACGAGGATCTTGTTCACGGCGATAACGATTACCAGGATTTCGTGGTGCTGGTCCGCGGTGTACAACCCTCGGTTGTGCCCTTGCCAGCAGCTGCCTGGCTGCTCGGGGGCGGCCTGATGGGCCTCGCCGGGCTACGCAGAATGCGCAGGAAAGTGATGACAGCCTAGCAAGCAAACGGTACAGCTCAGGCGCGATTGGCGCCGCAGCCAGAATTCCACTGCATCTTTAAAGCCCCGCGCATGCGGGGCTTTTTTTTGGCCTCGCTGTGTGCATTTGCGGGGCAAAAGTCACGAAACCTCAAAACGATTGCAATACTTGTTGGATACCTTGTTATGGAAAGTTGCAGTGCATTCACACACAGCTTTCAGACAGTGGAGGATACGTTGGTGGACAAACGCAAAGAAGCGGTATCGATTCGCATGAGTTCGTCGGACGTCCTGAAGATCAAGAAGCTTTCGCGACGCCTTGGCGCACGGGATTCGGATGTAATCAGGTTTGCAGTCAAGAACATGCTGAGCCGGCTGGCGCCGCTGTGTGATTCAGAGGCGAAGGGTCGAAACCTGATTCCGGTGTTCGTCGAGTCGGGATTCGATATCGTTCGGTTCTTCGATCTCGATGCCGAGCGGATCGAGTCGATTCTGAATGCAGAAACCGAATCCCACCGCCGCGTCGAGCGCGACGACATCGTCTTGATGACGCGTATGGGCGCGGAAATGCCCTATGCGGCGCTATTGCTGCAGGAACTCAATCCGTCAGAGGGCGCCCTCTCGACCAACACCAATCTAGGGTCGGCGTTCAAGGCCTATCTCTACGAAAAGTACCTCTACCGCGGCCAGGTAGCTCAAACACCCGAACCGGAGCGTGGCATGACGGAAGAACCCGTCGCTCTGGCCAAGTTCACGAGGCACACGTCATGAAGAATGCAATGATTAGTCGCGATTGGATTGCAGCAATTTGTTTGGCGGTGTTCTCGCTGCTGCACGCGGGACCCCTGCGGGCGGAGACAGTACTGGTAGACACCAGCACGCTGGTGGACACGGCAAAGACGGTTGTGTTTCCGTTCGTCGCCAGTGGTCCTGGGACGTTTGAGATCGTTTTAAAGGATCTGGAATGGACTGAACGATTTGCGTCATTGAGTATTGCGCTCACCGACGCACGACAGGTACTGAGCCGGCGCGACGGCGCCGGGGTGTTTTCTGTCGAATTCCAGGGCGCGGGCCTGCTGTACGCTCACGTGTCCGGAATGACCGGTCAGCTGCGATTCGCGTTGTTCGGCCTGATCGTGAAATTCCACCCGGCGACGCCGACCGTACCTCTGCCCGCGGCGGCTTGGTTGCTGCTCGGCGGGCTGGGCGCGTTGGGCGGCTCGGCGGCTTTCGCGCGCCGCAACCGCGTTGAGCGGCTTCTGCCTCCGGAACAGACCGCCTGACTCAGAACTCCTCCCGCGGCGGACAGCCGAACTCGCGTCTTGCGAACCGGTTGTCCGTCGCGGCGATTCCCGTCATAAAAGGGTCACCTGACATTTGTATAACGATCGTCTGCAGGGATGGCCGTTGACGGTTTCTGCCGTATACGAGAATGAACCGTGAATCGACCTCTAGCTTGTTTGTTGTTGATTCTGCAGGCGTTGCCCGTGGCAGCTACGCTGGCGGCCGAGTTACAGGCGCCGGTGAAGTATTCAGTGCAGCCCGGAGACGTACTCGTGGTCTCGGTCTGGAAGGAATCCGAGCTGCAGCGTGAAGTTCTGGTCAGGCCGGACGGTGGTCTGTCGTTCCCTCTGGCCGGCGAGATCAAGACGAGCGGACTCTCGGTGGACGAGGTTCGAAGTCGAATCGAAGAGCAGTTGCGTCAGTACATTCCGGATCCGGTCGTCACGGTGGCCTTGAAACAGATCGGTGGCAACAGGGTCTACATTCTGGGCAAGGTCAATCGGCCCGGGGAGTATCCCTTCAGCCGCCCCGTCGATGTGATGCAGGCTCTGAGCCTTGCCGGCGGCACCACACCTTTTGCAGCGGTCAACGATATCGTCATCCTGCGTCGCGAGAATGGAGCGCAGCAGGCAATCAGGTTCCGCTACGGAGAAGTTGAGAATGGCCGGGCGCTGGACCAGAACATCCTGCTTCGTAGCAACGATACCGTCGTTGTTCCGTGACCGCAGGCTCGAGAGCTGAACACAGATGGCGAGGCGAACCGCAACCGCGTTCATCGGAGCCACGCTGAGCGTGGTGCTCCTGGCCGGCAACAATGCGGCGGTTGCGCAGCGGTGGACGCTGCAGCCTTCGCTCCGGTCGAGCGTCGACTACAACTCGAACCGTTCGTTGGTCGCTGAGGCCCTGCCTGGTTTGGGGTTGGCATTGCAGCTCGACGCGCCCCTCTCCTACACGTCCGAAGTGTTGAATTTCTCACTGAGGCCGTCGTTATCGTTGCAACGCTTCGACAACACTGCGCTCGTCGACAGCGATGACCAGACGCTGGACTTCAACGCTTCGTGGCGCCGCGAGCGAGCCGACGTCAAGCTTGACGCGGTTTGGCGCTCACAGAACACGCTGTTGACGGAACTGGTGGACACGGGGGTCCTCGACGCAGGCACCCGCCGCCGCGATGCGCTCGCTTCGGTGGGCTGGAACGCTTTCCTCTCCGAGCGGGTGAGCGGGGGAGTGCAGGCGTCTTTCGCCGACGTCGAGTTCAGTGGCAGAGCCGCACAACGTCTTCCAGGGTATCGTTTTCCCGGTGTGGCGGCTAACGGGTCGCTCGCGCTCGACGCGCGCAAGAGTCTTTCGGCGACGTTGAACCTGAGTGAGTTGCAGGTTCCAAGCTCCAGTTTACGGACGCGCAATTCCGGCGCATCGGTGGGCTTCGCCTATGGGTTCAGCGAACGCACCGAATTCGAGGTCAATGGAGGATTCAGTCGCACCGAGAGCGGGTTCGCGTCGGACAGTGGCTGGATCGGTCAGCTGCGAGTGCGAACGCGCTATCCGCGTTCGTTCTGGAGTGCCGGTATCTCCCGATCAGTCCAACCGAGCGGCTTTGGCGTGCTGGTGCGCCGTCTCGAGCTGTCCGCCAGTCATGCGTACGATATTTCGCCCAGAGTAAGATTCGCTGCCTCTGCGCGAGCCGTGCGCAATGACTCTCTGCTTGGCGCAGCGTCCGGGGAACGCAGGCATATTCGCGACCTCGATGCACGGTTTGAGTGGCGTGCCTCCGAAACTCGGAGCTTGGGTTTCAGGGCAGGGATCGCGCAGGCGAGCGGTCCGGTCGATGAGCTGCAAGCCGGTCCTGGCGAGCGCGATTACGACGGCTGGCGTGTGGGCTTGAGCATGGCCTGGGCTCCTCGCGCGCTCAACGTGGCTCCCTAGGACTACGCCATGAACAGCGATATTGCAGTTCGTTTCCAAGAGGTACTTGGCTCGCTTCGTCGGCGGCGACGGTCCGGGTTGATTGCGCTCGGCGTGTGCATCCTGGCGACCCTGACGCTGGCATTTGCGCTGCCGCCCAAGTTCAGATCCACAGCGACGATCCTGATCGAACAGCAGGAGGTACCGACGGAACTTGTCCGGTCAGCGATCACCTCTTTCGCCGACCAGCGTATCCAGGTCATCAGCCAGCGGGTCATGACGTCGCAGAACCTTCTCGACATTGTACGTCGCTATGACTTGTATGCAGAAGATCGCGAGAGTGAGTCTCGCGAAGCAACAGTCGAGCGGATGCGGGAGGATGTCAGCTTCAGAACGATCAGTGCCGATGTCATCGACCCGCGAAGCGGAGTACCCCGCGAGGCCACCATTGCCTTCGCGGTTTCCTACTCCAGTCGGTCTCCTCAGACTGCGGCGAAGGTGGCCAACGAATTGACCACGCTCTATCTCAACGAGAACCTGACCAGCCGCACGCGACTTGCGCAGGATGCCGCGGGGTTCCTGCAGACTGAGGGAGATCGACTCAGTAAGGAGGTCGCGGAGCTCGAGTCCCGTCTCGCCGATTTCAAGCAGGCGAATGGAGATGCATTGCCTGAACTTTCGCAGCTCAATTACCAGCTTCTCGATCGGACAGAACAGCAGATTCGAGTTGCCGAGTCGGAGCTGACTGCGCTGGATCAGCAAAGGGTCTTCCTGGAAGCTCAGCTCGTGCAGATTCGCCCCAATTCGGTACTGTTGAGTGAAACCGGCGAACGGATTCTGAGCGCTGAGGATCGGCTCAAAGTACTGCGCTCGCAGCTTGCGAGTTCGCGTGCGCTGTATGCGCCCGGGCATCCGGATATCGTCCGGCTGGAGCGCGAGATCTCCGGACTCGAGCAACAAACAGGCGATACAGAAAGTCGTGTCGAGATATCCCGACGTCTCGATCGGTCCCGTGCGGAGCTTGCTCAGTCGCGCGAGAGATACACAGCAGACCATCCGGACGTGAAACGTCTGGAGCGGGACGTGCTGGCACTCGAGCAGGCTGTGATGGTCGCGCCTGAAGGGCGCGATCCCGGAAGATCATCCCGCAGCCCGGACAATCCTGCCTACATCCAGCTGCAGGCTCAGCTGTCAGCGACGAACAACGATCAGCTTGCGGTCCGGCAGCGAATTGGCTCTCTTCGGTCTCAGATCGGGGAACTCGAAGCGCGCCTTCGCAGCGCACCGCAGATCGAGCGTGAGTACGCCCAGTTGACGCGCGACTACGCCAATGCACAGGCGAAGTACCAGGATATTCGGCTCAAGTCGATGGAGGCTCAGGTATCACAGAATCTCGAGGCAGACCGCAAGGGCGAACGATTCACGCTGATCGAGCCGCCGATTCCCCCGGAAGAACCGGAGAGTCCCAACCGAGGCCTGATCCTTGCGCTTGGCTTGCTGCTCAGCGCGCTATCAGCGGTCGGGGTCGTTGCGCTCCGCGAACTACTTGATGCGACCGTTCGTCATGAGCGAGACCTTCGAGAGTTGCTCGACGCGCCGCCGCTGGCGTCCGTACCTCGAATCTTCACCGAGGGGGACCGGCTAGCAGCGCAGCGCGTCCGCCGCTGGTCTGTAGGGTCATTTGCCACCGGGTTCGTGCTCTTGATGGTTGTCACGCACTTTGCCATCAGGCCACTAGATTCACTGTGGGTTTCAGGCCTCAGGCGTATCGGGATCTTCTGAGGCATCGTCATGGAAAGGATCGAAAGGGCACTGGAGATTGCGCGCGCGCAGCGCACCGGCATGCCAGAGCCGGGTGCACGAGTGATGCCTTTGCCGACGCCGAAAGAGGCGCGAACATGCGATCAGTCGGTGCCAGCTGGTTTTCCCAGCGTTCCGCTTGACAGAATAGCTTGTGCCCGCTCGCGGATCGTTTTTCCTGAAGAGCGCAGTCCGGCCGCACACGCCTACCGCATGCTCCGTGCGCAGCTGCTCGCGCAGATCCGAGGCAGCACTCGCCGCGTTGTCGGCGTGGTCAGCGGCGGCGATGCCGAAGGAAAGAGTCTTACAGCCGTCAATCTGGCTCTGAGTCTGGCTTCCGAGCCCAGTCAGCACGTTGTGCTTGTGGACCTCGACATTCGCCGACCATCCATTTCCGGTTTGCTGGGGATGCCATCGCGGCCAGGCGTCGAGGCTTATCTCGCCGGGCGCCTGAGTTTCGAGCAGCTGCCCGTTGGCCTCGCCGGCATTGAGCGGCTCCTGGTGGTTCCTTGTGCGGCGGCCGTTCCAGTTGGCGATGACGCGCTCTCTGGGTCGCTCACCCAGCAACTGATCGAGCGCCTGCGCGATACGTCGGGGCAGCCGCTGCTGGTGGTTGATATTGCGCCAGCGCTGCTCAGCGCTGATGTGTTTGCCTTGGCACCGCTGATCGACTCGTTCCTGATCGTCGCAACGGAAGGTCGTACCCGGCGCGACGATCTCGCTCGACTCCAGCAGCTCATGCGACCGATGCACGTGGTCGGAACCGTGCTCAACATGGCGTCCGACTTCGAAAAGCGGGCCTACTGAGCCTGACATGTACGAGCAGTTCTACGGGTTTCGCGAGAAGCCGTTTTCGATGCTGCCGGATCCGGCCTTCCTTTACGTAGGGCGGCAGCATCGGCATGCGCTTACGCTTCTTGAATATGCGCTGACAGAGGGGAGCAGCTTTGCGCTGATCACGGGCGAGATCGGCAGCGGCAAGACAACATTGATCCGGCGCATCCTGGCGCAGCGAGATCGCCCCGTCACGTTTGGGCTCATCACGAACACCAGTTCTAGAATGCAAGGGCTAATGCCCTGGGTCGCTCAATCCCTCGGAGTGACAGCTTCCGGTGTACCGCCTGCAGAGCTGCACGAGAAGCTGCTGGAGAGACTGGTCGACGAGTACCGCGGAGGTCGGCGGGTGGTGATCGTCGTTGACGAAGCGCAGAATCTGAACGCTGCTGCGCTAGAGGAATTGAGGGTTCTATCAAATCTGAACTGCGACAAGGATCTGCTTCTTCAAACGGTGCTGGTCGGCCAACCAGAGCTTCGCGACACTCTGAGACACCCTTCCCTGAATCAGCTCGCGCAGCGAATCGCCATTGACTATCACCTGAAGAGTCTGCCGCGCGCCGAAACGCACGCTTATGTCAGGCATCGTCTGCGGATTGCGGGCGGATCGCCGGAGATCATCGAATCGCCAGCGATTGAGCTTGTGCACCACTATTCCTGCGGCGTGCCCAGGTTGATCAACGTGCTTTGCGATACCGCCCTCGTCTATGGCTTTGCAGAGCAGGTTCGAAGCATTGGAACCGAGCTTGTGGCACAGGTAATTCGTGATCGACGCGCTGGCGGGATCCTTCCGCTGGCCATGACGCCGGCTGATGCCTGATTCTCCAATAACCAGCAACCTTACGCCGACACATCGCGCTGCGCGGGCTGCGTCTGATCGGGCGCGTGTCATTTTCGTCAATCGATTCTTCTGGCCTGATGTTTCTGCGACGAGCCAGATGCTCACCGATTTGTGCGAAAAATTGTCTGCAGCGGGTTTGGATGTGGTCGTGATCTGTTCTCGGCAGCTTTACGAGAACGCCGCTGGTCAGCTGCCCTGCCGTGAGCAGTTTGGCCCGGTTCGAGTCCTGCGGGTTGGGACGGCGAAGTTTGGTCGTGGCTCCTTGCTTGGCCGTTTGATCGACTACGCGACGTTCTTCGTGAGCGCAGGCTGGACCCTTGCAAGGGTCTTGCGAGAGGGTGACGTTGTCGTCGCCAAGACTGATCCTCCCCTGATCTCGGTGATGGTCGCGCTGGTTGCCCCGGCCCGCGGTGCCCAAAGTGTCAACTGGTTGCAGGACGTGTTTCCGGAAGTGGCTGCTCAGCTAGGAAATATCGGCATACCCGTCTGGCTTTGCGAAGCGCTCGCGAGGATTCGCGATCGGTCGCTGCGGCGGGCACGGGTCAATGTTGTGCTGGGTGAGCGCATGAAGCGCGTCCTGGAACTGAGAGCCATCGATCGGTCGTCAATTCGTGTTGTGCCCAACTGGGCCGATGGCGAGAAGGTGAAGCCGATTCCGTTCGATGCTGGAACCCTGCGGGCGACTCTGGGCGGTCTCGGTCGATTCATTGTTGGATACTCCGGAAATCTTGGGCGCGCGCACGACTATCAGACCCTGCTCGCTGCCGCCGAACGTCTTCGTGCGGACGAACGAATCCTGTTCGTGATGATCGGTGGCGGTACAGGCATGCGCCAGCTGCGCCGCGAGGCGGGCGAGAGACGCCTGACAAACTTTCGCTTCATGCCTTATCAGCCTCGCGGAGGACTGATGGATGCATTGGGGTCCGCTGATCTGCATCTGGTCTCGCTGCTGCCGCAGCTTGAGGGCTTGATTGTTCCCAGCAAAGTCTACGGAATCATGGCCGCAGGCCGGGCGATTGGCTTCGTCGGCGACCCTTGCGGTGAGGTGGGAGCGCTCGTGAAAAGATTCCGCTGCGGATTCTCGGTCGAAGTGGGGGCCGATGCGGAACTTGCTGCTCGAATTGCGGCGCTGGCAGATGATCGCACCGACTGCATCGAGATGGGCCAGCGCGCCAGAGTGGCGTTTGACGAACACTTCGATCTGGACCGAGCGGCGTCGAAATGGATCCAGGTACTCGCGGCGGCAGGAGCGTCCGCTGGCGAGAGCCGTCAGTCTGGGACGTATCCCGAGAGCCGTGGCAGCACGGCGGCCGAGAACTGAGCAAGCTCACGCTCCGCATCCGCAACCGTCTGGCCGGGCAGGATAGGGGCTGTCAGTCGTATCAACGCTCCGTCAGAGCGGTTGCGAGTCAGCGCATCCCAGAATATGAACCACTTGACCAGGTACTCATTGGTGATGATCCGGCCGCGCTGCTGGAACCAGTAGTAGACGAGTTGCTGATTCGCCCCAAGTTCGATCAGGGCCCTGTTGACGCGCATCGGTTCGCCGCCGGCGCTCGGAACCCCGATGTTTCTGGATCCAAACTCGCTGAGTTTCCATCCACCTCCCGGCAGGCATGATCTGGGCGAGTGGGCAGACTGACCTTTCCTTTGGGAATCGTAGTAAGCGACATAAAGGTTCACTGGCGTCGAGTTCTGGCGGGCATAGTCGTTCATCAGATAGTCGTCGACCTGCAACGCGTTCAGGTAAATCGACTCGATTGTCCCTCGACGGCCGGACCACTGACCGATCTGGGTCGGAAATTCCACGAACGCGGAGCGGCCTGGCACCGCCTCCGTGCGCTCTGGAAGGAAAAAGCTGCCGACGGCTACCACGGCTACCACGGCGACACCGGACAGGAATGAGGCGGGGAGTACGCGGTCAATTCTAGGTCCGGACTGAGGGGGCGAGACGGCGGGTTCGAACGACAACACCTGATGCCATGGCGCCCGATCCTTGCCAATCTTCGACAACAGCCACGCGATCAGCAGCACGACGGCGAGACTAAGCATGAAGACCATCCATCCCTGGAATTCGTGCAGGAGCCCCTCGGCCGTCGAGGGTCCCCAGTGTTCGACAGTAATGCCGATGACTCCGATTCGCAGGCTGTTCATCAGCACGGTCACTGGGATGCTTGAAAGGAACAGCACGGCCCGCTTCCAGAAGGGGCCACGGTAGAAGTAAGCAACCACGAAAGATAACGTCATCAACGGAAACAGATAGCGGAGTCCGTCGCAGGCTTCGGCCACCTGCAGCTGGTAGACCCCAAGATCGATGACATTGCCTTCGACAAACACGCTGATGCCCGCCAGGCGCACCAGAATTACGCCGATATGCGAGGAGATCAGCTGCATCTGCAGCGACAGATTGTTCGAGAAAAACGCCGGCAGCGGAATCATGAAAACCAGAATCAGCAGCGGCATCCACAGAGTACGGAAGACTCTCCAGCCTGCCAGCAGCACGACGAGACCGTAAAAGACCAGCAGAAAGCTGTACTGCACGATGACCCAGATCGTGCTCAGTTCCCCGGCAAGCCACATCAGCATGCCCAAGCCGATCAGAATCAATCCCGTCCACGAACCATCGAAAGGAGTGCTGGCCAGTCGGGCACGTTCCCGCCAGGCGAGGTAAGCCGCAAGCGGGGGGATCAGAATCCCGTGACTGTACTCGGGACGCAGGTTCCAGATGTCATACAGCGCGCTGAGTGCCGGCCAGAAGGGAATCAACGCCAGCACGACCGACAGAGCAATGAGCGCCTGTGCGCCAAGGGAAAACCGCAGCGTTCCCGCGTCGCCTGCCATGACGACAGGTTTGATTCCCGGTGAGCTCAAACTACCTCACTCCGCGGCCGTCGGTCAGGACCCGCTGATGCATGATTCGAAAAAAGGCAGACAGGTCCGCAACGGTAGCTTGCATGTACGACAGTATGGTGACATCGCGAAATCAGCCGGCTCGAGGATTGTCGCGGCGGGCCAACCGACGGTGGTTCCATTCATCGCAATTCCTCGCCGAGGATCGTGTCCCAGCGTTTGACGAAGGCCTCAAAGGTGAAGCGGCCCGACCCGGTAACCTGGGACAGGCCGCCAAGCCGAAGTCGTTCCCTGAGCCGGTTGTCGGTGGCAATTGCGTCGATGGCCGCGCCGAGCGCTTCGGAATCGTCGTAGGGAACCGTCAGGCCACTTTTCCCGTGGATGACGACGTCGCGCGCACCTTTCTCGGCAGCGGCGATCACAGGCGCGCCAAAGTACATTGCCTCCAGAAACACGATCCCAAAGCCTTCCTGGCTGCTGGGCAGCACAAAAGCGGCACAACCCCGGTAAAGCGCCTCGAGTTCGTCATCGGAGACAGAACCCGGGAATGACACGCGATCACGAAGACCCAGATCCACGGCAAGTGCGCGCAAGGCTTCGAGGTCGTTGCCGCCGCCGGCAATCACGTACTGCAAATCCGTATTCGGTGATCTCGCCAGCGCTCTGATTGTCGTCACGATTCCCTTGCTGCGATCTGCCTGGGTTAGGCGGGCCACCGACAGTAGGTAGGGACGGACCGGCGGGCCGTGCGATCCGCGCAGCATTGCATCTGTTCTGGTGGTCCAGGTCCGGTCGAGCGCATTGTGAAAGACCGTAAGTTTCCGTGGATCGACCTCAGGTGCCTGGTCGATGATCGACTGGCGTGTGTAGGTACTGACGCAAAGCGTGCGATCAATGAACCGAATGGCCGTCCGGCGCAGACCCTTTAGGCGCGACCAAATCTCGACGCCATGGGTGACCAGAATGACTCTCGGCAAGCGTCGTCTCCAGGGCCATCGCGCGAGGGTTGCAGCTGCGGTCAGTGCGGCGTAGTTGATGTGTCCGATCACGATCACGTCATATTGCACGGTCGACAGCTGGCGAATCGTGCGCAGCGCGAATCGTGTCTTGCTTCCGGCGTGTCCCCACAATCTCCTGCAGCGCACAGAGCTATCCGCTGCCGCATCGTTTGAATCGCGCACCGTACAGACGTCAACTTCGACGCCGAGCACGTTATTCGCCGCGAGAAAGGTTCTATTGAAGCGCTGGATACCGCCGTTTGCGAACACTTCCGTGCCAATAAAAAGAACGCTCCGCGAGCGGCTCATACTGTCAAATTCACGTGAGCGAGGATCTCACGTAGCCGATGTGCGTAAGTGTGCTCCTGGCGCGCCCGTTCGAGTCCCCGGCTGGCGATTTCCAGTGCCCTGTCGGGATTTCTGAGGTAGTAATCGACTTTGTCGCGAAGCTCCTGATAAGAGCTGAACGACTCCACTTCCAGGCCGGTCGTAAAGTGCTCGTTCAAAACTGGTCGATCGGAAACGAGCTGGAAGGCACCATATCCTGCGAGTTCGAAGGCGCGGCAGTTCAAGCCGTCGATCTCGGCGAAATGCAGTGTATTCAGTGCGATCCGTGCCGAGCAGACAGCCGCAGCTTTCTCGCGACCGTGAATCGGTGGGCCACGAAACGAGTCGCCGACCCGATCCACCAGCCAGCCGGGCCGATGGCCCCAGATGGCCACGTGGCGCCCGTCAAGGTGCTGCAGGAGATGCTGCCGATAGTAGTACAGCGATCCGGCGATCATGACTTCGCAGTGCAGTCGCCGGTGCTCATCCGCAGTGGGTGTGACGGGGTGGTGCACGGCGGGGTTGAAGGCTTCAGGGAGGTACCGAAATTCTGTCGCGCGAATCAGCTGGCTGAAGTGTCGTTGCAGATGGCGGTCCTTCATGAAAACGATGTCGTATCCTGCGCCCAGGACGTACTGGCGCCCCATGGTGGTCACGGCATCCTGAAACCAGCAAACGAGCGGCGCGCCGGTCAACTTCCGCAACTGGGCGACCGTGCGGGGCGACAGTTCACTGCCAAGAATCACCAGCACCAGATTGGGGCCGAAATCGCTCGCTGCGCGCAGAATGCTGTGCTCATTCCGACGTTCTGGCTCGCGCAGCAGCGCCCTGCTCAGGCGCAGAGTGATGCCGGCGATGATGGGTCCGAAACGGCGAGTGCCGGGCCGGGTTGCGGCGAATCCCACTTCGCAGCCCAATTCGTTCAGGCCGTCGACGACGTGCCGTTCCATCGAGTCTTCAAAGGTGTTCGCGCCGAGCACGAGCACCCGCGGACGACGTGGCGAGCCGCTTTGATGGGGCGGTGCTGCGGGAGCGTAGCCTGCAACAACTGGAGGTCCAGACATTTAATCCAGGTTCAAATCATGGGCGCTAATTATCGTCGGCGCTTCAGAGCCGAGTGTTACAGCTTCTTTACAAGCGCGACCGATGGCAGAGCGGCATGGCAAGGTAGTTGTTCGTCCCGCAAGTGTCTCCGAGAGCGGTGAGCCCTCCATCGGACCGGACGCGCGAGATTTCGAAGGGGGTGCGGGCGTGCCTGCCGATCACCTGTGTCGATTGCGTCAGAGAAGGTGCGTCCAGAGCTTCGAAAAGAATGATAGGGGGCGAAGCATCCGCTAGCAGCTGACTCATGCCCTCAAGCACCAGATGCTCAAAACCTTCGACATCGATCTTTACGAACTGCGGACGGCCGTATTGGCGAAAAAGATGGTCCACGGTGGTCGTCGGAACGGAGACGCTGCGCGCAGTCGGATCGGGCCGCAAGGATGAGATATCGAGGTCCTCGCGTTCGAAAAAGCGGGTCTCGCCCTCACTGTTCGATGCAGCGACCTGTATACAGCTGACGTTCGACCAGGCCTGCGCCGTTCTCTGCAGCAACGAAAACGTCAACGGCCCTGGTTCCAGCGCGATCACTTGCCCTGTTCTGCCCACCGCGGCCGCGAATAGTATCGTTGGGTAGCCGACATTTGCGCCCACGTCGATGACGGTGTCACCTTCGCGGAGCAAGCGGCGGACAAGCAGGTCTTCCCCGAGTTGATGCGGGAAGCAGCCGTGGCGCAGCAGCTGGACGTAGACCGATTGCCGAAGGTCCGCGCGGATCAGCTGTCCGGGTAGCAGTCGCAACTCCAACGGCAGATCCCAGAGCGCACGATCGCGCTCGGCCGCGGCCCTGGTCAGGCGCCAGTAGCCGCGTGGTAATCGTCGCGCGAGGGCGAGTGCGACCCGACTCGAAAGCTTCATATAGGGATCCGCCCGCCAACCTTAGCCACGTTGGCCTGCAACATCGATGTCATCTCAGTCTGTCTACATGTGACCCAGCCATGACGCTAAACCTCCTTCGCGTCGCGCTCATTACAGCTGCGGTACTTTCGGCCGATGTGAAGTCTGCCGAGCCGCCACGTCTGAACGGTGCGACCTTCCTGCAGTCACCCGTGGCCGTGGAACCAGGCGGCCTGCTGCTGCTGTCCGGCTCTGGCCTGAAAGCGCAAGATCGGGTCGCCTATCTGCGCCTGCGCCCCGGCGACAGCACTCCGCCCGCGCCCGCCGCCTGGTTCGGTCTACCGGATAGCCTGGCCGGTTTTGCCGAAATAGTGTCTGTGGGCGACACACCTCACTCTCTGGTGGTGCGGGTCCCCGAAACGCTCGATCCAGATGCGACCTACGCCCTGAGTGTGTTCGCAGACGGTGCCGCTTACAGCAATCCTGTCCTCGTCAACGATCCTCGTCCGTTGTGGTTCACGCCTTCCGAATGGCGGCGAACGGATCGGTCGGGCGCCGCTACATTGCGGATCGTGGGCCGCAATCTCGGGCCGCGATACTCAAGGCAGATGCGGATCCGCCTCGAAGGGGCCCGCACAGTCCCGCTACCCACCGCCCGCTTATGGTCGCGGTCTCCGATCGTCGCCGATTACGTGCTCGCTGGGGTGCTGCCAGCGAGTCTGCCCGCAGGCGACTACTCAGTTGCGGTCAGCGTTGATGGTGTTCGTTGGGTAAGTGTTCCGGATCAACGGTTGCACGTTGGCCAATCATCAAGCGCTTCCGCCTCGGTGTCGCTGGGGGATGCGGGATTTGGCGCGTGTCGACCTGATGACGGACGCGACGATAGCCGGTGCCTGTCTGAAGCGCTCACGCACCTGGCTGCCATCGGAGCTGGCACGTTGCGAATCGGAGCCGGCACATGGGATCTGCTTGAAGGCAACGAAGCGCAATTGTCAGCGCACGAGGGCCTCGTCGTGGCCGAAGGCATTGATCTGATCGGAGCGGGTGCGACCCGGAGTCGAATCGTCAGGCATGCGGGTTGGCTGGACGGTCCTGCGAGTCCGGTGCTGACGCTGACCGGTCGGAATACGCTGCGCGGCCTGCACTTTAACGACAAACGGTCTCCGGCGCAGCGTTCTCGCAGCGGCCCAACGGTTCGTTTCGGTCAGCTGTTCTACCGCGGGAGAGCTGAGCGCAAGCGGATGGTCGAGGACCTGCAGATACTCGAGTGCCGGTTCACAGGCGGACGCCATGCGATGGCTGATGCAGGGTTGCCACTGCGGCGAATCACCATCGAGGACAATGAAATTCGTGCTGACGACGTTGGGCTTTGGCTGGGCGGGAACTCAAGGAACCTGCAGGATACCTTCGCCTTGCAGGATGCCGTGGTCAGGCGCAATCGCTTTTTTCCCGGCCAGAGCCACGATCCGGCGCGCGGCACGGGTTCGATTGCCACCGTAATTGGCGCTGCGACGCGACTCGACTTCAGCGAGAACGTTGCCGACGGCTCGGCATCGCTTCGATTGCCCGGCGACTCGACGTCCGGCTGGCGCGCTGCGTTCTTCTCGCACCTGCTGGGTGAGCAGGATCGCGTCCTGATTGCTGGAAACTTCGCCAGTTGCAGCGGAGACCAGGCAGGCGATGGCGAAGCGATCGCGCTCGACAACAATCACAATTCGTTCGCCTACGATTCGGTCCGCTCGGTCATTGCCGCAAGTCCCGGTTCGGTGAAGGTCGCGGGTCCGTTGCGGACGCGGCAGCGAGGACAGCAGATCGTCAAGGACTCCTTCTACGTCGGTCACTGGCTGCAGATTGTCGACGGATCCGGCGTGGGCCAATCACGCCGGGTCGAGTCATACTCGACCGACTCCGACAGTGACGAGACAAGCTGGCACGTTGCACCGGCATGGGAAACCCCACCCGTACCAGGGCACAGCCGGGTGCAGGTGGCCCGTGTGATGTGGCAGGTCTACATCGTGGGCAATGAGATTGATCACCGATCCCCGTTGTGCGCGAACCGCCGCGGGCCGAGTGGCCAGGGAGGTCGTATCGCGATCTGGGCGCAGACTTCCGATTCAGTAGTTGCGGGTAATGTTCAACACGGTGCGGATGGCATCCTGTGGCTGCAAAATTATCGGCCGCAGGCGATCGCAGGCATGGCCGCCGGCTCAAGCCTGTTTCAGTATCACTTGCTCATTGCCGGAAACAAGGTGTTTGGAGAGCGCTATCTCGATTCAAACTGCAGCCAGTCCGGGGTGCAGGGCTGGTTCGGCCTGCCGCCGGGCTTCGAGGGCGTTTCGCCGACGCTGAGCTATGGCGTGCAGATTTCCGGCAACGAAATTCGATCGGCCGACGGGCTTGGGGCTGCCGCGATCACGATTCAACCCGGTTGGGCCGAGGGCCGAAGACCGCAGCGGTCGCGTCTGGTTCGCCAGACAATCGTCGATCGGAACGAGATTTCCGGTCTGCCGGATCGCGCTGCTGGCGGGACCTGCGACCGTACGGACCTTGGCAGAGCTGCCATTTCGATCGCCGGTCGCCAGAGCGTCTTCGGCACGGCTCTTTCAGGGAATCGGTGTGGCGGTGCGGGCTTCAGAGACACCGGGGAGTCAACCCGATCGCTGTGTCGAGCGAAAGCTGCGCTGGATTGTGGTTGCGCTGAGGGTCAACGGTGAAGCGTCCGACGGCGGGCTCGAGCGCTGCTCAGGCAAGCCTGCGGGTGGCGCCGTGCTTGATCGGCGCGAGAACACGATGTGCAGCGCTGCGACGGCGATCATTGATCGCAGCCAGACCAGGTAACTCATGGCGATGTTCTGTTCCATGCGCGCGACCAGCAGGTAGATCGTGATTGTCAGCACCAGAATCCGGGTCACAGAGCGATGCTCGGCCAGGTCGAATCGTGATCCGATCGTCCCGAGCAGTATGCCCATCAGCAATGCACCGCCCAGCAGGCCGACCCAGCCGAAATTCCAGTAAAGGTCTCCGAAGTGAGTCACCGAAATAAAGACATCGCGGAATGCTGATATTCCCAGTTCCCGATTGAAGAGCTGCCCTACCGAGGTATCGGGTTTGTCCGGCCACAGCACCCGTGGAATCATTCCGGAGAACAGCAGCGACACCGTGTATCCATTCTGGTATTCGGCGGTGACGCCGACATCTGTGACGATCCGCTCGAAGGTTCGCTTGATAGACACTCTGTCCAGGAAGCTTCGTGCTCCGTAGATGTCTTCGCCGCGTTCGAGCAGGCGAGAATCCAGCGCCTTCTGGAGATTTGCGCCAAGATTTTCTGCTGCCGCGCCGCGATCCCGCCCAAAACTCAGCACTTCGGCCCGATAGGCTTGAAAAACCGGAAAAGCCACCAGCACGATCATGGTGCCGACCCCGAGCCAGACTTTCGGTATTCGCCCCGATACGAGCAGCGAAGTGACGAGGACCAAAGCGATTCCTTGCACGGCGACTTCCTTGCTGTCGCCGACGAAGCCCACTACGAAGGTCACACCCAGCATCGCGATCAGGAGCAGCAGCGCAACGGCGCTGCGACCCGCAAAAACGCGATACGCCACCAGCAGCAGTCCCAGCGGCTGAACCAGCCTCCCAAGCGTAACCGCCATCGCCTGATAGGAATTAATGCGACCCTCCAGCTGCTGAAACGCCCGATTCAGGATCTCGACCTGCCAGAGGTAGGTTGCGAGCGTACCGAGCGCCCAGAGCGAGATTCCGACCAGCAATGCCGTCAGTGCCGGCCATTCGGACGGCACCCTGGCTTGAGTCCTTCGGCGGGTGAGCTTGACGGCCAGGGCATATCCGAGCACCAGAACAATCAGACCCGCCAGCAGCCCCGCTTCCGCAGCACTCAGTACACCTTCGGAGCTGCTGGAGCGCTGGCCTGTGAACAGATCCACGAAGTCCATCGCGCCGTAAGACACCAGGAACATCAATGCGTAGAAAATCAGCACCGAATAGGGGCCGTTCCAGTGCGTCGCGTACAGCAGGGGACTCGCACACACTGCGAATAGAAGTAGCAGGAAGAGCGGCCGAGGATTGTCCTGCAGGCCGATCGCAGCGCCCACGCCGACCGCTATCGCAAACGCGACGAGTGCCGCGAAGTACAGCGCAAAGCGAAGCGCGGCGTTCGAGCTGCTCATGCCGACTCGCGCCCCAGCGCTACGCCTGCTTGAACGAGCCAGCGCCGAGCGAAACAAACCGCAACCAGCAGCTCGACAAGAAAGTACACGGGCACGGCAACAGCCGCTCCGAGCAGTCCGAGCTGCAATATGCCTATCGAAATCGCGGCCGCAGCCGCTACCGCCGTTACGGTCAGTATCGCCAGCACGGAGCGTGTATCACCATAGGCATAGCAGACTCTTTCGAAGACCTGCGCGATTCCTTGCAGCGCATACCCCGCAGCAATCCAGGGCATCAGAGTCGTGGCGATCGGGCGATAGCTGTCACCGAGAAAAATCTGCGCTGCGAATCCTGCGAGCAGGGAGAAAAGTAGCGTCCCGAGGGCCCCAATCCCGACGACCAGGATCAACCATCGTCCAAGAATCCGCCGAGTGGCTGGGATGTCGCTGGAACTGACCGCATTCTGATAGAGCGGGCGCATCGTCAGCTCGACGGTGCTGAACGCCATCATGAACGGCCGACTCGCAAGACCGTATGCCGCCGCATAGAGCCCCGCTTCCGCAACCGTGAGTAGTGCACCGATCAGGTATCGATCTCCGAGACTGTTGGCCCAACCAATGAGTCCCATCGGTACCAGCGGCAGCGCGTATCGCCACAGCATCTCGCTGGAGTCTTCCCGGCGGGCATCTCGCCAGCCTGCCGGAAACTCACGCACCAATCCGTATGCAAACCACAGCAAGGCGATCGAGACCATCGCGTGCGCTCCGACCACGACCCGGCCGTCTGCTCCCGTCAGGAGTAGCAGAGCGACCGAAAGCAGTGGCCGCGCCCAGGCATCGATTGCCAGCCATGCGGCATAGCGCCGATGCCGTTGCGAGGCATTTAACCAGGCGAGGCCGTAGGAACGCAGGCCGTCGCAGACGGTCAAGATTACCAACGCGAGGAACAGGGGCCAGCGAGACTGGCCAGCCTGATTCGGCAACAGCAGCACCGCGAGGCCGAGCACTGCAACGGACCAGGGCGCTGATCGCCGCGCTGACTGCAGAACGGCGCGACGCAGGTTGTCGAGCCGGCCTGATACGGAGGACGCGGCGAAAAAGTGAATGATGCCCTGCGCCACCGGGTTCACAAACACGCCAATGCACAGCGCGCTGACTCCCAGTGCCAGCGTCACCATACCGAACTCGGATGGCGCAAGGATCTCTGTCAGCAAGCGCACACCGACCAAGGCACCCAAGGCGGCTGCGATTTGCCCGCTTGCCAGGGCCGCCGCATCCTTGATCTGGTGGCGGTTCATCGAATCACCGATTCGATTGCATCGCGATACGCTCGCTCCATACGCGCCGCTACGGTCGGCCACGCCAGATGTTGCAAGACGGCTCGTCGTCCGTTTGCCCCCATCTCGCTCCTGCGGGATGACTCTTTCGCCAGCAAGTTGATCCTGTTGGCGATCGAAGCCGGGTCTCCATCACACACGAAGCCGGCATCGTGCTCCAGAACGAATTCGGCGAGACCCACACCAGGCGTTATGACGACCGGGCACGCCATCAACAGGGACTCTGCCACGACGTTCCCGAAGTTTTCGGAGTAGGACGGTAGTACGAAGCAGCTCGCGTCTCTATACAGTGACCACTTGCTCGCATCGTCAATGGGGCCGATAAAGTGAATGCGATCAGTCAGCCCGAGCTCCATGCTCAAGGAACGAAGCTTTGGTAACAGGTTCTCGTCATCGTTTCCGGCAATGACCAAAACGCGATCGGGCACAAACTGCATTGCGCCGATGAGCCGTTCGATGCCTTTTTTCCAGTTGATCCTTCCCAGGTACAGCACGTAGCCACCCAGCGCTATATGGTCCGGCAGCGGATTGGCCTGCGAGTGATTCGGTGTCACAGCAACGCCGTTCGGAACGCGGACTTCACGCGAAAACTTCAACCCTAGCGCGCTGACTTCGTCAGCTTCGGTGGCGCTGGTTGCGTGCAGCGCATAGGCTCGATTCAGCGTCCGCGCTTCGAACAGACGTATCCATGCGAGCTTCACCCAGCGACTCTTTCGTCGGATCAGGTCGCCGACCAGCATGCCGCGCGGAGCCACAATGTAGGGAACGCCGGCCCGTTCAGCGCAACGAGCAGCTTTAAGTGTTGGCCAGAGGTAAACGGAATGAAGATGGACGACGTCGAAGGTTCGCATGTCGCGCTCAAGCCGCCGTCCCATCGCCGGTGACCAGTACAGACGCCGCCATGATGAGACCCGGAAGTAGTGGACCTTGACGCGATCCATGTCAACCGGTCGATCCAGCGGCACTTGCAGATCCAGCGGCCCGTCGACGCTAGTCGTGAAAACGTGCACATCGTGACCCCGCTCGGCAAGCGCAGCAGCTAGCCCATGCGCCGAGCGCACAGGGCCTCCGTAGCGCGTTGCCGGATAGTAAGCGGGTATGACTTGAAGAATTCGCACGCTGCTGCCGTCGCGGTCCGCAAGGAGAGCACTCCGTTGTGACACTCTAATGACAGCGTCGGTGTCTCACGAATGTCATATCAGTGTTTCGTAATGTCGATATCCCCACCGCTACCGAGCACCGTCGTGACTGTTTCTGTCTTGATCCTTACTCTCAACGAAGAAATCAATCTGCAGGAATGCCTGCGGACCGTGAGTTGGTGCGACGACGTCGTGGTCCTTGATTCCATGAGCACAGACAGAACTTGCGAGATCGCTTTGACTTCCGGTGCGCGCATCGTGCGCAGGCCCTTTGACAACTGGTCCAGTCATCAGAACTGGGCGGTGTCCAACATCGACTTCCAGCATCCATGGGTTCTCTATCTGGATGCAGACGAAAGATGCACCGAAAAACTGCGGGACGAGATACTTGCGGCTGCCACTTCATCCTCCGGACAGTCTGCGTATCGGATCCGGCGCAAGGACTTCTTCATGGGCCGTTGGCTGCGTCACGCTCAGTTGTATCCGACCTGGCTCGTGCGCCTGTTTCGCCCTGAACGAATTCGCTACGAGCGCCTTGTCAATCCGGTCGCCGTCGTCGACGGCGAGATTGGCTCGCTTCAGGGGCACATTCACCACTTTCCGTTCAGCCACGGCGTTTCGCACTGGGTTGCGCGCCACAACAAGTACTCCGATATGGAAGCAATCGAGGCGCTACGAAGTGACGACAGCGCCAGTACCCCGCTGCGCCAGGCATTCTCGACGGAACCGAACATCAGGCGCCGCGCGCTCAAGGACATTTTCACGCGCCTGCCCGCCAGGCCACTGCTGAAGTTCCTGTATTACTACTTTGTCCGCAGGGGGTTCCTCGATGGGCGCGCAGGATTCACCTATTCGACGTTGCAGGCGTTTTACGAGTATCTGATCAGCTGCAAGCGCACCGAATTGCAGCGCCGCCAACAGGGTCTGCCTGTTTAGCTGCCTGCTGGGAGACTGCGTTTGTTTCTGGGGTTCTTCATTGCCCTGTCGATCACTGCCCTGATCATTCCGCTGCTTGCCCGGGTAGCGGGAATAATCGGCTTGAACGATTCGCCCGGTCCGCGAAAGGTTCATAGCACGCCGGTGCCGCGCGTCGGTGGCATTGCGATGACGGTCGGCATGGCCATTGCTCTGCTGTTTGGCACTGACCTTGCGCCCGAGCTGGTCGCCCCGGCCATCGCAGTGCTGGTGCTGCTCGTATTTGGCGTACTCGATGATCGGTGCGACCTTGACTACCGGGTCAAGTTTGGGGGGCAGCTGCTCGCGATTCTCCTGTGTCTGCTGCTGAGCGATCTGCGAATCGATTCCATCACGCTAGATACGCGCTACGCCTTGCCGGCATGGAGCTCCACGATCCTTACGCTGGTGTTCCTTCTGGGGGTCACGAATGCCGTCAACCTGTCGGATGGACTCGACGGGCTGGCCGGTGGCATGGCACTGCTTTGTATTTGCGGCATTGCGCTGATGGCGTTGTCGGGTGGCAACCTGCCGGTCGTCGGGGTCGCACTGGTCATGGCCGGAGCGATCATCGGTTTTCTGCGATTCAATACGCATCCCGCCCGGGTGTTCATGGGCGATTGCGGCAGCCAGATTCTCGGCTTCGCCATGGGTTGGTTGGCGATACTGACCACCCAAGCTGAGACCACTGCGGTCAGTGCCGCGCTGCCGTTGCTGCTGATCGGTGTGCCAATTGTCGACACCCTGTCGGTGATCTACCTGCGCCTCAGGGATGGCCGCTCCCCATTCTCAGCGGATCGCAATCACCTGCACCACCGGTTGCTTGCTCTGGGTCTGAGGCATGCGGAAGCTGTGTCGACGGTTTACCTGCTGCAGGGCGTCATGTTCCTGCTGGCCTACTTCATGCGCTTCGAGTCCGATCTCCTGATCGGGCTGTCATTTCTCGCATTGTCTGTCGGAGTCCTTGGAAGCCTGAGTGTCGCCGAGAAAAGGGGCTGGCGGATCCGCCGCGAGCGGGCCGATCAACCAGCACACGGATTCGTGCAGGGCCTGCGCGGTCATCTCAATCGCATGGGACTGCAGCAGGTCGCAGGAGGAGTATTGCTGTTATCTGCGGCCAGCTACGCGGGCTTAGTCGCAACGAGAGTCGCGGAGGTGCAGCCGGATCTAGCGATGTTGAGCCTTGCGCTGGCTGGAATGCTGCTGATCGCCACGAGGGCCCGCGCTAACGTTGCGGCCTGGCTCGACCGGGCAGTGGCATACACAACTGTCCTCATCGTTGTCTACTTGGATCAGCAGCAGGTGATGCCCTCGGCACTCTCTTGGCTGCCGCCATTGAGCCTGCCGTTAATCGCGGCCTTTGCCGCGGTGTTACGTCTGATGCTGGCCTCGGACCAGACGTTCAGGGCAAATTCTCTCGACCTGCTGGTTCTGTTCATTGCAATCGTGGTGCTGCAGTTGCCTGGCCCGATGCAGCTACCTGCTGGATTCGCGGCTGGTGCAGTGAAGGCAGTACTGCTTTTGTATGTCGCTGAAATGTCACTCGCTGCGAGCGGCCGCCGATTCGTCCTCCGGACACTCCTCGGGGTGATTCTCGTCGCCTTCAGCCTTCGCGCGCTGATCGGCATGCAACTGTAGTGCGAAAGTAGGCGAATTGTTGTCATCAGGCCGTAACGACCTGCCCCTAACTTCGTGAAAACACCACTTCAGTGGGGAGTCAAGGCCTTGCACATCGAGCGTCATATCCTGGCTTCGGCCACCGTTCTGTTCGTCCTCGCGCTCAGCTTGCAGGGATGCAGCGGTGGTGAAGCGCGCCGCGCGAACCATCTCGACAAGGGCACGGAGTACTTCGCCGAGGAGAACTTCGACAAGGCCCGCATCGAGTTCCAGAATGCGCTTCAGATCGAGCCGAACGATGCTGAAGCGCGATTCATGATCGGAAGGACAGCCGAGAAGCTTGGCAACCTTCGAGAGGCGGCCAACAACTACCAGGGCGCAATTGACGTCGACCCAGGATACGTTGCGGCAATCGCCAATCTCGGCCGAATGTACGTGTTTGCTGGTGCGTCAGACCGAGCGCTTGAGGTCATCAACGAAGCCATCGCAAACAATCCCCAGGATCCGGATCTTCTGACTGTCAGGGGCGCGGCCCGCATCCAACAGCAGGATCGCGATGGAGCCATGTCGGATGCGCTGAATGCCGTGAAGCTTGCGCCCCAGAACGAGAACGCGATCGCATTGCTGGCTTCGCTGTACAGGCAGTCCGGCGAGCTCGATAAGGCTGCAGAGACGATCAAATCAGGGCTGTCACGCAACTCGCGATCCATAGATGTCCGCCAGGTCCTGGCAGCGATCTATGCCGAAGCAGGTGAAACTGCAGCGGCCGAATCTCAGATGCGCGAGATCATCGAGATGCGCCCGGACCAGTTGCCCTTGCGCTATCAGCTCGCATTGTATCTGGCCCGCGCGGACAAGCTGCCGGAAGCAGAGAAGGTCTTCGAAGAAGCCGTTGACCGCTTGCCCGAGGATTCCGCGCCCAAGCTGGCCCTGGTCGAGTTCCTGGTCGCGCAGGGCGCACTTGACCGCGCTGAAAGCGCCATCCGCGGATACATTGCCAAAGATTCAGACAACCTTGACTTGCAGCTTGGTCTCGGAGCGTTGTTGCAACGCCAAGGCGAAGCAGAGGCGGCAGTCGGCACCTATCAGCGCTTGATTGACAGCGATGATCGTGATCGCCCCGCATCGCTGGCCGCGCGCAATCGGATCGCAGCTCTGCGGCTGACGGAGGGCAAGCTGGATGAGGCGCAGGAGCTGATCGACGCGGTGCTCAAGAAGAATCCGCGCGACAACGATGCGCTGGTTCTTCGCAGCAATATTCTGCTGGAGCGCAGGGATCCTGCGGGGGCAATCGCTGATCTGCGAACGGTGCTTCGCGACCAGCCGACGGCCGTTCCGCTGCTTCGCTCGCTGGCGCGCGCCCACATTGCCAACGGAGAGCCTGCGCTGGCGGAAGAGACCCTCCGCAACGCGCAACAGGCGTCACCGGACGACACGGCCGTGAGGTTGGATCTGGCGCAGTTGCTCGTGCAGACCGCGCGCGCCCCACTGGCGGTTAGCCTGCTCGAAGAGACCGTCCTGAAGAATCCTGATGATCCCATGGCTCGAGAGATGCTTACGAAGGCCTATATTTCCGCGGGTGACATCGATGCTGCGCGTCGCGCCGCCGAAGATCTCAAGCTCGTTGCGCCTCAGTCCGCTTCTGGCTCATACCTGTCCGGCTTGATTGCCCGTGCCCAGAACCGGCTCGACGATGCGGAGCGCGAGTTCCGGCAGGCATTGCAGTTGAAGCCTGATTCACCCGATGCACTGATGGCGATTTCGAGCGTACTGGTTTCCAGCGGCCGCACCGATCAGGCCATCTCTGACGTGCGGGCTGCGATCGAGCGGAATCCCCGGCAAACGAGCCTTCAGAATCTGCTTGGTGAGCTGTTCTTGCAGCGCAAAGACTACCCGGAGGCGATCAAAGTCCTGGCGGAGGTCGTCAAGCGTGATCCTCCAAGCTGGATCGCGCATCGAAATCTGGCGCTGGCTTACGTCGCTTCCGGGGATACGGTCCGCGGCGAACAAGCCTATCGAAACGGAATTGCCAACACGGACGAGGCGCTGCCGCTGGTAGCCGATCTGGCGGTGATCTACGAGCGCCAGCGCAAGCCAGACGAAGCCATTTCGCTGTACGAGTCTTTCCTGAAGCGCAATCCGCGCGCTGACTCAGCGGCGAATAACCTCGCGATGCTGCTGATTACGTATCGCAAGGATCAGGTAAGCCTCGATCGGGCGCGAGATCTGACAGCGGGTTTCGCGAATTCAACGGTTGGAGCTTTCCTCGATACGTACGGCTGGGTTCGACTAACACGGGGCGAGACGGGCGAGGCGCTGCAGGCGCTCGAGCGCGCCGCGCAGCTGGCACCCGAGTCGCGCGTGGTCCGGTATCACCTGGCGATGGCGCAGAAGGCCGCAGGTCAAGCTGACCGTGCGCGGGAGAATCTGGAACGCGCGCTGGCCGGCAGCGCAGGTTTCGCTGGCATAGAGCAGGCGCGCCTGGCGCTGCAGGAACTCAACCGAAGCGAATCGCGGACGGCGAGCTGATGCAGCGCCGGCTGCTACCGGCGCTGCTGTGCACGCTGGCCTGGCCACAGGCCGGCGACGCCCAGAGTTTGCTCGACGAGGTGGCCACAGTTTGGGACGACTCGGCAGTGGCGGCGCTCGAACGCCCGTTCCTCGTAGCGACAGCCGGCAGCCACGACATTACTTTGCGAGATCTGGCCGTCCCCGCTCCACTGGCGGGTGTTCGCGCCGCGGTGACGCGTGGTTCGATCGTCGTTGCGACCCTGCAGATTCCCCCGGGGCAGGCGGGCCCCGCGGTGATCCGCGCTGACCTCGTCAGCGGCAACTATTCGGTGCGCGTCGTCGGTGCGCCCAGCACTGCCGCACGCTCGGGAACCATCGGCATTTCGGTTGTGAGGGTCGGTGATTCGACAGAGATCCTGCAGTTTGCCGATGCGCTGTCGCTGGCGCCGCCTGCTGTGCCCGCCAACACCACCGTCCTGGAACGCAACTTCGCCGTTGCTGACACCTCCGTTCACACGCTGCAGTTGCGCGATCTTGGCTTTCCGGCTGCCGCCCAGTCCGTTCAGCTGATCATGACGCGTGGCGGAGCGGTGATTGGCCTGCCGCTTAGCGCTGCAGGAGCGTTCACCTTTCAAGGTCAGCCGCAGGGTGCGGGGGATCCACCGTACACGCTGCGCGTGATCACGACCGCTACCACCGTATCGGGCGGCGCCCTCGCAACCATTCATATCCGCAGTGCCAGCGGCGCGGTGGTCCTTTCCGAGAGTGCGCCTGCCGGCCAGGTGCGCAATGCCGGCAATGCCTCGCTGTCGGCGGGCCCGCACACGTTGCGACTCGCGGACCTGGTTTTCCCATCCGCCCTGGCCCAGGCGCAGGCGATCGGCGTCCTCGCCGGCGCGGAAGCGGTTCGCATCACGAGTCCGGGCAATGCAGGCTTCAGCGCCAGTGCCGGCATGCACCGGCTATTCGTGCTGGCGCGGCCTGGATCCGACCCGGGTGCTGGGAGCTTTGGTGTCGACATCCTGCAGGGTGCCAGTGTCGTCTTCAGCAGCGCGGATGTGGTCAATCTTGGCAACGGTGCAGCCCGCGGTTTCGCGCTTTCCGCAAACGTGCCGACCGCGGGAGACTACCGACTGCGCTTGTTTGACTATCGGTTCCCGAACGCTTTCTCCACGCTGCGCGTCGCAGCGGTCCGCGGCGGCAACACCTTGGGCTCGATTGCGGCACCCGGCGATACGACCCTTGCGGCACTGCCCGCGGGCTCGGTGGTCGTGCTTGCGCTTGCCGCGCCGGGCGGGACTACTGGCGGCGGTGTCTATGGATTGCAACTTGCCCCGAGCAGTGGCGGTGCCGCGGTCCTGGATGTCAATCAGGGAGTCGGCGCGCTGTTTTCTTCGCGCAGGATCGACGTTCCCGCCTCTGGACGTTTCAACGTCACGGCGGAGGATCTTGGCTTTCCGGCCACCTTCATCGAACTTTTTGCGCTGGTGACCCGCGGCCCCGACAGCGTCGGTTCGATTTTCGGGGGCGGCACGTTCAGCTTCGATGCGCTGCCCGGGCCTTACAACGTGAGCTTCATCGCGCGGCCGGACCTTTTCGAGAAGGCGGGCACGTATCGGCTTGGTGTTGCGCCGACTCCAGCAGCGCCAACGGTCGGCTTTTCCGCGAGTCCGCTGTCCGTCAGCTCAGGCGCAACCAGCACCTTGAACTGGACTTCGCAGAATGCAACGGCTTGCACCGCGTCCGGTGCCTGGAGCGGTTCGCGTCCGACTTCGGGGACCGAGGCCTCGCCCCCGGTCACGTCATCGGCATCGTTTACGCTGACCTGTACAGGCCCCGGCGGATCGACCGCCGCCACCGCGTCCGTGACCGTTGGCGCGCCTCCCATCGGGGGCGGTGGCGGCGGCGGGCGCATGGATGGCTTGATGCTGCTGTTGCTGACAACGCTATGGCTGGTACAGGCAGCACGCCGACGCGCTGCCTGTTCACGCCGGACCGCGATAACGGTCTAGGGGAAGCTTAGCGCAAGGCAGACTCGAAGAAGTTCTATGCAGGGCAGCCCAGCAGTATCCAGAAGGACTGATTGCCTCGCAGGTTAAGGATGTTCGCGGAATCGCGTTCAATATTCGCCTGGCGATGAGCGCGTTGGGCAAAGGAACGCCTGAACAAGCTTCCATCTGCAATATCGGCGGCGGTGTCGGCTTATTTTCCGTTGGATGTGCCTCCGTTGGTTTCAGGAAGACGGTACTGGTCGACGATTTCGATGATCCGGTTAACCACCCTCCCACCACACTTCCGTAACGCGCCGTCGGGCCTGCCCATCGCGCCCGCACTGCACGACGACATCCGCGAGCGATGCGAGCAGCACCCGGTCGGAGCGCATCCGCGCCGCATCGTCTCCAGCAGCCGCTTCGGCGTGACGCGATCTCACTCCGTCGCAGAGGTGATTGGACTGCGCTCATTGAGCCACTAGCGCAACCGGTGCAGGCGAGTGCGAGGTCTGCGTTCCTGAGCGCCGTACTCAGTCGAGAACGACGAGGTGCCGGGCTTTCGCCGCGGCAATAGCGACGGTAGGTACGTGCTGATCGAACGTCACGAAGCAGCCACCATGAGCCACGGCCAGCGCGAGCAGGTAAACATCAGTGGCGTGGCGTGTGGAAAGGATGCGGTCCCAGGCGATCTGCGCTTTCGCCAGCGCATCGACGTCGGCCGCCCAGAACGCGTGGTGATGCGCGTCGGTCGCGGATTGCAGCCGCGAAGCGACCAGCGCTGCGGGTTGGGCATTCGGATAAGCAGGCTGCGACATGATCCGGATGCAACCGATCTGGGTCAGCGGACACGACGCCCAGCCCCTGCCAATGTGCTCACCAAGCCATTCGGCTGCGCGAGCGTGGTGCACATGGTTCGCGTCCAGCAACGCGATCAGGACGTTCACGTCCAGCAGCGCGCGCATCAGACGCCGTCGCGATCCCTGAGGTCGTTGATCAATTCATTGGTCACGAGCGTTCCGTTCTGTGGGAAGGGCTGAAAGCCGTAGAACGCCTTGGGCTCGCCCACCGCTGGAGCAATCGCACCGGTCAGGGCCTGCCGGGCCAGCGACGAAATGATTTCCCCGGCGGTGCGCCCCTGCTTGCGCGCAAGTTCGCGCGCTGCGGACAGCACGTCGTCTGCTATGTCTAGAGTCGTGCGCATGATGGCTTGATGCTAAAACATCAGATGCACAGATGCAACGGGCGTGGGCAGTGCGCCGTCGCCTATAGAATGAGCGCCTCAGCATCGGAGGGCACTGAAGCGTGTCTGAGACCCAGCTCGATCTTGAATCCGCCGCGCGCGTCCTTGAAGACTCCGCCGATTACCGCGTATTGCGGCGCCTTCCCGTGCGAGATCGTTTCGCCGATGGGCCGATCGACGCTGACCAGCTGGCCAGTGCCGTTGTGCTCGACACCGAAACCACCGGCATCGACACCGAGCGGGATCAGGTCATTGAGCTTGCCCTGGTGCGCTTTCGCTATGTCGCCGCGACCGGTGCGCTGGTCGATATTGAGAACGTTTACTCGGCGCTCGAGGATCCGGGCACCCCTATACCTCCAGGGGCCACCGCGATCCATGGGATCACCGATGCGATGGTGCGGGGCCAGTGCGTCGATGACGCGCGAGTCACTGAGCTGCTGCGTGACGCTGCCTGGGTGGTTGCCCACAACGCTGGCTTCGATCGGCGGTTCGTCGAGCGCCGTTGGCCGGTGTTCGAATCCTGCCGCTGGGTCTGCTCGTACGCCGAGGTACCGTGGGCCGAGGAGGGCTATCCGGGTGCGAAACTCGAGTACCTGGTGACGCAGGCGGGTTTCTTTTTCGATGCGCATCGAAGCGAGATGGACTGCCGCGCTCTGCTTGAGGTGTTGCGTCAGCCCCTGCCGAGATTGGGACGAACAGTCTGGCAGCAGCTTCTGGCGAGTGGCGGTCAGGTCACGCATCGTCTGTGGGCGCTCGGTTCACCGTTCGAGTCCAAGGATCTGCTCAAGGCGCGCGGCTATCGCTGGCACGCCGGACGGCGTTGCTGGCATACGCAGCTGCCGGTCGGCGAGCAGGCAGGCGAGCTGACCTGGCTGCGCGAGAACATCTACGGCGGGCGCTCGCGCGAGATCGAGATCGAGGACTGCGATGCGACACAGCGTTATTCGGCGCGCCCGGGGCGGGTGCGGCGAGTCGCACTCTAAGGTGGCTTTGGCTGCTTCACACCGTGCCTGACGCAGCGCCGATCGTGATTCCGCATGCGGACTTGTCCGCCGACTCGCTGCGCGGCGTCATCGAGGCTTTCGTGCTGCGTGAAGGCACCGAATACGGTGAGCGCGACGTGAGTCTGGAGGTCAAGGTCGCGCAGGTGCTGCGGCAGCTCGAGCGAAAGGAAGCTCAGATCGTGTTCGATCCGGAAACCGAGGTCGTCGCGGTCGTCGCCCGCGCTCGCTAGCCGCGGTCGTAGATGACCGAGAACTTCTCGATCCAGACGGGCATGTCGTCGGAGACCTTCAGACCGAAGGGTTGCAGGAGCGCGCCCCAGTACTGGGTATGCAGCGGCTTCCAGATAGCGAGATCCCTCACCGGCGAGCCATCGATAGACGTGTCCTCGGCGGTAATCCGGCCGAATTCCACTTCGTGGATTCGCTCCATCCTGACGAGCATGGCGGGCGTGCCGTCGAAATCGATCAGGATGATGCAGTCACCGACCGCGGGTCGGGGTTGATCGGTGCGCTCGACAATCCAGGGCAGCGTGAAGGTGCCGGTCTTGTCTCTAGCGCGGATCAAGCCAAAGATCTTGCGCGTCGACTCGGCATCGAGGCCGATCCAGCGCACCTGGTACTCGGTCGTGAGCTGTCCGCTGCGATCTGCAGCGCGGGCCTGAGCCCAGAAGGCATCGAGGGCGGCGGGGTCGGGGCGTGTGGGTCCATCTGGAAGATAAGTCATGGCCTGATCAGGCTACCTGCTGTCTCGCGGGTCGGCAATGCCGGATGATGGGACGCAACGACGGGAGAGCACGATGGCAGCAACGCAGTTCGCAATGGTGGGTCTGGGCCGAATGGGCGGCAACATGGTTCGGCGGCTGGCACGTGCCGGAATGACGGCGGCGGTGTTTGATCGCACTCCCGGCGCGCGCGCCGATCTGGCGCGCGACAGCGGCGCGACGGACTGCGAGAGTCTCCCGGCGCTGATCGCGGCGACCAGGAGTCCGCGTGTGGTCTGGCTGATGCTGCCGGCTGGCGCGGCGACGACCGAGACATTCTCGACGCTGCTGCCGCAGCTTGAACCGGGCGACGTCATCGTCGATGGGGCCAATGCCTGGTACCGCGACAGTATCGAGCGCGGCGGGCTGGCCGCGGCGCGCGCTGTCGGCTTCGTTGACGCCGGTGTCTCGGGCGGCATCTGGGGACTGGAGAACGGTTACGGACTGATGGTGGGCGGCACAACCGAACATGTCGCTGCGGTCGGGCCCTATCTGCGGGCCTTGGCGCCGAAGCCAGATCTAGGCTGGCTGCGCTGCGGTCCGGTCGGGGCCGGGCACTACACCAAGATGGTTCACAACGGCATCGAGTACGGAATGATGCAGGCCTATGCCGAGGGGCTGGCGCTGCTCGACGCGAAGCGCGAGCTTGAGCTGGAACCGGCGGCGATCGCCGAATCCTGGCGGCATGGCACGGTGATTCGCTCCTGGCTGCTGGATCTGACTGCGGAGTTTCTGGCGCGCGATGCGAACCTGGCGCAGCTTGCACCGGTCGTGGCCGATTCGGGCGAGGGACGCTGGACGGCCGTGGAGGCCATCGAGCTGGGCGTGCCTGCACCGGTGATCACGCTGGCGTTGATGCAGCGCTTTTCCAGCCAGGGACGCGGCGACTACGGCAATCGGGTGCTGGCGCAGATGCGGCAGGCGTTCGGCGGTCACGCGGTGAAATCAGTCTCCGACAAGCCCTGAGCGGCCGCCGCGTCAGCAATCACGCTGGCATGAGTGCGGGCGATACGATTGGCCGGCGCACTTCCGCCGCCGCGCAGTAGTTCCGCCAATCGCGGCTGCTTGGCGGCACCACTGACCAGCCAAAGCACGCGTCGCGCGCGATCGATCGCCGGTAGCGTCAGTGTCAGGCGCCGGACGCCGTCGAGTTCGTTCGACACGCCAACATCGCGGTCCGTTACATCGAGCAGCGGATCGCCCGGCAGCAGCGAGGCGGTGTGGCCGTCGCTGCCGAGTCCGAGTTGAACGACATCAAAGGCCTCGATGCCGTGGTCCCTAAGCAGGCCGGCGTAGCGCTCGGCCGCGCGCCCGGCATCGAGATCGTCGACCGGCATGCCAAGCAGATTCTCGGCCGGCAGCGCGCCGTGCTTGACGAACGTCACGCGCAGCGTCGCCAGATTGCGCCGAGGGTCGTAAAGCGGCACCAGGCGTTCGTCGACCTGTGCAATCCGCACGCGGTCCCAGTCGAGGCGCTGCGTAGCAAGCAGCGCGAAAGTCCGCCACGGTGTCGTGCCGCCGCTGACGGCGAGGTCAGCCCGGCCCCGCTCCGCAATGTCGGTGATGATGCTTTCCGCAAGCCACTGCGCGGCGCGCTGCGCCAGCTGCTCGGCATCTGACGTGATGATCAGCCGCACGGGCTCTCGCCATCGACTGTTGGATCGATCCATCCGCCGTAGCGCTGCGCGAGCGGAGCCGCCGACGCCGGACCCCAACTGCCGGGCTCGTATCGTTCCACCGGCGGCGCCGTCGCAAGCAGCGCGTCGATGAAAGCCCACGAGGCCTCGACGCCATCCTGGCGCGCGAACAACTGCGCATCGCCGCGCATCGCGTCGGCGAGCAGACGCTCGTAGGGCGACATCTCATCTGCGTGGCCGTTGCAGGCGGTCAGCGCGACGTCGCGGCCGTTCATTCCCTCACCGGCGTCCTTGACGCGTGCGCCGAGTGAAATCGCCACGCGATCGGGTCCGAGGCGAAAGCGCAGGAAATTGCGATCCCGGGCGCCGATGTCGTCGAACAATCTTTGCGGCGGACGGTGGAACGTTGCCATCACCTCGGTCGCCGTGACCGGCAGGCATTTTCCGGCGCGAATCAGGAACGGCACGCCAGCCCAGCGCCAGGAGTCGATGCCAAAGCGCAGTGCGGCAAAGGTCTCCACGTCGGAATTGTGCGCGACATCGGCTTCGTTGCGGTAACCGGAATACTGCCCGCGAACGAAGCTGCGGCCTGCTTCCGGTTGCAATGCCCGCAGCACTTTCACTTTCTCATCGCGCATGGCTTCGGAGGACCAGCCGACCGGCGGTTCCATCGCGAGCATCGCGACGATCTCGAGCAGGTGGTTCTGCACGACATCGCGGGTTGCTCCGAGCTCTTCATAGAGTTTGCCGCGGCCCTGCACATCGAGTTGTTCGGCCATCGTGATCTGGATGCTGCTGATGTATTGGCGGTTCCAGAGCGGTTCGAGGAAGGAGTTGGCGAAGCGAAAATACAGCAGGTTCTGCACCGGCTCCTTGCCGAGGAAGTGATCAATCCGGAACACGTCTGTTTCGCCAAAGCGATGGGCGAGGATGCGGTTCAGCGTCTGTGCGGATCCGAGATCACGACCCAGCGGCTTCTCGACCATGACTCGGGCGCCCTCGGCACAACCAGCCGCTGCCAACCGCTCGATGACTTCGCCGAACAGGCTGGGGGGGATCGCGAGATAGTGCAGCGGTGCGCGCGCGGCGCCCATTTCGCGTCGCAGCGCATCGAATGTGGACGGCTCCGAGTAGTCGCCATCGACGTACCTCAGCTGCTGAAGCAGTGCGGGTCCGGCTTCCGCGTCGAAGATGCCGTGGCGGGTAAGGCTCTCGCGTACTTTTTCGCGCAAACCCTCGAGGCCCAGCCCGCCGCGCGCGACACCGACGATCGGCATCTCGAGACGACCCCGCTTCTTCAGGCTTTGCAGCGCAGGGAAAATCTTCCGCGCAGCGAGATCTCCTGTTACGCCAAACACGACAAGCACGTCCGATTGTTCCGCTTGCAACGATGTCTCTCCTCGACTGCGGGGATTCCGTATGGGCGCCAGGGCGCCGCGCATTGACACTTTGCACCTATGGTCGCCCGCAAAGCAAAGCGCATTCTGATCATCGACGGGCATCCCGATGCCGGGCCGGACCGACTGCCGCATGCGCTCGCGGCCGCGTATCAGCGCGGCGCTGTCGACGGCGGACACGAGACCCGGCTGGAGCGTGTCGCGGAGCTGGAATTCGAGCTGCTGCGCACGGCCGATGAACTCAATGGGGGCAGACCCACGGGGCGACTACGCGAACAGCAGGACGCACAGCAATGGGCTGAGCATGTCGTGATCCTGTTCGCGCTGTTGAAGGACTATTTCCGACAGGTGTTTCGGCCGGGATTCGCCTTCGGCCCGGCGCGCAACATCCTGTCGTGCGTCGGCTGAACGCAATCCGTTACGCTGGCGTCAATGACGCCTCCGGTCGACCCATCGCCGTCACTGCGCCCCATGCAGGCTTTTTCGCAGCAGAGTCTGCGCCAGCGGTTCATCGCGGCGCTGGTCGCTGCAGACGGTCTCGCCGGCGCGCACTGCATCCACGAGTTGTCGATGCGCGGCGAGATGAGCGCAGTCGTCGAGCCGATGCTCGAGCAGTTGTGGCAGCGATCGGCGGCGAGCGTGCCGGAATGGTTGCCCATGCGGCACGTCGAGTGGCTGCCGCTGGTCTATGAAGTCTGCGGCCGGTTCAAGGCGACCGCCCGCGGCCGCGCGAATCTCTATCTGGTGCTGCTCGACTACTCGGACAGTCGTGCCGAGCCGTATGGTTTGTACGTCGGCGTGAGTCGCTACGCCGCAGCTCAGCGCTTCGACCAGCACAAGGCCGGCATACGGCACGCTGGCAGTGTGCTGCGCCGCGGTCTGGAAGTGCTGACCGGGCCCGTGCTGCATCTGCAGCGGATCGCGCGTGCCGAGGCGCTCGATATCGAAGTGCGAATGGCGGAGGCGCTGCGCGACGCCGGCATGTTCGTAAAGGGCGGGCACTGAGCCCGATGCAGCAGGCGACAGGCTGCGTATCGGAGTAAATTGAGCTCAACAATAAAACAGACTGGGGAGAAGCATCATGTCTGACGGGTTGAATCATGGCCTTGGCCGCAGTCTGGCCTTGTTAGTCATGGCGCTGGTTGCCTGCGCCTCGCAGGCGCAGGCGCAAGGACAGGACTCGACTCCCGGCGAGCGCAACGTGCTGATCATGGCCGAATTGCTGCCGGGCGAATACGACAACGGCAATCAGGCGATGTTCGACGTGCGGCGTAAACTTCCGGAAGGGGATCGTCATGTCCGGATGCATGCCTCGATCAAGCGCATCAGCGCGCCGGCCTTCGGCGAGTTTGTGTTCCTGTGGGTCAATACGACAGGCTCAGGAGACGATGCCAAGCGCTCTTTCCGAATCGCGACGCTCGCCGCGGGGCCCGCTGACGACGAAGTCACCATGCGCCATTACTTCAGGATGCAGGGCGAGATCACCGAGACGGATGTTGCGACACTGACGCCGGCTGCGCTGCAGCGCTCCGAAGGCTGCGACTATCAGTTCAAGCGTCGCGCAGATCACTTCAGAGGCCGCCAGTCAGACAAGACCTGTCGCTTCGACTGGGAAGGGCAGAAGGTCTATACCGACAATGAAATCCTGCTCTCGCAGGGCAGTCTGTGGACGCATGATCACAAGCTTGTGATCCGCACCGGCCAGCGCATCACGGGCGTGGCTTCTGGCGAGCCATTCTGGTTGGAGAGAGCGCGGATCTTTCACTGCTATGCCGACATCCCGGGCGTTGCAGGTGGGCGAGATATTCCGTTCGAGCGCTACGATGACATCGTGCTGCACGACAAAGGTGGGTCGTACTGGTTCAAGACGCGCGAAGCCAAACCCCGCGACATCGGCTTGATGCTGCAAGCCGTCACCTGGCCGATCCTCAACGAGCGCGGCGGCAACTTCAATCGCGACTCGCTCGTGCTCTACGCGCTCGAACGGTTTGCGGATGGCTCGGTCAAGAACATGGGCTACGCGTTCACGGAACCGGGCGCGGAACGGATCGGCAACAACCTGCAGTGGATGCTGATCAACTGCGCGATGACGCCGCGCGATCAGGCCAGGCCGGAGTTCTAGCTGCGGCCGCGGTTCGGCCCGCCGCGTGCTTTCACGGCGCGGTCGGCGCCGTAAAGATCATCGTCGAGGCAGGCCGCTCGCTCTGCAGGCGCTCGGCGGTGAGCTCTGCCTGCCGCATCGCCCGCAGCAGATTCTCACCCGCGAGTTTGCGCAGCTGCTCGTCTGACCAGCCACGCCGAATCAGTTCGGCAAAAAGATTCGGATACATTGACACGTCGCTGAGGCCCTCCGGCCACCACGAGTAGCCGTCGAAGTCGCCGCCGATGCCGACGTGGTCGATGCCGGCGAGGTCGCGGATGTACTCGATGTGATCGGCGACCTGGCCGATGCTGGTCGGTGGCAGTTTCAGGCCGCTCATTCCTTCGCGAAAAATCCGGCTGCGTTCGGCGGGTGTCTCCGCTGCGCGCGCTCGCAACGAGATCTCCATCATCGCGGGCCCGGTGATCTTCTCTACCTCACAGTTGATGAACCCTGCTGCGAAAATCACCATGACCACGCCGCCGTTGCCCGGCAGCTGCTTGATGATGCTGTCGGGCACGTTGCGGGGAATGTTGCAAAGCCCGGCCGCGGCAGCGTGCGAGAAGATCACCGGCGCTTCGGTCACACGCAGCGTATCGGCCATCGTTTCGGCGGAGGCGTGCGACAGATCGACCAGCATGCCGAGGCGATTCATCTCGTGCACCACCTCTTCGCCAAACGGCGTCAGTCCGCCGTGCCGCGGGGGCAGTTGTGCGGCCGAGTCCGCCCAGTCCGTGTGGTTGTTGTGGGTGAGCCCCATGTAGCGCACGCCCAGGTCGTAGTAGGCGCGCAGTGCGCCCAGCGAATTCTCGAGTCCCTGTCCACCCTCCATGCCGAGCATCGACGCAATGCGGCCATTGGCATGCGCGGCCCGGATCTCGGCGACGCTGGTCGCCAGCTCGAACGTGTCGGGGTAGCGGTCGATGATCCGGCGCGCGATGTCGATCTGCTCGAGTTGCACCGGTGCAAACGGTCCGCGGCCTTCGCTGGAGATATAGACCGACCAGAACTGGGCACCGACCCTGCCTGCCCGAAGGCGCGCGATATCCGTGTGTCCAGCAGTGGGTCTGAGCAGGTCGTAGGCCACGATGTCGCGCGGGGCATCGCGATTGCCGCGGACCGTGATCGGCAGATCATTGTGGCCATCGACCAGAACGGTCGATTCCAGCAGGGCGCGGGCGCGCGCCAACGCAGCGTCGTCCGCCGGCGTGTCGGCGGCGGTTGCGTGGCTGCCGAAGAACAGCATGGCGGCGGCGACCGCAAGTCCGGACGTAAAGAGCCTCATCGGCAAATCCTAGCATGCGATGCGGCGGGCTTTCGGCGGGCTTTTCAGTACACTGCGCCTGGTGCTGAAAACCCCACTGGATCCCGCCGCCGTCGCCGCCTATGCCGCCGCCGCCGGCCTGCCGCGGCTCGATGCCGACGCCGCAGCCCGCCTTGCAGGCGGCGCACAGACCGCGATCGATGCGGTGCGCAGCCAGCTCGGCGAAACACTGATCGAGCGCGAACCCGGCGAGTACCTGGCCACCCTGGAACGCTTGGCGGATGAACCATGACGGGCATCGCAAGTCTTGGTCTGATCGAGGTGGCGGAGCAGATCCGCGCCGGCTCGCTGAGCAGCGTCGAGGTCACGGCGGCGGTGTTGACCGAGGCTCGTGCGGCACAAGGGCGCTGCAACTGTTTCCTGGAGATTGACGAAGACGCGGCGCTGCTCGCGGCGGCGGCGGCGGACCGCGCGCGCGACGCTGGCGAACCGCTGGGCGTGCTGCACGGCGTACCGCTGGCGCACAAGGACATGTTCGATGACGCCGGCCATGCGATCCGTTACGGATCGCGCGTGCGCGGTGTGCACGTGCCGAGTGCAACGGCTGCGGTGCTGGAGCGTCTGCGATCGGCCGGTGCGATCCGGATCGGCGCCTTGAACATGGCGGAGTTTGCGCTGGGTCCGACCGGCCACAATGCAATCTTCGGGGACTGCCGCAATGCGCTCGACCCAGCCTACATGGCAGGCGGATCGTCGAGCGGCTCGGGTGCCGCGGTGGCGGCCCGCGCCAGCTTCGCGAGCCTCGGCTCGGACACTGGCGGATCAGTACGCATTCCAGCGGCTTGCAACGGCGTCGTCGGTCTCAAGCCGACCTATGGCCGGATTTCCCGCTACGGCAGCATGAAGCTCTCGCCTTCCATCGACGTGATCGGCCCCATTACGCGCAGCGTTGCCGATTGCGCGCGGATGCTGGGCGTACTGGCAGGCCATGATCCGCGCGATCCGCTCAGCTCGCAGCGGCCGTCCGCGGACTACGAAGGGGAGTGTGAGCGTGATATCGCTGCACTGCGGATCGGTGTTCCGCGTAACTATTTCTACGATGGCATTACGGATGACGTCCGCGAGGCCATGGAGCAGAGCCTGGCGGATCTCGAAGCCGAAGGCGCGGTCCTGGTCGAGCTCGACGTTCCCGATGTCGAGGCGATGTCGGAGCTCAGCCGTGCGATCGTGTATTCGGAAGCGACCGCTTTGCACGGTGTGTGGCTTCGTGAGCGTGCGGAACAGTATCAGCCCCAGGTGCGCACCCGCGCGATGACCGGCGTTGCGATTCCGGCGTCAATTTACTACGAAGCGCTGCTGCTTCGATTGCCTTTGCTTGAGCGCTTCGTGGCCGAAGTCTTCGGCCGCTGCGACGTGCTGCATACCCCAACGCTGCCGATTCCAGTGCCGCGCCTGGTGGACGTCGATGTGGCCGCAGGTGAGTCGCTTTGGCAAACGCTGGCGCTGCTGGTCCGGTGCACAGCGCCATTCAACTTCCTGGGTCTGCCTGCGCTGGCGGTGCCAGCGCGCGCGACGGACAACGGTCTGCTGGCCAGCGTGCAGCTGGTGACCCGCCCGTTTGCAGAAGGGCTGCTGCTGCGAGTCGGTGCGGCGCATGAGCGCCGGCATCGGTTCCGATAATTCGATGAGCTCCATGACTCCCAGGCACGCGTACGCCGACGGCGAGTTCGGTCAGATCCACTACACCTCCTGCGGCAGTGGCACGCCATTGATCCTGCTGCACTGGGCGCCATCGAATGGGCGTCAGTACGAAACCCTGCTGCCAGAATTCGCTGCACACGGCCTGCAGCCGATCGCAGTCGATATTCCCGGCTATGGTCGCTCCCACAAGCATGCCGACGGATGGAGCTGTGGGCAGCTCGCCGCCGAAATCGCGCGCGCGCTGACTGCCGTGGGCATTGAGGGCGGCTTTGCGCTTGGCGGGCATCTGTCGGCGGCGATCGTCGCGGAGATGAGCATTGCGGAACCGCGCCGCTGGCGTCGTGTTGTTCTCGATGGCTCACCGACGCTGAGTGCCGAAGAAATGAGCCGCGTGATGGCGCACTTTGCCGGGTTGTCACCTGCGCTGGCGGAGAGTGGCTCGCATCGCAGCTTTGTCTGGGACATGACCGAGCGCTTTCTGTCCGAATGGGATCCCGACTATGCGATCAGCGAGACAACACTGCCCACTCATTACGCGTACATGGCGGACTATCTGCAGATGGGCTTCGCCCCGATCCGCAGCTTCATTGAGCCTGCCCGCAGCAAACGCGGCGGGCTCGCGACCTATAACGCCATCGAACGCTGGCCGCTGATTCCGGTGCCGGTGCTAGCGCTCACCGCGGAGAAAGAAGCCCTGCGCGCCGGCCATCCGCGCGCGGTGAGTCTGCTGAAAGACATGCAGGAGCACTGCTTTGCCGGCTCGCACCCGCTGATGGATTCAGCGCGTGCAGCTGAATACGCCGCGGTCGTCGTACAGTTTCTGCGCGCGATTGAATCCCCGTGAGCGAAACACAGCGCAAGCCGACCGGGCGATCGAGCAGCGACGGGTCTCTGCCCGTCGAGGCGTCACTGGCGATCAGCCGCGGCCAGATCATGCAGGCGATCCGGGTCATTCGCGTGCACGAAGGGGTTGACCTTGCGGGGGCCAAAGCGCGTGTGGATCTGTATCTGGAGCAGAATCCATTGCTGCAGAAGCGGATCCAGGAGCAGAGGAAGGCCACGCGGCGCCAGGTGATCAAGTGGGTGCTGATCGTTGACGCGCTGCTGATTGCGGCGGCAGTCTACTGGTGGTTTGGGCGCTAGTACGGGCTGCGCGATGCCGATCGACACACTGTTCGCCACGCAGATCTACCACGCGCCACTTGGGGGCCGCGCGGCCAGCGTGTTTGTTCGTCAGCTTCAGCGCGAGTGCCAGCAGATTCGCAGCGACGATACCGCCGGGCAACGCTGGTCGCGGCACCGATACCCTGGCGGCTACACGTCCTACGGTTCCGTGCATCGGCTGCACCAGACATCGACGACGTTCGCGCAACTGGAGCGGCGGCTCCGACGCCACGTCGCAAAATTTACGGAGGCCCTCGAGCTTGATCTGACCCATCGCGAGCTGGTCATGACGGACTGCTGGACCAACATCATGCCGACCGGGGTCGTACACAGCCTGCACCTGCATCCGTTGTCGACGCTCAGTGGCACGCTGTACCTGCGCGTGCCACGCGGTGCGCCAGGACTCAAGCTCGAAGATCCGCGCCTGGACCGCTTCATGGCGGCGGCGCCACGTCGCGCTGATGCAGCGCGCGCCAATCAGTGCTGGGTCACTTTGCCCGCGCGAGTCGGGGACATCGTGATGTTCGAGAGCTGGCTGCGCCACGAGGTGCCGCCCAACACGGCAGCCGGGGAGCGCGTTAGCGTCAGCTTCAACTACGGCTGGTTCTGAGTCTGAACAGGACCTAGCCGGTGACCATTCGCAAGGCGTTCGCGAACGCGCCGGCATCGGTCAGCGCAACAAACACAATGCCCGCGACGGCTCCGCTGAGGTGGGCGTCATGGTTGATGCGCCCCTGCGAGTGCTTCGACTGGTAGATGCTGTAGGCGAGGTAGCTCAGTGCAAACAGCGGTGCGGGAATCGGCACCGGGATTGGAATAATGAACAGCGACTGCGTCGGGAAGTACACGATCGACGCAAACAGCACCGCGAGGATCGCGCCGGATGCGCCGAGGCTCGCATACTCGGTCTTGGTGCGGTGCTTGTAGTAGGTGCCCACGCTGCTGACGATCAGCCCGAATACGTACAGCGCGAAAAACCGCGTTGTGCCGATCGCACGCTCGAGCGGGAACGCGAAGAAGTAGAACGTCAGCATGTTGAACAGCAGGTGACCGAGGTCGGCGTGGATGAAGCCGCTGGTGATGACCGTCGCGTACTGCTGTTTGCGCAGCAGCCAGTAGGGGCGAAACAGGTTCTGCTCGATCAGCGACGGCACGGCGAACAGTGCGACGAGGCTGGTCAGGATCGTCACCGCGAAAATGAGGCTCGCGGCCGGCGTGGCGAGGAAGTCCATTTCAGCAGCGTAGCGGATTGGCGCAATGGCCGCCCGACCGACCAACGGCCGGTTCAGTCGGCCGCCGGCAACCCGGAGCCCTTCGGCAGGTCTACACTCCCAATATGGCATCGCTGACCTCTCTGTTTCGCTCCCGTATCGTGTGGCTCGTGGCGCTCGCCGCGATTGCTGCATTCGGGTTGTATCGCTGCTCCGCCGGCAAGGATGACGCCCCCAGCTACCAGACTGCGATCGTCGATCGTGGCGATGTCGTTTCCCGCGTCAGCGCCTCGGGCACGCTCTCTGCGACCGTGACGGTCGAGGTCGGCAGCCAGGTCTCCGGGCGTATCCAGTCCTTGTTCGCGGATTTCAATTCGGCTGTTACCCGCGGCCAGAAAATCGCGAAGATCGATCCCGCACTGTTCGAAGCAGCGGTTGCGCAGTCGGCTGCCAACGTCGCTGCATCGCGCGGCAACCTGGTGCGAGCCGAGGCGCAGGCCGAGGAAGCCGAGCGGCAGGCCGGACGCGCGACGCAGCTGTTCAGTCAGGGCCTGATCTCGGAGAACGATCGCGATAACGCCGTCTCGTCGGCGCGCGCGAATCGCGGCGCCGTGGCGCAAGCGCAGGGTCAGCTTGCGCAGGCACAGGCGTCTTTGCAGCAGACGCAGACCAATTTGCGGTACACCGACATTCTTGCGCCCACCGACGGCATTGTGATTTCACGCGCCGTCAATGTTGGCCAGACTGTGGCGGCGTCGCTGTCCGCGCCGGTGATCTTCACGATCGCAGAAGACCTGCGCGTCATGGAGGTGCACACCAACGTTGCAGAAGCGGACATCGGCAAGCTGCGCGCCGGCATGCAGGCTTCGTTCACTGTTGATGCCTACCCCGGCGAGCGCTTTCTCGGCACGATCCGCGAGATCCGCAACGCGCCGCAGATCGTGCAGAACGTCGTGACCTATGACGCCGTCATCGACGTCGGCAATGCGGATCTGCGCCTCAAGCCCGGCATGACGGCAACCACGACCGTCATCGTTGCCGAGCGCAAGGATGTACTGCGCTTGCCCGCTGTGGCGCTGCGCTTCCGTCCGGAAGCCGAAGCGGGTGCGCCCGCGCGCGGTGCCGGTGCCCCGATGGGCGCTGCGCGACCGAGCCCGGATGGCAACAGCCGCACCGTCCACATCGAGCAAAAGGGGGCCGCGGTGCCGCTCGAAGTCGTGACAGGGCTGTCCGACGGCTCGTACACCGAGGTTGTCAGCGGTCCGATCGAAGCGGGCGACGTCGTGATCACTGGGCTTGGCGGTGGCGCCGGCCCTGCCAGCGCCCGGCGCGGTTTCCGGATTCTTTAAAGCCATGGCGCTGATTGAACTCAGTCAGCTGAGCCGGATTTATCGCTCGGGCGACAATGACTTTGCTGCGTTGGCAGACGTTGATCTCGTGGTCGAGCAAGGTGAGTTCGTGGCTGTAACCGGCTCGTCGGGGTCAGGCAAGTCGACGCTGATGAACATCCTGGGTTGTCTCGATACGCCGACGCGCGGCCACTATCGGCTGGCCGGCCGCGACGTCGCGGGTCTGTCGCGTGTGCAGCTGGCCGAGATCCGCAACAAGTTCATCGGTTTCGTCTTCCAGAGCTTCAATCTGCTCGCGCGAACCTCCGCGCTCGAGAATGTCGAGCTGCCGATGATCTATGCGCGCGTGCCGCCCGAACAAAGGCATGCGCGGGCTCTCGAGGCCCTGGAGCGCGTGGGTCTGTCGAATCGCGCCCGGCATCAGCCCTCTCAACTGTCTGGCGGCCAGCAGCAGCGTGTTGCCATTGCCCGTGCGCTCGTCACCCGTCCGCAGCTGATCCTGGCTGACGAGCCGACCGGCAATCTCGATTCAGCCACCAGTCTCGAGATCATGCATCTGCTGACCGATCTCGGCCGCGCAGGCATCACCGTGCTGTACGTCACGCACGAGGCCGACATCGCCGCGTACGCATCCCGCAAGCTGGTGATGCGCGATGGCGTGATCCAGAGCGATCAGAAGCAGGTGCCGCAGGTTCCCGAAGCGCCGCCAGAGGTCCACACGGCATGATTTCCTTCGCTGAAACCCTGCGCCTGGCGCTGCTCGCACTGCGTCGCAATCCGATGCGTTCGTTCCTGACCGCGCTCGGCATCATAATTGGTGTGTCGGCCGTGATCGCGATGGTGTCGATTGGCGAGGGAGCCAAGTCCCGAATTAGAGCCCAGATAGAAAGTTCCGGCACGAACGTCGTATTGCTGTTTTCGGGGTCCAGTTCCAGCGGCGGTATGCGCGGCGGCATGGGGTCACAGCCGACGATTACCTACGATGACCTGCGCGCGATCCAGACCGAGCTGCCAAGCGTGCGGGCTGCGGCACCGCTGTCGCGGACCAGTTCGTTGGCGATCTCCGAGACCGCGACCTGGACGACGACCGTCTATGGCACGACGCCGGAGTATTTCCTGATCCGCAACTGGACCGTGGCCGATGGCGCGACGTTCACGGCGTCGGATCTCGCGGGCCGTACCAATACGGCGGTCATCGGTCAGACCGTCGCTGCAGAGCTGTTCGGCAAGGGCACTGATCCGCTGGGTCAGGTGATCCGGATCAACAATGCGCCGTACAACGTCATCGGCCTGCTTGAGAGCAAGGGGCAGGGCGGCATGGGTGAGGATCAGGACAACGCGATCTTCGTGCCGCTGTCGTCGTTCCAGGCGCGCATCCAGGGCGGACTCAGCCAGTTTGTGCGGGGCCCGATCTATGTCAGCGCTGTCTCGACCGAAGCAATCGATCTGTTGCGCAAGGAGATCGGCGTGCTGCTGCGCGACCGCCACCGGCTCGCCGATGATCAGGAAGATGATTTCTCGACAATGAGCATGGCAGAGATGACGGGCATGCTGACCTCGGCGACCACGACGTTGACGACACTGCTGGCCTCGATTGCATTCGTGTCGCTGTTCGTCGGTGGAATCGGAGTCATGAACATCATGCTGGTGTCGGTGACCGAGCGAACCCGCGAGATCGGAATCCGCATGGCCGTCGGCGCACAGCCGACCGACATCATGGCGCAGTTCCTGATCGAGGCGCTGACTCTGGCTGCAATCGGCGGCGTGATCGGCGTGTTGCTCGGAATCGGCGTGGGTCAGCTGCTGGCGTCCCGATTCGGCTGGTCGATGGTCGTTCGCTCGGACATCGTGATCCTGGCGCTGGTCGTCAGCGCCGGAGTTGGCGTGCTGTTCGGGCTGTATCCGGCGCGCAAGGCTTCGCGTCTCGATCCGATCGAGGCGCTGCGCTACGAGTAGCGTATGAGCTTACGGAATCTGGCCGTTGACAGAATGGCCCATCGAAGACTGACGCTCCGGCAACGGGATGCAGAAGATCCCGACCGGTTGCTCGCGCCCGCGCAGCGGCAGGGCCGGCAGTTCCAGTGCGCCGATCTGCAGGCCACGCTCGTCGAGGCCGCGTTTGACGTCAGCCGAGAACAGCATTTCACCGGAACGCGCGCGCTGGCAAAGCCGCGCGGCAATGTTCACGGCATCGCCAATGATCGTGTAGTTCATGTATGTCGGCGAACCCACATGGCCGGCGACCACGTCGCCTTCATTGATGCCAATACCGAGGCCGGTTTCGATCTGATGCCGCGCGCGCCAGGTTTCAGACAGCAAGGCAAAGCGACGCAGCATCTCGCGTGCAGTTTCCAGGGCGCGCTCGAGCGGATCGGAGCGAGCCGCCGGCACGCCGAAGCCCACCAGCAGGCAGTCCCCAGCCATGCTGAACACGGTGCCGTCGTGCTTCTCGGCGATCTCTCCGAGCAGTGCAAAATACTCGTTCAGCAGTGCCACGACTTCGCTCGGGCTGATCCGCTCCGACAGCCGCGTGAAGCCGCGCATGTCGGCGAACAGCACGACCGCGCGGGTTCGCAGCAACGACTGGGAGATCGCGACCGAGGCGGTAGCGGTCGAAGCGGGTTTGGACAGGTTCTGCATGGCGGGAGGCGCAAGCATGACGGCAGCTCGCGGGTTCGTCTACCGTCTCTGCAACCGAGAAGCTATGGCAAGATTCCCGGCATGGACGAGACATCGATCGACCGCAATCCGCAGGCTGCGCAGATGGCGCACGAATCCATGGTACGCACGCTTGCCGCGCAGGCCGAAGCGATCTGGCCCCAGGAGCGGCTGCTGCTGGCGCGCTATGCGTTGCGAGATGGCGCGCGAGTGCTCGACGTTGGCTGCGGTACCGGTGAGTTCAGTCGTCGGATCGCCGAGCTCGTGCCCGGTTGCGAAGTGCTGGGTGTGGACATCACGCCGTCGTCGCTGCAGCGGGCTCGCGAGCAGCATGCGGCGCTCGCGCCGCGGCTCAGGTTCGAGGCGGGTGACGCGTATCAGCTGGCGGCGGAGGCCGGCGAATATGATCTGGTCGCCTGCCGACACGTTTTGCAAGCCGTTCCGGAGCCTGCGCGCATCATCGCGGAGCTCGTACGTGTGACTCGCGCGGGTGGCTGGGTACATGTGCTGTCCGAGGACTACTCGATGCTGCACATGATGTCGGGTCCTCACGATCCGGATGATCTGTGGCGCCTGGGGCCTGTTGCCTATGGCGCGCACACCGGCACTGATACCCGCCTCGGTCGCAAGACCTGGAGCCTGATGCACAGCGCTGGTCTCGTCGATCTGCTGGTGGACTATGTCGTTGTCGACACGCTGCGCGTACCGCGCGCGACTTTCGCCCACATTATCACCGCCTGGCGCGACGGTTACGCGGAGGCGCTGGCGGAAGCAGACTGCGATTCCGGGGCAGGTTTTCGCAAGCGCTTCGATGAGATCATCGCGAGCATCCAGAACCCGGACGACTACGCGGTCTGGATGGTCCCGGTGATCAGCGGCCGCAAAGCAACCGGCTGATCCGCTGCCGGCGCGCCGCCCTCAAACGAGCGTGTGGAACACACGCTGCACGTCATCTTCCTGTTCGAGCTTGTCGATCAGCGCCAGCACTTCATGGGCCTGCTGTTCCGGCAGCTCGGTCGGCACCTGGCAGATGTACTCGTGTTCGGCGGACAGCGGCGCAAGGCCACGTTGCTCGAGTCGCTCCTGCACCCGTCCGAAGTCGCCGAACTCGCAGCGCACGACGAGCTGGGCCTCGCCCTTCTCGTCGACGCTGTCGCCCATTTCGTCGAGACCATGATCCATCAGGTCGAGCTCCAGTTCATCGTGATCGATGCCGGCAGGACTGAGGCGAAACACCCCCATCTTTCGAAACTGGAAGCTGACGCTGCCGCTGGTGCCGAGGTTGCCGCCGTTCTTGGCCATCACATTGCGGACATGCGCGACAGTGCGGGTCGGATTGTCTGTCGCGGTTTCGATCAGCAGCGCAACGCCATGCGGCCCGTAGCCCTCGTAGAGCACTTCGGAATAGGCTGTCGCGTCCTTGCCGAGCGCGCGATTGATCGCCGCCTCGACCTTGTCCTTGGGCATGTTGATCGCCCGCGCGTTCTGCACGATCCGGCGCAGCGTTGGATTCGCTGCCGGATCGCTGCCGCCGGCCTTGACGGACATGTTGATGTCCTTGGCGATTCGCGCGAATTGCTTCGCCATGCGGTTCCAGCGCGCGAACATCGCATGCTTGCGAACTTCGAATATGCGGCCCATCGGCGGATCTCCGGAACGAGGCGCGCATGGTATCCGGTTCCGCAGCCAGGGGCGTAGAATGGCCACGTTATTCGTCAGTGGAAGGAACCCGAGATGAACGATGCAACCGACAGCGCCACGCTGCGTCAACTGTACCGACCCACCCACGATGAGAACGCGCGGCATCGATTTGTCGGGCAGCTGAAAAATTTTGCCAATGGCGCTTTCGAGGAACGGCTTGGCCAGCACTATGAGCATGAGCTGAAGCCCGGCTTCGAGGTGCGAGCGGGGCACGCGCCCGCCAATCGCGATGAAGCGAAGCCGTTGTTCGAAGCTGATCCGGTCTTTCAGCTGTGGGGCTCGATGGTCTACGCATCGCAGGATCTGATGTGGGAGACCGTCGGCGAAACCTGCCAGCGGATCCGCGGTGATTTCGAAACCCGCGCGAACGAGTCCGTACGTCAACCGCTCGGCAGTCTGCAGCTCGATCCAGGCCTGAAGATTCCGCGCCCCATCGCCAAGGTCGAGATTCATCGGCAGCCCGGCGGCTATTTTGCCGCCGCGAACGATACCGACCTGATGGCGCCCTTGCTGTACTTCGGTACGCTGGAGCTGTATCGCGCGGCCAAGGGGCTCACGGCCAACGCGCCGGTCGGCGAGCCGGGTCTCGGCCGCTACATTGTTTCGATGCTGCGCAAGCGCTTCGGCGCGCTCGCGCCGCGCCGTATTCTTGATCTGGGTTGCGGGCCAGGACTCGAGACGATCGCGCTGAAGGAAGCCTTTCCCGATGCCGAAGTACACGGGCTCGATCTGTCGGCACCGTTCGTGCGCTTCGCGCATGCCTGGGCGGAAGATCGCGGGCTCGCGATCCATTACCGTCAGGGCGATGCACAGGCCACTGGATACCCCGATGGGCATTTTGACTTGATCGTCTCGCACATCCTGTTCCATGAGACCTGGCACGATCAGTTGCCGCGAATCTTCGCCGAAACGCACCGCCTGCTGGCGCCGGGCGGCGTCATGTTGCACGCCGACGTGCCGTATCAGCCGCAGCGCATGTCCATCCCGAAGCAGGTCACCAACGACTGGCAGGTTCGCAACAACGGCGAGGTGTTCTGGACAGGCTTCGCCGATACGGATGTCCCTGCGGCTCTGATCGCGGCAGGTTTCGATGTGTCACGGGTTTTTGCCGACTATGAGCCGCTCGGCAGCGGTCACTACTACTTTTTCGGCGCAGCGAGATCGGGCGCGAATCCATGACCAGCCGGGGACCGCGACAACCGCTGGATGCGGCGACCGTCGCACAGCTGGTCAATGTGACCATGCGGCTCGCGATGGAGCACTCGGTGCTGCGCGATCGGTTGCGGACCCATGAGTTGTTGCTGGCGAAGCATGGGTTGCTCAACGCGGACGAGGTCGATGCCTTGGTGTTGCCGGAGTCCGAACAGAAGCAGCGCGATGCGCAGACGCGCACGTTGATCGAGGCATTGACCGAAGATCTGCTGCGCCGCGGCGGCTGAGCGCCGCGAGTCGCTAGAACGGCAGATCGGCCATCTGCGAGACGTCGCCGGTCGGGCCGCGGTTCGTGACAATCGCCTTGGTGCGCAGATAGCGGGCGATGCCTGCAGGCCCGGTGCGCGCTCGGCCGAGGCCGGAGAAGTTCAGTCCCTCCCACTCGAATTCCGAGACAAAGCTCGACATGGAGATGTCGTTGACGCTGACAAAGCCAGCGTGCAGCTGCGCCGCAATCTGCTGCGCTTCATCTTCAGAGCCGGCGAAAACGTTGGCGGACAAGCCGTAGTCGCTGTCGTTGGCGAGCGCGATCGCCTCCGCAATCCGGCCGAACGCCGCGATTGGAATCACCGGTCCAAAGGTCTCTTCGGTCATGACCTTCATCCTGTGATCGACGCCGGTGAGCACGGTGGTTTCGCACCAGCGCCCGCCGCGCTCGATAATGCGGCCGCCGTGCCGGAGGCTTGCGCCCTTGGCGATCGCATCCTCGATGTGCTCTCGGACGATATCCGCCTGACGCGCCATGATGAACGGGCCGATCTGGCCCGTCGGCTGCTCCGCTGTGGTGCGAACTGCGGCGGCCTTGGCCAGCAGCAGCGCGACGAAGGCGTCGTGAACGCTCGCGTCCACGTAGACGCGCTCGAGCGACTGGCAGGCCTGACCGCTGGCAATGATCGCCGCCCGCAGCACCGCGGTGCTCGCCCGCTCCAGATCAGCGCTGGCGGTGACAATCACGGCGTCCTTGCCGCCGAGCTCGAGAAAGGCCGGAATGAAGCGACGCGCGGCGTGCTCGGCAACGAGTCGTCCGGTTCGGACGCTGCCCGTGCAGACCACCGCATCGACGGCGTCAATCAGATCGGCGCCGGTGGTTCCGGGCCCACGCACGATGCGCACCACGTCTGCCAGGGCCGGCACGGCTGCGAAAATTCGCTTGAGCGGTTCGACGTAGCGCGGTGTGACTTCGCTGGGTTTCAGCACGACGCCACAGCCGGCGACCAGTGCCGGGATCGTGTCGATCATCGACAGCACGATCGGAAAATTCCACGGTGCGATGATGCCGACGACGGGATAGGGCAGGCGCTGGTAGCGACCGAAGATGCCGGGAATCATGGCGGCCTGCTCGCCGGCATCGGCCAGCACCGCGGGCGCGTGCAGGATATTCAGATCGATCATGCCCTTGACCGCGGCGATCTCGATGCGTGCAATTCGCCGGCGGCCGGTGTCGGTGGACAGGGCCGCAAACAGCTCGGCGTCATGCGCCTCGAATGCCGTCCACAAGTCCGCGAGCGCCGCAGATCGACCGGTCACGCCGAGCGCCTGCCAGGCGGGCTGTGCAGCGCGCACTGTAGCCACGGCCGCATGCACTGTCGCGCGATCATCGACGGTAAACTCGTAGTCGAGCTCACCGCTCAGCGGATTTCGGGCCTGCATCGTGGTCATGGGGTGCTCACGGGCTTCGGTGCTTCGAGCAGTTCGATCAATACCCCGTCCGGGTCGAACGCATGAAACACGCGACCCTCCATCTGCCGTCCGTTTGCATCCGTCTGCCGCGACTTGTAGACAAGTGGGCTCTCGACGACTTTCGCACCTGCAGCGACCAGCCGCGCATGCAGGGCCACCGCGTCGGGGACGTCGAAGACCAGCACCGGGTCGCCACGGCCGACGAAAGCACTCTCGGGACGAATTGCCGGCGGTACAGGCGCGCTGAAGGCGACCAGGCCGAGTTTGCCGCCGCGCCCGCTGCGACTGGCGAGGATGACGAGACGCACAGCCGTCGACGGCGCATTGAGCGGAAACGGGGTCGTCACGGGGTTGCGCGCGTTCTGCGTGTCGGATTCCACTTCAAAACCCAGCAGCTGGTAGAACGCGAGCGAGCGCTCGACGTCGCCGACCAGCAGCGCGGTTCGCAGCAGCGCCGCCGCGGGCGCAGGGTTGGTCGGCGTTGCCGCCAGCAGGGACATCGGACCGAGCAGCAGGGTGCCAAGCGTGAGCAGTTTCAGGTAGCGGCGAAGGGTCACGGGTCGGCTCCTCAGCGGTGCGGGTAGCGGCCGCTATCATCGCGGCCTGGCCCTCGGATGCACAAGGGGCGGTAGGATGGCGCGATGCTGTCCCCAGATGAATGGCAGGCGCTACGCACCAGCCTCGTTGTCGGCGCGCGCGCCGTCGCGTTCGCCCTGCCACTCGCACTGGCCGCGGCGTGGTTGCTGGCGCGTCGCCGATTTCCAGGCCGCACGCTGTTCGATGCGCTCGTGCACGTGCCACTCGTGCTGCCGCCGGTCGTGGTTGGCTATGCGCTGTTGTTGCTGTTCGGTGCGCGCGGCCCGCTGGGCGGGTGGTTGCAGCAGACCTTTGGAACCCAGCTGGTTTTCTCGTCGGCGGGAGCTTCGTTGGCCGCCGGAGTGATGGCGTTTCCGATGATGGTGCGCGCGATCCGCCTGTCGCTCGATGCGATCGATCCGGGTCTTGAGCTTGCGGCGCGCTCGCTCGGGGCTCGAGGCCTCGATCGATTCATCACGATCACCCTGCCGTTGGCACTGCCCGGACTCATCGCTGCGGCGATCGTCGGCTTTGCGATCTGCCTTGGCGAGTTCGGTGCGGTGATCACGTTCGCGGCGAGTATTCCCGGTGAGACGCAGACGCTGCCGCTGGCGATCTATGGCGCGCTGCAGACGCCGGGTGGCGAATCGACCGCGCTGCGGCTGGCCCTGCTGTCGCTCGGCATCGCACTCACGGCGCTGCTGCTGGCCGAGGCACTCGGGCGCTGGGCGCGACGCTGGTCGGCGCGACCCGGATGATCAGTTTCCGCGCCCAACGACAGCAGGGTTCGTTCCAGTTCGAGGTCGAGTTCGTCGCACCGGACACCGGCGTGACTGTGTTGTTCGGTCCGTCCGGCGCCGGCAAGTCGACCGCGCTTGCCGTGATGGCGGGTGCCGTTCGACCGGACAGCGGCAGGATCCAGGTCGGCGATGAAACCTGGTTCGATGCACTCAGCGGTGTCGATCTGCCGCTCGAGCAACGCCGGATCGGCTGGGTTTTTCAGGATGGCCGGTTGTTTCCCCACCTGCGGGTCGCGCAGAACCTCGATTACGGGCGACGACGGCGGCGAATGTCAGGAGACTCGATCAGCATGGATGAGGTCATCGACACGCTGGATCTGCAACCGCTGCTGCGGCGCTGGCCGCGGGATCTGTCGGGTGGTGAACGACAGCGCGTTGCGATCGGACGGGCGCTGCTGGCGGCGCCGCGTCTGCTGCTGCTCGATGAGCCGTTGGCCTCGCTCGATGCGGCGCGCAAGCGCGAGATTCTCGATCTTCTGCAACGAATCAAGCACACCCTGCGCGTACCGATGCTGTATGTCACACACAGTCTCGCCGAGACGGTGCGCCTCGCAGATCATCTGGTGTTGCTGAATGCCGGGAGAACAGTTGCCGAAGGCACGGCAGCCAGCTTGATTGGCCGCGCCGATACGCCTTTTCTCGCGCAGCGGACCGATGCCGGTAGTTTGCTGCGCGGCCGGGTCACGCGCATTGAGGGCGCGACCAGCTGGGTAGAGGTCGGCGCGCAGCAGCTGGTTGTCGGGCGCGGCGCGGGCGCGGTCGGTGAGTCGGTGCGGCTCTATGTGCTCGCGACCGATGTGATCCTGGCGCGCGAACCGCCGCGTTCGATTTCGGTCCGCAACGTGCTGCCGGCGCGGATCGGGCGGGTCATTGATTCCGATGCGGGTTGCCTGATCGAAGCGGACATCGGCGCTGAAGCGCCGCTGCTGGCGAGCGTGACTCGCTGGGCTGTGCAGGAACTTGGGCTCGAGCCAGGAAGTGAGGTGTTTGCGCTGATCAAGTCGGTCGCGATCGACGCGCCGGCGGGCGCCCGGCTCATTGAGCCGGACTAGAATCGGCGCCCCGATGCGCAAAAAAAGCCGGCGGCAAGCACCCTGAGGTGCTCGCCGCCGGCCTGTATCACCTTAGCGGGTGATCAGTAGCCGGTGATCAGTAGCCGCGAGGGCCACCGCTGTAACGGCGCGGGCCGCCTTCGCCACCGCGACCGCCACCGCTGCGCTCCTGCGCTTCGTTGACTCGCAGCGGACGACCGCCGAAGTCCTTGCCGTTGAGCACTTGGATGGCTCGCGACGCATCAGCCTGGGACATCTGCACGAAGCCGAAGCCGCGCGGCTGGCCCGTATCGCGATCGGTGATCAGGGAGACAGACTCCACTGGGCCGACTTCCGCAAAAAGGGTGCGAACCGCATCTTCAGTCGCTGAGAAGGGCAGATTGCCCACGTACAACTTGGTCATTACAAACTCACTAGAAAATAAAGGGAATGATCAACGAGGCAACGTTGCCGCTACCTGGTTCGGGAACAATCGGGAGTACGTTTATTGGCCTTTGGAAAAGCACACCGCTTTAGAATCACGGGTCTGGGCCACTCAACAGACTAGAGAAAGATCACGAGCCGGGAGCCACTGTACGCGAGCCGGGTAGGCTTGTCATCCAGTAACCCCCCCAGCTTCCATACTGCACCGCAAAATCAGAAGGATCAAGCATGTTTCAACTGTCGAGCTATCTGACCGCACTGCTGGCGCTGATCGCGGCGGCCACCTTGACCTGGGGTGTGTCGGTGTGGCGGCGAAATGTCGCCATTGTCGACAGCCTGTGGTCGCTGATGTTTCTGCTGGCCGCCAGTTTCTACTTCGTGCAGGCGCCGACCTGGGACGCGCCGGCCGCCGCCGGGACCCTGCCCGGTCCCGAGACTCGCCGCACCGTGCTGTTGGTGCTCGTCGCCTTGTGGGCACTGCGACTGTCGATCCACATCACGGTGCGCAACTGGGGACACGGCGAGGATCGTCGTTACGTCGCGATCCGCGAGCGCAACCAGCCAAACTTCGAGTTCAAAAGTCTCTACCTGGTGTTCTGGTTTCAGGCGGTGCTGGCCTGGGTCATCTCGCTACCGTTGCTCGGCGCGATGTTCGGTCATCAACCACTGGGTTGGCTCGATGGCATCGGGGTGCTGTTGTTCGCGGTCGGCCTGCTGTTCGAGTCGGTCGGCGACTGGCAGCTGTCGCGCTTCAAGGCGGATCCTGCCAACGCCGGCAAGGTCATGGATCGAGGGTTGTGGCGGTACACGCGGCATCCGAACTATTTCGGCGATTTCTGCGTCTGGTGGGGTTTCTACCTGATCGCCCTGTCTGCAGGCGCGTGGTGGAGCGTGATCGCGCCGCTGATCATGTCGGCATTGCTGATGAAGTACTCCGGTGCAGGACTGCTCGAGAAGGATATCGGCGAGCGCCGACCCAAGTACGCCGACTACATCCGCCGGACCAATGCGTTCTTTCCAGGACCCCCGCGCCCATGAAGCCCACGGGCGGGCAGAATGACCGTTCTTACTGATCCGCCGCCGAGCGCGCGCCGCGCTTGCGTTCGTTCTCGGTCAGCCGGCGCTTGCGGATGCGGATCGATTGCGGCGTCGCCTCGACCAGTTCATCGTCATTGATGAACTCGACTGCGTACTCCAGCGTCAGCTCGATCGGCGGTGTCAAAATCAGCGCTTCGTCCTTGCCAGCGGCGCGCACGTTCGACAGTTTCTTCGACTTCAGCGGATTGACGACCAGATCGTTGTCGCGGCTGTGAATGCCGATGATCATGCCTTCATAGACCTTGGTGCCGTGGCTGACGAACATCCGGCCGCGCTCCTGCAGCGCGAACAGCGAATACGCGACCGCTTCGCCGGCCTCGTTGCTGATCAGCACGCCGCTGTGCCGTTCGGGAATCTCGCCCTTGACGACGTCGTAGCCGTCGAAGATGTGACTCGCAAGGCCGGTGCCGCGAGTCATCGTCATGAATTCGCCCTGAAAGCCGATCAACCCGCGGGCCGGAATCCGGTACTCGAGGCGCACACGGCCGTTGCCATCGATGACCATATCGAGCAGGTCGCCACGGCGCATGCCGATCTCCTGCATGATCGCGCCCTGGTGCGCTTCCTCGACGTCGATGGTCAGCGCCTCGAAGGGTTCGACGACCTGGCCGTTCTCGACCTTCTTGAGCACCTGCGGCTTGCCGACCGCGAGCTCATAGCCTTCACGGCGCATGTTCTCGATCAGGATCGTCAGGTGCAGCTCACCGCGGCCGGAGACACGAAAGACGTCGGCGTCCGCTGTCTCCTCGACGCGCAGGGCCACGTTACTCTGCAGTTCGCGGTAGAGCCGGTCGCGGATCTGGCGGCTGGTCACGAATTTGCCCTCGCGGCCGGCAAACGGCGAGGTGTTGACCTGAAAGTTCATGACGAGCGTCGGTTCATCGACACTGATTGGCGGCAGACCCACAGGCGCTGCCGGGTCACACAGGGTCAACCCGATGTTGATCTCGTCGATGCCGGTGACGGCGACGATATCGCCAGCGAATGCCTCCGGTACGGGGCTGCGCTCGAGGCCGCGGAAGGTCAGCACCTGCACGACCTTGCCGCTGCCGTGATCCTCAGCACCATTGCGCAGCACCACATTCATGCCGGCCTTGAGGGTGCCGCGCCGGATGCGGCCAATGCCAATCCGCCCCACATAGGAGTTGTAGTCGAGCGTCGAGATCTGCAGCTGCAATGGTGCGTCGGGCTCGATCGGCGGCGGCGGGACATGCTGCAGCACCGTCTCGAACAGCGCCGTCATGTCGTCCGGGTGCGTGTCGGTCAGCTGCAAGGACGCCCAACCCTGCAGTGCCGAGGCGTAGACGATCGGGAAGTCGAGCTGCTCGTCGGTCGCGCCGAGTTTGTCGAAAAGCTCAAAGGTCCGGTCGACGGCCCAGTCCGGCCGGGAGCCGGGGCGGTCGACCTTGTTCACGACAACCACAGCCTTGTGTCCCAGCGCGAGCGCCTTGCGGGTCACGAACCGGGTCTGCGGCATCGGCCCTTCGACGGCATCGACCAGAAGCAGCACGCCGTCGACCATCGATAGCACGCGTTCGACTTCGCCGCCGAAGTCAGCGTGGCCAGGAGTGTCGACAATGTTGATCCGGGTGCCGCGGTAGTCGATCGCGCAGTTCTTGGCCAGAATCGTGATGCCGCGCTCGCGCTCGATATCGTTGGAGTCCATGACCCGCTCGCCGACGCGTTCGTGGGCGGCAAACGTGCCGGACTGCTTCAACAGGCAGTCGACGAGGGTCGTCTTGCCATGATCGACGTGGGCGATGATCGCGATGTTTCGAAGCGGGCGCATGCGGCTCTGGGGGGCGCAAAGAGCTCGCGCCGGGGTTTTGAGGGCCGCGGAGCGTATCAGAGACGCGTTGTGCTGGCGACCGCTCCGCTGTTGCGCCCGGTCTCAATCCGCTTAGAATCTGCCGGTCCGGTTTGTCACGACCGATTTATCCAGGGACAGGAGCAAGACCCCATGGCGTTGAAGAAGATTTTGCTGGCGGCTTTGGCCGTCACGTTCGTCGGCACGCTCGCCCATGCGCAGGCGCCGAACCCGCGCGCTGCGGCAGAAGCCGCAGTCAAGTATCGGCAGTCTGCCTATACGGTTCTGGGCAGCAATTTCGGCCGACTCGGCGGCATGGTCTCAGGGCGCGCGCCGTTCGATGCGAAGCAGGCCCAGACGTTTGCCGAACGGGTGGCGTTCATGGCGACCATTGTTCCGGAAGCGTTTCCGGCCAATTCAGGGCCTGACAGCGGTGTGGCAACCAAGGCCAAGGCGGAGCTGTGGGCAAACCAGGCCGATTTCCAGAAGCTGATAAAGGACATGCAGGACAAGACTGCTGCGCTGTCGACGGCGGCCAAGAGTGGCGACCTCGACACCATCAAGGCCCCGTTCGGTGCCGCTGCGGCCAGCTGCAAGGCCTGCCACGATAAATACAAGCTCGACTGATCTGGCGCCACCTGCCCGACGACTCGAAGTCGTTGGGCAGGTTGAGCGCGAGGGTGCCCGGCTGCATTACGTCGTGTCCGGGCGTGTGCACGCGCCGCCCGTGCTGCTGTTGCATGCGCTGGGTACGAGCCTCGCGGTCTGGCGCGCGCAGCTCGCGGTACTCGAGGCTTCGTTCCGCGTCATTCGCTATGACGTGCGGGGCCACGGCCAGTCGGTCCGACCGACTGGGTCAGCAGCGGATTGCAGCATCATGGAGCTGGTCGCCGACGCACTGGCGGTGCTGGATGCCGCGCGGATCGAACGCGCTGACTGGTGCGGCGTGTCGCTAGGAGGCATGACCGCGATGGCTGCTGCGGTCAGTCATCCCGAGCGCGTGCGCCGGCTGGTGCTGGCGAACACTTCGGCGCACCTTGGTGCGCGCGAGGCGCTGGACGGGCGCATCGCCGCGATCCGGACCCGCGGGATTGACGCTGCGATCGACGGGCTCGCGGAGCGCTGGTTCACGCCCGAGTTCCGTGCGGCCGATCCCGATACGGTCGAGCAGATCCTTGCGATCGTGCGCGGCACGGATCCGCTCGGCTATATCGACGCCTGTGCAGCCGTGCGCGACCTGGACCTTCGGGAAGCGATCGGCGCCATCCAGGCACCTGCCCTGGTCATCGCGGGAGCGCGTGATCTGTCGACACCCATTGAGCATGCGCTCGATATCACTGATCGGATCGCCAGCACCCGTTACGAAGTGCTCGACGCCAGTCATCTGTCGAATGTCGAGCAGGCGGATGATTTCAACGGCGCAGCGCTGGCTTTCCTGCGCGACTATTAGGGCCTGTTCACGCCAGCGGTGGACATAAACCAGTCTGCCACCTGGCTTTCATTTTGCATCGCAAGAAGCCACAATCGCGGCCGTCGTCAGAGCCATACATGGATTCATCAGCATGCAGTTGAAAGGCAAGACAGTCGTTGTGACCGGCGGCGGACGCGGCATCGGACGCGATATCGCCAAGACGTTTGCCGCTTCGGGCGCAAACATTGCCGTTCTGGACCTCAACGCGGCCGACCTGGAGCAGACCTGCAAGGACTGCGCCGCCGCTGGCGTCACGGCGCGCCACTATCTGGTCAACGTGACCAAGGAAGCGCAGATCAGCACGGCACTGGATCGCATCGTTGCCGAATTCGGCAGCCTCGATGTGATCGTCAACAACGCCGGCATCGTCAAGGATGGCCTGCTGGTCAAGGTCAAGGACGGCGAGATCGTCGGCAAGATGGGCCTCGACCAGTGGCAGGCCGTCATCGACGTGAACCTGACCGGCGTGTTTCTGTGCGCGCGCGAGGCCGCTGAGCGGATGATCCGCCTCGGTAACGGCGGTGTCATCATCAATATCTCGAGCATTTCGCGCTATGGCAACGCGGGCCAGACCAACTACGTGGCGGCCAAGGCGGGCGTGGCGGCGATGGCCGAGACCTGGGCCAAGGAGCTCGCGCGCTACGGCATTCGCACCGGTTCGATCGCACCGGGCTACACCCGCACGGATATTCTCGCGGCGATGCGTCCGGAAGTGCTGGAGAAGATGACCTCGATGGTGCCGCTGCGTCGCCTCGCCGAGGCCAGCGAGATTGCGCACACGGCGGTGTTCATCGCCGAGAACGACTTCTTCACGGGCCGCTGCATCGACGTCGACGGCGGCTTGCGGCTCTGAGCTACCCGTCGCTGCGAGGGCGTGTGGTGCTGCTGACTGGCGCGGGTCGCAGCCTCGGCAGGTTGATGGCGCTCGGACTGGTCGCGCAGGGCGCGAAGGTGCTCGGCACGTCGGCGCGGGCGGGTGCTGAACTCGCGGCAACCGCGGCTGATGCGGCGCAGGCCGCGCGTCACGGCGGGCAGTTCATGCCGCTGCAAGCGGACGTGTCGATCGATGCTGACTGCGTGCGCAGCGTCGCAGCGGCGCGCGCGGCGTTCGGCCGCGTCGATGTGTTGATCAACAACGCGGCGCGCGGTCCGCTCGAAGCCAATGCCGACTATTTTGCGGCCAAGCCGCGCTTCTGGCAGGCGCCCGTTGCCGCCTACCGGACCATGGTCGAGAGCAATCTGATCGGCGCGTTCCAGATGGCGCGCGCCGTGACGCCGGGTATGGTCGAGCAGAGCTTTGGCCGCATCATCAATATCTCGACGTCCCTGCCGACGATGGTCATGCAGGGCCTGGCCGCGTACGGCGCCACCAAGGCAGCGCTCGAGGTCAGTTCGGTGGTGTGGGCGCGCGATCTCGAAGGCACCGGTGTCACGGTCAATGTGCTGCTGCCGGGTGGTCCGAGTGACACGGCGCTGATTCCGGGTGGGGTCGTCGGCACGCGCGCCAAAGCGGATTTCGTCGCGGGCAAGGGGCCGACCGGCGATGAGGGGCGAGTAGGCGGTATCCTGCCGGCCGAGATCATGGTGCCACCGACCTTGTGGCTGTGCGCCGACGATTCCGCGGCGATCTCGGGCCGACGTCTGGTCGCCAAGGACTGGGATCCGGATCTAGCGGCGGCCGCGGCGGCTGCGCGAGCCATGCAGGCCGCCCATCCTGCGCCGCGGATCATGTAGCTGCGCCGCTTATACTGTCTGGCATGAACTCACGGAGATACCGCAATGCGAAGACGAGTCGGTGTAGCGATCGCGATGCTGGCCGGACTGGCAAGCAGTGGCGTTTCATTCAGTGAGGCGCCTTCGGTGACCACGACGGTCGCTGTGCTGGGCACCGGTCGGGTAGGCGGGGCGCTGGGACCGCAGTTTGCGCGCCAGGGCATGCGCGTGATCTACGGCACGCGGGATCCGGCGCGTGCTGAGGTTCAAGCATTGGTCGCCCGCACGGGGCCGAAAGCCACCGCTGCCAGTGCCGAAGTGGCCGTGCGCGACGCCCAGATCGTGGTTGTGGCGCTGCCCTGGAGCGCGACCGAGGCGACGCTCAAAGGACTTGAGCTGGATGGCAAGATCGTCATCGATCCGACCAACGCGATCCGCTTCGGCGGCGGTGACCAGATGGAAATGACCGTCGAGACTTCGGCGGGTGAGCTGATCCAGGCCTGGGCGCCCGGCGCGAAGGTCGTCAAGGCATTCAACACAGTCGGCTTTCACATCATGGCGGATGCGAGCGCCGCTGGTGGCCCGGTGACGGTGCCGCTCGCCGGCAACGATACGGCAGCGAAGGCGCAGGTCGCGGCGATCGTCCGCAAGATGGGGCTCGAGACGCTCGATGCCGGTTCGATCCGCAATGCGCGTGCGCTCGAGGGCATGGCGATCATCTACATGGTTCCGTACCTGAGCGGCCGGCGCGAAGAAGCCTTCGAGTACCACCTGCGCAAGGGCGCCGCGCCTGCCGTCAGCGACGGAGTGCGGCCTGCAGAGTGAGGCGCGCCGCAGCGCCGTGAACGAAGGCCCTTTCAGCGAGGGCTTTCTCGGCGTCTTTCGCTACAGCCGCCGCGCGCTCGATCTGGTCTGGACGACCAGCCGGCCGCTGACCCTGGCCCTCGGCGCGTTGACTCTGCTGGCGGGCGCCCTGCCGGCGGCTGTTGCCTATGTCGGTTCGCTGATCGTCGATGCGGTCGTCGCGGCGATCGGCAAGCCGATCGATGGCACCGCCACGCTCAGGGTCGTCGAGCTGGTCGTACTCGAGGGTGCGCTGGTGGCTGCCGTCGCTGCTGGCCAGCGCGGTCTGAACCTGTGCCAGTCGCTGCTGCGCGCGCAGCTGGGACAGCGGGTCAATGTGATGATCCTCGAAAAGGCGCTGACGCTGGAGCTGGCGCAGTTCGAGGACTCCGAGTTCTACGACAAGCTGACCCGTGCACGTCGCGAGGCCTCGAGCCGGCCGCTGTCGCTGGTGATGCGCACCTTCGGGCTCGCGCAGAACGCGGTTTCTCTGATCAGCTTCAGCGTGTTGCTGGTCAAGTTCTCGCCGTGGGCGGTCGCGGTACTGCTGCTCGCCGGTCTGCCCGCGTTCCTGGCGGAGGCGAAGTTTTCGGGCGATGCCTTTCGGCTGTTCCGTTGGCGCTCGCCCGAGACGCGGATGCAGATGTATCTGGAGACGGTGCTGGCGCGCGAGGATCACGCCAAGGAAGTGCGCCTGTTTGGTCTCGGTGCGCGGCTGCTGGCGCGCTATCGGGAAATCTTCGAGCGGCTGTATCGCGAGGATCGACGCCTGACGATCCGCCGCGATGCCTGGGGTTTCGGGCTCGGCTTGTTCGGCACGGTGGCGCTGTACGGTGCCTATGCCTGGATCGCGCTGGCCACGATTCGCGGCGAGATCACGCTCGGACAGATGACCATGTACCTGATGCTGTTCCGGCAAGGCCAGAGCGCCGTTTCGGCGAGTTTGTCGGCGGTCGGTGGCATGTACGAGGACAACCTGTATCTGTCGACCCTGTACGAGTATCTGGAAACGCCAGCACCGCTGCGGATCGGCGCTGCGGCGCGCGGACCGGATCCGACCGATGGCATCCGCTTCGAAAACGTCGGCTTCACCTATCCCGATGCGACTACCCCGGCATTGCGTGATATCAGCCTGCACCTGCAACCCGGGCGCAGCCTCGCACTCGTAGGCGAGAACGGTTCGGGCAAGACGACGCTGATCAAGCTGCTGACGCGGCTGTATCAGCCGACTGCCGGGCGCATCACGCTTGATGGCCTGGACCTGCGCGACTGGGATGAACTCGCACTGCGCGAGCGGATCGGCGTGATCTTCCAGGATTTCGCGCGCTACCAGCTGCTCGTCGGAGAAAACGTCGGCGCAGGCGATGAGCCGCACTTCGAGAACGAAGATCGCTGGAGAGATGCGGCCGAGCAGGGTCGGGCGGCGGACTTCATTGAATCGCTGCCGGCCGGGTATCGCACGCAACTTGGCAAGTGGTTCAAGGATGGGCGCGAACTGTCGGGCGGTCAGTGGCAGAAGATCGCGCTGTCGCGCGCGTTCATGCGTTCACGGGCTGACATTCTCGTGCTGGACGAACCGACCGCAGCAATGGACGCACAGGCCGAAGCCGAGGTGTTCGAGCATTTCCGGCAGCGCGCAGCAGAGCGGATCACGATCCTGATCTCGCATCGCTTCTCGACGGTACGGATGGCGGATCAGATCGCCGTGCTCGACGGCGGGCGGATTGCCGAGCTCGGCAGCCACGAGCAGCTGATGCGCCGCGATGGGGTTTACGCGCGGCTGTTCACGTTGCAAGCGCAGGGCTATCGCTGACGGCAGCCTCAACCGACTGCGCCATATCAGTGAACTGCAGCGCGGCGAGGCGCGCATACAGCGGGCTGCTCGACAGCAATTCGGCATGGCGGCCTGTGGCAACGATCCGGCCTTCCTCCATGACGATGATCCGGTCGGCCTTCAGCACCGTGGCGAGTCGGTGCGCAATGATGATCGTCGTGCGGTCCTGCATCAGCGCATCGAGCGCCCGTTGCACCAGCTGCTCGCTCTCGGCATCGAGTGCGCTGGTCGCCTCGTCGAGCAGCAGGATTGGCGGATTCTTCAGTATTGCGCGCGCAATCGCGATGCGCTGTCGCTGTCCGCCCGACAGCCGCGTACCGCGTTCGCCGAGAAACGTGTCATAGCCGTCCGGCAGTGCGCGCAGAAATTCATCAGCGGCAGCAGCCCTGGCGGCGCTTTCGATCTCGTCGTCGCTGGCATCGGGCCGGCCATAGCGAATGTTCTCGCGGGCGGTGGCGCCGAACAGTACGGTGTCCTGCGGCACGAGCCCGATGCGACGGCGCAGTTCCTCAGGGCTGACCCGCGAGATATCGATCCCATCGATACTGACGCGGCCGACTTGCGGATCATAGAAGCGCAGCAAGAGCTGAAACGTGGTGCTCTTGCCGGCACCCGACGGACCGACGAAGGCGATAGTTTCGCCCGCGGCGATGTTCAGCGCGAAGCGCTGTAGGGCAAGCTGCTCCGGCCTCGATGGGTAACTGAACGAGACGTCATCGAAGTGGATGCCCGCTGCACCGCGCTGCGGCAGCGTCAGTGGATTGGCCGGGGCGACGATCGCCGGACGTGCCTGCTCGAGCTCCACGAGACGTTCCATCGCGCCGGCGGCACGCTGCACTTCGCTCCACATCTCCGACAGCGATGCCGCGGAGACGCCCGCATACACGGCCAGGAGCAGGAACTGCCCCAGCTCGCCGCCGGTCATCTGGCCCGCGATGACCTGACGCGCCCCGAACCACAGCACGGTTGTGATCGAGCTGAACACGAGGATTGTCGCAAGCGCCGTCAGCCAGGCTCGAACCCGCGTGCGCTCGATCGCGACCTCGAAGGAGTCTTCGACCGCCTCGTTGTAGCGCCGGCTGCTCAGATTCTCGAGCGTGAACGCCTGCACGGTCTGGATCGCGTTGAGAGTTTCGTCGGCGAGGCCGCTCGTATCGGCGATCCGATCCTGCGAGGAGCGCGACAGTTTGCGCAGCTTGCGCCCGAGCGTGATCACCGGCACGAGCACCACAGGGATGCCGATCAGGATCAGCGCCAGCAGCTTGAAGTTCGTGAACGCCAGCAGGATCAGCGAGCCGACCAGGTTGATCGACGAGCGCAGCGCAATCGACAGGCCGACGCCGGCAATCGACTGCACCAGGGTCGTATCCGTCGTCAGACGCGACAGCACTTCACCGGTGCGAGTCACTTCAAAGAAGGTCGGATCCATGCGGATCACGCTGCTATAGACCGCGGCGCGAACGTCAGCGACGACTCGTTCACCGAGCCAGGTCACGATGTAGAAGCGCAGCGCAGCGAACCCGCCAAACAGCACCGCGACGCCCAGGAAGGCGATGAAGTAACCGTTGATGGTCGCCGCATCGCCGGCGGTCATGCCCGTGTCGATCAAGCCCTTCAGCGCCAGCGGCAAGCCGAGCATGGCGCCCGAGGCGATCAGCAATGCCGCCATGCCGGCGACGAGCACCCATCGATACGGCAGCAGGTATGGCCACAACGCCCGCAGGGGTCGAATCGATTTGGCTTTGGGTCGGTCTGCGGTGCTGGGTTCGGCCATGGAGGGCAGCCGAGCTGATTCGGCTTAAGGGTGAAGCCCATCACACTGCGACAGGCTGCGTGCTCGACAGTGACCGCACGCAGGGACTAGTTTAACCGCTGCGACCCCGCCCGGCAGTCGGTTCTGCGTCCATGGAAAACGACCTCCCGGAAGAGACGCTGACGATCCGCAGCGATCTGCGCATGATCCTGGCAAGCGTGCCGGTGTTCAGCGAGCTGTCGTCGCAGACCATTGAATTGATCGTGGCGGAATGCGAATGGCTCTCGTTGCCAGGCGGTGCGACGCTGTTCCAGACGGGTGAGCCCTCCGACTCGATGTACATTCTGCTGACGGGCTGCCTTGGCAGCTACGCCGCGCCGGGCGCGGACCGGCGTCGCTTCCTGGCGCGGATCGTCGCGGGCGAGATGGTTGGCGAGATGGGCCTGGTGTCCGGTCGACCCCGGTCAGCCAGCATCGTGGCGCTGCGCGACAGCGAGCTCGTGCGCTTGTCACGCGCTGCGTTTGATCTGGTATTCCGCCAGCAACCCGAAGCGATGCTCAGCATTGCGCAGTTGACCGTCGCGCGACTGGAAGCCTCCACGACTGGCGGTCAGCGCGGCCGCGCACATACCCCACGGACGTTCACGCTGGTGCCGCAGGCGCTCGATGTCGACGTCGGTCAGTTCGCGATGGACCTGGTTGCGGCTCTCGAGCCGTTTGGACATGCGGAGATTGTCTGGAGCGTCCGCGGCGCCGAACACACCAGTCACTGGTTCCACAGGATCGAAGCGGCCAACGAGTTCGTAGTCTACGTGGCCGAGCATCAACCGACGACCTGGACCAAGTTGTGTCTGCGTCAGGCCGATGCCCTGCTGCTGCTGGCGAACGCTGACTCTGCACCCGCGCCCTGGGCGGCGCTGGCCGACCTGCGCGACAGCCAGCGCGCCACGCAACGCTGCGAACTCATCCTGATGCATTTCGAGACGATCCGCGCGGGCGCTGCGGCACGCTGGCTGCAGCTGCTGCCCGATGCGGCCCACCACCATATCGTCGGCGAAGAAGACGTGCAGCGTGTCGCGCGCCTGCTGACCGGCCGTGGCGTCGGACTGGTGCTTTCCGGCGGTGGCGCCAGAGGTTTTGCGCACCTCGGCGTCGTACGGGCGATGCGGGAGCTCGGTATTCCCATCGATCTGGTGGGCGGAACCAGCATCGGCGCAATCATGGGCGCCGCGATCGCTCATCGTTGGAGCGACGAGCAATTGCTCGACGTCTTTCGACGCACCTTCGTCGACAGCAATCCGCTCGGCGACTACACGCTGCCGATCTACTCACTGGTGACTGGCCGGCGGGTCACGCAGCGGCTGCGCAATGAGTTCGGCAATGTCACGATCGAAGACCTGCCGCTGCCGTTCTATTGCGTGTCGGCAAATCTGACGAGCGGCGCTGCCGATGTACATCGCAGCGGTGAGCTTTGGCGGTGGCTGCGCGCATCGGTTGCCATCCCGGGCGTCCTGCCGCCGGTCATCTATGGAGGCGAGGTCTTTGTCGATGGCGCAACCATCAACAATCTGCCCGTCGATGTCATGCGCGAGCTCGGTCGCGGTCCGGTCATCGGCGTGGACGTCGGTGCGGATCGAACCTTTACCGCCGACATCGAAGAAACCGACGCGCCACCTTTCTGGAAGTTCATGAATATGGTGCGTCGTGGCGGTCGCCGCCCGAATATTTTCCAGGTGCTGTGGCGCTCCGGGATGATCAACAGCGCGGCGGCGACCGTGGCGCGCAGGGAGCAGACCGACCTGTTGCTGCAGCCCGAGCTCGAGACAGTGGATCTGCTGAACTGGCAGGCCTTTCAGCGGGCGATCGACGCTGGCTATGCGCACGCGCGCAGCAGGTTGGAGCCGCTGCCCGAATCGCTCGTGAACGTGCTGCGGTCCGGCCCGAATCCGCTAAAATGACGCTCCGCCATTGATGGACGCTGCAATGCCAGACACTGCCGACGCGTTCGATGCAGCCTTCTCGAAGGCGGTCGATCTCGGGAACCGGATCGCCGACAAGGACAAGGACGCGGATCTGTGGGATATCGCCGACGGGCTGCTCGCCGGTGCGCTGCAATACTGGTTGTATTCGCGCCAGCCTTGCGGCGACCCACGCTGCCAGGACTGCATGCCGATCAGCACGGCTGAAGGTCGGATGGCGGAACTGCAGCGGTTGCTCAAGCAGCTCTCCGAGGAGAGCGAGTACTTCCACACGCCGACCGATTCGAACGCCGGTCGCGCCTGAGCGTTCAGACGCTGGCGGCTGCCAGCCGCGCAGGCTCGGCAACCTCCGCCATCGCGGCCTCGAGGATATCGAGGCCTTCCGAGAGCAACGCATCGCTGATGGTCAGCGCTGGCAGGAAACGGATCACGTTCGAGTACAGGCCGCAGGACAGCAACACCAGCCCGTGACGGCCGGCTGCCTGCACCAGCGCCTTGGTCAGGTCTGCATCCGGCGCATCGGCGCGACGATTGCGGACCAGTTCCATCGCGACCATCGCGCCGAGGCCGCGCACCTCACCGATGCAGGGCCAGCGTGACTGCATCGCCCGCAGCCGCGAGTTCAACAACGAGCCTACTTCCGTTGCGCGTCTGCACAGCTGCTCGTGCTCGATCACGTCAAGCACGGCGAGTCCGGCCGCGCAGGCGAGCGGTGAGCCGGCATAGGTGCCGCCCAGGCCGCCCGGCAGCGGTGCATCCATGATCTCTGCCTTGCCGATCACTGCCGACAGTGGCAGACCGCCGGCGATGCTTTTCGCCACGGTCATCAGGTCCGGCTCCACCGCCGCGTGCTCGACGGCAAACATCCGGCCGGTACGCGCGAAGCCGCTCTGGATCTCATCCACGATCAGCAGCATGCCGTGCTGGTCGCACAACGCACGCAGCTGTTGCAGGAACTCCGGTGGCGCAATGTAGAAACCACCTTCGCCCAGCACCGGCTCGATGATGATCGCTGCGACCCGCGCTGGATCAACGCTCGCCTTGAACAGCTGGCCAATGGCCTGCATTGAATCGGCGACGCTGATGCCGTGGTAGGCCATCGGATAGGGCGCATGGAAGACTTCGGGCAGCATCGGACCGAAACCCGCCTTGTACGGCTGCACTTTGCCGGTCAGGCTCATGCAGCCGAGCGTGCGACCATGGAAGCCACCCATGAATGCAATCACGGCCGAGCGCTGCGTGTGGTACCGCGCGATTTTGACGGCGTTCTCGACCGCCTCGGCGCCGGTGGTCAGAAAGAGGGTCTTGTGCGGGCTCGCCCCCGGTGCCAGCGCATTCAGACGCTCGGCGAGCGCCACGTAGCTTTCGTACGGCGTGACCTGAAAGCACGCATGTGAGAGCAACTGCAGCTGGCTCGCGACAGCGGCGCGGATCGCAGCATGGCCATGGCCGGTGTTGAGCACCGCAATGCCGCTCGCGAAATCAATGTAGCGCCGTCCTTCGACGTCCCACAGCTCGGCGTTGGCCGCGCGTGCGGCGTACACGCTGAGCGAATTGCCAACACCGCGTGGAATCGCGGCGGCGCGCCGCGCGGCCAGCTCGCTGTTGTTGGGTTTATCGGCCGTCATGGAGCGGAAGCACCCACCGCGCGCGCCGGGTTATTCGGCTTTCGAGCCGGCCGCCTTGTGAATCGCGGCGCGAATGCGTTGATACGTGCCACAGCGGCAAAGATTGCCGGCCATCGCGGCGTCGATATCAGCGTCGGTGGGTTTAGGCGTCTTCTCGAGCAGTGCCGCCGCAGACATGATCTGGCCCGACTGGCAGTAACCGCATTGCGGTACGTCCAAAGCGATCCAGGCCTGCTGCACGGGATGACTGCGGTCCTTCGACAGACCTTCGATCGTGGTGATTTTCTGGTCGCCGACGGCGCTGATGGGCAGCACGCAGGAACGGATCGGTTCGCCATCCAGATGTACGGTGCAGGCGCCGCACAGCGCCATGCCACAACCGTATTTGGTGCCGGTCAGGCCCAGTGTGTCGCGCAGTACCCACAGCAGTGGCGTCTCCGGATCCACATCGAATTCGACTTCCTTGCCATTGACGTTCAGCTTCATTGCATCGCTCCAGTGGGGCTGCCCGCTCACTATAATCGCCAGCGCGCGCGTGAGCGAGTCCCGCGCCCTGTTAGAATACGGCTTCAGCCGCTGGCTGCCCCAACCGAGGTCGAGATTGGATTCGAAGCTTACCGCCGCCAACGGCGATTCCAGCGTGATCAGCACTGAGGTCGTGATCATCGGCGCAGGGCCCTGCGGCCTGTTTGCCGTGTTTGAACTTGGGCTTCTGGGCATCAAGTCACATCTGGTCGACTCACTGCAGGCGCCCGGCGGCCAGTGCACCGAGCTCTATCCGGACAAGCCGATCTACGACATCCCAGCGTTGCCGATCTGTGGCGCACAGGAGCTCGTCGACCGCTTGTTGGAGCAGATCAAGCCGTTCCAGCCGCAGTTTCATCTGGGTGCCGAGGTTCAGGGGCTGCAGAAGCTCGATTCGGGACGCTTTCGTCTGGAAGCGGCCGACGGCACCGTTTTCGACGCCGGCGCCGTGATCGTTGCGGCCGGGGTCGGGGCTTTTCAGCCGCGGCGACTCGGGGTGCCCGGCGCCGAGGTCTTCGAAGGCACACAGATTCACTACCGGGTCCAGCATGCCGCACAATATCGAACCCAGTCGCTGGCGATCTTCGGTGGCGGCGATTCAGCGCTCGATTGGGCGCTTGATTTTGCACCGACGGCCGCTCAGCTGACGCTGATTCATCGTCGCGAGGAGTTCCGTGCTGCACCCGCTTCGGTTGCGCGCATGCGCGAGCTCGAAGCCGCGGGCCGCCTGCGTTGCATCAGGGGTCTTGCCGAATCACTGCTTGTCGTCGACGATCGACTGCAGGGCGTGCGCGTCAAGGACGGTGACGGCCAGTTGCACGAGGTTCCTGCGCAGCAGGTGTTCGCGTTTTTCGGCTTGCATCCCAAGCTTGGCCCGATCGCGCAGTGGGGACTTGCGCTCGAGAAGAAAGCTTTGCAGGTCGATACCGAGAAGTTCCAGACCAGCGTGGCCGGGATCTTCGCGGTTGGCGACATCAATACTTACCCGGGCAAGAAGAAGCTGATTCTGTCCGGCTTCCATGAGGCCGCGCTGGCGGCTTTTGCGGTGCAGGCCTATCTGTACCCGGAGAAGAAGCAGTTTCTGCAGTACACGACAACGAGCCCGATCATGCACAAGCGACTGGGTGTGGCCTGAGCCGAGCTCAGGCGGAGTTTCCAAGGAAGGAGAGTGAAGTGATGAAGACGATGAAGACGATGAAGACGACAATCATGGCAGTGATCGGCGCGACGGTGCTGGCTGCTGCGGCCGTGAGCCTCGCCCAGGCGCCGGCCGCGAAACCGGCGGCCGCTGCGCCGGGGCTCAATGTGCTGGTGGCAGGCGCCAAACCCGTCGTTGGCAAGACCTGCAAGCTCGAAATCTCGAGCAGCGACGCCATGCAGTTCGACAAGAAAGAACTGAAGATCGCGGCGGACTGCAAGAACGTGGAGCTGACGCTGAAGCATTCGGGACGGCTACCGGCAGCGGCAATGGGACACAACTGGGTTCTGACCAAGACCGCGGATGCGCAAGCCGTCAACTCGGCTGGCATGGCGGCAGGGATCAAGAATCAGCACGTCCCAGCGGGTGACAAACGGGTGATTGCCGCGACCCAGGTGATTGGAGGCGGGCAGACGACCGTGGTCCGGTTCGCAACCACCGGGCTCGTGCAGGGAGGCGACTACACTTACTTTTGTTCGTTTCCGGGGCACTTCGCGATCATGAAGGGCAAGCTGATCGTCGGCTGAGACGACGGCCCGGACGGCGCTCCCGAACTGCTAGATGGACCAACGACTCGCAGATCTGTTGCGCCAGTTCGAGCTCGAGCGGCTCGAGGTCAACCTGTTTCGCGGTGAGAGCCGCGATATCGGCAGCGCGCAGGTGTTCGGTGGACAGGTACTCGGTCAGGCGTTGATGGCGGCGTACTCGACTGTGGAAGGCCGCGTCGTGCACTCGCTGCATGCGTACTTCCTGCGCCGCGGTGATTTCAATCTGCCGATCGTCTACCAGGTCGATCGCAGTCGCGACGGCAACAGTTTTTCGTCGCGGCGAGTCATCGCGATCCAGAACGGCGTGCCGATTTTCACTTTCTCGGCATCGTTTCAGCAGCCTGAAGGCGGGCTCGATCACCAGCTACCGATGCCGCAGGTGCCGAGCCCCGAGCAAGTGGAGCAGACCGACCGGCTTGCGCCAGAGCTGCTTGCGAAGCTGCCGGATAAGATCCGGCGGTTCATGCTGCGCGATCGGCCATTCGAATTCCGGCTGGTCGATGCGATGGATTTCGAGCATCCTCACAAGGCACCGCCGATCCAGCACATCTGGCTGCGAGCGGTCGACCGGCTGCCGGACGACGGGCGCCTGCACCGCTGCCTGCTGGCTTACATCTCGGATTACAACCTGCTCAATACGGCAACCCTGCCGCACGGGACGTCGTTCCTGACCGGCAATCTGATCATGGCCAGCATCGACCACGCGATGTGGTTTCATCGCGAGCTGCGCGTCGATGACTGGCTGTTGTACGCGATGGACAGCCCGAGCTCCTCCGGCGCCCGCGGTTTCGCCCGCGGCAGTTTCTTCACCCGCGAGGGAGTACTGGTTGCCAGCTGCGCGCAGGAGGGCCTGATACGCGTCGTCGGCACATGAAGGGCTCGCCGCTGATCGCGGCGGTTGCGCTGGCGACCGTGCCAGGCTTGCTTGCAGCGCAGTCCGAGCCGGCTGAGCCGACCGCCGGGCTGTTTTCAGCATGGGTCGGCACCTTCGATCTGACCGAGAGCCTGTTCTACGATCTCGCGCCGGCCTTGACCCGACCCGTAGGGTCCGAGCAGCGCGTACAGGTCTCATTCCGGCCGGTGCAGTTGCCCTGGCTCGGCCCGAAGGTGCTGAAGGCTTCCGAAGGGCCGTTCGATGAGGCGCCGCGCCGGCATTGGCTGCTGGTGATCGAGCCGGCCGACAATTCGGTGCGCGTCCGTCAGCTCGCATTTCGTGAACCGGCTGCCTGGGCGAGCCTCGCCGATAGTCCTGTGCTGCTGCGACGACTCAGCGCAGCGGACCTGATCGAATCTCCCGGTTGCGATCTGTGGCTGGCGTCCGATGGCGGACAGTATCGGGGGGGTACGCGTGGTAATGGCTGTCGGCTCGAAGACGACGGTGACTATCTCGAGTTCGAGATGCTGCTGGGTGAGGGTTTGTACTGGTATCGCCGTCGTGAGTTCTCCCTGCAGCCGAATGAACTGCAGCGTGAACTGATCGGCTACACCTTCTTCGAAGTCGAGGACGCGCGGCTGTTCCGCTGCGCGATCACCGATCGCACTGCAATAGCGTCGGAAGCGCCCACTGTCTTGAGTCTGCATGACCAGGGCGGCCGGGCCCGCTTCGCCACCGCTGACGGCCGCCGCCTCGAGCTGCGGTTGTATGGGCGGGACTGGCCCTTTCCCGGCAATCTCGATTCAGTGCAGCTGAGCCTGAGCGAGGTTGCGAGCGGGCGTTCGCTGGCTCTGGCATGGAATCAGCTTGGGGAAGCGGGAGTGGTTCTTCGGCATCGGCAGATCGAGGTACAGTGCGAGCCGATGGTCCGCGAGCGCAACCTGCTGCAATCCCGTCTTGACCGCATCTCGGGCGACGCTTCTGCCGTTAAGGTCGGGTTCATCCGCAGGCATTAAATTGTCCGCAGTAGATCAGGCGGCGAGGGTGGTCATGTCGAAGCGCGTTGTTGGGGCGTTGATTCTGGGAACGGGCATGGCCTTGTCGTGGCTGGTGGCGCCGGCTGCCGGCGCTCAGGCGCCGGTCGCTGCTGCCGCGCCGGAATCCGCCGAAGCGCGCCGTGGACGATTGCTCTACATCCAGTGCCGCGCCTGCCATGAACTGAAGGCGGGCGCCCCGAGCAAGGTCGGTCCGACCCTGCACGGCATCTTCGGCGCGAAGTCGGCCGCGCACACCGACTTTGCCTATTCGCCGGCGCTGAAGGCGGCGAATCTCGTTTGGGATCGAGTGACCCTCGATCGCTGGCTCGAGAAGCCGAGCAGCGTCGTACCAGGCAACACGATGGCCTTTGCCGGCATCGCGAGCCCGAAGGATCGCCAGCTGCTGCTCGACTACATTGCTGCAGAATCTGCGCCAGCCAGCTCAGCTGCCAAGTAGCAGGCGGAACGCAAACACCAGCGCGGCAAGCATCGAGGCGAGCGCCGTCAGCACCAGCGCGCCGACACCGACTACCCGCCAGCGAGAAGCGCGGGCGAGCAGGCGAGGATCATCCAGCCATCGTTGCAGCAGATCGCGATTGCGGGCATGGGCCTTGAACGCGAAATCGAACAGATCACCAAAGAAAGGCACTGCGCCACCCAGCGCATCCAGCGCGACGTTCCCCAGCATTTGCAGCTGCACCGCAGTCGGCGCACCGAGGCGCCGCGCCAACGTGATGCCGTAGATCGCGACGCCTGCACCGAGCAGGTCGCCGACCCCTGGAAACAGCCCCAGTAGCGCGTCGAGGCCGAAGCGCAGACGCGTGCCTGGAATCTGCACTGCCTCATCAAACACTGCGGCGAGTGCCCGGTGGCGGGCCAGCAGCTGTTCGTCTTCGGCGCTGAAGACGCGGCTCAAGTCGGGTCAGTCGTCAGGGCATCGATCTGCGTCAGCAGGACTGGATTGAATCGCGATGGGTCTTCCATCATCAGGAAGTGACCGAGCCCTGCCATCGTGACCACCCGCAGCTGCGGCGCCAGGGCTCGCAGCGGCGCCAAGGCAGTGGGCGGCTGTTCGGCGTTGATCAGCACAATGGGTGCCTGCAGCGCACTCAGGGCCGCGATCCGGTCCCAGGCATTCAGCCCGAGCATGGCGGGCAGGGCGACCTCTGGCGGCGCTTGCGACATGTCGTCGGCGACCCTTCGCGCCAGCACCGGATCCGAGCTCGGCGTGAAAAACATGCCGGACACCATGTCACGCGTCGCGCCGATAAAGTTTGCGCGGAACGGCGCCATGCGTGTCTCGGTCTCTGCGGCCGAGGGCGGTGGTGCGTTGCTGATTCGCAGCGTGTCGACGCCGATCACTCCGAGGGCTTGCGCTCCCAGCTTGCGGGCGACATCGACCGCCACCGGGCCGCCCATCGAGTGGCCGACCAGGACGACCGGGCCGGTAACCTGCTGGGCAGTCAGTGCTGCGATCACATCGTCGGCAAAGGCGTTGATCGACCAGTCGCTGCGGTTGGCCGCCGAGCCGCCATGGCCGGCGAGATCGACGGTCATGACCGTATAGCGCGCCTTCAGCGGTTCGATCTGGGCGGCCCAGTAGTTTGAATCGCAGGACCAGCCGTGAATCAGGACGACGACGGGATTGCCACTGCCGTACATCCGGTACTGGATATGCACGCCGCCGGGAGCATCGGCAATACGGGGTGTGCCGTCGAATGCGGGGCCCGTCATTGCATTGTCGTTGGCGGCGTCTGCAGCAGCAGCGTGCGGCGGAGCCTGTTTCTGGCAGGCGGCAACGCTGATCATGAGCAGCAGCGCGGCAAGAATGACGGGATAGCGGCGCATCGAATACCTCGCGTGCTTAAGGTCGTGATTCCACTTCGGCGCGAAAATGTGGCAGGCCCCATGCGAACAACGCCGCGGCGACGCAAGCCGCGCTGCCCGCCACGATCGCGCAGCTCTTGCCGACCGCCAGATCGTCCTCGAAGCCGTACTGGGTGATCGCGGCTGTCAGGTACGGGGCGAGTCCGATACCGATCAGGTTCACGAACAGTAGATAGATCGCCGAAGCCTGGGCGCGCATCTGCGGCGGCGTCAGCACCACCACGCCCGTGGCCCCCGCGCCGAACGCAAACGCAGTGAAGAATCCGATCGGCGCCAGCGCCAGCGTCGAGAGCGTCAGATCTCCCAGCAAGGTGCAGCCGGCAGCAAACGGAATCAAGGCCAGCGCTGCCGTGAGCCCGACCCGGAGCGCCGCGTCGCGGCGTCCGGCGCTGCGCCAGCGGTCGGTCAGCCAACCGCCCACCAGCACGCCGGCTGTGCCGAAAAACCCGATCGCAAGCCCCATGCGCAATCCGGCTTCCGGCAGTGGCACCTGCAGCTCGCGGACGAAGTACTGCACGCCGTAGATCTGGAACACGTTCATGACCATGCCGAGCACCGAGAAGCCCATGATCAGCGCGAAGTACGCCCTCCAGCGGCCTGTCAGATAGCGGATCGTGTCGGCCACCGAGGCTTTTGCGACATCATTGCCGCTCTTGCGTCGCACCGGTTCAACGATCGTGAACATCAACAACGCCAGGAAGATGCCGGGAATGCCGACCACGAAGAACGTCAGTTGCCAGGCCTTGATCGTGCCGACCAGCGGCAGCGTGTATTCCGGCGAACCCGACGCGAACTGGATCACGAGACCGCCGATGATCAGCGCGAGACCCACGCCGAGCGGCAAGCCGATCACGAATACCGACAGTGCGCGGCCGAGCTTCTTTTCGGGAAAGGTGTCGCCCGCCATTGAATAGGTGCCCGGCGACAGGGTCGCCTCACCGACGGCCACGCCAATGCGGGCCAGGGCGAGTTCAACGAAGCCGCGCGCCACGCCGCACAGCGCCGTCATCGCGCTCCAGAAGGCGACGCCAGCGATGATGATATTGCGGCGGTTGTAGCGATCAATCGCCCAGGCAATCGGAATACCGACGCCGGTGTAGAAGATCGCGAATACGGCGCCGTAGAGCAGGCTCATCTGGGTCTCGGAAATACCCAGGTCGGCGCGGATCGGGCCGACAAGCAGGCCGAGGATCACCCGATCGATGAACGACAGGATGTACGCGAGCATCAGCACGATGACCATGTACCAGGCGATCGCCGGGCGCGGCCACTCGGTGTTTTCCGCGGTCGGTGTCGTCATCGTTACATCCGTGTTGCTGGGCAGATGATACGCGGCTCATCCGTCCGACAGCAGCTCGACTTCGTAGCCTTCCGGATCGCGCAGCAGCGCGATCACGCGACCACCTTGCCGCATCGCTGCCGGCGCGCGCGTGAGCCTCACTCCGGCCGCGACCAGTGCGGCGCAGAGGCCGTGTATGTCCGCGACACCGATGCCGACATGGCCGCTGGATCCGTGCGCTGCGGCAGCGGCGGCGGGGCTCCAGTCATGCCACAGCTCGATTTCGGCGCCCTCGTCATAACCGATGAAGACCAGTGTGTATTGCTCGGTTTCGAACGAGATCCGGCGCCGCTCACGCATGCCGAGCACGTCGCAGTAGAAGTGCAGCATGGCTGGTAGATCACGTACCCTGAGCATCGCATGCAGGATGCGCTTCATCGCTTCAGCACCTTGCCGGGGTTCATGATGCCCTGTGGATCGAGCGCGAGCTTGATCCGGCGCATCAGCTCGAGCTCAAGCGCGGGCGCGTAGCGCTCGAGTTCCTCGACCTTCGACTGACCAATGCCGTGTTCGGCACTGAAGCTGCCGCCGAACTCGTGCACGAGATCGTGGACTGCACGGCGCAGGGTCTGCTCCCGTGCGCTGAAGGCCGCAGCATCCGCTCCGTCGCGGAGGCTGACGTTGAAATGCAGATTGCCATCGCCGGCGTGACCGTAGGCGATCAGCTGGCCTTCGGAAACGGTCTGTTCGACCAGTGCCGTTCCGCGCGTCACGAACTCCGGCAGGACTGCGACGGGGACGGAGACGTCATGCTTGAGGCTGGGTCCGGCGCGCCGCTGCGCTTCCGGGATCGACTCGCGCAGCTGCCATAGTGCCTGGCGTTCCCGCTCATTCTGCGCGATCACGGCATTGCCGAGCAGACCGCGCTCGCTGGCGGCGCTGAGCAGATCCTCGAGAGTGTGGTGCGTGTCGGCGCCACGCCGGGCAGTGGCGAGCTCGCACAGCAGAAACCACGGCGCATCGAGCGGTAGCGGCGGCTGTCTGTCCGGCAGATGACGGTTGAGCAACTGCAGCGCGGCGCGCGGCATCAGTTCGAACGAAGTCAGTTCCTCGCCACCCGCACTGCGCAGTTCCGCAAGCAGTTCGATAGCCTGCTGCACCGAACCCAATGCGACGAAGGCCGTGGCCACGCTGCGCGGTTGCGGGAACAGCCGCAGACTGGCGGCTGTGATGACACCGAGCGTTCCCTCGGCGCCAAGGAACAACGATTTGATGTCATAGCCCGTGTTGTCTTTGCGCAAGGAGCCGAGCGTCTCGAGCACGCGGCCGTCCGCCAGCACGACCTCGAGCCCCAGCACCAGGTCGCGTGCCATGCCATAGCGCAGCACGTTGGTTCCGCCCGCATTGGTCGACAGGTTGCCGCCGAGCTGGCAGGAACCCGCGGAGCCCAGTTGCAGCGGAAAGAGCCGATCGGCTGCCGTGGCGGCCTGCTGCAGCTCGGCGAGCAGGCAGCCGGCCTCGGCCACCATGATGTCGTCGATCGGACGCAGCTCACGGATGCGGTTCATCCGCGCCAGGCACAGAAGCAACTGGTCACCGGATGCGTCCGGCGTGGCAGCGCCGCAGTAGCTGGTATTGCCACCCTGCGGGACGACCGGCATGGCGTGCCGATGGCAAATCTCGAGGGCAGCAGAGACTTGTGCGGTACTGCGGGGGAAAAGCGCGGCGGCGGCCCGGCCGCGATAGCGCTCGCGGTGGTCGATCTCCAGCGGCGCGAGGCGCCATGGGTCCCGGACCAGCGTCGTGGTGTCGAAGTGCTGCGTCAGCTCGGCGAGCGCCGCGCTGGCCGCAGGAGTCATAGCGCGGCGATCGGTGCGCGTCGGCAACCCGGCTTGGTCAACAGCATCTGTACGTCACCGAGCTGCCGTTCCGCGAAGCCGCCCTCGCAGTAGCACAGGTAGTACTCCCAGAGCCGGATGAAGCTATCCGGATAGCCGAGCTTGCGCACAGTCGCCAGGTTCTCGAAGAACCGCTCCCGCCACAGCTGCAGTGTGCGGGCGTAATGCGGCCCGATGTCCTCGAGGTGAAACAGCTTCAGGTCCGTGGCGCGCGACAGGGCATCGCAGACCGTGGCCACCGACGGAATGAAGCTGCCGGGAAAGATAAAGCGCTGGATGTAATCGACCGACTTGCGAGCCTGCTCGTAGTGCTGATCCTGGATTGTGATCGCCTGCAGCAGCATCGCGCCGTTGTCCTTCAGGAGTGAGGAGCATTTGGCCAGGTAGGTGTCGAGATAGTTGGCGCCGACGGCTTCGATCATCTCGATCGATACGGCCTTGTCGAATCGACCGTGCAGGTCGCGGTAATCGTCGAGCAGCAGCGTGATGCGGTCGCCGAGGCCGGCGCGGGCGATGCGCTCCGCGGTGTAGTCGTGCTGCTCCTGCGAGATCGTCGTGGTGGTCACCCGACAGCCGTAGCGCGACGCGGCGTGAATCGCGAGTCCACCCCAGCCGGTGCCGATCTCGACCAGGTGATCAGAGGCTTGCAGGTCGAGCTTGCGGCAGGTCGCCTCGAACTTTGCGATCTGCGCCTGGTGCAGCGTCGCCTCCGGGCTCGGAAAGATGCCGCAGGAGTAGGCCATGGTTTCATCGAGCATCAGCGCGTAAAGCTCGTTGCCGAGGTCGTAGTGTGCAGCGATATTGCGGGCACTGCCGTGCTTGCTGTTGCGGTTCAGCACATGGAACATCTTCAGCAAGGGCAGGCTGACGAGTGACCAGCGACTGTCCATGCCGTTCATCAGGTCGCGGTTCACAACGAACAGGCGCACCAGCGCGGTCAAGTCGTCGCAGCGCCACAGGCCGCGGATGTAGGCCTCGCCGGCGCCCACCGTGCCGCCAAACGCGGCATCGGCGTAAAGTTGAGGGTGGTCGATCCAGATCGTCACGGCAAGCTTGCAGCGCTCGGTTCGCTTGCCGAAGCGGAATTCGGCGCCGGCCTCGACCACACGCAGCTCACCATGCTGCAGATTCTCGAACTGGCCGAGCAGGATCTTCCGACCCAGCCGCGCCAGGGTGGACGGGCGCGAAGGATCCCCCAGCGTCGCGTCAACAGGGATGATCGTCGGCTTCTCGGAGATCGATTTGCTGTTCATGTCACCAGCTTCTTCGGATGCGTAAAGAGCGGCACGCGCTTCAGCCATAGCTTCAGCGCCTGCCAGTAGATCAGCGACACAACCTTGACCGTGACCAGCGGAAAGGAGCCGAGCGCGCGCGCCAGATTCCAACTGGTCAGCGGCTTGCGCCGCAGCGTCAGCGTGGCGTCAAAAACCTGCACGCCCTCGCGCCAGTTTTCCATGTGGACCTGCAGCGAGTCCGTTGGCGCAGAGAAACGCCAGTCGTAGCTCATGTCCATGGGCATGAACGGTGAGACGTGGAAGGCCTTCTCGAAGCGCCAGCGCCACACTTTGGTACCGCTGCGTTCCGAGCGTTCGACGGGCAGCACATAGGCGTGGCGTTCGTCCCAGGGCGTGTTGGTGATTTCCGCGACGATGCACTCGACATTGCTGCCCGACGCATCGTAGATATAGTAGAAGCTGACGGGATTGAAGTTGTGCCCGAACAGCCGCAGATGGCTCAGCAGCTGAATGGGCCCGGCGGGTCTGCAACCCGTTTCGCGCTCGACGAGGTCGCGAATACTTTGTTCGAGGGGCACTTTGGCATCGCCGTGGTAATCGGCGCGACGAAACCAACCCAGTGCAGGGCGCCTCGCCGACCACAGCCAGAAGCGGTCGAACAGCCCCGGTAATTCAGCCAGATCGATCAGCGTCATGAAGATCCTGTACGAGAAGCAGTTCTCCGCAGGCGCAAAACGCCGGTGCCGGATTAGCCCTGTGTAGAGCGCGCTGGTCACGCACTCGCTGCCTGTACCGTTGGGGTCCGCCACAGATCGCCAGACAGGACGCGCTGCAGATCTGCAACGGCCCACTGCGCGCTGACGACCCCATCCTCATGGAAACCGTAGCGCCAGTAGGCGCCGCAATAGAATGAACGGTTGACGCCGCTGATCTCGGCACGGCGCGCCTGTGCGGCGACGCCAGCAGGCGTATAGACCGGGTGGTCGTAGGTGTACTGGCCGAGAATCCTTTTCGGGTCGATATCGGCTGTACGGTTCAGTGTGACCATGAAGACTTCGGGCGCCGTGATGTTCTGCAGAACATTCATGTCGTAGGTCAGTGCCAGATGCGCCCCGGCGTCGCGATTCAGCCCGTGGCGTTCGCGGTCGACAGCGTGATAGTTCCAGGCGGCCCGGGCAAGCGGCGTTCGCGGCAGCATCCTGACATCGGTGTGCAGCACTGCTTCGTTGGGCTGGTACGGAAAGGCACCGAGAATCTGCTGCTCGTTGGTCGTCGGTCGTTCCAGCAGCGCTAGCGCCTGGTCGCTGTGGCAGGCGAACACCACGTAATCGAAGTGCTCGACTTCACCGCGACGGGTGCGCACCCGGACATGATCGGAGTGACGCTCGACGCCAGCCACGGGCTGGTTGAGCCGGATGCGGCTGCGGAACGGCGCCACGAGCTTGCGGGCGTACTCGCGCGAGCCGCCGCGCACGGTGCGCCAGACGGGTCGGTTGTTGACGTTCAGAAAGCCGTGTTTATCGAAGAACTCGACGAAGAAGTGCGCCGGAAACGCGAGCACTGAGCGCTCCGGTTGCGACCAGATCGCCATCCCCATCGGCACGATGTAGCGTTCGATGAAGCTGCGCGAGTAGCCGCCTCGCTGCAGGTAATCGCCGAGCGTCAGCGTCTGGTCGTCCGTTGCGAGCAGCGCGCGTGCGCGGCTGTTGAAGCGCAGGATATCGGCGATCATTCGCAGGAACGACGGCCGCAGCAGGTTGCGGCGCTGTGCGAACAGCGAGTTGATAGAAGTACCGTTGTACTCGAGCCCGGTGCGTTCGCAGCTCAGCGAAAAGCTCATGTTCGAGCATTGCCACTCGACGCCGAGTTCGTCGAGCAGCGCGATGAAGTTCGGATAGGTCCAGTCATTGAAGACAATGAAGCCGGTGTCGATCGCGTAGTGGCGGCCGTGCAATTCGATGTCGACTGTCGCGGTGTGGCCGCCGAAATAGTCGCTGGCCTCGTAGACCGTCAGCTCGTGATCTGGGGCGAGCCTGGCTGCGGCAGTCATGCCCGCGATGCCGGTACCGATGATCGCGATGCGCACGGGACGGGGGTCGGGTGCGTGCGTCAGCGGCGCGGGCGGATACGCCGCGCCGAGTGATCTCGTACCGAGACGGGTACGGGTCTGAGGTCCCAGATGATGCCGAGCCAGGAGAGCAGCTTCAGCACGTAAAAGGTGATGTCCACTTCCCACCAGTAGAAGCCCTGGCGCGCAGCGCTCGGGTAGTGGTGGTGATTGTTGTGCCAGCCTTCGCCGAGTGTCAGCAGCGCGAGCCAGAAATTGTTGCGGCTCGCGTCGCCGGTCCGATAGCGCTGGCGACCGAACACATGGGACAGCGAATTGATCGTGTAAGTGGCGTGCGAACACACAACCGTCGAGATGAAAAAGCCCCAGATCAGCATCTGCCAACCGTTGGTACCGAGCTGCGGGGCAACTCTTTCGAGCAGCACACCAAGGCCAAACATGCCGACGGCCAGCAACACGGGCACCAGGAGGTCGAAACGGTCGAGCCAGCGCAGCTCGGGGAACTGCTGCAGGTCACGGACCCGACGCAGATCCGGCGTGAAGCCCTTGCGGGACAGGAACCAGCTCATATGCGAGCGCAGGAAACCGTGCGCGATCGGCGAGTGGGCGTCGTCCGGCTTGTCCGAGTGTGCATGGTGATGGCGGTGATGTGCCGCCCACCACAGCGGTCCGCGCTGCACCGCCGCCGCTCCCAGCACCCCAAAAATGAATTGCGCTGCGCGCGAGGTCTTGAACGAGCGATGCGAAAAATAGCGGTGATAGAAGCCGGTGATCGCGAACATCCGCACGAAGTACGCGATCGCTGCGACCAGCACGGCGACCGGGCTGACGCCGACCACCAGCACCAACAGGCAGGCGGCGTGCAGCAGGATAAAGGGCACGATCCGCGCCCAGTCGACGGTGTCAGCGAACGGGCTCTCGGCAAGCCCTTTGCTGGGCACGCGAGCCGAGTCGAACCACTTCAACAGGGTTCGTCCCATTCTCGCCCAGAATCCATCTGCCACTGTCGCGTCCACTGCGCTCATCTCAACTCCAGCGTTTCGTGCTAAACGAAGAAAAACCTATAAACATCAAGGTGTTGTCGCCAAGGTTCTGACGGCAAACCTCTACCTTGCCAAACACAGGCGGCAATGTAAACGCAGGGATGCGACAGCTGGCGTGCGGCGGCAGCGTCGCTGCCGCCGCACGGAGGATTTCCGTTCAGATTCCGGGCTTGTCCGTCCCGGCGCGCAGTGCGGCGATCCGCTCATCGAGTGGCGGATGGCTCATGAACAGCCGCTGCAGGCCGCGCGGTACGCCACCGCTGATGCCGAAGGCTGCCATCTGCTGCGGCAGGCCCTGCGGGTCCTGGGCACGCTTCAGCGCTTCGAGCGCACCGATCATGTTCTTGGAGCCCGCCAGGTACGCGCCCCCATCGTCGGCGCGGAACTCGCGACGACGCGAGAACCACATGACGATCATGCTGGCGAGGATACCGAGCGCGATCTCAGCAACGATGACAGTGGCGAAATAGCCGATACCGCGGCCGCTGTCGTTCTTGAGGATCGCCTTGTCGACGAAGTTGCCGATGATCCGCGCGAGGAAGATCACGAACGTATTCACGACGCCCTGGATCAGGGTCAGCGTGACCATGTCGCCGTTCGCGACGTGAGCGATCTCGTGGCCCAGCACCGCTTCGACTTGCTTGCGATCCATCCGCTGCAGCAAGCCCGTGCTGACCGCAACCAGCGCCTTGTTCTTGTTGGCGCCGGTGGCAAAAGCATTTGGATCGGGCGACTCGAAGATGCCGACTTCCGGCATGCCGATATGCGCTTCCTTCGCCTGCGCGCGGACCGTGTTGAAGAGCCATTCTTCGGTCGGATTGCTCGGGCGCTCGATGATCCTGACGCCCATCATCCGTTTGGCCGACCACTTGGATATCAGCAGCGAGATGATTGCGCCACCAAAGCCGAACAGCGCTGCAAACGCCAGCAGCTGGCCCATGTTGCTGCCCTGGTTCGCCAACATGATGTCGATGCCCAGCAGTTTGGCGACGATCGACAGAACGACCAGAACGGCCAGGTTCGTGATCAAAAACAGAACTACACGCTTCATGACAGCTCACTTGCTCCTTGAGTGCTGAGCCTGAATCCTACAGGCGACTGTTCTAACGACGTCGAGAATCTACCCGGCGCCGTCCTCGAGCGCCAGATATGGCGGCGGAGCGGTGAAAATCAAGCGTCATGCTGCGTTGCAGCAGGCACCCCTGCCGGCTCAGCCGATGGCGACGCCCAGCAGCGAGCCGATGCCATAGGCGAGGGCGCCGGCGCCGCCGCCGATCAACAACATCCGTAACGCGCTGCGCCAGGCGCCCCGGCCGGTAAAGAGGCTGATCGCCATACCGAGCAGGGCGAGGGCGACGGCGGTAATTCCGACCAGCGTCGGCACGATCAAGCCTGCGGCCGAGGTAAGCAGAAACGGAACCAATGGCAGGCTCGCGCCCAGCGAGAACGACAGGAACGAGGCAATGGCGGCCCCCCAGGGTGAACCGAGATCGTCGGGGTTCAGGCCCAGCTCCTCGCGCGCGAGCGCATCGAGGGCGCGATCATGGTCAGTGAACAGGCTTTTCGCCATCTCGCGCGCCCGATCGAGCGGCAGGCCGCGGGCGCTGTAGATCAGCGCCAGCTCTTCAGCCTCTTCTTCGGGGTACTCGCGCAGTTCCTCGCGCTCAAGCGCGATTTGGTATTCGTACATCTCGCGTTGCGAGCGAACCGAAACGTATTCGCCAGCCGCCATAGACAAGGCGCCCGCCACGAGACCGGCGATTCCGGTCGTCAGCGCCGCGTCGGTCGACACGCCGGCACCGGCAACGCCGAGCAGCAGGCTCGCGTTCGAGATCAGACCGTCATTGGCACCGAAAATCGCCGCGCGCAGATTGCCGCCCGAAACGCCGCGGTGGCGCACACCGACTTCGTCGACCGAAGTGGGCATGGCATGTCCGGGGGCCGCCGTCGCCGTATAAACCGACAGGCCCCGCAGCTTCATCGCCGCGAGGACCGGGCGCATCGCTCGAGGCCCGATCTGCCGTAGCAGGGAAGCGACGATCCGCGCCCGCAGCGAGGGCGAAAATGCAGACTGCGGCCCTGACTGCAGGGCCGCCCACTTGCCCGCCTGGCCCTCGGCCGCAGCGCCCAGCTTTTCGAATAGGTCGCGCTTGATCGGGTCAGGCTCGCAGCGCGCGACGACGCCATACAGCCACGCCGATTCCTTTTCGTGCAGCCAGCTGTCGAGCCCGGAGGTCAAGGCATTCAGTCGCTCAGCGGGGTCCGCGCGTCAGCGGTCCCTATCTGCGTCTTCCTCTTCCCAGTCGTCATCATCGTCGTCATCATCGTCATCGTCCCAGTCATCGTCATCGTCCTCTTCTTCCTCATCTTTCTTTGCTTTTTCTTCGTCTTTTTCGTCTTTCTCGTCGGCCTCATCCGACCAGCCTTCTGGCTCGTCCCGCAGCTCGAGGTCCATCTCGTGCCAGGTTTCGACGTCGATTTCCTCGATATCGCCATCGAGATACTCGATCTCGATCAGCTCCGAGTCCTCGTCCACCGTCAGGACGCGAAAGACTTCGTCCTCCTCGACGTTCTCGTACCACTGGCCGCGAGTGGGTTGGTGATCTCTGCTCAAGCTGGTACTCCCGAATTCAATCTGCGATGTCTGACTGCCCGACGAGGATATTATAGTTTTGTCATGGTTTCTCGCCGCACCAATGTATTCGAATCGCCGCTGACCGCTGCCCGTAGGGTGGTGGTCAAGGTGGGGTCATCGCTGCTGGTCGATGCTGCCAGCCATCGCCTCAAGCGCGAATGGATCGAGTCACTGGTCCTCGACCTGATGCGGCTGCGGCAGCGGGGCCAGGAAGTGCTGCTGGTTTCTTCGGGCGCGATCGCGCTGGGGCGGCGGCAGCTGGGACTTGCCGCGCGCGAGCTGCGGCTCGAAGAGAGTCAGGCGGCCGCTGCGGTCGGGCAGATCCGGCTTGCCCATGCCTACGAGGAGCTGTTTGCAGTGCACGACGTGCGCGTGGCACAGATCCTGCTCACGCTCGACGACAGCGAGCAGCGCCGCCGCTATCTGAATGCCCGCGCCACACTGAACGCGCTGCTGCGCTTCGGTGCCTTGCCGGTCATCAACGAGAACGATACGGTTGCGACCGCCGAAATCCGCTATGGCGACAACGACCGGCTGGCCGCGCGCGTCGCGCAGATGGTCAGCGCCGACTGCGTGATCCTGCTGTCGGATGTCGACGGGCTGTATACGGCCGATCCGACCATCAATCCGGCGGCCGAGTTCCTTCCGACCGTCTCCCTGATCACGCCGCAGATCGAGGCGATGGGCGGCGGCTCGCGCTCAGGTTTTGGACGCGGCGGCATGGCGACCAAGCTCGCTGCGGCAAAGATCGCGACGGCCGCCGGTGCGCATCTGTGCATCGCTGCGGGTCACTCTGCCCATCCGGTGCGCCGCATTGAGGACGGCGAGCGGTGCACATGGTTCCTGCGCAGCAGCACGCCGCTTGCGGCGCGCAAACAATGGATTGCCGGCACCATCGATCCGCCGGGGGCGTTGACGATCGACGCCGGCGCCCTGCAGGCGCTGCGCGGCGGCAAGAGCTTGCTGCCGGCTGGCGTAGTGGCTATTTCCGGTTCTTTCGATCGAGGCGATACGGTCCGAGTTATCACGCCGGACGGACTGCAGGTCGCGTGCGGCCTGGTCGCTTATGCCGATGGTGATGCGGCGCGGATCCTCGGCAAGCGATCATCCGAGATCGAGGCGATTCTTGGGTTTCGCGGCCGCGACGAAATGATCCATCGCGATGATCTGGTGCTGCCGCAGCCCAGCGTGGACGCACAGGAGGTCGGAGCATGACTTTGATTGCCAGCATCATGGATCCGCTCGGGCGCGCGGCGCGCGCGGCACGGGCGCCGCTTGCGGCTGCGACCACCGAGCAAAAAAACGCAGCCCTGAAATCTGCGGCCACCGAAATACGCAAGCGACGCGCGCAGCTGCTAGAGGCGAACGCGCAAGACATGCTGGCCGCGCAGGAAAAGGCACTGAGCGGCGCCATGCTCGATCGACTCAAGCTCGACGATCAACGGATCGAATCGATGGCGCGCGGACTCGAGGACATCGCCGCGCTGCCGGATCCGATCGGCGCGGTCGCGGCAGAGTGGTCACGCCCGAACGGACTGCGGATCTCGCGCGTCAGGGTGCCGCTGGGTGTCGTCGGCATCATCTACGAGAGTCGCCCGAATGTGACGGCGGATGCCGGCGCGCTGTGCCTGAAGTCGGGCAACCCGGTGATCCTGCGCGGCGGATCCGAGAGCACGGCTTCGAGTAAAGCGATACACGACTGTCTCCTCGCCGGCCTGCGCGCGGCCAAGCTGCCGGAGGCGGCGATCCAGCTCGTTCCGACTGCCGATCGGGATGCGGTCGGTTACATGCTCGCGCAGATGGCGGGCGTCATCGACGTGGTTGTGCCGCGTGGCGGCAAGGGACTCGTGCAGCGGGTCCAGCAGGAGGCGCGGGTGCCGGTCATCGGGCACCTTGAAGGACTCTGCCACGTGTACGTCGACCGGGCCGCCGACCCCGACATGGCGCGCGAGATCGTGCTGAATGCCAAGCTGCGACGCACCGGTATCTGCGGCGCGGCCGAAACCTTGCTGGTTGACGCTGGTGCCGAGGCGGCGCTGCTGGCACCACTCGTGACGGCGCTGCTGGAGGCCGGCTGCGAAGTGCGCGGGGATGCGGCGGCGATGGCAACCGATCCGCGCGTCAAGGCCGCCACCGAAGCCGATTGGCGCACCGAATACCTCGACGCAATCATCGCCGTGCGGGTCGTCGACGGTGTCGATGCCGCAATCGAGCACATCGCGAAGTACGGCTCGGCCCACACCGATTCGATCGTCACGAACGATGCGGCGACAGCGCAGCGCTTCCTGTCGGAGGTCGACAGCGCGATTGTGCTGCACAATGCCTCGACGCAGTTTGCTGACGGGGGCGAATTCGGAATGGGCGCGGAAATCGGCATCTCGACCGACCGCTTCCATGCCCGCGGACCGGTCGGCGTCGAGCAGCTGACCAGTTACAAGTATATTGTTCGGGGTGCCGGACAGATCCGCGCCGCTTGAGGCTTAACGTAAGGAGTGCTCCACAGATGATCAATGGATTGATGCAGTCGCCGTTCGACCGGCGCCAGATGCTTAAAGTCATGGCCGGGCTGGTACCGGGCGCGATGCTGTCGACCTCAGTGGGTGCGGCGGGCCTTGTCAGTCGGCCGACTGGCCCGGTTCCGGCGGGCTTCGACCCGCTGTCGCCGCAGCAGAACCTCGAAGCCTACATCCGGATGACCCGCTCTCTGGATCCGAAGGCGACGAGTGTTGGCTGGTTTGGCGGACGTATTTTTTCCGTGATTGGCGACAAGGAGATCATTCGGCCGCTGTTCGATATCGAGGGCTTCGGTATCGGCCGCACCGAGCCTGAGGCAGACGGCTCGTATCGCGCACTGTGGCGTGAAGTCGGTTACTACAAGGATCTGGCGACCGGCAAGATCATGGAGACCTGGGAAAATCCGCTGCTGGGCGGCGAGAAGGTCGAGGTCTATCCGATCAACAACGATCCGGTGAACGCGCATCTGAAACCCGAATTCACGCTGGGTTTTGGCGCCACCGCCGACGAGACGACCCAGAAGATCCAGTTCCTGCTGCCGTGGAATTTCGTCGGCAACAATGCGATGGCAGCCTTCGACGTGAATCTCGACTGGAAGTCGCCGCTTGATCCTGCGATCTGGAAGCGCGAATCACCCGGCGCGCGGGTGCGCGTCAGCGAGTACCAGCAGTGGCGGATAGACGCCAACGAACTGACCGACGGCAGCCTCGCCAGCGTCAAGCCCTACGGCAGCTGGAACCGCGTCGCAACCTGGCTGCCGTGGATGCTGATGGGTCAGCGCGAAGGGCATCTGTTCTACCGCTCGCATACGCTCAAGCTCGATCGCGTCGAGGATCTGCCGCGCGACATCCTGGCGTATACCGAGAAGCGCTTTCCGAAGTATCTGGAGCGGCCGGGCGAGTGGGTATCACCCAACGTTTCAAGCTTCGAGATGTTCGCCCGCGACCGCAAACCCCAAAGTTAGCCGACGGTCTCGCGGGCCAGCCCGAGCACACCGACTCGCAGCGAGTAGACCTCGGTCAGGCCCTGCGACCGCAGCGCAAGCGCCGCGGCGCGGCTGCGTGCGCCGCGCGCGCAGACGAGCAGGTAGCGGCCCTGCTGCGGCAGGTTGACGCCTTCGATCAGCTCGCGCGCCGGCACTGCGCGCACTTCGCGGGCCGGGGCCGGTGCTGCGGCTATTTCACTCGGCTCGCGGATATCGATGATCGAGTAGCCCTGTTCGCAGGCCTGTTCCAGCGTTTCGAAATCGAGTTCGAGGTTGGCAGTCACCGGAGTTGCCGCTGCTGCGCGCGCGTAATCCAGAGCGATCCGGCAACGGCTGCATGCGCCGGCGGCGCAGTCTTTGGCGCGCGGTACGCGCAGTTTCATGGTCTGCAGCGTGGTCAGGTCCACCATCAGCAGGTCTTCACGCAGCCGACCCGGAAGATCGAGCAGCACGCGCAGCGCTTCGAGCGCCTGCAGGCTGCCGAGCACGCCCGGCACCGGACCGAGCACGCCGGCTTCCGCGCAGTTGCCCACCACGCCATCGCGGGTCGCCTCTGGCCACAGGCAGCGCAGGCAGGCACCGCCATGCGCGGGGTCGAGCAACTGCAACTGTCCCTCGAACTGGTAAATGCTCGCCGTCAGCAGCGGTACACCCAGCTCGGCGGCCAGATCATTCAATACGAACTTGGTCGCGAAGTTATCGCTGCAGTCGACCACCAGGTCGCATTCAGCCAGCAAGGCCGAGCCGTTGTGTGCATCGAGTCGACTGCTGTGGGCGATGATGTCGATATCGGGATTCAATGCCCGCAGCCGCGCGGTCGCCAGCTGCGCTTTCTCCTGTCCACACTCGGCGCGGGTATACAGCGTCTGGCGGTGCAGGTTTGACGCGTCGAGCGAATCGCCGTCGATGATGCGCAGCTGCCCGACGCCCGCGCCGGCGAGATATTGCATCACGGGCACGCCGAGGCCGCCGGCGCCGATGATTGCGACCTGGCTGGCTGCGAGACGCGCCTGACCCGCTGCTCCGACCTCGCGTAACACGGTCTGGCGGGAGTAATCCGCCGGCGCGCGCGGCGCAGGCGCGGCGGGGTGATACTGCGCCGCTTCGGCGCTGTGATCATGACGCGCCGCTTCGGCGCTGTGATCATGCTGCGCGCCTTGCGCGCAACGCTCGCAGTTGACCCAGCCCGAGTCGCCGCTGACGTAGTGCTCCTTCTTCCAGATCGGGACGCGGTGCTTGACCTCATCGATGATGTAGCGGCACGCGCGGAACGCTTCGTCCCGATGCGCGGCGCTGACGCCGACCCAGACGGCGCAGTCGCCAAGCTCCAGCGCACCCACCCGATGCACGCAGGCGGCGCGGGAGACGCCGAAGCGCTCGCGGGCTTCAGCCAGAATGCGTTCACCTTCACGCACCGCCAGCGCTTCGAACGCCTCGTACTCGAGACGGCGCACTGCCTGGCCTTCGTTGTGATTGCGTACCCAGCCTTCGAAAGCCGCGTAGCCACCGCAATAGGGATCAGCGAGGGTGCGCTGCAATTCCGAGACATCGAGCGCGGTGTTGCTGAAGCGAAAACTCACGGTCATCGGCTCAACCACCGGCGACCGGCGGAATGAAGACGACGTTGTCGCCTGCGACCAGCGGCTGATCCCACTGGCCGAACTCGGCGTTGACCGCGACTTTCAGCATCTCGCGCCCGAGCGTGAACGGATGCCGCTGCCGCAGTTCGTCGAACAGCTCACCGGGTGTGCGGGCCTGTGTTTCTACGGTCTCGTCGCTGCGGCCAGCCTGTTCTCGCAGCAGCGCGAAGTACTGCACGCGAATCTGCCGAGGTGTGCGGCGAGTATCGGGGTCGAGGTTCTCCATGGCCTGCCAATACTCATCGGTCGAATTGACATTGTCGAGCGCGCTCGGATCGATCGGGTCGAGCAACCGGGTCGCCGCGCCGAGCAGAAACTTGCGTGGACACAGGCGGCCGCCAGACACATGGGCGGCCATCCGTTCGCGGGTACGCGGCTCGAAAATCGCGCACAGCGGTTCGGGCAGGCCGTCGTGCGCGGAACGAAACGCGGTGGCGTCCTGATCGATCGCACGCGCCTCGACCAGCGTCTGCAGCGTCCGGTCGCTCAGGAACGGCAGATCGCAGGCGAGCAGCAACCAGGCGGCTTCCGGGTGAGCGCTCTGCGCGGCGATCAGTCCGCTGATCGGCCCGACACTCTGCGGGCCGTCGACGATCTGGGGGAACTGCGCGCGCAGCGGATCGTGCTGCTGGTCCGGTCGCACCGACACGAAAGCTTGCTCGACGAACGGCTGCAGGCGCTTGAACGCGACCGCGAGCTGGGCCTCGCCGTGATAGCGCAGTGCCGCCTTATCGCGCGCCATGCGTGCGCTGCGCCCGCCGGCCAGCACGAGACCAAACAGAGGCGCGGTCATCGCACGCTGCGGCGGAAGCGACGTTTGCCGCCGTCCTTGGAGACCAGCATCACGGACTCGATCACGATGTCGTGCGACAAGGCCTTGCACATGTCGTAGATCGTCAGCGCCGCAACACTTGCGCCGCACAGCGCTTCCATTTCGACGCCGGTGCGATGCTGCACCGATACGCTGCAGCGCACGCGCAGTTTGGAGCGCAGCGCGACGATCGTGATCTCGCTGTGATCGATCGGCAGCGGATGGCAGAACGGGATCAGTTCGTGGGTGCGTTTGATGGCCTGAATTCCAGCGATGATGGCGGTGTCGAACACGGGGCCTTTCTTGCTGCGATGGCCCGAGTCGCGCAGCGCGCGGGCAACGGCTGGCGGCAGGCGCAGCGTCGCTTCGGCCACAGCGTTGCGGCGCGTGACGGCCTTGTCGCCGACATCGACCATCGACGGTTGATTGGCGGCGTTCAGGTGCGTCAGCCGCGGTGCGGCTTTGCGTTTGTGGGAGCTTTTGCGGGTGGCCAAGATCCTAACCGCCGATGTAGTACATCTCGATCTTCGACTCACCGTCGCGCTGCAGCCGTGCGCGCAGTTCGGAGCGCAACTCGCTGTAGCGGTCGACGCGTTTTTCCCAGACTGCGCGGATCAGCTCCAGCAGTTCGTCGTCGGAGGCGCCGGCCCGTAGCGGTGCGCGCAGATCGAATCCATGTTGCGCGAACAGACAGGTGAACATCGAGCCGTCCGAGGAGAGTCGTGCGCGCGAGCAGTCGCCACAGAACGGCTGGCTGACCGAGGAGATGAAACCGATTTCGGCACTGCCATCCGCCAGTGCGTAGCGCTCGGCCACCTCGCCGCGATAATTGGGCTGCAGCGGCACCACCGGCCAGCGCGCGCTGATCGCTTCGAGCAGCTCGCGCGACGGCACGACCGACTCGCGCTGCCAGTCGTTGCGGTTGCCGACGTCCATGTATTCGATGAAGCGCACGATCACGCCGCTGTGGCGGAAGTGCTCGACCAGCGAGACCGCCGTGTGATCATTGATGCCACGCTGCACGACCGCATTGACCTTGATCGGGGTCAGGCCGGCGCGCTCGGCATGCTCGATGCCGGCAAGCACGTCTGGCAGCCCGCCGAAGCCGCCGCTCATGCGGGTGAAGACCTCCGGATCGAGGCTGTCGAGGCTGATTGTCACGCGCGCCAGGCCCGCGGCCTTGAGTTCGGTCGCATACTTGGCGAGCAGCACACCGTTGGTGGTCAGTGCCACGTCCTCGACGCCGGCGATGCTGGTCAGGTCACCGATCAGGTCTGACAGGTTGGGGCGCAGCAGCGGTTCGCCACCGGTAATGCGCAGCTTGCGCACGCCGAGGCCGACATACAGCCGCGCCAGCCTCAGGATTTCCTCGAACGACAGGCGTTCGGTGGATTTCAGGAACCGGTAGCCATCGTGAAAGGTGTCCTTCGGCATGCAGTAAGGGCAGCGGAAATTGCAGCGGTCCATGACCGAGATACGCAGGTCATGGATCGCGCGACCCAGCTGGTCGCGTGCATCCGGGGCGCTGCGCCGCAGCGGCACGATGACTTCTGAGGAGACGTTTTTCATCCGTTCGGTTCTACCAGCGATACAGCCGCGTTACAAACCCCTTTGGGTAGGTGTTCGGACCAGGGGGCAATTCGACGAAACCGTCGGTGCCGGCCAGTGAGGTGAAATCGCCGGAGCCGTTGGTCGGCCGCGGTTCAGCCCACTGCCGGCCCCACTCGTCGCAGACGGTCTGCACGGGCATGAAGTACGTCAACGCGGGCCGCACTTCGATCGGCGCCGCAATCGCGATGCGCTCCGTGGCGACGCTGCTTGCACCCATGGCCGTCGCCAGCGCCGGCGATACATAACGAGCGAGGCAGACCAGCGTCGAGACCGGATTCCCGGGCAGCGCGAAGACCGTCGTGCCGGACGCAGCGATACCGAACCACATCGGCTTGCCCGGTCGCTGCGCGATGCGGTGGAAGACCTGCCGGACGCCCAGCTGTTCGAGCACCTTCGGCACCAGATCATAGCGACCCATCGAAACACCGCCCGAAAGAATCAGCACATCGTGGGTGTCGAGGTGCACGCGCAGTCGCTGCCGCAATATCGCTTCGTCATCCGGAACGTGATCGTCCGCCACCCGGCCAAAGCCCTGCCGCCGCAAGCTCGCGACGATTCCGTAAACGTTCGAGCGGCGCACCTGATGCGGCTCGATGGGCTCGCCAGGTTCGATCAGCTCATTGCCGGTCGACGTCACGATGATCATCGGTTGCGCGCTGACCCGGATCCGCGCCATGCCGGCACCGGCGGCCACCGCGATTTCAGGCCCCGACAACCGCTTGCCAGCGCTCAGCAGCAATGCCCCCTGGTGCGAATCCGAGCCGCGGCGATGCACGTTCTGCCACGCTCTGATGCGCCCTGATTCCGCGCGCAGGCTGCAGCGGCCCGCACTCGTCTTGAGCTGTTCGACCGGCACGACAGCATCGCAGCCCGTGGGCAACGCGGCGCCGGTCATGATCTCGATGCAATGAGCGGGATTCTGCAGTTGCAAGGGCGGATCACCGGCTGCCTGGGTGGCCTGGATCCGCCAACCGTCTCCGGCCGCACTCGCAGAAGCAACCGCAATGCCGTCCATGGCGACGCGATCGAACGGCGGCTGGTCCCGCTCACCGTAGACATTCTCACGCAGCACACTGGCCGAGCATTGCGCCAGTGGCAGGGACTCAATCGGCAGGCAGGTCAGGTGCTCGCCGATCAGGTGGTCGGCTTCGGCCGGGCTGATCATGCCGCCCAGTTTAGCCCGCCCTGCCGGCTCTCGTTGGCCGAGCTGAGCTCGGTAGAGGCGCGCCGGAAAGCGCGGCAGAGCCTACTTCTTCTTGGTCTTCTCGCGGTACACCCGCACCTGCTCGTTGAAGCGGTTCGCGACGGATTCGACCTCGGCGCCCGCTGCGCCAATCTTCTGGTTGAGGATGCGTTCGCGGTCCTTTTTCTGCGCTTCGCTGAGCGTGGCGTTGTCCTTGTCCATCGCGGCCTTGTGCTCGGCTTCCAGGCAGTTCTGGTAGGCACCGACGTCCGTGTCGAACTGCTTGACCGCCTTCTGGGTTTCCTGCATCTCTTCCAGCGTCGCCGTATTGCCGTCCGGGATCCGCTCGGGCGACTTCGGGAAGCTGCAATTGGCCCAGGCAGGTCCTGCGGTGGCCAGCGCGAGCAGGGCGGCGGCGATCAATGCTTTCATGCGGAACTCCTGAGTATTCATGGCTTGATGTTTGACTAGCGAGGCTGAATCGCCGCTGAACCGGCGCCTCAGCCTAAGCGGCCGCCATTTTAATTGGCGCGGCGCTTGATCGCCACCCGGCAAACGGGCATCGCCGGGCTGCTATGATCCGCGCCGATGCGCCCGTAGCTCAGTTGGATAGAGCATCAGGCTTCGAACCTGAGGGTCGGGAGTTCGAATCTCTCCGGGCGCGCCACTTGTGCTTCATGGTTGCCCGGCCTCTTGGCGCGACATATCGTGCGATGATCCAGTGATGGCGGAGCAACACGGAACGTGATCAGGCGAGCATGCAGACTCCCGGCTGCAGTGCTGCCCGCAATGCTGGTACTCGGTATGGCAGCGGCAGCCTACCAGACGCCAACCGTCCAGGCGGCCGAGCGCGTGTTCCACCGCAGCGGCACGGACGACCCGTCGACGGTCGACCCGCATCGCGTGTCGCTGGCGGGCGAGCAGTTGATCATGCTCGATCTGTTCATGGGGCTGACGACCCCGAACATGCACGGGCGGCCAATGCCCGGCTGCGCCGAGTCGTGGACGATCAGCCCGGACGGCAAGGTGTACGAGTTCCGGCTGCGCCAGGGTCTGCAATGGTCCGATGGCGTGCCGCTGACCGCGGAGGACTTTGTCTGGTCGTTCCGTCGCGCCCTCGATCCCGACATGGGTTATGCATTTGCATCGCGGCTCTACCCGATCAGGAACGCGCGCGCGATTGCGACGCGCAAGTTGCCGACCTCGGCGCTGGGGGTCTTCGCACCTGATCCGCGTACCGTGCGCATCGAGCTCGAAGGCCCGACGCCCTACCTTCCGGATGTCATCGCCATCAATGCAATGCCGGCGCCGCGCCATGCCATAGCGAAGCATGGGTCGGCGTGGATCCGACCCGAGAACTTTGTCGGCAACGGGGCGTTCGTGCTCGAGCGCTGGGTGCCGAACTCTTATGTCCGTGTCAGGAAGAATCCCCGCTTCTGGGCTGCGGAGCGCGTGACGCTCGACGCCGTGCACCACTACCCCGGCGATAACCCCGTGACGCTGGTACGGCGGTTCCAGTCCGGAAACCTCGATCTGTTGCTGACGGTGCCGCCTGAGCGCGCCGACTGGGCGCGCGAGCGCTTCGGCAAGTCGTTGCATGAGGGTCGGGGAATCTCGAACGAAGTGATCATCTTTAATACGCGGCGCGCGCCGACTTCTGACTTGCGGGTGCGCCGCGCGCTGTCGATGGCCATCGACCGACACTCGATCGCCGAGCGGGTCATTGGCATGCCCGGTGTCGAGGCGTTCAACATCGTGCCGCCCGGCGTGCTGAACTACTCGAACGCGCCGCGTTTCGACTATGCCGATACCAGCGTCGAAGTCCGGCAACAGGAAGCCGTGCGGCTGCTGGCGGGCGCGGGGTTTACTGCAGAGAAACCACTGCGGATCGGACTGATCTTTCCGGCCAATGACCTCAACCGCAAGGTTGCGGTGGCGGTTGCCTCGATGTGGCGCCAGATCGGCGTCATCAGCGATCTGCAGCAGAAGGAAACGAAATCGCTGGTTGCCGATGTGGGCGCCGGCAACTTCGACACGGCGCGCTTCATCTGGCTGGCGGCATTCAGCGATCCGTATGCGTTTCTCGAGCGGATGCTATCGGCAGGCTCGACGATCGGCGTCAATCAGTCGCGCTATGCCAACCCCGGATTCGACGAGCTGTTGCGCCAGGCTTCGCAGCAGGTCGATCTCGAGGTGCGCGCAGACATTCTGCGTCGCGCCGAAACCATGGTGCTGGCGGAGTCGCCGGTTGCACCAGTATATTTTCTGGTCGGTCGCCGACTTGTCTCGACCCGCGTTTCGGGGTTCATCGACAATCCGCGTGGCCTCTATCCAACCTGGCTGATGAGCGTGACACCGCGATGACCCCACCGAACCGTACTCTGAATCCCATCTATGCGCCAAACCGCGAGGAGCAGTTGCGCCAGGACTTTGTTCTCGGCCTGAAGCTGCTCGCCAATGGCCCCGCCCAGGAAATGGTACGCAGCACGTTCAAACAGCAGATCGAACCCGAGATCCGCAGTGCCCTGGGCAGGGCACCCGAGCGGCGCGAGGAGGTCGAAACCGACCTCGCACGAACCACGGATTTTCGCCAATGGGCGGTGCTGGCACATCGAACGCAATCGATGATGTGGAATGCGATCGAGGCGACCACGCGCCGCGTCAACGCCGAGGCCGAGCGGCGTCTGGCGCGGTTGCGCGAGTCGAAGCAACTTTGCGGCTCGCTGGAGTTGAACCCACAGCTTGCGATCCCAGCACCGATCGGCAACACCGAGATCCATCGGCAGCCGGGTGGCTATGTCGGCGGCGCGGATCCGGATCTGACGCCCGGCCTGCGCTACGTTGGTGCTTCGGCGATCTACTCGGTGGGCAAGGGCAATCCGGCAGCGGCCGGTGATGGCCGCGGGCTGGCGCTCGCGCAGCAGATCCGTGCGCGCTTCCCGCAACTGCGACCGCGGCGCATTCTCGATCTGGGGTGTGGCGTGGGTGTGCATGCGCAAGCCATCGCGCGCGAGTTTCCGGACGCCGAGTATCATGCGGTGGATGTTGCCGCCGGGCTATTGCGGCTGGGTCATGTGCTGGCCGAAGAGCGCGGCATACCCATTCACTTTTATCAGCGAGATGCGGCCCACACGGGTTTTCCGGATGGGCATTTCGATCTGATTCTGTCGCATATATTTTTCCATGAAACCAATTCGGCGTGCCTGCCGCAGATCCTGCGCGAATGCCGACGCCTCCTCGCACCGGGCGGCGGCATGCTGCATCTGGATGTCGCGACCCAGATGGGCCGCCTGCCGCTGGCGGACCAGGTCATGAATCACTGGCAGGTCCGCTGGAACGGTGAGCCGTTCTGGACCGGCTTCGCTCAGCGCGACATGCGCGCAGAGATCGAGGCGGCAGGCTTTTTCCCGGAGACCGTCTTTGCGGAGTACCCGAGCAAAGGGCCTGGCAACGCGATGTATATCTTCGGCGCCGCGGCGCCGGTCAGCTGATTCGCGTCAACTCTGCGAGTGTGCCGGACCAGTGGCGCGCAGCGGCCTTCAGGTCATCGACGACAACCAGGATCTCCTGCCCGGCGTGCCCGCGCAGCTGGCCGCAGGCGCGCTGCGGATTGTTGCGCCGAACGCATCGGCGATGACGGGGCCGCGCACCAACAGTTTCGTGCTCGATCCCGGTCCCGATATCGACAGCCGCGCCGCGGTGCTGCAGCGCATCGCGCCGCAGCTGCGCTACGTGTTCGGGACCCACACGCACCGCGACCATTCGCCACCGGCGGACGGTCGTCAGGACGAGTCCTTTGTGCCGGATCTGATACCCGAACGAGACCAGTGCTTCGATCTCGGCGGCCTGTCGCTGCGCGCAATCGACACGCCGGGGCATGCGTCCAATCACGTCTGCTATCTGCTCGAGCCGCCTGGCCTGCTGTTTTCCGGTGACCATATTCTCGATGGCGTGACCCCGGTGATCCTCGCGCCCGACGGCGATATAGCGGCCTACCTCGATTCGCTGCAGCGCCTGCAGGACTATTCGCTGGGCGCGATTGCGCCGGGACATGGCCGCGTGCTCGGGCAGCCGCTTGAGGTCATCGATGCGATTGTCGCGCACCGCTTGCGGCGCGAAGCGCGGGTGCTTGCGGCGCTCGGCATGTCAGCCGGTGCAACACTCGAGCAGCTGTTGCCGCAGGTCTACAGCGAAGTGCGCCCGGAGCTGATGCGCTGGGCGCGGCTCTCGTTGCAGGCACATCTGATCAAGCTGGCGCGCGAGCAGCGGGCTTCGCTGAGCGGCGAGCTGTGGCGGTTGCAAGAGCCGCCGTGAGCGCCGGCGTGCCGGAGTTTACGGCGCGGCTGGCGGGCCTGAATCTGCGCCGCGGCGGTCGGTGGATTCTGCGCGACATCCATTGGACCGTCGCGGCATCGCAGCGGTGGGTCGTGCTCGGCCCGAACGGCGCCGGCAAGACGCAGCTATTGAAGCTGCTGTCCGGTGCAGTGTGGCCGGATCCTGTCGGCCGGGGCGTAGCAGGCGTCGGTCCGGCTTCGCGGCAGTACGCATCAGAAGGCGAGTGGTCGCCCACTCCGCCGACGCAGCACATTCTCTACCTGGGTCCCGAACTGCAGGACAAGTACCAGCACTACGGCTGGAATTTCCGCGTCAGCACGCTGATTGGGACTGGCATCGCGCGCACCGATATTCCGCTGCGGCCGTTGCTGCGCCAGGAGCGTGCGCGGGTTCGCGCCGCGCTCGAGGCGCTCGGCATCCTGTCACTCGCACGCCGCGCCTTTCTGAGCCTGTCCTACGGCGAGCGGCGGATGGTGCTGCTGGCGCGGGCCATCGCGGCCCAGGGCAAGCTGCTGTTGCTCGATGAACTGCTCGGCGGAATGGATGCAGAGCATCGCGCGCGGGTCAGCGCATGGCTGAACCAACCCAACTCGCAGCAAGGGTGGGTACTCAGCTCGCATCGAGTCGAGGAGATTCCGGCAGCGGCGACGCATCTGCTGCGGCTCGACGCCGGGCGGATCGTTGCGGCAGGTCCGATCCGCGGCGTCGATCGCCGCATTGCGCGACGGCGCAGTCCGACGCAGCGACCGGCAACCCTTGCTCCAGTGTTACGGCCACGCGAGACTCTCCTGCAACTGCACGATGTCAGTCTCTACGTCGACTACCGGCGCGTGTTGCGTGACCTGAGTTGGACGGTGTGCGCGGGTGACGCCTGGGTTGTCGAGGGACGCAATGGTTCCGGCAAGACCACGTTGCTGCGGGCGTTGTGGGGTGACCTGCCGGCGGCTTTGGGTGGCCGGATCGAGCGGACGGGCATCGCACCCGGCATGCCGCTCGAGGTTTTTCGAGCCTGGTGTGCCTGGGTTGCGCCCGGCCTGCAAGTGCTGCTGCCGCGGCGCGATCGCGTGCTCGATGTGGTGGTCAGCGGGCTGCGTGCCTCAGTAGGCCTGGCGGAACCGGCGACCGCGGCGGAACAGCGCCAGGCGAGACGGGCGCTGCGCGTATTCGGAAGCAGCGATCTGGCAGAACGTACGCTCGGCGAGCTGTCATACGGTCAGGGGCGGCGGGTGTTGTTTGCGCGCGCCTGGGTTCGCGCGCCGCGTCTGCTGCTGCTCGACGAGCCGTTCGGCGGCGTCGATGCTGCAACGCGCGCGGATCTGCTGCAACGGCTCGAGGCGCTGCGCGCCCGCGGCGTGGCGGTCGTGCTCTCGACCCATCATCGCGATGAGCGGCCGGCTGCGCTCACCGGCATTCTGTGCCTGTCCGGCGGTCGCGGCCGAGTCTATCCGCGCAGTGCGCAGCGCAACGGCGCACCGTACGGACCGCGGCGGGCTCGGTCAGACTGCCCGGCTTAACTGCGGAGCTGCCTTGAATCGCCTGCTGATCCTGTTCTTCGTTTCGGTTGTCGATCTGCTTGGTTTCGGCATCGTGATCCCGCTGCTGCCCTATATGGGAGACAGCTTCGGTGCCTCGCCGGCCGAGATCACTTGGATCCTGATGTCTTACGGGGTCTGCCAGCTGGTCTCCGCGCCGATCTGGGGTCGGCTCAGCGACAAGTTCGGGCGGCGTCCGATCCTGCTGTTCAGCTTTGCCGGCGCTGGCGTCTCGTATCTGATCCTCGGCTTCTCGACGACGCTGTGGGGCTTGCTGCTGTCGCGCATCATCGGCGGGATCATGGCGGGCAACATTTCGGCGCTGCTCGCCTACGCGGGTGACATCAGCACGCCGGCCGATCGCGCCAAATCGCTGGGAACGGTCGGTGCCGCGATTGGGGTCGGCTTCATGCTGGGGCCGGCCATCGGCGGATTGCTCGCCGGCAACGATATCCAGACCGCGAACTTCGTCGCGCCGGCAATCGTTGCCGCCAGTCTGTCACTAGTCGCGATCGGGCTCGTGGCCTTCGTGCTTCCGGAAAGTCTCACGGCCGAGCAGCGCCTGGCTGCCGCGGCGATGAACCAGAAGGAATCGCCGCTGCGATTGCTTGCGCGCCTGCCGGGCCTCAGGCGCATCACGATCGCGGCGTTGATCGTGATTACTGCGCAGGCGATCCTCGAGTCCGTCACAGGCTTGTGGGCGCTGAAGCGCTTCAACTACGGTCCGATGACGGTGGGGCTGATCCTGTTCGGCATCGCGCTGGTCGCGGTGATCTTTCAGGGCGGGCTGATCCGCGTGCTCGCGCCGCGTTTTGGCGAGCGGCGGCTGGCGATTGCCGGCGCCGCGGCCTACACCGTCGGCCTGATGGGCATCGCGGTCGCGCCGACGTTTGCGTGGAGCATCATCGGGCTCGCGTTCTGCGCCGCGGGCCAGGGTCTGTGGCAACCGAGTGCGTCGTCGCTGGCCTCCCAGCAAAGCAACGATGGCAACCGTGGCGCGATCATGGGCACGTACCAGGCGAGCAGCAGTCTCGCGCGCGTCCTCGGGCCCGCCGTGTCGGGCCCGGTGTTCGGCGCGTTCGGGCCCTCGGCGCCGTATGCGCTCGCTTCAGTGATCGCAGCGCTTGCGATCCTGCTGCTGCTGCGTCCGCTCGGCACGTCTTCTTGAGCATGTAGTGAAGAAGGAACTCGGCGTGCTGTGGCTGGTGGTGTTCATCAGCCTGATGGGCTTTGGCGTGACTACAGTGCCGTTTCCGTTGGTCACCGAGCAGATGGGCGCGTCGGATTTCTGGAAGACCTTCGGCGGTGCCGGCGTCTTTTCGGTGTTCCAGCTGATCGCAACGCCGCTTTGGGGACGCTACAGCGATGCGGTTGGCCGCAAGCCGATCCTGCTGTTGAGTCTTGCAGGATCCGTGCTCGCCTATGTCTGGCTCGCCTATGCCAACGACCTGGTTTCGCTGCTGGTGGCGCGCGCATTCGGCGGCATCATGTCCGGCAATCTTTCGGCCGCGTTTGCGTATGCGACGGACGTCACCGACGTCAAGAACCGCGCCCGTGGGCTCGGCATCATCAGCTCGGCATTCGGACTCGGCTTTGCGATCGGCCCACCGCTCGGCGGTCTGCTCGGCACCGCCGCCGATGGCAGCGCCAGCCTGTACTGGCCCGCGCTGCTCTCCGCAGCGCTCGCGCTGCTCGCCTTGATCGGAACCTGGCTGCTGCTGCGCGAGAGCCTGCCGGTCGAGATGCGCCGACCCATGGGCGCGGCGCCCATAGAGGCTGCAGGCGGCGGCACCTCGTTCGCAGCGATTTTCTCGAAGCCCGTGCTGGTCGGACTGATGGCCGCGGCACTGGTGGTCTCGATCGGCGGTTCGGCGATGCAGTCGGTGTATCAGTTCTGGGCGCGCGATCTGTTCGCGTACTCGCTGCAGGACGTCGGCTTTCAGTTCATGGCGTTTGCGATCTGCACGGCAACCGGGCAGGCGCTGCTGATCGGGCCGCTGGTGCGCCGTTTTGGCGAGAAGCGCGTCGCGCTGGCGGCCACGGCTGGCGTCACAATCGGGCTGCTGCTGTTTGCGGCAGCGATGCATCCTGTACTGGTCTGGGCGGCGATCATTGTGTTCGGGACCTCGCAGGGACTTTTCACACCTGCGGTGACGAGTCTCGTATCCTTTGAGGCTGATCCTCGCAGCCGAGGCACTGTCATGGGTGCATTCAATTCCGCCAGCAGCAGCGGTCGGGTCATCGGACCGGCAGTTTCTGGGCCCCTCTATTTCACTTTTGGGCATACGGCGCCGTTTCTGTTTTCCGCCGTGCTGACCGTTGCCGGTGGCCTGATGCTGCTGCGGGCGCGACCCGCTGCACAGTCGGCCGCTAGACCGTGACTCGAGCGGTTGGACGCCGCGATCTGCTGATCGCAGGCCTGGCTTCGGCACTCGGGGCGCCGCTGATCGCGCGCGCTCAGAGCGGCCTGCCGCCCGGCGTGCTGCGGCGGATCGTTGCCAGCGAGATCACCTCGCTAGACCCGTTGCGCCCGACCGGGCAGGTCACTTTCGAGATGGGCACCGAGCTGTTCGTGGGCCTGACGACTTACGATTCCAGAGGCCGACTGACGCCGGGTTGCGCGGCATCCTGGGCAATGAGTGCCGATGGCCTCAGTTGGACTTTCAAGCTGCGGCCCAACCTGAAGTGGTCCGACGGCCGGCCGCTGACCGCGACGGATTTCGTCTTCACGATGCGTCAGTTCCTGCTGCCGGAGACCGGTGCGGCCCAGGCGAGTCGGCTGGACGCCGTGCGCCATGCGCGCGACGTTCGCTTCGGCCGGATGCCGCTCGAGCGTCTCGGCGTCTCGGCGCCCAATCGCGATACCGTGCGCTTCGAACTCGAGTATCCCGACGTGCAGTTGCCGATCATGGTGAGCCTCGCGTACTGCGTGCCGGAGCATGTGATCGCTGTTCATGGCCGTGAATGGTCGCGGCCCGAAAACATGGTCACGAACGGCCCCTACACCGTGGAGTCCTGGGCGCCGGCGGTCAAGGTCGTCAAGTTGCGCCGCAACCCGAATTTCGTCGATGCCGCTGACGTTGCGATCGAGCGCGTCGAGTGGCTGACCGGTTACGACGATGCGACGCGACTGCGCTTGTTCCGGGTCGGCGAAGTGGACATTGCGACGGTAGAAGATCCAACCAATCTCGAGCTTGCGCGCCGTGATCTGCGTGCGCGGCTGCGCAGCTCGCCCGAAGCCGTGCTCGGCGCCGTCGGGCTCAACCTCGCGTCCGCGCCACTGCGGGATCCACGGCTGCGGCGGGCGCTGGCGCTGGCCGTGGATCGCACCGTGATGGTCGAGAAAGTACGCGGTCTTGACGAACGACCCTGGGAAGGCGTCTTGCCCCCGGGTATGGAGGATGTGCCCCAGCCTCGACTGCCAGATTATGCGCAGTGGCCGGTGCCGCAGCGTCTTGCCGAAGCGCGTCAGCTTGCCGTTGCGGCCGGAGTCAGCACATCCAAGCCGCTGCAGCTCGGCATCGGTTATCCGATTCCGAATCCGCTTGCTCGCAAAGCGTATCTGGCGCTGTCGGCGATGTGGCGTGCGATCGGCGTGCGGTTGGAGCTGCAACCGGTCGAAGGACGCGCGTATCTGTCGGCGATGCAGAACGGGCAGTTCCAGGTGTTCAGCCTGAACAGTTTCGCAACCGTGCCAACGGCAACATTCTTTCTCGACCGCTTTCTGTCGGACGCCACGACCAACTACGGCAAGTACCGCAGCGCTGCATTCGATACGGCGTTCCGCGGCGCGGAGCGGCAATTGTCGTCTGAAGCGCGTGTGCAAGGCATTCGCGAGGCGGAGCGGATTCTGCTCGACGATCTGCCGTTGATTGCACTGTTTGCAGGTACTTCACACCGGGTCGTTTCGACACGGGTCCGCGGCTGGGTCGATCACCCGAGTCACTCGCATCCATCACGGTTTCTGTCGCTTGTCTGAGCGTCGCCGCTTCCTGCAAGGCGCAGTGGCGACTGGCGCGACCGCGCTGCTGCCCGTTCGTGCGAGGGCCGAGGATGCTGGTAGCGCCGATTCCTCCAACACGTCGTTGCGGCGGGCGCGTGGCGGCAATCTGACCACGCTCGATCCGCATCGTCCGATCTCGGCGGCCGATATGGAGATCGCCGCAGACTTGTTCACGGGGCTCACAGCGACCGATGCCGCGGGCCGCATCGTGCCCGGTGCCGCGGAGCGCTGGAGCGTCAGCAGCGATGGCCTGCGGTATGAATTCGATTTGCGGCGGGATCTGCGCTGGTCGGACGGGCGGGCATTGACCGCCGCAGACTGCGTGGCCAGCTTCCGGCGAATGCTCGCGCCCGCTACCGCTGCGCTGCTGGGCTATCGCTACGATGCGATCCGCAATACGCGCGCGGTCCGCACAGGGCGCAGCGCCCCGGACGCACTGGGCGTCAGTCATAGTGGAGCGACCCGCGTCAGCTTCCAGCTCGAGCGGCCGGAGACAGATTTCCTGAAGCTGCTGGCGATTGCCTACCTCGTGCCGCTGCACGCGATCGTCGCTGCAGGGCGAGACTGGGCCAAGCCGCCTGCGATCGTGGTCAGCGGCGCGTATCGCGCCAGCAGCTGGGCGCAGAACGGCACGCTGGTGCTGGAGCGCAATCCGCGATTCTTTGACGCTGCACGGGTGGCGGTCGCGCGCGTCGACTGGGTGCTCGGGATCGATGACGCGACCCGCTTGCGCTTGTTCCGCGCTGGCGAACTCGATATCGCCGAAATCACCGACGGCTCGCAACTGGCGCTCGCGCGGCGCGACCTGGCAGCGCGGCTGCGCTCGGTGCCGTTCTACGGCGGCGGTTGGATCGGTTTGAACGTGCGGCGCGAAGTCTTCGCCGATGCGCGAGTGCGCCGCGCGCTGGCGCTCGCGACCGATCGCAATGCACTCATGAGCCAGGTTCGGCGGCTTGGCGAGCGACCTACCGAAAGTCTGGTGCCTGATGCCGTGGCCGACTATCCGGTACGCGCGAGCCCTGAGCACGCGGCGTGGCGGATGCCGCAGCGGATCGCGGCCGCGCGCGATCTGCTGGCCGCCGCGGGCGTCTCGCCGGTGCGACCGCAGACGGTCCGCGCAATCTACTCCAGCAACCCGCTGACGCAGCGGACCTACCTCGCTCTGAATGCGATGTGGTCCAGGCTCGGTATCCGCGTCGAGCCGGTGGGTCTCGAGTCGCGTGCCTACAATGTCGCGCTGTCGCAGCGCGATTTCGACCTGATGGAGTACGCGCCGTTCTCGGTGGTGCAGAGTGCGACATCGTTCATCGGGCGTTTCAGATCAGACTCATTCCTGAACTACTCCGGCTATTCAAACCCCGAGGTGGACCGGCTGATCGATCTGGCCGAACGGCAGCTGGATCCGGCACTGCGCGCGGCGCGCTATCTCGACGCGGAGCGGATCCTGCTGCGCGAGTATCCGGTGATTCCGCTGTTCTCGGGCGTCGCGCACCGGCTGGTGGCGGCGCGGGTGCGCGGCTGGACGCGCAACCCGGGTCTTTCGCTACCGTCGCGTTATCTATCCATTGGCTAGCGGCGCGCGCCGCGGGAGTTCGCCATGCATCGACTGTTGCTCCTGCTCACGGCTTTGATGACCACCGCTGGGTACGCGGCCGACTCACCGGGCTCGGTGTTGATCACCGGGGCGAGCCGCGGGATCGGCTTCGAATTTGCGCGCCAGTATGCCGAAGCCGGCTGGCAGGTCTTTGCCACCGCGCGCAATCCGCAGGGGTCCGAGAACCTGACGGCGCTGGCCACCGCGCATGCGAACGTGCGACTCGAGCAGCTCGATGTCATCGACGGCGACAGCATCGCCGCGCTTGCCAAGCGGCTCGACGGCGCGCCGATCGACGTGCTGATCAACAATGCCGGCGACACCGATGGCTTTCGTGGCCAGATTTTCGGCAAGCTCGCGCACGATCGCTTCAACTATGCGATGGAGCTGAACGCGCACGGCCCGATACGGGTCGCCGAGGCGCTGTATCCGAATGTGCTCGCAAGCCGGCAGAAAAGAATCGTCGCGATCACGTCGCTCGCCGGTTCGTTCGGCGTCAAGGGTGGCGGGATGCCGGGCGGCTACTGGTACAAGGCCAGCAAGTCGGCGCTCAACATGCTGATGCTGTCGCTGGCCGCTGACGTGCGTGCGGAGGGTGTCACCGTCGCCTGCCTGTCGCCCGGTACGGTCGACACGCAGGGCCTTGCCGAACGCGGCATGGCGATGCCCGGCATGATCGACGTCAAGGTCAGCGTCACGGGCATGCGCAAGGTCATTGACGGACTCAGCCTCGATTCGACGGGTGCGTTCATCCGCTACAACGGCGAACCCCAGCCCTGGTGAGGCAATGCCCCGCGATCAGAGCGAGTCGGGCGCGAAATCGCTGTCGGTCAGGATCTGCCGCTTGCGGAACAGCGACATGAAAAAGCGCTTGCCGGCCTTGGCGCCGGTGAGCCAGGCGACCCGCGCGCCGGTCTTGTCGTTGCGCAGGATGCCGTCCGCAAGCCAGGGCGTGACCGTCTCGACGCGGTCGGCGAGGATATTGTAGACACGCTTGGTGCGTTCCCAATCCGCCGGCGTCTTCGTGCCGCCCATGTCGCGCTTCAACAGGTCGGTGATCACGATGCCCGGGCTCAGGTAGCAGATGCGCACGCGACTGCCGCGCGTTTCGGCGAGCAGCGCCTTGTTGAAATACGTCAGCGCAAACTTGCTGGCGCCGTAAAGACTCATGCCTGGGGTCTTCATGCCGCTCGAACCGAAGCCTTCCATGTTGTAGATCGTGCCGCCGTTGGGCTGCGACTCCATGCCGCGCATCGCCACCTGGGTCGCAAGCATCATGCCGAGCAGATTGGTTTCCTCGACGGCGCGGATATCTTCGGCGCGCATTTCGCCGCCACGCTGGCGATGGTGGGAGATGCCCGCGTTGTTGACCCAGATGTCGATGCGCCCGAACTCGCGCTGCACCTGACCCCAGCAGGCCCGCACTTCGTCGAGCTTCGCGATATCGCAGCCAATGCCGATTGCGCGGGCGTTGCCCGTCGCTGACGGTTGCAACTCGCCGGCAACTTTTGCTGCGGTGGCAGCGTCGCGTCCGGTGATCGCCACATGCTGGCCGCGTTCGAGCAGTGAGCGGGCCAGGCCCTTGCCGATACCGCGGGTGCCGCCTGTTACGACGATGACGTTTTGAGTGCTCATGGCAGCATGCTAGGCGCGAGGTCGCAAGCGACCGCCGGCTGCTCGCGCGGCGTCCGATGAGTGGTCAGGGGCCCCGGCATGCGGCCGCTGCGGCGGCACGTCAGTATTCTCGCGCGATGACCAGCCAGCTTCAGAGCGTGATCGTGACTGGCGCCACGCAGGGCCTGGGGTTTGGCTATGCGCGCGAGTTTCTGGCGCGCGGCCACCACGTGCTGATCTGCGGTCGGCATGCCGAGTCCGTTGACGCCGCCGTCGGCCGGCTCGAGCAGGCGATTCAGCCGGTGGGCGGCAGCAAGCCGCGGGTGGTCGGTGCCGTTTGCGACGCGTCCGAACTGTCGCAGCTCGCGGCGCTGTGGCAGCGCGGTCTGCAGGAGTTCGGCCGCGTCGATATCTGGCTGCACAACGCCGGTTACGCGCGCACGGGGCAGCGTTTTGCCGATACGACGCCCGACGACATCGCGGCGATGGTGCGCTCGAACGTGATCGGCAGCATGAACGCCGCGCAGGTGGCGATTGCCGGCATGCAGCGCCAGGGAGGCAGCGGCAAGCTGTATCTGACGCTGGGCGGCGGCGGCGCATCAGGGCGCGTCGTGCCGGGGATGACGGTCTACTCGACTACGAAGCGTGCCGTAAAGTATTTCGCAGACACGCTGGTCACGGAGCGTCTCGAGGCGAAGGACGACTCGATCCTGATCGGCACGATCAGCCCCGGCGTCAACATGACCGAGGGCATGTTGCGGGAAATGGCGAACCTGCCCGCTGCGGAGCGGCCGAAAGCGCTCAAGCAGCTGAACTTCATCGGCGAGCATGTCGAGACGACGACACCGTGGATTGTCGAGCGCATCCTGACCGACCAGAAACAGGGCAATGACATCAGCTGGTTGACCAGCGGCCGGATGCTGGGCCGCGCGGTCTCTATGCTCTTCAGCAAACGTGATCTGCTATCTCGCTATGGACTCAACACAAAGGTCAGCTCATGAATGAATCCACTCTGAAGCCGCCTGCGGTCGGCGACGTGTTCGTCGCAGCGACGCAGCTCAATAATGCGGATGATGATCACATGGGGCGCGGACGCATCCTGCAGTTCGCCGCGGATCTGTCACCGAAGGGCGAGCTCTGGCTGAACGACACTACCAACCTCGTCGGTGGCCTGAAGTTCGACTCGAAGGGCGTGTTGTGGGCGTTCGACAGCCAGGCGTTCGTCGTGCTGAATATCCATCCCGATGGCCGGGTCGAGCGCCGCGACTTCGGCGCGCGAGCCTTTTCGCACGTGAACTTCACGCACGGCGGCGAGTTGCTGCTCGGCGAACATGTGGTCGGCGAGACGATCAGGCCGGAGATCCTTGCCCGCATGCACACGAAGATCCCGACGATGCCGGGCACGAAGCGCTTCGGCGATGGCCACGTCTGGAAGTACACGGCCGATGGCGCGCTGCTCAAGGAGTACGCCACCGAGACGCAAGGCGGCATGGGTGGCTTCCTCGGGGTCACGATGTCGGCGCTGTCGCCCGACGAGTCGACGCTGGTCTACTGCTCGGAAACCGGGCCGCGCCTGCTGCGCTATGACCTCGCGGCTGATCGCCAGCTGCCGGACCTGCAGCACATCCAGCCGCCGTATCCGCCTGGCCCGCCGCCGATGTTCTTCGGCATGGAATACGCGGCCGATGGCACGCTCTATGTGCTGCGCGGGGGCGGCATTCATGTCGTCGATGCGGCAGGCAGGACGATCCGCGAGATTCCGCTCGAGGGTTTCGGTTGGGCGCTGATGGACCTGTCGCAGGGCGCGCGTTACGCCTATGCCAGCAGTTTTTTCTCCGGCGAAGTCGCCAAGATCGACCTCGCTTCGGGCGCGAAACTCGGCAGCATCCAGACCGCGGCACCGAAAGCGGTTGCCGGGCTCGTCGAGTACCAGGGCGAGGGTGGCTGAGGTCGCTGCGGCATCGCCGCTCGCGTCGCTGCAGGCCGTCGCGTTCGATCTCGACGGCACGCTGATCGACAGCGTTCCGGATCTGGCGCAGGCCGTCGATGCGATGCTGGCCGAGCTCGGCGCGCCAGCACTGGCTGCCGGCAGCGTGACGACCTTGATCGGCAACGGCTTCGAGGCATTGGTCGAACGAGCCTACCAGCAGTCGATCGGCCGCACGGCCACGCCTGCCGAGCTGCAGCAGGCGCGCGCGACTTTCGCTGCCGCGTATTCGCGGCGCTTGTTCGACCGTAGCGCGATCTACCCGCGGGTCGAAGCGACACTCGATGCGCTCGGCGAGCGCGGCCTGCGCGTCGGCTGCATCACCAATAAGTCACTGGTGTTCGCGGCGCCGCTGCTCGAGGCGGCGGGGCTGCGCACGCGGCTCGACTTCGTTTTGGCGCCGGCAACGGTCGCCGAGCGCAAGCCCTCACCTGTCCTGCTGCAGAGGGCTCTGTCGCACTGGGCGATCGAACCACCGCAGATGCTGTACGTCGGCGACTCGCACGTGGACATCGGCGCCGCGCGCGCCGCCGGCTCACCGGTCGCATTTGTCCGCTATGGCTACGGGCGCGTCGGAGCAAGCGGCGCGCCGGACTACAGTCTCGGTTGCGTCAGCGAGTTGCTAGACTCCCACCCCTGACGTCGCCATGCGCGGGTCCTGGCGCGGGTCCGTGACCTCTGGAGCTTGCCTTGCTTTACGCACTCAGAGAAAAGTCTGTCGTGACCCAGGGCGATTTCTTCGTTGCGCCGTCGGCGCAGTTGATTGGGCAGGTGGAGCTGGGGCACGAGGCCAGCGTCTGGTTCAATGCGGTGATCCGCGCCGACACAGACTGGATCCGGATCGGTGCTGGCAGCAATGTGCAGGACGGTACCGTCATTCACACTGATCCGGGATATCCGACATCGATCGGTGCAGAGGTCACGATCGGCCACATGGCGCTCCTGCACAGCTGTGACGTCGGTGACGAATCCCTGATTGGCAACGGCGCGATGTTGCTAGATCGCGTCCGCGTCGGCCGACAGTGCATCATTGCTGCGGGCACGCTGCTGCCGCCTGACAAGGTCATTCCGGATCGCTCGGTCGTCATGGGCGCGCCAGGCCGGATCGTTCGGGAGGTCACCGCAGAGGATCTTCGGATGATCGCGCATGGCGCAGCTACTTATAGAGAGCGGGCCGCGCGCTACCGCGCTGAGCTCTGCATCGATCCGCGAACCCCGGCATGACCCGCATCCTTCTGCAGCCCGGTCGAGTGGCGCTGGCGCAGTGGGAGGCGATCTATCACGGTGCCCTTCCCGTGCTGCCACCCGAAGTGGGTGCGGTGCTGACGCGCAGCGCGACGACCGTCGAGCAGATCGTCGCGCGGGATGAACCGGTCTATGGCATCAACACCGGGTTTGGGCGGCTGGCTTCGGTGCGCATCGGCAATGCCGACCTGCGACAGCTGCAGCGCAATCTGGTGCTGTCGCATGCCGCGGGGGTCGGACCGCCGACACCGCCCGCGGTCGTGCGACTGATGATGGCGCTGAAGCTCGCCAACCTCGCGCAGGGTTTCTCGGGTGTGCGCGCGACGACCGTCGAGCTGCTGCAGCAGTTGCTGCAGAGGGATCTGCTACCGGTGATTCCCGCGCAAGGATCGGTTGGCGCATCGGGCGATCTCGCGCCGCTTGCGCATCTGGCTGCAGCGATGATCGGTGAGGGTGAGGTCGAAGTCGCCGGCACGCGCCAACCGGCGCTGCAGACGATGCGCGCCGCGGGGCTTGCACCCTGCGAGCTGGGTCCGAAAGAAGGTCTCGCCCTGCTGAACGGCACGCAGTTCTCGTGCGCGTGGGCGCTCGCGGCGCTGTTCGAGTCGCAGAACCTGTGGCGCTCCGCGCTGATCACCGGAGCGCTCGCAACCGAGGCGGCGCGTGGCTCGGACGCGCCGTTCGATCCGCGCATTCATCAGCTGCGCGGCCATCCCGGCCAGATCGAGGCGGCTGCGGCGACCCGTGCGCTGATGAACGGTTCCGCGATTCGAGCCTCGCATCGCAGCGGTGACGAACGCGTGCAGGATCCGTACTGCCTGCGCTGCCAACCGCAGGTCATGGGTGCGGTGTTGCAGTTGCTGCGTGATGCTGCCGACTGCCTCGGCAGGGAAGCGAATGGCGTCACCGACAATCCGCTGATTTTCGCGGACGAGGGTGAGGCGCTCTCCGGCGGAAACTTCCATGCGGCGCCGGTCGCTTTTGCCGCCGACACGATGGCGCTGGCGATCTGCGAGATCGGCTCACTGGCTGAACGTCGGATCGCCATGCTCGTCGACGCGGACCTGTCGCAGTTGCCGGCGTTCCTGACCCCTCATCCGGGCCTGAATTCCGGTTTCATGATTCCGCAGGTCACCGCTGCGGCGCTGGTCGCAGAGAACAAGCAGCGCGCGGCACCGGCGAGCATCGATTCCATTCCGACTTCTGCGAACCAGGAAGACCACGTTTCGATGGCTGCGCATGCTTCGCGGCGCCTGCTGCCGATGCTCGACAACGCGGTTACGATCATCGGTATCGAGCTGCTGGTGGCGGCGCAGGGCTGTGATTTCCTGGCGCCGCTGCGTTCAGGCGCGGCGCTGGAGCGGGTGCGTGCTCGTCTGCGCAGCATTGTACCGACGCTGGCCGAGGATCGACTCATGCATCCCGATATGGCCGCGGCCGCTGAACTGGTTCGATCTGGCTCAATTGTGGCCGTCGCTGCCGAGCCCAGCCTGCCGCGCGTGTTTACCGCATCGGCAGCTTGACGGCTGACTATGAGCAGAGTACTTTGTAATTAAAAGTTGACTGCCGGGGTGTCCGATCATGCAATCAGAATCAGCGCAGAATCTCGCCTATATCCGGGAAATCATGCAAGAAAGCCGCACGTTCGCGACAGTGGGAGGCAACTACTTCATTCTTTGGGGCTTCGTGACGAGCCTCGGCTTGATGGCCAGCTGGGCCTCGGCGATCGGGTACCTGCCTTCTGATGCGTCGGCATGCGGCACGCACGACGGTCAGCCATCCCAGCGCCAGACTGATCTCGATGCTGTGGATCGCCGTCGGCATCGCGATGACCATCGCGTTCTTCGCCGGCACCTGGAGCGGCGCCGTACGGCCAGTGTCGAATCCGGGCCTGGCGTCGGTTCTGATCGGCGTAAGCGCGTTCATGAACGGTGCGCTCGCACGCTTGCTGCGGCTGCGTAACCTCGCGTTCGTATGGTGGGCAGGTGCCGGACTGATGCTGTATGGGCCGGGGCTGCATGTATTCGCGATCTTCGGCATGATGATGTTCGCCCTGTACGTGATTCCTGGCTTCGCGCTGAATGCCATTGCGCGGCGGGCAGGCGCAGCGGTGTGAGCGCATCCGCTTTCGATCATTCGCAACTCGATGAGGTCATTCACTCGCGCCTGCGCCTCGCGGTGATGGCGGTGCTGAGCGCCGTGGATCAGGCCGACTTCACCGACCTGCGGGACAAGGTCGGTGCCACCGATGGCAACCTCAGCACGCACCTGCGAAAGCTCGAGGAAGCCGGTTACGTGCAGTTGCACAAGCATTTCGTGAATCGACGTCCGCGCACCGACTGTTCGCTGACCGAAGCCGGTCGCGCCGCGTTCCGCGATTATGTCGAACGACTCGGCGCGTTGCTTGGATCATGAACCTCGAACCGCCCTGACTGCGCGGCGCGATTCGCGCGAGCGCCGCTCAAAGCGTCAACGTTGTCTCGAAAACCAGCACCGCCTGGCCGACGATCCAGACCGCCGCCACCGTACCGCCGTCGAACTCGAGTTCGATATCGACACGCCCCGGCCGATTCAGCCACTGGCCCTGCGCGCCTGAAAAACGCGTGCCGTCGCTGCTCGGTTCGATCAACCGGTGCTGTGCCAGGTAGCAGCCGAGCATGCCATGCGCATTACCGCTGACCGGATCCTCCGGTATGCCAAGCGCAGGGCAGAACATTCTCGATGTCGTCAACGTCTCGGCAGCTCGAGTCAGCGCGAAAACGAAGTGCCCCGCCGCGCCGATCTGCGCCGATAGTGTGTTCAGCCGCGTCATGTCCGGCTTGAGCTGCCGCAGCTGCTCGGCGCTGCGAACCCCGATCAGCAGTCGAGTGCTGGAGCTGCCGACGATCTGCATCGGGCAGCGGGTATCGAGATCGTTGCTCGATAGTGCCAGTGCGTCGAGCACGGCAAGCCGCTCCCGCACGTTGATTTCGCGCCCCAGCGGCGGCGGACTTTGTCTGATGGCGACAAACCGCTCCGGTCCTTCGCCGCGAATTGCAATGTCGACCATGCCGCTGCGCTGCTTCTGGCGGAGCTGCCGCGCGGTGCCCTCGCGTCGCGACAAGACGTGATGCGCGGCAACCGTCGCATGGCCGACGAAAGCGGCTTCGGTGCGGGGTGTAAAAAACCTCACCCTCAGGTCGTGATCGTCAGCGTCGGGTTTGAGCACAAACGCCGTGTCGGCGTTGTTGAGCTCGCGGGCGATGGCGAGCATTTCGTCGTCGCTGAGCACATCGGCATGCAGCACAACGCCGGCGGGATTGCCTGTGAAGCGACGCGTGGTGAAAGCGTCGACCTGAAACACCTGCACGGTTCTGCTCATGTTTGCGGAGTGTATTGAAGCGCAGCCGATCCTGCACGCGGTGCGGCGGCAAGGCTTGCATTTGCCGCGCGGCTGACCGACGATGCTCGCAACCTTGGGGTGGCCTTGCGGCCTGAGACGTCATCGTGACGAACCCGTTGAACCTGATCCGGTTAGTACCGGCGTAGGGAGCAGGTAATGCGCCGTATTTCCATTACTTTTGTTTTTAGGCTGTTCGCTTGCTGCGTGCTGGCGGGCCAGAGTGCCCCGTTGCTTGCGCAACAGGACGTGCTTGCGGAGGTCGTGGTCACCGCGACGCTGCGCGGTGATCGTCTGCAAGCGCTTCCTGGCAGCGCAACGGTGCTCGGGCGCGAGACGCTGCAGGCGGCAGGCGAGCAGCACCTGCAGGACGTGCTTGGCCTGGTACCGAACTTCAACTGGGCCTCGGGAACGTCCCGGCCGCGCTACTTTCAGATTCGTGGCATTGGTGAAACCGACCAGTGGCAGGGCGCACCGAATCCGTCGGTGGGCTTTCTGATCGACGGCATGGATTTCTCCGGGCTCGGCATGCCGGCGATGCTGTTCGATGTCGAGCAGGTCGAGGTGCTGCGCGGTCCACAGGCCGCAAGCCACGGTGCGAACTCGCTTGCAGGCCTGATCAACCTTCGCACCGTCGCGCCGGATCCGAATGCGGGATGGCGTGCCGAGGCCAGCGCCGGTGATTACGGCAGTCGCGGCATGGCGCTCGCGCTGGGCGGTGCGCTCGGCAATAACGAGGCCAGCGCCTTCCGTCTAGTGGCGCAGAGCAACCAGGGTGACGGCTTCCGGCGCAATACATTTCTCGGTCGGACGGACACAAACGGCTTTGACGAAACCGTTTTGCGGGGCCGGGTCAAGTTGCAGCTCGAGCAGGATTGGCGGCTCGATGTGGCCACGCTGTGGGCCGACCAGGACAACGGCTACGACGCGTTCGCAATCGACAACAGTCGTGTGACCCGATCCGATCAACCGGGCGAGGACGCGCAGCGCTCGCGCGGCATCTCGCTGGCCGCAGACTACGACGGCGCAAGCAGCTGGATTTTCCGCTCTTCGACTGCGTTCTCTGACGCGGCAATCCGCTACAGCTTCGATGGCGACTGGGGGGCGGATCCCGACTACGACTTCACTTCACGTTTCGTCCGCGACCATCGGCGCGTTACGCAGGATCTGCGCTGGTTGTCGCGTGAGCAGGCCACGCTGCCCGGCGAAGCAGACTGGCTGATCGGCGTCTACGCGCTGTCGCTCTCCGAGCAGAACGATCAGCTCGATCGCTTCAACGGTGACGTGTTCACCTCTCTCGCAAGTGACTACCGCGCGCGCCATGTGGCCCTGTATGGGCAATCCGGCATACCGCTCGGCGAGCGCACAAGGTTCAGCGGCGCGCTGCGAGCCGAGCAGCGAGACGCAGATTACACCGACAGCAGCGGCTCGGGCTTTGCGCCGCGCGACCGGATGTGGGGCGGGCACTTGTCGCTGCAGCATCAGACGCTCAGTGGATCCGATCTGTTCTTGACGCTGTCGCGCGGCTACAAGGCGGGCGGCTTCAACATCGGCGCGCAGATCGCACCGCAGCGGCGTGCGTTCGCACCAGAGACCGTCCTCAGCGTCGAGGCAGGTGGTTCGCGACGCTTCGCGGGCGATCGGCTTCGCGTCAGCGGCGCGATCTTCCACATGCGCCGCTCCGATCAGCAGGTACCGACCTCGGAACAGATTGATCCGACGGATCCGCTCAGCTTCATCTACTACACCGACAATGCCGCGAGCGGGGAAAACTACGGTATGGAGTTCACGGCCAGCTGGCAGCTCAGCGAGCGCGTGGCGCTGCAGGCGACCGGTGGCCTGCTGCAGACGCGTTTTCTCGACTATCGGTCTGCTGATCTTGATCTGACCGGCCGTGAGCAGGCACACGCCCCACGGCAGCAGTTTGCGCTGACGGCGGACTACCGGCACCCGAGCGGCTGGTTCGGGCGAGTCGACTGGACCGGCCGCGACGGTTTCTATTTTTCCGAGAGCCATGACCAGCGCGCCGGCTCGAGTCAGCAGGTGAATCTGCGCGTGGGCTTCGAGCGCGAGCGCTGGAATGCATCGCTGTGGGTGCGAAACCTGTTCGACGACGAGCCCGTGCAGCGTGGATTCTTCTTCGGCAATGAGCCACCAGATTTCCCGACCCGTCTGTATGTGCAGCGCGGCGATCCGCGCCAGCTGGGCGTTCGCGTGCAGTTCCGCTCCAACTGATGTGGCAGCAGCTGCTGGAGGGCGCACGGCAGACCTCGAGCCTCGAACTGGTCTCGCTCGCGACCGGGGTCGCCTATGCGCTGCTCGCAGTACGGCGGCTGCGCTGGTGCTGGCTGTTCGGCGCGGTGTCGTCGATCGTGCTGATCTATCTCGCCTGGCAGGCACGTTTGCCCATGCAGGCCGCGCTGCAGGTGTTCTATGTGCTGATGGCCGGCTACGGTTTCGTGAGCTGGTCGCGTCGCTCGGGCTCAGCGCCGGTCGCCGTCGCGCGCGGCACCGTGCGGGGCAATGTCGTGCTGCTACTGGCCGTGATCGGGCTCGGCGTAACTCTGGCACCGTGGGTCGCGGCCTACACCGAGGCCGCCTGGCCGCGGATCGACACCGCGGTGACGGTCGCGAGCATTGTCGCGACGTGGCTGACCGCGCGGGCGCGGCTTGAAAGCTGGGCGTACTGGATCGTTATCGACCTCATATCGATCGGCCTCTACGTCGCGCAGGGACTGCTGTTCGTCGCCTTGCTGTACCTGATCTACGCGGGCATCGCCGTGGCGGGCTGGATTGCGTGGCGGCGCCAATGAGGCCACGTGGCCTGCATCTGGTGCCGGGCTGCGAGTCGGGCGACGCCCCGAAGTCTGTGGCGGAGCTGCCGAGCGGTCGCGTCAATGACGTCTACCGCATCGGTACTTCGCTGGGCGACTTTGTGCTGCACGAGCCGAAGTCAGCACCGCTGCAGCAGGCGCTGGGGGTCGATCTTGCGCGGCAGATTGCGCTGCAGGGCATTGCCGCCGAGGCGGGTCTCGCGCCACAGGTCGTTGCGGCCTGCGCCTCGAGCGGCAGTCTGGTGACGCGTTGGGTCCCGGGTCGGACGTGGTCGGATCTTGATGCGGCAGATTCGACCCGGCTGCGGGAGCTGTGCGAGGTGCTTGCTGCCCTGCATCGGCTGTCAGCGCCCGATTGCGTCGCAATATTCGACCCCATCACGGCAATCAAGCGAGTGATGAATCCGCTAAGTCCGTTGGACCGGCTGCGTCTCGACGTCGCCTGCCGCGACTACGCGCTGGTGCGCAGTGCGCAGCGCGGGGTGGCCATCGGGCACGGCGATCTGCAGCCCGCCAACCTGTTGCAAACGCCACGACTGATGCTGCTCGATTGGGAGTACGCGCAACTTGGCGATCCGCTGCTGGATCTTGCCGGTTTGATCGCCTGTCAGCCCGGCACGCGAGTAAATGCGCCGCAGCTGCTGCAGTGGAGCGGGCTCCACGCCATCGCCGATGTCGATGAACTGCTGGCGCTGGCACGTGTGCTGACGAGCCTCAACGAGGCCTGGGAGCGGCGCGCGCGGGCTTGATCAACGCTGCGCCGGCACTGCTGAACGAGCCACCCCGTGCTTCGGTACCCGAGACCACTGGCGTCTGCGTCGCGACCCCGGCACACTAGCTCGTCTCGCGTAACGCCATGAATTATATGCATGTGCGCGAGCCACACAAACAGTCTTGATTTTTTGAAGTCGCAGATTTGCCACGGGAATTCGTATGCCGCAGCTGAAGGTTGTCGATAGGGATGGTCAGGAACACGTTATCGAGGCCAAGTCTGGCCTCAAGCTCATGGAGACGCTGCGGGAGCTCGACTACGGTGTCGCGGCAATCTGCGGCGGCATGTGTTCCTGCGCAACCTGCCACGTCTACGTGGACCGCGACTGCGTTGGAAAGATTCCGGCGGCGATGTCCGACGAGCGGGAGCTGTTGTCGGAGTTGTCCCATTTCCAGGACAACTCGCGACTGTCCTGTCAGGTCGAAATGACCGATGCTCTCGCCGGCATGCGAGTGACGATTGCCGCCGACGAATAGGCGTGCGTGGCGCTCAGTGCACCATCAGCGCCTGGCCGATCAGGATTCCGGCACAGTCAGGCCGGATGCTTGCGGATTTCGCCGAGCGTCGCGCTGCCGGGGTAGATTGCCCGATTACATGAAAGGATAACCAGATGTCCGAAGCGACCGTACTCGTTGAAGTCAAGGATCGCGTGGCCACGGTCACGCTGAATCGTCCGAGCAACTCCAATGTGCTGAATCTGCCGATGGGCCGTGAACTGCTTGAAGCGGCACTGACCTGCAGTCGCAAGCCTGAAGTACGCGCGGTCGTGCTGACCGGTGCCGGGAAGCACTTCTGCTTCGGCGGTGACCTGCGCGGCATGATGAGCGAGGAAGGATCATTGGAACCCTACCTGCGCGAGCTGACGTCATTCCTGCACCAGGCCATCTCGCATTTCGTGCGCATGGACGCGCCGGTCATCGCGGCGGTCAACGGCACGGCCGCGGGCGCCGGCGTGGGTCTCGCGGCGATGGCGGACCTTGCGATCTGCGGCGAGGCGTCGAAGTTCTCGCTGGCCTACACCGCGGTCGGGCTGACGCCGGATGGCAGCACGTCGTTCTTTCTGCCGCAGATCCTGGGCAACAAACGCGCGCTCGAGCTGATCCTGACGAATCGCGCGCTGACAGCCACCGAGGCGCTGTCGTGGGGGCTCGTCAATCAGGTGGTGCCGGATGAGCAGGTGCTGGGCGAGGCGCTGAAGCTCGCTGCGCGGCTTGCAGCCGGCCCGACCCGCGCCTTCGGCAAAGCGAAGCGACTGGTGGCCGGCGCGAGCGGCGCGCTCGAGTCGCACATGGCGCTCGAAAGCCAGATGATTGCGCGCCAGGCGACGACCGCGGAAGGCCGGGAAGGAATCCAGGCGTTTCTCGACAAGCGCAAGCCCACGTATCCTTAGAGGTCGCTGCTGATGAAATGGTTCTACATACTGCTGCTGATCGGTGCTGCGCTCGCGATCGGTCGCATCGTGCTGTCGCTGCGCAAGCTGAAGAATCTCAACAACGACGATTGGGATTCGCGGCTCGTCGAACGCCTGCGGCGCAGCGGTGTCGACCCGTTCAAGCCGCAGGAGCTCGATTTCTTCGTCGCCTTGCCAACCGAGGCCGCCGTCGGTGTGGTCGAACAACGCTTGTCTACGCGCGGCTTCACCGTCGACTCGCGCGCCGTCGCCGACAGTCCCTCGCAGCCGTTCAGCGTCCACGCCCGCAAGGCGATGCAGCTTTCCGTAGTTGAAGTGCGCGCTGTGTCGGCGATGCTCAAGCAGCTTGCAGAAGAGCAGGGTGGCCGCTACGACGGTTGGGCGGCGTCGAAGCCAGCGGCGAGCAGCCACGTCGAAGAGTAAGGCGCTACAGCGGCGGGCGGCCGTCGCTGGCTGCCTGGTCGATGCCATCCTGGCCGGTTGGAAGCCCCAGCGCGCTCGCGCCAAACGGCAGCGCGGCCGCATCCCAGGCAATGGCGGCATGCGAGGCCGCCGCGCGTGCATCGCGCACGAGTCGGTTGACGGGGTTGTCGCGCGCAAGGCCGGCGGCACCCATCATGTCCTGCAGCCGGGTCACGGCATCGCGACACAGCTTGGCGGCATAACCCATGTTCAGCCGCACGCGCACTTTCTGTTCACGACTCAGCGCGCGCTCGGCATCCTGACCGGAGCGACAGATCGCAAAGGTCTCGTCCATCAGCAGGTGCGCCGCGTGAATCTGCGCGCCGCACTCGGCGACGCGCAGCTGCACCGGCGTCTGGCGGCGAATCTCGTCGCCGTGCATCAGGCCGACCCGATCCTGCGTGATGCGCAGATACTCCAGAAACGCACCCCGTGCACAACCGACCACCGGGCCGAGCAGCGTCGTGTAGTAGTAGGGCAGGATGTCGAGGCGATACAGCCATGGCAGCTCCTGATCGCCGTCGCGGCTCACCGAGTCGAAGCTCGCGGTGCGATGCACCGGCACGAACACATCCTCGACAACGACATCGTGGCTGCCGGTTGCCTTCAGACCTTCGGCATCCCAGGTGTCGAGAATCCGCACGTTGCGGCGTGGTATCCCGAACAATGTCGTCTGGAATCGGCCCCAGCGATTGTCGGGTGCCATCGCCGCCGCAAGCAGCCAGTCGGCATGATCGATGCCGCTGGCCAGAGCCCAGCGGCCGGAGACCTTGAAGCCTCCGTCCACGGCTTCGATGCGCGCATTGCGGCCGTTCGCAAACGCGGTCGAGACCAGCGCATCGGGACGGTCGAACACTTCGGCCTGGAACTCGAGCCCCATGCGACCGGCGGTCCAGGTATGCGCGCTGACTACGGATGCGATCCATGCAGTGGATCCACAGCCCTCGGCCAGGATCAGTGCGACTTCGGCGTGCGTGCCCCAGGGCATCTCGAGTCCGCCAAATCTTGCCGGACGCAGCACCGACATGATTCCCGAATCGTGCAGCGCAGTGTAGGTTTCGTCGTGCAGCCGTCGCCAGTGATTGGCTTGCGCAGCGCGGGCCGCGATCTTGGGCACCAGCGCCCGCGCTGCGGCACGAACGTCCGGGGCGACCGCCTGGGGTTGAGCGTTCACTGTTGCTGCTCAGTCTGCCGGCGCACGGCTTGTGCAGCTGCGGCAATGGCCGCCGAGTCGCCGAGATAGCGGTGCGTTAGCGGCTGCAGCTGCGAGTCGAACTCGTACAGCAGCGGCACGCCGGTCGGAATGTTCAACTCGACGATGTCGTTCTCGGCTATCTCGTCGAGCATCTTGACCATGGCGCGCAGGCTGTTGCCGTGAGCGGTGACCAGCACGTTGCGACCGGCTGCAAGCTCCGGCGCAATGCGTGCTTCCCAGAACGGCATGACCCGCGCCAGCGTGTCCTTCAGGGATTCGGTTGCCGGCAGCAGTTTCGGATCAACGTTTGCATAGCGCAGATCCGCCTGCGGGTGACGCGGGTCATCGAGTGCCAGCGGCGGCGGTGACAGGTCATAGCTGCGCCGCCAGATCTTGACCTGGGCCTCGCCATGCTTCGCGACCGTCTCGGCCTTGTTGAGACCCTGCAGCGCGCCGTAGTGACGTTCGTTGAGTCGCCAGCTGCGCTCGACCGGAATCCAGGCTCGGTCCATTTCGTCGAGCATCAGCCACAAGGTATGGATCGCCCGCTTGAGCACCGACGTGAACGCAACATCGACCAGCAGGCCTTCGCGCACGAGCTCGCGCCCGGCCCGGCTCGCTTCCTTGCGGCCCTGCGCCGACAGCTCAACGTCCGTCCAGCCGGTGAAAAGATTCTCGACGTTCCAGGTGCTCTGGCCGTGGCGAGTCAGGATCAGTTTTCCAGGCACGTCAGTGGATCCGCGCAGCAGTGCAACAACGGCACTTTATATCATGGGCTGTCGCTGCGGCCGACGGTGGAGTGTGAATCGAGACCCAGCGCACAGCGAGTGGCGCCGCTTGCGAGCGTCTGACGCAGGACTTCTGCATTTTCGGCACGGCGCTGCCGCGATGCCGGCGGATGATCCAGATGAAAGGCGATTCCGCCAAACCAGAGCGTGCGCCGCTGGATGCCGGAGTTCGTGAGCCGTGCGCAGAGTTCCTTGTCTTCGGGACCCCAGCCTTCAATCGCTTCATTGAAGCCGTTGACGGCGACCAGGTCCTTGCGCCAGAAGCCCTGGTTGCAGCCCTTGATTGCGATGACGAGGTTGCCGAGCGGTGCCAGCAGCGTCTGTAGCGGCGGTGCGTGCAGCGCGTAAAGTCGCCGCAAGCCGTTCAGGCCACGCGACCAGGGTCCAATTGGTCGCTGCGGTGATGCGATCGCGGCGGCAGTGGCCGCTGCGTCGAGCGGCGCGCGCACGCCCTGCGTGAAGCAGCGGGTTCGGGCGGCGGCGCAGTGATCGGCGACAAAGCGCCGCTCGAGCAGCATGTCGCCGTCGATGTAGACCATGTACTCACAGTCGGTGGCCGCCGCCGCGAGATTGCGCAGCCGTGCGAGCCGGAATCCCTGCTTCGATTGCCGGACGTAAACCACCGGACTCGGTAGCTGCGCGCGCCAGTGTTCGATCACCGCCTCCGTCTGCGGTCCGGAGCCGTCGTCCGCGATCAGAATCTCGTCCGGTGCTCGTGTTTGAATCGCAACCGACGCGAGCACGGCGCCGAGTGCATCGGGTCGTTCGTAGGTCGTAACGACCAGCGCAACACGCGGTCCCTTTGCCAACGGCGCTGCCACGGCCAACCGACGCCGCTCAGCGCAGCAGCTTCTGCACAGCCGCCGTGCCGACCGACAGCGTGGCGAAATCGGCGAGGCCGGTGCTGCGGATGTCGGTCAGCGTGCGCTGCCACGTCGTCACGGCTTCCGCTTGCTTCGCCATCCACGCTGAAAGCATGGCATCCGGATCCGACTTCCGACCGCGGCTCTTCGCGGTGCCGAGGATGCGGCTGGCGATGTCCCGCTGCACGCCCTGCAACGTTTCGCGCAGACCCGATCGTGCGACAGCCTGCCAGTGACCCTCGACGCTCAACTGCTCGACCTGGTCACGCAACCAGTCGAGTCCGAGTTCATCAGAGGCCCGGAAGTAGGTCGCCGCGACCTGCGGAACCTTCAGCTTCGACTCTTCGCTGAGCACGACGATATCGAACGCGACGTCCAGAGAATCGACTGCCGCGCAGAAGCGGGCCAGCGCCGCGGGTACGCCGGCCTGCTCAAGCTTCTCAGCGCGTCCGAGCAAAGCCGTGCGCGCGGCAGGGCCGAGCAGTCGGTGCAGGTCCTGCGCCAGCCCGTGCGCACCGGGACCAAAACGCCGCGAGCTCGAGGCGACGTCGAGATTCCGGTGCTTCTGGCGCAGCAGCCAGTAGCTGGCGTGACGCAGCAGCCGGCTGGTGCTGAACATCAGCTCATACTGCACGGACGCTGCGATGCGATTGTCGAGCGCTTCGATTGCGGCCCAATGATCGCGCACGCGGAACACGTCACGCGCAATCGAGTAGGCGCGCGCGATCTCGGCGGCGCTCGCGCCGGTGTCATCGACCGCCCGCAGCACGAAGCCGGGTCCCATGCGGTTGACGAGGCTGTTGGTGGTGGCGGTGGCGATGATCTCGCGGCGCAGCCGATGGCGACGGATCGCGGCCGCAAACCGCGTGCGCACCGGCGCGGGAAAGTATCGTTCGAGCTCTGTCGACAGGTATGGGTCCTCAGGCACGTCCGAGTTGATCAGCTGCTGGTTCAGCACGATCTTGCTGTAGGAGAGCAGCACTGCAAGCTCGGGACGTGTCAGCCCGAGGCCTCGCTGACGACGCTCGCTCAGCGTCTCTTCGTCGGGCAGATACTCGATTGAGCGGTTCAGTTCGCCGCGACGCTCCAGCGAACGGATCAGTTGCCGCAGTTCAGGCAGGCGACTGACTGCCTGCGCTTCGAGTGTAGAGACCGCCTGACTCTGCAGGTAGTTGTTGCGCAGCACGAGCTCAGTGACCGCATCGGTCATGCGTGCGAGCAGGCGGTTGCGCTCGCTGCGCCGCAACTTTCCGCGCCGCTCTGGTTCGCTGAGCAGGATCTTGAGATTCACCTCAACGTCTGAAGTATTGACACCTGCCGAATTGTCGATGAAGTCGGTGTTGATTCGCCCGCCGTGCAGCGCGTACTCCACGCGACCAAGCTGTGTCACGCCAAGGTTGCCGCCCTCGCCGACGACTCGGGCCCGCAGTTCCTCGCCGTTGATTCTGAGCGCATCGTTGCTGCGGTCGCCGACCTCTGCGTGGCTCTCTTCCGAGGATTTCACATAGGTGCCGATACCGCCGTTCCACAGCAGGTCAACCCGCGCCCGCAGGATGGCCTGAATCACTTCGGTGGGCGAAGCCGCAGCCTGCGTCAGGTCCAGCAGTCGGCGCGCTTCGGGTGACAGAGGTATCGACTTCGCCGAGCGCAGGTATACGCCACCGCCTAGGGAGATCCGGCGCCGGTCGTAGTCGTCCCAGCCGGAGCGCGGTAGCGCGAACAGTCGTTGGCGTTCTGCGAAGCTCACAGCCGGATCGGGCGAGGGATCGAGGAAAACATGCAGGTGGTTGAAGGCTGCAACGAGGCGGATCTCCGGCGACAACAACATGCCGTTGCCGAACACATCGCCCGACATGTCGCCGATGCCGGCGACCGTGAAGGACTGGGACTGGATATCGACGCCGCGCTCGCGAAAGTGACGCTTCACGCACTCCCAGGCGCCACGCGCCGTGATGCCCATCTTCTTGTGGTCGTAGCCGGCCGAGCCGCCCGACGCAAACGCATCGCCCAGCCAGAACCCGCGCTCGACCGCGATCGAATTGGCGATATCCGAGAACGTCGCGGTGCCCTTGTCCGCCGCGACCACGAGATACGGGTCATCGCCGTCCTCGCGTACGACCGCCGGCGGAGGCACGATCTTGCCGTCGACGAAGTTGTCGGTGACATCGAGCAGGGCGCCGATGAATATCCGGTATGCGGCTACGCCTTCCTGTTGCACCTGCTCGCGGCCCTGGCAGCGGCCGAGATGTTTCGGCACGAATCCGCCCTTGGCGCCGACGGGCACGATCAGCGTGTTCTTGACGTTCTGCGCCTTCATCAGTCCAAGCACTTCGGTCCGGAAGTCCTCGGGTCGGTCCGACCAGCGCAGGCCACCGCGGGCGACCGCACCCTTGCGCAGATGCACCCCCTCAACGCGCGGCGAGTAAACGAAGATCTCGTAGCGCGGCTTCGGCAGTGGCAGCGCAGGTATCGCTTCCGAGTCGAACTTCAGCGCCAGCGCTTCGGGCAGCGCGCCTTCCTTCTGCCGCTGATAGAAGTTGGTTCGCAGCGTTGCCTGGACCAGTCCAAAGAGGGTGCGCAGGATCCGATCCTCATCGGCGCTCGTCAGCGCATCCAGATGCCGTTCAATGGCCTGCAGCGGCGCGTCGCGCTGCGCTCGACGCTGTCGCAGCCTTGACGGATCGAAGCGGCGCTCGAACAGTTCGACGAGTGAGGCAGCGATCACCGGATTGCGCGCGACCACCATCTCGACGTAGCTGAGATTGAACGGCATCCGGATCTGATGCATGTAGCGGCAGTAGGCTCGCAGCAGCACGATTCGTCGCGCGTCCAGAGATGTACTGAACAGCAGCGGATGCAGGCCATCGTTGTCGATCTCGCGGCGCCAGACTGCGTGGAAAGCGGCAACGAATCGGCTCTCGACCCGATCGGCATCGAGCAAATCGCCGGAGCGTGGCTCGAGTTCGAAGTCCTGGATTGAAACAGCCGCGCCGTCGGGAAGCTGCGCCGTGTACGGATGTTCGGACAGCACGCGCAAGCCGAAGCAGTCCATCATCGGCAGCAGATCGGAGATCGGAATCGATGCGCCGTTCTTGCAGATCCGCACGTGCAGTGTCGTGCCCGTGCTGGCTGCGCGTCGCTGCAGATTGAGGCGCAGTGCTGCAGGGTCTGCGCCGAGCTGTTCGATGCGTTGGATATCCTCGAGCGCGTTGTCTGGCTCCACCTGGTCCTGATACGCGACCGGAAAGGCGGCTTCGTAGCGTCTCGCCAGCCGGATCGCCTCCTCAGGCGAGTGCGCGTTGCCGAGCTCCCTGCGCAGCCGGTCAGGCCAGGTTGTCGCCGCTTCCGCGACGGCTTTCTCGAGCGCCGCTGCATCCACTCGTAGGCTGCTCTCGGGATCGGTGCGCACCACGACGTGCAACCGGGCGTGATTGGATTCCGAAATCTGGACCTGCGACTCGACGCCTAGGCCGCGCAGGCGGCGCATCGCAATCTGCTCGATGCGGTGCCGGACATCGGTGGTGTAACGATCGCGCGGTACGTAGACCATGCATGAATAGAAGCGACCGAACGGGTCGCGACGTACCAGCACCAGCGTATTGCGCCGTTCGTAAAGATTGACGACCGAGCGGACGATCGTGATCAGCTCGCGCACGCTGGCCTGGAACAGTTCGTCCCGTGGATAGGTCTCGAGTACGGCCATGACTGCCTTGCCGTCGTGCCCCAAAGGATCGAGCGCGAAGTGTGCGGTGATCGCGGCAGCCTTCTGGCGCAGCACGGGGATATCGCGCGGGCTGGCAAAGTAGGCCGACGACGTCCACAGACCGAGAAACCGGTGCTCGCCACACGGCCGGCCGCTAGAGTCGAAGTCCTTGATCGACAGGTAATCGAGCTGCGTCGCCCGGTGCACGGTTGCGATGCGACTCGCCTTCGTGATCAGCAGTACGGATCGCGAACGGGCTGCAGTGCGCTGCGCGCCGCGCAGTACGGTCGGCACGGGTTTTCGCGTGACATGGCCCCGATGCAGGATGCCGAGGCCGGTTCGCAGATCTGCAGTCAGCTTGTCGGTGCGTGCGCCGCGGCTGAGCCGGTAGTAGCGGTAACCAAGCAGCACGAAGCCCTCGCGCGCGATCCAGCGCAGCAGCGCGCACGTCTCGGCGTTGTCCGCAGCATCCGTATTGTGCGGCGGCGATTTCTCCAGCGCCGAAACCAGGGATTGAACCTTGCGACGCATCGGTTGCCAGTCGCGCACTGCAACCGCGACATCGCCAAGGGTGGCGCGCAGCTTGGTTTCGAGCGCGTGCATCGCGTCGGCATCCATTTGCCGGTCGATTTCGTACAGCTGCCAGGACTCGCGTGTCGCGTCTTCATCACCGGTTTCGCTGAGCGTTCCTGCTGCGTTGCGTCGCACCTGCAGCACAGGATGAATCAACAGGTGGACGGCGATCCGCTCGCGGCTGAACAGCATGCCGATCGAGTCGATCAGGAATGGCATGTCGTCCATCGCGATCAGCACGCAGGTGCGCGTGCTGTCGAAGCCATCAACCGCTGGGTCGGGGTTGAAGATACGGACCATGGTTTTGCCTTCGGTCCGGCGGCGAGCGAACCGCAGGTGGGCGAGTGCCACAGCAACGAACCAGTTTGCGGGGCGGGCTCGCAGATCATCCTCATCAAGGCCCGAGAAGTAGCTCCGCAAATGCGCTCGTAGCGCAAGGCGGCGCAGCCCCGGTTCGGTGGCCGGCGCGCTGCGCACGATTCGATCGATCAGCTTGCGTCGAGCGCGGGGAATCCGGTCCAGCACGGTTCGTACACCTCTCGCGATAGCGGCGCGACTGTCCGGGAGTATACGGCGCGTCGTCGCGTCCATCAGGGACGGTGTTCACGCGCCAGATAGTCCTCGCTTTGCATCTCGACCAGGCGGCTGCGGGTCCGCTCGAACTCGAATGCCAGCCGCTTGCCAACGTAAAGCTGTTCGATCGGTGCGGCTGCCGAGACGATCAGATTGACCGCACGGTCGTAGAATTCGTCGACGAGAGCAATTAGACGCCGAGCGGCATTGTCTTGGGCGGTGCCCAGCACAGGAATATTCTCGACGATGACTGTCTGGTATTCCCTAGCAACCTGGATGTAGTCGTTCTGACTGCGCGGCCCCTCGCACAGCGCAGCGAACGTGAACCAGATGACGTTGTCGCTCTCGCGGACGAAAGGAATGGCGCGTCCTTCAATCTCCACGCTGCCTTCTGCCTGTCCGGGTCCGTCTGCCAGGTCCTCGAAGATTTCGGCGAGCTGAGCGGCCGTCTCTAGCCGGTGGCTGGAAAGATAGATCGCGACCTGCTGCAGCTGGCGCAAGCGGTAGTCGATGCCGCCGTCGAGCGGCACGACCGTTGTTCGCTGCTCCAGTAGTTCGATGGCTGGCATGAACTGCTGTCGCTGCAGGCCTTCTCGATACAGCCCACGGGGCGGCACGTTCGAGGTCAGAACGAGCGAAACCCCGATCGAACTAAAGTGGTGGAACAGTTTGCCAAGGATCATCGCATCGGCGATGTCGCTGACAAAGAGCTCATCGAGGCACAGTATCCGATGCGGTCCGGCCAACTCCGCTGCAACGCGCTCGAGCGGGTCCGGCTCCTGGCGATGACGCCTCAGGCCAGCGTGCACTTCGCGCATGAAGCGATGGAAGTGCTGCCGGCGGCCGGTGCCGGGTGGCAGCTCACGCTGGAACAAATCCATCAGCCAGGTCTTGCCGCGTCCGACGGCGCCCCACAAATAGACTCCCTGCGGAGCGGTGCGGGGATGCGATCTGGGCGCGACCCGATCGAGCAGTCGCGCGCGCAGCGAGCGGCCACGCGTGTCCCTGATCACGAGCTCGCGGCGCAGCCGCTCCAGATGTTCCACCGCCGCGCGCTGCGCGGCATCCGGCGCAAAACCCAGCCGCGCGATTTCCTCGCGATAAGCGCGCCGCAGCCCGCCGCTCGCGTCGGCGTCAGCTTGCAAGTTGCGGCAGATCCCTGAAGTAGCGCAGCGAGTCCGGGTTCGCGAGCGCATCGGTGTTCTGCACGGCGCGGCCGTGCACGACGTCGCGCACGGCGAGTTCGACAATCTTGCCGCTGATGGTTCGTGGAATCTCCGCGACCGCAATGATCTTGGCGGGAACGTGCCGCGGTGTCGTGTTGGCGCGGATCGCAGCGCGGATCCGGTCGGTGAGCGTCGCATCCAGTTCGCAGTCTGCGCGAAGCCGGACGAACAAGACGATGCGTACGTCCTGCTGCCATTCCTGACCGATACAGATTGCCTCGAGAATCTCCTCGAACTTCTCGACCTCGCGGTAGATCTCCGCGGTGCCGATGCGAACACCGCCGGGATTCAGCACGGTGTCCGAACGGCCGTGAATGATCAGACCCCCGTGCTGTGTTAGTTCCGCGAAATCACCGTGATGCCAGCGTCCGGGGTAGCGCTCGAAGTAGGCCGCGCGATAGCGACGCTGGTCCGGGTCGTCCCAGAATCCGATCGGCATCGAGGGGAATGCCAGCGTACAGGCGAGTTCGCCCTTCACTCCCGGTGCCACGGCGCGTCCCGCTTCGTCGAGCACCTCGAGGCGCATACCGAGCCCGGGACCCTGGATCTCGCCGCGGTAGACGCTTTGCAATGGATTTCCAAGGCAGAAGCACGAGACGATATCGGTGCCACCCGAGATCGACGCCAAATGCAGATCGCCGCGGATCTCGCGATACACATAGTCGAAACTCTCCGGCGCGAGCGGCGAGCCGGTCGACAGCAGGGTGCGCAGCGCCGATAGATCGACGGATTGCGCCGGCGAGTAGCCCGCTTTCTCGAGCGCAGCGATGTACTTGGCGCTGGTGCCGAAGATCGTCACTCGCTCCGCCGCCGCCATCCGCCACAGGACCCCGGCGTCGGGATGAAACGGCGAACCCTCGTACAGAATCAGCGTCGCACCTGATGCGAGGCCGCTGGCAAGCCAGTTCCACATCATCCAGCCGCAGGTCGTGAAGTAGAACATTCGGTCGCTGCGTTTCAGGTCGGTGTGCAGCAGGTGCTCCTTGCGATGCTGCAGCAGCGTGCCGCCCGCGCCGTGCACGATGCACTTCGGCACGCCGGTGGTGCCAGACGAATAAAGAATGTAGGCGGGATGATCGAAAGGCAGTCGTGTGAAATGTAGGCTTGCGCCGGCAGACCCAAAGGCGTCGAAACGGCAGGTCGCGACCGGCAGATCATCGAGCGGTAAATCGTCCCGATGTACCCACGGCACGATCACGATGCGCCGCAGGGATGGCAGCTGCGCTGCAACCGTGCGGACCTTCTGCAGCGAATCGAGCTGCTTGCCGGCGTAGTAGTAGCCGTCTGCGGTGAACAGCACCTTAGGCTCGATCTGTCCGAATCGGTCGAGAACACCCTGGATGCCAAAGTCCGGTGAGCAGGAGGACCAGATCGCTCCGAGGCTGTTGGCCGCAAGCATTGCGACCAGGGTCTCGGGCAGGTTCGGCATGAATGCCGCGACGCGGTCGCCCTGGCCGACACCAAGCTGTCGCAAGCCATCCGCGATGCGCGCAACTTCCGTGGCGAGGTGCTGGTAGCTGTACTCGCGCCGCTCGCCGCGCTCGCTGACGAACACCAGCGCAGGTTGTTCATCCCGATATTGCAGCAGGTTCTCGGCAAGGTTCAGGCGCGCGGTGGGAAACCAGCGTGCGCCGGGCATCGCATCGAGTTGCTCGACAACCGGTCCGTCGCCCCAGTCGGCGATCACATTGGCAAAGTGCGCGAGCTCGCTCCAGAAGTTGGCAGGCTCATCGACCGACCAGCGATGCACGGTCGGAAAATTCTCGAGCTCGCGTCCGCGGCGGGCGCGCACGCATTCCATGAATTGCGTCAGGTTGGCGTTGCGAACGCGTTCGGCGCCTGGACTCCACAGCGGGTCTTGCAGCTGCACAATCATCGGCCAGCTCTCAGAGGGACTGGTAGATCGGCCCGGCGCCGCCCTCGGGCGTGGTCCAGGTGATGATCTGATAAGGATCCTTGATGTCGCAGGCCTTGCAGTGCACGCAGTTGGCGGCGTTGATCTGCAGGCGCTGGCCACCGGATTCGTCCGGCACCATTTCATAGACATTGGCTGGACAGAAGTACTGGCACGGGTTGCCGTACTGCTGTGCGCAGATCGTCGCGCAGATCGAAGTGTCCGCGACCTTCAAATGCACCGGCTGGTTCTCGTCGTGCGAATTGTTGGCGAAATAGACTGATGCGAGGCGGTCGCGCGGCGGCAGCGTGCGCTCCGGCCAGTCGCGGTGCGGAGACTCGTATTCATCGAGTCGACGCGTCTCGGCGTACGCGGCTCTGTTGCGCAGCGTCCAGGGCAAGCGTCCGCCGGTCAGCGTCTCGAGCGCTGCGTTGGCAAGACCAAACCATATTCCGCGCTTGAACCCGGGCTTGATGTTGCGGACCTTGCGCAGCTCCTGGCCGCCGGGCGACGCGCGCCAGCGCGCATCGAAGCCGGCAGGCGCGCCAGTTTCGGCGAGATGATCGGCAGCCAGCATGCCGCTGCGCAGTGCCTGGTGGACGCCCTTGATCTTGGGCACGTTCAACGTGCCGGCCGCATCACCGATCAGCATCGCGCCCGGCATTTCGAGACGCGGCAGGGACTGCCAGCCTCCGGCGGCAATCGCACGCGCCCCAGCGGCGAGAATTTCGCCGCCGTCGAGCAGCGGTCGAACGCTCGGGTGATGCTTGAACTGCTGGAACGCCTCGAACGGCCTCAGCCGCGGGTCGCGATAATCGAGACCGACGACATAGCCGATGCAGATCCGGTTCTCGTTCAGGTGATAGAGAAAACTGCCGCCGTAGGTGCCGGCATCCAGCGGCCAACCGATCGAGTGCTGGATCAGCCCGGGTTCCACCCGACCTTCGGGGAGCTGCCACAGTTCCTTGAAGCCGAGGCCAAAGGTTTGTGGGTCGGCGCCGCGATCGAGTTCGAAGCGCCACAGCAGCTCCTTGGTCACGCTGCCGCGACAGCCTTCGGCGAGCACCGTGGTGCGCGCGCGCACCTCGGGGCCAGGTGCAAACTGCGGCCCGGGTTCGCCGCTGCGTTCGACACCCATGTCGCCGATCTGCACGCCGGCTACTGAACCGTTCTCGTTGTACAGCGGCCGTGCGGCAGCGAAGCCCGCAAATACGTCGACGCCCAGCGCTTCAGCACGCTCCGCCAGCCAGGCCGCGAGCTGCCCGAGTGACAGGATGAAGTTGCCGGCATTGTGCTGTTGCGGCGGCGTCGGCAGACGTATGCGGCTCGTCGCGGTCAGCAGCGAGAATTCGTCGCGACCGGCCGGGACACAGATCTCGGGCTGCGACTCGCGCCATTCCGGCAGCAGATCATCGAGCGGACCGGGCTCAACGACCGCACCGGACAGCGAATGCGCTCCGATGACTGATGCTTTCTCGAGCACACAGACGTTGAGGTCGGGCTGCTTCTGCTTCAGACGAATCGCGCAGGCGAGGCCGGCCGGCCCGCCGCCGACGATGAGGACGTCATAGTCCATGACGTCGCGTTCGATGCTGGCATTCATGCGCGCAAGCTTACCGCGGCTGGAGTCGCACGGCGCCGTCGAGCCTGATGGTCTCGCCGTTCAGCATCGGGTTTTCGTACACAGCCTGCACGAGCTGCGCAAACTCGGCAGGTTTTCCCAGCCGCGGTGGGAAGGGCGCCTGTCGCCCGAGGGATTCCTGCACTTCCGCGGGCATCCCCGACACCATGGGTGTCTCGAAAATACCGGGTGCCAGCGTGACGACCCGGATACCGAAGGCTGCGAGTTCGCGCGCCATCGGTAGCGTCATGCCCACGATCCCGGCTTTCGATGCGGCGTAGGCGACCTGGCCAATCTGTCCTTCGAATGCAGCAACCGAGGCCGTGTGAATGATCAGGCCGCGCTGGCCGTCGGCATCGGGCGTGTTGTTCTGCATCGCGAGCGCTGCGGCTTTGTCGCAGAGCAACGTGCCGACCAGATTGATCTGCAGGACCTTGGTGAAAAAATCACCGGCCATCGGACCGTTGCGACCCAGCAACCGACCCGCACCGACGACGCCGGCGCAATTGACGAGCAGGTTCAGACCCTGCAGCGACTGCGCGGCGGTCGCGATGGCAGCGTCGACTTCCTCTTCCGACGTGACGTCGCAGCGCACGAAGTTTGCGTGCGCGCCGAGTTCGCGCGCTGCCTTTTCACCCGGGCCCTGCTGCACGTCGAGCAACACCACCTTACCGCCGGCGGCAACGATGTGGCGTGCCACACCGAGACCGAGGCCGGATGCGCCGCCGCTGACGATCGCGCGGGCGTCCGACCACTGCATCAGATCATCTCGACGGCGATCGCCGTGGCCTCGCCGCCGCCGATGCACAGCGCCGCGATCCCGCGCCGCGCGCCGCGCTGGGCGAGTGCATGGACCAGCGTCGTGATCAGTCGGGCGCCGGTCGCGCCGACCGGGTGACCGAGCGCACAGGCGCCGCCGCGGACGTTGACTCGTGCGTGCTCCAGCTTCAGCTCGTGCATGGCGGCCATTGCGACCACCGCAAAGGCTTCGTTGACCTCAAACAGATCGACGTCACTGCTCTTCCAGCCGACCTGCTGCAGTGTTTTCGAGATCGCGGCGGCCGGCGCAGTCGTGAACCACTCCGGTGCCTGCGAATGGCTGGCGTAGCCAAGCACGCGCGCAAGCGGCTTCAGGCCGCGGCTCTGCGCTGCAGACTCGCGCGCCAGCACGACGGCCGCCGCGCCGTCCGAGATCGAGGAAGAGGAGGCCGCAGTGACCGTGCCATCCTTGCGGAACGCCGGCTTTAGCGTCGGAATCTTTTCGATCGAACAGTTGAAGGGCGTTTCATCCCGGGCGACGACGACTTCGCCTTTGCGGGTGCTGACCTTGACCGAAGCAATCTCCGCTTCGAACTCGCCGCCTTCGACTGCCTTGAGCGCGCGGCGCACCGATTCGCTCGCGAATGCGTCCTGGGCTTCGCGCGTGAACCGGTACTTGTCGGCGGTGTTCTCGGCGAAGCAGCCCATCAACTGGCCGTCCCAGGCGCTTTGCAGCCCGTCGTAGAACATGTGATCGAGCACTTCGCCATGACCCATCCGGTAGCCGGAGCGGGCCTTCGGCAAAAGATACGGCGCGTTGCTCATCGATTCGAGTCCGCCGGCGAGCGCGAAGTCGATGTCGCCGCAGCGCAGCTGGTCGGCGGCCATCATGACGGCCTTCATGCCGGAGCCGCACATCTTGTTGATCGTCGTGGCCGGCGTTGCGGCGGGCACGCCAGCCGCGAGTGCCGCCTGACGCGCCGGTGCCTGCCCGAGGCCGGCGGCCAGCACGCAGCCCATGATCACTTCCTGGATGTCAGCGCCGGTCAGTCCGGCAGCTTCGATCGCCGCCTGGGAGGCCGCCGCGCCAAGCTGCGGAGCCGTGGCGGCAGACAGCGCGCCCTGAAATGCCCCAATCGGCGTGCGGCGGGCTGACAGGATCACGATCGAATCTTTCATGGCGGATTATCCGTGCAGGGAGGCGACCGCCGGATTCTAGACCTGAGTCCAGGGCATGAATACTGCGCTGCATACAAAAATGATGGTCTGTTCACTTATTGCGCGGCCGCAGGCCCAGATCAAAGACTTCGGTGAACCGCGCGGCGATTTCCTTGGGCGCCAGCGCGGCCCCCTCGCGATGCCAGTGAGAAATCCAGTTCAGTGCGCCGGCCAGCGCGAAGGCGGTCATCTTCGGATCACAGTCGCGAATCGAACCGTCCGCGATGCCGGCCTGGATCAGGCGCCGCAGGCCGGCGTCGATCTGCCGTTTCAGCGCCTGGATGCGGCTGCTCATTTCGAGGCTCAGATCCTGGTCTTCGGCGCGCACCATGCACCAACCGAAGTCCGAAGTGATCGCTTCGGCGTAGCGCGCCATCACCGCGAGCAGTTGTTCGCGGCCGCTCTGGCGCTGCGGTTGCAGCTGCGAGAACCCCTCGAGGATCTGATCGAGCCCGCTGCGGAAGCACTCGAAAAGGATCTCTTCCTTGTTGGCCAGATAGTGGTAGATCGTCGGCTTCGTGACCTGCAGCAGCGCAGCGATGTCATCGACGGAGGTGTTGTGAAACCCTCGCGCCTTGAAGGCACGTGCGGCGGCCAGAATCACCGCGTCGCGCTTCAGTTCACGCTGACGGGCCCGGTCGGAATTGCCCGCCCAGGGAGAGTGAATCGCCGTCGCGGAGGCGCGGATGCTGGCGGTGCGGTGCGTGACAGCCATCGTAAATTGCCTTATTGACTTTACTCGTTAGTATACTAAATACTATCGAGTAGTAAAGCTTATTTTGCCGGTAACTTCATGAGCAATTCCTCGGCAGCCGTCGATCGCAGCAGCTCCGACGCCGCGCGCACTGAGCCAGCGCCGCTGCGGTTCGTCAGCGCCGCCTCGCTGTTCGACGGACACGATGCGGCAATCAACATGATCCGGCGTCTGTTGCAGGCGGGTGGCGCCGAAGTCGTGCATCTGGGTCACAACCGCTCGGTCGCGGACATCGTGCGCGCCGCGATCCAGGAAGATGCCGATGGGATCGCGGTCAGCTCCTATCAGGGCGGTCACAACGAATATTTCGCGTACATGGTCGACATGCTGCGCGAGCTTGACTGCGAGCACATCCGGGTCGTCGTCGGAGGCGGTGGCACGATCGCGCCGGACGAGATCGCTGCGCTCGAGCGTCACGGCATCGAGAAGATCTATACACCCGAGGACGGTCGCAAGCTCGGACTGACCGGCATGATCGACGACGTTTTCGCGCGGGTGGCCGCAGTCAAGCGGCCGCGCTACGAGTTCGGTCCGCTGAATGTCCGCGACCATAAGCACCTGGCGCGCACGATTTCGGCGCTGGAGGCTGGGGCTGCTGACGGCGCGGACGACCCGATACGCCGCGCCCTGGTTCGCGGCACGCGCCGCGCGCCCGTGATTGGCATCACCGGCACTGGCGGTGCAGGCAAGAGCTCACTGACCGACGAGCTGCTGATGCGCTTCGTCCGCCATTTCCCGGATCGCCACATTGCCGTCGTCGCGGTCGATCCGACCCGCCGCCGCTCCGGCGGAGCGCTGCTCGGCGACCGGATTCGCATGAACAGCCTCGCTGCCGAGAGCATCTTCATGCGCTCTTTGGCCACCCGTCGGCAGAATCTGGCCACCAGCGCCGTGCTGCGCGATGTCATCGATCTGTATCAGGCGGCCGGATTCGATCTGATCGTGGTTGAGACCGCTGGCATCGGCCAGAGCGACACCGAAATCGTCGACCTCGTCGACCTGCCGATCTACGTGATGACCAGCGAGTACGGCGCCGCGAGCCAGCTGGAGAAAATCGACATGCTTGATTTCGCCGAGTTGGTCGTGCTGAACAAGTTCGAGAAGCGCGGCGCCGAAGATGCCCTGCGCGACGTGCGCAAGCAGTGGCGGCGCAACCATCCCGAGCGGATGCGCATTGTCGATGCCGAGGTGCCGGTCTTTCCGACGATCGCGAGCCGCTTCAATGATCCGGGCGTCAACCGTCTGTTCGGCTCGATCTGCGCCAGGATCAGCTGGCCGGTCGCCGATCCCGGTCCGACCGAATTCATTTCCCGCGAGCCGCTGATTCCCGGTAACCGCGTTCGCTACCTGGCGGAGATTGCCGCAAATGCGCGTCGGGCCCGCGACGCCAATTGCGGGCGGGTCGAGGCCGCGCGCCGGGCCTTTGGAATCTACGAGTCGCTGAAGGGTTTGCGGGATGCGCCATTGCCGGCGCCGCTCGAGCGCTACCCGGAGGCCGCAGTCAGCGAAGCCGGAGCCGATGCGACCCGGCGCGAGCTGCGCGAATCGTACAACGCTGCGCTGGGGGCGATCGGTGTGGAGGCACTCGGCGAGCTGCGCGCGTGGCCGGCGCGGGTGCGTGGGGTCACCGACGAGGCGTATTCTTACAGGGTCCGCGATCGCGAGTTGCGCGGTACGAACTACTTCGAGACCCTGAGCCGCAATCGGGTGCCGAAACTGGCGGTACCGTCGTTCCGCGACTGGGGCGAGATCCTGCACTTCCTGCTGACCGAGAATCTGCCCGGCGCATTTCCGTACACCGGTGGCGTGTATCCGTACCGCCGCGAGGCGGAGGATCCGATCCGGATGTTCGCAGGCGAAGGTGCCCCTGAGCGCACCAATCGCCGTTTCCATTATTTGGCGGGAGGTCACGAAGCGACCCGCCTTTCGACGGCTTTCGACTCGACCACGTTGTATGGCGAGGATCCCGACACACGACCCGACATCTACGGCCGCACCGGCAACTCCGGTGTTTCGATTGCCACGCTCGATGACATGAAGAAGCTGTATTCGGGATTCGATCTTTGCAAACCGACCACGTCCGTGTCGATGACGATCAACGGTCCGGCGCCGATGATCCTCGCGATGTTCATGAACACCGCGATCGACCAGCACGTGGAGCGCTACTTGCGGCGCGAGGGTCGCTGGCAGGCGGCGCAGCAACAGATCGACGCGCTGCAGGCGGCATTGCTCGCCAACGGGTTCACGGTCCCGACGTACAAGGGGGAGTTGCCGGAAGGCCATGATGGCTCCGGGCTCGCGCTGCTGGGTCTGACCAGCAGCCAGCTGATCGGACCCGGCGTGCTGGGCGCCGATGAATTCGCCGGGCTGCGCGCCGAGGCCCTGCAACGGGTTCGAGGCACCGTGCAGGCTGACATCCTCAAAGAGGACCAGGCGCAGAACACCTGCATTTTCTCGACCGAGTTCGCGCTGCGGATGATGGGCGATGTCCAGGAGTACTTCACGACGAATCGGATACGCAATTTCTATTCGGTGTCGATCTCGGGCTATCACATCGCCGAGGCTGGCGCGAACCCGATCAGCCAGCTGGCCTTCACGCTCTCGAACGGCTTCACGATCGTCGAGTACTACCTGGCCCGCGGCATGAAGATCGACGACTTCGCGCCGAACCTGTCGTTCTTCTTTTCCAACGGGATGGATCCGGAGTACGCGGTGATCGGCCGCGTGGCGCGGCGCATCTGGGCGCGTGCGATGCGCGACCTGTACGGTGCTGACGCACGCAGCCAGATGCTGAAGTACCACATCCAGACTTCGGGTCGGTCGCTGCACGCGCGCGAAATCCAGTTCAACGATACGCGCACGACGCTGCAGGCGATGTACGCGCTGTTCGACAGCTGCAACTCCCTGCACACCAACGCCTATGACGAGGCCCTGACGACGCCGACCGAAGAAAGCGTGCGTCGTGCGGTCGCCATCCAGCTGATCATCAATCGCGAGCTCGGCCTCAACAAGATGCAGAACCCGTGGCAGGGCTCGTTCGCAATCGAATACCTGACCAACATGGTCGAGGAGGCGGTCTATCGCGAGTTCGAATCGATCAGCGAGCGCGGTGGTGTGCTCGGTGCGATGGAAACCATGTATCAGCGCGGCAAGATCCAGGAGGAAAGCCTCTATTACGAGACGCTGAAGCATGACGGCACGCTGCCGATCATTGGCGTGAACACTTTCCTGTCGGATTCCGATGCCAGCGATGCGCACAGCGAGACGGCCTTGATCCGCTCGACCGAGCAGGAGAAGCAGGACCAGGTGGCGGCGGTGCGCGCCTTCACCTCACGGCATGCAGGCGTCGCGCCCGCGGCGCTCATTGACCTGCAGCAGGCTGCGGCGGCTGGCGACAACGTGTTCGAGGCGCTGATGCAGGCGGTGCGCTGTTGTTCGCTCGGGCAGATTTCACGCGCGCTGTATCAGGTCGGCGGGCAATACCGACGCAACGTCTGATAAGCCCGCGCGCCCTCAGGGGCCCGGCGCGAGATCGGGCTCGCCGAGGTGGGCGAGAATTTCGGCCCGAGCGCGGTTGCGAAGCGCGAGCGCGGCCGACTCCGGAGTGTCGTCCGTCGGCGCGATAGGCGGCAGGAATTCGACTTCGATGGCACCCCAGCGGGGCAGCAGGCGTGTGCTCGGCAGGTTCGCGCGCGAGCCGCGAATGACGGCCGGAACGACCACGCAGTTCGCACGCACGGCAGTCGTGAAGGCGCCGCTGTGGAACTTCAGCAGGCCGGGTTCGCGTGAGAACGTGCCCTCCGGGAAGAACACCATCGCCTGACCGTTCGCGGCGGTGCGCAGCATGCGACGCGCATCGACCGCGCCCTTGCTGCGGTTGAAGCGCTCGACGAACTCCGTACCGATCCGGCGCAGCAGTAACCCCGCGAGCGGCACACGGTCCATCTCGCGTTTGACGACAAACGCGAACCGCGGCGGCAGCGTCGCCTTCATAATCGGTCCGTCGAGATAGCTGGCGTGGTTGGCGACCACCACGCAGGGCCCGGCGGGCAGGTGCTCCGCGCCGCGAATGCGCAGCGGCATCGCTGCGAGAACGAAGTACGTTCGCGCTATCCGGTGGGTGGCGGCGCGACGATGGGCAAGGGTCGGCAACAGCATGACCGCCAGCACCGACAGCAGCGCCAGCAGCGTGAACAGCAGCGCACTGGCCATGCCGTAGGCGAAGTAGACTGGTGCCATCAGGATAGTTCGCAGATTCAGGATCGCACTCCCCGGGCTTGCCGCGGTCCAAGCTGTGACGCGGTTGTCTTTATGTTAACGCCATACCCGAGTTGTGAAGGTCATCACGACAGTTGCGGGCAAGCCATTCGCATACTCGGCCCGCTGACAGGAACGGCCGACCGTTTTGGCAGGACACCCCGGTGGTGTCTGCGCGGTGGCCCTGGACTACGCATGAATTCAGTTCTGAAGCCCACTTCAATCGCAGATAGGTCGGCTGCCGCCCCGTCCCGCAAGGCTGTGGATCCGGCCGTGCTGCGCTTTCTTGATGCGGTCTGGATGGAGCGGGGTCTTTCCCCGAACACGCTGGCGGCCTACCGCGCTGACCTCTCGGCGCTGTCGCGCTGGCTCGCCGATCGAGACACCCCGATCCTGCGCACGACGCGGGCAGATCTGCTCGGCTTCATCGCCTGGCGTGTCGAGGCCGGCGCGCGGCCCCGCTCGACCGCGCGTCAGCTGTCGTCGTTTCGCCGGTTCTTCCGCTACCTGTTGCGCGAAGGCGTGATGCGCGACGACCCGACCGCCCAGATCGCGATGCCGAAGATCGGCCGTTCGCTGCCCAAGTCCCTGTCCGAGGACGAGGTTGAATCCCTGTTGGCCGCGCCGCTGGTCAGCGATCCGCTCGGCCATCGCGATCGCACGATGCTCGAGGTGCTGTACGCGACCGGGCTGCGCGTCTCGGAACTCGTGAATCTGAAATATGCCGCCGTGAACATGAACCAGGGCGTCATTCGCATCACCGGCAAAGGTGGCCGGGAGCGCTTGATTCCACTCGGCGAGGAATCCGTGCGTTGGCTGCAGGACTTCATGCGCGGTCCGCGCAACGAGATTCTGCTCGACCGTACCACCGACTATCTGTTTCCGACGCGACGCGGCGATCGAATGACGCGTCAGGCGTTCTGGCACATCATCAAGCGCTACGCGCGCAAGTCGAGCATCGATCGCGATTTGTCGCCGCACACGCTGCGGCACGCGTTCGCGACCCATCTTCTGAACCACGGTGCTGACCTGCGCGTCGTGCAGATGCTGCTGGGGCACAGTGATCTTTCGACCACGCAGATCTACACGCATGTGGCCCGTGAGCGCCTCAAGGAACTGCACGAGCAACATCATCCGCGCGGCTGACTCTGATAACATTCCGCGCCTTCCCGGCCGAACCTTCCGGATCCCGGACGGTCTGTCCTAAGCACTGACCGCCAACGGACCCGCCCATGCTGCGCGCTGCTTGTTTCGCTGTTTTACTCTGTTCGTTGACGCTGGCAGCCGAAGCACAGCAGGCGAAGCCCGCCGCGACTGCCGACGCACGTGCCAGCATCGCCAGGAAGATCCCGGGTGCGCGCCCGGAGGACATCCGTCCGTCCCCGGTAGCCGGAGTGTTCGAGGTCGTGCAGGGTGCCGACATGCTCTACGTGACCGCCGACGGCAAGTATGTCTTTGCAGGTGATCTGTACGATCTGGGCACGGATCAGAATCTGACGGAACAGCGGCGGCGCGATCTGCGCGTCAAGCTGCTGGCCTCGGTCCCAGAGTCACAGATGCTGGTGTTTTCTCCCGCCCAGCCGAAGTACACGGTGACGGTGTTTACGGACATCGACTGTGGTTACTGCCGCAAGCTGCACAGCGAGATGGACAAATACAACGCGATGGGAATCCGCGTGCGATATCTGTTTTTTCCGCGCGAGGGACCCAACTCGGAGTCCTGGGACAAGTCAGTTGCCGTCTGGTGCGCCAGCAACCGCAACGACGCGCTAACCCGCGCCAAACGCGGCGAGACGATCCGCGCGCAGAAGTGTGCAACGCCGGTCGCCAAGGATTTCGATCTCGGTCGGGATCTGGGCCTGCGCGGCACGCCGGCAATCTTCCTGCCGAACGGTGACATGCTGCCGGGTTATCTGCCGCCGGCGGCGCTGGCCGCGCGGCTGCAGGGATCGGCTGTCGCCAGATAGGCCGGGCGCTAGCGCTCCAGCAGTTTCAGTTTGTCCGGCTTGCCTTCCCACTCCTTGGCATCGGCCGGAACGTCGCCGACTTCCGTGATCACAGGCCAGTTCTTCGCAAGCTCGGCGTTCAGCTGCGTGAAATGCTCCTGGCCCGCAGGAAGTTCTTCTTCGGAATAGATCGCCTCGACCGGGCATTCGGGTTCGCACAGCGTGCAGTCGATACACTCGTCCGGGTCAATGACCAGGAAATTCGGTCCCTCATGGAAGCAGTCGACCGGGCAGACCTCGACGCAGTCCTGATACTTGCACTTGATACAGTTTTCGGTGACGACAAACGTCATGGCAGTCCCTTTATTCGCTGACCCGATATCTTGCCACGGACCTGCGTTTCAGCGAAGCCGCCGGTCAAACTGCGCGAAGTAGTGCCCATCACGGCCCGCGCTGCGGTCTTCGAAATAGCGCTGCAAGGCAAACTCCGTACTCGGAAACGCGATATCGGCCCAGGGAATCTGCTGCTCGGTGACCAGCCGCGTCTCAAGGCTTTCGACACCGACACCGAATTCGGGCGTTGCGAGCCGCGCGCGAAAGAACACATGCACCTGATCGGCGTGGATCACATGCACGACGGCCAACAGCGAGCCGATCTCGACCCGGGCGAGCGCTTCTTCCCAGCACTCGCGGGCCGCCGCCTGCTGCAGTGTTTCACCATTCTCCATGAAGCCCGCCGGGATCGTCCAGTAGCCGAGCCGCGGCTCGATCGCGCGCGTGCACAGCAGCAGGCGGCCGTCGTCCGCCTCCGGCACGCAACCGACGACCAGCTTGGGGTTGCGGTAGTGAATGGCGCCGCAGGCGCCACAGACATGGCGCGGCAGCTGGTCCCCGTCTGGAATCCTGAAGGCGACCTCGGCGCCGCATTCGCTGCAGAATTTCATCTCGACACGGGATCCGTCGTCATGAGGCTTGGTGCCGGGAGAGGGAATCGAACCCACACTCTGTCGCCAGAACCGGATTTTGAGTCCGGCGCGTCTACCAGTTCCGCCATCCCGGCAAGGGGGCGGCAGTATATGCGACCTTTTGCCGCTATGCTTCGCGCCGGTGCGCCGCCAGGATTTTTCCTATGAACTTCCCGCCGAGCTGATCGCCCAGCAACCGCTGGCGCAGCGCTCGGCTTCGCGTCTGCTCGCCGTTGGCGAAGCGGACCTGCGCGACCTGCAGGTCACTGACCTGCCTCAGCTGCTGCGCGACGGCGATCTGCTGGTTTTCAACGACACCCGCGTACTGCCGGCCCGGGTTACCGGCACCAAGCAAACGGGAGGCCACGTCGAGCTGCTGCTCGAGCGCGCGCTGGGCGGTCGCCGTGCACGTGTGCAGCTGCGCGGAGCCAAGTCACTGCGCCCGGGCGCGCGGATCGACACGGCCGGGGGTCAGGTGCGCGCCGAGGTGCGCGACGGCGAGCATTGGATCGTGGAGCTGCCGACCGAGACCCACGCCTACTTCGAGTCCTGCGGCGAGACGCCCTTGCCGCCGTACATCGATCGCGCAGCAGCGCCGGCGGATCGCGAGCGCTACCAGAGTATTTTCGCGCGCGAACCGGGCGCCGCGGCGGCGCCGACTGCCAGCCTGCATTTCGATGCCGCGCTGGTTCGGGCGCTTGCCGAGCGCGGCATCGAGACGACGTTCGTGACCCTGCACATCGGCGCCGGAACCTTCGCACCGATGCGGGTCGATGACGTTGCCACGCATGTCATGCATGCCGAATACACGGACGTCGGCGCATCGGCCGTGGCGGCGATCCGCGCGGCGCGCGCGCGCGGCAACCGCGTCGTGGCGGTCGGCACTACCGTCGTGCGCAGCCTGGAATCCGCGGCCCGGCAGGCGGGTCCCGCGGATCTGCTGGTGCCGTGGCTGGGCGACACGCGCTTGTTCATCTATCCGGGGTTCCGATTTCAGGTCGTGGATGCGCTGCTGACCAACTTTCATCTGCCCGAGTCGACGCTGTTGATGATGGTCAGCGCATTTTCAGGACGCGAACGGGTGCTGGCCGCCTACCGCCACGCGGTGGCCGAGCGCTACCGGTTCTTCAGCTATGGCGATGCGATGCTCTTGACCCGCTACGAGTCTGACCGATGACGCTTCATTTCGAGCGGATCGCGAGCGATGGCGCAGCGCGCCGCTCGAAGCTGCATCTGACGCGCGGCAGCATCGAAACCCCGGCGTTCATGCCGGTCGGGACCTACGGCACGGTCAAGGCGATGACGCCCGAGGAGCTGATCTCGATCGGCGCCGAGATCGTACTCGGCAATACGTTTCATCTGATGCTGCGTCCAGGTGCCGAGACCATTGCGGCGCTCGGCGGACTGCATCGGTTCATGCATTGGTCGCGACCGATCCTGACCGACTCCGGTGGCTTCCAGGTGTTCAGTCTCAAGCAGTTGCGCAAGATCACCGAGGAAGGCGTGCGGTTTCGCTCGCCGGTCGATGGCAGCGAGGTGCGGCTGACTCCCGAGGACTCGATGGACGTGCAGCGCGCGCTCGGCTCGGACATCGCGATGGTGCTCGATGACTGCACGCCGCACCCGGCGACCCTGCGTGAGGCTCGCGAGTCGATGCAGCGGTCGATGCGCTGGGCGGCGCGCAGTCGCACTCACTACTACCGCGACGCCGCACCGGGTGATCTGTTCGGAATCGTGCAGGGCGGCATGTACAGCGAGCTCAGGCGCGAATCGCTGCAGGCGCTGGTCGAGCTGGATTTCGCCGGCCTGGCGATCGGGGGGCTCGCGGTCGGGGAACCCGAAGCCGAGCGCAACCGCATCCTGGAGCAAATTGTCCCGTGGATGCCCGAGGACCGGCCGCGCTACCTGATGGGCGTCGGCCGCCCCGAGGATATCCTTGCCGCCGTGGGTCGGGGCGTGGACATGTTCGACTGCGTCATGCCGACCCGCCATGCCCGCAATGGGCATCTGTTCGTCCGCACCGGCGTGATCAATATCCGCAATGCCGTGCACCAGCGTGATGCGGGGCCGATCGACCCCTCCTGCGCGTGTTACACCTGCGTGAATTACAGTCGGGCCTATCTGCGCCATCTGGATCGCTGCAACGAGATCCTCGGCGCCCGCCTGGCGACGATCCACAACCTGCACTTCTATCTGCGGCTGATGGCGGGCATCCGGGCCGCGATCGAGGCGGGCCGTTTCGAGGCCTTTACGCGGGATTTCCTGTTGGCGAGGCAGGGCGGGGCCGCTGTGGCATAATTCGCGCCCTTTTTCCGTGGGGTGGATTCATGGACGGACTGATTCCCGAAGCTTATGCGCAGGCAGCCGGTGGCGCTGCCGGCGGCAGCCAGCTGGCGCCGCTGTTGATGATGGTACTGTTCATCGTGATCTTCTACTTCCTGCTGATTCGTCCGCAGCAGAAGAAGGCCAAGGAACACCAGGCGATGATCTCCAAGCTCGCGACCGGCGACGAGGTGGTCACCGGCGGTGGCTTGCTCGGCAAGGTCGTCGAGGTCGGTGATCAGTTTGCAACCGTCGAGGTTGCCGACGGTGTGCGGATCAAGATCCAGAAATTCCAGATCACCTCGCTGATGCCGAAGGGCACGCTGAAGTCTGCGTAGAAGACCCCGATGCTCGAATTCGCTCGCTGGAAATACATCCTGGTCGCCGTCGTGCTGTTGCTGGCGGTGGTGTTCGCATTGCCGAACGTGTTTGGCGAGGATGCGGCACTGCAGGTCGCGCGCAAAGACCGATCGGCGATCGAAGCCACTGGCCAGAAGAGCGTCGAGGAGCTGCTGAAGTCCCGTGGCGTCAGTTTTCTGGCCAGCTACCTGGACGAGGGTCGGCTGATGATCCGCTTCGCTGACGTCCCCGAGCAGCTGAAGGGCCGCGATGCTGTCAACGAGGCCTTCGTCGGCCAGTACGTGACTGCGCTGTCGTTCGCGCCACGGACTCCGGCCTTGTTGCGTAATCTTGGCCTGCGGCCGATGCCGCTCGGGCTCGACCTGCGCGGTGGCCTGTACCTGCTCTACCAGGTCAACGTCGATGGTGCGGTCGATCAGCTGGTCGAGGTCTACGAGCAGGATTTCCGGCGCGTGCTGGCGCAGGACAAGCTCAACGTGTCCGATGTCCTGCCGCTGACGGGCGAGGGCAGCTCACGACCCAACGGCATCCGCGTGCTGGTTCCTGAGGGCACCGACAGCGGGGTGGTCGAAGATGCGATGAAGCGCATCCTGCCCGACCTGTCCTACTCCGATCGGCGTCTCGATACCGGGCGGGCCGTCGATGCGATCCTGACGCCAGCGCTGATCAAGGAGCGGCAGGACTACGCGATCCAGCAGAACCTGACGACACTGCGCAATCGCGTCAACGAACTCGGCGTGTCGGAGCCGATCGTGCAGCGCCAGGGTGTCGATCGGATCGCGGTGCAGCTTCCAGGCGTGCAGAACTCGGCCGAGGTCAAGGACATCCTCGGCAAGGTCGCGACCCTCGAGTTCCGGCTCGTTGATGTCCAGAACAGCGTCGCCGAGGCCGTGCAGCGCGGGCGCGCGCCGCTCGGCTCCAAGCTCTACCGGGACCGCAGCGGTGGGCCGGTGCTGCTGAAGCGCGACATCATCGTTACCGGCGACCAGCTGATCGATGCAACCACGGCCGCAACCCAGGACGGGCCCGGTGTGTCGGTGAAGCTCGATGCGCTGGGCGGCGAGGAAATGCTGCGCACCACACGCGCCAACCTCAAGCGGCCGATGGCGGTGGTGTTCATCGAGCAGCGGCGCGAGGAAATCGAGGTCGCGGGCGAGAAAGTCACCCGCGACGTGCGCGATGAGCAGGTCATCAACGTCGCGACGATCCAGGGCGTGTTCAGCAACAGCTTCCAGATCACCGGTCTCGGCCAGAACGAGGCGCGGGAGCTGTCGCTGCTGCTGCGCGCCGGTGCACTCGCGGCGCCGATTTTCGTCGTGGAGGAACGCGCCGTCGGTCCCTCGCTTGGCAAGGACAACATTCAGCAGGGCGTTCGCGCGCTGCTGATCGGCATGGTGCTGCTGTTCACGTTCATGCTGATCTACTACCGGCTGTTCGGTCTGGTCGCCAACATCGTGCTGCTGACCAACGTCGTGCTGCTGGCGGCGCTGCTGACCGGGCTGAAGACGGCGCTATCGCTGCCGGGTATCGCAGGCATCATCCTGACGGTCGGCATGGCGGTGGACGCGAATGTGCTGATCTACGAGCGGATTCGCGAAGAATTGCGCAATGGCGTCTCGCCGCAAACGGCCATCGCCAAGGGCTTTGATCGCGCGTTCTCGGCAATCGCGGACTCGAATATCACCACGCTGATCGCCGGCGTCGTGCTGTGGATTTTCGGCACTGGCGCGATACGCGGTTTTGCCGTCGTGTTGTCGCTCGGCATCATCACGTCGATGTTCACGGCGCTGCTCGGCGCGCGCGCGCTGCTGACGCTGATCTATGGCGGCACACGCAAGCCCGCGACGCTTGCCATCTAGACTGCGGATCGCTGAGGTATCCATGGAGTTTTTCAAGAAGACCACGCACTTGCGCTTCATGGAGAAGCGCAAGGTCTGGTACGTGCTCTCGGCGCTGCTGTTTGTTGCTTCGCTCGGTTCACTGGCGACCCGGGGTCTCAACCTCGGCGTCGATTTCACGGGTGGCGTGACCATCGAGGCTGCCTTCACCCGTGAAGCGCCGATCGACGCGCTGCGGGCGGGGCTTGCGGCGGCCGGGTTCGTCGATCCACTGGTGCAGAACTTCGGCACCTCGCGCGATGTCGCGATCCGTCTGCCGCCTCCCAAAGGCCAGACCAGTGATCAGGTGCGGGCCGGTGTCGAACGCGTACTGCGGTCGATCGATGAGGGCGTCGAAGTTCGACGGGTCGAGATCGTCGGGCCCCAGGTCGGGCAGGAGCTGCGGACCAGCGCCTGGCAGTCCCTGCTCGCGACGATCATCCTGATCTTCATTTACGTGCTGGTTCGTTTTCACACAATCAAGCTCTCGAGCGGTGCGATCATTGCGGCGCTGCACGACCCCGTCATCGTGCTGGGATTCTTCTCATGGACGGGGCTGACGTTCGACCTGTCCGTCATGGCCGCGATCCTGGCCGTGATCGGTTACTCGTTGAACGACACTGTGGTGGTCTACGATCGAATCCGCGAGCGCTTCGAAACCAGCAAACGCAGCTCGCCGATCGAGGTGCTGAATCTCTCTGTCAACCAGACGCTGTCGCGCACGATCATGACGAGCTCCACGACGCTGATCGTCGTGACGGTGCTGCTGCTGATTGGCGGGCCGGTGCTGCAGGGTTTCTCGATCGCGCTGATCGTCGGTATTCTGGTCGGCACGTACTCGTCGATCTATGTCTCGGCGGCGGTGGCCCTCGACATGGGTCTGAAGGCCGAAGACCTGTTCCCGACGTCGAAGAAAATGGCGATCGACAACATGCCCTGATCCGGGAGCGTTCCGATGGACTGGCGAGTCAAGCCGCTCGACGACATCCTCGCCAATGCCGAAGCGCGCTCGTTGCGCCGCACGCTGGGGCCCTTCCAGCTGATGATGTTCGGAGTCGGCGCGATCGTCGGCACTGGCATTTTCGTCCTGACTGCAGTGGGCGCCGAACGCGCTGGCCCTGGGCTGATGCTGTCGTTCGTGATCGCCGGCGCGGTGTGCGCGTTCTGCGCGCTCGCCTATGCCGAGCTTGCGTCGATGGTGCCGGTCGCGGGCAGCGCCTACACCTATTCGTATGCGGTCATGGGTGAGCTGATTGCGTGGATCATCGGCTGGAACCTGATCCTCGAGTACGCGGTGGCGGCCGCGGCGGTCGCAGTCGGCTGGTCCGGCTACATGACCGGACTGCTCGAATCCTGGGGCGTGCTGATTCCGCAGGTTTTCACGGCCGGTTACTTTGATCTGAAGGCCGGCGCGTTCGGTGCCGGTACCGGCGTTGTGAATCTGTTTGCGGGCGGCATCGTGATTCTCGTCTGCGCACTGCTGATCCGGGGCACGCGCGAGAGCGCGCGGGTCAATACGGTGCTGGTGCTGCTCAAGCTCGTCGCGCTCGCGGTGTTCATTGCCATCACCGTACCAAACATCGAGTGGAGCAACTTCAGGCCTTTCATGCCCTACGGCTTTCTGTCCCGCGACGTGTTCGACCCGACCTTGAATGCCGAGGTCGCCAAGGGCGTGATGGCGGCCGCAGCGCTGATCTTTTTCGCGTACATCGGCTTCGACGCGGTATCCACGGCGGCGGAGGAGACGATCAATCCAGCGCGCAACGTGCCAATCGGCCTGATCGGCTCGCTGGCCCTCTGCACCGTCATCTATCTGCTCGTCGCAGCCGGCGCTGTCGGCTCGATGCCGACCGAAGAGCTGCGTTTTTCGTCGGAGCCGCTGGCCGAGGTGCTGCGCAATCTAGGGTTCGCGCGGATCGGTGATCTGCTCGGCATCGTCGCCGTGCTGGCACTGCCAACCGTAATCCTGATGTGCATCTATGGCCAGGTGCGGGTATTTTTTGCGATGAGCCGCGATCGCCTGCTGCCGAGCGGGCTGTCTGCCGTGCATCCGAAGTACTCGACGCCCGCCATCATGACCGTCCTGACCGGTGCGCTGGTGATGCTGGTCGCGGGTTTCTTTTCGGTCGACGAAATTGCGGAGCTGTCGAATACCGGCACGCTGCTGGCCTTCATCGCGGTGTCGGTCGGCGTGCTGATCCTGCGGGTCAAACAGCCGGAGCGCCGCAGGGGCTTTCGTTGCCCGGCGGTCTGGGTCATCGCACCGGTCGCGATTATCGGCTGTCTTTCGCTGCTGATCTCGGTTCCCGGCAAATCTCTGCTACGGTTCCTGATATGGAATCTGATCGGAGTCGCCGTGTACTACCTCTACAGTTACCGGCGTAGCCCCCTGGCTCCGGCCCATGTCATCCGCTGATACCCGGCTCGCCAACCGCATCCTGATCGGTCTCGCCGTCGGGGTCGTGGCCGGCGCGATCACGCTGATCATTGGCACTGCAGCGCCGCCGGTGCTCGAGGGTGCGCAGTGGTTGTCGACGGCGCTGTTTGATCCGCTGGGTCAGGTGTTCCTGCGGCTGTTGTTCTTTGTCGTGATCCCGCTGGTGTTCGCGTCCCTGGCCGCAGGCGTCGCGCAGCTTGGGCAGTTGTCGGCGCTGGGGCCGCTGGCGGCGCGGACTTTCACGCTGTTCTTCGTCAATATGGCGATTGCCGTCGGCCTCGGGCTGCTGATGATGAACATCGTGCAGCCCGGCGCGGCCATTGATGCCGAAACCAAAACCTCTCTGGTCGAGCAGTACGGCGGCGTTGCACGCCAGCACATCGACCGCCAGGCCTCGCAACCCGACATGTCCTTGCAGACGATTGTCGACATGTTCATGCCGCGGAACCTGTTCGGCGCGTTTGTCGGCAATGACCGCAACGTGCTGGGCGAGGTGCTGCCGCTGATCCTGTTCTCGATTCTGGTCGGGGCTGCGGCGATGCGGCTGCCCGGTGCACGACGACTGCAGCTGCAGTCGGCGCTCGACCTGACCACTGAACTGATGACCGGCATCGTGCGCTTCGCGCTGAAGCTGGCGCCCTATGCGGTGCCCGCGATGATCTTCAGTGTCATCGTCAAGGTGGGCTGGGACATCCTGATCGCGCTGGCGGTGTTCGTGGTCAGTTGCCTCGCCGTGATGCTGTTGCACCTGTTTGGAACGATGTCGCTGTGGTTGCGCCTGCTGTCGAGCCGCGCACCAATCGAATTCTGGAAGCAGGTACGACCGGTGCTGGTGACGGCGTTCTCGACCAGCTCCAGTGCGGCGACGCTGCCGACTTCACTGGCCATTGCGCGCGACTCGCTCAAGCTCCAGCCCTCCACGTCCGGGTTCGTGCTACCGCTGGGCACCACGCTCAACATGGCCGGCACCGGTCTCTACGAGGGCTGCGTGGTGCTGTTCATCGCGCAGATCTTCGGCATCGAACTCGGGCTGCTGCAGCAGCTGACGCTGCTGCTGCTGGCAGTGCTGGGAGCGGTGGCGGTGGCGGCGATCCCGGGTGGCTCGCTGCCGATCATTGCCGGCTTGCTGATCACCTTTGGGATTCCTGCCGAGGGAATCGGCATCGTGATCGGCGTCGATCGGATTCTCGACATGACGCGGACCATGGTCAACGTCGGTGCGGATCTCGTGACGGCCGCAATCGTGGACGAGCATGGCGCAAAGCGCCCGGCTCGAGCCACCGCAGGCGACGCGCCGCCGGCCTGATGAGCCTTACGGGGTGGCTTTCTCGCTGCTGGTAGCGCCGCGTAGCGCACCCGGCACATGGGGGGCCAACAGCTCCAGCAACGCCGCATACACTTTGGGATTGCCGGCGATGATGTGCCCGCCCTGCGCGTAAGGGTTGCCCTCGAGATCGCCGATGCGACCGCCGGCTTCGTCGACCAGCAGGGTGCCGGCCGCCGTGTCCCAGGGGTTCAGACCGATTTCCCAGAAACCATCGGTACGTCCCGCGGCGACATAAGCCAGATCCAGCGCGGCCGCGCCTGGGCGGCGGACGCCCGCTGCGGACTGCATGACCGCCTTCAGCATCGCCATGTAATGATCCAGATAGGCGATGTTGTCCCGATGCGGAAAGCCCGTGCTGACCAGCGCACCTTCCAGCGTCTTCTGCTTGCTGACCCGAATGCGACGGTTCTCGAGATGCGCGCCGGCGCCGCGAGTGGCGGTGAAGATCTCCTGCCGCATCGGGTCGAAAACAACCGCGTGCTCAAGCCGGCCACGCAGCTCGCAGGCGATAGACACGCAAAATGTCGGGAAGCCGTGCAGGAAATTGGTCGTGCCATCGAGCGGATCGATGATCCAGCGAACCGCGCTGTTGCCGCTGGCGCCACTTTCCTCGGCCAGGAACGCGTGATCCGGGTGCGATTTACGAATCAGCGCGATGATCTCCTGCTCTGCATTCCGATCGACGTCGCTGACGAAGTCGTTGCGCCCCTTGGTGGAGACGTCCAGAGAGTCCAGCCGCCCGAGACTGCGCAGGATTACATCGCCGGCCCGGCGCGCGGCACGGACCGCGATGTTCAATAGGGGTTGCATGAGCGGCGGTAGAATATCACGGTGACTTCGCCTGACATCCGCGTCGTGCTCGTTGATCCGTCCCACCCCGGTAACGTCGGCGCGGTGGCGCGCGCGATGAAAAACATGGATCTGACCCGCCTCGTGCTGGTCCGGCCGCGGGAGTTTCCGCATCCCGAGGCCACCGCTCGCGCATCGGGCGCCGACGATGTGCTCGAGACAGCACGCATCGTGGCAAGCCTCGAGGAGGCGATAGGTGACTGCGGACTGGTGCTCGCGACGACCTCCAGGGAGCGCGTCCAGAACTTCCGGGTACTCGAAGTGCGTGCAGCCGCCCAGCGGGCCCGCGAGGCCTCCGCGCACGGCGCCGTGGCACTGGTCTTTGGTGCCGAGCGCAGTGGCCTGACGAACGAAGATCTGCAGCTTGCGAATGCGATCGTCACGATCCCTGCGAGCAGCGTTTATGCCTCGTTGAACCTCGCCATGGCCGTGCAGATCGTCGCCTACGAAGTGTTTCGCGCTGGCGGCGTCGAGCTGCGCCGCGCGCCAGCTGAAGCGCCGCCGGCCACGGCCGAGGAGATGCGCATGCTTTATGAGCACCTGCAGCAGGTGTTGATCGAAATCAACTTCCGCGATCGTACCGCCAGCGGGCGCCACCTGATGAATCGGCTGCGGCGGCTTTTCCAGCGGGCGGAGCCGGATCGTAACGAGGTCAATATCTTGCGCGGCATCCTGACGGCCGTACAGTCGAGGCGTCGCCATGCCGGGTCCCGCTGAGGCGCCGATCTACCTCGACTACGCCGCGACGACACCGGTCGATTCACAAGTGGCTGCGGCGATGTCCGAGTGCCTGACCTGGGAGGGAGCGTTCGCGAACCCAGGCTCCGGGACGCACGCCTACGGTCTCGAGGCAGCGCAGCGCGTTACCGCGGCGCGCGAGTCGGTTGCGGCGCTGATTGGCGCCGCGCCGCGTGACATTGTCTTTACGTCCGGCGCCACCGAGTCGAACAACCTCGCGCTGCTCGGCGCGATGCGTGCCGTCTCAGACCGCGGCCGTCATCTCGTGACCGCACTGACCGAGCACCGCGCTGTGATCGACCCGTGCCGGGCGCTCGAGCGCGAGGGCTGCGAGGTCACCTGGCTGTCGCCGGCTGCGGATGGGCAGGTGACGCCCGACCAGGTCATCGCGGCGCTGCGCCCGGATACGCGGCTGGTCTCGCTGATGCGGGTCAACAACGAACTCGGCGTGATCCAGGATATCGCGACGATCGCTGCCGCCTGTCGCGCACGCGGCGTGCGCGTCCATTGCGACGCGGCGCAGGCGGCCGGCAAGGTCGACTGCGACATGACGGCGCTGGGCGTCGATTTTCTCGCCTTCACGGCTCACAAGATCTATGGCCCCAAGGGCATCGGTGCGTTGTATGTCGCGCCAGGCGCGCGCGGCGCACTGTTGCCCCTCATGTACGGCGGTGGCCAGGAGCGCGGACTGCGGCCGGGTACGCTGGCGACGCATCAGATCGTTGGCTTTGGGGCCGCCGCGGCGCTCGTCGGGCGCGACCGTGCGGCCGAGTTTGCCCGTCTCGCCGGATTGCGGGCGCGGCTGCTCGCGCAGCTCGCCGATCTCGACGGCATGACGCTGAACGGCCAGCCAGACGGTTATCCCGGCATCATCAACCTGAGTTTTGACGGCGTGGAAGGCGAGAGCCTCGTGACCGGGCTCTCAGAGCTTGCCTTGTCGACCGGCTCCGCCTGCAGTTCGGCCCATGGCGAGCCGTCCTACGTGCTGCGTGCGCTCGGTGTCTCAACGCTGCGCGCCGAGAGCTCATTGCGGATCTCGCTGGGTCGGGGCACGACCCCAGCCGATATCGACCGCGCGGCGAACGCATTGCACCGCGAATTGCAGCGGCTGCGGGCTGCATTGCCGCAATGACCCCGAGCACTGCCGGACCGCGATTGCCCGCCGCGCCACCGAGGCTCTCGGCACTGACCGAGCACTACTTCCGGACTTTGCCCTGCTGTGGCAGCTGGCCCGCCGGCACGGCCAGGCTTTGCTCCGGTCGAGCCGGTTCGACCGAAAGTGGCACTCTGGTGCAGTTCTCTCTGCTCTGCGATGCGGATGGAGGGGTTCTCGAGGCGCGCTTCCGGGCCTTTGGATGCCCGCATGTGCTGGCTGTCTGCGCCTGGCTTGCCGAGCAACTTCCGGGCCGCAGCCTGGCCGCGCTGATCTCCGAGCGGCCATCGGTCTGGGCGGCGCAATTCACTGTGCCTGCGGAAAAACTGGGCCGGCTGCTCGTGATCGAGGACGCACTTCTGGATTGTGCGGCTTCAGGTCTACACAGGGCGCACAAAAAACCGTAAACTCCTTGCATGTCCATATCACTTACCGAATCAGCTGCAACACGGGTACGGAACTACCTCGCGACCCGCGGCCACGGCGTCGGGCTGCGCCTGGGCGTCCGCAAGACGGGTTGCTCGGGCTTTGCCTACGTGATCAATTACGCCGATGAAGTCGCGCCGGCCGATATGGTGTTCGAGCATGGCGGCATCAAGGTTTTCGTCGATCCGGACAGCCTGCCGCTGATCGATGGCACCGAAATCGATTTCGTCAAGCAGGGTTTGAACGAGGCCTTCCGGTTCCGCAATCCGAACGTCAAGGGCGAGTGCGGCTGCGGCGAGAGCTTCAACATCTGAGCGAGCCGACGGTTTTCTTGTTGTAGCCCCGCCTGCGCCGGTAGACTTCGCGGTTTACATCCGCGAGGAGTAGTCCCATGGCGCTGGAGCGCACCCTATCGATCGTCAAGCCCGACGGCGTCCGCCGCAACCTGATCGGTGAGGTCTTCCGCCGTTTCGAGCAGGCCGGCCTGCGCGTGATCGCAGCACGCATGATGCACTTGTCGCAGCGCGATGCCGAAGGCTTCTACGAGGTGCATCGCGAGCGCCCGTTCTTCGGCGATCTGGTGACCTATATGTGCTCGGGACCGGTGCTCGTGCAGGTGCTCGAGGGCGAGGACGCCATTTTGAAGAATCGCGAGATCATGGGCGCCACCGACCCCAAGAAGGCAGCGCCGGGCACGATTCGCGCGGACCTTGCCGAGAGCATCGAGGCCAACACCGTGCACGGCTCCGATGCCACCGACACTGCCGCGCGCGAGATCGCATACTTCTTTCGGACGACGGAGATATGTCCGCGCGCGTGAACCTGCTCGGTCTCGCGCGCCCCGAGCTCGAGGCGTTCATCGCTGATCTTGGCGAGAAGCCGTTTCGCGTCCGTCAGCTGCTGGCGTGGATCTACAAGCGCGGGGTTGCCGATATCGCCGCGATGACCGACCTGTCGAAGGGTTTTCGCGAACGACTGCTCGAGCGCGCCGAGATCCGCTTGCCCGAGATCGTCTCGCGCCACGATTCCGCGGACGGCACCTGCAAGTGGCTGCTGCGCGCCGAGGCAGGCCAGGCCTACGAGATGGTGTTCATTCCGGAGACCGAGCGCGGCACGCTGTGCATTTCGTCGCAGGTGGGCTGCGCGCTCGACTGCTCTTTCTGCTCGACCGCGCAGCAGGGGTTCAACCGCAACCTCACTGCGGCAGAAATCATCGGGCAGGTCTGGCTTGCGAATCAGCAGCTCGGCTGGCCGCCGCCTGGCGAGTTGTCGCAGCGCCGGGTCACGAACATCGTGCTGATGGGAATGGGCGAGCCGCTGGCAAACTTCCGCAACGTCGTGCCGGCAGTCCGGCTGATGATGGACGATCTCGGTTTCGACATTTCGCGCCGCCGCGTCACGCTGTCGACCTCGGGCCTGGTGCCGCAGATGTACCGGCTGGCAGAGGAGGTCAATTGTGCTCTGGCCGTCTCGCTGCATGCACCGGACGACGCGCTGCGCAATCAGCTCGTGCCGATCAATCGTTTGCACCCGATCGCCGAGCTGCTCGAAGCCTGCTGGCATTACGTCGACGAACAGAACGGCCGCACCGTGACGTTCGAATACGTCATGCTGGACGGCGTCAACGACCGGATCGAGCACGCGCGGGCGCTCGCTGAACTGCTGCGCGGCAGGCCCGCCAAGCTCAACCTGATTCCGTTCAATTCTTTTCCCGGCACGCGTTATCGGCGCTCGCCCATGCCGGTGATCACTCGCTTTCGCGATGAACTGCTGCAGCGTGGCACGTTCGCGACCATCCGCCGCACCCGTGGTGACGATATCGACGCCGCCTGCGGGCAGTTGGCCGGGCTCGTCAACGACCGCACACGGATCCGGCTCGGCGAAAAGCTGGCGGGGGCAATGCAGTGAATCCGATCTGGCCTGTGCGTGCCGTCGCGGCCGGCTTGATCGCTGCCGTGCTGGCTGTCGTTCTGGCCGCCTGTGCGGCTCCGTCGCCGCAGCGCCCGGAACCCACGCGCGCCGAAACCGCCGCGGGCTTCAACCTGCAACTCGGTATCGCGTATCTGCGTCAGAACAACCTCGCGCTCGCGAAAGAGAAGCTCGAGCGCGCACTGGCGCAGAATCCGCGCGACCCGAACGTGCATGCAGCAATGGCCTTGCTGCATGAACGCTTCGGCGATGCCGCCGCGGCGGATCGGGCTTACCGCAACGCGATCCGCATCGACGGCCGCAATCCCGATATCCAGAACAATTACGCCGTGTTCCTCTGTCGCAGCGGCCGCGTCGAAGACGGCGTCGAGCGGTTTCAGGCCGTTGCGCGCAACCCGCTGTACCGAACGCCCGACGTGGCCTACACCAACGCTGGCGTGTGCCTGCGCTCGGCCCGGCGACTGGATGAAGCCGCCAGCAAGCTCGCGCGAGCGCTGACGATCCGCCCGAACGCCGCTGAGGCGGCATTCCAGCTCGGTGATCTGGATCTCGAGCGCGGCAAGCTGGACGAAGCGCGCACGCGTCTCGATCAGTATCTGGCGGCCTTCACGCCGACTCCGGACCTGTTGTTGCTGGGCACGCGGATCGCCCGCGCGCAGGGCGACCGACTCGCCGAGGAGCGCTTTGGTCGCCGTCTGACGCGGGATTTTCCGGAGTCCGAGCAGGCTCGATCCTGGGCGCGTCAGCCACGCGGCGAGAGTTGACATGCAGTCTGATGGCGAAATCCACGACACTGCCGCCATCGGCGCACAACTACGCGCGTCGCGCGAGCGCCATGGAATCACCGCAGCACAGGCGGCTGAACGCCTGCACTGCGACCTGTGTCTGATCGAGGCGCTCGACGCCGGTGAGTTCAGCGCCCTTGGCCCGCCGGTTTATGCGCGCGGACATCTGCGCCGCTACGCCGATCTGCTCGGCGAGGATGCCGATCCGCTACTGGCGCGCTGGGCCGACTACGCGCCAGCGCAACAGGCTGGCCCTAACCTCACGCGGATTGCGAAGGTGCCCCGCACCACCGATCCGCGCCAGGTGAAGCGCATTCTTGGCTTCATCGGTGCAGCGATCGGTTTCGCGCTGGTCGTCTGGTGGGTGCTGCAGGGCGCGCCGTTGCCGTTTGCCGCACAGGATCCGGCATCGACTGCCGTTGCAGCGGTTGCTGCCGACGCCGCTGTCGAGCCCCTACCACCGAGTGAGGTCCCCGAAGCGGCGGTGGAGGCCAGTGACGTCACCCGCATCGAGCTGGCGGCCGTCGAATCGGCCGGAACGGCACCGCCGGTCCGCGGTGAACTTGGTTTTCGCGCCAGCCGCGACTGCTGGGTGGAGATCCGCGATGCGGATAACCGGCAGCTCTACTTCAATCTCGTGCGGGGCGGCGAAGCGGCGCAGCAAGTTGCCGGCAAGGCCCCGCTGCGGGTGCTGCTTGGCAACGCGCCCGGCGTGTCGCTGACCTGGAATGACCGACCGCTCGAGATTCCTGATGCGTTGCGACGCGGTCGGGTCGCTTATTTCCTGCTCGCGGGCGACGGCTCAGTCGACCCGGTTCCGGCCCGGTAAGGCGTTCGAACGATGAGCGCGATGATCCAGCCGGTTCGCGGCATGAACGATGTGCTGCCAACGCAGATTGCGACCTGGCAATTCGTCGAGCAGACGGCGCGCGAGCTGCTTGGCGCCTATGGTTATCAAGAGATGCGGGTGCCGATTGTCGAGCAGACCGATCTGTTCAAGCGGGCGATCGGTGAGTACACCGATGTGGTCGAGAAGGAAATGTACTCGTTTGTCGATGCCGGCGGAGATCGGCTGACGCTGCGACCGGAGGCCACGGCGGGCATCGTGCGCGCGATGATCTCGAACGGTCTGCTGCGCGGTGCGCGCCACAAGGTCTGGTGCGTCGGCCCGATGTTCCGCCACGAGCGCCCCCAGAAGGGACGCTATCGCCAATTCCACCAGCTCGACGTCGAAGTGATTGGCCTGCCCGGCCCCGATGTCGACGCGGAGCTGATCGCGCTGACAGCGCGGTTATGGCGCCGGCTCGGCATCGAGCGGATGCAGCTGCAGATCAATTCGCTGGGCACAGCGGAGTCGCGCCGCGCTTATCGTGAGCTGCTCAGCGACTACTTCCGCGCGCATGCGGAGCAGCTCGATGCCGACAGCCAGCGCCGTCTCGAGGGCAATCCACTGCGGATCCTCGACAGCAAGAATCCCGCGATGCAGGCGCTGGTTGCTGCGGCGCCGGTACTGACCGATCACCTCGATCCCGAGTCGCGCGCGCATTTCGAACAGCTGCAGCAGCTGCTGACAACGCTCGGCATCCCCTTCCGGGTCAACCCGCGGCTGGTGCGCGGTCTCGATTATTATTCGCGCACCGTGTTCGAATGGACAACGGATGCGCTGGGCGCCCAGGATGCGGTCTGTTCGGGGGGGCGTTACGACGGCCTGATCGCTCAGCTTGGTGGCGAGGCAACGCCGGCGATCGGCTTCGCGATGGGCATCGAGCGGGCGGTCGCGTTGATTGAGCAGGGTGCGGCGGCCGCAGCGACGCCGGTGGCTGATTTGTTCGTGGTCGCGCAGGGGGACCAGCCGCTGGCCGTAGCCTTCGATCTGTCAGAACGGTTGCGCGAACTCCTGCCGCAGGCGCGCATCGAACTGAATCTTGGCGGCGGCAACTTCAAGGCGCAGTTCCGCCGCGCCGACAAGAGTGGCGCGAGCTGGGCGCTGGTATTGGGCGAAGACGAGCTGCAGCGTGGCGTCGTGCAGCTGAAACCCCTGCGCGGACCGAGCGGCGCATCGCAGCCCGAAGTGCGGGAGTTTCCGCTCGCAACGGCTTCACAGGACATTGCCGCTGCGCTCGCGAATGGATCGCGAGTGCCGGCTTGAGGAGATGACAGTGGATGACTCATACACCGAACAGGAACAATGGGAACGGGCCAAGGCCTGGATCCGCGAGAACGGTTTGTGGCTGCTGGCCGGCGTCGCGCTTGGCGTCGGCGGGTTGGTCGGCTGGAACTGGTGGCAGGAGCGGATTGAAACCCGTGCGCGTGAGGCGAGCAGGCAGTATGAGCAGCTGCTCGAGGCCTTTGACCGTGGCGACCGCACGCGGGCCATGACGCTGGTCGAGCAACTGCGCACCGATTACGGTTCTTCGCCGTATGCGGACCAGGCAGACCTCGCCGCCGCTCGCGCGCATGTTGAAGCCAGTGAGCTGCCGCAGGCCGCTGACCGTCTGGCGCGCACCATGAATGCCTCAAAGGATCAGGAGCTGCGCCTGATTGCGCGCATGCGCCTCGCGCGCGTGCAGCTGGCGCAGGGCAACCCCGACGTCGCCCTCGCGACGCTCGCCGCAGCGGCCGACACGGGCGCATTTGCGCCGCGCTTCCAGGAGCTGCGCGGCGACGTGCTGTTCGCCAAGGACGACAAGGCGGGCGCGCTGCGCGAGTATCGCGGTGCGCGCGCGGCCGATGCTGGCGGCGTGCTCGATACGGTCAGCCTCGAGCTGAAGATTGCGGACCTGCTGGCTGACGGCCTCAGCGTCGACGCAGCCGCTGCCGCCGGTGCTACCCCCCAAAGCGCACCCGAGGTGGCGCGATGAGGGCCGCCGCTTTGCGCCTGCCGCTCGCGGCCCTCGCGGTCGTTGTGTTCTTCGCGGCCTGCTCGAAGGAGAAGGCGGTCGACAAGCCGGCGGAGCTCATCGATATCGAATCCACGCTGCGAGTCGATCGGTTGTGGAACGCGGCGGTGGGCGGCGGTGAGCCGGTGCTGCGCCTCGGTCTCGGTCTCGCGGTGGACGAGGGCCGCATCTTTGCGGCGGGCCATGACGGCGATGTGATCAGCGTAGATCTGGCATCGGGCCGGACGCTGTGGCGCACGCGCACCAAGACGACGCTGTCCGGTGGCACCGGTGCCGGCGCGGGCCTGGTGGCCGTCGGATCAGCGGACGGTGAAGTGCTGGCGCTGGCGGCCGAGGACGGAGCCATCCGCTGGCGCACGCGCGTCCGCGGCGAGGTACTCGCGGCACCTGCCGTGTCTGCGTCGGCGGTCATTGTGCGCACGGTCGACGGGCGCTTGCGCGCGCTGGCACTCGACGATGGCCGCGAACTGTGGAACTTCGAACAGCCCGTGCCGCGCCTGAGTCTGCGTGGCACAGCACCGCCGGTGGTGGCCGGCAATACCGTGATTGCCGGTTTCGACAACGGCAAGGTCATTGCGCTGGCGACCGCTACGGGCGAAATCGTCTGGGAGGCGACCATCTCGAGCCCGCGCGGTCGTACCGAGCTCGAGCGCCTCAATGACATCGATGCGGCGGTACAGATCGATGGCGACGAAGTGCTGGTCGTTGGCTTCCAGGGGCGCGCCGCGATGCTCGCGCTCGAATCCGGGCAGGTCTGGTGGTCGCGGGATCTGTCGAGCCACAGCGGCCTTGCCGCGACCAGCGATGCGGTCTTCGTCTCGACCGCTGAAGGGGATGTCGTGGCGCTGCAGCGTCGCACGGGCGTCGAACTCTGGCGCCAGGACGCGCTGAAGCGCCGCAGCCTCAGTGCGCCAGCCGTGATCGGTGACTCTGTCGCTGTCGCCGATTTCGACGGCGTGCTGCACTGGCTGGACCGCAGCAGCGGCGCCTTCGTCGCACGCAGCAAGGTCGGCACGCGGGTCAGCAATGCGCTGCAGGTCGTCGACGGCACGCTGCTGGTGATCGACGATTCGGGCCGGCTGTCTGCGTTCCGCCCGCGAGAGGCGCGCACGCCGCCGCAGTGACCCGACCGCCATGCTGCCCATCGTCGCGCTGATCGGTCGTCCGAACGTCGGCAAGTCGACCCTGTTCAACCGACTCACCGGCACCCGCGACGCCATCGTCGCCGATGTGCCGGGCGTCACCCGCGACCGGCAGTACGGCTATGGCACGCTCGGTCCGGTGCCCTGCGTCGTCATCGACACCGGCGGCGTCGTCGAGAACGCGACCGGTATCGACGTGCAGATGCGGATCCAGGCCGAGCGCGCGATCGCCGAAGCAGACCGGCTCGTGTTCCTGCTGGATGCGCGCAGCGGACTGACCAACCAGGACCGTTTCGTGGCCGAGACGCTCAGGCGTTCGGGCAAGCCGCTGCTGCTTGCCATCAACAAGGCCGAAGGGCTCGATGCGCCGGTGGCGCTCACCGATTTTCATTCGCTGGGTCTCGGCGAGCCGATTGCGATCTCGGCCAGCCGCGGCGACAACACCTTGAAATTGATGGAGCGTGTACTCGAGGGCTTCGAGGCGACCGACATGTCGGCGCCGGATGAGCGCAACTCGATCCGGATCGCGATCATCGGGCGGCCCAATGTCGGCAAATCGACGCTCGTGAACCGGCTGATCGGCGAAGAGCGCGTGATCGCCAGCGACGTCCCCGGCACGACGCGCGACAGCATTCTCGTGCCCTTTGCACGCGACGGGCGCGAGTTCCTGCTGATCGACACCGCCGGCGTGCGCCGCAAGTCGAAGATCGACGATGCGATCGAGAGCGAGAGTGTCGGCAAGACGCTGCAGGCGATCGGCGAAGCGCATGTCGTGGTGTTCGTCGCCGATGCCCATGACACGATCGGCGAACAGGACGCCAGCGTACTCGGCATTGCGCTGGCGCGTGGTCGGGCGCTGCTGATCGCTGTCAACAAGTGGGACGGTATTGCGCCCGAGCAGCGCGACACGATTCGTCGCCAGCTCGACCTGAAGCTCGACTTCGTGCCGTTTGCACCGGTACACATGATCTCGGCTCGCCATGGTACCGGTGTCGGCGAACTGATCGCCGCCGCCATTCGCGCCTACGATGCGGCGATGCGCGAGATTCCAACGCCCGCACTGACCCGCGCGATGGAGCGGGCGATGGAGGCCCACCAGCCACCGCTGTCCGGCGGGCGACGGATCAAGCTGCGTTATGCGCATCAGGGCGGCCGCAATCCGCCGCGGATCATCATCCACGGAAGCCAGGCCTCGCGGGTGCCGGCTGCCTACACGCGCTACCTGGCGAATTTTTTTCGCCGCGAGTTCGATCTGTTTGCCTCGCCGGTGTCGGTGGAATTTCGCAGCGACGCGAATCCGTTCGACCGGCGCACCCGGCCCACGCCGCGTGGCAAGCGCGGCGAGCGACGTCCCGATCGCAGCTAAGCAGACGTTGGGGCTTTGCGCGGGCGCGTGATCCAGAAAATCATCGCGATCAAGCCCGCGATCAGCAGCGCACCGCCGGCAAACCCAAGGCCCGAGTCGTCGGCAAGATAGTCTCCGAGTGCTGTACCCAGGGTGTTCGACACGAGGATGGCCGCCCAGTAGAACGACTCGGCGCGGCGCGAATGCACATCGGTCACCGAAAGTGATTTCTCGCTGATCCGCCACACGGTGAGCACGCTGATCAGAAGGAAAATCAGGATTGCCGAGCCGCGTGCGTAGCCCAGCCCGAGGGTACGATCCATGTAATCGGACATCGTCGTTCCAGCTGTGCTGGTGGTCAGGATCACGGTCCAGTAGAGCCATGGATGATGGGCGCGCGCCAGCAACTGCGCGGTCAGCGCTACAACGAAAGCGCCAATCAGGATCAACGAGCTGAGGGCGTAACCGACGTTCAGGGTCATCGACAGCAGATCACCCGCTGTTTCTCCGAGCGTCGTCGCGCAGATCTTCATGATCCAGAACGCAAGCGTGATGAGCGGGAGCTTGTTGGTTGTTGAGACCGTTCCGGGCATGCCGGTTAGACAGTTTGAACCGCTACCGGGCAAGCCGGCGCCGGACCAGCCAGGCTGCAATCGTAACGCCGGCCAGGCCATAGCCGACCAGCACGGCCAGACTCAGCCACGGCCAGGGCATCGAATCGCCGAGCGTCAGACCGCGGGACAGCGACGCGGCATGCGAGAGGGGCAGCATCCAGGCGACGGTCTGGATCGGTTCGGGCAGCTGACGCAGCGGGAAGTAGATCCCCGACAGGAAACTCATCGGCGTGATCAGCAGCACGAAGTAATAGACGAAGAAGTCATAGGACTTCGCCAGCGCCGTCATGATGAGCGCTAAACCTGAGAACGCGAGTCCGACCAGCAGCGCCACCGGCAACACCGCGAGCGCTGCAAAACCCTCGACGATGCCGAGGCCGTACATGACGAGCAGGATCGAGCTCCCCGAGACCAGCGCCTTGAGGCCTGCCCACAGCCATTCGCCGATCACGACGTCATCGCTGGTCATCGGCGCATGCATGATGCCTTCCCAGGTCCGCTGGATCTGCAGCCGCGCGAACGCGGAGTACAGCGCCTCGAACGACGCGCTGTTCATGGTGCTGTAGCAGATCATGCCGGCGGCAAGGAACGTGAGATAGGGCCGTCCATCAATGGTGCCGATCAACGCGCCGAGCCCGAAGCCGAGCCCCACCAGATAGATCAGCGGCTCGGGCGAGATTCCCGACCAGCGAAGGCAGCAGCAGCTTGCGCCAGACCAGGAAGTTGCGGTGCACGAGGTGCAGGCACCGCAGTGGTGATTCGGTTCTTTCAGTCACGGATGTCGCGCCCGGTCAGCTTTATGAACACGTCCTCGAGGTTGGCCGCACGACGCAGTACTCTCAATGCAGGTGCCTGCGCGACTTCGGCAAGCAGCGGTTCAGGATCATGGGTATAGCAGAATGCGGTCTCGCCGCTGATCTCGAGCCGATCGACGCGACCCGTTGCGCGCGATCGGGCCCACTCGGCGACGTCGTCGCCATAGATCTCGAGCACGGTCGGTTCGATCAAGGAATCGACAAGGTGTTGCGGGGAGTCGAGCGCGATGATCCGGCCGACGTCCATCACGCACAGGCGATCGCAGAGTCGCTCGGCTTCATCCATGAAGTGCGTGGTCAGGATCAGCGTCTTGCCCTGCTTGACGAGTTTGCGCAGGGCATCCCAGATCAGGTGCCGGGCCTGCGGATCGAGACCCGTCGTTGGCTCATCGAGGAACAGGATGTCCGGATCATTGACGAGTGCACGCGCCAGAGTCAGTCGGCGCTTCATGCCGCCGGAGAGGCCCTCGATCTTGTCGCGACCGCGATCACCGAGTCCCGCGTATTCGAGCAACCGCGGTGCGCGGGCTCGGGACTCGCGCGCGCTGATGCCAAAGTAGCGCGCGAACATGACCAGGTTCTCGAGCACCGTGAAGTCCGGATCGAGATTGTCGAACTGCGGCACCACGCCGACCCGGTAGCGGGCTTCGCGAGCTGATTCCGGCACCGGCAGGCCGCCGAGCTCAATGCGGCCGCTGTCGGGTTTGGTCAGACCCAGGCAGCAGCGCAGCGTGGTGGTCTTGCCCGCGCCGTTCGGGCCGAGCAGTCCGAAGCACTCGCCCGCGGCGACACTGAAGCTGACGCGATCGACCACGCGTTTGCCGGAGTAACTCTTGCAGAGGTCGGTGACCGACAGCATCGGGAGGCGGGCCGGCGCCGCTCAGCGCGCGGCGAGAAACAGCGCAGGGTCGACCAGAGCGCGGTTCAGTGCCACACCAAAATGCAGATGCGGTCCTGTGACGCGGCCGGTAGCGCCGACCTTGCCGATCCGCTGGCCGGTCTGCACCACATCGCCGACCGCCACATCGATGCCGCTCAGATGGCAGTACATCGTCACGAGACCCTGGCCGTGGTCGATGAAGATCGACTTGCCGTTGAAGAAGTAGTCACCAGTGTCGATGACAGTGCCGCTCGCCGGTGCGAGCACCGGCGTGCCGACCGCCGCGGCTATATCCATGCCGGAATGCGGATTGCGGGGTTGCTGATTGAAGAATCGCCGCAGGCCGAACGAACCGGAGCGGCGTCCCTCGATCGGCACGGCGAGCTCAAGGGTTGCAGGCACGCTCGCCGAGAACGTCGCGAGCGCCGCGCGGATCCGGGTTTGCTCCGCCGCGACGCGGGCGGCATCCGCAGCGGAAAGATCCACCTGCCTCGCCGGCACGTTCAGATACTGCGCCGTGTACTCCTTGCCTTCGACGGTAAAGCTGACGCGCCTCGTGCCGTTTGCGTCGATGACTTCGATGGCGGCTGGGCCCGGCGACTGGCTCAACGGCAGGCCAACGATGGCCGTCCAACCCGCATCGGTTCGCCTCACCATGACCGGATCTGTGCCGAAGCGGACCACGGGCGCGGCGTCGTTCGCACCCAACTCGAGCACGGCGACGCCGCCGGGTACTGCAAGGGGTGTTGGCAGACTGGCCTGAGCGACCGTCGCGAGCAGCAGCGCAGCCGCACCGAGCAGTGGAGTTTGCCAACGGATTCTCATGGTTCCTTGCCGATCACGGTGGCACGCAGGCGGCCGTGTTTCAGGCGCGCTTCGATCTGATCACCCACGCTAACTTCACCCGCGTCGGTCAGCAAACGGCCATCGCTCGTGACCGTCACGATCGCATAGCCCCGCGCGAGGGTCGCGAGCGGGCTCGCAGTATGCAGGCCGCGCTGCGCCACTGCGAGGCGTTGGCGCAGCAGGTTCAGCTGTGCGGCCAGCGCGGTGCGCAGTTGATGATCGAGCGCATTGAGCCGCTGCACGATCAGCTGCAGCTGAGCTGCCGGCGCGCGCTGCGCGAGCCGGGTGCCGAGCGCGCTGAGCCGCGCCGCGCTTTCGGACAGTTGCAGCCGCTGCGCGACCCGCAGCCGCTGTTCGAGTTCATCGAGTCGCTGCACACCATCCGCGACGCGCTGACCGGGATGCAGCAGCGCGAGACGCCGACGCAGCCGATCCTGCTGCGCGTATTCGTCCTGGAGGCGGCTCCGCAGGCTGCGCGTCAGGCGCTGCAGCAACTGCGTGAAGTTGCTGATCCAGACCTGCCGGTCCGGCACGACCAGTTCAGCGGCGCCGGAGGGAGTCGGCGCGCGCAGGTCGGCGACCAGGTCGGCGATCGTGAAGTCGATCTCGTGCCCGACGCCGCTGACGACCGGCATCGGCGCCGCGGCGATGGCGCGCGCGACCCGCTCATCGTTGAAAGCCCACAGGTCTTCGAGGGAGCCGCCACCGCGGGCAATGATCAGCACATCGCAGTCCGCGCGTTCGCTCGCTAGCCGAAGCGCCGCGAGGATCTCGGGAACGGCCGCGGCGCCCTGCACGGCGGTCGGATAAATGCGAACAGGGACGGCCGGAAAGCGTCGTCTGAGGATATTCAGGATGTCGCGCACGGCCGCGCCGCTCGGCGAAGTCACCACGCCAATCCGGCGCGGCAGGGTCGGCAGCGGGCGTTTGCGGGCCGCATCAAGCAGGCCCTCGGCGAGCAGTTTCTGCTTGAGCTTGTCGAACTCGCGGCGCAGCGCGCCGATTCCCGCTTCTTCGAGGTGTTCGATGAGCAGTTGATAGTCGCCGCGCGGCTCGTAAAGGCCAACCCGGGCCCGGGCCAGCACCTGCTGCCCATCCTTGACGGCAAAGCGCACGCTGGCGTTGCGCTGGCGGAACATGGCACAGCGCACCTGGGCATCACGGTCCTTCAGCGAGAAATACCAGTGGCCGGAGGCGGGGCGCGCGAGATTGGAGATCTCGGCTTCGACCCAGACGGCCGGCATGCCATGGTCGAGCAGCAGCCGCACCTCGCGATTGAGGCGCGAGACGCTGTAGACGTCGCGTTCAGGGTGGGAGGCGCTCGGAACCGACGGAGCTGGCGCGGCATCCGGCATCGTCGGAGTTTACCGTTTTTGCGCGCCTGCGTAGAATTAAGCGTCCAGTTTCCTTGGACAGCCCCTATGCGAATTCTCGAAGAAGCACTGACGTTCGACGACGTGCTGCTGGTCCCGGCTTACTCCGAGGTGCTGCCTCGCGAAGTCGACCTGTCGACCCAGCTGACCCGCAGGATCCGGCTCAACCTGCCGATCATATCGGCCGCCATGGATACGGTCACCGAGGCGCGGCTCGCCATCACGATCGCCCAAGAGGGCGGCATTGGCATCATCCACAAGAGCATGTCGATCGAGGAGCAGGCGCGCGAGGTCAACCAGGTCAAGAAGTACGAAAGCGGCGTCGTGTTGAATCCGATCTCGGTCACACCCGACACCACCATCCGCCAGGTGCTGGATCTGACCAAGTCACGCGGCATCTCGGGCGTGCCGGTCGTCGTGGGAAACAAGGCGGTCGGCATCGTCACGAGTCGCGATCTGCGCTTCGAGACTCAGTTCGATGCACCGGTGTCGTCGGTCATGACGCCGAAGGATCGGCTGATTACCGTCCGCGAAGATGCCTCTCGAGCAGAAGTGCTGGGACTGTTCCACAAGCATCGCATCGAAAAGGTGCTGGTGATCGGCGACGATCATGAGTTGAAGGGCCTGATCACGGTCAAGGACATCCAGAAGGCGACCGACCGGCCCCGATCGAGCAAGGATGCGGAAGGGCGTCTGCGGGTCGGCGCGGCGGTCGGCACCACACCGGATACGCTCGATCGCGTCGCGGCGCTGCGCGCAGTAGGCGTTGATGTGGTGGTCGTCGACACCTCGCATGGCCATTCCCGCGGTGTGTTGCAGATCGTCGAGCAGATCAAGTCCCGCTGGCCCGATCAGCAAGTGATCGCGGGCAACATCGTGACGGCCGCTGGCGCACTCGATCTGGTCAAGGCGGGCGCGGATGCAGTCAAGGTCGGCATTGGCCCCGGTTCGATCTGCACCACGCGCATTGTCGCCGGCGTCGGCGTGCCGCAGATCAGCGCCGTGGCGAATGTCGCCGCGGCGCTCGCCAAGGAAGGCGTACCGCTGATCGCCGATGGCGGCATTCGTTATTCGGGTGATGTCGCCAAGGCGATTGTTGCTGGTGCGCACACGATCATGATCGGCGGACTGTTCGCCGGCACCGAAGAGTCGCCGGGCGAAGTCGAGCTTTACCAAGGCGCCAGCTACAAGAGCTATCGCGGCATGGGCTCGCTCGGGGCGATGGCCGAGCGCCACGGCTCGAGCGATCGCTACTTCCAGGACACGACAACGGAACTCGAGAAGCTGGTTCCTGAAGGCATCGAAGGCCGCGTGCCGTACAAGGGCAGCATCGTCGCGATCCTGCATCAGCTCGCCGGCGGTCTGCGTGCGGCGATGGGTTACACCGGCAGCCACAGCATCGAAGACATGCGCACGCGGCCTTCGTTCGTGCGGATCACAACCGCTGGTGTGCGTGAGTCTCACGTGCATGATGTTGCGATCACCAAAGAAGCGCCGAACTATCGTGTTTCCTGATCGCGTGCCCTGAACTTGAGCGCCGACATCCATGCCGACCGGATCCTGATCCTCGATTTCGGCGCGCAGTACACCCAGCTGATCGCACGCCGTGTCCGCGAGATCGGCGTGTACTGCGAGATTCATCCCTGGGACGTCGACGCGGAGTTTGTCAGCAACTTCGGTGCCCGCGGCATTATCCTTTCGGGCGGCCCCGAGTCGGTGACCGATGCGGCACCGCCGCGCGCGCCGGACAATATCTTTTCGCTCAACGTGCCGGTGCTCGGCATCTGCTACGGCATGCAGACCCTGGCCCAGCAACTGGGCGGGACAGTCGCCGCGGCCGACCAACGCGAGTTCGGTTATGCAGAAGTGGCGGCAACGCGTGCCTGCGCGCTGTTCGACGGGCTCGCGGACCGCGAGGATCATCACGGCCGTGCCGTGTTCGACGTCTGGATGAGTCACGGCGATCATGTCGCCACGGTGCCGGCTGGCTTCGAAGTTGTCGCTGCCAGCGCCAATGCGCCGATCGCGGCGATGGCCGACGAGCAGCGCCGCTTCTATGGCGTGCAGTTCCATCCGGAGGTGACGCATACCCGCCAGGGCAGTGCGCTGCTGGCGCGCTTTGTCCGCGATATTTGCGGCTGTAGCGCACTGTGGAATGCCGGCAGCATCATCGACGATGCGATCGAGCGAGTGCGCGCGCAGGTCGGTGAAGGGCGGGTGCTGCTTGGATTGTCGGGCGGCGTCGACTCGTCGGTGGTCGCCGCGCTGCTGCACCGCGCGATCGGCGAACAGCTCGTTTGTGTGTTTGTCGATCATGGGCTGCTGCGGCTCGACGAGGGCGATCAGGTCATGCGCGTGTTCGCCGACAACCTCGGCGTGCGCGTGATCCGCGTCAATGCCGCGGAGCGGTTCATGCACGCGCTGACCGGCATCAGCGACCCGGAGGCCAAGCGCAAGATCATCGGCAAGCAGTTCGTCGAGGTCTTCGACGAAGAAGCCAGGCGGCTGGACCATATCGAGTTCCTGGCCCAGGGCACGATCTATCCGGATGTCATTGAATCGGCCGGCGCCAAGACTGGCAAGGCGCATGTGATCAAATCGCACCACAACGTCGGCGGCCTGCCCGAGTCGATGCGGATGCAGCTGGTCGAACCGCTGCGCGAACTGTTCAAGGACGAAGTGCGTCGCGTCGGCGTCGAGCTGGGTCTGCCGCATGCCATGGTCTATCGGCATCCGTTCCCCGGGCCGGGGCTTGGCGTCCGTATCCTCGGTGAGGTGCGCGCCGAGTACGCCGACATCCTGCGCCGCGCCGATGCGATCTTCATCGAAGAGTTGCGAGCGCACGACCTCTATGACAAGACCAGTCAGGCGTTCGCGGTGTTCCTGCCCGTTCGCTCCGTCGGCGTCATGGGTGATGGTCGTCGCTACGACTACGTCGTCGCGCTGCGCGCGGTCGAGACCATCGACTTCATGACGGCGCACTGGGCACGATTGCCGTATGACTTCCTCGACGTGGTTTCACGCAGGATCGTCAACGAAGTGCGCGGCATCTCGCGCGTGGTCTACGATATTTCAGGCAAGCCGCCCGCGACGATTGAGTGGGAGTGAGGGGATTTTCAAAGCGAAAAATAGTGTTTATTTATCAATAGATTGCGCGCGCAGGCGACTATTGATATCCAATCGTCTCCTGCGATTCGACGGCGCGCCAACTCATTGGAAAATAGGGTATTTTGTGAATGCACCTGAACATTCCGGCGCGATTCAAGCAAACATTTCTGACGGTAAATCTGACGGTAAAAATCTTTCGACCATTCTGCGTCCGAATTTTACCGTCAGAAAAAATTGAGGCGGCGCGAAAGTCTACAAATATAGGGATATTTGTAATTGGGGATCAGCGTGCTTGGGAAATTCTTGGGCTATGCCGCCAGTTTCCCAACCATGATCCGTTCGTCGATTGCCATGTAGTAACGAAAACGTTACTATAACCGAATGAAAATCCGGGTGGAAGAGTACATTCGCCCGGGCCGCGAATTTGCGCATGGAACTTGGCAACACGTCGAATGTGAAGTGGTTTGCGGGCATCGGCGAATACGTAATCGATTGGGGTCCGGGTTATCGGATCTATCTGGCGAAAGACGGCGAATCGCTGATCGTCTTGTTTGGCGGTGGAACCAAGCGCCGACAGCAATCAGATATCGATCGGGCGAAAGCAATGCACGCCGAGTACAAAGCCCGAAAGACGTCTCCGCCGATCGACCGAAATTCCAAGAAGCGAAAGAGGTGAGGACAATGGCGCTGACTCGCGATTTCAAGAAGACTGTTGTCGCTCGAGTCGAGCGGGATCCCGCGTTTGCGAAAGCGCTGCTGGATGAGGCCGCGACGTTGTTTCTGAGTGGTGAGCCGGAGACGGCGCGACTGATCTTGCGCGATCTGGTGAATGCGACGCTAGGTTTTGAACGGTTGGCGAAGGTGACGGCCACGCCAAGCAAGAGTCTTCATCGGATGCTGTCGCCCAAAGGCAATCCAAGCATGGATAACCTGGCGGCAATTTTCGACGCGATAAGGAAGTGTCTCAAAGTTAGCCTCAAGGCCCATACGGTGAATTTGCGGAAAGTGGCGTAGCGGTTGTGGCAATCGCTGAGATCGAACTAGCGCGGCTACGAACCGAAGCCGGCGGTGAAATCCGCGAAAGTTCATCTCACGTTGAGACGCACCAGCTGTTCGCGATCTATCGCGTTCTATCGCCACTAAGTGACAGTTTCTGTCGGTCAAACTGACGGTAAATTGGCGTGATGATTTGCAAGAAGTGCAGCACTAACAGCTACTTAGATGGCTTGGAGACAATTGAGTGGGAGTGATTCAGGGCCTTTCGCGGTCTATCGGTACCCTGCGAAATAAACATTTAAGTCACTGATTAAGAATAATTAACCTCTCCGGATCTATTGGCATCTATCCGCTCCAAGCGGCGCACTCTGACGGTAAATCTGACGGTAAAAATATGGCGAGACTTCTGCTTCCGGAATTTGCCGTCAGAAGAGATTCCTGTTGGCACGAAAGCCTATAAATAAAGGTGTTTTCGCATGTGGGGATCGCCAGGCGCAGGGGAGTCACCGAGTAAAATCGGGGGTCTTGTCCCGTGCGGCTTTTGGCAGGTTCGCGGAGCGGTCATTGGTACAATCGCCACTCAGTGTGTATAATACACACGATGCAGAGTCGTGCGCTGATCAAGCTGCTGCAAACCGATGGCTGGCAATTGCAGCGCACCCGCGGCAGCCACCATCAATTCGTGCATCCGACCAAGCCCGGCACGGATCACGGTGCCACACCCAAAGAAGGACTTGGGCAAAGGCCTGGTGCAGGCGATTCGCAAGCAGGCTGGTTTGAAGTGAGGAATGGAATTTATGCGCTATCCCATAGTTATCGAAGCGGGTGATGCAAAACACGCGTTCGGGGTTGTCGTTCCCGACCTGCCCGGTTGCTTTTCAGCCGGCGACACCATGGATGACGCACTGACCAATGCGCGTGAGGCCATCCTGCTCCATCTGGAGGGGCTGCTGGATGATGGAAAAGCGTTCCCGGCGCCTTCACCGATCGAACAGCTTCAAAAGAAGCGCAGCTATCGCGGCTGGACCTGGGCTGTCGTCGAGGTCGACGTCAGTGAGCTTGGCGACAAGGCGGCACGCATCAACATCACCCTGCCACAGCGCATTCTGCGCGCAGTGGACGCCTACGCCAGGAAGCAGGGTGAGACCCGATCCGGGTTCATCGCCCGCGCAGCATTGGATGCCATGCGCAAGCCGGCCTGAGTCGCAACCCTATCTGCCTGAACGCACGCGATTTGGCGTGCTACGGCCGATCAGTCGCCGCGTAGCCTGCGTGGTCCCTGTCAGATTCCGGGGCGCGCAACATGCCCGCTGTCTGTGCGCAGCGGCCACGCGCACCGCCTTTCATCGACCCATCGGGCTATGCGCAGCATCGTCCCGAGACCACACTGCTGTATCGGCTCGTCGAGCAGCACTATCCGGATTTCCGTGAACTGCGGGCGAGGGAGGCCCGGTCGCTTCCCGGCTATGTCCAAGAGGAGTTCGACGCCTATCTGAAGTGCGGCCGGCTGGAGGAGGGGTTCCTGCGCGTGCGCTGCGAGCAGTGTCATGCAGAGAAGCTCGTCGCATTCAGCTGCAAGAAGCGCGGGTTCTGTCCTTCCTGCGGTGGCAGGCGCATGGCCGAGACGGCGGCGCTGCTGGCCGATGAGGTGCTGCCCGAACGGCCGCTGCGGCAATGGGTGCTGTCGCTGCCCTTTGCGCTTCGATTTCTGCTGGCGACGGATCCGGCTTCACTGACGCTGGTGTTGCGCACTGTTTACCGCGCGATCTCCGGGTTTCTGCTGAAGCAGGCGGCCCTCACTCGCGCCACAGGCTACCCCGGAGCCGTGACGCTGATCCAGCGCTTTGGCTCGGCGCTGAACCTGAACATTCACTTTCACATGATTGTCCTGGGTGGCGTGTATCTGCCAGTCGAAGGTGCGCCACCGGTGTTTCGGCATGTG